>Ga0187783_10000034_pt1 | contig 122983 bp, 110 predicted proteins | sample 1015_SJ02_MP02_2_FD_132471 | JGI IMG/M metagenome (GOLD analysis project Ga0187783, IMG submission 132471) | Tropical peat soil microbial communities from peatlands in Department of Meta, Colombia - 1015_SJ02_MP02_20_MG | ecosystem: Environmental > Terrestrial > Soil > Wetlands > Peat... | reverse complement strand
GTCGGTGGTGACCGTGCTGGTCGGGCTCCGCTATTATTCGATTATTTTGTCTGCCGACGCGCACAACGCGGGCGATCCGGGATTGACGCTTCGGTGGTTTGGCGGGTGGCTGGCGGTGTGGGTGGTCGCGTACGCACTGATTTTTCCGCTCCAGATGCCGATGCGCGGAGTACTTGGTAACGCGTGGGTGCGCGCTATCGCGATTGCGGTGATCGTTGTGGCGGCGTCGTGGATTGTGCTGGACCTGAACGCCGGGCCGGATTCGTCGAACAGCCATCTTTCGATCGCGGTAGGAGGCGGAATTGGATTGATGATGCTGCTGAACGTTTGGGGCGTGGTGTGGCGGGCGCAAAAGCGGCTGATTATGTGGACGCGAGAGGCCGTCGAACAGGGGCAGCCCATGCCGGCGGAGGCTGAACGGCTCTCACTGTGGTCGTACAACGCTTCGTGCGTGGCCTTCTGGCTGTCGTTTCCGATGCTTTTCTTCATGGGCGCGGCCGAACATTACCCGTTTCTCAGCAGCATTGCCAAATAGACCTGGCTGGCGTACCATTTGCGTCACCCCGCACATCTAACCGCGTAGAGGTGTCGTTATGGAGACCCGCCGTCTGTTGCCGTTTTCACTCGCCGCGTTCGTCATAGTCGCTACGATCGCCGTTCCCGTGTTCGCAACGTACAGCAGCCCGCTGAGTTCTAGTGACATTCGCGATGCTTACTTCATCGGCAACCATCGCGATTCGCAGACCGCTGATTTTCTCGCCGGGTACGTGCATAAGTTCGAGAATCCTGACACCGACTCGTATATCTGCAAAATCGGAATTGACACGCCGTTTACGGAAATCGTGAAGCACTCAGAAGTCGCGTTGAACTACCACGCGCCGGATGCAGTGGAACAATTTGAAGGCAAGCCGCTGCCGTTCTCGGTGACCGTGGAAATCAAGCTGAACTCAAATTATCCGACGGTGACCGGGGATGCTCCGGCGCTGGCGCAGCTGGTGCCGGATTTCTGGAACGACTATAAAGTGAGGTTGATTCAGGGCGATGAGATCAAGCCGAGGAGCGTTCGCGGCGGCCCGATCTATGCGTATGGCTGGGAATTCTCGCCGTTGGTAACGGGGGCGCGTATCCAGGCCATTTACGATCCGGCGAAGATTACGGCCGATGCAATCACCGTTCAGGTGGTGGCGCCTGACGGGCAGAGGACGGAAACGAAGTTCGACCTGAGTGAGCTGCGCTGAAGAGCGGTCGACAACCTCGATGTTTCCGTCGCCAGACCTGTTCGTTCGCTACTGAGATAATCCCTGGCCCTGGATGAAGTCGAACGCGTCTTCCACGGTTCGCGAATATTTCGATTCGACCTTGTTGTACTGGAATTTGCGGTGGGGCGAGAACTTCGCCGGGTCGAACGCGCCGCGCTTGAAGTGAAAAACCCAGACATACTCGCGCCTGCTCTTGTCGATGTCGCTGTGGGAGATCACCGACGTGTCAAATTCGAGTATGGGAGTCCAATCCGAAAATCCTCCCGCTTCCGTGTGGATGGGCGTGGGCATCGTGTAATTAAAGAAGTCGACGTCGTGCGTGAAGATGATCACATAGTCGACCATAGCGGGAGATGCCGCAGGGCAGACGCTGGGATATTTCTTTTTGCGATTGTCGGCCAGCCATTTGAATTGTCCCGGAGACAAACCATAGCCGGAGAAGTAAGTCTGGCAGGACGGGTCATCGCTTTCCGAGACGGGCCGCGTGAGATAGGAGTCGTCGTCATCGTCAGACGTGTCAGAAACAGTGCGGACTGTCGCGGCCTTCGGCGTGGCGCTGGCGTTCACGACTCCGCCGACGTAGATATCAGCAGCCGGCGCGGGCACAGGCTGGACGCTGGGAGCCTTCGGACCCGGCGTCGCCATCGCGGTGCGCAAGGGTGCATTCGAGGCTGCGGCCGGGCGGGGAGCCGGCGGATTGGCCGGGGCCGGTTTGGCGCTAGTCGTCACCGTGGCCGTTCCTGGTTTCGCCACGGACTTCGTCTTTGTCCGCGCCGCCGTTGCAGAATTGGCCGGGATGGGCGCGGCCGGCGTCCTAGTCGTGCTGGAAACTGGCGTTACTGAAATCGCGGCTGCTGCTGGCGCCTTCACCGGAGCCGGCACAGCGGCCGGTGCCGTTCTTGGCTGCGACGCCGGAGCTACATTCGCAGCGACAACGGGCTGAGCGGCTCCCGCTGGAGCTGTGTTGCCAGCTGTGCCCGGTGCGCTCGGCGAGGACGCCGCACTCGAATTGCTGGGATGGCGAGCCGCAACAGCAGCTCGCGCGAGGCTGGCGAAGCTCGGAGAAGCATCCTGGGCCGGCGCTTGCGGGGCGCCCTGAACACCGACTGGAAGCTTAGGCAGATTGTTCGCCGGTAAGTAACCTTCCAGGCCAGCCGCAGTGCGAATCTTGACGTAGCCGCTTTCCTGGCCGACTACCTCGACGGTCTCGCCGCACTTGAGCTTCGCCGCGACGTTGAGCGTCGTGGTCGAATCGTACAGCCACACGCGCTCTTCGTTCGGGGCGCACTTTACAGCGTATCCGTCGGCAAACGCTACTGTTGGAATTGCAAGCGCCAGCAGGAAAGTTCCCACTGCGATTCGCCCGTTCATATCCACCCCCGACCGATCAGGAAGACCTTAAGCTGCGTAAATTGGAACGAGAAATTGCGGATGAAGAAGCACTCGCCACCATGTGCCAATGCGCGACTACAAAGACTGGGTGACTCACTATGAACCGGCGTGCCAGTTCGCTACAACTGGACGGAAGTACAAGTTTGGTGCACTGGCATTCGTGAGTGTGAGCCTGGCGATGAAAAGGCGAAACTGCTGGAGCAATTTAGCGCGCGCTAGGAGCGCCAGCGCAGCGTCACAGGCCCGGACATGGGATGTTGCATGGGCTTGCCTGTGCGCTTCGATTCCAAGTAAGCAGCTTTCAGTTCGAAATACCATCGGGCCTGACGGTCGGCATCGTCTACGAGCATCATTCGATCATCGTACCTCAAGCCGAGTGCTTGCTTCTTGATGACTTCCGTATCCTGGCGAATAAATCGTGGTCCGAGGATGCGAATGATGAACGAGACAACCGGAAACCACGGCAGAATGTTCCACGCAGCGACGAAATCGAGCCGGCAAAGATCGCGCTTTATGGGTGTAACAGTCGTGCGACTCGATAACCAATATCTCCCCGCACGAATTTGCTCGAAGCGCTGGTTCGGCAAGACGAAATCGATCGTCGTCGTGGCGGGCTCGCCGGTGATGAATTTCAGAATCTTGTAAGGAGCACTGTTTGCGGATGGCGCATGCGGGCTCATGCGAAAACCGCCGGGGATAGGCTCGAACTGTTTCGATTTCTCCCGGATGCTGTGGCGAGTGCGCCACCACCACGCCTGGTGCACAAAGGGTCCGTGCGCGGGATCCATCAGGCCGATGATTCCGTGGTCCACCGAGCAGGGCAAGTCGGCCGACAAGTGCGCCATCTGGTATCGCTCGCCGAATGTGGGAAGCTCGGGTACTGGAGAAGGAGTCGCCTCGCTCTGCCGGCCCTCGGGGTCTCTCATGAGAGCCCAAATGTAGCCGTCGCGCTCCGCGCAAGCAAAGCTGCCGGCATAGATGCGCTCGCATTTCAGTTTTGAATCCGGTGTCAATGACGGAATGGCGCGGCACTGCCCTGTGTGTGCGTCGAATTGCCAGCCGTGGTAGGCGCATTCCACGCTTGCGCCATCGAATTGCCCGAAGGAAAGAGGAAACGCGCGATGAGGGCAGACGTCGCGGAGGGCAAACGGTTTTCCCGCAGCATCGCGCCCAATCACGAGCGGCACGTCCAGCAGCATGGCGCGAAGAAGCCTGCGCCCCCGCACCTCCTTACTGCGGACCGCCGGATACCAGAAACCCCAAAGAAAATCGCCGGTTTTGGTTTCGGAAGCCGCCGAGTCAGCCATGATGGGCGCCATCCTAGTACACGGATAGTCGTGTCGCAAATCGCCCGGCTTGCGCGATCTGCGCCGAAAAGGTTTGAGTCAGCTTGCGGCGTTTGCTTTTGCGGTTTCAGGGAGCTTGATCAGTCGCGCCTCTGTAATCGATGGAATCGCGCGGATTTTCTCCGCGACCGCCTCATTCACATCGCCATCCAGACGCACGAGGGCGACTGCTTCCGCCCCGTGGACAGGCTGCCTCCGCCCGAGAGCGAACGTGGCGATATTCACGCCGAGATTGCCGAGCGCGGTTCCGATCTGGCCAATCACGCCGGGCACGTCGCGATTCCTTGTGAGTAGCAGTGTGCCCTCGAGCGGCGCTTCAAGCCCAATGCCGTCAAGGGCCAGGATCCGAGCCGATCCATCCTGAACAACGATGCCTTCCACCGTCAGATCGTGGCCGCCGTTAGAGACGGAAACCTCGAGGGAATTGGGGTAGCCGCGCTCGCGCCGCCGCGTGGTCTCCTCCACGATGAGCCCACGCTCTGCGGCGGCCTGGCCTGCGTTTACGAGATTCACCTTTTCATCCAGAACGGAATTGAGCAGGCCGATGAGCACGGCGCTGCGAATTACGTGCGAACCCAGTTCGGCCGCTTCTCCGGCGTAGCGAATGCGCACCCGTCCGAAGCTGCGCGATGGCGCTGCTTGCGCCACCAATGATCCCAGCCGCTCGCCCAGTTCGAGATACGGACGGAGCCGCCGGTATTGCTCCGCAGACATTGCCGGCATATTCACCGCATTGCGGATGAGACCGTCTGCCAGATAGTCCCGCACTTGCTGAGCGATCGCTGTGCCGACTTCTTCCTGCGCCTCTGCCGTGGACCCGGCGATGTGCGGCGTGGCGATCAGATTCGGCAACCCGATGAGAGGCGAATTTTTCGGCGGCTCAACTGCAAAGGTGTCGACGGCAGCTCCTGCGATCTGACCCGATTTCAGGGCCTCTGCCAGAGCCGCTTCATCAATCAGCTCGCCACGAGCGCAGTTGATCAGGCGGGCGCCGCGCTTCATTTTTGCGAGCGACGCGGCATTGATCATCTTCTCCGTCGACGGACTCAGGGATGTGTGCAGCGAAATCACATCGCTGAGCCTCAGCAGATCATCCAGCGCAACCAACTCGACTTCGAACTCGCGCGCTGCTGCCTGAGTCACATAGGGATCGTGCGCCAGGACTTCCAGTTCCAGCGCTCGCGCTCGCCGGGCGACTTCCGTTCCAACACGCCCGAATCCGACAAGGCCGAGCGTCTTGCCTCGAAGCTCCGTGCCCGATGCGGACGATTTTTCCCAGCGGCCTGCGTGAATCGAGGCGTTTGATTGGGGCACCGACCGCGCCAGGGCGAGCATCAAGGCCAAGGTGTGCTCCGCCACGCTGACACTATTTCCTCCCGGCGTATTCATGACCAGCACGCCGCGATGGGTAGTGGCCTCAACGTCGATGTTGTCGACGCCCACGCCCGCGCGGCCGACGACGCGCAGTTTTGGCGCTTTTTCGAGCAGTTCCTTCGTTACTCGCGTCGCGCTGCGCACGATCAGCCCATCCGCATCAGCCAGTTCTGTCGAAAGAGCGCCGGGTGCGGGGGAAATGATTTGCCAGCCTCTCTCGCGAAGCAGTTCAAGGCCACGCTCGCTGATTTTGTCTGCAACGATAATTTTCATGGGCAAGCAGCGTATCGGGAGCAGGTATACGTGTCAAATTGAGGGACGGCGAACGCGAAAGCAGATGAGTAGCGGCGAGAAGGCCAGGGAGTACGGTTACGTGCTCGTATGCTATCCTCTTGCGCCGGACACGCGCAGGCCGGGGAAAGACGCACAGAATGGGTTATATCGATCGCATACAGAATGATTTAACCGCGGCGATGAAGGAGAAGGACGAGCTGCGGCTGAGCACGTTGCGGATGATGAAGTCGGCGCTGAAGAACAAAGAAATCGAGAAGGTGCGACCGCTGGATGACTTGGAGTCGCTGCAGGTGCTTCAAACGCTGGTAAAGCAGCGGCGCGAGTCGATCGACCAATTCACAAAAGGCGGGCGGCCAGATCTCGCCGCTAAAGAAGCCAAGGAAATCGCAATCATCGAGCAATATCTCCCTGCGGCACCTTCAGATGAGGAGATTCACGCAGCGATCGAAGCAGCCATTGGCGAGGCGGGCGCTGACTCGCTAAAGCAGATGGGCGCGGTGATCAAGGCGGCGCGCGCTCGCCTGGAAGGCAAGACGGTCGACGGTAAAGTGCTCAGCGACCGCGTGCGCGAGCGGCTTTCGAAGTAAGCTCGGTAACCTCAATTCTCATCCGCTGTGGCTCGGCGAAATCGAAGAGAAAATCAAGAAAATCACTTCGCGAGGTTGACGGTTACTTCGATCTTGAGCACGTGGCCTGTGACGGGATCGACGGCGGAAGTGCCCTCGACGGTTTGGCCCGGTTTTGCCACCACCGTGAAATCGTCGCGAAACGAGTGGATAAGCGGCTGCGAGCTGGGATTTTCTTCTCCCGGCTTCCAGTCGGTACCTTTCATCGGCATGATGACAGAAGAGCGATCGACGGTGAGATCGACGCGGAAGGAGCCATCATCGCGCTGCAAAGCGGTCGCGTCGATATTCGTGCCGACATCCTGATAACTGAAGCTGCCCTGGCTGTTGGTGACTGGCACGCGCACGCCGAGGCGAAGGTGAGCCTCCCTACGATTCTGAATGTAGGTACCCAGCATGCTGACCGCGTACGGAAGACTGCTAATTTTCTGATTTCCATCGAACTCGGTGATGACGACCTGAACTTTCAGTGGGGTTCCTTTGATCTGCAGGTCGCTTTCGGCCGCTCGCTCCTGTTCACGCCTCTTTTCGCTGGCGTCCTGATCGGTTTTTGAGGTATTCGATGCGGCATCTTGACCGCGGAGTGGAAATGCCATCATCAGTACAAGCAAAACCAGGCCAATCCGTGCGGACTTCATCATTCGTGTCCTCTCGTATTCGTTCAAGTGTAGATGCATGCACAAGAGACGCCGGAGGCGGAGGTTTGGTTCGGTTGAGCGAGCGTCAAGGCCGACTGGAATCCTCAGAGGCATCTTGCGAAATATCCGTCGGAGGCGGCGTCAGAGGGGCGATTTCCATTGACTTGATTTCCATAGGGGCGTTTGCGCGCTCGTCCGCTGCCACGAGCTGCGGCCCATCGATACGGCCGGAGCGGACTGCGTCGGCGAATTGCATCACGGCTGCAAATTCGCCTGGAGGAACGATGACTTCGGGTTGGGAAGGCTGAGCATCGAGGTGCGAATTGGAGCGCAAATGCGTTGGGTGATGCACAGCAGTTCTAGGCGGCTCATTCTGGGGTGAAGAAACGGGAGTAGGGGCTGCAGGCCGTGGTGGCGAAACGATGGTTGCGGAGTTTCTGTCTGGCAGCGGCGAATTTCCGTAGGGCGCGCGAAGAATAAGCACGAAAAGCAATGCGGCAAGAGTGAAGGCGCATCCGGCGATAGGTGCCCACGTGCGCCAAGTGAGGCGCGACGCAGATGTGTCTTCTGCGATGCGGGCCCGCAGGCGCGAATTGAAATGCGGTGAGGGTTGGCCGGAGACGAGCGATTCGATGCCGCGATCAATTTGATCGTGGAGAGCGCTGAGCTCGCCAGCGGAATCGCGGAAACGACTCTCTTTTGGCTCCACAGTTGGTTTCATACGAATCCTGTGCCGCGCAGGCTCTCGGCCAGGTGCTTGCGCGCCAGATGAAGACGCGATTTTACTGTTCCCTCAGGCACGCCAAGCAGCTTGGCAACTTCGCGCGTGTTGTAGCCCTCGATAGCGGCAAGCACCATCGCCATGCGCAATTTTTCCGGCAATAAGTCCAGCGCGGCCGCGAGCTGCCGCTCGAATTCCCGGGTCACGAGCACGTTTTCCACTGCTGGATTAGCATGGTTCTCGTTTGCCGCACGCTCGCGACGCTCGCGGCGGCCGGCGGAACGAATGCGATCGAGCGCAAGCCGCCAAGAGGTGCGCACGAGCCAGGCGCGAAAGCGCTCGCGGTCGCGCAGGCGGTGGAAATTGCGATAGGCGCGAAACATGGCGTCCTGGGCAACGTCTTCGGCCTCCACGGGATTGCGGAGCACGCCGAGCGCGACGCGATAGGCGAGCGTTGGGCAGTCAGCGAGACGCTGCTCGAATTCGCGTTCGAGTGACGCATCCCGCGTCACCGTGGTCCCCGCGACTGTCGCCACAAGGGTGTCCATATCTGCCCCATTCAGCCAGACGCCGGAGGTAGGCCTTCGGTTCACTGGTTATTCGACGGTTCGATTATGTTTAGGGTAAGCGGAATCAGCGCGCCGAGTGTGGCGGCGCCTCCTCACAAATCCAGGCGCGAAAGAAGCTCGGCAAGGTTCGATTGGTCCACAGCAAGATCGGGACGCGCTGTCGCAAAATCCTCTACCTCATCCAAAGCCTGAAAAAGGCGCATCTTCGCAATCGCATATTCTTCGGTCCCTGTGAGCGCGCGGCTGTTCTGCTTGCTCCATTGGTCGAGCGTCGCACGGGGGACGAAGATGCGAATGGGAAACATCGTCTTCCGGTCGGCCGATACGTAGTAGATGTATTCGTTGCCCGGTTCGCCGGACTTTACTGAGGGATGCACATCTTGAAATTGGTATTGGTAAACGTAGCCGCTGGACGCCGAATACGTCTTGATCCGCCGAACAGTCTCAGGCCTCGTCATGGCGCGATTATTCGGGGGATGGGTTGGCGTGTCAATCGCGAGGTATCAGTTCCGAACCGGGAATCGTCAGTGCCGTTGTGAAACGACGAGATTTGGTTTCTGTGTGATTTCAAGGAGACCGACTGGCACAGTTGTTCGCGGTTCCATCCCTGTAATTCATTTCCCGACCGACACTTATTCCACTTTTTTGCTGCCAGTTGCCTGCCTATGTCGCGGGGCTGATGCGCGGAAACGGAACTGCGCCGCTGTGGCACACGGCTTGCGTTGCTCCTCGCAACCATGCGACGCAAGATCAGCGTTCGGAACCAGAAAGGGCCTCACGAAAAACTCCTGCTGCGAATCCGCTCGCGCTACGAGGCGGGTGTCGTTCTGCTTGGTTTGGTCCTTAGTGGAATTGCGGCGTTAACGGGATGTGGTGGCTCGCCAGCAGGATTCGGCGGCGGAGGCGGTAACCCCGGCGAGGTTGTGGTTGCGGTGCAACCAGCCACAGCCAGTGTGCTGCTCGCCGCCACGCAACAATTCCAAGGCGTGGTCACCGGCACCTCCAACACTGCGGTCACGTGGAGCGTGAACGGGATTCCCAGCGGCAACGCGACCGTTGGCACGATTTCCAGCTCGGGCCTGTACACAGCACCAGGAATTCTCCCGGCAAATTCGCAGGTTACCGTCACGGCGACGAGCGTGTCTGACACGCAAGCAAACGCCTCGGCGGCAGTGCTGTTAACCGACGACATCTCTGTCAGCATCTCGCCACCGTTTGCCACTGTGCCGGCAGCCGCCGCACAAGTCTTTACGGCCACAGTCACGGGCGCTGGCGAGGCCTCGGGAGCAGTCAGCTGGAGCGTGAACGGAATTGCGGGCGGGAACTCAACTGTGGGAACCATCATTGCCAACGGAAACGATAGCGCGACCTACTCAGCACCCACCGCTGTTCCATCGCCCGCAAACGTCACTGTTACGGCATCCAGCGTCGCGGACAACGCGAAAGTTGCAAGCGCGGCAGTCACGGTCACGTGTTCGGCCAACTCGCTCGCGCCCTCAACCTCGAACGTTTCGCTTGGCGCGACGGAGACATTCAGGGCGACGTTTTGCACCGTCAGTGGCGGCGCAATCGTTTGGGATGTGGATGGAATCGTCGGCGGCAATAGTGTTGACGGAACAATCGCAAGCACGGGGGCAAACAGTGCGGTTTATGCGGCTCCGGCCGATTTGCCCTCGCTCGTTTCCGTGGCGATTCATGCGACGGAGAGCACAGCAGTCGTTTCCGCTACAGTGACGGTCACGAGCGCCGTCACAATAAACGTGTCGCCGCCCTCGGCGACCATTGGCGTCACGCAGGGCGCCACGTTCGCCGCCACGGTTACTAACACGCCGGACACGACCGTCACGTGGACTGTGAATGGCGTTCTAAATGGCAGTCCCGCGGTGGGCGAGATTTGCATCACCGGCTCGAATCCGTGTGTTGCGCCGAATGGGCCTGTTTCGGGTGACGTCGATTACATCGCCCCAACTGCGATTCCGAACTCGAATCCGGTTACGCTAACTGCAACGAGCAAGGCCGATCCATCCCAGAGCGCAAGCGCGTTCATAACGATTACGGGCTCGACCGGGACGGTCGCAGTTGCGGTTTCGCCCTCGTATGCATTTGTCGCCCCGTCTGCGGCGGAGCCCAGCACGGCACAATTTTTTGCCACTGTCGCCAATACCGCGAACAACGGAGTCACGTGGACGGTCCAGAGCGCGGTATCAGGCCAAGGGTGTGGCGGGGCTGCCTGTGGATCGGTAGATGCAAACGGAATCTACACTGCCCCGGCTGTTGCGCCTTCTCCGAATGCAATCTCGATAATCGCCACCAGCGCCGCTGATGCAACGAAAAGCGCGAGCGCTACGATCGCTATCACCAGCGGCCCGACGATCGAGGTGCTCTTGCCATCCAGCGTTATGGCCGGCGCCGTTGGAGCGTTTCCGCTCGAAGTTCAAGGCGAAAATTTTGTGGCCGGCAGTGGGCCTTCCGCCTCAGCGATTTTTCTGGACGGCGATGCGCGCGCAACCACATGCGCCACCGCTATGAGCTGCGTTACGGAACTGAATCCCGAGGACGTGCAATCGGCCGAGACACTGACGGTTCAGATTCAAAACCCCGGCGCACCTGGGGCGCTGTCCAATCCAGTTCCCTTCGTCATCGTGCCGTTCGACGTTTCTTTCGATAGCATCGGGCTCGCTCAATCTGCGCCCGCAGCTACGAATCAAGACATCATTGTCACGGATCCAACCACCTCAGCGTCGTCTGCACCAATCAACATCGAGTTCATAGGATTTCTAACCAACGGCAACAGTTGTGGCGTGCAGGGTTCGCCGCTTACCGTCACACGCCCGGCGTCCGGCACCGAGGTCGTCAGCCTGTGCGTCGACGGAAACGACCTTGATCCGACATTCACGTACGCGTTCACAGGACCGAACGGAGGGGACGCCGATATCAGCGTCGTCGCATCCGCGATCAACGGTCTCTTCCCCAACATGATTGAACTAGACCTCACAATTTCCGCCACGACGCAGCCGGGAGTGAGAAGCCTATTTATAACGACTTTGAATAACGATCGAGCGGTAGCGACGGGAATGCTGGAGGTAGATTAGAAATGCAAGCAATCAGAAAGTTGGCGGCAATTCCGATATTGGTCCTGATTTACCTCACGAATGGAGCGGCGACGACGATCGAGAAGCTCTCAATTGAGAAGATGGCTGGGCTCGCACACGCAATCGTCCGTGCAAGATGCATCTCCGTTTCGGCGCGATGGGACCGCGGAGAAATCTGGACCTTCACTTCGTTTCAGGTCAGTGAAACATGGAAAGGACAGGCTCCCGATGACTTGGTCGTTCGGTTACTCGGTGGAAGCGTTGGCTCTCTTACGTCCACAGTGGCCGGAATACCCAGATTTCGCCCTAACGAGGAAGTGATCCTGTTTCTGCAGCAGACGTCGGACGGCGATTTCACCGTCTTGAGCTGGGAACAGGGCGCGTTTCGTATTGGACGCGACCGACGAACGGGAACGGAAATGGTGACGGAGGATACGGCCACATTCGAGACGTACGACCCTCGTACGCACCAATTCAGCGCCACGGGAATGCGCGACACGTCGCTGGATGCCCTTCGCGCGCGAGTGAGAGCCGCGATTTCCCAGATATCCGAGAACGAGCCATGAGAAGAACGAAAGCGTTTACCCTTGCGGCGATTCTTGCGGCTGCGGCCGTTGCCGGACCCCTTGCTGACGGCTATGTCTTCGATACTACTGTGCCGTCTGCGGGGGGATGTCCACAACCGGACCGCTGGGGCTTGTCGGCCGTTGGTCCACTGAGCCGGCAGTGGAGCACGTCTCTACCGCTCGCGCCGCCGACCATTCTTAGCGTCGCGGCTCCGCAAACAGCCGCCCAAGTATCCGAAATTCAGAAGGCAATCAGCGATTCATTCACGGCCTGGTCGGGGGTGGCGGGGACGACATTCAATGCAGCGGCATACCCTGGAATGTTGGCTCCCATTGCGCAGGTGAGTGCTGCCAATTCGTGCACCAATGATTCGCAATCCAACGTCGACGGCCTGAATACGATTTGCTTCAATCAAACGAGCGAAGGTTTCACGAGCGGCGTACTCGCCTTCACGCGTGTGATCACTGCGAACTCCCCCGGCGTTTCAGTGGGAAGCAGCGCGACTGCCACCTTTGCAGGCCAAATTCTCGATTCGGACACTCTTTTTCGAAATGACGGCCAGGCAACATTCGCGACCCCAGCCGCACTGGCTACCCCCCAGGGAGCGGGCGCGTACGACCTGGAATCGCTCCTGACACACGAAATCGGCCACTGGTTCGGGCTCGACCACTCTGCCGTCTGGCGCGCAATGATGTTCCCCTACGCTCCTCCGCCGGGGCAATTCCTCGGTAGTCGACCTTCAGCGCAAGTCCCGGACGGCCCGCTCGCGGATGATGACCGAACAGGAATTCGCGCACTTTACCCAGATCCGAACGATTCCGTGAACGTGGGAGAGATTCAAGGGCGAATCGTGCCCGCGAACCCATTTTCTATTGCTACGCTGCCGGCTGCTTCGACCGGGAGCTACGTTACCGGGATCGTAGGCGCGCATGTGGTGGTGGTGGATTCGGACACAGGATCGGTGATCGCGGCGACACTCGGTGGCTGGACATGCAACTCCTCGAATCCCCCGCCAACTTTCGATGGCACGTACGATATCCAGCGGCTTCCAATCGGGCACAACTACATGATTTATGCCGAACCACTTGACGGTCTCGTCGCGCCCGGCGACTTTAGCGTCGCTCTAAACGACATTTGTCCGTCCGAAGCGGCGACACCATGCACCACTCCGAATCTGGCCACGACATTCAATCCGAGAATCAAACCGGATTCTGCGACAGGGGCGAACGGGTCGCGGCAGCGGTTTTCTTTCACACCTAAATAAGGGCGGCTCCCGGGGGAGCGGGAGCCGCCATGGGGTGTTGCGGATACGAACTTTCTACTGCGTCAGTTTTTGTTATTGCGTCGGCAAACTCATCTGCGTGAAGCCGATGGTGTTTACGTCTCGCAGCATCGGCGTCAACGGAGGCAGTTTGCTCGGCGTCTGGAAGTCCGAGTCGAAGTTGTAGCCGCGCGTTGGCGGGCTATAAACGATATTGCAGCACTTAAATGCGCTATACGCCTGGTGGCTGTAATACATGCTGACGATCGAGCCGCGGTAATACAACGTGGTCGGGCCCCAGTTTTCGATATACCGCAGGAAGTTGTGCGCGCCGCCATCGGTGCCGAAGTCGTTACCGACCGTTCCAACGCCAGGCTGCTGGAACGGCACATTCTTGCCCGCTGCGATTGCGAGGCGATAAGTGGTCGGCGTCGTGGCCTGGCGGTTACCCAGGTTATAGGGGAAAGCAAAGCCATTAACGTCGTTCCAGTTGTCTGAAAGCAGAGTCACGGCGTCCGCGACAATGGACGCTGCGATGTGGTTGTCCGTATTTGGCGTTGCAAACGTCTGGTCGTTATTCGGGTTGTTGTTATAATCGCCCTGAATGTAGACCGGATTCTCGGAAACGATCGTCAACCCGCACGGACCGGCGCCGCAGACTCCCAATGGATTGGCGGCGTTTCCGAGCCAATAGCCGTTGACGAGCTTCAGCGCGCGCCGGAAGAACATCGGCGGATTCTCGCGGAGCTCGGTACCCCTGGCCGCAGCATAAGGCCACGCGTTGGCGTTCGTTCCGGGAGGCGCAGCGGGGCAATCCCCGTTTGCCGCAAGTACGTTGTTGACCAGGGTCAAGGCAGCGTTAGCTCCCGTCACTTGAGTTCCGTTCAAAGCGCCGATCGGCCACAGGTTTTGTGTGGCACCAGAAGCAACGTTCGCCAGGATGTTTCCATAGGTTCGCAGGACCGGAGTGCTATCCGTGCCGGTCGAGCTGTAATCACCTTCATGATCTTCTCCGGCATCCATGGCACCGTTAGGACAGCTGTTGGCGCTCGCCGGATTCACGATGTCGTCATAGCCGAAGCCGCCTGTCTTTACGTTTGCGCCGCCCACCGAAACCGGAGGGTTCGGGTCGGGGCGTTCGGAGCGTCGATCAGAAAAATAGATCGCATAACCCGTTGTTCCCGCGCCCGCGACGTTTCCGGCGATTCCAGGGCAAACAGCGGCGTTCGTCAGGCAGTTGGTGAGGTTCTTGACGTCCAGTTCAACGTAATACATCGCGCCGGCTACCGACACCCAGGGAAGAGCGTTCATGCCGGCTCCGTTGGCGTTGTCACGGAGCATCCCCTCGCGAGTGTCGTAGAGCACATTCGGCCAATAGTCGCTGCCCAGTTGCGGCTGACCAACGGGATTGCCGCAGCCGCCGCCATTTACGTTGGCAAACGAAGGGTTGTCGCGGACTCGGGCCAAGCGAATTACTGCATTGGGGCTCGGGTCTGTGCAACCAACCGTAGCTATTCCACCGTTGATCGTGGGGCCCTGGCTATTCACTTGTCCGCCAGGAAGGGCCAGCAGAGTTGGGGACTGGTTAGCCGCGTTCCCGCCCGAGAACGTACCATTGGCCTGCGGATTGATATTTCGGCCAGACCAACCCAACGCCAAAATCGTCGGCGTAATGTCCGTCCAGGCACCCGCTGCATTCTGATAATCGATTTTTATGCAACCCGTGATCGTGGGGTAGCCTTTTGTCACCCAGTAGCCGTCGTTGGCAGTGTATGCGCCGGCAGCCGTAGCACGAGAAATGGGCATCGGAAATATCGTGTTGCCGACGCTGCCTGTTCCAGTGACAAAAGCGGGAATGTTTGCCCCGCTGTAAGGCACGACGCCGACCGAAGTGTCCCACGCCAGTGTCGCCAGGTCGATTGGAGTTGGCGTGGCCAGGTTTGCTGAGAGGGCTGGCAGAGCTCCTTGCGTGCTGCTGATCTCGCTGGTGGCGCACGTGCCATTTGCGCCGTAATCAGACAGCAGGATTCGAACGCTCATTCCGGGCATGTCGTAATACCGCTGATTCAACAAGGCCAGCGAATCGGCATTGAGGCCGCGGCGAATCAAGTCGATGGGCTGAGGATTGGCACCCAAATTGGGCATGGCAATCGCGAGGTTTAGAGTTTTGACGCCGGTTTCCTTTACGCCCACGTATCCGTTGTAAACGCCGCTGGCCACGTTCGAAAATGCGGGCTCGTTAATGGCGCCAATATTGCCTACCCAGTTCGCATTGCCCAGAACGCTCTGGGTGGCGGCCTGAGCCAGAAGATTGGGAAACGCAGAGCCGTTGGTAATGTCCACTACGCCGGGATAAGCACCACCTGTCGTCGAGAACCCATTTTCGAGGTTTGCGGTGATCAGCTCGCCTGCCGCCGTGACTTTGCCGGACATGGTAAGTGTTGAACCCGAGGCGAGCCACAGGTTGCCGTTGGTATGAACGCGGCCACCGAAGTTGAAGTTCGGGCCGGCGAAGAAATCGAGATCGGTCTGCGAGAACATGCCGAACTGAAAGATCGGAATTGCTACAGTCTGAATTTCACGCTGCAGCTTCACTTCCGAGTTGTAGGTGCTTCGCGCGGTGACCTGCAAGGTGAAGGGAGTAGTCTGCGCGTAAAGGCCTGAATAGGGGCCAGTCGTGATGGTGGAAAAGGAGGAAACTGGATAACCGTTCACGCAGTTGAGGTTCGGAACCTGGTAGCCGGACGAATTGTCGGGATTGAGGTACTGGATGCCCGGAATGTCAGTGGGCGGATTGGAGGTGACGCCACCCGCGCCTGTGATCGCCGCACACGTCACCGCTGGATTTTGATCAAACGCTGTTTCGATTCCAGCTGTGAGCGCCTCCATGCCGGCTTCAGCGCCATAGAAGGCGCGTTGACGGTCCAGGCTGTTGCCGCCGAGTTTTTGGTCGGTCATCACGAGCCATGACAGGCCCACGATAATGGTAGACATCAGCATCAGCACAAGGAGTGCCGTTGCCAGCGCCATTCCAGTTTCACGACGGCTTTTCATCAAAGGTCTCCTTCTGGGCGAAAACAGGTTCGACAAGTGCGACTCACTGAAATTGGTTGTAAAAGTCCAGACCGCGAATGCTGATCACCGTTTCCAGATTATTTCGGAAGTACAAATTAGTCTGGGTGTAGGGAGTTTCCGATCTCGCGTAAAGCAGGACGTAGCAATCGCGAATGTAGGGCAAGGCTCCCACACCCCAGCCGGCGCCTAAGCCCGCGTTGAGAGGGTTCTCATTCTCTGCTGGTGCCAAAAGAGTCGGAGGGCTCGATCCCGCGCTCAGTACATCGTAGAAAATCTGCATGTTCTCGATAACTTCGCCCACGGGCTGGGCTGTGTTCATGTTCACCTGACGCATCAGCATTGGCCTCATAAGGCTGGCCGGGGCCGCGGTGCTGATGTAATAAGAAACCATCCACACGCGCGTGGCAGTTACCGTAACGTTGTTCCAAGAGCCGCCAGTTTGCATCTGGGTGATGGTGCCGGTGGCCAAGCCGGAACAATTGAGGGCAAAAGCATCGCCGCAGGTGAAGGTCAACGCGTTCCCGGCTAGATTCACGCCGGTCACGACCAGGAGAGCCATGTTGCCCGGATTGCTGGGATTGTTGGCGTCGCAACTGTCGCTAGCCACGAGCGAGCCGCTTGCGGCGCAGCCGCTCGAGTTGTTCTGCAAGAGGATCAAGTCGCCGACGTTGGGCGAAGTGTTCCCAGAATTGATGTTGATACAGGTGGGATCGAATGTGATCGTCGTCGTGTTGCCAGCCGTGGCGATGGTTCCGTTTGGCGATCCCGCGCCGGCCGCGCAACCTGCATAAGGAGATTCGCGAATTGGGAAGCGGTTCATCCAGTTGCCAGCGGCGTCTTGCAACGTAGTATCCGCGTACATAACGGTGATGATGTCGGTGTTTGCTCCGGCCACCGTGACGTTCTGAAGAGCGGGATTTGCCACTTGATCGGGCAGGCCCAGTTGGTAACCCGGTGCGATCGCCGGGAGCGCTGTCCAGCTGGTCGGAAACGTCGCCGGTGGCGGCGCTCCAGGCGGCAGAGGGCGATTCAACGCAGAGAGGGGAGCCGCTCCCCCACTATTCGGAATCGTGATGCCTCCCTGAGGAATGCCTTCTCCCGACTGGATGATGTCCTTCGTCATGTAATTCAACGAAGCGCGAAGGTTTTCCTGGGTGTCCGCCATCAACGTCACAGCCTGATTCGCGTTAATCGCGCTCGAGAGGGCCTGCATCGTGACGCCTACAATTGTCATTAGCAGCGCCGTCGCCAGCAGAACTTCGATCAAGCTGAAACCCGCGTCGCATTTCGTCCCGCGTTTCATCCGTGTCTCCCTCAAAAATCCTCTACGAGAAGTTCGAAATGTTCGAATAAAGGTTGAAGGTGCGCGTGAAAGGACCGTACGTGTACGTCACGGTTACTTGGATTTCGTTCAAATTTGCCATGCCGTTGGGTGACGGCGTAATCGTGATCGTGCGCGTGAAATTCGAAAGCGCAATGCGCACCGGAGGATTGAAACTCAGCGCGTTGTTGGGCAGCAAAAGCGCGTCGGGCGCGCCTGCGCAGTTATCGTCAGCCGTTCCGATGATGCCATCGGGCCCGGGATCGCACAGCGGTTGGGCACCTGCAAGGAAAATGCAGTTCGCGCCGTTCCCTACGTTGCAAATGGTTCCCCAGGTCGCCTGGCCCATGTCGCGCGCGGTGAAGATGGATTCCATGGCCTCGGCAGCCTTTTCCTGCGCAATGTAGTCGTATTGCGACAAACTCATGTACGCGAGGCCGTTGGCAAGCGTCGCCGCCAAGGCCAGCAGGCCAACGGTTAGCACCAAAATCGCTATCGCCGTTTCGATTAGAGTGAACCCTGCTTGCGGCCTGCGATCGTTCCTTTTGTTCATGCGCCTTCTCCATTCAGCCAGACGCGCCGATGCCATGCTTTGATCGAGATTCCTCACAGCTGGAACCATGAGAGCCCCGATCCCTGCCACGCGTGGATGCGGCCCGTTCCCCCGAGAATCGTGACAGCTCGAGCCGTCGTCGGAATATTCGTGATGCCCATGAAAACTGTGCCGTTGATGATGTTGCCGTTGGCGTCCGTGAATGTCCCGTCGCTCTGGAACTGCATTCCTACCGGAGGCCCGCCCACCACGCCTGCAAACTCAATGCCGCTGGGCACGGCCGGAATCCCGTAGGTGTCTGGAGTATCCGGCTCGCCAGCGAAAGTCATGAAGCTGACCGTATTCTCAATGGGTAGTGTCATGAACGGTGCCCCGGCCACTACGTTGCCGGGCTCGTTCACTTCGAATAGTTCGATGGTGTTGTTCCCCACGAATTGCACGACGATGGTGCGGCGTTCGGAAATCGCCATTTCGCGCGCCTGGCGCATCGCGCCTTTCACTTGAGCCAATGCCGCGTTTGCGCGGAATTGGTACACCGTGGGTTGGAGCTCGAGCAGCGTCATCGCCAGCACGATGCCGATGATCACCACTACGACCATCATTTCAATCAGCGAGAACCCTCGCTCGACGGCCCATCTTCGTCGTGCTCTTGACCCGCTGTTCACGTTTCCACCCCTTCAACAAAACTCGCACCACAGGGACAAAGGTGCGAAATCTTCCGCAAATAGTGCATGTCTTGGACCAGCCCAACCCCAGGCTATCTTCATTCATATGATGGACTTAAGCGATGTGACACGAAGTGCTTAGCGACCTGCAGACTCCACGTGTGTAGAAACGTTACCGATGCGCCTGCACTTTGCTGGGTAAGCTCAAAGGGTGGGCGGAAGCCCGAACAGAAGGAAGAGCAAGACGAGGACAGAAACGGCAAAATCGGGAACGATCTAGAGAAGGAATTTTCGTCACCTTTTAGTTTCTTCGGGTACTCGCAGGCACCTTCCTTTTCAGCTTGCTCTGATTGTAATCAATGGCCGCGCGGACGAGATCTGTCAGAGCACGCTCGTGAATCTTGTCGCCCTTGAAAAAATCGATCGCTCGCCACTTGTTGCCTTGGAGTCCAGCGTTGAACAGCTTTTCAGGATCCGGAAGCCTCGCGCCATCGGAAAAGGTGAGCTTGACCTTATCTTTGTGGGCGTTGCCGACCGCGATCATTCCATTACGAGACCACACTGGGCTTCCCATCCACTTCCATTCTTCGATGATGTTTCGGTCGGCCTTGAGGATCGTCCTGCGGATGCCGGCGAGGATTTTGCCGCGCCAGTCGCCAAGTTCCCTAATCTTCTCGTCGATTTTTAGAGAAGCAGATTCCGTGGAGACAGGCTTTTTCATGTGCAACTCCCCCTCAAATGGCTTCAAGCGCGTGTGAGCGAGTACGATATCTCGACGAAACCGTTCCTGTAGGCGATCACATCCCTCAAATCCCAGCGCTTCTCCGCGGACGAATCACCGAATAACCGGAGGCCTTCACCCAGTAGGATCGGGGCAATGGTCAACTTGATTTCGTCCACCAGACCAAGTTCAAGAAACCGCTGGCATAGCATGGCGCCGCCCACGAGCCAGATGTTTCGATCGTGATGGGCAAGCTTCGTCTCAACTAACGTTTTGAGATCGCCCGAATAGAACTCAACGCTCTTCTTCGTGGACGGGAGCTTTCTGCTCGTCACCACGACGGTGGGAGTGTCGCCATACGGCCAGCCGAGTTGAAGCGCGTGCTCATAAGTGCGCGAACCAAGCACATAGCAGTCTATCCCTTTGACGAAGCTCGCAGCTTCTTCTTCTGAAATGGAAACGCCAGCTTCATAGACGCTTTCAGTGTTTAGCCAGGAGACGCTGTTATCTTTTTTCGCGATGATGCCATCCATGCTTGAAACCATGTGAAGAGTTACCATCATTCTCCTTGCAGTCAGCTCACCACCGCAGTGTTTCTCTCCTGAGGCCTACTTCGAATCAGTGGTTAGCCCGGTCTCCTTGAAAAGAGCCGCCGAACCAGATGGCCTTTCCACATCCACAACCCCGAAAGAAGCAATACAGGGAGAAAAACCTCTCGAATCGACCAGGCGTAGTATGGAGTGTCTTTCGGCGAATCATAGATATAACCAATCATCGGAACGCCACAGATGATATGAACCCAGCGAAAAATGGCGCGTATGGTCGTTTGGTTCATGATTAATTGTGCCCTCCGTCTGAGCAGGCTAGATACTCAGTGAGCCGCGAAAGCCCCTGGCGGCATAGTAAGATTCCGCACCATTGTGATAGACGAAGACCGTGTTGAAGCGCCGATCGCAAAATAGGGCGCCGCCGAGCTTTCTGATATCGGAAGGTGTTCTCACCCAGCTTGAAGTTGTCGTATCGAAATTTCCAAGGTTCTGCAACTCTCGATACTGTTCTTCCGTTAAGAGCTCAATGCCCATAGCAGCCGCCATATCAACCGCGTTATCTGCCGGTTTATTTTCTTTCCTGGATACCAGGGCTTGGCCGTCGTAGCAGATACTTCTGCGGCCTTTAGGACTTTGCGCTGAACAATCATAAAAAGTGTATTCGTCTGCCCTCTTAGCGTGGCCAACAACGTCCGGTTCGCCACCGGTTCTTTCCATTTCATTGAGTGACCACAGTTTTTTCGCATTCACTTCCAGCTTTGCTTGTATTTCAGCCCATTCGAGTCCCCGATGACGATGCATGTTCTTCTCAAACCGGACCATCAGTGTTCTAAGCAGTTCTTTTCGTTGTTCTGGTGACAACTGCTTTCTATTGCGTGGTTGGCTCACTGTTTTGGGACCCCACTCTTTCAATTCAGGGTTTGCAAGTACAAACCCTGAAACCCGCAACTCAGGGTTTGCAAGTACAAATCCTGAGACCAACCCGAACGCAGGGCTTGCAAGTACAGAACCGAAACTCCGATTCAGGACTCTTGGCTTGCGTGAGGCGGCCAATTGGGAGGTTGGACGCCGAACTGCTGGGCGTACTCCGCGTTCAGCCGCTGCCAGCCCCCGAACTTCATCGCCGCGGGACCGACGATGCGCCCGAGAGGAGTTCCACTGAGAAAATGATCCAGCACATCGAAACAAATGTGCCATCCCGCAGCACCCATGGATATGAACCGGTGACCGATGTTGGTCCACAGCGTCAGGCGCGTGCCGTCACGGACCGCTTCGAGCTCCCACCGAATATCGAAGTCGCCCCAGTTGTACTCAAGCGACTTCGGAGCTTCGGCTCGCCTAACTATTGTTTCAGTAACGCGCACGACGGGGGCTCCCACCGTCGTAAGCTTCACCGTGCTTCCAGTCGTCGACAGGCTCCCGTCGGCGTCGAAGGGAGCCCACTCGTGCAGATGCGCCGGGTCGGTAAGCGCCTGCCAGACCTTTTCCGGCGAATGGTGCAGCTCTCTCACCAGAATAAGCGTCCACTTCTCTCCGTCCTTTTGTATGCGTGCGCCGCTAGCCGGACCCGGCGTGTACTGTTCCTGATAGGCCACTTTCTCCTCCTTGGCGTCAGTACCGCGCAAGCTGTGTGAGCTGAATAATGTTGCCGCACGTATCCTTCAGCATCGCGATGGTCGAACCGGTCACGTCAGTGGGCGGCATGGTGAACTCGGCGCCGCGGCCTTTGATCCGTTCGTAGTCTCCCTTGACGTCGTCGGTGAAGAACATAGCCGCGGGCTGGCCTTGTTGAAAGATGGCCTGCTGATAGGTTTTGGCCGCAGAGTTGTTGCTCAACGCCAGTTGCAGCTCAGTACCATTCGGCTCCTCGGGCGACGCGACCGTCAACCAGCGATATGGGCCCTGGCTGAAATCGGTTTTTTTGGCAAAGCCCAGCACGTCCGTATAGAAGCGCAGCGCCTTTTCCTGATCGTCCACATATAGACTCATCACTTTGATTCTCATTTTATTTCTCCTTTGTTGCCATCGCGGTTAGGGCCGCGCCGTCTTGTGCTGGTCTTGCGTTTCGTTCGTGTTTTCTCGCCCATGCGGTCGAGGTGCCGTTCCAGTGCATCTACGTGGGCAGACCAGAACCGCCGGAACTGAGCCAGCCACACATCCACCTCCCGAAATGGTTCAGGTTTCAGCCGGTAAAGACGCCGCTGTGCGTCCACAGTGGATTCCACGAATCCGGCGTCGCGCAGCACGCGCAGATGCTTTGACACGGCCGGTTGCGACATGCGAAGTTGACGCTCAATCTCGCCGACCGACTGCTGTGAGGAGACCAGCAGACTCAATATGGCGCGCCGGTTCGGCTCTGCGATGATTTCGAAGGCAGACTCCATGTCTCGGATATACTCCATTCGGCATATACGTGTCAAGGCATATAATGTGACCAAGACATTGCTGGTCCTGCGGGCGAGGCTTCACTCAGTGGTGTGTGAGCGGGATGCCGGAGAACTGCTTGAACGAAAGGAAATGCGCGGATGTGCTTGCAAGTGGCTAGGAGGATGGTAGCGCTAACGGGAATCGAACCCGTATTTCGGCCTTGAAAGGGCCGCGTGCTAACCGTTGCACCATAGCGCCACTCGCTGGATTGATTTTCTAGTGTAGCAGACGGCTTGCCATTTCGCGCTCCGATTCGATGGCGCCAGAATTCCGCGCTCGCTTTCCTTCCCTCTTCCGGCTGGCCTATTTCCAGCCATTCCTTTCGCGTAGCGCGGTAATGTGCCCGACGTGGTGGCGCCCATGCCACGCATACAATTGCAAATTGTCGCTCAACGTCATCTTCCCGCGCTCGGGGTGAACGAACACCCGTTGCCAGTCCGCTTCGCTCAGAGAATTCAGCAGCGCCGTCCAACGCTTGTGCAAACCCTCGAGCACCGGTAACGAAAGCTCGATCGGCGTCTTCGAGTCCGGCAATTCCGCCCACAATTTTTCGTCGTACGACTTGATCGTCGGTTCGTGCTCCGTCAGCGCCAGCTTGAACCGCACGAACGAGTTCAAATGGCTGTCGGCCAGATGATGTACCACCTGTCGCACGGTCCACCCACCCGGGCGATAGGGCGTGTCGAGCTGTTTCTCATTGAGCCCCGCCACAGCCGCCTTCAGTTTCGCCGGCGTTTCCGCAATCGCGTCGATCATGGCGCGCCGATCGCTTGCCGTGATCTTCTCCGCGCGCTGAAACTTGCCCACCGGATATCTCAGATCCGCTTCCATTTTCGCCTCCATCGTGTCCTCCTTAGACCCTACCTGAGCGCACATGACATTATTCCGCAGCTGCACAAATCTCAATCTTTCGTTGGGAGGTGTGATGCACACCGTTCGCCAATTTGGCCGACGTGAGGCTTTTCGGGCGAATTTAGGCGGGACGCTGTAGACTCTTGCCAGTTCAGGGTGAACTGGTGGGATCCGCGAGGTCTGCCTCAGGCCGCCGAGGAGGATTTATGAGGCGTTCAGCTCTGTTACCCGGACTCTTTGCAACGGCACTTTCTGTGCTGCTCATCTGCCCGGCACTCGCGCGTCAGGGCACCAAGATGGATCCCGACGCGAAGACAGTAACGATCGAAGGCGCCGTTCGCGACCTCGCTTGTCCCGTCCAAAATCCGGCCGGGACCGCCACCAACTTCAGCCTGAAGTGCACCCTGGACTGCGTTAAGCACGGCTCGCCGATCATCATCCTCACCCGGGATGGGCTGATCTATTTCCCAATCTCCGCGGACATGCCCGATTTCGGCGAACGCAGAAAGATGATGCCTTTTGTAGGAAAGTACGTGCAGGCAACTGGCGCGGTTTTTGAGCGAACTGGAACTCACGCGATCGCAATCACACAAATCAAGGAACTGAAGAACGTTCACATCGATACCGACGCTCAATGAGCCACTGAGGATTTTCGGGATATCAACGAAACGCCACTCCTGCTTTATCTTTCCTTAGCCATGCAGTCCGGAAAAAGGGAGTGAAGTTCCCGGGCGAGCCGAGCGAGGTCATCGGAGAGTGCCATGAATTGCTCGGCCGCGCCTTCCATCTGACAGCCGCGTCCCATCGCCTCAAGGTTCTTTGCCTTGGCGAAGAGCTTCCCTCCCGGGGCGAAGATTCCCAGGGCGCCCTTAAGGGAATGAGCGGCGGCGGCGAGTTCTTCGAAATCGTGGGCGGCGAGCGCCCGCTGAATCGCGCAGAGCTTTCCGGGTAGATCGGAGAGAAAGGTTGCGGCGATTGTGCGCATGAGCTTCTTGTTGCCTCCTGTCACGCGTTCGAGCTGATGCCGCAGACTGCCTGCCGGCGACGGACCGGCGCCGACGGATTCGGTTGTTTCAAGAGGCGCGGAGAGCGGGGCCTCGACGGCGCGGAGAAGGGCGATTCTATCGAACGGCTTGGCGAGAAAGGCGTCCATGCCGGATTCCAGGGCGAGGCGCCGGTCTTCCGTGGATGCATTGCCGCTAACGCCGATTAGCACGGTCCGCGCCGCGCCGGAAATCTCTTCTCTTTCGCGAATGGCGCGCGCGACTTCCGCGCCGCTCATTTGGGGCATTTCCTGATCGAGAAGAATGACATCGGGATGCACGGCGTCGAAGGCGGCGAGAGCTGCGCGGCCGTCCGATGCCGGAGTCGGCCAGTGTCCCCGAGTGCGAAGAATTTCGATGGCGAGTTCGCAAAGAGTTTCGTTGTCTTCCGCAACAACGATGCGCAGCGATTTTTCCGGCACCGGCGTTACAACGGCGGCGCCGGTCGGAGCCGGGGCAGGAATAAGGGCTGAGGCAGCCACGTCGGGCTCGCGAGGCTGCTCCGCCGAGCGCGGAAGGCGAAACCAAAAGCGGGAGCCGCGGTCGCGGCGATTCTCTGCGCCGATGCTTCCTCCCCAGCGTTCGACGGTCATTTTGCAGAAGTAAAGTCCGAGGCCCGCTTTGCCGGGCCGATCCCCGCCCTTGCCGAAGAGTGCGAAGATTTGTTCGAGGGAGGAGTCGGGCGGCAGGCCGGGGCCTTCGTCGTCGACGAAAGCCAGCAGCGCGGCACCATCGTTTTCGACACCGATCGTGACGGACGAGCCGCGCGGACTGTAACGCAAAGAATTTTCGAGCAGATTACCGAAGATGCGATCGATGCGGGCCGCGTCACCGGCAACGCTCCAGTCTTGCGCAGAGCCACCAGGAGGAGCGAGAGCCAGATGAACGCCGCGTTCCGCAAATGCGGGAGCAAATTGCTCGAGAGCATGACGCGCGCAAGAAACGAGATCGGCGGAAAGCGCGACTGAACGACCGCCCGTTTCCTGCGATTGCAGATCGGCCGAGAAGGCCTCCAGGACTCCGCGAATCATTTGTTCCTGCCGTCGCGATTCGCGAGTGCCGGTAAGCAGGATTTTCGCGACTTCGGGCGAAAGATTCTTATCAAGCAGCAGATCGAAACAGCCACGCATCGCGGTAAGAGGCTGCGATAAATCGTGGATGATGCAGTGCAGCAGGATTTCCTTTTTCTGAACTTCGCGGATGAGGCGCTCGTGCTCCAGCAAGGAATCGCGTGCCGTCTGAAAGAGTTGCTGTTGCTGGGCAAAGCTGCCGGAAAGGTTGCGAATCAAGAGGACACGTCTCCCATCGAGGCGGAGTGCGAAAGCCTGCAGCGGAACTTCGTTGCCGGCGATGTCGCGTTCGATCCAATTGCCTGAATCCGCGGCGCCGGTTGCCTTGGAGCGCCAGAATTCTTTGGCCTCGACTAAGAAGTTCTCGAGAAAGGGAGATTTCTCAGCCAAGCGAAGCGATTTGCCTCGCTTTACGACCCACAGCGATTTGCACCACGCGGGAATGGGCGGCCGAGGGATGACAATTCCGCCGCCGCGAAATTCAAAGAGCGCCACGCCTTCGTGGGCGAGATACGCATTGCCGATGGAGCGCTGAGGCATGTTTCGCGGGCGATCTCAGGAGGGCGACTTTAGCATAGCGAGCGCGAGGTGAGAGAAGGCCTCTTCGACGCCATCACCCGTCTTGGCGCTGGTCCGCAACACGTCTTGCCCTCTATCCTGGAGACCTTTGATGCGATCGAGATCGACGTTCCAGTCATCGATGAGGTCGGATTTGTTCAGGACGAGGACCCAGGGAATAGACCCCATCGACTCGGTTACGCGCGCCTGAAGAGAAAGAGCATCTTCGAAAGTCTGACGGCGAACCGGATCGACAACGAGAAGATAGCCGGACATGCCGCGCAGGTATTCCATGCGCAATTTCTGGAAGCCATCCTCGCCGTGAATATCCCACAGTACGAGGGTGACATCCTGGCCGCCGACGCGCACGACCTTCTTATCGACTTTAACGCCGATGGTGGTGTGATATTTCTCGTCGAAGATACTCTCGACGAAACGGCGGACGAGGCTGGTCTTGCCGACAGCGAAGGATCCGAGCATGCAGATTTTTTTCTGAAGCATGCGAGCAGCCCCCTGTCAGGGCGCGGGCGTCGGGGGCGAGAGATTTACATGGAAGGTGACGCTACGGTTGAGATGGCGACTTTCTTCGTCGTTTTCGGTGCGCAGGGGCTGAGCGGTTCCGACGCCGCGCGAGGAGAGAGCGCCGGGGGGAATGGCGTTGCGGATGAGGATCGAAGCCACAGCAGAGGCGCGCTGATTGCTCAAGGCTTGGTTGGCGTTTTCGATTCCCGTTGAATCCGTGTGACCGATGATGGAGACGTTGAGTTTCTGATCAGTGCGATCGGCTAGGATGCGAATCGCGAGAAGATCCGCAACCACTTTAGCGAGCGAATCCTGCTGGCCGGGGTCGAGATTGGCCCGTCCCACGGGAAACGTAAGGACGATCGACTGGAGCGAAACGATTTCGGCGTCGCTAAGCTGCGACGTATCGACGGATGAAACGCCCGCGATTAGCGGCGCTTGTTCCTGAAAGGTGGCGATCCAGCGAGAAGGGGCAGTGCCGGCGGCGCTGAGCGTGCCCGAGCGCTGCGAAAGCTTCACGCCTGACGGCGGTGCGAGAAGATTAGTCGCACGCCGGGTGACGATCGCGTCGTCGAGGGAATAAAAAGGTGCGAGTTCGAGGGCGGCATCTTTCGCGTCGAGTCCGTAACGCGCGAGATCGTCTGAGGGATCGGCGGACAGTGGATCGCGGAATCCTCGAATGTGCCAGCGGCCGCTCGATTTCGCGTATGAGGTGACGACAATTCCGGGATGCGCCGCAAGAGCATGCGCGAATTGCGACCACTGATGGACTTCGTAGGTGACATAGGAAACCCAGCCGAGAACTCCCACTAAAAGCAGCGCGCCGAAGGCGATTGCCAGACGGGGCTTGCGTTCGGAGCGAAGTTTTTCGCGGTAGTGCTTGACCAAGAGAGGCTGGAGGCGCGCGTCGGCCGCGCGGAATGGCGCCGCATCGCCGTGAAAACTTTCCAGTGCAGCGCCGAAATCACATTCGATGCCTTCGAGAGCTTCTTCGAGCGCCAGACGATAATCTTTTGGCGCGTGACCGCGGATTACTGCAGCGATTACGGCGTCCGGCCCTTCTTCGATCCAAACTTCGAGTCCGCCGACTGTCATGCTCCCCAGAGAATCCTCGTGCGGGGAAGCGAAGGAGTCGCGCACGAACTGCTGAATCGCGGAGAGCATGCCGGCGACCATCGAGGGATCCTGGGTGGCGACGGCCGGGGCGGTGACATGGTTCAAGACGAGGCCGGTCTCCCGATGAATCAGGAAGACCTGCTCTACACGAAAGACCAGGCTGTGCATCAGCACGATTTCGGCAAAGGGTTTTCCGGTGCGCAGTGATTCGATACGCCACTGGATGCCGCGCCAGGAGACGCTGTGCTCCAGGGCTTCGTTGAAGGATTCGAGCATCGAGCGAAGCGTTTCGGTGATGGACTTGCGGATCGCAGGTCCCATAACGGGAAAGAGGGCGTCGGCGAGAACCTGCGGATCCTTGCGAACGGATTCCCGGAGGGTTTCCTGAATGGTCGGAGCGAGCGCCTCGGAGAGCGCGGCGGCGTCGCCCTGATCGCGGCGCATCTGAATGGCTTCGGCGACGACCGAGCTTACGTCCTCGACGCGGCGCTCGGGACTTTCGAGGCGGCTGCGAATTTCGACAATCTGCTTCTGTTCGGGCGAAACGATGATGTGGCGCAACTCTTCGAAGGCACGGTCTTGCGCCATAGGGTCATCCGTGGGCGGCGGGACGGGAGCGCGGCGTTGAGCTTGGTCGGGCATGTTGGCAGGTCATTGTTCGGTGCACGCCTGCGGCGGTGGGGATTTGGCCGAGTCGGCGTGCTGATTCGTTACCGATTTAGTCGCCTATCATTATTTGGTCACTCTTCGGGCAATTCGAAATTGTTCTTCAGGCGCAGGGAAAACTCGGCCAGCAGATCGGCAAGTGCGGCGCGATCCGTCTTGTCGTGACGCAGCCCCTGAACTTCGCGGTCGAGGGAGGCCGCTGCTTCCCGGCGGAGTTTTTCGATTTCGCCGGCAAAATTCTTCGAATGCTCGAGAATTTTTGCACGGAGTTCGGTCTGGCCGTCGGAAAGCTGTTCATCGAGCGCGGAGATTTTTTTCTCGAGAAGTTTCGCGGCATCTTTCAATTCGCGCGCCAGTTCCTTTGCACCCTCGCCGCGCTCGGATTTTTCCGCCTTAATGCGCTGGCTGAGCGATTCAACCTCCTGCTGCACGAAGCCGCTGAGCGTATCAAGGCGCTTGGTAAGATCGTCGCGGAGTGTATCGAGAGACTTATTGATGTTCTCCTCAAGGCGCGCAAAACGCTTCTCGTAATCGCGCATCTGGGAGCCGAAGAGAATGTCCCGGATCTTGTCTACATTCGCGCCCTCTTTGTCGGCATGGGGAAGTCTAGCGTCGGCGGGGGAAGCCATGTGCCTGGGTCTCCTTTGCTTGTTCGGGGTGCCCTTACGCGGGGACGCTCGCCTGGGGCGCCGGAGCATGCGGGGAACGGTACTACGAAAGGACGATTCACCGCAATATTAGCCCATTTTCGGGAAGCGGGCGAGGGCGCCGTTGGGGAGAACTAACCCGGGCGGGGCCAGAATGGCAACTAGGGATTGAATGCCCCGGCGGATTTCGTTGGATCGGATGGGGGCTAAGCCGAGCTGAAGACACTGCGAAACAGGTGGGATCCTTAAGTCAGGGTCGGAAGTTCCTCCTGAAGAGATGCGGGACCGTCGCTGCGACGCCCTCCCGTCGATGGGCGATGGTGGTAACGCGAGAGGACATTGGACGAATCCGGGATGGCAGACGGGCAAAGAATAGTGAAGGACAGCGAGAGATGAGTCCAAGAGCGCTGCTGCTTAGGTGAAAAATGCTTGCCGGAAGGTGCTGATGATGCTATCCTTAAGTTGCGTTTGTCGCTCTTGTAACACCTTTAGATTCGATAGAAGGGCTTGCAAGGTCATCCACTTGCGCGTTTTTGGGCTCAGAAGTTTGCCAGAGCAAACCTGCTGATACCTCATGAACCTCACAGTGTGGTTGCCGAAACCCTTTTGTGTGACGGCTGGAGGCGGTCGGAGAGCAGCAAATAGCTTACAAAGAAGGAAGTAAAAGAAGTGAAAGAACAAGGAACAGTGAAGTGGTTTAATGCCAGCAAGGGCTATGGGTTCATTCAACGGGAATCGGGCGAAGATGTTTTCGTCCACTTCTCGGCGATTCAGGCGGACGGCTATAAGTCGTTGAACGAAGGCCAGGCCGTTGAATTCGAAGTTACCCGCGGCCCGAAGGGTCTGCAGGCAGCCAACGTCACAAGCCTCTAGTCGTAAGATTAGGTAAGGTTACAAGAGCGGCCCGCGAGAAATCGCGGGCCGTTTTTTTTTGCACGATACAGAACCCGAAGGAGTATAGATTCGTCATCACCGCACACAAGTGAGACACGTGTGAGTCTTGCCAGGAAATTGACGCTGCGGATAACGCTGGGGCCGATTATGGCGGCAGCAATGTTGTTTCTTCCGGCCGGCTCACTCAGATTCTGGCAAGCATGGATTTTCATTGCTGTTGTCTTTCCGTGCGGGGCCTTGACTTGGATTTATCTGTATAAGACCGACCCGGAGCTTGTTAAGCGGCGCTTGGAAACGAAAGAGATCGTGCCCGAGCAAAAAATCCTGGTGAGGCTCTTGAAGCCACTTTTCTTCATCGGGTTCTTGATCCCAGGTTTGGATTACCGCTTCGGTTGGTCGCGAAAGCTTGGCGGAGGAGTGCCGGTGTGGTTGGTAGTCATCTCGGATGTTTTGTTCCTCGCAGGATTTTTCTTCGTGCTGTGGGTGTTGATGACCAACAGTTACGCCGCCCGAACCATCCGAGTTGAGCGGGGGCAGGTGGTTGTTACGAGTGGTCCGTATAGTCTCGTGCGTCACCCCATGTATCTGGGCAGCATCGTGCTGCTGCTCTTCACGTCGTTAGCACTGGGTTCGTACGTTGCTTTGCCGGTTTTCGCCCTGGCGATCCCCTTTTACGTAATGCGGTTGCTGAATGAGGAGGAAATTCTCCGCAAAGAGCTTCCCGGATATGAGGAATATTGTTCTCTGACACGCTTCCGGCTCGCACCTTTCCTCTGGTAGGTTTCCCGCGGAAGGTTCAGCAAAGGGCCGGGACGAAGAGCGCCGGCCCTTCCGGTGCGTCGAGCTACCATGCGAGGCGGTTGTGTCTGCGGAAACATCGGGCGAAGGCGAGAAGGCTTACCGTAAGCAACGAGAGCGCGAGGGTACCGGGTTCCGGTGTTGCGGCGACTGCCGGAGTTGCGACCAACTGCGCGCCTGCGTCACTGAATGGAGCGCCTGAATATATGAAGTAAGTGTCCACGGGATCGGACGGAACGGCCGTGGAAGCAGCTTCGAGTTGCGATGGGGCAAGCGTGCTATCGAATTCAAAGCCGGTGACAGACGAGCCGAGAGTGATGGGAGTGGTGGCGACCCATCGAATGGCGCCGCCGCTGTTAGTGATTTGGTCGGTCCAACCCGAGGGTGATTCGACGTTGGTTGGCGAAGCGGACATGAAACCGAATCCGGGAATCCACGAGAACCAGAAAGTGCCGACGTCAGTGGTTCCGGTGTCGGCGAGCGTGAAGTCATATTGGTACACGCCAGGTGAAACGGTGCTGGTGGTGAAGGTGGCCGTGGCATTGTCGGCTCGCGACCAAGTGGCGGTGACGAGCAGAACACCGAGAAGGAACAAGGCTTTGAGGCAGATCACTGGGGCTTTCATCGGGTCTCCTTGAGTTCGCGCACCGAAGGCAGTGCGCGAGGAACAACCAGCGAAGGTTAGAGCGGAGCCGCGAGGCGAGGTGCCATGCAGCGGTCAAGGAATTGTCAAAAGAATGTCGCGCCTAGATTTATGGAGAGAATGCCTTTGCTGAAGTGAATGGTTGAGCGAACCGCAAAGGATTCCTCACTTCGTCGGAATGACACCTAGGAACAAGAGCGCCTGTGTTGCCTGCCCAGCAGGGTGGGCCAATGGTGGGTGTGCTGACGAAATGCGAGTATGATGTAGCCGAATAGCCGCCCGAGAAGTCGGCCCCGCTCGAGAAGCAACCCTGAGTCGGAAAGTCGGAGGGTTATATGCCACGTAAAGTCCTGATTGGCATCGGTATCGTCGTTGGCGTACTGATCATCATCGCTTTGCTGCTTCCCGTGTTTGTCGACGCGAATAAATTCAAGCCAACACTGGAAAGCGACATTTCGAGCGCGCTGGGACGCAAAGTGGAAATCGGAAATATCAGCCTCTCAATTTTTTCCGGAGGCGTGACCGTGGACAACATCTCGATTTCCGACGATCCCAATTTCAGCAGCTCGCCGTTTCTGACGGCGAAGGAATTGACGGTGGGCGTATCGTTATTTCCACTGATTTTCTCGAAAAGGCTCGAAGTGAAGTCCTTCACGATCAGCGAACCGCAAGTGACGCTGCTGCGAGCGTCCGACGGCAAGTGGAACTATTCGAGCCTGGGGACTGGGGGAACCAAAGCTCCAGCCAAGCCGGGCACGCCGAGTTCCCCGGATGCGGTGCAGACCAACTTCTCCGTGGAAAAACTAAGGCTCTCAAATGGAACCATAACGGTAGGCCGTTCCGGACGCGAGGAAGGCGCCGCAAACGTGCGGCACTACGACAACGTGGACCTCGAGGCCTCAGATCTTTCCTATACCACACAGTTTCCCTTCACGCTCACGATGAAAACTCCGGGGGGCGGCAGCGTGAAGCTCGACGGCAAAGCAGGACCGATCAATGCCGAAGATGCTTCGCTAACGCCGATGAACGCGACGGCCACAGTGGAGAACCTCGATTTGGCGGCGACGGGTCTTATCGATCCTTCGACGGGCCTTGGTGGGATCATCGATTTCAATGGCCAAGTGAATTCTGACGGGCACGAGCTGACATCGAAGGGAACGCTGAAGGCGAACAAAGTTAAGGCGAAGCCGCAGGCTTCTCCGGCGACGGTGCCAGTCAACGTAGACTACGGCACGGCATACGACTTGAAGCGGCAAACAGGCTCAGTGACGCAGGGAGATGTGCACATTGGAAAAGCGCTCGCGGTAATTACCGGCACTTACGACGCGAGCGGCGCCGTAACCAGTTTGCAGATGAGGTTCAGCGGAAAGACGATGCCCGTTCCGGATCTTGAAGGCTTGCTGCCGGCGGTTGGAGTAGTGCTGCCGTCCGGCGCCTCCTTGCAATCAGGCACATTGGACGTGACGCTGAAGATCGAAGGGCCGGTGGACAAGCTGGTGATCACGGGCCCGATCAATTTGTCGAACGCGAAACTCGCCGGGTACAACCTGAAGGATAAGCTGGGTGCTCTTTCGGAATTCGCGGGGATCGGAGGCGGCAGCGGCTCGGACACGGAGATTCAAACCTTGAGCGCGAACCTGCGCGACGATCCGACGGGAACGCATTTATCTGATTTGAATTTGGTGGTGCCGTCGATGGGATCGATCACGGGTGATGCGAACATCAGTCCTTCCGGCGAGCTGAATTGCAAGATGGCGGCGAAGCTAGGCAATTCGGGAAGCGCGATGGGAGCAGCTTCAGGAGCGCTGACGTCCTTGACCGGCGGCGGCGGCGGGGGAGGCGGGGGAATTCCCTTTACGATTACCGGAACGACGTCGAATCCGGTCTTGAAGCCGGATTTGGGCGGCATGGCGAAGGGCGCAGTGGGAACTCCGAAGAATGCTGCGAACACTGCGACGGGAGTGCTGGGCGGACTGCTGAAGAAGAAAAAGAATTAGGAGTGAAATTCGGCTTCCGGCGGCGTAAGGGCCCTTCAATAAGGCAGGAGGGCTTCCACACTTCGTGGCGGGCGGACCTCGCCTGTTGAGGGCCCGCTTTAAGCAATCGGTTGACGATGAATCGCGCTCGTGGTGTCGCTGAAGATGTGGCGTAGAGCGCGCAGAACGGAACGAATCATCAGGATGATGAAGACGAGAGCGATGGTCACGATTGCGACAGACGCATATGGGTGGCGGGTCGCCAGCCAGGTGAGAAAGACGACGGCGGCGTCTTCGCCGAGACTCAACGCGATGTTTGAAAAAGGCTCGGGAGACTGAGTGATGGCCGTGCGGGCCGCGATTTTGCCCCCGTGCGCAGCGAAGGCAATAAGCGCGCCAGCGAAAGTCGCAAGGGCCTGTTCCCACGGCGGCAATTGCGCGGTTGCGCCATAAGCGAGCAGGGCCGCGACAGGTATGCGAACGAAGGTGTGAAGCGCGTTCCAGAGAAGGTCGAAGAGGGGAATCTTGTCGCCGATGAATTCGACGGCGAATAAGACGGCGCAAACCGCAATGACTGGCGTGCTTTCGATGCTGTGAAGAGCAGGAGGCAGCGCGAGCGCGCCGGTGCGCGCAAGGATACCGAGTGTGCCGACCGTGGCGTAGACGTTGAGCCCGGCGGAAAAGGATACGACGACAAGGATGGCGGTGAGTTCGGGACGCGAGGGAATCGACGGGATCAGCGAAGCCAGCATGACTATTTATACGACAGACAGCGAGGATTTGTTGCTCAATCGCGTAGGGCCACGCAAGCGACTCAAGATAATGAGAGATTTTACGGCTATCGGCTCGGGGTGACAGAATCGGAGGAAGTGTTGGAGGCGGTGTGGGTGTCGGGAAAGCGGTGCTCGAGCCAGGCGCGGACTTCGTTAGGGTGATAGTTGAATGGACCGAGGCCGCCGCAGTAAACAAGTTTCCCTGACTCGTCGATGACGTAAAGGCGTTCGGGCCAGCCGCCGTAAAGATGGTCGGCGAGATCGTTCATGGCGTCGATGCCGAGCGGCAGCGGGAAATGGAAACGCTGAGAGAAATCGTTCGCGATGGCAATGCGCTGCGCAAGAGTTTTGGGTTGCGGATAGCAGACATTCTCGTCGAGGTTCTTCTTCATCTCCCATTCGTCAAGCGGATGCGCTTCGCGAATGTAGACTGCGAGGAAGTCGACGCGGTCTTTATAGTCGTTGTACATCTTCACCAGATCGCCGATCTGGCGGCGGAAAGGGGGTCAAGTGTAGCTGCCGAAAATGAGGACGAGTGGCTTCTGGCCGATGTGGTCGTGGATGTAAAAGCTGGATTGGCCATCGAGCGCCAGCAGCGGCGCATCGGGAGCGGCATCGCCGACCTTGAGGTCCCCTTTATGCCACTGAGGAAGGGCGAAGCGCAGGAAGCCATAAAGGTCGCGGGGGCTGCCCATGAAATAGCAGCCGAGCGCGAAAGCAATCACGAGAAGCCCGAGCAGCGAGAGGCCGGCCCATTTCAAGATGCGACGCATGTTTTTGCGGACCAGAACGATAACGTGAGCGTCTAGGCGAGTCAATAATGCAAAGAGACTACTGAACGCTTAGCGAAATTGTTTTGATGCTTTGTGTGACGTTGCCGATCGTCACCGTCACTGTGATGCCGGTATAGTTGCCAACCGGCGTACCGGGATTGCCACCGCCTCCGCCTCCACCGCTCCCACCCCCGCCTCCACAGCTCGAGGAAGTTGCGATCGCAGCAAGGACAAGAAGAATCAGAAGTGCTGTGGCCCGCTGGCGAGGCACGCGTCGCGCAACGATCACAAGCAGCGCAAGACAAAGAACGCAAAACAGAGTGATTTCGGGGATACGCGGCCAGGAGAGCGGCACGAGTGGCCGGGCGGAGGGCACAGCGGCGCTAGCCGGGGTAGTCACGAGGGTAAGACTGACATTTTGGGTCGTGTTCTGCGCCGTAAGATTGATCGCGGCCGGATTGAAACTGCAGGTAGTTTCGGAAGGCAAGTTCGAACACATTGCCGACGTGAGCGTGGCTGATCCCGTGAAACCATTCTGCGCCGCGAAGGTGACGGTTGTTGAACTAGATAGGCCGGGACTACTGATGACCATACTCGGCGATTCGTCAGTGATCAGAAAAGTGGGCACTGCATTGACGGTTTCTGTCAGTGTCGCGTAAGAGGTAGCGTAATTCGTGTCCCCGTTATAGGTTGCGCCAATAATCAACGAGCCAGACGGCAGCGAGCTCGTAACAACCTGGGCCTGACCATTTGCCAGGGCCGCAGCAGCCCCTATGTAAGTGTCACTTCCCGTCAAACTGAACGAATACCAAAACTGCACGGCCCCTGTCAGTGTTGGGCCGCCGGACTGCGTCGGAGCAACGTTCGCAGTGAACGTGACGCTCGAGCCTTGCTGGGTGGTCGTGTTTGAGGACATGATCGTGGTGGCTGAGGAAAGAAGATTCACGGTCTCGGTGAGAATCGCGAGGGAGCTCGCATAATTCGTATCACCCGCATAAGTTGCAACGATCTGCAAGCTGCCGCCTGGAAGAGAGGATGTGGTGAGCTGGGCTTGCCCGTTTGCCAGCGGGATAGTGCCTATGGTGATGCTGTTTTCCGTGAAGGTCACATTACCAGTCGGTGCTGGCCCACCGGAGATGTTGGGCGTCACCTTAGCCGTAAACGTGACGCTACTTCCGTGTTGGATCGTAAGATTGGAGGATGAAATGGAAACGTTCACCGGCGCCAAACTGTCGATGCTGACAGAGTTGGAAGGCCCCGAAGCAGCGTAGTTTATGTCGCCGAGATACTGGGCGGTAATGGTGCTGAGGCCAATAGGAAGGGCGTTCGTCGACAGCGCGGCAACATATTGCGCATATCCAGTCGAGGAATTAATGCCGACGGTGTAGCTCACTTGGCCTGTGAGCGGAGTGGAACCGAGGAGAAACTGAACCGTACCGCTAGGATAATCGAGAGAGTTCGAAGCGATCGCCTGGGTGGAGATTGTCGCCGTCAACAGCACATAGTCGCCCATCAACACGTTCATAGGGCTGGCTGACAGACTGATGGTCGTAGGGGACTTGGTGACAGTGACAGAATCGGTGGGAGAAGTGCTTTTATTGAAGCTAGTGTCGCCACCGTATTGTGCGACGAGGTTGTGCTGACCGGCCATGAGGAAGACTGCCTGATCTTCCGCATAACCCTGGCTATTCAGTTTCCATTCACCGGAACCCGCGGGTTCGCCATCGAGAGGTGAGCCGTTGTCGGTAATCGTCACTGTGCCGCTGGGGCAGCCGCCTATGCCAGGGCCATTTCCGGCGCATGTCAATCCGGAGGCGCCATCAACGTTCGCACGCAGAAGGTAAGACGCTCCATAAGCGAAGGTTGTGGCGTTCGAGCTTGTCAGCAGGCCGTTCACTGAGTTGAAGGTGACTATTTCGACCTGCGTTGTGCTTGCTTCGGGACTGACGGTGACCTGGGTACCCGCGGAATCGCTGGAGCCAAAGGTGCTGTCGCCGGGATAGTGTGCGACGATGTTGTACGTGCCGCCCGGGAGAAGATTCGTTGAGCCGGTGGCGACGGCGCAGGGCGAGCCGGAACAGGTGCCGCTGGTGAGCGCAAAGCTGCCAACCGCTTGCTGAGTCCCGGCGCCAGTATCCGCAAGCAGGGACACGAGACCCGTGGGCACGTTCGTGCCCGACTGCGCTTTTACGTTGATGGTTACATTCACGGTAGCTCCGTGATTCAGCGTAGTTGGCGAGAGCGAAGCGATCGTTGTGGAACTGGCGGCGAAAGAACTTTGAGGCCAACCGGAAACTAAATTGGCGACGTTCACGGATCCAAGACCTGTGGCCAAGTCGTACCCCGCCGTCGTGCTGTACCCGGAGAGCACACCGTAGGCATCGCCAGAGGTTTTTGTGGTGCAGTCTGGCGAACCGGTCAAGCAGGGCACGGCGATCGTTGAACCAGTAGGAATGTCGTGAAACACGCACGAAGCTGCTGTGGTTGCTGCGGACGTGCAGGTTTTTCCAGCCTGACTCGCCAAGTTGTACAAGACGTAATTTGCGTTCCCTTGCCTGCCATACTTCTGGTTGATGAGCGCCATGATTCCAGCGAATGCAGGCGAAGAAACAGAGGTGCCGCCGAAGCCTGCGAAATACTCGTAAGGCGCGTTCAGATTACACGCACCGGAAGTCAGGTCACTTTGGCACACGATGTAGAACGAATCGTTGAATCCGTTGCTGGCGAAGAGAGAAATATCGGGCATATCTCTTTTGCCATCCGACTGGAGATTGCTCGGCTCACCCTTTTGCCACGATGGTTTCGCGTAGCCCCCGGAGCAGGATGCGGCGGTCAGACCGCTCGGAGTCGTGCACGAACTCATTCCACCGCTGCCTGCGATAGTGTTAAGCAGGCCATATTCCTGAATGGCTTGCGCGTTGTTACAAACTTGCTCTGCGGTCGTGGCCCCGAAAAAGGAGAAAACTTCCGAGTTGGTGCACGAATCGTTCCAGGTCATCTCCGGAATGTAACTTAGGGCTGACGATTGCGTCGTCGAGTTGTTCGAGAGGCTCCAGAACTCGGTGAAATCGTTGATGTCGTTGAAATCGGTGCCACCTACCGCAACGTTATAAGGCGTGGAAGCAAAACCGTTCACTTCCAATCCGAACTCGGCATACGCGTGACCTCTATCGCATACCGCGGAACCTTGATCGCCTGATGAGACGAAGACCGTGATGCCTTGAGCCGCAGCCTGCTGCCAAATCTGGCTAAAGAATTGGTTGCCGCTGGTTCCAAGCCCGAGTTCGCAGATGCCGTAGCTCTCACTCATCACAGGCGCGAGGTTGTTATCGACGATGTATTCGGCTGAAAGGTCGACGCCACGGGTGGTTTCAGTGGGTTCAGAAACGACGAAGTCGATGGTTGCGCCCGGGGCAACGGCACTAGACCATTGCGTATCGATATCCGCTTCGGACTCGTCACCGAGAATGCCGGGATCGGGGCCGTCGTGGATCACATTCAAAGTGGAAGCGGGCAGGCCAAAGAGTGTGTGGAAATCGGCAAAGTCCTGCGGATTGATATCGGTTTCCGCGACGATGGCGATTGTTTGTCCCGTGCCGTTGTCTGCGGCGGTACCGAGCGGCGGAATGGCGTAAATCGTCGCGAGGTCGTAGGGCCCGACTCCAAAATTGCAAAAAGATTCGGAGTTGTTCGTGGTCGAGCATGGAATAGGAAACGTGAACTGTGGCTGGGCCAGACGCGTGACTTCACCCGTGGTCTTCTCTCGACGATACGTTCCCGCAAAGACGCTCATTGATTGCGGACGAAAGTTGTTCAGCGAAACGGGTCCGGCGACGACGGAGGCGAGGGCGGCGGGGATTTGAGAGTCGGAGGCGTTGGCCCAGTGATCTTCGCCGTTCACGGTATATTTGTGAATTTCGGTGTGGAAGGCCTGCTGTACTTGAGCAGCAGTGCCTGAAAACTCGATGGTCGTGCGACCTTTTGATACGCGGCTGACCGTGAAGCCGTGCGATTGCAGCCATGAACTGACGGTCTGAATATCTTGATTGGATGGGCCGAATTGCTGGCCGAACTGCTCCGGCGTAAGCCATACGTGGTAGTTCGGCGAAGACTTGTCCTGCTGCTGGTCGAGCAAAGCTTCGAGCGCGGTTTCCTGTTCGGGGCTGCGGCTGAGGACGAGCAGCATGCGATTCAGCGGCAGGCTAGCGGGCGCAGGGCCGCGGTCATATTCGGGGCGAGCGAGCGGATGCGTATTACCTTTCAGTGTGGTGAGTTGAGATTCGTCGACCGGCTGGGCGATGCGATTGGGTACGGGCGACACACTCTGGTGGGCCGAAACGGAAATCGCAAACCATGTAACGGCGGCAACTACCCGCAGGATGCCGCGAAGTACCATGGGCTTGGGTTGCATGGCGCCTCTAGCAAGCCGTACTGAGCCTCGGATCTCGCCACCCAGTGTGAGAGTCTGATAGCGGCCACCGGCCGCGCCGTCTACACAGGCGACGGATCATGTGCGGAGCTTTTCGGTGTGAGGGGATTCTGCCCGGACGGAAAGCCGACGTCAACGGTAATTAGGGTTACTTGACTCAGCAGATACGAGCAGAAGGGCGAGCGGTTTGCAAATCCGGGCCTTCAGCAACGGAAGCTAGGCGAGCATTTGGCGAAGGACGTAGTGCAAGATGCCGCCGTGCTGGTAGTAGGCGACCTCAAAAGGCGTGTCGACGCGAGCGATGGCGGTGAAATTCTTATCGTTGCCGGCGGCGTCGTGAGCCCGGATCTTCATTTTCTTGCGCGGCTCGAAATTCGTGGCGAGGCCTTCAACATCGAAAACTTCGAGACTGGTGAGGCCCAACGATTTTGGATTGTCGCCCGGCAGAAATTCCAAAGGCAGAACGCCCATGCCAATAAGATTGCTGCGGTGAATGCGCTCGAAACTTTCGGCGAGGACAGCGCGGACGCCGAGCAAGATGGTTCCTTTCGCGGCCCAATCCCGGGAAGAGCCGGAGCCGTATTCCTTCCCAGCAATGACGATGAGCGGAACGTCTTCATCGCGATAGCGCATGGCGGCGTCGTAGATGGTCATTTTTTCGCCGCTTGGCTGATGAATCGTCCAGCCGCCTTCGGTGCCGGGCGCGAGCTGGTTGCGCAAGCGGATGTTGGCGAAAGTGCCGCGCATCATTACTTCGTGATTGCCACGGCGCGCACCATAAGAATTGAAGTCCTTGGGCTGAACGCCGTGCGCGATCAGATATTTCCCAGCAGGCGAATCGGACGGAATCGAGCCCGCGGGCGAGATGTGGTCGGTGGTGACGCTGTCGCCGAGCAAAGCTAGCGAGCGCAGTCCATGGAGATCGGTAAGAAGCGCAGGCTTGAGCGTCATGTCATCGAAATAGGGCGGATTTTTGATGTAGGTGGATTTGGCGTCCCAGGAATAGAGATCGCCCTCGGGAATAGGCAACCTGCGCCACTGCGCATCGCCGGTAAAGACGTCGGCGTATTCCTTGCGGAACATGTCGCTCGAGACGGAGTTCCGCATAACGGTCTCGACTTCCTGCGGCGTGGGCCAGATATCGCGGAGAAACACGGCATGCCCGGATTTGTCTTGGCCGAGCGGTTCACTCACGATGTCGATATCCATACGGCCGGCGAGCGCGTAGGCCACAACAAGCGGCGGCGAAGCGAGGTAATTTGCGCGGCAGAGTGGATTGATGCGCCCTTCGAAATTGCGATTGCCACTGAGGACGGAAACGGCGACGAGGGAATTTTCCTTGATGGCTTTGCTGATGGGTTCGGAAAGTGGACCGCTATTGCCGATGCACGTGGTGCAGCCGTAGCCGACGAGATGAAAGCGCAGGGATTCCAGATAAGGCCACAGGCCGGCCTTTTCGATGTAGTCGGTAACGACCTTTGAGCCCGGCGCGAAGCTGGTTTTTACCCAAGGTTTTGTGCTGAGGCCGCGCTCGACGGCTTTTTTAGCAAGCAGGCCTGCGCCCAACATTAACGAAGGATTGGAGGTGTTGGTGCAACTGGTGATGGCGGCGATGACGACGGAGCCGTCGCCCAATTCAAAGCGGTCGCCGTTGTTCTGCACGCTGACGTGCCTGGGCTGCTGAGATTCGAGGGATTTCGTGAAGGCGGCCTTTGCCTGGGTCAGCGGAACGCTGTCTTGCGGACGCTTCGGTCCAGCCATGGTGGGTACGACGGTGGAGAGATCGAGTTCGAGACAATCTGAAAAGACGGGATCGGGCGCTTGGTCGGTACGGAATAGGCCCTGCTCTTTCGTATACGCCTCGACGAGGCGCACCTGGTCTTCGGTCCGGCCGGTGAAACGCAGATAGGCGAGCGTTTCGGAATCGACGGGGAAGAATCCCATCGTCGCGCCATATTCGGGCGCCATATTCGCAATGGTGGCGCGGTCCGGCAGCGTGAGGCTCGAAAGTCCTGTGCCGTAAAATTCGACAAATTTTCCAACGACCCCTTTTTTGCGCAGCATCTGCGTGACGGTGAGAACGAGATCGGTCGCCGTGGCGCCTTCCGCGAGGCGGCCATGCAGCTTGAATCCGACGACATCAGGAATCAGCATGGAAAGCGGTTGGCCAAGCATGGCGGCTTCCGCTTCAATTCCTCCGACGCCCCAGCCGAAAACGCCGAGACCGTTGACCATGGTCGTGTGCGAATCGGTGCCAACCAGCGAATCGGGAAATGCGACTATGTCGCCATTCTGTTTTTCGCTGAACACCACACGCGCAAGGTATTCGAGATTCACCTGGTGGCAGATGCCGGTATCAGGAGGGACGACCTTGAAGTTCTGGAAACTCTTTTGACCCCAACGAAGGAAGGCGTAACGCTCGATGTTGCGCTGCATTTCGAGTTCGGCGTTGAAAGCGAAGACGTTGGGCGCCCCGAATTTGTCCACCTGGACGGAATGGTCGATGACGAGTTCGGCGGGCAGCAAAGGATTGATCCTTGCGGGGTCGCCGCCGAGATCGCGCATTGCATCGCGCATGGCGGCGAGATCGACGACGGCGGGAACACCGGTGAAATCCTGGAGCAGGACGCGCGCGGGCATGAAAGAAATCTCTTTTTCGGCGGCTCCGGATGCGCCGGTCGGATCCCAGGTCGCGAGCGCGCGAATGTCTGCCGAGTGGACGAAGCGGTCGTCTTCGTGGCGAAGCAAATTTTCGAGCAGAACTTTCAAAGAAAAAGGCAAGCGCGAGACTTTGCCGAGGCCCGCGCGTTCGAGACGCTCGAGGCGATAGATGGTGAAGGAGTCGTTGCCCACACACAGTGTCGAGCGAGTGGAAAAGGAGTTCTTCGGAGACAGGCTCATGCGGGACGATCTCCTGACTCTTTCGCGATGAATTCGCGACCCGTAATTTTATTACATCGGGAGCGCAGTACAAGAACGATTGACGGGCGTAGCGTTTGCCCGGCGGCCGTTTGGCGCTCGTTCGTTTACGGGAGTTGGCGGAAGCCGGCAGCTTGCAGGGAGCGGCGCAGCTCGGGCACAGAAGTGAATTGGAAGGCAGCGATGCCGAGTGAGCGCGCCGCGGCAACGTTTTCCTCGCGATCATCGACAAAAATGGCCTCTGCCGGCCCAACCTTGAGCAGATTGAGACAATGACGGTAGATCGCTGGTTCTGGCTTCACGGCGCGGACTTCAGCTGAGAATACCTGATGATCGAAATCGCTGAGCCACGGAAAATTTGCACGGAGGTGAGCGATCATGTCGTGCTGCATGTTGGAGAGCAGCGCGGTTTGGTATCCGGCATCGCGAAGAGTGGCGAGCCAGCTGGTCATGTCGGTGTTGATGCGGCTCCACATAACTTTATCAGTGTGTCGGAGACGCTCGAGGATTCGTGGCGTGAGGTGGGCGCCGGTCTGGCGCGCGAGCGAGGCCCAGTATTCCTCGATTGAGAGATCGCCTCGGTCATAACCGTGGCGCGTAGACGCGTAAAGCTCTGGAAATTCGGCAGGCCTGACGCCCAATGCCCCGGCCATGAATTCGATTTCTTCTGGCAGCGGGTGGTGGCATAACACAGCGCCGTAATCGAGAATCACCGCTCGAAATTTCGTATCGCCTCGTCCGTTATGGCTCACGCAACGTTCTCAGTCACTCCCATGTGCATGATAGCCGAAGAATGTGAGTTTCGGCCGTTCGCATGACATAATTTCCTGTCGCGAATTGCAGCGCGACGTCTGTGAAGATGAAAGCAGTCCTCATAGCGACATATGAGCTGGGACGGCAGCCGTTCGGGCTGGCGTCGCCGGCTGCTTGGTTGCGCGAAGCAGGGGTGGAGGTGACCTGCTTCGATGTGTCACGCGAACGGCTCTCCCAAGATGCGGTGCGAACCGCCGAATTGATCGCGTTTTACGTGCCGATGCACACGGCGACGCGACTCGCGGTAGCGCTGTTACCGGCTGTGCGAGAAATGAATCCGCGCGCGCACATCTGTTTTTATGGCTTATACGCACCAGTGAATGAAAAGTATTTGCGTGCGCTGGGAGCTGAGACGATTCTCGGTGGCGAGTTCGAGGAAGGCCTCGCGTCGCTTGCCAGTAGACTCGCAGAGAAACCGGGCGCGCCGCCCCTGGGGCCAGAGCGGGCGATTTCGCTGGCGCGGCAGAACTTCCGCGTGCCGGATCGCCGCGGGTTTGCGCCGCTTGAAAAGTACGCGCGGCTGATGATGCCGGGCGGCGAATCTCGGGCGGTCGGCTACACAGAGGCGAGCCGTGGCTGCAAGCATCTGTGCCGGCATTGCCCGATCGTGCCGGTCTACGATGGCACTTTTCGCATCGTCGATCGCGATGTGGTGCTCGCGGACGTTCGCCAGCAAGTGGCAGCGGGGGCGCAGCACATCACGTTTGGCGATCCCGATTTTTTCAACGGTATCGGCCATGCGGTCCCCCTTATCGAGGCCGTGCATCGCGAATTTCCGTCGCTTACCTACGACGCGACCATCAAAATCGAGCATCTACTAAAGCACAGCGACTGTCTGTCGACGCTGCACGATACAGGCTGTCTCTTCGTAACGAGCGCTGTAGAGTCTGTTGACGACGACGTGCTGCGGAAGCTCGCGAAGAATCACACGTGCGCGGATTTTCTGCGGGTCATTGAGATCTTTCAGGAGATTGGGTTGATGCTGGCGCCGACATTCGTCACATTCACGCCTTGGACGACGCTCGAGAGTTATTGCGAGCTGCTGGCGCTGATTCGCGAGCGAGAGCTGATCGAGAACGTGGCCCCGATTCAGTTTGCGATTCGGCTGCTCATTCCGGCGGGCTCACGGCTGATGGAATTGCCCGATGTACGCGGAATGGTGGGCCCGTTTGATGAGTCCGCGCTGGTATATCCGTGGCAGCACGCCGATCCCCGCGTGGACGCACTGTGCTCGGGGCTGCAGGAAGTTGTTCACGCAGGCGAAAAAATGGGACGGTGGCGGGCTCGAATTTTCGAGCGAATCGAGGCTGAGGCGTACGCAGCTTTGGGCCGCGACCGCGAGCCGCGAGTTTCGGCAGGTGGGCCGGTGCTGCCTTCGCGCGCGACAATCCCGTATTTGAATGAGCCCTGGTACTGTTGAGCCGAGCCAACTGGGGACCAGTTGGTTCCCATCGTGGAAGCGAGAAAGCAGTTAAAGCAAGCCGACACGTTTGTGTGACCATGGCGAGCCATTTTGCAAGCATCGGATTCGACGTCAGGTCGCCAGCCGATTTGCGACCGCTTATCGAGCGAGCTTACTCCGAAGGTCGTTCAGTTCCAGCGAAGCGCGGGACTTACACACGATGGGAGCCTGGAGGCGGCGTCCAATTGTGGCTTGGCATTGATGAGACGGGAACTGTGGTCAGCGTCCACCCGCACTTTGCAGGCAAGGCACTAATGACGGTCGGAGTCACGGGAATGTTGCCAGCGGATCCTGAGTCTCCGCTTGAGGGAGCCATCCATGGCTGGGCGGACGGGCTACCTGAAACCGGATGTTATCCCTTTAGTTTTGATTCGCCGAATTTCGACTGCCTCGCCGACCTAGAACGCCCGACCCTACGAAACGTACAGATTGCTGCCTTCGCCGACCAAATCGCTGCTTACCGGAATGATAAGGAATTCCGTGATGAGACGGCTGAGCTAAAGATTGCTTCGGAGTCCTTCATTCCGCTTGGACAATTTGCATTCAACAGCCACGCGAATCCGAGCTCGACTGCAGCTTTTTCGGGGCACATTCTGGATCAGCGCACACTCGTCAACACCGTTCACAACCGAAAATTCTGGTCTCTTAGAATCCGGACCTACGGCGGCATTATGGATATCGTGGCCGATCCAGAAATTTTGGTTGGGAAACCCGTTGACGGTGGTGTCGTGCACGGCTCGTTCTGGCTCTCGGGGATGCTGATCGAATGAATCAGCCCGCAAGCAGCACCAAAAAGCGAATACTTATCCTCGCTAGCAAGCTGGGGTATCAGACGCGTGGATTTGCGGACGCCGCGGAAAAGCTTGGGATCGGAGTTGCGTTTGGCACGGACCGATGCCACAAACTCGACGATCCGTGGGGCGATCAGGCGCTGGCGCTACATTTTGAAAGGCCGCGAGAGGCGGCTGAAGAGATCGCCCGCGAGCTGAGCGCGAATCCACCACAGGCGATCATCCCGCTGGGCGACCGGCCTACGCCGACGGCTGCGTATGCAGCGCAAATATTGGGTATTCGCGGCAATCCGCCGGAAGCGGTGGAGAATTGCCGCAACAAGGCGCGGCAGCGCGCAGTACTCGCCAAGGCCGGAGTGCGCGTGCCTGAGTTTTTCGCGTTCGCGGTCAGAGACGACACGAAGCGGGTCGCCAGCCGCGTGAACTTTCCGTGCGTCGTCAAACCTACGGTGCTGGCAGCGAGCCAGGGCGTGATTCGCGCGAACGATGCCGCAGAGTTCGAGCGAGCCGTGGCGAGAATTCGCGCGCTGCTTGAATCGCCGGAAATTCAGGTGTTGCGCGAACCGAATCTCGATCAGCTTTTGGCGGAAGGCTATGTGCCGGGCAAAGAAGTCGCAGTCGAAGGGCTACTCGATGAGGGCCGCCTGCGCGTGCTGGCAATTTTCGATAAGCCGGACCTGCTGGAGGGGCCATATTTCGAGGAGACGATTTATGTGACGCCATCGCGGCTGCCTGCGAAAACGCAACTCGAAATCGAGCAGGCTGCAGCGGAAAGCGTCAAGGCTCTCGGGCTCATCACCGGGCCGATTCACGCAGAATTTCGCGTGAACGATGAAGGGCCGTGGGTGCTGGAAATCGCGCCGCGCCCGATCGGCGGATTGTGCTCGCGGGCGCTGCGATTCGGCCCGAATCGCATTTCGCTCGAAGAACTGCTTGTGCGGCACGCGATGGATTTGGGCGGAGCCGACTTGGAGCGGGAGCCGGACGCGTCGGGCGTGATGATGATTCCCGTCCCGCAAAGCGGAATTTTCGATGGCGTAGAAGGCTTAGAAGAAGCAGAGAGCGTCAGCGGAGTGGACGAAATTCGCATCACCGCGCGATTGCATGACTATGTGGTGGCATGGCCCGACGGCGCCAGCTACCTAGGATTCATTTTCGCGCAGGGGAACCTGCCGGAAGACGTCGAATCCTCGCTACGCGCTGCTCACGCCAACCTAGAATTCAAGCTGTCGCCACGATTAACAATCGAGCATCCCGTCACCCGCCGAATGCGCGCGTGAAACCGCCCCGGAAGCGATCCCGCGTGATGTCCTCAGCCGCGCCATCCAGTTTCGCGTAACCACGCCTCAAATTTGCGCTTGTGTTCTTCCCGGTTCGAGGGCCCTGTCTCGCCCTCGCGGGCAGCCTGCTCGCGCATCTCGCGCGTCCGTTCCGCGAGCGTGTTCAGGCCGGCGCGCTGGCGGCGTTCATCCACGTGCTCCGGATCTTCGATGGGCCAGGGATTGAGTTCGCCGTTTTCGTCCCAGTCAAATTGAGTGCCGTAGATCTGTGGCTTGCCTTCGAAATAGCGAACGCGATCGATTAGAAACGCAAACTGTGCGAGGGGAGCTTCGCCTTCTGCGACTGATCTCTCGATCGGAGCCACGCAACTCCGTTGAAACGGCGGATCGCCAATCGCATGCTGAACGATGCGCCATGCAGCATGCGAGCCATCGGCACCGACCAGCGAGCGTCCGGGCCAGCCGTGTGCCGCGATGATTTCCTTCAACCGTGCCGCGTTGCGTTCGTGAACCACGCGCATCCGCGGGTGATAGCCTTCGCCAAGAACCCCGTCTTCGAGGAGTTCCGCGCGGACGCGAATATCTTCTGCTTCCATGGCGAGCAGCTCATCGTGTAAGGCGTCATCCATACGACAAGTTTTCTAGAGCGAAACCTAGGCGGGCGTAACGGCGGATCAGCCTTTTGTTTTCGGTGGGACGTAGCCTTCGGGGAGTTTGGCGCCTTCACCGAAGAAGAACTGTTCCAACTGCTCTTCCATGATTTTCTGCGAGCTGGGATCGAGCGGGTTCAGGCGGAACTCGTTCATCACCATTTTCGAGTGCTCGATCCACATTTTCCAGGCTTCCTTGGAGACGTTTTCATAGACGCGCTTGCCCAAGTCACCTTTCCAAGGAATCCGGTCGAGGCCGGGCATTTCTTTGCCGAACTTCACGCACTTCACCATGCGGACATTTTGCCCCGTAGGGGCGGGGGAAAAAGAAGTCGCGTGCTGATGAGCGTCACCGCATTTGTCGTCCGCCATACGTGCCTCCGCAAGCTGCAACTTTAAGATACTTCAAGGGGCTGGGAAATTCCAGAATGGCAGTATCTTTGGGGAGGGAAGAAGGAGTTTCCAGCACTCCTTTCCTCTTTCGCTTCTAAGGGCTGCACCCCAAATCTACCAGTTCAAATCGCGGAGCATTTTGAGTGAAGCGGCGCTGCCTGACACCAGCATCCTTACACTTGTGGTAGGCTCTTGTGGGACGCAGGTGCATCATTCGGCAGATCCGCATCGGGCCCCGCAGGCTAACTCCGGAGATTCAAAATGAGCGCCAGCACTACTGAAGTGGGCGTAGTTTCTCAGGCGGATGCGTACTACTGCGAGATTCCGGCGGATCCTTGCGCGATCGTGATGTTCGGTGCGTCAGGCGACCTGGCGCGCCGAAAATTGCTGCCTGCATTGTATGACCTTGCGCGGCATGCGTGTCTGGCGCCCCGATTCCGTTTGCTCGGATTCGCGCGCACGAAAATGAGTGACGATGATTTCCGCAAGAAGTCCGGCGAGTTCATCCCGAAACGCAACGAGCCATCCGCGACCGGTTATACGTTCGACCAGTTCATGGGCCAACTTTCGTACTTCTCCGGTGACTATGATGATCCAGCAGCGTACAGCCGACTGGCAAAGCGGCTTGACGAACTCGATCACGAAGGCAATCTCAGCGGGAATCGCCTCTTTTACTTTGCCACACCGCCGCAGGTGTACCGGCGAATCATCGAACAGATTGGCAGGGCGGGACTCGCGAAGGCCAAAAGCGAACGATCCTGGACGCGCGCGATCATCGAGAAGCCTTTCGGCCGCGATCTGGATTCGTTTCGAGAGCTGAATCGGGAGGTGCTGGAGGTCTTTGACGAGCAGCAGGTCTATCGCATCGATCACTACCTGGGCAAACAGACGGTGCAGAATCTGGCAGTCTTCCGATTTGGAAATGGAATTTTCGAGCCGCTGTGGAACCGCAATTACATCGAGCACGTGCAGATAACTGCCGCTGAGTCGCTGGGAGTCGAGGAGCGGGCGCAGTTCTACGAAACCGCGGGGGCTTTGCGCGACATGGTGCAGAGCCATATGATGCAGCTCACGTCGCTGGTGGCGATGGAAGCTCCCGCGAGATTTGACGCGACGTCGGTGCGCAACGAGAAGATGAAAGTGATGCAGTCGATCCGGCCGTTTTCGGAAGAGACGGTCTGGAAAGAAGTTACGCGAGGGCAATACGGCCCCGGGAAAATTGACGACAAGCCCGTTGTAGGTTACCGGCAAGAGCCGGGCGTTAAACCCGACTCGTCGATAGAGACGTACGTCGCACTGAAGCTTTATGTGGACAATTGGCGCTGGAATGGCGTGCCCTTCTACCTGCGCACGGGAAAGCGGCTACGGCGTTCGACTACGGAGATTGCGATTCAGTTCAAGAGCGCGCCTCACAGGATATTCGGCGAAGGAGATTTTGAGCCCAACCTGCTCGTCCTTAACATCCAGCCGAACGAGGGAATTTCGCTATCATTCGGCGCGAAGGCGCCCGGATCGGGCATGCAAGTGAGGCCCGTGGCGATGGATTTCGAATACAAAAAAGTGTTTGGCACCGCGAGTCGCGACGCATACGCGACGCTGCTGAATGACTGCATACGTGGTGACGCGACGCTTTTCGATCGCGCTGACAGCGTAGAAGCTGCGTGGCAATTGGTGGATCCGATTTTACATGCGTGGCAAGGAGCATCTGCACCTCCGTTCCCGAATTATGCAGCGGGGAGCGCGGGGCCGCGTGCGGCAGATGACTTGCTGTCTGCGGACGGACGACACTGGCGTCCTCTCTAGAAATTCGATCACGAACGACGAATGAAGCAGATGTCGAGGCCAATTCGGAGGTTGCGATGATTCTCGCCGGGGACTTGGGCGGCACCAAGTCCAACCTTGGGCTATTCGACGTGCGGAACGGGAAATTGGTTCGTGTCGCCGAGAAGCGCTACACGAGCCACGAATATCCGGGGTTGAAGGACATCACCGCGGATTTTCTGAGCCAGAATGGAGTCAAGATTACCGGGGCGTCATTCGGAATCGCTGGGCCCGTGGTAAACAACACGGTCCACGCGACAAACCTGCCGTGGGTGGTGGACGGCGGGGAGATGGCAAAGTTTTTGGGGCTGAGATTCGTTCGCCTCGTGAACGACCTGGAAGCGACGAGCTACGGCATCGGCGTTATGGAGCCCAACGACCTGGAGGTGATTTATCCGGGCATCCCCGAGCCGCAGGCGACGCGAGTGGTGATCGCGGCGGGAACTGGGCTGGGCGAGGGAATCTTGTTTTGGGACGGGAAGCAGCACGTTCCCATCGCTACGGAGTCGGGCCATGCGGATTTTTCGCCCAGCAGCGATCAGCAGGCCGATCTTTGGAAATTTCTGAAGAAACGAAACGAGTTTGTGAGTTCTGAGCTGATTTTGTCGGGCAGAGGATTCCAAAATATTCACGAATTTCTCAGCCCGTACGACAAGCACGTTGGGTTCGACACGACGACAGACCCGGCACCGGAAATTACGCGGCGCGCGCTTGCAGGTGAATGTCCGGTATGCGTTGCGACCGTGAATCTGTGGATTGAGATTTATGGCTCGGAGGCCGGAAATTTCGCGTTGCGGGCGCTGGCGCGCGGGGGCATCTACGTGGCTGGCGGAATCGCCGTCAAGATTCTGCCGATGATAAAGCAAGGTAAGTTTGCCGCAGCCGCCAGGAACAAGGAAAAACTCGGCGATTACCTGGCGAGAATTCCTATTACGGTTGTGCTCAACGAGAATTGCCCGCTCATTGGCGCCGCCTTCGTAGCCTGGCAGCGCAGCTAACGCCGGCACTCTTTAGCACAGTACGCAGGGCCTCCCCGGCCGCTGGAACGCCCCCTCTCGCCGCACTCAAAAAGGCGATTTGTATTTCGGGTACTCCGGCTTTTTGTACGTAGGCAGCGGATGCTCCTTCAGAGATTCGAGCATCACTTCCACCGCTTTTTCGAGTTGCGGATCGTGGCCCTGGCGCACGAGCTTGGGATCGAGTTCTACCTCCACATCCGGCGCGATTCCATGATTTTCCACTTCCCATTCGCCCTGTGTGCCGTAAATCGCCCAGCGTGGTGCCGTCACCGTGCCGCCGTCCATTAGCACGGGATAATTTCCAATCCCGACGAGCCCGCCCCACGTGCGCATGCCCACTAGCGGACCAATCCCGGCTTTGCGGAAATACCAGGGCATGGCATCGCCTCCGGAGCCGGCAAATTCGTTGATGATCATGGTCTTGGGACCGTAGATCGCTTCCTGCGGCTCGGAATAAGTGTCACCCTCGCGAGTCGCGACGAAGCTCATCACGGGACGCCGCATGTAGTCGATGATGTAGTCGGCGAGATCGCCGCCGCCGTTGAACCGTTCGTCGAGCACGGCGCCTTCTTTGCCGACCTGCGCAAAATAGTAGCGATTGAAATTCGTGTAGCCCGCGCCGGCGGTGTTGGGAAGATAGATGTAAGCGAGTTTCCCGCCGCTCAATTCATCCACTTTGCGGCGATTGCCCTCAATCCACGCGAGATTGCGGAGGGCCGTCTCGCTCTCGATCGGAACCACCGTGACGTCGTGGGAACTGGTGCCGTCTGGATTCGAGCCGACCTTCAAGACCGTCTGCTTGCCGGCCGTTTCCTGGAAGAAACTGAAGACGTTGTCCTTGGCGTGAACTTCGCGACCGTTCACGGCCAGCAAGTATTCACCTTCTTTCACGTTCACGCCCGGTTGGGTGAGAGGCGCATGCAGCTGCGGATTCCAGTTTTCACCGCTGAAAATGCGCGCGAAGCGATAGCGATCGTTTTCGAGGGAATAATCGGCGCCGAGCAGGCCAACTTTCACTGTATTGAGCTCGGGCAGAGTTCCGCCTCCGACGTACATGTGCAGCACGTTCAGATTGCCGAGCATGTCCGCGAACAAATAATCGAGGTCCGAACGGCTGGCAACACCGGCTAGAAACGGCTCGTACGCACCTTCGGCGGCCTGCAAGTTTAGGCCGTGGAAGTGCGGATCGTAGAAGAAGTCGCGCTCGATGCGCCAAATTTCGTGGTACATCTGCGCCCACTCGGCACGCGGATCCACCTTCACTTCCATCGCGTCAGTATTGAGCTGGCCTTCGCCGGGTTTCAAGGATTTATCAGCCGGTGCGATGAACCACTTTCTCGATTTGGAATACAGCATTTTCTCGCCGTTTTCTGAAATGACGAAGGCCTGCACGCCTTCAGCGATTTGCTCTGTCTTACGAGACTTCATGTCGAAGCGCTGTACGGCAACGCTCGCAGGGCCATTATCGACTTGAGGCCCTTCGGCAACGTAGATCACGCCTTCCTTTCCGGTCGCAAGGCTCGCGTAGTTGCGCTCCGGAATGGGCAACGAAAGAATGCGTTGCCCGAAATTCTCGAAGTCAATGGTGACTTTGGGCGGCTCTTTTTTCGCGGCAGTTTTATCTTTGTCTTTATCCTGATCTTTCGGCTTGTCTTGATCCGCTGACGAATCTGGCTTCGCGTCCTTCTGCTCGGCTGATTTTTCGTCGTCGCTTTCAGGCGCAATTGGTGAGGGCAAATCTTTTCGCAACACGGCAACATACACCGCACGAGTCACGGGATGACCAATGCTGGTCATATCGAGCCAGCCTGTCGAAAGCCCAAGATCGGTGCTGGCGGTGAAGTAGAGGTACTTGCCGTTCTTATCGAAACCGGGATAAACGGCGTCGCTCAGCCCGTCGGTTATTTGAGTCGCCTTGCGATCATCGAGGGAATATACGAAGACACCGCGGAAATGATTTTCGAGCTGCTTCGTGTAGCTGAGCCAACGGCTGTCCGGTGACCACGCCACGTCGAATTCGTGCAATGGCGAATCGAACCGGTCCGTGTCCACTTTCACCGGCGTTGGATGATCGAGGTCCACGTACCAGAGGTTGAGCCGCTTATCGTCGTAGGCGATTTTCTTGCTGTCCGGCGACCAGGTGGGTGAATAAAAGAATGAGGGCGGCTCGCCGAGGTCGATTTTGCGCGGCGGCGCGATTCCATCTTGCGCTGAGACATAGAGCGCATATTCGCCAGATTGATCGGAGAAATAGGCGATTGATTTGCCGTCCGGTGACCATGCGGGATCCCGATCCGCAGCTCCTGGACTATGCGTGATGTTGCGAATATCGCCTTTTTCAGCGGGAACCGTGAGTATGTCGCCGTGGGCCTCAAAAACGGCACGCTGCCCCGTGGGCGAAATCTGGGCGTGCAGAATGTGATCTCCCACTTTTTCGAAGCGAGGCATCACCTGGGGCATGTCTGCGGCTATGCGAACGTTCACACGCGTTTCCTTGCCCGACGAGGGATCGAGCAGGTGCAGCGAGCCAAGCTGCTCGTAGACGATTATTCCGTCGCTGCCTGCAGATGCGGACTTGATGTCGAAGCCGGAATTCTTGAAGACCTCTTTTACTTCCTTCGTTTTGGTGTCGTAGGCGAAGAGGTTTACGCGGTCATCGCGGTCGGAAAGAAAATAGATTTTGTCGCCGATCCACATAGGATTGAAATCATTTGAATTCTCGCGCGGAATTTTGACGATGCTGGAATCGCCGAGGTCCGCAACCCAAAGCGGCGCCGTAAGGCCGCCGCGATAATGCTTGATCGCAATGTAATTGTTGCTCGCTCCGAGCCTTCGGTTCCAACGCGGCACGTAGGCAAGATGGGAGCCGTCAGGGGAAAAGGACGCCTGCACACCCATGGGCAAGGGCAGTTCCTTTGGCAGGCCGCCTTCCACGGAAACCGTGAACAATTTTTCGAAGCGCGAATAGCTGGTTCGGGTCGAACGGAAAAGGACGCTCTTGCTGTCGCGCGTCCAGCCGACGGCAACGTCCGTGCTTGGATGGTAAGTCAAACGACGCGGCTCGCCTCCCGTTGCCGGTACTACGTACACATCCTGGTTGCCGTCGTAATCGCCGGTGTACGCGACCATAGAACCGTCCGGCGAAAAAATTGGGCCGCTCTCGAGGCCTGTGCCGGTGACCAGGCGGCGAGCATCACCGCCGTTGCGGCTGACAATCCAGATATCGCCGCCATACGCGAATACAATTTCAGACGCGCTCAGACTCGGGCTTTGCATGAGCAGAGGCCTCGAATCCTGAGCGGGTGACACGGCGCCAATCCCGGCGAAGGCAAGCAGCAATATCGAAACGGTCATTCGGACGACGGTCGTTTTGGAAATGTTGTTCATTAGCGTCCTTCCAGATGTTGCGGCGGGGAATGCTATCACGAAGCGGCGTTGCGGATTGGTTTTGGCGCTCATTTTCGTATTGGGTGGCCATGGGAAAGCCGTGCGGCCCGGCCGCGGGAAGAAATCGAACGCGTCGGAAATGCAGGCAGGAAATTTTAGGAAGCCCTTTCCCTATTGGCTACGAATCAGGGTCGTTACAGGCCTGACTCGCGCAGATGGAGCAGGGCTCAAGTTCCCGGCGCGCCATGAGCGCGACGCGAATCTTCAGCCGGACGGGGATACAGAACGGCGCGATTGGCGCGCAGCTCCGACGCCCACAAGAAAATATCGAAAAGGCGTGCGCGATCGAGGTTGTCGAAGCCGCGCAGAGGGCATACCAGTTCAGCCGCTTGATCAGTACATTCGTCCAGAAAGCAGCCCTCGGCCTCGCGTTCGGCGTCAGTGGAATCCGGATCGGGGAAGTTCGATGGACTGCAATGTTGCAAGCGGTCGTAACAGTAGACAATGAAGTGCGCGAGACAAAATTGCCGGCGCTCGGACGATTCGCAGTTTGTGGCGGAATCCTGGTTCGCCACTACCACAATCAGCGAGGAAACTGCGGGCATGCCGCAATGCGGCACGCCGCAGTGAATCAGTTTACTCTTTGCCTGAAGCGCTCTTTCGGTTTCTTCTTTCTGTAAACGATCTGAATTTTCCGTACTCATGGTCCCTGATTTACCTGCAGCGAAGGGTGCGCCGACTGGCCGAAGGCGAACCGAGCCGCGGCGGCGCGAGTCTTCAGCAGAACTGAAGGTCGGCCGATGGTTGTTTTGTCTTAGGCACCTCCGGGTAAACGGCGCGGTACGTGCGCACCCGCGAGAAATTATCTACCAGAGGTAATACTGCCCGCTCGATTTCCGTTGCGGATTCCCATTGGTTCTCGCGGGAATCGAGTTCCTTTTCCCACAGACTGAATACGAGCACAAGGCGCGGCTCGCGGTGAGGTGTGAGCACGAAGGAGCCCTTGAAGCCGTGGTGAGTTTCGAGAAATGGCAGCACCGAATCTTCGATGCAGCCGCGCAGTTCAACATTTTTCCCGGGTTTCGCGATGAATTCGACGACGCGGGCGTGAACGGTAGTCATTTCGAGAACGCCTCCAGGCTCCTGCGACTCCCACGGAAACGGTGCGCGAAAAAGATGCTCGATCGAGGTAACCGTTCCTCCAAAGCTGCGCTGATTCATGACTGGCCTTCCTCTTCCTTGGCCTATACAGGGTGGCGCATCCCGGATGTCTCTCCTGGGGCCGGGATGCGCCTTCGGTCGGAGAGCAGCAGCTGAAGGCGAAGCGCAGGGGCTCGGGGTCGCTATCAGCATTCAGCGGAACAACCGACACAATGGATAGTGTGGGAAGGGTGCAAAACGTTTCAGAGCGGAGCAACATTCGAGGAAAGATTAGTTCGGATATGATCCGCGGAGAAGTGGGAGCCTGGATAAACAAAAGAAAAGGGGCGGTTGCCCGCCCCTTTCCCTCAGTTTCGATAAGTAGCAGCCGCCTTGCGTTCCCCTGCTAGCGGAGAAGCTGGCTACGACTAGCCTTGCGCGGTCGGTGCGGTTTACGTCGCGCTGCCGCGTCAAGCATGGCTTAACGGGAGCGCGTCGCCAACCACATGACCAGATCTGCGGCACCGTCGCTGATGCCAGTACGAATCGAACTCGTCGAAGCTGATCTTTCCTTCCGTGCCCTGCGTAACTCGCCAAGCTTTCACTTGCCGCGCTGCCCAAGACTCAGATGATCGAAAAGCTTTAACGAGATCGTTTGTAAACCTAGACGCGGGGAACGTCAACCACACCCGAGCGCAAATGCTTTGTGGAAATTTAGCAAATGTGGAAATCGTTAATTCGGTGCCATAAATCGCGGAGAAATCTGCGAATGAGCTTACGAATTTCAGCGAAAGAAAAGTTTGAATGAGAACGGGACCGGGTTCTGCGGTTGCTGCCGAGCTTCCAGCAGTGATACGATGACCGCCTAATGTCTGCCGACTTTCCTCACCGTCCCCGCGTTGGAATCCCGTATAGGACAGAAAAGGAAGAACTTACGGACGATCGTAGGAGGTACGACGCCTATATCGAGGCAGTTTTGCTCGCGGACGGCGAGCCAATCGAAGTTTCTCTGAACCTTTCTGGGGAAGACCTGGAGCGCCTTGCAGAGACACTTGACGGTGTCCTACTGCCAGGCAGCCCAGCGGACGTGAATCCGGCTGCATACAAAGCTGAGCGAAATTCAAAATGCGGCGATGCCGATGCAGCGCGCGAGCGCACGGATTTCGGATTGCTTCGCCACGCTTTTGCTGAAGCAAAACCTGTGCTGGCGATTTGCTATGGCAATCAGAGCCTGAATGTTTTTCGAGGCGGTTCACTGATTCAGGACATCGCGAGCGAACTTCACTCGAACATTCAGCACGATTGGGCCGGCCGGGGAGAGGGTACGCCCGAGCCATTTCATGCAGCTCAGATTGAACCGAGATCGCGCCTAGCAGAATTGGCCGGCAGCGCATCCGTGCGAGTGAACAGTTCCCACCACCAATCGATTTTGAAACCCGGAAAGGGTTTGCGAATTGTGGCGCGCGCCGCGGACGGCGTTGTGGAAGGAGTCGAATGGACCGGCGATGCCAATTGGGTTCTGGGCGTTCAGTGGCATCCTGAGCGTATGGTCGACGCCGATGCGTTTGCACGAACGCTGTTTTGCGATTTCGTAGCTGCGGCACGGAAAGTTCCTGCGCGGACGTCCTAATTCAGGATTTCCATCGCAAACACGAAACTGTGCATTCCATACTTCCCATCCTTGGGAGAGCAAATGATCTCTATGGCAGGCAAGGCGGTACTTGTAACCGGCGGGTCGCGGGGAATTGGAGCCGCCAGTGTGAAGCTGTTCGCGCAGGCGGGAGCCGACGTCGTCTTCAGCTACAACAAGAATAAAGACGCAGCCGCTCAGGTAGAGCAAGAAGCCAGGAAGCACGGCACGCGCGTCGAATCGTTGAAGGCCGACCTCGGCAGGATGGCGGAAGCCAAGAAATTGGTCGATTTCACGCGGGAGCGGCTCGGACACATCGACGTGCTGGTGGCGAATGCGGGCATATGGAACGAAAAGGACGAACCCATCGAGAAACTAACCGAGCGCGATTGGGACGAAATGATTCGCGTGAACCTGAAAAGCGTCTATGCCGTGATCCATTTCACCGTGCCTCACATGATCGCGCAGAAAGGCGGGAGGATTGTGGCGATCAGCTCCACCGCCGGACAGCGAGGAGAGTCGTTTCACACACATTATGGAGCGACGAAGGGGGCCATTATCAGTCTGGTGAAGGGGCTTTCGACGGAGTTGGCGCGGCACAATATATTGGTGAACTGCGTGGCACCGGGGTGGGTCGACACGGATATGTCGGCATCCGTTTTGCGGAATAAACGGGGAATCAAGAGCGCGACTGCGGCGATTCCGCTCAAGCGCCCTGGCACCGCCGAGGAAATCGCGGGGCCAATTCTTTTCGCCGTGTCCGATTTGGCAACCTTCATCACGGGTGAGGTAATCAACGTCAATGGAGGTTCCGTCCTTTGCGGATGAGCTGGCGGAGTTCAGCGGCTGTGGCGCTGTTGGTGGGGTTCGGATGTGCACCGGCGCCTCTTGCAACCGCGCAGGACCAAGTGCTAATGCCGGAGCAAAGCGCGGCCAAAGCAAAAGAAATCATCCATCAGGCAATCGATGCTTTGGGCGGCAGCGCATACCTTGATGTGAAGGACTCGACCTGCACGGGACAGCTTGGGCAGTTCGGTCATTCGGGAGATTTGAACGGTTTTGCCAAGTTCATCGACTACACGCAGCCGCCATTCAAGGACCGGCAGGAAAATCTGCCGAAGCGCAACATCATAGAGGTGTACAACGTCGACAAGGGCTGGGTCTTGGATCGCGGCGGAGTTTCCGAAGCAGCGGTGAGCGATGTGGCACGTTTTCAGGCGGACGTAAAAGTAGACATCGACAATATCCTGAGGCACCGCATCAGCGAGCCAAGCATGATTTTTCGGTATTCAGGTGGGGACGTTGTGGATTTGCACGAAGTGGATTGGGTGGAGTTGATCGATAACGAAAATCGGACGATTCGCATCGCGGTCAATCGCTCGACACACTTGCCGGTGCGCAAGACAGTGGATACTCGCGATCCGACGTCGCAACTGAAGAGCCAGGAGATCGAATACTATTCGCTTTATCACCCGATCGACGGTGTACAGACCGCGTTTCAAATTACGCGCGAGCGAAACGGAATGAAGGTTTTCCAGGTATTCTTCGATAAGTGCCAGTACAACACGGGTCTTTCGGACTCGCTGTTCACGAAAGAGTCGCTCGACGAGCGCTGGGACAAAATTGGAAAGAAGAGCAAGTACAAGGGCAGCAAGAACAGCAACTCCAAAACGGATTCCGATTAAGGACTAGCTCGATTTCCTCAAGCCGGCAGCCCACCGCGCTGGCTTGTCGTTTGACTGGCACGCCAAGACCGCTGGGAGGATAATCGGCCCGCTTTTGACGGGAGGCTATATATGCTCCGCAGGCGTGAATTTATTCGACGTGCGGCAGTTGCAGCGACGCTGCTCGGCGTTCCAGTTGGGCGCGCAGAAGAAGTTTTGAGCGATCCCGCGCCACCACTGCCTTCAAAAGATCTGCTCACGAGCGATCCCACGCGGTACTGGTCGGAGCTGCGCAAGCAATGGCTGCTAGCGCCGGACCACATCAACTTGAATTGCGGTTCCGTGGGCTGCACGCCGCGACCTGTCTTGCAAGCGATGATCGACCACATTCTCTCTGCCGAGGAATATCGCGAAACGCCGTATCCATGGTTCGGATACGAGGAGAACACTCGCCTCCACGATTTGCGCGTTGCGCTAGCCGCCTATCTACACTGCGACGTCGACGAGCTCGCGCTTGTACGAAACGCAACCGAAGCGAACAACGTGGTTGTGAATGGCCTCGATCTCACGCCTGGAGACGAGGTTCTGCTCACCGACCAAGAACATCCGGGCGGTTTTTCACCGCTCGAGCAGAAGAAGGCTCGATACGGAATCAAGCTGAACCATGTGGAAATCCCGAAGCCGCCGGCCACAGCGGAGGAAATCGTCGGGCGTTTCGAGCAGGCGCTTACTCCGCGGACGAAATTGATTTTCTTCAGCCACATCACTACTGCCACTGGCGTGATTTTGCCGGCCAAGCAAATCTGCACGATGGCGCGGCGGCACAACGTGATGACGCACATCGACGGGGCACACGCGATTGGGCAGATTCCGCTGGACATGCAGGATATCGGTTGCGATTTCTACGGTACCAGCCCGCACAAGTGGCTGATGGCGCCAAAAGGAACCGGAACGCTGTACGTCCGCGAAGGGCGGCTCAAGGATCTGTGGGTGAACATCGCGACCGCGAACTGGAACAACTACGACATGAAGGCGTATCGATTCTCGTGGTTCGGTACCTCGAATCTGTCGGTGATGGTCGGACTGAAAGCAGCTCTCGATTTTCATCAGCAGCTCGGACCTGAGATTGTGTACGCGCGAATGCACCAGTTGGCCGGGCAGGTTCGGGATCGCGTCGCCAGCTATCCGCAGCTGAAGATTCTGAACGCCAGTTCAGATCAATTCTTTGGCGGCCTCGTGAGTTTTGAGCCAAACAAAGACAAGTGGAATGGGAATCTGAAGCGCGTTGTGGACGAATGCGGCAAGCGAAACATGCGCATTGCCGGCGGCCCCGACCACTTTCGCATCGCCACGCATATCTTTACGCAACCCCCCGAACTGGACGCGTTTTATGAAACGCTGGCGATCGGCGTAAGTTGAGCTAAGAATTTCCTCAAACGGCTGACGCCGATGCTCCCATCCTGATGGGCTTACTTAATGTGCGTTTCGTTCTCTCTTAGCCCGTCTGTGGCTGATTGGGAACGCGCGCGGTATAATCGTCTGATGGCAATGACGCGGAAAAAGCCACCGATGCACGGCACGACGGTTTTATGCGTGCGGAAGGACAACCGAGTGGTGCTCGCCGCCGACGGTCAGGTGACTCTCGGTGAAGGCGTGATCAAGCACAATGCAAAGAAAGTTCGCCGGCTTTATAACGATAAAATTCTGGCCGGATTCGCCGGCAGCACAGCCGATGCCCTTTCCCTCTTCGGCCGCTTCGAGAACAAGCTGCAGGAATTTCACGGCAATTTGGCCCGCGCTGCCGTTGAGCTGGGAAAAGAGTGGCGCACCGACCGGTCGCTTCGACACCTGGACGCATTGCTGGTCGTAGCAGATACGAAAGGCACGTTCCTGCTATCCGGCAATGGCGATGTGATCGAGCCGGATGACGGGATTATCGCAATCGGCTCGGGTGGTTCGTATGCCCTTGCGGCGGCGCGAGCGCTATCGAAGAACACAAAGATGAACGCCAAGGAAATTGCTGCTGAGGCCATGCGCATCGCCAGCGAGATTTGTATCTACACCAACGCGAATTTCAGCATCGAAGAACTATGAACGGGAAGTCGGAGAAGGATATGGTGATTTATTTGTCGGGAGACCAGCAAGCAGCGGAGCCGGAGCCGTTGCCTTCATTTGATGAGCTCACTCCGCGCGAAATCGTCGTCGAGCTCGACAAATATATTGTCGGTCAGCAGCCCGCGAAGAAAGCGGTGGCGATTGCCCTACGCAATCGGGTACGGCGACAGAAACTCCAGCCCGAAATGGCCGAGGACATCCTGCCGAAGAACATCCTGATGATTGGACCCACCGGCGTGGGGAAGACCGAGATTGCCCGGCGCCTTGCTCGGTTGGCGGGATGCCCGTTTGTGAAAGTGGAGGCCTCGAAGTACACCGAGGTGGGATACGTCGGCCGCGACGTTGAGTCCATGGTCCGAGACCTCGTGGAGACCGCCATCGATATGGTTCGCGAGGAAAAACTCGACGAAGTGGCCGAGCGCGCCGAACAATCGGCCGAGGAACGATTGCTGGAACTGCTTTTGCCATCGTCGCCGATTCCGATGGACTCGACGGCTTCGAATGAGGCGCAGCGCCGCGAACAGGTGCAACGCACGCGGGAGAAACTTCGCGCGCAGCTTCGTGAAGGAAAGCTCGATCAGCGTTTGGTGGAGGTGGAGGTTCGCGAGCGCTCGATGCCCGCATTCGAAATTATTTCTAACCAGGGCGTCGAGGAAATGGACATCAACGTCAAGGACATGCTTTCCGGCATGTTCGGCCAGCAAAAGAAGAAGCGGAAGATGACGGTGGCGGAGGCTTTTGATTACCTGATTCAGGAAGAGGAAAATCGGTTGATCGACATGGATCAGGTGACGCGCATCGCCGTGGACCGCGTCGAGCAGATGGGCATTCTCTTCATCGATGAGATCGACAAGATTGCGGGGCGCGAAGCAGGTCACGGCCCCGATGTCTCGCGCGAGGGTGTGCAGCGCGACATTCTTCCCATCGTAGAAGGCACTACTGTAAATACGCGCTACGGCATGGTGCGCACCGAACACATCCTTTTCATTGCAGCCGGGGCATTCCACACGACCAAGCCTTCGGATTTGATTCCCGAACTGCAAGGTCGCTTTCCGATTCGCGTGGAGCTGAGCTCGCTGTCCGAAGCCGACTTCGTCCGTATTCTCACCGAGCCGAAGAATGCGCTCATAAAACAGTACATAGCGCTGCTTGATACAGAAGGGCTGAAACTTGCTTTCAGCGAAGATGCGATAGCCACGATCGCACGCTTCGCCGCGACCGTGAACGAGCAGACTGAAAACATCGGTGCGCGCCGCCTGCATACGATTCTCGAAAAGGTTCTTGAGGAGATTTCGTTCGAAGCGCCTGAGATGAAGAAGAAGAACGTCAAGCTCGACTCAGCGTACGTGCAGAAACAGCTGGCGAATATCGTGAAAGATCAGGATCTCAGCCGGTACATTCTGTAAAAACCTGAATATGAACATGGGAAAAGAGGTTCGCGGCCATCGAACCGCTCTCCGTGTTTTCCATTTTGCGTTCCTTGTTTTCGTTTTTCTTTACGCAGTTGGATGCGCGTCGCCTGGTGAGCCAATCGAGCGGCGTCCGCCAAAACCCGCCGCAATCGCAGATCTCGCCGCGCATCAATCGGGCAATACAGTCGTGCTCACATTCACGCTTCCGCGCGAAACTGTTCAGGGCCGCCCACTGAAGCAGACGCCGACAATTGAAATTCTGCGCAGTATTACAGCTACACCTGCGGGGACGCCCCCAGGCGAGAGGGCAGCGCCTCCAGGGACGTCTTCCGGGCCATCGAGCACTGCGGCTCGGCCCGCGTTGCCGCTTATTACGATTCCTTCGGCCATGGTGGATGATTATACCGAGCAGGGCCACGTCAGATACGTCGATCGACTTCAGTCGGAAGATTTCGCCCCGTCCTCCAAGGAAATTGCGATCTATATTGTTCGTTCCCAAGCAACGGACAAAGTTTCTTCGCCAGACTCAAACGCTGCATCCGCGACCATTTATCCGCTTCCAGAGCCTATCGACGACTTGAGAGCAGAGGTGGCGCGCCACGGCGCCGGCATCGACCTTACGTGGAGCGCGCCGCAAAAAACGCCAATCGGCGCCGCGCCACCGATTCAAAGCTACCGAATCTTCCGCGCTGAGATCACTAGTCCCAGCTCAAACAAGACCCCAGCGGGATCGAGACCTTCGCCGATGGCGTCTACGGCGGAGCCAGTCAGGCTCAAACGACAATTCGTCCCTATGGGTGAAACACAAACCACATTATTCGAAGATACGAAAACCGAATTCGGCAAGACTTATTCCTATTCCGTACGCAGCGTCGTGGAATATTCCGGCGAACAACGCGAATCATCTGATTCCAATCTCGCGACCCTCACAATGCGAGACGTATATCCTCCTTCCGCGCCGCTGGGGCTCATCGCCGTCTTCGTTCCACGAGTGGGGGACACGCCTGCTCATCTGGAGCTTTCCTGGGCGATTAGCCCTGAAACCGAGGTGGCTGGTTACAACGTCTATCGAAGTGAGCAGCAGGGCACATTGGGGGAGCGCCTGAACCCCGAATTATTGTTGACGCCCGCGTTTCGTGATATGTCGGCTGTAGCAGAACGTCGCTATTTCTACGAAGTAACCGCGGTAGATCGGTCGGGAAACGAAAGTTCTCCCGCCGCTCCAGCGGCGGCCGAGATGCCGCCAGAAAGCCAGCAGCCATGATCGACCGGCCTTCAGCTCCGAGTCGAGCCTCTGTTTCCAAATCGCCCGACGAAACTCTACATCCCGCTTTGATAACCGGCCTGTACACGGGTTCCCTTCTGATCATCGTGATGATGGGGGCGCTGGTCGCCGCGAACCGGATACCGGGCCTTGAACGATACGCGCTTGAGCGAAACGCAGCGTCGTATAGCCTATTCGTTCTGTTTATGCTGATCCCCGTTTTTCGCTTTCTTAATCGGCCACTGCTGCTGTTCTGCTCCGCGATGATCGGATGGGGAATGTTTGTGGTGGCATACGATATACCCGGGTTGGTGTGTCATGATTTATTTCAGGTATTGAGGACGCCCTTTCAGGCGCTGATCGAAGGGGCCGTGATCTACGGTGTGATGGCAGTGGGTTCGTGGGTGGGAGCGATGGTGCTACTCGCGCGACGCCAGCCGATTACTCCGCGCCGCCGGCGCACCCATCACGTCAGCGAGCGATGAAGCTCTGCCGATTCCAGCCCCTTAAGCCAGAGGCGAACAACCGCGATCCGCGTCTACGGCACCCGGAGCAGCACCTCGGTATTGTTGAAAAAGAAATCATCTGGGAAATCGAAGGCAATCCTTGGGGGAGACGTGAGCGCACCGGCCGCCAGTGGGCTATTCACGAAATCAAGCTACTGCCGCCCTCGGTGCCAACAAAAATCGTCTGCGTTGGCCGAAATTACGTCGATCACGCCAAAGAACTCGGTAACGAGCCGCCGAAAGAGCCGCTGATTTTCTTCAAGCCGCCCTCAGCCATCATTGCTCCCGAAGAGCCCATTGTGCTGCCGACAATCTCGGACCGCGTCGATTTCGAAGGAGAGCTTGCGGTGATCGTCGGGCGCCGTTGCCGCAACTTGGCCCCTCAGGAATCGGCAAACACTTACATAGCGGGCTACACTTGTCTGAACGACGTCACCGCTCGCGATTTACAAAAGCGCGACGGCCAATGGACCCGCGGCAAGGGCTTTGACACGTTTTGTCCTTTTGGCCCGGTTATCGAAACTGAGCTCGACTTCACTTCCGCCGCGGTCGAAACCTATGTAAACAGGGTCAAGAAACAGTGCGCACCGCTCTCGGAAATGATCTTTTCAGTGGATGCTATAATCCGCTGGATCGCGCAGGTCATGACGCTCGAACCCGGCGACGTGATCGCGACCGGCACGCCGGCGGGAGTGGGGCCTCTCGCACCCGGCGACACGGTAGAAGTCAGGGTAACCGGCATCGGCACGTTACTAAACACGGTCATCGGCCGCTAAAATTCCTTTCAGCGCCGCAAAATTCAGAAATAATGGAGTCACAAATCAGCCATGAAGTTCTTCCTCGATACGGCGAACCTCGACGAAATCCGCCAGGGCGTCTCGTTTGGCATCATCGACGGTATCACTACGAATCCGTCGCTCGCAGCCAAGGAGAAAAAGCCTTTCCGCGAGCTGATCCTCGAGATCTGCGACATCATGAAGGACGGCGTCGTAAACGCCGAAGTGGTCTCGACGGATTATGAGGGAATGCTGCGGGAAGCCCGCGAAGTGGTCAGCTGGCACCCGAACATCGTCGCGAAGATTCCCATGACGCCGGATGGCGTCCGGGCACTGAGCATCCTTTCGCGCGAAGGCGTGCGCGTCAACATCACCCTCGTTTTTTCGGCGTCGCAGGCTTTGCTGGTTGCCAAGGCCGGAGCTTACTTCGTTAGTCCTTTCTTGGGACGCCTGGACGACATTTCCATCGATGGGCTCGGTTTGCTGCGCGAAATTCTGGAAATCTATCGCGCATACGGGTACAAAACGCAGGTGCTGGCGGCGAGCCTCCGCCACCCGTTGCACGTGGTGGAAGCGGCAAAAATGGGCGCGCACATCGGCACCATGCCGTACAAGGTTTTTGAAATGCTGTTCAAGCATCCCCTCACGGATCGCGGCCTCGATATGTTCCTGAAGGATTGGGCGAAGGCGCGCGAGACGCTCGGTGACATCACCGAAGACGCGGCGATGCGCAAAGGCGCGCGTTGAACTTCCTAGGTATGCTGAGTGCGGCCGACTGGCGCGACGTTGTTCCGGTTGCGGGACTGGCCGTTTTGGCCAGCGCCGGCGCTTTCTTCCTGTTTCGAAAAAGACCTGAAGATTCCATGGAGGTCGAGCGCGAACGTCGCGCATACGTCAATCGCGTGGGACGAATTGTTGAAGGGCACATACTCGAAGTCGTCGATCACGCGCACGCATCCGAGTCGAAGGTCGAACCGAATCCTGGAGCAAATCAAGAATCACGTCAGAAGACTGAGGCGAAGGCGCTGCTCAAGTCCGGCAGCATTCTGCCAAAGGGAGCGACCTCCGCTGCTAATGGCGCGCAAAAACTTCTCTACTACACCTATTCGATATCCGGCGTGACTTATGAAACGGCGCAGGACGTAACCGGCATGGAGGAACAGTCTCATCTAAAGAGGGTTTCAGTGGGCCAAAGTGCCAGCGTAAAATACGATCCTTCCAACCCCAGCAACTCTATTCTGCTCGCCGACGACTGGTCTGGCATTCATTAGGAAAAAAACACAACCTAGACCGTTGGGGAATTCAGTCGGACCAGCGTTGAGGCTTGCGGTCCCAACGATAAGCCTTGAGCTTCTGGAGCACGTCCGGCGGGAGCGGGCCCGCATCGCTCACGGCAGCATTTTGTTTGACGTGCTCGGGCTTCCGCATGCCCACGATTTGGGTGCTGACGACCGGACTGGAGAGGACGAATTGAAGGGCCATTTGCGGCAGAGTCATCCCAGGGGGCACTACTTTCTTGAGCTCCTCTACTCTTGGTAGCGTGTTCGCGAGATTCTGAGGCCCGAAATATTTTGACCGCCAATCTTCCGGCGGAAAGGTCGTCTCAGACGTAAATTTTCCGCTGAGACTCCCTTCATCCAAAGGCACGCGCGCGATTACTCCGATATTCAGTTCCTTGCAAACGGGAAACAGCTTGTCTTCCGGCGCCTGGTCGAAAATGTTGTAGATCACTTGAACTGTGTCGACCAGCCCCGTGTGGATCGCCTCGATTCCATTTTCCGGCTCCCAGCGATTCAGGCTGAGGCCGAACCACTGCGCCCAGCCCTGGCTTTTCAGCTTCTCCACCGTGTCCTGAAACTCAGGCTCGGTCGTCCACGAATCGTCCCACACGTGGAATTGCAGGACGTCGATTTTCTCCACACGCAATTTTTCGCGAATCAGGCGAGCATATTTGAAGACGTGCTCGGCAGGAAAAACATCACGATATTTGTATTCGGGTCTGGCCGGCCACTGAAGGTTCATCGGGGGAATTTTCGAAGCAGCGTAAAGACGCCTGTCTTTATTGCGTGCGATAATTTCACCGAGTATCCCATCGCTTTTTCCATTGCCATAAGCCCAGGCGGAATCAAAAAAGTTGCAACCCAGATCCACCGCAAGCTGCAGCGAGTCGAAGGACTGGCGGTCATCCGACCCCGTCCACCCGCTGATGCCCCAAAGCCCATAACCAAGATCGCTTACCGCGATTCCTGTTCGGCCCAGCCTGCGATATTTCATCAGCGTCCTCTCTTCGGCGAAGGAACTGTGGCGAACCGATTGTGCCACAAGTCTGCGAGTGAGCCGGCTCGTGTGGCCTCCGTAGAAAGCGATTGACAACCCGGGAAGGGGGTGGGAAAGTCTCGCGCGCGGCTTACAAAATCGTTTTTATAAAGAGCCAAGTGCGATTTTCCAGGGGCTGTTTCGATCTCGATTACCGGCTACGATTCCTGCCAGCAGGAGGATCCACGCTGAACAAACGAACGCTTCCTTTCGGGTTTCCGTCAGACGTATGGTTTCGTCGCTTTCTTTATGCAAGCGCGGCCCCGTCTTTAGTTTCTCCGCAAGATCGTGCGAAAGGGTTCTCCTCGATATGAAGACGAACGCTAGAACTGTCACCGCTATGCTTTTCTGCCTGCTTCTGGTTCTGATCGCGCCGGCCATTGTTCATCCTGGCAGCGAGGCGAAAGATGACGCTAACGCCCGCATCGAGCAAATTATCAGCCAGATGACCCTTGAAGAGAAAATCGACTACATCGGTGGTTCCGAAGCTCCGAAAGCCGCGAACATGTACGTACGCGGCGTCCCGCGCCTCTCGCTTCCCGCGTTCAAAATGTCAGACGGGCCTCTGGGAGTTCGCACTTGGGGACCATCGATGGAATATCCCGCCGGAATCGAGATGGCGGCGACGTGGGATACGGATCTCGAACATCGCGTGGGCATTCAGATGGGCAAAGACGCGCTGGCTCGCGGCGTGGACTTCATCCTCGGACCTGGAATGAACATATACCGTGCACCAATGTGCGGAAGGAATTTCGAATATTTCGGCGAAGACCCATTTTTGGCGTCGCGCATGGCGGTGTCGGTGATAACCGGAATTCAAAGTCAGGGCGTTTCAGCGACCGCAAAGCATTTCCTTGCGAACAATCAGGAGTGGGACCGTCACAATGTGAGTTCGGATGTGGACGAACGAACCCTGCGCGAAATTTATATGCCTGCGTTTGAAGCTTCGGTGAAGGAGGCTCACGTAGGCGCGATCATGGATTCCTACAATCTGGTCAACGGCGTCCACATGACGCAGAACGAGTACATGATGACCGAAGTGGTCAAGAAAGAGTGGGAATTTCCCGGAATGATCATGTCCGACTGGGATGCCACATATGACGGCGTGGCGGCAGCGAATGCCGGACTCGATCTGGAAATGCCTCTGGGAAAGTTCATGAACAGGGCGGCTTTGGTGCCGGCCGTGCGGCAAGGCAAAGTATCTGTAGCTACACTAGACGACAAAGTGCGCAGAATTCTCCGCACAGCGATGCGCTTCGGCTTCATCGAACGTGCCGATCAAGCTCCAACTGAGTCGCTTATGAATGAAGAAGGGCGCAAGGTGGCCCTGGAGGGCGCGTTAGGCGGGATGGTGTTGCTGAAAAACAATGATGTGCTGCCGCTCGATAAATCCAAGCTCAAGTCCATCGCCGTGATCGGACCGCGTGCATGGCCTGGAGTGCCGGCAGGCGGCGGAAGTTCCCACGTCGATCCAATTCTCTCCGTGAGTTTCCTCGATGGAATCAGCAACGAGCTGCTAGGCTCGGGCGTCCAGGTAATGTACGCTCCCGGCGAGCCAAAGCCGGCTGACGTTTTCAACGCGACCAATTTCTCGACTTCGGCCGACGGAAAGATCCCAGGCCTTACCGGCGAATATTTCGATAACCCCGATCTTCAAGGCGCGCCCGCAATGACTCGTGTGGACCAGCACATCAATTTTACGTGGGGTCACGCAGGATATAAGCCCGGCGGCGCCACACGTGATTATTCAGTGCGATGGACGGGTTACTACATACCGACAGAATCAGGTTCGCACACGTTTTACGTCGGCGGCCGCGAAGGATTCCGATTGTACGTCGATGAAAAACCCGTGATGGACGAGTGGGAGTGGGAAAGCACGGATTTGGAGCTTGAAACCCTGTCGCTTGAGGCGGGAAAGGCCTACAAGATACGGCTCGAGATGTTCGACAGGCGTGAGTCTGCCTCAATTGGGATTGGCGTCACATCCGGGGCGACTCACGACGTGAAGGCCGCGCGAGACGTCGCCGCCCGCGCTGATGCCGTGATTCTTTGCGTCGGCTTCAATGAGATGACGGAAGGCGAAGGGCGCGACCGAAGCTTCGCGTTGCCGGGCGGCCAGGACGAACTGATTCGGGCGGTGGAAAGCGCGAACAAGAAGGTCGTCGTCGTAGTCACGGCGGGCGGCAACGTTGACATGACGAAATGGGTTGATTCAACTCCTGCACTGATTCATGCATTCTATCCGGGTGAAGAAGGAGGCACGGCGCTGGCAAAGATTGTGTTCGGCGACGTGAGTCCGAGCGGCAAATTGCCCGCGTCCTTCGAGCGAGGCTGGGAAGACAACGCTACTTACAACAGCTATTACGCAAAGAACGGAACCAAGCGCGTGGCATACACGGAAGGCGTCTTTCTCGGTTACCGGCATTTTGACAAATCGGACATCAAGCCGCTATTCCCATTTGGCTATGGCCTCTCGTATACGACCTTCAAGTACGGAAACCTCAGTGTCTCGCCCTCATCCTTCAGCGGCGACCAACCTGTGACTGTATCCTTTGACGTTACCAACACTGGGCAGCGCGACGGCGCCGAAGTGGGCGAAGTCTATGTGAGTGATGGTCACTCGCCCGTTCCGCGCCCGGTTAAGGAGTTGAAGGGCTTCGGGAAGGTGGAGCTCAAGCCCGGCGAAACGAAAACGATCGCCGTCACTTTGGGTCGCCGTGCCTTCTCCTACTACGACATCAACAAGAGGACGTGGACGGCGACGCCGGGCGACTTCGGGATTCTCGTGGGTAGTTCTTCCGCGAGAATCGAGTTGAACGGCAAAGTCACGCTCACTCCGTAGCCTTCTCAGCAGAAGCGGAATCTAGAGTCGCGGTCAACGTTCCGTAGTGCTGGCCTCTTTGATTACTCGTTTCATCCTCGGCATTGCTGATTCGCGCCCATCCGTATACCCTCACTCGCTTGAGCAAGCGCGTTAACAGAGGGGCTGAATGAACCTCACAACCATCGATTGGATCATCATGTTGCTGTACTTCACGTTCGTGCTGGGGATCGGCGCGTTCTTGAAGCGCTACATGAAGACCAGCACTGATTTCTTTCTCGCAGGTCGCGCGCTGCCGGCGTGGATTTGCGGGCTCGCCTTCATCTCCGCGAATCTGGGCGCGCAGGAAGTGATCGGCATGGCTGCTTCTGGCGCCAAGTACGGAATCGCGACGAGCCACTTCTATTGGGTGGGCGCGATCCCGGCGATGGTTTTCGTGGGCATCTTCATGATGCCGTTTTACTACGGATCGCGAGCAAGGTCCGTTCCCGAGTATCTCCGGCTCCGCTTCGACGAAAAGACGCGTGGTTTGAACGCCATTTCCTTCGCCGTCATGACGGTTTTTTCTTCCGGCATCTCGATGTATGCGATGGCTAAGTTGATTCAGACGCTCCACATTCTCGACGCGCCACTGGCCAAGATTGGCCTGCCGCACTACTGGTCGTTCCACATTAGCATTCTGATTTCGGCGCTCATCGTTCTTGCCTATGTCTTACTGGGCGGCCTTACCAGTGCGATCTACAATGAAGTCCTGCAATTCTTCCTGATCGTAGCAGGATTTCTTCCTCTGGTTCTTCTGGGCCTCAAAAATGTCGGAGGGTGGACCGGCTTGAAATCCCAATTGCCATCAGCATTCACGCATTCCTGGGAAGGCATGGGCAGCGCGCACACGAACCCGCTCGGTGTGGAATGGTTTGGCCTGGTGATGGGACTTGGTTTCGTCTTGTCTTTCGGCTACTGGTGCACCGACTTTCTCGTTGTGCAGCGCGCCATGGCCGCCGAATCGATGACGGCTGCCCGCCGCACGCCGCTCATCGCTGCGGTGCCGAAAATGTTGTTTCCGTTTCTCGTGATTTTGCCGGGCATGATCGCCATAGCGCTACCAACTCCGCGGCAAGTTACAACGACCTCGCAAGCCGCCTCAGGTGTACAAGCACTGAACACGGAAGGCAAGGGTCTGATCCCAGCGAAAATTGACGAGACCACCGGCGCGCCCGTTCTCGATAATGACGGCAAGCCGGTGCTCGATTACGACCTCGCGATTCCCAATATGTTGCTGCGCTACTTTCCTACCGGGATCCTGGGCCTCGGCCTTACCGCGCTGCTGGCGAGCTTTATGTCCGGCATGGCCGGGAACGTGACCGCGTTCAATACGGTATGGACCTACGACATCTACCAGTCGTATATCCACAAAGGCGGATCGGATCAGCACTATTTGCGCATGGGGCAGATCGCCACCGTGTTTGGCATTGCCCTATCGATTGCTGCAGCTTACGCGACCACGAGGTTCAACGACATTCTTGATTTCCTGCAGCTTGTTTTTGCCTTCGTGAACGCGCCGCTCTTCGCGACGTTTCTGCTGGGCATGTTCTGGAAGCGAACTACCGGTCACGGTGCCTTCTGGGGCCTGCTTTCGGGAATCTGCGGTGCAGCGGTACATCACGGGTTGACGCTGCCTGCGGGCGCCGCCGTCGGAATCAACGGCGGCTGGATCGCCACCGTGCATGTCTATCCCAGCGCCATGGCGCAAAATTTCTGGACGGCGATATGGGCCTGGGTGGTGTGTTTCTTCGTGACGATTGCGATCAGCCTGATGACGCGCCCGCGTCCGGATAGCGAGCTTACCGGTCTCGTGTATTCACTGACGCAACGGCCGGGCGAAGGGCACTTGGCATGGTACGACCGTCCCGCTTATTTGGCGGTAGCGGTGGTGGTCCTGGCGTTCGCCTTAAATCTGGTCTTCCGCTAAGGGTTCTTTTCGTTAGAATGAGGGAACGATGAACCTCGACATTCGGCTGCCGATCGGCTTCATGTTCACATTGTTTGGGGTGATTCTTGCTGCTTACGGACTCCTCAGCAATCCACAGATTTATGACCGCTCGCTCGGCATCAACGTCAATCTGGAATGGGGCATCGCGCTCATTCTCTTCGGCGCGGCCATGTTTATCCTGGGCTGGCGCCGCGCGCCACGCCAGCAACGTTAGCCGCAACTTCGCGCCTCTGTTAAAATTCGGCATGTGTGGCTCTTCGGTGGGGCTGTAGCTCAGATGGATAGAGCAGCAGTTTCCTAAACTGCGTGTCGGGAGTTCGACTCTCCCCAGCCCCACCATTCCCCTGTTTTTGCCCTTTCAAAGATCATGTCGAACGGCTTTCTGTAGGTGGGATAAGCATCCGATACCTATCCCAGCCCACGGTATTTTGCTTGGTTGATATTTTTGTTTTGACACCTAGGCAGGCTAGGTGTACATATGTCGGATAGCTAGGGGTGCAAAAGCCGCGGTGGAAGCCAAACCTGAATTTCTCAAGGGAGCGGTCGATCTGCTCATCCTGAAGGTGGTGGCCCTGGGCCCGATTCACGGCTACGCCATCTCGCAGCGCATCCAGCAAATCTCTAAGGATTATTTTCAAGTGCAGCAAGGCACGCTCTACCCTGCGCTGCACCGGCTGGAGAATCGCGGCTGGCTCAGCGCCGAATGGAAGGCCAGCGGCACGGGCCGGGAAGCGAAATTCTATTCACTGACGAAGAAGGGTCGCAAACAGTTGGAGGCCGAAATGGCCAGCTGGGAGCGGATGTCGGATGCGGTGGCGCTGATTCTGCGCACCGCCGAGTAGGGGGTCCAATGCGCTGGCTCACCCGATTGTTTCAGCGACGCAAACAAGACGCGCAGCTCGATGCGGAACTTCGCTTCCACGTCGAGCAGCAGACTGCGGATAACATCGCAGCGGGAATGAATCCCGACGAAGCCAGGCGGCGCGCGCTGGCGCAATTCGGCGGCCTTGAATACATCAAGGAAGAAACCCGCGACGCTCGCGGCACGCACTTCGTCGAAACGCTTCTGCAGGACATTCGCCTCGCCGCACGCATGCTTCGCAAGACTCCGCTGATCACCGGCATCGCCCTGCTTTCTCTCGCCCTTGGCATCGGCGCAAACACCGCAATTTTCAGCCTTATCGATGCCGTCATGCTGCGCATGTTGCCGGTGCAAAACCCCGAGCAACTGACGCGAATCCTCTTTCACTCACCCACATCGGCTCGCTCTCGCACAAGGGTGACAAACCCTATCTGGGAGCAGGTGCGCGATCATCAGGACGCATTCTCCGGAGTAATCGCGTGGTCGCCCACAACGTTCGATCTGGCCAACGGCGGCGAAGTGAATTACATCAACGGAATTTACGCCAGCGGAGATTATTTCACCGTACTTGGTGTGCGGCCGGCGGTGGGGCGGCTGATGGCTGCTTCGGACGATGTACGCGGATGCAGTGGCGTCGCGGTGCTCGGCTATGGTTTCTGGCAAAGCCATTATGGCGGCGCGGAGAGCGCGATTGGGAGTCTGCTGCGGTTGAACGGCCATGCGTTTCCGATTATCGGTGTGGCACAGCGCGGCTTCTTCGGGACAGACGTTGGCGAAAAACTGGACGTGGCAATACCGGTTTGCGCGGAGGCCACTCTTGCGGGCAAGGATTCCGCGCTCGACCTCCGAAGCGACTGGTGGCTGCTCATGATGGGACGCCTCAAACCCGAAATGGCCGTCGACCAGGCCGACGCGCGCATGAAAGTTTTATCCCCGCCGCTTTTCGGCGCGGTCGTGCCGCAGGATTGGGAGCCGAAATACCAAGCAGTCTTTCGGAAGTATACGTTCCTGGTTCTTCCCGGAGCTACGGGCACCACCGGTTCTTATGGCCTGCGCGAACAGTACAGCCAGCCGCTCGAAATCCTGATGTTCGTGGTCGGACTTGTCCTGCTCATCGCCTGCGCAAACATCGCGAGCCTTCTGCTCGCGCGAGCGGCAGCCCGGCAAAAGGAAATAGGCGTACGGCTGTCTCTCGGGGCGTCACGCGGGCGTTTGATTCGCCAATTGCTTACCGAAAGCCTCGTCCTTTCGGGCGTGGGCGCGATTCTCGGCGTTCTGTTCGCCCGATGGGGCAGCGCACTGCTCGTCCGGCTTGTTTCCAAGCCGCAGAGCCAGGTTTTTCTTGATCTCAAAATAGATGGCCGCGTTCTCGCTTTTACTATCGCTATCGCGGTGCTGTGCGGCTTGCTTTTCGGAATTCTGCCCGCATTTCGCTCTACGCGTGTCGACGCCATGTCCGCAATCAAAGAGGCCCAATCGCAAACCGGCGGCGGCCGCTCGCAATCCGCTACCGCGCGCTGGGTTATCGCTGCCCAAGTCGCCCTGTCGCTGATTCTCCTTATCGGCACCGGGCTGTTTATTCGCACCTTCACAAATCTCCTGACTCTCGACGCGGGCTTCGACGTTAACAATGTCCTGATGGTCCAAACGAACATTCGCAATGCCGGAGTCGCCGGGGCTGCCCGCGTCCCGCTATACGGGGAGATGCTGGCGAAATTGCAAACGCTTCCCGGCGTGATATCGGCGAGCCAATGCTGGATGGAGCCTCTTTCGGGCGGTCAGTGGGATAACAGCGTGACAGCACTTGGACATCCGCTGCCAGATGGCGTCGACGCCGACACTCTGTTGAACTGGGTGACCCCAGCATACTTCGAGACGATGCGGACGCGACTGCTGGAAGGACGCGCGTTTGACGCGCGCGATTCCGCAACTTCGACGCCCGTGGTGATCGTCAATCAATTGCTGGCGCGGCGTTACTTCGGCAGCCAAAGCCCCATCGGTCAGGATCTGATGGTCGGTACAACCTCATCCGGGACGCATGACATGCTCAAGCAGCCGCTGGTAATCATTGGCGTGGTGCAGGACTCGAAGTACACTTCGCTGAGCGAGGACTTCCAACCCGAAGCATATTTTCCGCTGTCTCAAATCCAGCAAAGCGTGGATGAGTTCACCACGTTTGAGATACGCACGGCGATGACGCCCGGTGCGCTGATTCCAGCCGTGCGCGATGCCCTAGCCAGCGTGAACAAGCTGGCGTCCTTGCAATTCATCACCCTGAAACAGCAAGCCGACGGTTCCGTGCTGCAGCAGCATTTAATGGCCGTTCTTTCAGGTTTCTTCGGAGCTCTTGCGCTGCTGCTCACTGCCATCGGTCTTTACGGCGTCATGGCTTACGTTGTGACGCTCCGCACGCACGAGATCGGCATTCGCATCGCTCTCGGAGCGCAGCAAACCTCCGTCCTCGGCCTCGTCATGCGGGAAGCTGCCATTGTGGTCGCTGCGGGTACCGCCGCGGGACTTTTGAGCTCCATCTGGATCACCCGCCTCGTTAAGGGCCTGCTGTTTGGATTGGCGGCCCGCGATCCGTCGACCATCGCTCTTGCCATCATCGCGCTCGTAGCTGTTGCGCTCGTCGCTTGCTACATCCCGGCGCGCAGCGCCATGCGCGTCGATCCAATGGTCTCCCTGCGGCACGAGTAGCCTGCAGACTATTTGGGCACCTCCAAGAGTGCCTTCATCCTCCCAATTTGAAGAGGTCCGAATGATCCAGCTATGCATCTGCCCTTGGCGCGTTGACGCCAAGCCCCGAAAGTAATAAAACTCCCGAATAATCAGCGCCGACCTGAAACATGTTCACAAGCTCATCCAAGCTTCCCAATCGCTGGGGCGTGGCCGTTGCAGCGGTAGTCATGCAGGTCTGCCTCGGCGCCGTTTACGGCTGGAGCGTTTTCAAAAAGCCACTCATGGCGGCGGAACACTGGAGTGAAACCAGCGTCCAGCTCAACTTCACGTTTACGATTGTTGCGCTCGGATTTGGAACGGTTCTTGGGGGGCTGTGGCAAGACCGCGTAGGGCCCCGTAAAGTCGCTTCGGTGGCGGGAATTCTTTACGGCCTCGGCTATATCGCCGCTGGCTTTGCCGCAAGCCATCATTCGCTCACCGGAATGTATCTCGGCTACGGAGCGCTCTCCGGTTTCGGGATGGGAATGGGTTACATCTGCCCGATTGCTACGGTGGTGAAATGGTTCCCCGATATGCGCGGCCTCATGACAGGCGTAGCCGTATGCGGCTACGGATTCGGCGCCGCCGTCATGAGTCCGTTTGCAGCCTGGGAAATCATTCACCGCGGCGTGCCCGCGACGTTCATGACGCTGGGCGTCGTCTATCTCGCAGCCATCGTGGTGGCGGCGCAATTCTGCGCGAACGCCCCGCCAGGCTGGCGGCCCGCAGGATGGGAACCGCGCAGCGCGGTAGCAAAGGCGGCCTCCACCCACGATTTCACGGTGCAAGAGGCGCTCGGAACCTGGCAGTTCTATCTGTTGTTTGCGTTGCTCGTGTTCAACGTCTCGGGCGGAATCATGATCATCAGTCAGGCCTCGCCGATGGCTCAAGAGATGGTTGGCATGACGGTTTTGAGGGCTGCTGGTATGGTCAGCGTGATGTCAATCAGCAACGGCCTAGGCCGGGTGGTCTGGGCGTGGGCCTCAGACTACATTGGCCGCACTCGCGTCTATTTTCTTTTGTATCTGATCCAAATGACCGTTCTTTTTCTCCTGCCCCACATCCGCAGTGTGGCCATCTTCTCTGCTTGCCTGGCGGCCATTGGGATGTGTTACGGCGGCGGCTTTGGCACAATGCCTTCCTTCACGGCCGATTTCTTCGGATCGAAATACGTGGGTGGGATCTACGGGATAATCCTATTCGGATGGGCTTTCGCGGCAATTCCAGCGCCAGTGATGATAGCGCAAGTCCATCAGGACTTCGGCAAATACGCGCCCGCGATCAAGATCATCGCGATCGTCATGCTGTGCGCGCTTGTGCTGCCGCTCATAGCCCGTCGGCCACAGCGTCAGCAAGCCGAGCGGTCTGCTTAGCCTGCCCGACTACTCATCTAATAGCCACCTAGAGCATTCTGTCGGCGAAAGCTACGAGTCCTGTAAGAGATGGCGAACCGATGCGCCAAAATCTGCGCGGTGCGGGGAAAAATTTCTAGGTAACGGAACTTTCTACCTTCCGTCGAGTGAATAGTGTATCCAGTTTCTAAGGTATCTGCCCTAGGGTCAGTCCCTTGAAAATTTGGAATCGCTTTGGCAAAGCAACTGCGAACAGTCACAGGTTTCCTGGGGGCTCCCAGTTCCTCCAACATGCAGGTTGGCTTCAGACCGGCGGTCAAAACTCACGATCGCCACGAATGAGGCCGGTAGTTCCCGCTTTCAGGCCGGTGATCCTGGCCCGCCGGACGGAAAGCAAATAAGGCAGTCAAAACCCAATAGCTTCGCCGGATGCGGTCCTGGGCAAGCAGACACGAGGCTGACGTGAAGAAAGTCCGAGTATTCTCAAAAATAGTCAACGAGGAAGTGAAGAAGGAGGCAGGAGGCCCTACTTTCTTTGTATTTTGTGAGAAGACCACGGGTGTAGCGCAGTTTCGGGCTGGATCCCTGGCCGGCTCCGAATGTACGCTCGATCGGGTTGCAGGATTGTTTGCGATGCAGTGCCTGGTTCGAGGCCATGACCCGAATGATTTTACCGTTCTCGTTCCCGCCGACAAGGAGTTCGTGGGCAAACTGGTAACGCGCGCGAAGGATTTGCTGGAGGAAGGACGCGCGGTATCGGGCCCCGCATCCTTGAGTCCCCGCCAAAGAGAAATTTTGCATTCTGTCTTGTGTAATCGCGCCAACAAAGAGATCGCGAGCAAACTGAACATCACTGTGCGCACCGTCAAATTCCACATCTCGTCCCTCCTGAGCAAGTTCGGTGTCGAAAATCGCACGGAGTTGGCACGCCGTGCGTCGGGATTGTTGCGGCCTACGGTTCTTGAGGGCGGATTAAACGTTCCTGGGCAGCCTCCATCGGAAATGGAAACGAACCGTCAGGAGTTGGGTCCGCAACCTGTGAGGACAACCTATCGCATGGAGAACAAGGCTCGAGTTCGGTTTCAAGGCCGTGTTCTAACAGCATAAAGTTTTAGCCTTCTACGGGGCGCCCAAGCCAGTGCGTGGCTCGCTGTCTTGGGCCGCTCCCGAGTTCCCGCCGTTTTTTCCTCGTTGCTCCCAAGAGTTACCTTGCGCGGATATAATGGTCCCGTTTGCGAGGTCGGAGTGAAAAGACTGCTTGGCGAGTGGGCAATTGCTTTCGCAGCACTAACGCTTCTGCTGTCAGGAGTCTGCTACGGCCAGATTCTACCTAGCCAGCCGGCACCCCTGTCGCGCCAAGCACCGCCGTCAGGACCAGGAGTGTGTACGACGGGAAAGTCGTGCGCCGAAGTGGCACCGATTATCGTCCAGAGCGCGGTGGGAGCGTCACCTCTCGAGGAAAATCTGCGATACCTCACGGATGTAATCGGCGGGCGCCTAACAGGTTCAGCGGCGGCGGACCGCGCGGTCGGTTGGGCGGTGGAAGCTTTTCGTCACACTGGCGTGGACGAGGTGCTAACTGAGAAATTCACCATACCGGTCGGATGGACCGAAGGGCTGACGCGACTGGAGGTGCTTGCCCCGGAAGCGTTTCGAGTGAGGCTGGTCTCGACAGGTTGGTCGTCGCCAATTCCGGAGGGAGGAATCACCGCGGACATAGTTGATGTTGGGGACGGTGGCAAAGCTGGGTTCACAAGGGCTGGAGAGTCGGCAAAGGACGCGATTCTTCTCGTTCACTCGAAGCTGCTGGTGACGTGGGACGATCTTTCAGACGAATACAAATCACAACCTGGAATCATTGCGCGGGCCGAGCAGGTCGGCGCCGCGGCAATTTTCTGGATGTCGACGCGCCCGAACCTTCTTCTGTACCGGCATACGAATAGCGGCGATGGCAAACTTGAGAATTTGCCGCAGGCCGTCGTAGCGCGCGAGGATGCGGAGAGAATTGGGCGGTTTCTCGCGTCAGGACAAAAGGTTCGCGTACACTTCGAAATGCCGAACAAAGTGAGCGGACCCCTTGAATCCGAAAATGTCGTCGCCGAAATCCGAGGACGCGAGAAACCGGACGAGTTTGTCCTCGTAGGAGCGCACCTCGACTCCTGGGATCTTGGGACTGGCGCCCTGGATAATGGATGCAATGCCGCGATGGTGATCGATGCAGCGAGGGCGATTCGCGCATCGGGAAGTCTGCCGCGCCGGTCGATTCGATTCGTTCTCTTCACGGGTGAAGAGCAAGGGATGCTGGGATCATGGGCCTACGCCAAATCGCATCGCGCAGAGCTCGATCAAATGGTGGCGGCGGTGATTTTCGACAACGGCAACGGCCGCGTGACCGGTTATTCGCTTGAGGGCCGAAAAGACGTGCTGCCGGCTGCCCGTGAGGCACTCGAACCGCTTTGGAACCTTGGAGTAACCGAATTCACCGTGGATGCGGATGCCGATACAGATAATTTCGATTTTCTGTTGGAGGGTGTCCCGACATTTGTCGCCAACCAAGAGCCCGCAAACTACATGGTGAACTATCACGCCGCTTCGGACACCTTCGACAAAGTGGATATCGCCGAGCTAAAGAAGCACGTGGCGATTCTCGGAATCACGGCATACGCGTTGGCTGACCGCGAGCAGCGGATCGGAACGCGCCAAACAAGAGCAGAAATCGAAGCGCTAATGAAGGAAACAGGACTCGATCAGGAATTGAAGGACGAAGGGCTGTGGAAGATATGGGAAAGCGGTGAGCGCGGCCGCACTGAATAGCTGGATGCGTGAGCTGTCCGCAACCAATTGATTGCAGCCGACTGGCGTCGTAAAGACTCTAATATTCGTCCATTTATTCAGGTCAAGAGGTGAGAGATGTCGTTTATAGCGTCAACAAGCGTACTGGATCCACAAACGCAAGCGTTTCCCGTTTTGACCCAAGCTCAAATCGACCGGATACGCCCGCTGGGCAAGATACGCCGGGTGAATGCCGGCGACATCGTCTTCGAAACTGGAGAATTAGGGATCCCGTTCCTCGTGCTTTTGTCAGGAGACATGGAGATCGTTCAGCCAGGTATTCACGGTGAGCGCCTTATTGCCACACACGGCCCCGGCGAGTTTACCGGGGAACTCGCGATGCTTTCCGGCCAGCGAAGCCTCGTTCGCGGCCGCGTGACCCAACCGGGTGACTTTCTGGAGCTGGATTCCGACGCTCTGCGGGCGCTGATTGGACGAGATGCGCAGCTCAGCGAGATTTTCATGCGGGCCTTCATCCTGCGACGCCTTGAATTGATCAAGAAGGGCCAGGGCAACATCGTTCTGATGGGCTCGAGATATTCAGCCAAAACGCTGGTCCTTCGGGAGTTTTTAACGAGAAACGGCCACCCCTACACATATGTTGACCTCGACACCGATAAAAACTCGCAGGAACTGCTTGATCGCTTTGAAATCAAGGTCCACGAAATTCCAGTGATCATTTGTCCGGTTCGGTCGGCTGTGCTGCGCAATCCCACCATTCAGCAACTGGCCGACTGCCTTGGCTTGAACGCCGATATCGACCACGCTCGCCTTCGCGACGTGATTGTGGTTGGCGCTGGTCCTGCTGGACTGGCTGCGGCGGTGTATGCGGCGTCTGAGGGCCTCGACGTACTCGTGGTTGAGATGATCGCACCTGGCGGCCAGGCCGGCTCAAGCTCCAAAATTGAGAACTATCTCGGTTTTCCCACCGGACTGTCGGGTCAAGAGCTGGCGAACCGTGCGATCGCACAGGCAGAGAAATTCGGAGCGAAAATGATGGTGGCGCACGGCGTGGTGCGGCTCGATTGTGCGCGGCAGCCGTACAAAGTGGTTCTCGATGACGACACGAAGCTCTCGGCGCGAGCTATCGTCATTTCCACGGGCGCGCAGTACAACAAGCCCAAAATCCCGAATCTGGCCCAATTCGAAGGGCAGGGAATCTATTACGGCGCCACCTTTATGGAAGCTCAGATATGCGGAAAAGAGCCTGTCATTGTGGTCGGAGGCGGAAACTCTGCAGGCCAGGCGGCGGTCTATCTCTCGCAGACGGCGGGAAAGGTCCACATGCTCGTTCGCTCGGATGAGCTATCCGACACGATGTCGCGTTATTTGATTCAGCGGATCGAGGAAAATCCCGCGATTGAACTCCATTATCAGACGGAGATCGTTGGACTCGAAGGAGATGCACACCTGGAGCGCGTCACCTGGATGGATAAGCCGACAGGCCAAACCAGTGTTCACGACATCCGGCACGTCTTTATCATGGCGGGCGCGTCACCTCGGACCGAATGGCTGGAAGGCTGCGTCGCCCTCGATAGCAAGGGCTTTATTATGACGGGGCGCGATCTCGAGAGCCCAGCCGATGGCAATCATTGGCCTTTATCTAGGCAGCCTCAGATGCTCGAAACCAGCTTGCCTGCAGTTTTCGCAGTTGGCGATGTGCGCTCGGGGAGTGTGAAGCGCGTCGCCTCAGCCGTGGGTGAAGGGGCGATAGCGATCTCTCTTGTGCACCGCGCGCTAGCGGAAGCCTAGCGCCACACTTGAACGGCGCCAGGGGGGCCGGTTGCGTCCCCACCCCATGTGCTATATTGAATTCCGCGAAAAATGAAGAAAAAATTGCGGATTTCTATCGTCGAATACTTGAACACAGCGCCCTTGGTCTGGGGATTTACCGATGGGCCCCTCGCCGGAAAATATGATCTGTCGTTTACGCTGCCGTCCCTGTGCGCTGACACTCTCCGCCGTGGCCAAGCAGATATCGCCATCATTCCGGCCATCGAATACCAGCGCATCGAGAATTTGGTAGCACTGCCGGGAATGGCGATCGCGGCAAAAGGAGAGGTCCGCAGCATCCTGGTCGTTGCGAAAAAGCCAATCGAGATGGCGAAGCGGATTGCGCTGGATTCGAGTTCGCGGAGCTCCGCGGCCTTGGTTAAGCTGCTGGCCCACGAGTACTGGAAAATCAAGCCCGAATATGTCGAGGCCTCGCCCGATCCTTCGGAAATGCTTAAACGCGCCGATGCTGCACTCGTAATTGGCGATCCAGCCTTACGCGTGGCTCTGAAAATGGAGGCCCTCTCCGGCAAAGCGCCGAGCGGCGAGCAGTGCTGCCAGGGCGACCCGGATGAGCTGCCCGTGCCTGGGTTCGAGACGATTTTTGTGTACGACATCGCGCACCAATGGCGCGAAATGACGGGCAAGCCCTGCGTATTGGCGATTTGGGCGGGGCGGCGCGGCGCGGTCAGTGCTTCTGTGGTGGCTGATTTTCAAGCGTCCAAAGAATACGGACTCAAGCGCATCCGAGAGATTGCCGAAGCCGCTTCAATCAAGCTCGATCTTCCGCCGCGCGCCTTGGAACGATATCTCCTAGAAAATATTCACTTCGATCTCGACCCCGAATATCTCGGCGGACTGAAGCTCTACTTCGAAAAGGCTGCGGCTGCCGGCCTTATACCGGCGCTGCGCCCGATCGAATTCGTGAAATCCTCTCGCGCCAAATCGGCAGTGCATCGCGGAGCCTAGACGCGTTGGCCGTCGAACAGATCGGCACGCTGAAAGCGCTGCGGCGATATCCCGTAAAAAGCATGGCAGGTGAGGATCTGACGGAAGCTCGCCTGACGTTTGCGGGAATTGCGGGCGATCGAGTGTACGCGTTTATAGACGCTAACAATCGCTCCGATTTCCCATGGATGACGGGACGCCAGGCTCACGAAATGATTCTCTTCCGGCCGCGTTTCTTGGATCCGCCGTGTACGGACGAAGACATTCCTTGCGTTGACCGCTACGCGGCGGAAGTGACTACTCCCGAGGGCCTAAAATTTCGTGTGGGCGACGATGAGTTTACAAGATGTCTGGAGAAGAGGTTTGGGCGCGCCCTGCGTTTTCGATTTTCCGAACGCAGTATGACCGACGCTCGCCCGGTTTCAATTTTGGGACTGAACACGATATCCGCTCTGTCGCTAGAAACAGGCATCGACCTTGATCCGCGGAGATTTAGAGAGAATTTTTATGTCGAGTGGCGGGACGCGCGGCCCTTTTTCGAGGACGAATTGGTCGGACGCGGACTGCAGATTGGAGACATCGTCACGCTGCAAGTGGTCAAGAAAAACCAGCGTTGCATCATGCTCAATCTCGATCCCGAAACAGCCCTCCCTTCGCCGCAAATTTTCGAGCGTGTCGCGCGCCAGCACAACGGATGCACAGGAGTCTACGGCGCAGTATTGCGCGAAGGAATCGTTCGCCTGAACGACCCCATCTACCTGATTTAAGCTACAATCGATGCGAGAAAAACTGACACGACGATGGGCCTGACTCCACAAGAAGCGCTCGACCTGTTCAATTCCGAAGATCTTATCGGCATCGGAATGGCCGCCAACGAAGTACGTCGCGCCAAGACTGATCCGCGCGTCGCGACGTATCAAATCGACCGCAACATCAACTACACCAACTTCTGCACTGAATATTGCTCGTTCTGCGCTTTCTACCGGCCGCTAGGCGCGAAGGACGGCTACGTCCTGCCGCTTGAAACCATCTACGAAAAAATCGAGGAGATGATCGAACTAGGCGGCACGGGCGTGCTGATGCAAGGGGGATTGCATCCCGATCTGCGGATCGAGTTTTACGAAAATATGCTCCGGTCGCTGAAGGCAAAATTTCCGCGGATTCATCTTCATTGCTTTTCGGCGCCCGAAATCACCTGCATAGCCGAGGTTTCGGGCCTTTCGCTGCGTGACACGATTGCCCGTTTGCGCGATGCGGGCCTCGATTCCATCCCGGGCGGCGGTGCCGAGATTCTCGATGACGAAGTGCGCGCGCGCATCTCACGGCTGAAGTGCAAATCTGACGAGTGGGAAGACATGCATCGCACCGCGCACGCCCTGGGAATGCGCACGACAGCGACGATGATGTTCGGTTGCGGCGAGGAATACCGCCACCGCGTGAATCATCTCGAGCGGCTGCGGCGCATCCAGCAGGACACCGGCGGTTTCACGGCATTTATTCCGTGGATTTTCGCTCCCGATAATACGCCTCTGGGCAAGAAACTGCCCGAGGCGACAGCATTCGATTATCTGAAGACGCTGGCGATAAGCCGGCTTTATCTCGACAACATCGATCACGTCCAGTCGAGCTGGCTGACGCCGGGCATTAAGATTTGCCAGGTTGGCTTGCAGTTTGGCGCCGACGATGTCGGCAGCATCTTGATCGAAGAAAATGTTGTCTATGCTGCCGGGGTGCGCAACCGCACGAATGAGACGGAGCTGCGCCGCATCATCTCCGATGCCGGTTACATCCCCGCACAACGCGATACCTTGTATCGTTCTTACTCACTGAAATAATTTTCGACCCGTTCGGGCCAGTCTAAAGTGACTGGTTCATTCCTGAAGCTTACGGACAGCTAGCGTTACTTCGCTTCCTTCTGGCAAATCCACCTGCTCAGCTGGTACGAACACGCCTTCGCTAAACCGTGCGCGAACGGTTAGCGACGCCGCGGCCTTCGAGCGCGCTGATTCGGGGGCGATCTGCCTTTTCAGCGCAGGTTGTGTGTGCGATGAGGCCTCGTTTCGCAACGCGGCCATGCCGCCACTATCGAGCGCAAGATTCGCAAGCGCGTCGGCTTCGCGGTTCATCTCGCGAGGCACATGTTCGATCACAAAGTACTCCAGCTGGCGCGACAACTTCGTGGCGCGTTCGTGTAGAGGTTTGAGATCGGCACTCTTTACTTTGTAGCGACCCTGCATTTGCCGCACGAGCAGCTCAGAATCGCTGCGAACGCGCAGAGCCTTCAGGGCACCTGCGACGGCGTAATCGAGTACAGCCAGCAAAGCGTAATACTCTGCGACGTTGTTTGTGTCGCGCCCGAATTTCTTCGCGAGCTCGAGAACGACCTTGCCGTTTGGTTCCCGCAAAATTACCGCATAGGAGGCAGGTCCCGGATTGCCCCGCGAGGCGCCATCGATATTAGCGATGTACACGCCCGCGGGCGCAGCAGAGTGAGAATCGGAGAACAATCTTGCGCTAACAGGTGCGTGAGCCGGGCTGCGAGCCATCAGAATCCATTTGAACGAAACATCGCCGTGAGTTCGCCCACAACCCTCATTCGGTGGTCTGCTTCACGATGCGTCGTTGGCTGGAGAATTCGGTTGCGCCGGCTCGCGAACGGAAACAGCGGGGCCGCCGGGAATATCCGGCTCAATATAATAGAGGATTCGCGTGCAGGTTTCGCAATGGAACATTTCCTGACTACCCGCGCGCCTCATTTCCTGGAAAACATGAGGGCGAATTCGCATCCCGCAAGCCGAGCATTTCTCGTCGCGCACTTCGGCTAACACTACGTGGCGGTGTTTCCGCGATATGCGATCGTAATGGTCCAGCAGATTTTCGGGAATTGCGACCTTTACCTGATCGCGTTCAGCCTCGAGTGCCGCGAGCTCTTTCTCAGCCTGCTGTTTTTCCGTATCTATCTTCGCGTGCTGGCTTGAGGCGACGGCTTCCACTTCTTTAAGCAGCTTCTCTGAGGCCTTGACGCGGCGGTCGTACTCTTCGCTCGCCACCATTTGCTCGAGCAACCTGTCTTCCGCCTTAGCGATCTCTTCTTCGGCGGTCTGCACCTCATGCTGGAGGGCTTTGTAAGCCTCGTTCGTCTTCACCTGCGAGGTCTGGTCGCGATATTTGCGAACCCGTTCCTTCCATTGCTCCACATCGAGTTCGTATTTCTTCCGGTCCCGAATCGTGGTCACCTGAGCCGTCTTGCTTTTCTCGAGATCCGCCTTTGCAGCGGCTACGCGGGCATCGATTTCCACAATTTTCTTTGGGAATGTGGCCAAGCGCGCCTCAACCTCGGCGATCCGCGAATCCACGCTCTGGAGGTCCAGCAGGTCCTGTAGAACCTTCATCACAATCCAAACATTCTAACACATCGAATGTGCGAAGCCGGGAAGGCTGCCTGGGCCCCGCCGGACGCTTTATGCACTTGCACTCCTTTGCGATGCCAGAACACTGTCGAGGCGGTCGTAACTTGACTTCACTCCCTTCTCCATGCCGGACTTGATCACAGCGTCCCGAATTTCTTTCGAAGGCGACAGAACCTTAACATTGAGCGTAGTCCGGCCACCCTGCTCCGTAAGAAGGCCTCAAGAAACGAAGTTTCGCGGAGCATCAAACGTCCGGGTCATTAGGATTTCGCATTCGCCCTGCACTTCCACTTTGAGGGCGTTGGCCATGTGTCTCTCCTTGGAACTTTCCCTGAGCCTGTTTTCGCACCTTCATTTCGTCGAGGATCGCATCGAGCCGTTGGAAATTCTGCTCCCATATCTCGCGGTAGCGCTCGAGCCAGTCGACGGCTTCCGCGAGCGTTTTGCCCTCTATACGACGGGGTCGCCGCTGCGCATCACGCCCGCGGGAGATGAGACCAGCTTGTTCGAGCACGCGAAGATGCTTTGAAATGGCTGGTTGGCTCATTGCGAAGGGCTTGGCCAATTGCCCCACGGAAGCTTCACCGGAGGCCAATCGGGCGAGGATCGCGCGGCGGGTGGGGTCGGCGAGAGCTGAAAAGGTGGCGTCAAGCCGTTCAGAGAGCGTCATACATAACCTTACAGCTATTAAACCATGTGGTTATGCATGTGTCAAGCTCTTTCTGCCGCTTGCGTCCTTTCAAGGGCCCCGCTCGTATTGCAGATATGATAAGCGCCGCAACTACAGCGTGGGAGGGGCGAGTGGCCATCGACAACGATGTGGCCCGGCTTCGGCGCGGAGACGTGAACGCGCTCGCGGAACTGCTCTCGCGCTACCAGAATCGCCTTTACCGCTATTTGCTTCGCATCGTGCGGCAGCCGGCCGAGGCGGAAGATCTGTTCCAGCAAACTTGGCTTCGCGTCGTCGAGAAAATACGGGGCTTCGACCCCAGCCGCAATTTTGACGCGTGGCTTTTCACGCTGGCTCGCAATCTGGCGATTGATCACCTTCGCAGGACCAGGCCGGAGAGTCTCGATGAGCCCTTGCCTAACGACGAGTCTGGCGCCACCCGCGTTGATTGGCTCACGTCGAGTGCTTCAGCGCCCTTCGATCAGGCTTTGGAGCGAGAGCGTGCGCGCAACGTCGGCACAGCCTTGACGGATTTGCCGGTGATCTATCGCGAAGTCTTGACGTTGCGCTTCGAGGAGGAAATGAAGATCGAGGAAATCGCGGAAGTTTTAGGGGCTCCGCTTTCCACGGTAAAGTCCCGCCTGCGTCGATCGCTTGAGCGGTTGCGCCAGTCGCTCGAAACTCGCTATCCCGGAGCCAGTTGGCAATGAGTGAACACGATCGGATTTGCGAACTTCTTTCACTTGCGGCTGCTGGGGCGCTCGAGCGCTCCGAGGAAGAACGCCTGCTCAGCCACATTCGCTCCTGCGACGCATGCTCGCGAGAAATCGAATCGTGGAACTCAATTGCCGCGAGCCTGCGGCGCCTGCCTACTCCCCAGCCGTCGGCTGTACTGATTCAACGAACAAGGCTCCTCGCTGAGGCGCGCCTGGAAGAACAGAGTGAGGCGCGATGGCAGCGCACCATGATGATTTTTGTGGTGACGTTCGCCTGGATGCTGACGATCGCAAGCTGGCCCCTCGTTCATTTGCTTACCGGGCGCCTCGTCGATTTCTTCGATCCGAATCTGAACCGCAGCTGGCTCAGCTTTGCAGGACTTACCACGATCGTTTGGCTAACTGGTGGAATCGCAGCAGTGCTGCTGGCGTGGCAGCAGCGGCGTGAGAGGAGACTGGCATGAGCCGATTCACAAGAGAATTGAAAGTTGTTCCGCGGGCCGCATGGATTACAGGAATTGTGATCTATCTCGGTCTCACGACGCCGATATTCTTCTTTGCGATTCCAGGTGATCCCGAGTTCGCCAAATGGTCCCGCTGGCAACAGGCGCTCTTGGCCTACGGATTGCTTTCGCTGATGATTCCGTTATGCGCCCTGTATGGATACGTCTACGGCGATGCCAAGCGGCGCGGAATGCGCTACGTGATGTGGACGTTGTTAGCGATTTTTATCCCGGATCTGATTGGCATGATCCTCTACTTTATTCTGCGCAGCCCCCTGCCAAAGGAGTGCCCCGGATGCAGCCGGATGGTGAAGGCTGGATTCATCTTCTGTCCTCATTGCGGTACGGCGCTGCAGCCAACGTGCCCGAACTGTGGCAAACCTGTAGAGCCGGGTTGGGTGAATTGCCCACACTGCGGCCAAAATCTGCCCTCGCAATCTCCTCGCGCGGCGTAACCGGCTGTCTGCGCTAGAATCACAGCGGAACGCAAAAGGAGACCCGATGCCATACGTGCAGATCACTTGGGTCGCAGGCCGCACACCCGAGCAGAAGCGTAAGCTCGCCGAACGCATCACGCAGGCGCTCGTCGAAGACGGCCGCGCCACGCGCGAGAATATTCACGTAACCTTCGTCGACTTAGCACCCACCGACTACGCCGAGGCCGGCGTCACCGTAGCCGACCAGAAGCGCACGCCATAGCTCGCGAACTTCACGCTGAAGCGTGCGTATCCCGGCGCACAAGCACGGCATCGATCAGGTAGCCGATCCCGATTGCGACCGGAATGATGCCGAATACTGCCGCTTCTAGCGAATCTGGTTCAAATCGTGCCAGAGTCACAAAAGCGAGCGTGTAGCCAACTCCTCCCGCAATCAGCAGAATCGCGGCCTTTCGTGAACGTGCGTGCGGCGGCAGTTCATCGGCCATGGGCACTGCCACGCCCTTGGCAATCGCAGCCAGCCGCTCCTCCGTTCTTAGCTTGCGAGCGCGGTACCAGGCGTAGATCAGCGCCAGGGGAACTGAAAAGCTCATCACGATTGCAACAGAAGCAACGGGCTCCATGGGTTTCCTCCTGCCTGAGATACGACAGGCTGAGGAGCGAAGTTCCGTCAGGTTTTCGGTCTGAAGTGTTACAGGCCTACTGCGAGGGTTGAACTTCCATCGATTGGTCTACAGCCCAGTTCGTGCAGCCCGGATTTGTCGCGCCAGGACAATGCGCCGTCGCGCGGAATCCGGATGCGGAAGTCTCCACTTCGTACGTGTAGCCATCGCGGCTCGTTCGCTTCATCGTCAGCGCGCCGCTGGATGTGAGTTCGCCTAGCGATGCATAGGAGCCGTGTTCGGCTTGATAGGCACGTTCGGCTTGAGCGATGCCCAGCAAATCGTTCTTGACGCCTACCACATCAATTGTCTGCGCCGGTGTGGCTGCGCCGGACTCCTGCATCTTCGAAAAATAGAATTTGTATACCAGCACTGCAATCAGAGCAACCACCAGAAGACCTATCATGCTTCGCATATAAGAAGGTTAGTCCGCGATTTGCCGACACGCAATGGTGCGCCGCCCGATGAGTAAATGGGTTTCCCTGTGAGGAAGGCGCAAGTCAGGTGCGTCGCAATCCGCCTCGCCTCTATTTCACCGCCAGGATAACTTTGCCTATATTCTTGCGATCGTGAATGTAACGATGAGCAGCGGCGGCTTCCGCAAGCGGAAATATTTTCCCGATGACCGGTTTGATCTTTCCAGCCGTGTAAAGCCGGAAGAGTTCCTCGACCTCTTTTCTAACCACTGCGCCACGAGATTGCAGCCCCCCCAGACCCACGCCAATAATGGATATGTTTTTGCTCAGTAGCTCGAGCGGGTGGAAACGAGGCGTTTCGAAGAAGGTTTTTGCGGCCCGAGGCCAGCTTTTCTTTCCGTTCTGCCCCGCGGCAGCTGAAAACCCGTAAATCACCAGCCGCCCCATCGGTCCGAGGCAATCGTAACTCCGCGAAAATGATTTTCCTCCAATGGCGTCCATAACCATTTCAATTCCATCCGGCGCGAACTTATGAACAACGTCAACAAAATCGCTTTTCTGATAATCGATGGGATGATCTACGCCCAGCTTTCGAAGGAAATCCTGTTTGGTCGGGCCGGCAGTGCCGAAGGTCACAAGTCCACGAGCGCGCGCCAGTTGAACAGCCCCGATGCCCACCCCGCCTGCGGCCCCGTGAATGAGGACGCGGTCACCGGGCTGTAGATTCCCCATTGTGAACATCGAGTGATAGGCCGTCAGATAGTTCACAATCAGCGCGGCGCCGTCTTCGAAACTCATACCTTGCGGCAGAGGATAGGCGCTACGCGCCGGCACCGCCACCCATTCGGCGTAGGCGTTGAATTGCGTCACCGCCGCCACTGCGTCGCCACGCTTCAAGGGTTCGCTTTCGCTCTGACGTCCGCCGACAGTCTCCGCAACCTTCTCCACCACTCCCGCAATCTCGAGCCCTGGGACGAACGGCGGTTTCGGTGTTCCGGGGTAGATACCCATTCGCTGAAGAAGGTCAGCGAAGTTAATGCCCACGGCTTTCACGCGGATCACGACCTCGCCCGGTTTCGGCTGCGGATCAGCGACCTCCTTGGATTCAAGAACCTCAGGCGGGCCATACCGCCCTACAACCATGGCGCGCATCTAACCTCCTTGGTCTCGTTTTCTTACATCAGGTGCTTCAAACTCGTACCTGTTTGTATTCTCGCCGACGGCTGCAATCAAGTCCCGGCTTTTCGTTTTGGAATCAAGAGCTCCTACTTTAAACTACTGGACTTCGCGCATCGATGAAAAGTGAACTGAGAGCCCGCAGCTTCATCGCAATTCTGATTCTGCTTATTGCAGTATGTACCTCCGTTGCAGCGGATAGAACCGGCCAACCTCCCGTTACGCCGGACATCCTTACGGCGATGCAGCAGGAAATCGCCCGCTCCTTCGACGCGTTCTCGAAGGCCGATCCAGCCGCATATTACATCGCCTATACGGTAGCGGACCGCGATGTGTCGGAGGTTTCCGGCTCCAACGGTGCGCTTCTTTCGAGCAACGAGGAGCGCGTTCGCTGGTTGGAAGTGCAGACCCGAGTCGGCGATGTCCAGCTTGATGACACTCACAAACTCGGCGATCGCCCGCCGAGCTGGACCAGCCCGGGCACGATAACCGTGCTCGATGACGACGTACCGGTGCTTCGCCGCGAAATCTGGCGCGAAACCGACCGGCAGTACCGGGCGGCCGAAGAAGCCCTGATCAAAGTAAAGACCAGCCAGCAAGTGCAGGTTCAAACGGCGGAAGGAGCGGCACCTGATTTTTCCCACGAAGCCGCGCGCACATCCATCGGTCCGAGGGTAGAAATCCACGTTGACAGGAAGCCCTGGGAAGACCGCGTGCGCCGCTACACGGCCGAATTCAGCAAGTCCCCCGCTGTACTGAATTCGATCGCCACGTTCACGGCTCTTGGAACCAACCAGTATGAAGTGAATACCGAAGGCTCGAAGATCGCGTTTGGCCAGGTTCACTACCGGTTGGAGCTTTTCGTCCAAAGCAAAGCTCCTGACGGAATGGACATCGACCGTTACGCGAACTTCGACTGGCTCGATCCGAAAAATGAGCCTACCGATAAGCAAGTTTTCGACACAATTGCGCAGTTGGTCCGCGAAACGCAAGCGCTGGATAAAGCGCCACTGGTCGATCCCTACGCGGGGCCAGCGCTGCTGACCGGGCGGGCCGCCGCCGTCTTCTTCCATGAAGTTTTCGGGCACCGCGCGGAGGGATTCCGGCAAAAGGATATCAGCGAAGGGCAAACGTTCACGAGCAAAGTGGGAGAACAGATTCTGCCCGATTTTATTTCCATCAAAGACGATCCCACTGAGGCGACCCTGAATGGCCAAATGCTCCTCGGTTACTACCAATACGACGATGAGGGTGTGCCCGGCGAGAATACGCTGCTTGTCGATCACGGTGTGCTGAAAACATTCCTTATGGGACGCTCGCCCCTGGTGAATATCCCGCACTCAAACGGACACGGGCGCCGCCAGCTTGGCTACGTCCCGGTCGCAAGGCAGGGCAATCTCATTGTTTCGAGCACCAAGACCCTCACGGACGATCAGCTTCGAGCCAAATTGATCGAATTGCTCAAGCAGCAGAACAAACCTTTTGGTCTGCTGATTGATGATCTCGAAGGCGGCTTCACATTCACGGGGCGTGCTCAGCCACAGGCATTTCAGGTGCTGCCGCTGGTTGTTTACAAGGTTTTTGCAGACGGAAGACCGGACCAGCTCGTCCGCGGCGTAAATATCGTCGGGACGCCGCTTGTTTCGCTCACCAAAATTGTGGCCACCGGCGACAAACAGGAAATCTTCAATGGTTATTGCGGCGCGGAATCAGGTTCCGTGCCGGTTTCTGCCGTCGCTCCCGCCATCTTGTTTTCAGAGATGGAGTTTGCCAAAAAAGAAAGCTCAACGGATAAGCCGCCGATCCTTCCGCCGCCGGCACATGATCCGGAAGCGAAAGGTCAAAATCAGTGAGACAGTTCCTCGGAATTCTGTTGCTTTCGCTTTCGAGCGTTCCCGCGATGGCTGCTGCCGCCGATTCTGGCGCTCGGGTCATCCCACCGGCGGTAGCGCCCGCGCCGAGGGCGATGCAGGCGCCCGTTCCGGCTGGAGAGACCGACAAGACTCTCGCCGCGATGCATGACGAACTTGAGCGCGCACGCACACGTCTCTCGATCCCTGGTGTAGAAAAACCGTTCTACATTGAATACCGACTGCTCGATCTTGATGTCCGCAACGTAACCGCTTCGTTTGGCGCGTTGGTTTCCAGCACGAACACGCGCAGCCGGTATATGAACGTGGATGTGAGGGTCGGTAACTATCACCTCGACAGCTCTAACTTCATTAGTGAAGACGGGTTCCAGGGTTTTCTCGGCCCCAGCGGCCAGGTGGGAATCGATCGCGACTACACATCCCTTCGCCAGGACCTTTGGCTGGCCACCGACCAGGCCTACAAGGGTGCGGCGACTCAGATGTCTCTTAAGCAGGCGTTTTTGCGCAGCTTGACCAAGCCGCCGGAGATCGACGATTTGTCGCAAACGGTGCCCATCGTCAGGATCGATCCGCGCCCTGATCCCGACTGGACCTCTCGCAACTGGGAAGATGAGGCTCGCAAAGCTTCAGAAGTTCTGCGTAACTTTCCCCAAATTTACGGCACGCGCGTCAACTACTACCTGATCTACGCCACCCAATATTTGATGACCAGTGAAGGAACCACTATCCGTTCCTCGCGGCATCTCGCTGCCATCGAAGCGGCACTCGATACCCAGGCCGAAGACGGAATGCCTCTCCATAACTACTACGCTGTTTATGTGCAGCGCCCCGGAGATTTGCCGGATCCGTCCGCCGTAAGCAAAAGTCTCGCGCAGGCGGGGACGCAGCTGATGGAGCTCCGGTCTAGCCCGCTTGTTTCCGATTTTACCGGCCCCGTCTTTTTCGACGCGTCCGCCTCGGGCTCTGCGCTGGCCCAGATTCTCGCGCCATCTCTTTCGGGGGCGCGTCCTCCTCTGTCGATGGTTCCGGCGTTCGACGAAATCATGGACCGCATGGGCGGCCGCAGCGAGTGGGTCGGCCGAGTAACGACCAGGGTTTTGCCGACAAGCGTCTCCCTCATTGACGATCCCACGGCCCCGCAGTTTCAAGGTCAAACGTTAATTGGCGGCTACGATATCGACGATGAAGGCGTGAAAGGTGAGCGCGTCTCCTTGGTCGAAAACGGAATCCTCAGGAACCAATTGATGTCCCGGCGTCCCGGTCCCGACTTCCAGAATTCGAATGGACACGGCCGTTCTGCATTGCTTTCGGAGCCTCTTCCGCTGGCAAGCAATCTTTTTCTGCAATCTAGCGAACCAGTGAAATCAGCCGACATGAAAAAGAAATTCCTCGATGCGTGCAAAGAGGACGGCCACGAATGGTGCATTGAGATTAAGCAAATGGATAATCCCGCGTTGTCGTCAGTCAGCCAGCAGGATTTTTCAGATTATCTTGGTGAAATTGCCGGAGGTGTCTCCAGCGGCGAACGCATCCCGCTCCGCATGTATCGCGTTTACGTCTCTGACGGCCACGAAGAATTGGTGCGAGGTGGTCACATCGAAGGACTGACGATGCGGAATCTGCGCAATATGCTCGCCGTGGGAGACGATCCTGCCGTCTATTCCTACCTGCAGAATCCGGCAAACGGTTTCGCTGGCACGGCGCTTGGGGCATTTGGCTCGGCTCAAGGTGGAATTCCGAGCACGGTTGTGGCGCCGTCGCTGTTGCTCGATGAGGTGGAAATTCGCGGATTCCACGGAGAGCCGCGCCGCCTGCCTCTGGTTCCCGCTCCGGCCCTGAAATAACCCTCAGCGCACCAAAGAGCCTATCGGCGTCCCTTCATCCGACCAGTCCGGCGTCTCTTTTTCACTCCGCTGGTCCGCCGCCTTGAACGGTCTTTCGTTTCCTTGGCGCGCTTTATTTCCGCTCGGCGCTTTGCAGCCCACCCTGGCTTGTTCGCCTGCCGTCCTCGCGCAATCGCGAGCGCCTCCGCCGGCACATTTTCCGTCAACGTCGAACCAGCCGCAACGTAAGCGCCATCTCCTACCCGAATGGGCGCCACGAGCGCCGTATCGCTGCCAATAAACACACGGTTCCCGATCTTCGTCGGGTGTTTCGCTACGCCATCATAATTGCACGTGATCGTTCCGGCGCCGATGTTCGAATCGCGACCCACCGACGCGTCCCCCAAATACGTCAAGTGCATTGCCTTCGCGCCTTCGTGCACGATGGCGTTTTTCACTTCCACAAAGTTTCCGATGTGCGCTCCCGCTCGAATATCCGCCCCCGGCCGCAAGCGTGAAAAAGGGCCAATCTGCGCGGTCGCCCCAACCCGGCTCGAATCCAGAATCGAGTGTGCGCCGACGCTCGCGCCGTCATCCACGCGAACATCCATTAAAATACTCCCGGCGCCGATCTTGCATCGCATTCCGATTCGCGTTTTTCGCAGCAGCTGCACCCCGGGTTCGATCACTGTGTCGGTCCCCACAACCACATCCGGATCGATCACCACCGTCTCTGGGAAATATACCGTCGCGCCGGACGCCATCACCTCCAGCGCTTTGCGTCCCCGGAACACTCGATCGACATCCGCCAAATTGGCCCGCGTATTGCACCCCAGAATTTCGTTTGCATCGGCGGCCACCTGCGCCAGAACTCTCTCGTTGTGCTCGCGAAGAAAACCGATCGTGTCGGTCAAGTAAAGTTCGTGATGGAAATTATCGGGTCGGAGCGCAGCCAGCGCAGGCCAAAGCTTTGCGAGCGTAAAACAATAAATGCCTGAATTCACCTCCCGAATGGCGCGTTGTTCGGGCGTCGCAGCCTTTTCTTCGACGATCCCTTGCACGCGCCCTTCAGAGTCGCGGATTACGCGGCCATAATCAGTAGGATCGTCAAGCTCGGCCGTCAGCAATGTCGCGGCGGCCTCGCCGCGGACGTGGGTGTTGAGCAAGGCCGCGAGCGTTTCCGATCGCAGCAAGGGCGCATCCCCAGGGAGCACCAGGACATTTCCCAAACTTTTTCGGATTGCGCGCCTCGCGACCTGCATAGCGTGCCCTGTCCCACGCTGCGGTTGCTGCAGCACGGCTTCGGCACCCATTGCTTCCGCAACCGCGCCGACCTCTTTCGCCTGATGTCCAACAACCACCAGCACTTGCGCCGGTTTCAGTGGCTGGCAAGCCAGGATCACATGCTCAAGCAGTGTGTGGCCTCCGGCGCGGTGCAGAACCTTCGCGAGCTCGGAACGCATGCGCGTGCCCTGCCCGGCAGCCAGTATTACGATCGCCGTATTTCTCACGGGTGCCATAGCTCGCACCATTGTCTCTGCCCCGGCACGCTTTGGCAATCGGAAGCCGGGAACGCGTTCCGCGGCGGTTTCGATCGCCACCGCCCACAGCCCTCCGATTCAATAGCTTTGTCGGGAAAGGAAATTCAGAGAAAGCTCAGGATAGTACAGGCACAGAAATAGGAACGCCAGCTGGAACCTCGGCCGGCTCTGCACGCTGTTCGGTGGTCTCCGTCCACAGTGAGCTGTCAGCCAGCAGCCGCGTCACGAGTTGGGTGTGTAACGCATGTCCGGCCTTGTGCGCCACAATTCGCGCTTGCAGAGGTCGTCCAACCAGCGCCAAATCTCCAATGAGATCTAGAGCCTTGTGGCGGCCGAACTCGTCGCGGAACCGCAACGGACCATTCAGAACATTCTGGTCGTCCAGGACAATGGCATTATCCATAGACCCGCCCCGTATCAATCCCATGCCCCGCAACCCCGCGAAATCCTTCATGAATCCAAAGGTCCGTGCCGGCGCTAGTTCCCGGCTGAACGACTGCCGGTCCACCGTCAATTCCACCTGTTGCGGCCCGACATGTGGGTGATCGTAGTTAACGAAGCAGTGCACCCGAAATTCTTGGCACGGGTAAATTCCGATCCGTCGGTCGCCATCACAAAATTCGAGAGCTCTTACCACTCGTAGGTACTTCCGCGGCCTCCGCAGTCTTCGCGCCCCGGCTTTCGCCAGCATCTCGATAAACGGCTTGGAAGACCCATCCAAAATCGGTAGCTCCAGGGCGTCAACTTCCACGTAAACATTGTCGATCCCGCAAGAATACAGCGCCGCTAATACGTGCTCTGTGGTTGACAGCAACACGCCCTGCTTCATCAAGCTGGTCGCGTAGCTCACCCGCGCAACGTTCCGAACGTGTGCCGCAATTTCGAACCCGTCCAAGTCCACCCGCCGAAACACAATTCCCGTGTCTGCCGGTGCAGGGACGAACCGAACCCGACACCGCACAGCCGTGTGCAATCCCACGCCTTGAATTTCAGCGGGTCTTTGAATAGTCAGTTGCTGAGACATAAATACGGATTGAAGTAGAGCATCTGATAGCCCGTTAGGTCGCCTTTTGAGACTTTTATTTTCAATGACTTACGAACCCGCCCTGCGCCGATTTAGACCATCTGTTGTAAGCATACAACAGATGTGTCTAATCTTGTGTGGCCTCAATCGGACTGTTTGTTCATTCACAAACTTCCCTCGCCGCGGGCAGACGCGACCTCAATCCGCCGATCCAGAAGGCGAACCACCATGCAAGACCAGCTCTCCGAACGCTCAGGGTCAGATTGTACGAGTGTGGTTCTATGCGTAGAATGGGAGTCCGCGCACATGGCGTCGCCGTTCACAATTCTGCCCACCGACTCGGCCCACCCCCCTCCGTCTTTACACCCGCGGCCGTCTTGGCTCAAAGTTCGCTTCTTCAGCGGTTCCAATTATCAGGAACTGAAGCGCATCATGCGCACGCTTGACCTCCACACGGTGTGCGAAAGCGCTCGCTGCCCGAACATGGCCGAGTGCTGGGAACACCGCACAGCCACATTCATGATCCTGGGAAACATCTGCACGCGTGCTTGCGGCTTTTGCGCCGTCCCCAGCGGCAAGCCGCTCGGCCCTCCTGAAGAAGACGAGCCGGAGCGCGTAGCTGAGGCGGCAGAACGAATGGGATTGCGCTACGCCGTGGTCACTTCGGTCAATCGCGACGATCAACCCGACGGCGGCGCCGCCATCTTTGCGCGAACCATCACTGAAATTCGGCGGCGCGTCCGCGGATGCAAGGTGGAAGTTCTGGTCCCGGACTTTCGCGGTGATTGGGCCGCACTTGAAACTGTGCTCGCGGCCAAGCCCGACGTGCTGAATCACAACATGGAAACAGTCCCCCGCCTTTATAGACAGGTCCGCAAGGGGGCCGTCTATGAGCGCTCACTCGAGCTGCTTCGTTTGGCGCGGGCGTTCGACGTCCAACTACCGACCAAAACCGGCATGATGCTGGGCCTGGGCGAAACGCGCGACGAGGTTCTGCGCGCCATGGAGGAAATCGCTGCACAGGGAACGCACATCCTTACCCTCGGCCAGTATCTCCAGCCCACGCCGGATCATCTGCCGATCGAGCGGTTTGTCCATCCGGACGAATTCGCCGAATTCAAGCGCCTCGGGGAGGACATGGGATTCAAACACGTCGAGGCGGGCCCGCTGGTCCGCTCTTCCTACCATGCATTCGAACAAGAAGAATCGGCTCGCACCTGACCGCGGCTACCGCTGAGCATCTGGAAAGGTCGCCGCGAGATTGTGCGCTCGGTCTAAGCACAGCGACCCCGAGGACACTTGCCGCACTGCTCGAAAATACTCTGAAGCTTTCTCGCCGCGGCCAAGTTCCGCGTTGAGGTTGCCGGCTAGCAGAAGAAACCAGGCGTTCTGGGTATAGCGGGCTGCCAGAGGCTCCGCAATCTCTAGAGCCTCCTCGTATTTCTGGTCATACTGTCGCAGCGCGCGCGCAAGAATAAAACGAACATCGACGGCCAGGATCGTTCCCTGATTCATTCCGATTTCCATTTGCTTTACCCCGAGCTCTTTATTACCGCCGGGAATGCCCATGAAGAACCGCAGCAGCTTGACGACGGGCGAAAGCGTGTCCACGTAGTAGTTGTAAATACCCAATCCAGCAGTCGCGTCCGCCATTTGCGGATCGAGTTCGAGGGCGCGCAACATCTCCGCGCGTGCGTTCACGGCCGCATGAGCCGCAGCTCGGCTTTCACTCCGCAGGCCATATAAGCGCACCTTCAGCGCGTATCCCATTCCTGCGTAAAAATGCATCTCGGGGCTTTCCGATCGGGCGATCTGATCCTTCGCCAGTTGGACGATTCGATCCGTCAATGCAAAGTAGCTTTCATCCTCGGCCAGCTTCTCGTGTTCCCAGGCTTCGATCATTCCGTACTTGATTTCGCATGCTCCGCAGTATCGCTTCCACCACAATGCCTCGCCCTCCACTAGGTAGCCCACGGGATTCGCGGGTTCATTTTGCTGAACGAGCCGGGCAAGCGAGATCGCCCCATCTGGATCGCCGTTGTAGATCGAGTCGAGAGCTTTACGAGCATCGGGTGAGAGTCGGATGCTGCTCGCTCGGGCGGCCGGCACAGTGACGCAGATCAAAAGGAGGCAAAAGACGGACGATCTGCGCGCGTTTCTTGCCGTGTTCATCGCACTCGCTTGATCCAGCCCAGAAACCCCGCCACTGCGACATACATCGTGAAACATTCAAGCGCAAACGGAATGAACCCGAGAAATCCGGGAGCCGGCATCTCAAAAATTTTCCACTGTTGAAACATCGGAAAGACGTAATGCCATTTTGCCGCGGCCCAATAGTTCCAGAATTCCCACAACCAGCCGCAGATCCATCCCGCAGCCATAAATGCGTAGAATCGTCGCCGGAAGCCTTCTGACAAATCTCCGATGAACGATGGGAGCGCGCGCCTGCGATTCAGTGGATCGAGCACCAGCGAGAACCCCACCCAAATCAATGCGAACAAGTACGCGCCGATTCTCTGCGGAAGCAAGAGCGGAGCGATCAGGCAAACAACCCCGCCCGCGACCAGTATGTTCTCAGCCCCGATTGAGATCTTCCATGGCCTGCCGGAAACTCGCGGCAGAATCGCCTGCACCAAATCGGCTGTCTCGAAAATCGCCGGAGTGATTGTCGCAAACGACCAGCCATACCCTAGTATTGCTGCCGGCCACGCGACCGGCACCCCTACATATGTCCAGTTCCGCAGGCGCAGGTTGTAAGCCTCGAAAATAAGCCAGATCGGAATCGAAACCAGCGCCATCCGCCCGAAGAGCGATGGAGCATCGTTCAACCGCGACCGCCCAGTGATCGCAAGTACCGCGGCATCCGCAATCAATATATAAGCGCTCCAGGCAATCGGAGTGAAGTACGTGGCGACGGGCTCGACATGAAGGAACATCAGCGTTTCCCCTGAAACGAGCGCCACCCACCCCAGCCACCCGTACGCCCGAAAACTCCGCGCGCGCCGGACTCGGAAGTACCCGGCAACGAGAATCAGGACCGTTACTGCCGTGACGGCGATTCCAATCTGGGTCATCGCGGCCTAATGGTAGCGTACTCGCGTGACTTTCGATTGCGTCCATAGAACTCTTGCGCTAGCGTGTTTCGTTTCCTTTTTCTGGAGTTGGCGGGTGAAGGTCCTCTACACCGAGCTGAAAGATTTCGTCGCCATCACGGCGCCCGCATCCGACGTGCGGACGCGCCTTTCACTTGTTGGCATTGCCATCGACGCGCTCGACGAGACGGCCGCAGGTCCGGTCCTCGACGCAGAAATCACATCCAATCGACCGGACTGTCTGGGCCACTATGGCATCGCGCGCGAACTCGCTGCCGTCTATCACCTGCCCCTCAAACATGTTCACCCCAAGCTGCGCGAATCTCACGAAGCTGTTTCAGATGTCACGCGGGTCGCAATTGAAGCTCCGGAATTGTGCGGTCGCTTCACGGCCCGGGTCCTGCGTGGCATTAGAGTTCAGCCCTCGCCCGATTGGCTGTGCCAGCGTCTCGAAGCTCTCGGCCAGAATTCGATCAACAACGTCGTCGACGTGACAAATTACGTCATGCTCGAGCTCGGCCATGCTCTCCACGCTTTCGATTTTGACAAGCTGGCCGAGCACCGCATCGTCGTCCGTAGCGCCAAACAAGGAGAAAAGATCCGAACGCTTGACGGTATCGAGCGCACGTTGACTAAGGACATGTGTGTCGTTTGCGACGCTGTGCATCCCGTGGGAATCGGTGGAATTATGGGAGGAGCCGAAAGCGAAATCAGTTTCGCCACTCGAAATATCCTCATCGAATGTGCCTGGTTTGATCCGATTGCCATCCGCCGCGCCTCAAAACTGCTGGGCCTGCGCACCGAAGCCTCCTACCGTTTCGAGCGTGGCGCCGATGCCGAAATGGCTGAACTCGCATCGCGTCGTGCCGCCGAATTGATCCACCAGTTGGCTGGCGGAGAGCTTCTCGAAGGCGTCGTCGATATTTATCCTGGCCGCACTGAACCGCGCAAAATTGAGCTATCTCGTTCGGAACTTCTGCGCGTGATGGGTGCAGACGTTCCCGACAGCAACATCGAAGAAATTCTCGGCGCGCTCGGTTTTCATCCGGTTCGCGTCGATGCCAATCGAGGCAGCGCCGGTTCGCTCGCTGCTCGATGGGAATGCACGCAGCCTTCCTGGCGCCGCGACGTCACTCGGACGATCGACCTGATCGAAGAAGTTGCCCGCCATTACGGCTATGAAGAATTCCCGGCGCGTCTGCCTGCCGCAAAGCGGCCGGCTCATCGTTTGCCACATGCCGGCGCACTGGACCGGCTCCGCGAGCGTCTGGTAGCGCTTGGCTATCAGGAAATTGTCGAGATTCCGATCGTCGATTCGAAACGCGATGAGATTTTCCGCCCTGAGGGCCTGAAACCCGCGGTGATCGGTAATCCGCTCGCCGAGGACGCATCCGTCATGCGTTCCACCGGCTTCGTCAGCATGGTGGGCGCGCTGGAGTGGAACCTGAATCACGGTCAACGCAATCTCCGCCTCTTCGAAATCGGCAAAACCTACCAGCTTCGCGACGGCGCTCCCGTCGAAACGCCCGTTCTCAGTCTCGGCACGACGGGCCTCGCAGTGGAGAAAACCATCTACGAAAACGAGCGCGCCTATGCATTTGCTGACCTGAAAGGCGATTTGGACACGATCGGCAGTCTCGCTGGCGGCTTATCGTGGCAGGCCGGCGGACCAACTTGGCTCCTCGCAACGCACGCCGCACAGTTCGGCGTGGCCCACGGAAACGGAAAAGGCGCGAACGCGCTGCCATTGGGCCGCGCGGGCCAGCTCGCACGCAGTATCGCCGCTCACCTGAAATTGCGTCAGGACATTTTTGTCGCGGAGCTCGCGCTCGATCCCTTGCTAACCGCCGTGGAAATTGCGCGAACCGGGCTGCATTTCGATCCTCTGCCCCGTTTTCCCGCCGTCGAACGCGATTTCTCGCTTGTCCTCGATGACGGCACGTCCTTCACCGCTGTTCTGCAAGCAATCAGTTCGCTCCAAATTCCCGAACTCCGCGCCATCGAGCCCGCCGACCTGTTTCGTGGAGGTCAGGTTCCTCCCGGCAAATTCTCACTGATGATTCGCGTCACTTTCCAGAGCATGGACTCGACTCTTACCGATGCGCAGCTCGCGGTGTTCTCTGCTCGAATCGTGGAAGTGCTCGAAAAGAATCTCGGGGCCGGCCTGCGCGCCTCCTGAGGCTTGCGCTCGGCGCCGTCCTGATTGAAAATTGCCGCCCGGCGGGGGATGCACCATGAAAATCGAGATTTACGACCAGATTTACAACGTCAATTCGGGTCAAAGCGACGAATACCTGAAACAGCTCGCAGCCTACGTCGATGGTAAAATGCGCGAGATTGCCGACGCAACTCGCATCGCTGACTCGCTCAAAGTCGCTGTGCTCGCCAGCCTCAATATCGCCGACGAGTTGTTCACCCAGCGCGAACGCCGGGCGCAACTCGAAGGGCCTTTGCGGAAACGAGTGGAAAAGTGCGTCTCCATGGTGGAAAAGGCCATCGAGCACTCCAACTGAGCTCTCCTCTCGCCAATCCGCGGTTCGCAGAGTAACCTATCCCGTTCTCGGCTCATCTACTGTAGGCGCTTCCAGATCCCATTCGCTTCTCCAAGAGGTGGATCGCATGACTACGTCACGCCGTCGCATTGTCCACTTTGCAGCTCTGCTCTGCGTCGCCAATTTCGCCCTTTGTCAAAGTTCCCTCGCTCAATCGAACGGGCCCGTGAGAATCAGCTTGGATGAAGCCATTCAGATGGCGCTCACGCACAATCACACGCTGCTCGCCGCTCGCACCACCATCTTGCAAAGCCAGGCTCAGGAAATTACTGCCGCCATCCGCCCCAACCCCGTGATCGGAGCCGACTACCAATTCATTCCCGCGTTTTCGCCCTCGGAGTTCGGCGTGTCGGCTTCGCAAGTTCCCTTGCCGCAGGAATTTGATGTGAACGCCAGCAATACGTTTGAACTCGGCGGTAAGCGCCACTGGCGCATCATGGCGGCTCGCGATCAAACGGCCGTCACTCGCTCCACCGTCACTGACAACGAGAGGGCGCTCATATTCCAGACGGCATCTCAATTCATCAGCGTTCAGCTGGCCGAATCGACCTTGGATCTCGCTCAGCAAGATCTCAAAAGCTATAGGCAGACCGTCGACATTAGCGAGCTTCGCTACAAAGCCGGCGATATGAGCCAGGGCGACTACCTGAAAATTAAGCTGCAGCTCCTCCAGTTTGAGTCGGACCTGTCTCAGGCCCAGCTCGCAAAAGTTCAGGCCCTTTCGGACCTTCGGCAAATGCTGGGCTACGAGTCCGTGCCCGCAGACTACGACGTTTCCGGCGATTTCGATTATCAGCCTCTCAGAGTTGGACTCGACGATTTGCAGGCCAAAGCTCTTCAGTCTCGCCCTGATCTCCGCGCGGCCCAGCAAGGCATCACAGCTGCGCAGAGCGGCTTCCGCCTTGCAAAAGCAAACGCCATTCGCGATCTCACTCTCGGTGTGGGATACAGCCAGGCTGGAGGCGACCATACGCTGGATGTCTCCGGCAGCATCGAACTGCCGATTTTCGACCGCAACCAGGGTGAAATCGCCAGGACTCGGTACGCCATTTCCCAGGCTCAGGAGCAGGAGAAGGCAGCCAGCGGGCAGGTTCTAACCGACGTTCGCGACGCGTACGAAGGCCTTCGCAGCAACGATCAAATTGTCGTCCTTTATCGTTCTGGCTATCTTGATGAGGCTAAGTTAAGCCGCGACATCAGCGAGTACGCCTACAGGCACGGCGCCGCGAGCCTTCTCGATTTTCTGGATGCGGAGCGCAGCTATCGCGCAACTGAGCTAGCCTATCGGCAGGCGCTCGCATCTTACTCAACGGCTCTCGAGCAGCTCCGCGAAGCTGTAGGCGTGCGATCCCTCCCCTAGGCGGCAGGGCTGACCGATTGGCTCCAGGGAGCATCGAAGCCGAGCAGGTGTGCTAAGCTCAATACGACGGATATGACGCTACGCCTCGCCAACTCGCGCGGCTCGCTTTCCAGGACGTTTCTCGTCTCAAGCCTTGTCCTCGCCCTGGTCATCATCACCGCAGCATCCGGAGTCATCCACTTCCACCAGGGTGACGAATCAGCCGCGAACTGCCGCATCTGCCAGGTCGCGCATGTTCCGTTCGCGCCAGCCGCCGTTCGAGTTGTCCTGGTAGTGCCCATGCGTGTGTTACGGGCACCGGTTGTCGTCGCGCAGAATCCGTATTTCGAAATTTTCCGCGCTCCGAGAAGTTCCCGGGCACCCCCAGCTTAAGTCCAAAGATGGCTGATCTCCCTCGCGCTCCACAGATCAGGAGCGTGGTGATTTCACACTCATTCTGAAGCTGCCGCGATACACCTACGCGGCTCGTCTTCCATACGGGGAGAAAGAGATTCATGAAGAGAGCTGCATTCCTTGCTTCTCTAGTATTCGGCATTGGCGTTTTGCTCGGACCAAGTTCGTCGTATGCCCAAACTGGAAATGCCGGCACCATCACCGGGACGGTCGTCGATTCCTCGGGAGGTGTCGTCGCGAACGCCACCGTCACGATTCACAATCCGGTCAGCGGATACCAGAACACCGTTGCCACCGACGCTTCGGGCAACTTCAGTCTTGCCAACGTTCCCTACAATCCCTATCACCTCACGGTGACCGCTGCGGGTTTCTCACCCTTTTCTCAGGATGTCACCGTTCGCACGGGAGTGCCTGTGACCGTGAGTGTCACTCTCTCTGTCGCCGGTGCGCAGCAAACCGTGACGGTCGAAGGCGCCGAGGACCTCCTTGAGACCACTCCCACCGAACATACGGACATCTCTCGCGAATTGATCAATCAAGTCCCGCTTGAGAGCGCCTCGTCTTCGCTCAGCTCGCTGGTCACCCTGGCGTCACCGGGAGTTGCTGCTGACTCCAACGGCCTATTCCACGGCCTAGGCGATCACGCCGAAAATTCGTTCTCTGTCGATGGGCAGCCCATTACGGACCAGCAGAGTAAAGTCTTCTCAAACCAGCTCCCCGTGGACGTCGTTCAATCCATGGAAGTCATCGAAGGCGCGCCGCCAGCCGAATACGGTGACAAGACCAGCTTGGTGATTGACGTAACCACCCGCTCGGGTCTCGGCGTCACCACTCCGCACGGTAGCGTTACCTCCTCCTACGGCACGTTCGGCACCACCACAGGAGGTTTCGATCTCGAATATGGCGGCCAGAAATGGGGGAATTTCATTTCCTTGAGCGGCTTGGATACCGGCCGCTTCCTCGATCCTTCTGAGTTCGTCGTCATGCACGACAAAGGAAATGAAGAAAACGTCTTCGATCGCGTCGACTACCAGTTCAATCAGGCTGACACGGTCCATGTAAACGTCAACTACTCGCGGTCCTGGTTCCAAACTCCCAATTCCTACGACGCCACGTACGCTTCCCCGTGGTGGGGCGTTGACGTCGAAAATGGCGGCTTGGCGCCCACCGCGGCGGAAGATTGCACTTCCACCTTCTGCGGCCAGCCCGTTGGGTCCACCGATCAGCGTGCCCAGATTGGAACGATCAGCATCGCGCCTAACTGGACGCACCTCATCAATAGCAATACCGTTTTTACTGCCGGCGCATGGGTTCGGCGCGACGCGTTCAACTACTACCCGAGTGACGATCCCTTTGCCGATCTCGGTCCCTTTAGCCTTCAACGTGAATCCGTATCTCAATATCGCACCCTCATCAACGCCGGCGCTCGCGCCTCGCTCTCTTACGTCAAGGGCATCAACAATTTGAAAGCGGGTATCGAGTATCAGCAGACCTTCTTAAATGAAAACGATCATTTGGGGATCGTCGATCCCACTCTCAACGCTCCTTGCCTCGGTCCTAACACGAACCCCTATACTGACGCGTCCTATCCTCTCGCTCCGGTGGAGGGATTCACGGATCCAATCGAGTGTGCAGCCGCCGGTCTTGAGCCAAACACGATTGCAAACCTCGCGGCTCCTGGCAACCCGAACAACCCGAATCCCCCTTTGAGCGCTGCGCTGTATCCGCTGTTTAGCCCCACACTTGCGCCCTATGATCTGACGCGGGGAGGGTCTCTTTTCACTTTCGCCGGCCATACTGACGTCAAAGAACTCGCTTTGTACGTCGAAGACACAGTCACGAAAGGCAGTTGGGTTTTCAATCTCGGTATCCGCGGCGATCTGTATAACGGCATCACCAGTGCCACTCAGGCTGAACCGCGTTTGGGAGTTGCGTATAACATCAAGCCAAGCAATACGATTCTGCGAGTATCTTACGCTCGCACTCTTGAAACTCCGTTCAACGAAAATCTGATACTCTCCAGCATCGGCTGCGACAATCCCGTTCTGGGTCCGCAGGATGGAATCTCGGGCACGGGCCTTCTGCTCTGCTCGTCAAGTTCCCTTACGCCCATTCAACCCGGTTTTCGCAACGAGTTCCACGCCGGGCTCCAACAGGCTTTTGGCAAGCACGTCGTTTTCGACGGTGAATACATCTGGAAATACACTCATAACGCCTACGACTTCAGTGTTCTGGGCAACACTCCGATCACCTTCCCGATTGAATGGAACAACTCCAAGATTCCAGGGTTCACCGCGCGGATAAATCTCACGGATTGGCACGGCTTTACCGCGTATACGGTGATGTCCAGCGTCGCGGCTCGCTTCTTTCTCCCGCAGGCGGGCGGAGCCGGTGCCACGCCCTCTGCGCCCGGCGGCGCTTTCCGCATCGACCACGACGAGCATTTCAATCAGACGACGCACTTGCAATATCAGCCGTGGAAGGTCGGTCCCTGGCTCGGTTTCAACTGGCGTTATGACAGCGGTGTCGTCGCCGGTGCCAGTCCATGCTTCGGAACGGAAAGCTTCAACGATTGCCCTGGATCCATCATTTTGGCAGGTCAACCCACGATAAGCTTGGTGGCACCGAATATCGAAAGCGTGCCCCTTTCGGCTGATCAGGAGTTCGAGGCCGGCTTCACCTGCAATGGCGTTGGCGCCACGCCACCCAGTGCCGCGAATCCCGCTGGCGTTCCGCTCAGTTACGGTGGCATCGTCGGAATTTGCCCGGCAGCGAGTTTCGGATCTACTCTGATCAAGGTCCCGGCGTCCAACGCTGAAGATGATGACTCCAACCCTCCCCGGGTCAGGTCCCGCAACCTCTTCGATCTCGCGGTCGGCGACGACAACCTCTTCCACGCCGATCGCTTCAAGTGGAGCGCCCAGGTAACCCTTATTAATATGGCGAACAACGACGTGCTCTATAATTTCCTTTCGACGTTTAGCGGCACCCACTTCGTCACGCCGCGTACCATCACCGGGGAGATCGGCTTCCATTTCTAGCCGGATCGCCTCACTACGAATGAAGGGCGCGGTCAGCCTGGCTGCTCACGGCTCCCCAAACCCTGTGATCTCTGGCGTCGTAACAACTTAATTAACTCTGATTCGGATGTTAGCATTGGCGGGCTTTGCTCTCGAAACTGAGAGCGGAAAGGAGCGTGTCCCCCGCGCAGCCTTCGAATTACCTTGCCGGTGCTTGCGCCAGCTATTTCTTTGCGCTAGCGTGAGTTGACTATGCTTAAAGAGCTCCTCAAAACAACATCAAGAACCTTCGCCAACCTTTCGCTTCCGGCCACAGGCGAAGCAAAAGTTAATCGCAACAATCCCGAATCCCAAAATCGCCGCAATCTCCTGGTAACACGAGGCATCCTATTTTCCAACCGCAACAAAAAGCGCCTTTTGCTTTCGCCCAATCTTCGCCTGGCCTTAAAGGAAAAAGCGTCCGGCATCGCCCATGTTTGAGACCCTCACCGAAAAACTCCAGCGCGCCTTCAAGAATCTGCGCGGTCAGGGCAAGCTGAGCGCCGAACATCTCGACGCCGGTTTGGCGGAAATTCGCGAATCGCTGCTCGATGCCGACGTCAACCTGGGCGTCGCCGAAGAATTTATCGCGCGCGTCCGAGAAAAAGCTCTTGGCTCGGAAGTTCTGCTGCAACTCTCGCCCGATCAGCAAGTGGTTAAAATCGTCCGCGACGAGCTCGCCGAACTGCTCGGCCGCGAAGCCCGTCCCCAATTCGCATCGAAGCCGCCATCCGTCTGGCTCGTCGTCGGTCTGCAAGGCTCCGGCAAAACCACTTCCACCGGGAAACTTGGCAAATGGCTCGCCGAGCATGGCCATCGGCCCATCGTTGTTTCTACTGACGTTTATCGTCCCGCCGCCCGCGAGCAGCTCGCGCAAGTGGCAAAGTCCACCGGGACGCCCCTGTGGCCTGGCGCGGGAACTGACAAGCCCCTCGAAATCGTCCGCGGTGCCACCCGCGAGGCAAAACTCGCTGCTTGCGACGTGATTTTGGTTGATACCGCGGGCCGCCTGCATATCGACGACGAGTTGATGAACGAACTTTCGATGCTCAAACGCGAGCTCAATCCGTCGGAACTGCTCTTTGTTGCTGACGCCATGATTGGCCAGGATGCCGTGAAATCCGCCGGCGAGTTTCATAAGCGCCTGGGGATCACCGGGGTGATTCTAACCAAGATGGACGGCGACGCGCGCGGCGGTGCGGCCCTCTCGATTCGCAAGGTTACTGGCGCGCCCGTAAAATTTGTCGGCGTCGGCGAAAAATATGACGCGCTCGAGCCCTTCTATCCCGACCGCATCGTCGGCCGCATCCTCGGTATGGGCGATGTGCTTGGCCTGATCGAGCGCGCCGAAAAAACTATCGATGAGAAGAAGGCTCGCGAACTCGAGCGCAAAATGCGCGAGGACGAGTTCTCCCTCGAAGATTTCCGCGAGCAACTCAAGCAGATTCGGAAAATGGGATCCCTCGAACAGTTGATGGGAATGCTGCCGAAAATAGGTCCTTTTGCCAAACTGCCGAAGGATGCGGACATCGATGAGGGCCGGCTAAAATCGATCGAAGCCATCATCAACTCGATGACGGCCTCAGAGCGGGCAAACAGCAACTTAATTGATGGCAAACGTCGCAAGCGCATCGCACGCGGCAGCGGCACCAGCGTTCAGCAGGTGAATGAGGTGCTGAAACAATATGCGGACATGCGCCGCATGCTCAAACAGTATGGCAGCATGGCCAAAATGAAAATGCGCGGGATCGGAAAACTTGGCAAAATGGGCGGTATGAACTGAGTCCAGCCAAAAGCTTGGGAGGGTTGCATGCCGATCGTAATGAAGGATACCCTCGATCAGATTCGGTTGGCCGCCGGAGGCGGTGACGACCGCATCGTGAAAGCCAAACGGCTAGCCGAGCTCATTCGCAAGCTGGGTGACTACCGCTGGGTGGGAATCTACGACGTCGGTCGCGCCGTCGTTTCAATTGTGGGCTATAGCGGTCCTGGGGCGCCAGAGTACGCCACATTTCCCATCACCAAGGGACTGAACGGCGCGGCCATCAAAGATAAGAAGGCCGTCATCGTCGGTGACGTCCGAAAAGACAAACGCTACCTCACCGCTTTCGGCAACACTCTCTCGGAGATGATCGTTCCTGTGTTCGATCCGTCCGGACGGGTGGTTGGCACTATTGACGTTGAAAGTGAACGCGCCAATGCCTTCTCAGACCGCGATCGCGAAATGATCGACCAGTGCGCTCAGGCGGCCCTGACCTTCTGGCTTGTGCGTTAGAGATCGGCCTCTTCCGCCGCGAGTATAAGCATTGGTGAAACAGGCCTGCTCCGTTATAATGAGGGCATTCGACTTAGGAGGAATTTCGAGTGTTGATGATTCGTTTGGCCCGGATTGGAAAGAAGAAGCACCCGTTTTATAGAGTTGTGGTTACGGAAAAGACTCGGCCCCGTAACGGCCGATTTGTTGAGATTGTCGGGACTTACGATCCTGCTAAGAAACCCGCAGTTGTTCAACTGGACGACGAAAGGGTTCAGTACTGGATTGCAAAAGGCGCTCAGCCGAGCGACACCGTTCGGAGCTTCCTGCGCAACCGCAAGCCTGCCTGAAGAATCAAATCTCACAGAAAGTCATGTTCGAAGCTCCTGTTCAAGTTCGAGCGGAAGACTCTGCTACGCCCGGCCGGCTGCGGAGGAAAGCTAATGAAGGATTTAGTGGAACAAATCGCGAAGGCGCTTGTCGATCATCCTGATCAGGTTCAAGTTCGCTCGGTGGAAGGCGAACAGGTGACGGTCCTTGAATTGCGCGTTCATCCGGAGGATCTTGGCAAAGTGATCGGACGGCAAGGACGGACGGCAAAATCGATTCGAACCCTCTTGGGCGCGGCCGGAATGAAACTGAAAAAGCGATTCACGCTGGAAATACTCGAGTAGTGACCCCAGAAAAATCGGGCAACGTGACAGTCGCGCGCATTTTGCGCCCGCATGGGCGGCGCGGTGAAGTGGCCTGCCAGATCCTCACCGATTTTCCGGAACGCCTCGCCAAGCTAACCTCGGTCGCGCTTTGGAACGGCCATTCCGAACTTCGTCGCGTTCAGGTGCGTTCTTGCTGGCTCAGCCAGAGCCGCGGCGGCCAGGCAATCTTTCATTTTGAGGGCAGTAATTCCATTTCCGACGCTGAAAAGCTTGTCACCCTCGAAGTTCAGATTCCACTTGCCGAGCGTATGCGGCTTCCGGACGGAAGCTACTACATAACAGACTTGATCGGCTGCGAGGTGCGCGACGGCGCGACAGCCATTGGCGTCGTTCGCGACGTCCAATTCACCGGTGAAACGGTTGGCGGCACGCCGATTCTTGTACTCGATTCCCCGCGCGGCGAACTACTCATTCCCCTCGCGCGGGAAATCTGTCCTTTGATCGACGTCAATTCGCGTCGTATTGACGTCCTTCTCCCAGAAGGCCTCATCGGTCTCAATCGCGAATCCTGAGTGCGGCGTGCTTCCGCCGATTTGAAGTAGACTCTAGGCGCTACCCAAAGGCAGTTCATGCGATTCGATATCGTTACCATTTTCCCCGGTTTCTTCAACGGGCCCCTCGACTACGGCATCATACGTCGAGCTCGGGAGGCCGGATTGATCGAGTCTCACGTTCACGACCTGCGCGATTTCACTCACGACAAACATCACACAGTCGACGACCGCCCCTTTGGCGGCGGCGAGGGTATGGTCATGAAACCTGGGCCATTCTTTGAGGCCGTCGAATCGCTGATCGGCTCCAATTCATCCGCTTTTCCGCCGCAGGAAACATGCATCGTGCTGCTCTCAGCTTCGGGAAAGCTCTTTCAGCAGAGCATGGCTCGACGATTCGCCGAGTGCAGACGGATCATCTTGCTTTGTGGGCGCTACGAAGGCGTTGATGAGCGCGTAGCAGAACATCTTGTCACTCACGAAATCTCCGTGGGCGACTTCGTGCTTTCGGGGGGCGAACTTGCTGCTGCGATGGTGATGGATGCAGCGGTCCGATTGATTCCGGGCGCACTCGGTAACGAGGATTCTGCGGTAAACGAATCTTTCAGTTTTTCGGAAAATACGCAGGACGGAACCGTTCCCCTTGAAATCGAGCTTCCACTATCCAATCGCAGCGGCTGCCTGCTTGATTACCCACACTACACTCGTCCGCCTTCGTTTCGCGGATGGGACGTGCCGGAGATTCTTCTCAGCGGCAATCACCAGGCAATTCGCAACTGGCGCCACCAGAGAGCCCTCGAAAAGACACGTCAAAATCGTCCTGATTTGCTGGGCTCTCCCACACTCGAAGAAGAATCGAAACACTCTCCGAAGTCCTAGCGACCGAGGAACTTCTCGAGTTTCTCCACTTCTACGGAGGCCAGGTCAAGATATTTGCGCGCGGAAGCGGTGTCCTGCGTCTGAATCGCCGCTTGCGCTTTGCTCATATAGTTCTGCATTCGCTGCTGCGACGCCACAATATCCCCCCTGAGCCCCAGCCCCTGCGCCGCCTGCTGCTTCTGCAAGTTGTCGAGGCTTGCGCTTACTGCCGCGGCGCGACCTGAGAGTTGATCGTTTTCAAGACTCAGCGCTTGCAACTGAGCCGGGTCAATCGTCGGCGCAGTGGTAGCCGAATCGGTGGCCGGTTGTGCTGTGGAAGTTGCCTGCGTGTCAGGCACCGGCTGCTTTGGCGCAGTGTGCGCCGGGCGTGGTGGCAGAATGGAGGCCGGAGTCGACGCCGTTGGTGTGGCAGCGCTCGCCTCGGGAGAATTTAGAGCAGCGGTCGGAGAATTCGCTGGAGTCGAAGTGGTGGTGTCCGGGACAGTTGTCGGCGCAGGATTGCTGGCCGACACGCTCTCTACGTTCCGTTCTTTCAACGCCTCAGTCCTGGCGTGACGTGGAACAATTGCGGCTGCGAGCAGAACCACCACAACAATCGCCGCTCCCAGGGCGATGTACAACCCTCGATGCGATGACCTTGCGACGTCAACTGCGGGTGATGCTGCAGCCCCAGTCGCTGCCGCCGCTGCGACACCAGAAGTGGCAGCCACGCCGCTCCGACCTCCTGCCGTCGTGCCCGAAGCTGCGGCCGCAACGGGCGCCACAGTTGGAATCGCCGCCACCGTCTCGGTTACTTTCGGAGTAACCGCGTGAATCGCTCCCGCAAAAGCATCCGCGGTCTGAAACCGTGCAGCCGGATCCTTCGAAACGGACATGATGATCAGTTGGCTAAGGGCTAGGGGTAAATCCGGCCGCAGTTCAACGGGAGGCCTGGCTGGCGTTTGAAGATGCGCCTGCATTGCCGAAAAGGCAGTGTCGGCGGGAAACGGGCGCTGGCCTGTCACCATCTCGTACAGGGATACCCCCACCGAATACAAATCCGAGCGCGCATCCACCGGCTCGCCTTTGATTTGCTCTGGCGACATGTACGCAAACGAACCAACCGTCGTGTTCGTCTTCGTCAGTTCTCCCTGGTCGCCGCGCTGCGCGATTCCAAAGTCCATCAGCTTCACGACGCCTGCTGGCGTCAGCATCATGTTTGAAGGTTTTATGTCGCGATGAATAATGTGTTGGCCGTGCGCGTAACCCAGCGCCGAAAGCACTTGGTCGATGTAACCGAGGGCCTGGCCGTACGGAATCGCGCCTTGCTGGATCCGGGCTGCGAGCGTCGCGCCCTCCACATATTCCATGATCATCACAAGCTGATTGTTTATAGTGAGTGCCGTGCGCAGCTCGGCGATATTCGGATGATGTAGCCCGGCGAGTACCTTGATTTCGCGCATAAAGCGGTCAGCGAGGTTCTTCTGGTCGGCGAGGTTCGGAAGCAGGACCTTCATCGCCTCAATGCGCTCGGAATAAACGTTGCGAACTTTGAACACCTGCCCCATGCCGCCGGTGCCCAGCAACGCGAGGATTTCGTAATCCCCTTTGCGCGTGCCTACAAAGTCTTGGCTGATTCCTCCTGAATTTTCCATTTGAGCCGTCCTGTGCGACAGAGTATACCCCCGCGCGAGCGGGCGGCGACACTTGCTGACCTGGTCCCGAAGGTCCATTGCCATCTTGGGGTCTTAGGTGTAGCCTTTCGGCATGGCAATGTCCCATCAGAAGGCCGCTGAGTGCTGTTGTTGTATGTGTTGCGCACACGTGTCCTCTGGCACGGGGAGGCTAGCGAGCAAGTAATCAACTCCTAGCCAACGAGTTCTCGACCCACCGCCAGAGATGGACCTGGCCGGTGGGTTTTTTGCTTTTGGGCTTACATTTCAACGATCGAATATCGAAACGGAGGAAAGCAAATGTCGGAATACAAGCATCCCGAAGTGCTCGTTTCAACTCAATGGGCCGCAGATCATTTGAACGATCCCAAAGTGCGCCTGGTCGAAGTCGACGTCGACACAACGGCATACGATCAGGGACACATTCCTGGAGCCGTGGGCTGGAACTGGCAATCCCAGCTCCAAGACAACATCCGCCGCGACCTGATCGACAAAGCCGCTCTCGAATCGCTGTTAGGCAAGTCAGGAATTTCAAACGACACGACCGTGCTGCTTTACGGCGATAACAACAACTGGTTCGCGGCGTACGCGCTGTGGCAACTGAAATACTACGGCCACAAAGACGTGCGGCTCATTAACGGTGGCCGCAAAAAGTGGCTCGAAGAAAAGCGACCGCTCACCGCGGAAGCTCCCAAGATTACGCCCACCACGTACCACGCTTCGAATCCGGACAATTCCATTCGCGCGTTCAAAGACGAAGTTCTCAAGGCCGTTGAACACAAGAATGGCGCTCGGCTTGTCGACGTGCGTTCCGTGGATGAATTTACGGGCAAAATCCTTGCGCCTCCGGGGCTGAACGAAACCGCCCAGCGCGCTGGCCACATTCCCGGTGCGGCCAACATCCCGTGGGCGCAAGCCGCGAACGAAGACGGCACTTTCAAGGCGGCAGACGCGCTCAAGCAGCTTTATGAAGGCAAGGGGGTCACCGGCCACGGCGAAGTCATTGCCTACTGCCGCATCGGCGAGCGCAGTTCCCACACTTGGTTCGTGCTCAAATACCTGCTCGGCTACGATAGCGTGAAGAATTACGATGGCTCGTGGACCGAATGGGGCAACTTGATCGGCGCGCCGATCGAAAAGGAAGTGGCCGCCCAAGCTGCGAGATAACCCGCATTCACATTGAGTCCGTTGATTCTTTCGATGAGGGAGAGAATTCCCAGCTCTCCCTCATTGCACCACGCGGTTATCCTGCCGCTAGATGTCCGCCGTGCTGACAGTCCTTCTGGGGCCTATACTCTCGCTGCTTCCTACCACCTGGCGCCAAAAGCATCTTTGGCGGCTAGGAATACACTGGCCTCGCGCAGTTCTGATATCCGCAATGATCGAGGCAGGCATCGGCGGATATTTCGCGTGGACGTCGCCCTCTCGAATGATCACCAGCATCTCCGTCTATTTCGCGATGGAAGGAATCATCCGCTTCTATGCAGCCGTTTCCTCGGGAGAGGCGCTGGGCACGTTTCCGCTTAGTGCGCTAGATGATCTCGCTCGAATCGGAAAGCAAAAGGCTTCGCGTCCAAAATTGCCTTTGGTGCGCGACGAGCTCTTGCCGGGCGACGCCTCGTGCGATTTGAAGGTCGCATCGTGTCGCGAAAAATCGGAGTGGAGATATCCCTACACGATTCGGTATGGGGGAACCTATTTCCAAGTCGTGGGCACTACTGAGCTGCGGGTGGGGCCGCGGCCGTACGTTTACTTACTGCGTCGGTTGCCTCCTGGTGAAGTGGCGGGCGGCCTGAAGGACTATTCTCCCGACGATATTTTGACCAGGTTCCAACCGGTTGCACCGATCGAAGGTTAACGCGACTCTGCGTGTTACGGCTTTCGATCCGCCAGGCGGCTCGTCTGTGCTAATACAATTCGGCGGAGGTTAAGACGGCATGAGCGGCGCCCCCGACGATAAGAACGAGTCCATCGCGTAGAAGGATTGCGCAGTGTGCTATGCGTCCCTGGTTCAAAGTACGTGCTTCGAAGAAATGGCCGCTGATGGGATCGAAGACTTCGGCGGCATCCGTGCCGTCGCCTGCGGGTGGCGCAACACCACCCGCGATGAGGACCGTGCCGTCCGTCAGCAGGGTCGCAGTGTGATGAGAGCGACCGATTTTGAGTGGCTCGGCGCGGGTAAACTTCTCGGTGGACGGATAGTAGAGTTCGGCACCCTCAAATGCAAACGTCGAATTACTTGAGCGACCAACTATAAGAACTCGCCCGTCATTGAGTAGCGTGGCAGTGTGGTCCATATGCGGATCGTGCAAGGCGCCAGTGGGCCGGAACGACTCCGTCAGAGGATCAAAGATCTCAGCGTCTGGGGGCAACCCGCCGTTATCTTTCTGACCTCCAGCAATGAGCACGAGGCCGTTCCCGAGCAAAGTGGCGGTGTGCATCCCGCGGCCGATTCGTAGTTTGCCTGTAGGAACAAATTTCTCCGTAAGAGGGTCGTAAAGCTCTGCGTTATCAAGGTGAATCGATGCGGAAGTCATGCCGCCGGCGATTAAGACCCTTCCATTGGGTAGCAAGGTGGCTGTGTGGTTGATAGCGGGGTGAATTCATTCCCTTTATAGTGCGGAACTGGCGGGACTTTGGGTCATAGAGTTCGGCGAGGTCGAGAGGGTGCCCCTGATCGTATCCGCCCGTGATCAATACCATTCCATCGGGCAGCAGCGTGGCAGTGAAGGCATATCGGCTTACAGCTGGCCTGCCGGCGGGCAAGAATCTTTGGATAGAGGGATCGAAGAGTTCAGCCGGCGCGGGTACGGTGGAAGGGTCGCCATCGACGATTAGCACAAGGCCATTTTTCAGAAGCACGACCTGAAAATATTCTCGCGGCGTGCTCATGCGCGCTGTCGGTGTAAATTCACGGAGGGATGCTCTCGAGTGGGCCGGCGACGCAATTAATGAGACAGCCTGTTGTCCGAATCCGCAGGAAGCCAGAACGAGCCACAATGCGGTGGCTAGAGCGACTGAGCGGTCGTGAGGTCCAAATTTGCATAGCTTGTCCATATTCATTGGAACGGCCCCGAGGAGCATTCTTGCAATCCCGTTTCCAGAGACAAGTTCCCAAGAACCATCTAAACGGAAGTTCAAGCTGCGTCATTATGTCTCCGATCTGATACGAAGTGTGGAACCACGAACAACTGGTTAGAGGAGGCAAACATGAGCGAGTTGCCGGAAGTGGTACAGGAGTCGCTGGCGAGCTATTACGAAGAAATGGGACGGCGGGTGGACGAGTGGGTGGACCCATTAACGACGGAACAGATTTGGGCGCGGCCGTTTGAGTTTCAGCGCAAGAATCCCAAGGACGGAAACAGCGTGGGGCATTTACTGCTGCACCTGACCGGGAACCTGAACTACTACATCGGTGCGCAGATTGCCGGAACGGGATATGTGAGGAATCGGCCTCTTGAATTTGCCGATGAAACGAGAAAACCGAAAGAGCAAGTGCTGGCTGATTTCGACCGAGCGATTGCAATGGTCGTCGCGACCATTCGCAAACAGACGCCGGAAGATTGGATCAAGCCGTACGCGGGCGAGCGTGAGCCGGAGTCAAAGGACCGGTTCACGGCGTTGTTTCGCTGTGCGGCGCACGCGTATCATCATGTGGGTCAGCTGATTTACTTATCGAAGGAACTGAATGCGCAAAAGGCAACGCGAGGCGCATGATAGAATAGAAGCGCGTTTGTAGCTCCCAAACTTGAAATCGCGGACTGACCAGGGCTGCAAGACGGCATTGCAGCCTTTTTTGTTTCTGCGACGACTGCGGCTGAAAGCAACGATGTCGATACGAAATATTGCGATTATTGCGCACGTTGACCACGGCAAGACGACGCTTGTCGACGCGATGCTGCGCCAAAGCGGGATTTTCCGCGAGAACCAGGATGTGCAAGAGCGCGTCATGGACTCCAACGAGCTCGAGCGCGAGCGGGGCATCACGATTCTTGCCAAGAACACGGCGCTCACCTATCGCGACACAAAGATCAACATCGTGGATACGCCAGGGCACAGCGACTTCGGCGGCGAAGTCGAGCGAGCGCTGCGCATGGTCGACGGCGTTCTCCTCCTGGTAGACGCGAGCGAAGGACCCCTGCCCCAGACACGTTACGTCCTGCAGAAAGCGCTGGCGGCGAATCTGCCACCGATCGTCGTCCTGAACAAGATAGACCGCCAAGACGCGCGGCCGGCTGTTGTACTGAATGAAATCTACGATTTGTTTATCGATCTCGACGCGACCGAGGAGCAGCTCGATTTTCCGGTACTGTATGCAAACGCACGCGCGGGGGTAGCGCACCGGCAGTTGGGCGACGCGTCTACCAACCTTGAGCCGCTTTTCGAGACGATTCTCTCCGCGATTCCTGCCCCTTCAGGCGACCCGTCAGCGACGCTGCAAATTCAAGTGACCAATCTCGACTACAGCGAATACCTCGGGCGGCTAGCGATTGCGCGCGTCTTTCATGGGACGTTGCGGCGCGGCGCAGACATGGGCATCGCCAAATTGGATGGAACGATTCAGCCGACGAAAATTACGAAGCTCTTCACGTTTCGCGGCTTGGAACGCGACGAAGCAGAGGAAGTTTCCGCAGGCGACATTGTGGCGATCGCGGGTGTCGAGGGGATTCAAATCGGCGAAAGCATCACGAACCTCGAAAACCCCGCGCCGATGGAGCCATTGCTCATCGATGAACCGACGCTGGCGATGATCTTCACGGTGAATACGTCGCCGTTCGCCGGACGCGAAGGGCAATACGTGACGTCTCGCGATTTGCGAGCGCGCCTCGAGCGGGAATTGCTGACGAACGTTTCGCTCCGGGTCGAAGACACGGGATCGACCGACTCGTTTCGAGTGCTGGCGCGGGGCGAATTGCAATTGGCAATTTTGATCGAAACGATGCGGCGCGAAGGGTACGAGCTGGCGGTAGGCAAACCGGAAATCGTCGTCCGAACGGAAAAGGGCCGAAAGCTGGAGCCGCTCGAGATGCTCGTCGTGGACTGCCCGGAGAATTTCATCGGAATCGTGATGGAGACACTGGGAAGCCGTCGAGGCGAGATGGCGAAAATGGTGAACCACAATTCCGGACGGGTGCGCATGGACTTCCGCATTCCATCCCGAGGGCTGATCGGATTGCGCGGGCAATTGTTGACGGACACGCGCGGAACGGCCCTGCTTCATTCGCTGCTCGAGGGTTGGACAGACTACACCGGCGACATGGCCATGCGGCCGACGGGCGCCCTGGTGGCGGACCGCGCCGGAGTTTCGACGGCCTATGCGATTTGGGGTTTGCAGGAACGCGGCGAGCTGTTCGTCGGGCCCAGCGTGGAAGTATATGAAGGGATGATTGTCGGTGAAAATTCGCGCGAGTCGGACATGGACGTGAACATTACCAGGGAAAAAAAGTTGACAAATATGCGGTCGTCAACGGCGGACGAGGCCATTCGGTTAATTCCGCCACGCGAGATGACCCTGGAGAAGGCGATCGAGTTTATTGCAGACGATGAGTTTGTCGAAGTGACGCCGAAGTCGATTCGGCTGCGCAAGAAGGTGCTTGACGCGAAAAAGCGCCCCAAGAGATGGCAGGAAATTCGAGCGAGTATGGAGTCGGGAGCATAGAGGCGATTCTTGAATCAGCAGACATTAGGCGCCACATACCAAATTGGGCTGAAATTGTGTCCGGTTACGGGACGAAATATTCCCACGAGCGGGCAAGAACGTTACCAAGTGGCCTGCAAGACTGCTGTAACCTCCGGAGGGTCATGGACTTATAAGGATTCCCCTACGGGAAACCAAGTTGCGATACCAGTGTGCGAGGTTATTCTGTGGACATAGTACGGCCAGACGTCAAGCGCAAGAAGCAGATTCGCCGAATTATCTACATCGTCGGCGTGTTGGTTGTGGCTGTGGTGATTACCGGTTTTCTCTCGAAGTTAAAGCCTGCGGCGCCCGGCGTTGATAAGGCGACGATATATCCCGATACCGTGAAGCGCGGGCCGATGCTGCGCGACGTGCGCGGCTTGGGGACGCTAGTGCCGGAGACGATCCATGTGATTTCGGCGCCGGTGGATGGGACAGTCTCTCAGCGCTACATGCTTCCTGGAACGCCCGTGCATCCCAACACCGTAATCCTCGATATGGTGAACCCGCAACTGCAGCAGCTGCAACTCGATGCGGAATACCAACTCAAAGGTGCGCAGGCCACGTACGAACAAACGAAGGCTCTGCTGGAAAACCAGCTAATGGACAAGCGAACCACGGCAGCGGGCATCCGATCGCAGTATCAGACAGCAGACCTGCAGAGACAGACGCAAGAGCAGCTCTACAAAAATGGCCTTACGCCGGAGCTGCAGATGAAAACGGCCGAGGTGCAGGCGGAAGAGCTCAAAAAGCAGGATGAGCTGGCGCAAAAGGAAGTAGAGACATTCCAGGGTTCGATCCAGTCTCAACTGGCGGTCCAGGAAGCGGCCATCCAGCAGAAGAAGGCGCTGTACGACCTTTACACCACCCAGATGAACGAGCTGCACATTCAGCCGGGCATCGAGGGCATGTTCCAGGAGCTTGACGTGGACGTGGGACAGCGCGTGATCCAGGGAGCTCCGCTGGCGAAAGTAACGCAGCCAACTCAGCTTAAGGCACAACTGAAGATCGCGGAAACACAGGCGAAAGACGTTCAGTTGAACCAGAAGGCGGAAATCGACACTCACAACGGGATTATTCCCGGGCACGTGATCCGCATCGATCCCTCGGTGGTTAACGGAACGCGCACTGTGGACGTCAAACTGGACGGGCCCTTGCCAGAGGGCGCGGTACCGGACCTGAGCGTTGAAGGCACGGTGGAACTAGAAAGGCTGCCTGACATTTTGTTTGTGGGCCGGCCGGTGCATGGTGATGCAAACAGCACAGTTGGGTTGTTCAAGGTCGTTGGGCCATGGTCCGACGCGAAGGAAGCGGTTCGCGTCCAAGTGGAACTGGGAAAAACGTCGGTCAGCTATGTGCAGATATTGAAGGGCTTAGAAGTCGGAGACACAGTGATTCTCTCCGACATGTCTGCGTATGACAACTTCGATCGCGTCGAGCTGAAGTAACGCTCGATGGCACGGAACTTTTTAGTCGGGAATAGTCGTATTTGACGGGTAGAGTTCTGGAAGGAGCCCAGGATGAACAGCACCGCGCAAGGACTTATCAGGTTAGAGGGCGTCACGAAGGTCTTCTATACGGATGAGGTGGAGACGCACGCGTTGAGCGGCGTGCACCTGGAAATCAAGAACGGCGAGTTTTTGTCTATCGCCGGCCCGTCCGGCTGTGGCAAATCGACACTGCTTTCGATTCTAGGGCTGCTGGATTCGCCCACCGAGGGCAACTATTGGATCAACACGCAGGCAGTTGCCAACCTTTCTCTCTCTGATCGCACGCGCATCCGCAACCGCGAGATCGGATTCATCTTTCAGGCATTCAATCTGATTGGCGACCTGACCGTGTTCGAAAACGTCGAGCTGCCCCTTACGTACCGCAGCATGGCGTCGGCAGAGCGCAAGAAGCGCGTGCAGGAAGTGCTCGAGCGCGTCGGCATGGCGCACCGCATGAAGCACTATCCGTCGCAGCTTTCCGGCGGTCAACAGCAGCGCGTGGCTGTGGCCAGAGCGCTGGTAGGCTCTCCCTCTATTCTGCTGGCAGACGAGCCGACCGGAAACCTCGACTCGAAGAACAGCGAAGCAGTGATGGATTTGCTACGGCAACTGCATCGCGAAGGCGCGACCATCTGCATGGTAACGCACGATCCGCGCTACGCGAGCATCGCCGACCGGACGATCCATCTGTTTGACGGTCGAATCGTGGAAGAGACGGTCGGCACGCGTACGGCGACCGTTTAGATCCAGGTTTCTAGCTTCCAAAGGTAAAACAAGGGATTTTTGTCTCACGGTATGGGTGTGCCTGGCAGCAGAGAAACAGCTGGTCCTGGTCGCACGGCGCGGGCGTCAGAACCGGAAATGCAATCGAGGCGAGAGGTGTGAATGGGAACGTTGCTACAGGATGTGAAGTATGGGATTCGGATGCTGGTGAGGAATCCTGGCTTCACGTTGATTGCTGTCTTAACGCTGGCACTCGGCATCGGCGCAAACACAGCTCTCTTCTCGGTCGTGAACGGCGTCCTACTTAGTCCTTTGCCTTATCCAAATCCCAGCCAGCTTGTCGCGATCGCCGAAAAATTCCCACCGTTTCCTGAAGCGTCCATCGCGTACCCGAATTTTCTTGATTGGGTCAGGATGAACCACACCTTCGACATCCTGGCCGCTTATCGCCACACGGATTTCAATTTGACGGGATCGGGAGACGCGCAACGGCTCAACGCAATGGAGATTTCGGCCAGTTTCCTTCCGACGCTGGGGGTGAAGCCGGTTATTGGGCGGGTTTTCTCACCCGAAGATAATCAGCGAGGCGCGGCCCCTGTAGCAATGCTTGGCGGCCGGTTCTGGCGAAGCAAGTTCGGAGGTTCGCCCGAAATCTTGGGGCAGATGGTGAATTTGGACGGAACGGGATTCAGGGTAATTGGCGTCGTCCCCGAGGATTTTTATTTCTGCTGTGAGTCCATGAATTTCGAACTTGGCGACATTTACGTCCCTATAGGCTCGGAAAACGCTTCATGGATAACTCACCGCGATTTTCATCCGGGGATCCGCGCGATCGGACGGATAAGAACAGGTGTGACGTTGGAACAAGCGGCCGCGGATATGAATCAAATTGCGCTTGATCTTGCCAAAGCTTATCCGGAGTCAAACAAAAATGCTGGCGTGCTGCTGACGCCGCTGCGACAGCGCATGGTGCAGGGCATTGAATCCACCCTGCTCGTGTTGCTTGCCGCCGTCGGGTTCGTGTTGCTGATCGCATGCGCCAATGTGGCAAATCTCTTCTTGGCGCGCGCCACGGGGCGATCCCGAGAGTTTGCGATTCGTTCGGTTCTTGGAGCTTCGCAGAAGCGGGTAGTAGGACAACTGTTGACCGAAAGTTTGCTGCTTTCGATCGTGGGCGGTGGGTTGGGCCTGCTCCTCGCTTCGTGGGGCACAAAGGCTTCGCTGGCCGTCTTGCCGCAGGCGTTGCCGAGAGCGAACGATGTGCGCATCGATCCCCGCGTCCTTCTCTTCACGCTGGGTGTTTCCGTCGTAACCGGCATCCTTTTTGGCCTCGCCCCATCGCTCAAGACCGCGCGACCGGACCTTCAAGGAACCTTAAAGGAAGGCGGCCGTGGCGGAAGCGGCGCGCGACATCGCACGCAAGCGCTTTTTGTAGTGTTCGAGTTGGCGTTGGCGGTTGTGCTTCTGATTGGCGGCGGTCTCATGCTTCGCAGTCTCGCGCGCCTGTGGAGCATGAACCGGGGATTTAACGCGCAGAACGTCTTGAGCTTCGATATCGCCTTTCCTCCGGTTGCGGTGAAGCAGCAGCCGGATCAAGTTAGGTCGATGCTGCGGCAGCTTCCGAATACGATTGCGCAAATTCCGGGAGTGGCTGCGGCATCGTTGACGGACGCGTCTGTGCCTCTCAGTAGCGATTGGGAAGAGCACTTTTGGTTCGAGGGAAGCCCTAAGCCTGCGACCATGAGCGAGATGCCGGAGACGCTCCTGTATATCGTCAGTCCCGATTACCTGCGCGTGATGGGAATTCCTCTTCTTCGAGGACGATTCTTCACCCCGCAAGATAACGAACATTCACGCACCGTTGGTGTGATCGACGAGGACTTTGCGCGCGAACACTTTCCCAGCCAGGAGCCGATCGGCAGGCGCATCCAAATCGGCGATTCGACGGTAGAAATCGTCGGCGTGGTGGGCCACACGGAACAATGGGGGCAGGACGAGACGGCCAACGGCTCTGTGAAGGTGCAACTCTACACGCTCGCGGAACAATCTCCAGACGAATGGATGGAGTTCCTCACTAAGGGTGCAGGGGTCGTGGTGCGCACGCAAACTCCAGGCTATCCAACCGCGGACGTGATCCGTTCAACCATGCAGCGGATCAACAGCGAGCAGGTGGCATACGACTTTGAGTCGATGGATCAGGTCATCTCGGGGTCGCTCGAGTCCCGGCGATTCTCGATGATTTTGCTGGGTGTCTTTGCGGCGGTTGCGCTGCTTCTGGCGAGCATCGGGATTTATGGAGTCATGTCCTATGTAATGGGACAGCGCACACGCGAAATTGGTGTTCGCATCGCCCTTGGGGCTCAACGGCGGGACGTGTTAAGGCTGGTTTTCGGCGAAGCTGCGCGCATGACCTTCGCGGGTGTGCTGGTGGGGTTGATCGCGTCTGCGGGCCTAACCTGGCTGATCCGGGACATGCTGTTCGGCGTCAGCACAACGGACCCCCTGACCTTTGTCGCGGTTGCGTCGT
>Ga0187783_10000033_pt1 | contig 125388 bp, 100 predicted proteins | sample 1015_SJ02_MP02_2_FD_132471 | JGI IMG/M metagenome (GOLD analysis project Ga0187783, IMG submission 132471) | Tropical peat soil microbial communities from peatlands in Department of Meta, Colombia - 1015_SJ02_MP02_20_MG | ecosystem: Environmental > Terrestrial > Soil > Wetlands > Peat... | reverse complement strand
TCCCCCCCTCTCCGCCAGAAAACCTTTACGCTTTGCATCGAGGGCGCGAAATTTTCGGCAGCGTGCAGTAAAAACGAAGCAAGGTCGCAGTCAACTAATTGAGATGAAGCCTGCAGGCGACAACGCGCCTTTGAAGCAGCTCGATGACTGGGATGACTTTGTCGCGACGCGCTATCGGCCAGGCAAGTCAAAAGAAGAGTTTCGCAACTACAAAGCAGATGCCAATCCTACGGTGACGGAGTTCTACCGACAGAACCACGCTTACCAGACATTCGACTTTGTCATCGAGAAAAAAGCCCAGTATTGCAATTTAGCCCGCGGGAAGAAAAGCATCTGGGAAATGACGGACTACCTCAACACGCTGGTCGACGACAGCGACCCAGATACCGACCTCACACAGATCGAACATCTGTTGCAGACGTCAGAGGCCATCCGGAGGGATGGTCATCCACGCTGGTTCGTTCTCGCCGGCTTCTTACACGATCTTGGCAAGGTTCTTTGTTTATACGGGGAGCCGCAATGGGCGGTGGTGGGCGATACTTTTCCGGTGGGTTGCGCATATTCCGAGGAGATCGTTTTCCCGGAATTTTTCGCAGCCAATCCTGACAGCGACAATCCCCAGTATCAATCGAAATACGGAGTTTATGAACCCAATTGTGGGCTCGACAAGGTGCACCTCTCCTTCGGACACGACGAGTACATCTTTCATGTGAGCCGCGCATACCTGCCGGAAGAAGCGCAATACATGTTGCGCTACCATTCTTTTTATCCCGCGCACAAGCACGGGGCCTACAAGCATTTGATGAATGAACAAGACGAGAGCATGTTTGAATGGGTTCAGAAGTTCAACGCCTACGACTTGTACTCGAAAGGCCGGGAACGTCCGAATATACGGGCCATTCTCCCTTACTACCAGGACCTCGTCGCGGAGTTTTTCCCTGACAAAATCGACTGGTGAATCGGGCTAGGCCTCGGCTACATTCGCTACCTTTCAAAACGAGATTCAGATGCAATCCTGGCCGACAACTGATTCCATTTCGGCGCTTGATGGCGGTGCGACCGCTCCACGCGCAGAGCGCACGAGTGCAAGTTCTCGATTGCTTGTGGTGGGACGCATCGGCGCGGTCGCGGTGCTGGCGATCGGCGCGTATTTCGCGGTGCGCGAGGGCGTAGCAGGTTTCTATTTCGAGAAGAATCAGCCCCAAAAGATCGAAATGGCCGCGAAGTGGGATCCTGGAAATCCGCAATTTCCCAGTGCGCTGGCCAATCTGATGCGATTCTATGCCGAAAATCCGAACCCCGCGCCGATTGTGGCTCTGTGCGAAAGGGCGGTTCGGTTAAGTCCGAACAACGCGCATTACTGGGCTGATCTCGGATCGGCCTACGACTCGGCCGGGCGAACGATTGACGCATTGCACGCCCTCGAGCGAGCCCGCCAGCTTTTCCCCAATTCGCCCGAGATCAACTGGATGCTCGCGAATTTCTACGTGCGGACTGGGCGTCCGAATGCGAGCTTGCCGTTGCTGCGGAACATCCTGCTCGAAGACGGGATTGACGAAACGCAGGTGTTCTCGCTGGCTACACGTGCGACGAATGATGCCGAGCTCGTGATCAGTGGTGTGCTCCCAGCGCAGGCACCTTTTCTGGAAGATTATTTCGATTTTCTGGTGACATCGAACAATTTGGACGGCGCTCAGAAGGTATGGGAGCGTCTGGTCGAATCGAATCAGCCGTTTGAGCTGTATCGCTCGCTTTCTTACGTAAATGCGCTGATACAAAAGCCGGACGTGGAAGGTGCGTCGAGAGTGTGGTCACAATTAATCGCGCGATTCCCGGTCGCGATGAAACCGCGCGTTTCGCCTCATAACCTGGTGATAAACGGCGATTTCGCGCTTCCTATTCTGAATAGCGGCTTCGATTGGCGCGTGTATCCAGTGGAGGGCGCGACGGTGAGCGTCGATCCGGCCAACTCGGATATGAGTGGCTCGCTTCAAATCGTCTTTGACGGCAGCCGTAATCTGGATTACGCGCACGTTCTGCAGTTCGTTCGAGTGGAGCCGAGGACTCGCTATCGATTCGAAGGACAGATTCGGGCGGAAGGAATCACAACGGATAGCGGCGCCCGGTTTCAGGTCCTCGACGCGAACGATATGGCGCATCTTTTTGTGTCAAGTGAGAATCGAATCGGGACTTCGGATTGGTGGATGGAAAAAGGGGACTTTGAGACGGGGCCTAAAACCCGGCTTCTGATCGTTCGCGTTGCGCGCCCGGCTAGTGGGAAGATCGATAACCACATTGCGGGTAGTGTTTGGATTCGCCATATCTCGATCTCGGCGGAGCCGGGATAGTCCGGAAGTTTGCCGACGAAGCTCAAGCAGGACGTTGAATCGGCTTATAAAATAGGGATAAAATAGGCCAGAGACAGCAGAGCTGCAGCCCCCGCCTCTGAAACGCACCATAATGGAAGACCACCTCGCTGACGGCGAAAGAGGCAATTCCCTCGGTATTGCGGAAAGCCGCGCACACTCACGCATGCAGATGGCCGGACTCGCCTACATCGAACTCTCGGATGACAATGGCGGCCTGATTCTCAATATCGGGGAAGACGGATTCGCGGTGCAGGCCGTGCAGGTGGTGTCGCCGGAGCACCTTACGCTGATGCGGTTTCGACTGCCCAAGACAAAGGTGTCGATCGAGGCGGCTGGCAAACTGGTGTGGCAACTGAGGTCGAGAAAGGAAGCCGGCGTTCAGTTTGTCGACCTATCCGATGTGGCGCGCATGCAGATTCGGGATTGGATTGCGGCGGAGACAGCCCGATTAGCGGGACCGACGCCGTTAATGAAAGATGAACGGCTCAAGAAGGATGAAAAGCAGGGTCCGCCAACTTTGCCACCACCCACACGGCCGCTCTCAGGGAAATCTCTGTCGAAGCGCGTCGAGCCTCCTCTGCCCCAGATGGAACCGCCGCTTGCGGCAGCGAAGATTCCAACTCCGCCCCCGTCGGAGCCAGTATCGGTTGGTTCCCGATTCGCGGCCAGCGTGCCATCGCCCCAAGGAACGGTTCTGCCGCTGCGGGAGTCTGAAATCGCTTCAAGCGAACTGCCAGGAATCATGTTGTCGAGTGCGGGGAGCGTGCCCCCTGCGGGACGCGTTCCACTCCGAAACGTAGAGCGGGAGTCTGTGCCGGCGCACTCGACGTTGCCAGGCCGCATGCCGAATATATCGGGCTGGAACGGCTACGTCACTCCGGGATTGGGAGTGCAATACCGGAAGCCGCGCCATTGGTGGATGTACATAGCGGCGCTGGGTGTGATTGTGGCAGTGGGGTTCGCGGGGCTGCTGATGGTTGATCCCGACATAATCAGCCGAGCGCGATTAGCCATCGGTGCGAACGATGGCAGCGCGACTGTCGATTTGTCTCAGGCAACCACTCCACCGGCCGGCAATGGTGACGGCGCGGCCGTGAATGGCGCCAGTCCGCCGTCAAATGGCGCGGATGACAATGCGACGAATCGGGCGACGCAACAACAGACGCCACAGCAACAACCGAGGCATTACCAAACGCCGCAGGTTTCGGACGGGCTGAGCGCTGGTTCGCAGAACGCCCCATCAGGCGCGACTTCGTTGGCGGCTGGCAGGAGGGCGGCGGTGAATCCGGCTCCTGCGGTCAAGCCCAAGAACAACACATCGTATGCGCAGAACGCCGAGGACGGCCGGCACGCGCGACAGAGCGACAACACCACTGCGACGGGATCGCACAGCAATGGAGCCGGTTCGGCGACTCAGTCCGCGGGTGCGTCTCAGCTAAGCCAATCATCTGCGAACCACAATTCCCTGGCTCCAACGCAAACGACTGTTGCTGCTTCGAACGTGCCGACCGGGGTCGAACCGCAGCCCTCCTCACCCACAGCGGCCGCACCGGTATCGCGGCCACCGCCTTCCACAGCACAGCAATCGGCGACGCAGCAACCCGCAACGCCGACAAGCTCGGGAGCATCGTCGGTTGCCACCGGAAGCGGGGAGGCTTCACCTGTTCGTCCCAGTGTTCCACTCATTGGAGTACCGAGTGGTTCGGTGGGCGCTACGTCGCAATTCCATGCCATTCGCATACCCCCGGAATTGCAATCCAAGGCCGCACAAATGGCGGGGAATCTGCAGATCGGTCAGTTGCTCTCCAGCTATTCTCCCGCATATCCGATTGACGCCGCGAAAGACGGGGTGGAGGGAATCGTCAAGCTCGACGTGATTGTGGCTCCGAATGGAAATGTGGACAGTGCAAAGGTGCTGAGCGGGCCCGCGATGCTCACCGACGCCTCTCTGAGTGCCGTAAAGCAGTGGCACTACGGGGAAACACTTCTCGGCGGACAACCCATCGGAGCCGAACAATACGTGACGATCGTCTTCAGACTTGCGAAGTAGGAACCGAAGTGCGAAGCTTCTCGCCGCAAATCAAAAAAATCAATCGGACATCGCGGCGGCACTGGAGCTGCTGCTGTGGCCGTGTCCCGAGAGTGCAATAGCCGCTCCCGCGGCTCCTGCCCCGGCAACACCCAAGATTATGTATGGGGTGTAGCTAGTCTTGTTCTTCTTCACGGAAGTGTTGTTCGCAGGCGGCAAAGACGCCTCCTGCGGGACACTCAACTCACCCACGGGTGAAATCTGAACCGTTTGACCCACCCGCAGAACTTGGCCGTTCGCGCCTTCCAGTGGAAGGACGCCGATGCTGCCATCGAGGCAGGAGATAAGGAACCCACCTGTGGGTATTTTGTCGATTCGGGAGGAGGACTGAGCAGTTTGAATCACAGGAGCTACGACGAAATTGCCAGTCTTCAAGGTTACGTCGGTGGCGCCAGCGAAGGAAGTCATGACGACGGTGCCCGACGTGAGTTCGGCGACGTAGCGGGCATCGCCCGTGAAGGCGAGGTGAGTCTGAGGGGAGAGCTTAAAAGAACCTTTGCCGCTCATCGTAAACGTTGCGCTACCAGATTCGGAGGTGAGGACGCTATCTCCCGAGAAAATAGTGACCTCGCCGGGCGACGGAGCACCATTCACGTAGACCAAACCGACGGTGGCGAGCGAACCCAGCGGTTCGTGCTCCTGGCGCGAAGAAGCAGCGGCCGCGCTCGGCAGGATCGGCGCGAAAAATAGGCATACGGCAGTGGTGATGGCGAGCGCGCAGCGGGCAAAAGCTGGAGTCGATATGTGCTGAAGTGAAGTTGGCGCTTGGTGCATCGTGACCTCTTCGGGGTTCAGGCGGCAATGAAATGCTGCAAGAGGCTGACGGTTTCTAAATACCACCGTTGCTCCTCATTGTCCATAGGAGAAGACGCAAGTTTCTCGAAACTTAAAGGGCTGTCGATCAGGGAAAGGGTAAATTTGCAAGGAGCAATTTCTGTAAGGTAAGCTCCGGCCGGGAGACGGTGGTGAGGGTTCTGCACATCGTCAAGACGGTGGTGGGCGCCACCTGGGCGCTGGAACAGGTGCGCGTCCTGAGCCGGCTGGGAATCGAGGTTGTGGTCGCGCTGCCTTCGGTGGACGAGGGACTGGCGCCTGAATACAGGAGAGCAGGTGCGGAGAGGATCGAAGCAGATCTGGATTTTCCCGCGCGGCGGCCGTGGCAGATTCCATCGGTGCTGGCCGAGTGCCGGGATGTAATCGGTAGAGTGCGGCCGGACATCATTCATTGCCATCACGTGGGGACGACGATCGTGATGCGGTTGGCTCTGGGCCGCGATTCGAAGACGCCGCGCATTTTCCAGGTGCCGGGTCCACTGCATCTGGAGTCGCCATTTTTCGCGAAGCTCGATCTGCGGCTGGCAGGCCCGCGCGACTATTGGATTGCGACATGCGAGTGGACGCGGCAGAAGTATCTGGCGAGCGGCGTTCCACCAGACCGAGTTTTTCTCTCCTACGCAGGCACGAATGTGCGGAGATTTGCCCCGGGGCGCAAAGGCATGTTGTGCGCAGAGTTGGGAATCGGACGCGATGTTCCTTTGGTGGGGATGGTGGCGTACATGTATGCGCCGAAGTGGTTTTTGGGGCAGCAGCATGGTCTGAAGGGGCACGAGGATTTTTTTGCTGCCCTGAGCCTGGCACGGCAGGAGCGGCCGGAAATTTGCGGAGTAGTGATCGGAGGAGCATGGGGCGGCGCGAAATGGTACGAGGAGCAATTGCGAAATCGCGGGCGCGCGGTTTGCGGCGCATCGCTGGCGTTTTTGGGGAACCGTTCGGACATTGCGGCGCTGTATCCAGATTTGGATTTGGCGGTGGTGCCTTCGCATTCGGAAAATTGCGGCGGCGTGGTCGAACCGCTGCTAAGCGGCGTGCCGGTGGTGGCGACGAATGTTGGTGGGCTGCCTGACGTGATCCGCGACGGCGAGACGGGATGGCTGGTGCCGGCGAAAAATCCGGAGGCGCTGGCAGGGGCGATGCTCGATGCGCTGAGAGACGGGGGAGAGGCGCCGCGCCGTGCGGCACGCGGACGGGAATTGGTGCGCGAGATGTTTGACGCGGAGCGGACGGCGCGCGAGGTTGCGGGTATTTATCCGTGTGTTCTGGAAGACTCTAATCGACAGATTTCAAGTTTTGCGGGAGCGCATTCTCAGGAGAGGCACGAATTTGTGTCGAGCGGTTAATGGGCCGACTCCGCAGACTGACGCAACATGCCCGCTACTTGGGCTGGTACCTCAGCAGCACTTCGGAGATTCCGCTTTGCTCCGATCTGGACGAATGCCTTCCGCTTCCGGATCTTAGCGGCATCCAGATCGTCTGGCCTGACCGGTATAGCTGGCTTCCGGGGTCTTCATGTCTAGACGTCATGAGGAATGCGCTGCAAGTGTTTGTTCCTGTAGTGAGCCAAGGCGTGTTGGAGGTCGACCGCAAGTGGCACGAACGGGGTGGATTTCCCGTGCCGCCAGACGCGGTGCAGGCCATTGGGACTCCTCGAAATCCGAAGGACGCGAACGACATCCGTGGAGAGATTTTTGAAGTACGGCGCGGGTCGCGCAGAATTCGCTGCGCGTATGATTACTCGGATTTCCCGATGGTTTCTTCTGAGATCGCTGCTAAGGCGGACCTTTATTTTAAGTGCGTAACCCCGAAAAACCAAATACCGGCAAACGTCGCATGCGCGGGATATTTTCCGAGCCGTCCCGGGCTTTTGGCGAGGGCGAGGAGCGTGATTTTCAAGCGTGCAGTAACCAAAAACATTGATGTCTATGCCCGCTTCGGCACATGGACAGATAGCCAGAACATACGTGAGCAGCTCGTCCGCCGGATGGCTAACAGTTCCGTTGGGTTTCGGGGCGGGTTGGGCACAGTAGTGTTTCCCGCTTATCTGACGGAGTTGATGCAGGCCAGGATCGCGCTCGACGCACCGGGGCAAGGGCCGATCACATACCGATTGCCCGAAGCGATGGCTTTAGGTGCGGTGATCGTCTGCGCGCCGCCGGCATGTGTGTTCCCGGAATCGCTTGACGACGGCGTCCACTATGCGGCCACAAAAGCAGATGGCGGCGACGTCGTTCAAGTCTGCGAAAGACTCCTCAAGGATCGGGACCGAATGGCGAAGATTGCCAGCAACGGAATGAAATACTTCGACCGTAACTTCTCGCCTCAAAGCAGGGCCAGACGAATCTTGCGGCAGGCCATCCAGCTCATAAATTGATCTCGCCTGTCTAGTGCAAGGTATACAATCTTCGCCCGGCTCTACCCAACCGCCGGATACTTGGTCTCCCATAGAGCCTAGAACAGTGACTACGGCGCGAGCACGCTTACGAATCCTGCATGTGCTGGGCAGTTTGGACCCGGGAGGAGTTGAGGTGTGGCTGCTCAACCTTCTGCGGAATATTGACCGCGACCGATTCCAATTCGATTTTTGCACGTTTGGCCCCGAGCCCGGGCTGCATGCCGCCGAAGCAGAACGGCTTGGAAGCAGGGTTTATCGTTGCCCGAAAGGCGCGAATCCATGGGAATTCGGGAAGCGTTTCCGGCGGATCGTGCGCGGGGGTGAGTATGACGTCGTCCACAGCCACGTCCATTTCTTCTCAGGGGCGGTGCTGCGGTGGGCGAGTGCGGAAGGAGTGCCCGTTCGGATCGCGCACAGTCACACAAGCCAAGACGATAGGCCCGATGTGGCCAAGCGAAGGGGTTATCGGTGGCTGATGCGATCATGGATCCATCGGTACGCGACGAACGGTTTGGCCGCCTCGCGGCCAGCCGCTGGGCTTCTATTCGGCGACAGCTGGAAAACGGATCGGAGATTTCGAGTCTTGCATTGTGGAATCGATTTGTCTCCATTCCAAGAGACAGTTGATGCGAACGAAGTGCGGGGGGAGGTCGGAATTCCGACCGATGCGAGCGTGGTGGGGCACGTTGGGCGATTCACACCGGCGAAGAACCATCAGTTTTTTTTACAGATCGCTGCCGAAATTGTGAAGACTCGTCCTGATGTTCACTTCCTGCTGATTGGAGACGGTCCGCTCCGGTCAAGGATCGAGAACCAAGCGAAAAGAATGGGGTTCAATGGCAACATGCATTTTGCAGGCAGTCGAACGGATGTGCCGCGGCTGCTGAGGGGCGCGATGGATGCTTTTGTGTTTCCGTCACTCTGGGAAGGTCTGCCGACCGCGCTAATCGAGGCGCAGGCTGCAGGGCTCCCGTGCGTAATTTCCGACTCAGTGACTTCCGAGGCGGACGTCTTGATCGATTCGATATCCCGGCTGCCCGTGGCACACAACTCTGAAGAATGGGCGGTTTCATCTATCCAGGCGATAGAGAAGGGTCGGAAAAGCGACGAGTTCGCACTTAAAGCAATACGCGAGACGGATTTGTGCATTGCGAGAACTGGTCTCCTAAACTTCTATTCTGGTCTGGCGGGGTGAAGGACGTGCTCTCCGGTTTACGGGGCTTTTTGAGGCCGGTGTTTCCCGTTGCTTGGGTGGGGATTGCTCTGATTTGTGTCTGGGAGATTCAGACGCACCTGAGCGATACGACGCTGGCGTTAACTGCAGGGGCGCTCCTGGGCTTGTCGCTCGTGGGGTCTCGGTATGTACTCGGCTTAGGGTTCACGGCAGCTCCGACGCTTTATCTGGTTGTCCTAGGTTTGTTTCACTTGGGCCTAGTGGTGCCCTGGGCGCTTGGGGTCTATGACATTGGGCGCATTCCCTGGTTCAATCCACACGGACTCTCCAGGGCCCTCGAGCTCATCATCTACTCCATCCTATGCTTTCAAGCAGGTCTGTTCATCGCATTTGCTACAAGCCGTCGAGAGAGTGAGTGCTTGCAGAGAGGTGGATCCGACACGGAGGACGTGCGAGTCTTTTCGGCTGGATGCCTTCTGTTGATTGCCGGCGTTTGGATGTTCGTAACGGGCCTCATTCAGTTAGATCCGGTGGGCTACTATCGGATCACGTATTCCGAGATTTTTCGCCTGCAGGCGGAAAGCGACCCAAGGTTCTTCGGATCCGGCATCACCGTGGCATTCATCGGTTCTTACCTAGCGGCTGCCGGTGCGTCCCAGCGCCAGCTTAGATGGGCTTTTGTGGGGACCGGCCTTTGGATCTCCATGCTTTTCTATCTGGGGTTCCGTGGCCCGGCTTTGATAGCGGGTCTTGTAGTCTACGCCGTAGCATTAAGAAAGGAGGCTTCGATTCCGAAATGGCTTCCAGCCCTCACAGTGGCGTTCCTGATGGTAGCGATTCCGATCGAGTTGAAGGTCCGCGAAGACCCTTTGAACGACCGTGTGGCGCCGTCCTTTGCTGGTATGAATCTCCTGGATGGTCCCGCAGAGATGGGTACGAGCATCCGTCCTCTCGTTGAAACCGCGGACCTCATTGGTCCAGGAGGCTACCGCTTAGGGAAGACTTATCTCGTTGGTCTCGAAGGGGTGTTACCCAACCTCTCACTTCGATGGCAGCCCGGGCCGAATGAGTCGATCGAGGAACTTCCGCCAAGCCATTGGATTACTGCCGTCACAGAGCCGTGGACTTATAAGAATTATGGTGGGATCGGTTTCTCAGCGGTAGCGGAACCGTACATGAATTTTGGAACGCCTGGTGTTATCGCGTTCTTTATCCTTCTTGGTTACTTGCTGGCGCAGCTCGAGTTCGTTTCGATACGAAGCTCGTATGGGCTGGCGGTGTGGGCTCTGGTTCTAGGATCATTGCTCTGGACAACGAGGAACGACTTCTCTAGCTTCTTTCGGCCCGCCGTCTGGGGACTTGCCTGCTTAGGGTTAGTTCGACTCTCGTCGCTAGGTTACTCTGCGATATCCCGCACAACTCGGCGGGGTGAGAGAGCTGCGAAATCACTAAAGTCAGAACTTCGTTTGGGTTGAGACCACATCCTTGTGCGTGTCTTGTTGACCAGTGAAGCCCACTTTTCTCCAGATTTTCAAGGACATTTTTGCGTGGACGGGCCGGCGAAGTATTCGATGTGGGCCAATTATCTCGATGTCTTTGATGAGGTGGGGGTTCTCGCGCGGGTTGGGAGCGAAACGAAGGAGTGCGCGGAGGAAGCGCGGGCGGACGGACCGGGGGTCGAGTTCTGGGCGCTGCCGGATTATCACGGTCCGTGGGGATACGTTCACAAACTACCAAAATTGAAAAAATGCGTTCGGGAGGCTGTGGAGCAATCGGACGCATACATCTTGCGCGTTCCGGGGCTGGTGGGCGGGCTTGTGTGGCGCGAATTGAAAAGTCGGGGGAAGTGCTTCGCGCTGGAGGTGGTGGGCGATCCGTGGGACGCGCTGGGGCCGGGAACTTGGCCAAGCGTTTTTCGCCCGGCATTCCGGCGGGTAGCGACATTCGAATTGAAGGCGATGTGCCGCGAAGCGAGCGCAGTGCATTACGTGACGCAGGCGTCGCTGCAAAGGCGTTATCCGGCAGGGCGAAACGCGTACGTGACGGGATTTTCGGATGCGCTGATGGATTCGGCGTTTGCGACGGCGGAGAGGATGGAAGAGAGATTTCAGAGGATCGACGAGATTGCTGCAGAACGGCAAAAGATTCACCACACAGGGCACCGAGGAACGACGGAGAGTGTCGCGAAGTCTCGGGAGTGGCGAGTGGCGAGAGGGGCCGAAAGGCAAAAGACTTACCACAGAGTGGACGGAGAAAAAGCGTTTCGGATTGGGTTTATAGGGAGTTTTTCACAGATGTACAAAGGGCCAGATGTGTTGTTGCGCGCGGTGGCGGCATGCCGGGCGCAGGGGTTGAACGTGGAGGCGTCACTGGCGGGCGAGGGGCGATGCGCAGCGGCGATGAAAGCGCTGGCGGAGGAGCTCGGAATCGGCGGGGAGGTGGAGTTTCTGGGTCAGTTGCCGGCGGGCGAGGCGGTGTTTGCATTTCTGGACTCGATTGATCTTTTCGTGATGCCGTCATTTGCGGAAGGACTGCCGCGCGCCCTGCTAGAAGCGATGGCGCGGGGCTGCCCTTGCGTGGGGTCGGCGGTGGGTGGAATCCCGGAACTTCTGGAGGCGGCAGAGACGGTGCCCGCGGGAGAGCCGAGCGCGCTGGCGGAGAAGGTGATGGAGGTGGCCGGGGATGCAGGACGCATGAAGCAGATGGCGTCGCGGAATTTAGAAAAGTCGAGAGAGTTCAGCCCGGAGCTGCTGACGGAAGTGCGGCGAGAATTTTGCAGGGCCGTGCGGGCGCAGGCTGAAGGCGCACCTGGTGTGCGGGGTGCGTGATTTAGCGAGACGCAGCAAGGCGGCGCGCGGTGCGAAGCAGGGTCTGGGGCGAGCACGAAACGATCGCGGGGGAGGCTCGTTTCTCGAACCACTTCGCGGCGGAATCGGCGGCAAGTTCCGGAAGGATTGACGCGTACATTTCGGCGATGCCGGAGTCGAGGGTGCGCCCGGGGCTGAAGCCGAGGGCGCGTTGAATCTTCCCGAAAGAGACGCGGTAATTCCGGCGGTCAGCGTGATTTTCGAAGCGGTCGACCATGGTGCCAGGAATGAGACGCTGGACCGCGTCACCGACGTCGCGAATGCGCAAATTCAAATCGGGCGAGCCAGCATTGAAGATTTGGCCGGAAACGATGGAGGAGGCAGCGTCGAGGCACGCGAGGACGGCGCGCGCGGCGTCTTCGACATGAAGAAAGGGGCGCCACTGGTCTTCATTGAAGAGGGTGATGCGTCCCGTGGCTGCGGCGCGAGCGACAAGGAGATTCACGACGAGATCGAAGCGCATGGCGGGCGAAAGGCCGAACAGCGTGCCGAAGCGCAGAATGACCGGCGCGAAAGTAGCGCTCCTTGCAGAGAGAAGGAATTGCTCGGAATCGATTTTTGCCTGCGCGTAAATCGAGAGCGGATTGAGCGAAGAGGTTTCGTCGAGAGTCGAATCGGAGGCGCCGTAGACGCTGCAGGAAGAGGCGAAGACGAATCTTGCAACACCCGATTTTGCGGCGAGGTGGATGAGCGTGCGAGTGGCGTCGAGGTTCACTTCGGAGGCAAGCTGAGGATTCGCGTCGCACGCAGGATCGCCCACGATCCCAGCGAGGTGAACAACGGCATTGCATCCGCGGAGGGCGTTGGAGAGATCGGGAGTGGAGCGAATATCGCCGCGAATCAGTTCGCATGCGTGATTTTGCGAGGCAGCGAGAGAAGCGTCGCGAAAGGCAAAGGTGTCGAGAACGCGAACGCCGTGACCGCGAGCGAGGAGTTGAGGCACAAGGATGGAGCCGAGGTAACCCGCGCCGCCGGTGACGAGGATTTGCATTGGGGCGTGCGGGCGCTTCGCGTTCATACGGTGCGTTCCAGGCCGGGCCGTGGATGGGCGAAGGGGCCGCGCGCGTATTCAGAGGCACGAATGATGGCGTCGCAAACGTTTTCTACGTCTGCGTTGCGCAGCGAGGAATAAATCGGTAGGCAGAGAACGCGGTCGGAGATTTCGTCGGTGACGGGCAAGGGGCGACCGTCCCAAACGCGGCGATAAAGCTTCTGGCGGTGGACGGGCGGCCAGAAGTAGCGGCGAACCTCGATGTTTTCCTTGGCGAGGGCGCTCGCGAGCCAATCGCGGCCGCGGCCGAAGGTTTCTTCGTCAACGATGATGGCGAAATCTTTGCAGGCACTATGTGCGTCGTGCGGGACGTGCTGGAAACGCAGTCCGGGGACGCGGCGAAGGCGGCGCTCGTAAAGGAGGCGGACCTCATTGCGGCGCGCGATGCGATCTTCGAGGCCGGCAAGGCCGCGAAGGGCGAGAGCGGCGTGGAACTCAGTCATGCGGGCGTTGAGGCCGATGACGTCGGGATCGTGGTCGCCGGCATCGCCGTAGTTGCGGGCGGAGCGTAAGCGGCGAGCGAGCGCGGCGTCGCGCGTGGAGATCAGGCCGCCTTCGCCAGCGACAAGGAGTTTCGTTGGCGAGAGGCTAAAGATTTCGGCGGCGCCGAAATTTCCGAGGCGGGCGCCGTTGATGCGCGTGCCGAGGGCGTGGGCAGCGTCATAGATGACAGGAACGCGGAGGTCGGCAGCGAGTTTTTCGAATTGGCCGACGGCAACGGGGACGCCAAACAGGTGTACGGGAAGAATCGCGGCGGTTTTCTTCGAGACGCGCCCGCGCACGGAATCAGGATCGAGGCAGAAGGTATCGCGGTCACAGTCGGTGAATACGGGGGTGAGACCGTTCCAGGCAACGGCGTGGGCGGTGGCATGAAAGGTGAAACTCGGCAGGATCACTTCGCCATTGAGGTCGAGGACTTTTAGAACGAGCATCAGGGCCGAAGTGCAGTTGGCGGCGGCGATGCAGTGCGGGACGCCAAGATAATCGGCGCAAACGGCCTCAAATTCGCGGACGAAAGACCCGTTGGTGAGATAGCGGCTGGCGATGATGCGGCGGACGTCGGCCAGGAATTCATCGCTGGGCAAGCCTTCTGGAGAAGCGATGGGCAAAAGCTGATCGAACAGGGGCTTTCCGCCGGCAATCGCGGGCAGGTTCAGGGTTTCGATGGGCATGGTAAGGCTGCGTGGCGAGACAGCTTTTCGCCGGACAGCCGCTGCGCGACTCATGAGCGCTCCTGCAGGACAGGTTCGAGCTGGTGCTTCTTGATGACGCGGCATGGGACGCCGACGGCGGTGACGTGCGGGGGAATGTCCATTGTAACGACGGCGCCCGCGCCGATCGTGGACCATTCGCCGACGCTTTTGCCTTGAATGATTACGGCGCCGGTGCCGAAGTAAACTCCTTCACCAAACGTCACCGAACCTGAGATCAGGCACCCCGGATTTAGGTTCGAGAAGGCGCCGATCAGAGAGTCGTGAGCGATCGTGCACCTCATGTTGACCAGCACATGAGCACCGATTCGAATTTGCGTGGTCAAGATATTCCCCGCGGTGATGATGGTGCCGGGGCCGATTTCCACCCAGGGCGACATTCGCACTGAGGGATGAATGATGGTGCAAAACTCCAGCCGCAGACGCGCCGCACGCTCGACTAGGAGTTTTCGGGTGGGCGTGTGGCCGGCGGCGCAGATCACCTGAAAATTCCTGCGGGCCTTTCGTTCGAGCCAGTCAAAACCACCCAGCACAGGCAAGTCGCAGAGAATCTCACCCTGGAGTTGCGGATTATCGTCCACGTAACCGAGAACATTCCAATCACGATGATCCTGGTTGGCTTCCGCAAATACCCACGCCATTTCCCGGGCCATACCACCCGCGCCGAGAATCACGACGTCGGTCATACCTGCCTCCCTGTGGGGCACGGGCGGCTGTCGGCGGGGGATGGGACATCGTCGCGATCCGAGAAGAAGAATTTCTCGCGGGGCGCGTACAAACCTTCGCCAGAAAGCCAGACGCCGAAGGTGCGCCAGAGGATCTGGGCGTCGAGCCAAAGCGAAAAATGATCGACGTACCAAGCGTCTTTATCGAGACGTTCAGGCCAGGAAAGGAGATTGCGGCCGTGAATCTGGCTCCAACCGGTGATGCCGGGACGCATGAGCAAACGGCGGTGCTGGCCGGGCGTGTAAAGCTCAAGCTGATAAGGAAGCCCGGGACGAGGGCCGATGAGGCTCATCCGGCCCGAGAGAACGTGGAATAACTGGGGAAGCTCGTCGATGCTGAAACGGCGGAGGAATCTTCCGACGCGGGTGATGCGCGCGTCGTCGCTAGAGACATAGAGACCCGCGCCCATTTCATCGGCGCGCTCGACCATGGTGCGAAATTTCAGCATTTGGAATCGCACGCCACGAAGGCCAATGCGATCCTGCCGGTAAAAGATGCGCCCGCGGGAATCGAGGATAATGGCGACTGGGACGCATAAAAACAGCGCGCAAAGAAGTACAAGTCCCATCACGGCCAACAAAAAATCGAAGGCGCGCTTGATAGCGAGCTGAGTTTTTCGCCTCAACTACCCCGCCTCCGCCGGCGAGTTTGGGAGACTGAAGTTTTGTGAACTGGGCGCCAGCGAGAGTCCCAAGATGACGGCGAACAATAACGCGTTTGCCGGAATATGCAAATTGAAATCGGTAAAACTGTGCAGAAGAATGGCGAGGATGCTTCCGCAACAGGCTAAGGAGATCGCCGGGTCATACTTCCCTTCTCCGCGGAACGAATTCCGCACGGCACGAACCAAGACAAAGATGATGCCGCCGAAAAGCAGGAGTGCCGCGGGAACGCCGAGGTCGCTGGCGAACTCGAGGTAGTCGTTGTGGGCATGGGGAACGAAATTTCTGAGGAACGTCTTCTGGACCTGCGTGAATGCTATGGGAAATGTCCCCAGGCCAGTTCCGGTAAAGGGATGAGCGGCAATGAGCTTTAGCGTTGCCGGCCACAAGGAGAGCCTGCTTTCATTGCCCGAAAACTCCTGCCCGATGTTCTTGAAGCGAGTCAGGGCCGGGCGCACCCCAATCCAAACGGCAAGCCAGAGACTGAGGGCGACAAAGACCGCTCCGAGCGCCATGGGAAAGGCCTTTTGTTTTCGTTGGAGCAGTTTGAGCGAAAAGATAGCCAGAATCGAGAAGGATGACGCGAGAATACCCATGCGCGAGCGAGAAAACACAATCGCCACCATTAAAACCACTGCGAGTGCGAGCCACAAAATCATTGCGTAGGCCTTGTGATCGCCCGCGATTTTCTGCGCCCTGCTTGCGTCAGAGGATCCTCCGTGGCGACGCTTGCGGCGAGCGAGCAATCTTTCGCCTTCATAGATAGCCAGGGAAACGGCAAAGGGCAGCACCATTTCCAACATGCCGGCGAAGTGATTGCGGTTGATGTAAGTGCCGGTAGCTTCCTCCAAGTCGTATTTCTTCGAAAACCAGAAAATGGTCTGTACGTTCATCAGGTACTGTGCCAAGCCGTAGAAAGCCTCGACGACGGCAAGGGCCACCAGCGCGTAGATCAGGCGGGCCTTTCGCGCGCGGTCCTGATTGACCATGCGGGAAACAAAGAATGCCACGAAGCAGGCGAGCAGAATTAAGAGTGCACTCCGCGAATTGTAGGAGGCGAAAGTGAGAGCTGAGAGATGTTCCTCGCCATAAGCAGCGTGCACGGCGATTCGCGAAACCAAACTCACCGGCAGAGGGCCAAGCTGAACCAAAACAACTGCGGTGAGCAGCGCAGGGACCAAAAAGTGTCCTGAGGGCACCGGTGTGGCAACAGCGGGCGGCCGAAGGAGCAGCCAAATCCCAGCGGCAAAGAAGAGAATCTCGACGAACGCGAATGATAAGGGTTCCGTGCCGCCGAAGGCCGCAACGGCAATCACGGTGCCGACAATGAGAATGGCCTCGGCCGCTTTCATGGCGGGTGGGTAGGCGCTATTTCGCGCCGCCATTCCTTTTGTAAGCGTAGTCGGAATAGTAGTCGTTGCGCGTGTCTGCAAAATTGATCGCTGCGCCGAGGATGTGCGAGCCCGCGTCCACCGCCGAGATATAGGCGCGATGGACAAGTTCGCGAGGAGTGGTACCGCTGCCGACGACCAAAATGACGCCATCGACTAGGGTGGCGAGTATCCGGCTATCCGCAAGATTGAGCATGGGAGGGGAATCGAGGACAACGAACTTGTATTCCTTGGTAGCCTCGCGAATCAGGTTCGGCATGTACTCGGATGAAAGCAGATCGGCAGGATTCGGTGGAATGGGACCGCAGAATAGGACGGACAGGCCTTCTGCGGGCGATTGCCATACGACCTTACGCCAATCGACGTGGCCGGTAAGAAAATCAACGAGTCCGGACGAATTATCGACGCCAAAGAATTCCTGTAGCCGTGGCCGGCGCAGGTCCGCGTCGATGAGAAGGACGGATTCACCAAGCTGTGCGAGCGAAAGAGCGAGATTCGCGGCGACCGTGGTCTTCCCTTCTCCCGATTGCGCGCTGGTAACGAGGAGCGACGATGGGGGGCGCTTCGCCGTGGAAAGCAGGACGGAAGTGCGGAGGCCGTGGAAGGCCTCCGCCAACGGCGCATTCGAGGCGTTGCCCTCGATGCGATTCCAGTGACCATTGCCGTTGGATTTCCCCTTGTCGCCGGTGAGCATGAGCGCGCGCTCGTAAAAGGCGTGGACTCCATTTCCGTTTTCTAGTCCTGCGACGGCCGGCACTGCGCCCAGCGCGGGCAATTGGAGGAACCGCTCGACTTCTTCTGTGGTCTTTAGCGTGTTGTCAAGATGCTCCTGCAAGAAAGCTGCGCCGGTTCCGACGCAAAGACCAAGAAGAAGGGCGATCGAGAGATTCAAGAGGATTCGCGGGCGCGCGGGCTTCTTGGGGGGATAGGCCGGATCGACGATGCGGATGTTCGTGGCTTTCAAGCTGGTGGAAATGCCGGTTTCTTTGAGTTTTTCCAAGAGGCCGACGTACAACTGCTTATTGGTGTCGGCCTCGCGCTTGAGGATGTTGTATTGGACCGATTTTTCGGCGATGTCGTTGGCCTGCCTTTGCTGCTGCTGGAAGGCTTCGCGCAACATACTCTCGCGAGCCACCGCCGCCCGATAATCGTTGGCGATTCGCTTTGCGGCGCGGTTGCGTTCCGCGTCGAGAACCGATTGCGTCTCGTCGATCTGGCTCTGAATTTCCTTCACGCGTGGATAATCGGCTGTAAACGTGGCGATGAGGCGCGAACGTTCCTGTTCGAGGTCGGCCAGCTTTTCCGATAAATCCTGCATAAGCTTGTTGTCGAAAACGCTGGGCATGGAGGCGTAATCGCCTTCCCCGAGCAACCGGAATAACGATTCCTTGTCGAATCGATCCGCTTCGGCCTGGGTCAACTGTTCCTGCAACTCGCGCAAGCGCTGGGTAACGATGTTTTCCGTGGTGCCCTTATCGGTTTCAAGGAAGAGCAGGCCATTCTGATCAGCGTATTGCTGCAATTCGTCTTCGGATTTTTCGAGTTTTGCCTTCATGCCTTCGAGCTGCTGCGAGAGCCACTCCGAGGCTTTCTGCGACGTGTCCCATCGCGCCTGAAGATTCTGCTGAATGTAAGTGGAAGCAATGGTGTTCACCACTTCGGCGGCCAGCTTGGGGTCATTGGAATCGAAGGTGACTTCTATGAGGCGGCTGCGCTTCACCGGCTCGACGCTGAGGTGCTCCTGAAACTTTTTCAGGACTTCGTCAGGGATGTCGGATTGGCTGGGAGCGCTGGCGGTAACCGCGAACACCTGTGATCCAGAGAGATCGGAGACAGACGGCTGCGGCGGAGGCAGCTCCGCGGGTTCCCTCAGGTGAGCGCCGAATTCGGGCAATTGGTCCAGCCTGAGCTGGGAGATCACGCGACGCGCGAGGTTTTCGCTCTTCAAGATGCGATTTTGGGTCTCGAGATAGGTGTCGGAAATGCTTTCCACCTGAAAGAGTTCCTGGAGCGTCGGGATATCAGGGTTCTCTTTTTGAATTTCGATCAACGTTCGCGCTTCGTAAACGCGCTTTTCTTTCAAGGTGGCAAAGAGCGCTACGGTAAAGATGACGAATAGAGTAGTGAGGATTGTGGCGCGGCGCTTGTGGATAACGCGCCAGTACTCGAGCAAATCGGGGACGGCGCGTATGCGGTCGCGAGCATACAGCGTGCGCTCCTGCACCTTGAGGGCGGCGTGCGGTGGCGGTTCGTAGGGCCGAATTTGAGTTTCGCGATTCATCGCATCTCAGTGGAAGATGATTACGCCGCTGGCGGTCGCGATCGCGGCCTCAGAGCCCCGGTAAAGGGCGGCCTTTGTGCCGCTCTTGGGCACAAACACGATGTCAGAAGCTCTGAGGGGCAAGTCGGGAACTTTGCCATCCAGAATCTTGCCGAGGTCGATGGGTATCTCAGTGCGCTGGCCCGTGGCTGCATCCGTGCGAATTACTCGCGTGCGGCTTTTCGCCGCGGTAGCTTCTATTCCCTCCGCCAGGGCCATCGCTTTCAGCACCGACATCGGCTCATTGGTGTGAATCGTGAAACCGCCGGGGCGCTTGACGCTGCCGACGACGTAGACGATGCCCGCCTTGGGAACCTTCACGATATCACCAGGATAGACGGGCACGTTGTAGCGCGGGTCGGCTGAATCGAGCAAACGGCGGAGATCGATTTGGACAGTATTGGGATTATTCGGGTCAGGAGTCATGTTTGGCGAATCGGAATTTGCTTTAGTAGTGCTTGGCGAGTCGCCGCCCGCGGGCACGTCTTTGACGCTGGCGACTTTCATTCCAGCGGGAGCGGGATCGGAAGTGGCGGCTTGCGCCGGCGGGACATCGGGAGAATTCAACCCAGCGCCGCGCATGACGAGCACTTTGTCGCCCGCATCATCGGTGAGCCCCTGAGCCATCGAAAGCATTTCGAGCAGAGTTTTAGGCCCTCGAACCTGAAAGACGCCGGGCTGCGTCACGGCGCCAAGCACCGATATGGGATGGCTTTCGACTCCCGTGACGAGCACGCCTACGTGCGGATCGTTCATATAGGCGCGTAATTTCGCTTCAAGCGAATTTTCCACCTCGCGGGCAGTGAGACCCGAAGCCTGAAGCGCACCGACAAGGGGCATGGATATCTCGCCATTCGCTGAGACGCGAAGCGAGCGACTCAGTTCTGGCGCCTCGAATACGTTGATTTCGAGCAGGTCTTGCGAGCCGATGCGATACTCGGAAGAGATTCCATGGTTCTCCTGCGAAGCGGCTGTTCGTCGCAACTGCTCGAGACGGCGGTTGAAATCCTGCGTTGAGACGGGAGCGGAATCCTGTTGATTGCCGAGGGACGGCGCAGAAGCCTGCGCGCGGGCGCTAGGCGGACCCCCGAAAACGGCTACGGCAAGTAGAAGGCCTAACGGAAGCCGACTGGAGAGTATTGTCCTCACGCCGCTTTCTCACATCGCCTAAAAGCCCCAGGTTTGCAATAGAGGGTTTTCTGCAGGATCCGCCTGGGGGACTTTAAAGATGCTGCGAACAGACCCCAGCACCTATACGGGTAACGCTGTATTCACCCTCGGAGGTGTCTGTATAACAGGGCACCGGAGAAGGCGTCAAGGTTTTCGTTTGGAGGAGGCCACGGGCCAAAGGATGCCCTTACGAAGAGCTCTTTCTCCGGCTTCGGGGGCTGCCGCCAAATTTGCCCCTCCCACCCACGGCTTCGCCGTGCGCTATCAACTTGCGCCCCTTCGGGGGCTAATCGCGATTCGCACAGGGAGCCGACGCTAGCGCAGCCTCGTTGCGGCAAGTGGATGTGGCACGAAAACAGTCGGCGCCCGCAAGGTGCCGGCGACGCGTCTGGTCACACGACACAGGGAATGAGGGGAGGGTCTAAGACCGGCCCTACGGTCCACGATAGGGACGGTCAGCGGCCCTCAAAGGGGTAGCGGTCCTGGGCGAGGACGGCGTCCGCGACGCGGCGGCGAATGGAAATTGTGTCGAGTGGGTTGTGTTTGGCGAAGCGGCGCAGAACGGCGAGCTGCGTGATCAATGTATCGCCGTCGGCGGTGGCAGCCAGAGCTACGCGAGCCTCTTTTTCGACGCGATCTATCGCGTCATAGATGAAGACGCGAGCAGCATCGACCATAACGCTCGCGGCGTCGCGGCGACTGGCAGAGGCTTTTTGGGCCCGGCGGAGTGACGATTCCATGGCGTAGACGTCCATGACGATGTTCGCGAGCGCGCCAACGATTTCCTGGCGGTCGGCAAGCTGTTCCCGATATTTCTGAACGGCAGTGCCGGCAGCAAGAAGGAAAATCTTCTTTGCTTGCGCGACGACGCGCTCCTCTTCAGCCAGGGTGCCGGAAGGCGATTCTTCGAATGAAGGCCCGGCGAGAACTTCGTCGGCAAGTTTCATGGCTGCGGGAATCAGCGGCAGAATGCCCGCCATCGCGCGCTTCATCAGCATCTGGATGATCAGCATACGATTGATTTCGTTGGTGCCTTCGAAGATGCGGTTGATGCGGCTATCGCGGTAGGCGCGGGCAACGGGATAGTCTTCGTGAAAACCGTAGCCGCCGAAAATCTGGACGGCTTCGTCGACACAGTAATCCACAGTTTCACTGCCAACGACTTTGCTGATGGAGCTTTCGATGGCGTACTCTTCGAGGACTTGCATGGCCTGCTGCGTCTTGTCGGCGCCGGATTTGGGCTCGGAAACGGCCGCGGACACCATTCCAGCGGAGCGGTAGATCATCGATTCGACGGCGAAGATTCGAATGGCCATTTCGCCGAGCTTGGCCTTGATCAAACCGAAATCGGCGATGGGCTTGCCGAAGGCGTGACGCTCTTTCGCATATTTTGAGGAAGCCGCGAGGACAAATTTCGCGCCGCCGAGGCAATAAGCACCGAGCGAGAAGCGGCCGACGTTGAGGGTGTTGAAGGCGACGATGTGGCCGCGCCCGATTTCGTGCAGGAGATTTTCTTTGGGCACGGGAGAATTTTCGAAGAAGATCGGCACGGTGGAGCTGCCCTTGATGCCCATCTTTTTTTCTTCCGCGCCTACGGAAAAGCCGGGTGTGCCGCGCTCGACGATGAAGCAGGAGAATTTTTCGCCGTCAATTTTAGCAAAGACGATGTAAATATCGGCGAAGCCGCCGTTGGTGATCCACATTTTCTGGCCGTTGAGGATCCAGTTTTTGCCGTCGAGTGAAAGCACGGCGCGAGTGCGGGCGGCGAGGGCGTCTGATCCAGCCTGTGGTTCTGATAGGCAGTAGCAGGAAAGCTTTTCGCCGGTGGCGATTTTAGGAAGATATTTTTTCTTTTGCTCGTCGGTGCCGAAGTAGACGATGGGAATCGTGCCGATGCCGGCGTGGCCGCCGTGAGAGACGGCAAACGAGGCGTATCCGGCGAGCTTTTCGGCAAGGATCGTGGCGGAGACTTTGTCCAGGCCCGAGCCGCCGAACTCTTCGGGAATCGCGCCGCCAAGAAGGCCGATATCGCCGGCCTTCTTGAGCAGCGAGGCCATTAAACCTTCTTTGTGCTGTTCGAGTTCGGGAACGCTGGGCAGAACTTCTTTGGTTACAAATTCTTCGGCAGTCTGGCCGATGAGGCGCTGATCGCCGGTGAGGTCGGCAGGCGTGAAAATATCTTCGGGAGCGCTGTTCGTGATCAGGAATGCGCCGCCGCGATTCAGAGTTTGCGCTATGGAAGTGGTTGCCATGAGCTGCCTCGCTTTCTCACCCGTTTCGAATTTGGAACCTATTGTCCCGCTCATTCGCGCGAAGTTCAATCGCGATGCAGGCGCGTGGCGACTCGCTGGCGCTTTTCTGCATTGGGGCCTATTGCCCCGATTCCGCAGCGGCGCGAATCGATTCGACGTATTCAGGCGGCAGATTGTGTTCGGCGGCGCCGTCGAGAATGGTTTTCAAGTAGTGGCCGGCCGGGTGCAGGCCCTTTTCGACCTTCGTGGCGATGAACGCCTGGGCGACGATGGTTTTGCCGTCGCGATCTTTCACGTCCACCTGAATGCGGCGATAGTGAACGGGCGCGCCTTCGAAGCGGTCGAGGTTGCGAAACGCCGATTCATTGATCTTGTAGAGAATCCCTTCGACAGATTTTCCGGAGGCGGGGCGGATGTTGGCTCCCGCAGTGCCGCCGCGGACTTTTTTGTTGAAGGCAAGCTCGTAATTCTCGAGGCGCGCGGGGCGCTCTTCCAGAAATTCGCCGGCGCGCGAGCGCATTTGCGCTCGATTCATGTTGCTGGCGTATGCGAAATACCAGGCCGTGGCTGCCATTTTGTGATGAGTTGAGAGAGCCGCCTAGGAAGCATCATCTTAGCGAGAAGCGGATGGGAGAGCAATCGGACGCGGTGGAGTTGTGGCGAAACGAGTTACATCGGGATGAGCAGGCCTGTGGGAAGAGCATTGACACCTGAACATGGTGCGCGTAAGAGATAATCGCTTCCCGGATCTCCCTTCTGCGAGGTAGCGAAATGGCAAAGCAAATTGTCCTGGGCGGCCTGGCGGGCGCCGTCATTGTGTTTGTGGTGTCCGCGATTTTTCACATGGCGACGGGTCTCGGCGAAGCGGGGATCAAAACGCTTCCCAACGAAGACGCAGTGCTTTCGATGATGCGTACGTCGATCCCGGAGTCGGGACTGTACGTTTTTCCGGCCGCGGAAATGAACCAGAAATCGGCGGCAAGCCAGGCGGCGTATCTCGAGAAATACAAGGCCGGCCCAACTGGAATTCTGGCCTACTCGACGGGCGGAAAGGATCTGGCATTCGGGAAATTGCTGGTGAATCAATTCCTATTCAGCCTGGTGTCAGGGCTGCTGATCGCGTGGGTTCTCGCAATGACGGCGAGCGCGACGACTTATACCACTCGCGTGCGGATCGTACTTATCGCTGCATTGTTCGGCGGATTCGTATACATCTTGCCGTACTGGAATTGGTATGGGTTTCCAGCGGCGTACGTGGCCGGTGAACTTGGCACGTGGGCGGCGAGCTGGCTGATTGCGGGATTGGCAATGGCCGCGATTGTGAAGCAGAAACCAGTGCCGGCATGAGTGCGTTCACGCCCTAGCGATGGCCAGAAAAACAATCGTTTTTCGGACCAAATTCTCAACAGACGAGTGTTTGAGCCACATCATGGACATAGCCGACGAGGCAAAGTGGGCAATCTTCTCTTTCTCGCATTACAAGGGATCCAAGCCACTTCTAGTAGACATAAGAGGACAAGAAATTGTTATGCGGAAGCGGATTTATTATCGGAACAGTTTTCAGCCTTTCTTTTACGGCAGGTTGATTTCAGAAGTCAGTGGCGCAAGGCTTGAGGGAAGTTTCAAGTTCTCTCGTCCGGTACGGCTCTTCATGATTATTTGGACGCTCGTGGTCGCAACGGAAATCCCCGGGATGATCGCGTCATTGAGAATTCCAGCAGAACCAAGCAGCGAACGCTGGAGGGCTTTGCTGCCGGTCGCGATGATTGCCGCTATGCTGTTGTTAGCGGCGTTCGGCTGGTTAATCAGCAGAGGGCACGAACGGCTGATGATCGAGACGCTGAAGAAAGCGCTCGATGCCCGAGTTCAGGAGCTCGAGCCCGATGTCCCTCCGGTAGATGCATACACGAACCGCCCGATTGGCTAGCTTTCGTCGTGCCTAGGCGGCGCGTTCGAAGATGCCGGCAGCGCCCATGCCGCCGCCGACGCACATGGTCACCAGGCCATAGCGAGCGTTGCGGCGTTCGAGTTCGCGGAGGATCGTGGCAGTAAGCTTGGCTCCAGTGCAGCCGAGTGGATGGCCGAGGGCAATCGCGCCGCCGTTCACGTTCACCTTTGCGGGATCGAGTTCTGCCAGCTTGATAACGGAAAGCGCCTGGGCCGCGAACGCCTCATTCAATTCAATCACATCGATCTGATCGAGCTTTAGTCCGGCAATCTTCAGCGCTTTGGGGATGGCATATACCGGCCCCACACCCATTTCTTCCGGCCGATAGCCAGAGGTGGCAAAAGCCAAGAAGCGCGCCATCGGTTTGATTCCCAGCTGACGCGCGCGCTCCGCGCTCATTACCACTGCGGCTGCCGCACCATCGCTCGTTTGCGAACTGTTGCCTGCCGTGACGGTTCCATACAAGTGAAAGGCGGGCTTCAGTTTTGCGAGCGCTTCCATGGAGGTGTCCGCGCGCGGCCCTTCGTCGACTTCGAATTTCAGCTTGGTGGTCTTGGGGCGCGAACCGCTCGCGCCAGCCGCGCCATTCGAGCCGTTTGCGCCATTTTCGAGATACGCGTAGTTCACTTCAACCGGCACGATTTCGTCCTTGAATTTTCCGCCGGCGATTGCAGCGAGCGCCTTCTGATGGCTGGCGAGTGAAAACTCGTCGGCCTGCTCGCGCGTGATTCCGTATTTCTTCGCCAGATTCTCCGCGGTGAGGCCCATCCCCAGATATGCGTCGGGGTAATTGTCCATCAACCACGGATTCGGAGCGATCTTGTTGCCGCCCATGGGTACCATGCTCATCGACTCGGTGCCACCGGCAACAGCAATGTCGCCTTGCCCTGCCATGATTCTCTCGGCGGCCAAGGCGATGGCCTGCAACCCTGACGAGCAGAAACGATTGATGGTCATGGCGGAAGCTTCCACGGGCAATCCGGCACGCAGGGATGCGATGCGCGCGACGTTCATTCCCTGCTCGCCTTCCGGCATGGCACAGCCGAGAATGACGTCTTCAATTTCTTTCGGATCGAGGCCTTTCGCGCGCTCTACGGCTTGCTTAATGACAATCGCGGCAAGATCATCCGGCCGCGTCGTTCGGAGACTTCCCTTTGGCGCTTTTCCCACAGCGGTACGAACGGAACTTACGATTAGTGCTTCTCGCATCATTCACCTCAACTGACTTCTGTCGCGAAAATACTCGCAGCCACCTCGAGCGAACAAGGCCCATTGGATGCCATGGCAAGGGAAAAAGCAACAACGCGGCGGAGTCGCGTGCGAGGGCGCCCGAATTGTTTGCGAAGTTACAGCCGGAATCTTACGGTGACCATCATCTCGATGGGGACCGGCTGACCATCGAGGGTCGACGGCTGGTATTTCCAGCGGCGCACGGCGTCAACAGCAGCCTGCCGCAGAAGCGCAGGTCCGGACACGGCTTTCGCGCCGACAACGCGGCCCGATTTGTCAATCTGGGTGTCGACAACGACGTCGCCCTCGACGCGAGCTTGCCGCGCAGCAGGTGGATAAACCGGCATGGGTGAGGAGATGAGTTTAGGCTGTTCGATCTTGCTACCGGCGGGCTGAGTTCCGGCGTTCGGATCAGCAGCGGGAGGAGCGATGACGGAAGTTTCGCCGACTCCGGGCAAGTCGCTGGGCTGAGCGCTGGACGTCAAGCCGGGATCCAGGGCGGGAGCTTCGTTTTCCGAAACCGCGCGCTGCGAGGAAAGCGGGTGGGCATCCATTGCGGTGGCCAGCGGATTCGGCGCGACTTTCTGGCCGGGCTGGTCCTCCGCAACAACGGTTGCGCTAGGTTGCTGCGGCGCCGGCGTTTCTTTCGCCGTTCGGGTGGGAGCAGGAGTCGCGGTGACGGTCACAGCAGGAGCAGGATTCACGCGCGCCGGAGCAGGATTCGACTCCGCCGAAACTGGCGACTGCTGCACAGGCTGCTGTGAAACGCCGGGCTGGGTCGCCGAAGATGTGGAAACTTGCGACGCTTGTTGGGATCGAACTGCCGTGCTGTGCGTAGTTGCCGGCTTCAAACGGAAATACCAGACTCCTCCGGCCACAGCGAGAAACAGCACGCCGATGCAGGCAGCAATCAACAACCAATTCTGCCCGGGCTCGGCCTGCGATGCTGGGGCGCCTACTCCGATATCGAGACGGGCTCCAAAGGCAACGCCTGCGCCTTCGCGCGGCAGCGGCGCGGGTTCGCCGGCGATCTTCGTGAGGGGCGGCTTGGCTTCACTGTCGAGCGACGCGAGGACCGACGAAATTGCGTCTTCGTCACCGCGGAGTTCTGCGAGTGAAAGCGAGGCTGACTGAGGCTCCACAGCTTCGAGGGCGACTGGCGGTTGTGCGGCACGAATTTCCTTTTCGATTGTCGTGGCCAGTTGCGCAGCTTTCACTTCGCGAGTGGAGTCGGCGGCAGGCTGAACTTTTTCTTGAGCGCCAATGGAAACAAAGCTTGAGGCGGGCGACGCCTGTACTGCCGGCGGCGGAGCTGCGAGCGGCGTTGTTGAAGGCGGAGCGACAGGAGTGATCGGTTTAACGGGCTTCGGGGGCATCACGGTGGATTGCGCCAGGGTTTCGACGGGTTTCGGAGGAGGCGCAGTTGAGGCGGGAGCCCACGATATGCCGGTTGGCGCAGCGGGTTTCGATTCGACCGGCAGTGCCGCGGGCAGCGGACCCACGCTCGGCGCCGGCTTTGCAGCAGACGACGAGCTCGCTGAGGGAAAGTGTACTCCCCAGTATCCGGGCTGTGGGTGCGTGAATTCCACTTCGACGTACGCCTGCATATTGGGGAAACTTCGGACCTTCAGCACGCGACAAATCGCGTCCTGCTTCGATTTCAAATTGGTGAGCACCAGCATTTGGCCGGCACCGACGGAAGTGGCCATGCGCAGTACGCCACCCTGAGGAAACACGATCATCGTCGTCGTTTGCTCTTCGAATGGCTCCGTTTGAGGGGCCGCTCCGCGCGCCTGTTCTGGGACTCGCGATCCGTGGACCTTTATGGGAACTTCGAGCGAAACAGCGTCCGAGCGCATGTGTCCGGCAGCCGACTTTGCCGGAGTGCTGGCTGGCGAGACTAACGTTTCCTTGGCGGAGCTTCCTGTTTCGACGACGTCCTTGGTTAATGGTGCCATTGGCAAATCTGCGGCGAGCGGCCGTTTCCCCTCAGTGATGGATTTTCAGCGCTTTATTGGATTTTCCTGGGCAGCGACAAAAAGCGGCAATGGTACCTTCGTACTTCTTGTTGTCGTTTTGAACGCAGGGTCGCCTCTCCGATCTTTTCGTGAATTATTCGCCTTTGCGCGAAACGACGAAGGGCACCGGAGGCGTGATTTTGTATTTCTTCGAGAAGTCGCGCTCGTTGAGGGCGACGCCAAGACGGCCGCGGGAATCGATATAAAGCAGCGGATCTCCCACGGGCACATCCATGAACGTCTTCACGAACGGGAACGTGTAGAACCCGCGATCAATCTTGACGGTTACCTTGTCACCGAGTTTGTACCCTAACGCCTGAAAATCTGTCGCCTGGATATCCGTGATCAGGCTGCCGTAAGGGTCGTCGAGCCCGATCACGGCGCCAACGATTTCATTCTTGTCGACGGTGGCGACGCGCGGGCTGAGCCGCACGAGATCCTTCACGGCGCCGCCCGCCAGTGTCCAATCCTCTCCCGCGGCCAAGTGGGCGGCTGCGGGCGAGAAAACGTCGCGGCCATGGAACGTGGAGGAGATGTTTTCGCCGATCATCCAGGCCGTATTGGTGATTTCGCGCGCCCCTTCGATGCCGTCGCGATCGGCTACCGGCGTAATCAGGCCGTTATCCGGAAGAACGAAGAATTGGCCCCGTTTCGATTTGACGATCACAGCTTTTCGCGAGGTGCCTACTCCCGGATCAACGACAACCAGAAAGACCGTGCCACTCGGGTAATACGGAGTCACGCCTGCGAGGAAACGGGAACCATCTTCGATGGAATATGGCGTGACCTGATGGGTGATGTCCATGATTCGCGCGTTGGGGGCGATGCCGACGATGACAGCTTTACAAATTGCCACGGAGTCATTCGCGGTGCCGAAATCGGTCATGAAAACAATAGTCGGCTGCGCCGTCTCTACCGTGTCGGGGGGCTTTGAGTCGTCCGCCTGAGCGATGTGCTTGCCGCAACCACCGAGAAGGAGCACGGCGCATAAGAGCGGCGCGCAAAGCGCGCACAGCAATAGGTTAGACAGGAAACGTCTTTGCGGCGAATGCATCTGGCCCCGAGCTCAGAATACGACGGCGCGGAAAAAGACAATTGGGGGAATTGGGGCCGTGCGATGAGACGAGTAACAGTCAGATGGACACTGGCCGCAAGTGCAGGTCGAGAATACGGGCCGCTTTAGTGCACGAGCTGCGGACGGTTTCGATACTCCTCGTACAACTGGTGGTGGCGGTTTTCGAGACTGGTGAGCTGACCCTTGATGAATAGATAGCGGACCTGCGTTTTGATCTCGAGGGGATCGCCGTCCGTGACGATCAAGTTTCCCAATTTGCCCGGTTCAATCGTGCCCACCTGGTCGGAGATGCCAAGCATCTGAGCCGCGTTGATGGTGACAGCTTTCAGGGCCTCGTCATGCGGCAGACCATACGCAACAGCCGTGCCAGCGTACTGAGAAAGGCGCCGTGAGAACCCGGCGCCGAAACTCGAGAAGGCGATCGGGATTCCCGCAGCTTGAAGTTCGGCGGGCTGCGTCATTTCACGGTCGTAGGCCGCGTCCTCTTCGTGCGGCTCGCGCAGCGTGGGCCCCAGAATCACGGGAATTTTCTTGTCTTTCAGGAGGTCCTTCACTTTCCAGGCGTCGGCGCCATCTGCCAGCACCATGTGAATGCTCTGTTTCGCGAAAAAATCCACAGCACTGTGAATCTCGCGCGCTCTCGCGGCGATGACGATAACTGGAAGCTTCCCTTCAACCACGGGAACCAGGGCTTCGAGTTTCAAGTCGCGCTCATAGTTTGTGGGGGATCCCTTCTCTTTCACCTGTGCGTAGTGACGGGCTCGGTCGAGCCAGTCACTGATTTCGTTTATCTTCTTGTCGTAGTCCTTTTTCGCTTCCTCAAAGGGCTTCTCCTGGACCGAGAACGTGGCGAAATCGAAGGAGCGCGTTTCCATAGTGGGCCAGTTGATGACCATGGCGACGGACCGCTTGATCTGCATTTCGTCCATGGTCCATCCGGCAAGATTGAAGGCGGATGCCTGTCCCGTTATGACGCCGCCGCCCGGCGAATCGAATCCGCTGGCGCCAGGGGCGGCGACCACGTGAGTGATGCCGCTCGCGCGCGTCACAGGAATATGCGCGCTGGCGGGATTCACGGCTGTCGCGGCGACGATATCCGGGTTGTAATTGCCGAGTTCACTGACGTCCACCGTCGCGCCCACGGCGCTGACTTCGTCCAGGCCGATTTGGGTGACGGGATCAAACAGGCCGGGATAAACTTCGAGGCCGCTCGCATCGATCACCTGAGCGCCAGCCGGAATTTCCGCGTTCGCACCGATCACCGCGATTTTGGCATCGCGAATGACGACAATTCCATTTTGAATTGGCGGCCCGGCGAGCGTGTACACCTTCGCACCCTTAATCGCGTAGACGCCGGGAGCGTTCTGAGCCATCGCCACGAGTGAAAAAACGAGAGTCGCGCCGAGCGTCATGAGGCTTGACGAAGTCGCCAGCAGGATTCGCGATTTCACAGCGCACCTCCCGCAGAGACCTGACCGTCGCTCGTTTCAGGCTTTCCGCCTTTTTTCTTGGGCTCAGGCTTCTTTCCCTGTTCCTGCGGTTTCTTCTTCTCGGATTCAGCTGCTTTCTTTTCCTTGTCGATCAAGTCCTGTTTTTCTTTCTCGAGAGAAGCGCGCTGCGCGATGTCGCGATCGCGATCGAAATAGACCTGACCGTCGATGAGTGTTTTTTGGACCACGGCGTAGACGCTGAGGGGATCGCGATTGTAAATGGCGAGGTCGGCATCCTTGCCAACGTCAATTGAGCCGACCCGGGTATCGATTCCGAGCTGGATGGCAGGATTTAGTGTGACAAGTTTCAGTGCATCATTAGGCGAGAGCCCACCATACTTCATGCTTTTTGCCGCTTCTTGATTGAGGTGAGTGGCTTCCTCGGCGTCATCGGAATTCACCGAAACCACCACGCCCCGCTGCGTCATGAGTGCTGCGTTGTAGGGAATGGCGTCATAAGCTTCCATTTTGTAGGCCCACCAATCGGAGAAGGTGGACGCTCCCGAGCCTGACAGTGCCAGTTCATCCGCGATCTTGTAGCCTTCCAGGACATGCTGGAAGGTGCGCACCTTAAATCCGAATTCATTCGCTACGCGCATCAGCATCGCAATTTCGTCGGCCCGATAACTGTGGGCGTGAACGTAGCGCTTGCCTTCCAAGACTTCCACCAGGGGATCGAGGGTGACATTGCGCCGGGGCGGAATCAGGTTTGCCTCGCCCGCCGCCTTGCGTTGGCTGTAATCGTCCCATTGTTTCTTGTATTCGCGCGCCCCGGTAAAGGCCTGGCGGATGGTTTCTTCCACTCCCATGCGCGTTCCGGGATAGCGCCGCGGGACGCCCGGTGGCGGGTCGAAGTTCGACCGCTTCGGATTTTCGCCGAGGGCGAACTTGATTCCGGGCATCGCGCCTTCCATCGGCAATTGATCCGCGGGCTTGCCCCAGCGCAGCTTAATCACGACCGTTTGTCCACCGATCGAATTGGCGCTGCCGTGGAGGACGTTCGCTTCGGTGACGCCACCGGCAAGATCGCGATAGATGCTGATGTCGACCGGATTCAGGACATCAGGAATTCGCGCCATCGAGGACACGGATGGACCGCCTTCGTTGACGCTGCCGTCCACCGCGATGTGCGAGTGGCAATCCACGATTCCGGGAATCACGAATTGCCCGGTGGCGTCAATCACCGTTGCGCCGTCGGGCGCTTTGACGTCGGCACCTACCCCAGCGATTTTGCCGTCACGAATCAGAATCGAGCCATGCTCGATGTTTCCGTGCGTGACCGTAAGAACCGTGGCATTCCGAATGAGAATCGTGTTGGAGTTTTGTGCCGAGGCAGGGACCGCGGCGAGAAGGAGCGAACCCAGCGCCAAGAAAAGCCCAGACGTGTTCATCGGTTTACCCTCGCAGTCGAAGTTCCCCGGTCAGCGGCTGGACTCGCTGACGCGCGGTTGGGCTTGTCGTCGCCTCCGTGAGGCTTCTCGGACGGCGTCTCGGCGTGAACCTGATAAAGCCTGCCGTCGACAAAAACGTCCTTCACTTTTGTCTTCTCGTTGAAGATGTCGCCGTCTGTCACCACCAAATTGGCAATTTTGCCTGTCTCGATTGTGCCGAGGCGGTCGCCGACTCCAAGAATGTCGGCTGCGTCTTTGGTGAAGGCGCGGAGAGCAGCGTCAGGCGTGAGGCCGGCGTCCAGAGATTTCTTCAAGTTTTTCGAAATATCCTTGGGGCCAGCAAGCCCGTCGGAAGAAAACGCAAATTTCACGCCTGCCTTAACGAATGCCGCGGGCGTTCCGGGAGCGCGATCACGAAAACGCAATTCGCGCAGCGTCTGCTCTCCTTCCGGATCCGCGTCCTTCGGGCGCTCCGGCCATTTGAGGCCTACGATTACGGGTACGTTCTTCGCTGCGATGGCCTCCGCGACCGCGTAACCTTGCTGCCCACCGTAAAGCGCCGCCGGAATTTTCCATTCGTCCGCGAGCCGCAATCCCCGCAAAATCTGTACCGAATTGTTGGCGGGCAGAATCACAGTTTCTTTTGCCGCAAGAGCCTGACTAATGGTGCGCTCAGCGCGGTCATAGGGAAGGCGCTCGTTCTTCGTTGGGTTGGCATCGTAAATCGGCTCAGACTGTGCGTACCACGAGGCATCATCAAGCATCTGCCGCACGTAGGCGATCGTGCCCATCAGAGAATCCGGAAAACCGAAAAACCCTCCCGCGGGCCGGAACGAAACTTGAAGCGTCGCCGAAGGCTTGACCACGAAGTCGCCGGAGCGGTCTCCGCCCAGGTCGATGATGCTCCCCTGGCCGGGAAAAATTCCGCTGTCGGGCGCACTGAGGACGGTCGTGAACCCAGCGTCGCGCCAGGTCTCAATCCGCTTATCGTCCGTCTTGAACTCGTCCGCTGCCACGCGCCACGGCGTCGTTCCGGGACGATCCTCGGGTCCCATCGGAATCGGTCCACTGGGCGTCATGCTGCGGCGCGCGGCGCCGCGCCCCCCGGACACAGGGCCCGGTGTCTCTTCCTCTTGCAGGCCGATGTTTGTCCCAGCGTCGATCAGGCCCGGATAAACCGTCATCCCCTTTCCATCGATCACCCAAGCTTCCGGCGGGATGGTCACGTTCGTTCCCACCGCCTGGATGAGCCCTTTCGCGACTACGACCGTTCCGCCATCAATCGGAGCCCCTGCCGCCGTCATGATTCGCGCATTCGTAATTGCGAAATAGCGGGGCTCGCCGCCTTCGCCGAAGGCGCCGCGAGACATGCCAATTAGAGCGGCCAGCGCCGCAAAAGCGAGAAGCAAGTGAAAAAGCGACGGCCGCAATCCTCGCTGCGTATCTGGCATCAGACGCTCCGTAACCAAGATTCGAGAAGTGTTTGATTCGCTTTGCTCAAAGCGGAAGCGGGATGCTATCGGCACGCCGCCTCAAAATCAAGCTGAGTAAAACAGATGGAATAATTTACGGGAGCATTGACGCACGAGAGCGCCGGGGAGTTACAACTCAAATTGAGAAGGAGCCACCACAAGGAACGAGAAAAGGTGGAGGGCTCGCTGGGAACCCTCCACTCAAATCGAAGGTGCCTAAGCTAAAACTGCTTCAACAGAATACCGGTGGTGATGCGCGAGCTGTCCGTCTCGATCACTAACACCACATTCGGACTCACGTCGTAATAGGCGAGCTGGAACGTCGCGCCGTCGGCCGCATTGATAGTTGCAGTTCCCCGGCCGTTTGCGTCAACGCTTTCGATCGAGCTGCTCGAGTTGATGTTGAGGCCGAGGAGAAGATTGTTCACCTCAGTGTTATTGATGTCCATTGTGCCGGTGATCGCAGTGCTGTTGATATTCAACGCAGACAGAATGTCCTGCTCGCTTACTGTGGCCCGCGCCGCCCCCGTGAGGTTCAGGGCGAAACTGCCGGACGGTGTCGTCTCGCCGGACTGCAGATACGCGATTCCGGTGGCGACAATATTCGAGTCCGTCTCGATCAGCAGGACCGGGGTAGGCAGGGTAGACGTCGGGTCAGGCGCCGCGACATAGCCAATCAGGTTAAAGCTACCCGATTTTGTCGTGATGCTCGAGAGCGAGACTCTTCCTGTCGTGGGGTCCACGGCGTAGGAGCCGCTGTTGATCGCTGCGTCGGTTTGCGAACTGATGCCGTTCGAATGATTGTTGTTGTCGAAGACTCCGCCGGTTGTGGTGCCACTCGTCGAACTCGCCGAAGAGCCGCCGCCGGAAATGAGAACACCGCCCGCAGCGTATGGACCGAGGTTGGTTCCCGCCCCTCCGCCCAGCGTAAACGCATAACCGCCCGCCGCAAAGAGATCTGCCACGTATCCAGCGTTGCCGGGGGTTAGGGCTGCATACGCATCCCCCGACAAGAAATCGTTTCCGTCCGTCTCGACCAGATGAATGTGGTTCGGACTCACGATGTAGAAGTCAAAGAGAAGTGAGTTTCCGGAATTGGTGCGAACCAGGTCGGACTCCAGATCGGTGCTCGCCAGGCTGAGAGCACCCGGAGCCGGCGCACCCGGACTCGCGATGAATGATCCCGTGAGGGTCGTATCATCGACTGAGTTGTCCTTGTTGCTGCCTGCCGATCCCGCGTCATTGATATCGACGACATTGCCCGTGGGCGCGATTGCGCCATTACCTTCGCTCGTAAATGCACCCGCAATCGCGAGGGGGTTTCCCTCCGCATCCAGGCCGCCAAGCTGAAACACCCAGTGCTGCTGCGCGGTTGCGAGCGGCGGACTCGTAGTATTCTCCGCATCGATGGAACCGCTACCTGTCGCGGTCGAATTGAAATTGATCATCAAGGCATGTTGCGCAGGGCCCCCGAGCGCCGTTCCATTCGCCGAAAGTGCAATCTGCCAGACCTCTCCGGTGCTGAGATCAACGGTGCCACGGCCGTCCGGACCAATCGAAAACGTGCCGTTAATGCTCTGGTCCGCACTGATACCGTTTGCATCCAGCAAGTCTTCAATCCCCGTCAACGTGCCGGCAGGATTTGCGGCGAAGTTGCCGGTTACTGCAAGGTATCCCGTTCCGTCATCCCCGATGTACGAAATGGCGTAGTTGCCGCTGAGGGATGCGTTCGCGTAGATCACCGTGACTGCGGAGTTGCCGGACGCGCCTGCCAGTATCGCTGTAATGACAGTCGAACCGCCCGGAGGAGGCGTAAGCGGGGCCGTGTAGTTGCCATTCGAATCGATTGTTCCGTGGACCCCATCGCCGCCTTGCGTTCCGTTCACTTCCCAGGTGGCAGTGCTCGTGACATTGTTATTGTTCGACAACGCGGTGAAGGCCGTGACGCTGCCAGCGGCCACCGAAGCAGCGGCTGGATTCACCGAAAGCCCTTGCGCAGATCCAATCGTCACGACGGCCGTAGCCGAAAAGTTCCCTGAAGCCGCAGTTACGGCAATCGCGGCTGGGGTGGGAACACTTGAGGGAGCTGTATAGACTCCGGCGCTGGTAATCGAGCCGTTCGAAGATCCGCTCACGGCCCAGGTCACGGTCGCGCTCGGATTGCTGGGAACGTAACCGGTAAAGTCAATCGTGCCGCCGACCGGAACACTGGCTGTCGATGGATAAACATTCAGCCCTGAAGAGGACGGGGTTGGGTTCGGTGGTGGAGTAGTGCCACTTGAACTGCTGCCGCCGCAAGCCGAAAGACCTAACAGCCCGGCGACTGCGGCGACCAATACCGCCAACGATCCAGCTTTGCTACACATTTACAGCCCCTTCCTGCCCCTGGTTTGCGGGCTTCCCCAGCCCTGAGTTGAAGACTGGCCCTTTTTGGCCACTGCTGTGCGGAATGGTGCGTACAGGGATGCCGTGCTCGTTGCGCAGAACGAAAATGTGATTGGAAGTAGTGAGAATTCGAGCCAGCAACACATTGTTGCTGCCAAGGGTTTGCATCATTCCTGTCAGAGTTACGCTTTGACCCTGCCAAATGCCGAGGTACGAAGGCTTGCTCGCAGCACCGAATCCGAGGTGAGCATCGACAACGCCGTTCGCCGTTTGGACGAAGATCTGGGTTCCGGCAAGGCCGTTGGCTCCAGTGGTATCAATCTTCTCAATCGTGCCCTGAATTTTGACTTCCTTGCTCACGTCGTAGGCGGGCAGCAGAGTGTTCGTGCGAACATCGGCTGCGGACGTGGCTGTGGTCTGCGCCTTGATAACCATACTGGTTGCAAAGATGATTGCGGACACAGCCACGACTGGGGCTAACCTTCGGATCATTCTTGTCTCCAGAGTGTTCATAGCTTTTCGAACTGACGCGCCCAAAGATTGCTTGAGCATCCGCACATTAATTGCCGCCCGAGCACGGCAAAGTTCCGCTGAAAATGGATTCCTCGGTCAAACCGAACTGACGCATTCGGGACATCGAAGTTATGCACAGATGCGCAAGCAAAAAAGTATTAGGCCCATAATAAGAACACGGGCGCGGAGAAAAAGTTGCCCTCATTGCGGCCTAGGGTCTTATGAATAAAGGCAGAGATGTTTGTCGGGGAGCTAGAACCAACTTTGAGAAGCGGGACTAGTTTCGGAGGGGTTTGCCAGTCTTCAGGGTGTGCGCGATGCGGTCCTGAGTTTTGCGCTCGCCACAGAGGCTGACGAATGCCTCGCGCTCGAGGTCGAGCACGTACTGCTCAGGGACCATTTGGGGTGCGGTGATGCTGCCGCCGGCGAGGATATAGGCGAGCTTGCGTGCGACCACTGCGTCATGTTCGCTTGCATAATCGCCGCGCAGCATCATGTGAATGGCAAGCTTCGCCGCCGCAAGAAATTCCTCACCCAGCACGCGGATTTCCGCCGGTGCGGGCGAATGGTAGCCTGCGCGAACCATGGCAAGCGCGGTTTCCTTGGCATCTGCCACCTGGCGGTCGCGATTCATGGCGATCGAATCAGACGGCCGCAGATAGCCGAGCGATCGCGCTTCTCCGCCGCTGGTTGACACTTTCGCCATCGCAATATTCTCGAAGACGGGCTTTAGCGCGTGGAACAGATCCAGATCCTCGCCGCCAGCGGCATGCTCGTTCGCGCGAATCAGCATTTCCTTCGTGCCGCCTCCGGCTGGAATCAGGCCCACACCGGTTTCCACCAGCCCCATATACGTCTCCGCCGCGGCGTGGATTCGCGCGCCGTGCAAACTGATTTCGCATCCGCCGCCCAGCGCCATCCCTTGCGGCGCCACCACAACCGGGCCGGGTGCGTACTTGATGGCCATGTTGACGCGCTGAAATTCCCGCACGGCCAGATGAATATCATCCCATTCGCCTTCCTGCGCCCCGATCAACAGCAACATCAAATTCGCGCCAACCGAAAAGTTCGGCGCCTGGTTAGCGATTACCATAGCGTCGAAGTCGGAGCCGAGCCGCTTGAGCCCGGCGCGGATCATAGCCACGATGTCCGCACCGATCGCGTTCATCTTGGAGTGAAATTCGCAGCAGACCACGCCGTCGCCCAAATCGATCAGGCTGGCCCCGGAATTTTCCTCCACGACGCCGGAGCGTTCCTTCACGGATTTCAAAATGATGATGCCGACAGGCTCTTCCAGAGGTTTCAACGCGCCGGAGCGGAGATCGAAATAGGTCGTGCTTCCTTTTTGGCTGCGGTAGAAGGATTTGGCTGGCGCAGCGAGGACCCGCTCGACGAGCGGTGGAAGCGCCTTGCCTTCGCGCTGCAACGCGCCTGCCATTCGGTCGACTCCGATCGCGTCCCACACTTCGAATGGGCCGAGTTCCCAGGCAAATCCCCAGCGCATCGCGCGGTCCACGTCGACAATCGAGTTCGCAATTTCCGGCGCACGGCGCGCAGCGTAGAGGCATGATTCGCTCAGCGCGGACCACAGCAGCCGATTGGCTTTGTCTCCATCCTTTCCTTCGAGCGCGGGGGCAACCAGTGCCCGCAAGCGCTCCGGCGTGCTCTCAATCGCCTTCCCTGCTTCGATGGACCCGAACTTCGCCTTCTGTCGCGGGCGATATTCCATGGTGTGCCAATCGAGCGTGAGAATTTCCGAATCGCCTTCTTTCTTCACGCGCTTGTAGAAACCGCTGCCCGTTTTTTCTCCGAGCCAGCCGCGCTTCATCATTTCTTCCACAAGCACGGGCAGGCGGTACATTTCGCGCGATTCGTCGTTGGGAACATTCTCGTAGATGTTGCGGACGACGTGCGCCAGCACATCCAGTCCCACAATGTCTGCAGTACGGAACGTGGCCGATTTGGGCTGGCCGATCGCGGGACCGGTGCACGCGTCCACTTCCTCGATGGTCATATCGAGCGCCTGCATCTGGCGGATTACGTTCAGCACCGAAAATGTGCCGATGCGGTTGGCGATGAAATTCGGCGTGTCTTTGGCAACGACGACGCCTTTGCCGAGGCGCAAGTCGCAAATTTCGTCCAGTGCTTGGAGGACTTCTGGCCGCGTCGTCGGACCGGGAATCAACTCGACCAATTTCATATACCGCGGTGGATTGAAGAAATGAGTGCCCGCCCAGTGCTGCTGAAAATCTTCGGAGCGCCCTTGGGCAATCAAGTGAATCGGAAGGCCCGAAGTGTTGGAGGTGACGATTGTGCCCGGCTTGCGCACCGCTTCGACGCGTTCGAAAAGCTTCCGCTTGATCTCGAGGTTTTCGGCGACGGCCTCGATAATCCAATTCGCCTGGCCGCACCATGAAAGATTGTCGTCGAAATTACCCAGAGTGATCAGGCGGGCGCTTTCAGGTGTGAAGAATGCGGCGGGCCGGGATTTTTTTGCCGAATCGATTCCCGCATAGACCAGGCGATTTCGTACCGCCGGACTTTCCAGCGTGAGGCCCTTCTTCGCTTCATCGGGGCTCAACTCGTTGGGAACAATGTCGAGCAGAAAACAAGGGATTCCCGCATTCGCGAGATGCGCGGCGATGCGCGAGCCCATCGTGCCCGCGCCCAACACGGCTACTTTCTCGATTCGCTTTTTCATCTTGTCTGCCTGCCCGATGAGGCAGTTCTCTCCCGGTTCGGCGGCCACACATCGTTGCAAAAGGAAGGAGCGGGGTCAACCGCGGAAGGGTTTGTATTTACAATCCGGTCACACGCCGAGAATCGTCGCGAAACCTGGAGTTGCGTTAAAGTGTTTCTATAAGGGGTCAGGGTTGCGCCGCAATGGCCAACTCGCACGAGTCCACAGGCACCATGGGCACCGTATTCAAATGGATCGGCACCGCGGTTAAAGGGCTTCGTTCATTCGCCTATTCGGGCGACGAGCTTCGTCCTCGGATCGGCCTTGCACTCGGGGGCGGATTTGCGCGCGGCATCGCGCATATAGGCGTGCTGCGCGTTCTTCGCGACAACAACATTCCGGTGGATTACATTGCCGGCACCAGCGTAGGTGCGCTGATCGCAGCAGCCTACGCCAGCGGCAGCACGCTCGAAGAAATGGAAGTGCAGGGCTCGGCCACTCGCTTCCGCGATTTCGGCCGCTGGACGATTTCGCGCATGGGCATGGCGTCGAACGAGCGCCTCGAGGAATTCCTTCGCCGCTTCACATTGCTGCGCGACTTCGAAGAGATGAAAATCCCCCTCGGCATCGTCGCCACCGACCTGCTCTCCGGTGAATCGGTCCATTTCACAAGAGGCGAAATTGGGCTCGCGCTGCGCGCCTCCTGCGCTTATCCTGGATTATTCCTTCCCATCGAAGTACGTGACCACGTGCTGGTCGACGGCTTTCTCACCGAAGCGGTTCCAGCGGTTTGCGTGCGGGAGATGGGCGCAGAATTTGTCATTTCCGTTCACCTCGAGCCCGGTCTGCTGGCGAGCAAACCGCGCAACACCATCGAAGTTATCAGCCGTTCCTTTTCGATTATCCAATCGAACTCGCATCAGCCGTGGCGCGATGCCACGGACGTCCTAATTGAGCCCGACGTTCACAGTATTTTGTGGGATGAATTCGTAAGGACGCCGGCGCTGGTCGCGGCGGGCGCCGACGCGACCATTGCGGCTTTGCCACGAATCAGGGCGGCATTGGCCGGATTCCGGCTGGCTGACGACGGGCGCGAAGACGAGTCGCATCCGCAAGAGCCGGCGAGCCGCGACGACGTTGCCCTGTAGAGCGACTTCGAAGCAATGGACCTCTGCTAACGATCGCAATACTTGCGCGTCGAAGCCGGATTGAGGAGCCGGACCTCTCGCTTTGACCGCTGCAACGCCCCAGTCAATGCAGGGCAGGCCCGGCTCTTCTCTTTCGGTGCCTTCCTACAATATTCCGTGAATTCGGAATCCGAAATTTTGTAGGACGCACGAACCCAGCGGCCTGCCGCGGCTTTTCCGCCATCAAAAACACCGTTCCGCCTTCCCGAAAGCTAACCGACGGATGGCTTCTCGGCATCTTCGAAGAGTTCGACGGTCACGGGCTTTCCATCGCCTTTGCCGCGCTTCGTCAACCAGTCGCTCATGGCCAGCGCGAGGCGAGACGGATCGACGCGCAGCCCAACTTCGAGTCTTCCTTCCCCTGTGGGGAGCGCGTCGTCAAATTCGGCGGAGCCGGTGAAATTGCGCATGCAAAAACTGTCCAGCCACTCGAGAGGCATCGATCGCCGCTCACCGGCGACCAGAATCTTCGCCTTCAATTTTCGTGCGTACACGGGCGCAGTATAACAAACGGCTTCTCGCGCCGAGAGCGGGGCTTCCCGGAAAAACCTCAACTTAGGCTTTTGAACAGCGCTGCGAATTGTGACAGCGTCAACTGTTCGGCGCGCGCATCAGCGGGCAAGCCGCACGCGGCGAGGACTGCGTGAATGCGGTCGTCTGAGGCCCTCGAGCGCAAGTTATTTCGCAGCGTCTTTCGTTTTTGGCTGAAGCAAAGCTGCACGAATTCGAGAAAGCGCTGCTCATCGGCGATTCCCAGCGCAGCGCGCTCGCCGGGCAGCATCATCTTCACCAGTGCCGACGTGACGCGTGGCGGCGGCCGAAACGCCCCAGGCGGAATTCGCAAAACGATTTCGGGCTTGGCATAAAACCGACACATCACCGACAAGTATCCGTAGTCGCGCCGTCGAGGGCTTGCAACGATCCGCGCGGCCACTTCAAACTGAACCACGATGTGAATCGACAGAATGCGGTCAGCCCAGCGAAAGAGATGATGAAGAATCGGCGACGTGATGTAGTAGGGCAAATTGCCGTACACACGAAATTGGCTACTTGCGGCTTCGCCCACTACCTTCGCAAAATCCACCTGGAGAACGTCTGCCCGCACCACTTCAACGCCTGCCAAGCCGCCATCACGGTGCGAGTCCCCACCGACGCGCTCCCGGAGTCGCTCCGCTAATCGCCCGTCGGTTTCGATGGCAACTACGCGACGGCCATCGCCCGCCAGCAAGGAAGTCATTTCGCCGTGGCCCGGGCCAATTTCCACCCACGTCTCGCCCGCGCGCAGCGGCAAAGTTTCCGCGATTCTGCGCTGCCAGTTCGAGACCGCCAAAAAATGCTGCCCCAGCCGCTGCCGCGTCATAGGTGCCGAGTGTAACCTACAAGTTGTAGTACTTCAGAATACGCGCGCAGCATCGAGCCTTGACGAAGGCCGCAACCTTCCGCTACCGTTTTTGTTTCGTCATTTTCACTAAACTGAGGACTCATGAAGATCCTGTTCGTATCGTCTGAAGGATTGCCGTATTCGAAAACGGGCGGCCTCGCGGACGTAGTCGAGGCGCTCCCGAAAGCTCTCGTCGAAGCAGGTCACGATGTCGTCGTGCTGTTGCCTCGCTATCGCGGCAATAAAATCATTGCCACCGTGATTTCCAGCGTCACGGTTGCGCTTGGCGATCACCTGCGCTTCCCCGCAATCGCTGAGGCTCCCGAGGTCAGTGGCGTAAGGTACTATCTGGTTGACGATCCCGAGTTCTTCGACCGCGAGCAGCTCTACGGAGACAAGAAAGGCGACTACCCCGACAACGCCGAGCGTTTTACCGAGTTTTCCCGGGTCGCCATCGAATTCGCAAAACGCGTCTGGCTTCCCGACGTGATTCACTGCCACGATTGGCAATCCGCGCTCGTTCCGGTCCTCCTGCGGACGCAATATTCCGACGATCCTGCAGTCCGCAACCTTCCTGTAGTTTTCACGATTCACAATCTCGGCTATCAAGGACTGTTCCCTGCCATCGAACTGACAAGGATTGGCCTGCCAGTGACGCTGTTCACCACGGATCAACTCGAATATTGGGGGAAAGTGAATTTCCTCAAGGGCGGACTGATTTTTTCCGATTATCTAACCACTGTCAGCAAGCGCTACGCAAAAGAAATTCAAACGCCCGAATATGGCTGCGGCCTCGAAGGCGTGATCAGCAATCGCGCCGACCGGCTCGTTGGAATTCTGAACGGCGTCGATTACTCGATCTGGAGCCCTGAGGCGGACACCTTCATTGCCCAGAACTACTCCGCGCACAATCTGGACGGCAAGAAAGTCTGCAAGAAGAGCCTGCTCGAGGCGTTTGGGCTTCCCGCCGATAATGCCGACCGTCCTTTAATTGGCATCATCTCGCGCTTCGCGGACCAAAAAGGGTTCGACCTGATTGCGGAAATCGGCGCCGATCTCACCCAAGAGAACGTCGCGCTGGTAGCGCTAGGCACTGGCCAGCCCGAATACGAAAAGCTTTTCAAAGGACTCGCCGAAAAATATCCGGCCCGCGTGGGCGTCAAGATTGGTTACGATAACGCGCTCGCCCACCGGATCGAGGCCGGCGCCGACATGTTCCTGATGCCCTCGCGTTACGAACCTTGCGGCTTGAATCAAATCTATAGTTTGCGATACGGTACGGTTCCGATCGTCCGCGCGACGGGCGGCTTGGACGATACGATTCAGAATTTCGACCCCAAGACGCAGCAAGGCACCGGGTTCAAGTTCGAGGAATACTCGGGTTCGGCGCTTCTCAAGTGCATTCGGGCGGCGCTGAACGCATATCGCGAGCCAAAGACCTGGCGCACAATCATCGCTAACGGCATGGCCAAGGATTTCTCCTGGAAGGCCTCAGCCACCGCCTATGTAACTGTTTACGAAGCAGCTAGACGCGCTAGAATCCCAAGGGTAGCTCAAACATCTAAAGCTTAGTCCCGGGCTTCGGGGCAAGACAAGACAAGGACAAAAATGGCAGACAACGTTCAACCCGTAACCGACGCGAACTTCCAAAACGACGTCATCGAGGCCAGCAAGACGCAGCCGGTGATTGTCGATTTCTGGGCGGGCTGGTGCCGCCCGTGCCTGGCCCTTTCTCCCACCGTGGAAGAATTGGCGCGCGAGCACGCTGGCAAAGTGAAAGTAGTGAAGCTCAACGTCGATGAAAATATGAATACCCCTGGCAAGTACAACATCCGCGGCATTCCCACGCTGCTCCTTTTCAAGGGTGGGCAGGTGGCCGACCAGGTGGTTGGGGCCGTTCCCAAGGACCAGATCGAGAAACTGATTCAGCGCCATATCTCCGCATAGCAGTCCCCAAGAATCTGGCGACGAAAACCAGCCACTGCAAGCGATGCCACTGGGCGATCAGCCCGCTCATGGTCGAATACCACGACCGTGAGTGGGGTGTGCCCGTGCACGATGATCGCGTCCTGTTCGAGTTTCTGATTCTGGAAGGCGCGCAGGCGGGCTTGAGCTGGGAGACGATCCTCAACAAGCGCGAGAACTACCGCAAGGCTTTCGACGGCTTCAACGCGAAAAAGATTGCGAGCTATGACCGCACAAAAGTTCGCGAGCTATTGCACAATCCGGGCATCGTCCGCAATCGGTTGAAAATTGACTCAACGATTTCGAACGCCAGGGCCTTTCTCGCTGTTCAAAAGGAATTTGGCAGCTTCGAGCGCTACATCTGGCAATTCGTCGGCGGCAAACCAATCGTCAATTCGCGAAGCTCATCGCAGCGCGTGCCCGCGACGTCATGCGAATCCGATGCCCTGAGCAGGGATTTGAAGCGCCGCGGCTTCCGCTTCGTCGGCTCAACGATTTGCTATGCGTTCATGCAGGCCGTCGGAATGGTCAACGATCACTCCCGATGTTGCTTTCGATCCCAAGCCAAGCGGCAGTAGATTCGCGAATGGGGTTCGGCTCACAAGCCTTGTTTTCGGGTTCGCTGCAGCGTACGATGAATTATTGCGGTCGCCTTCCTGTAATGTTTTTCTAGTTTGAATCGAAGCGGGGTTGGTGCGGCGATGGGTGTGGAGCGCGCGGCATGACAGGAAATTCGCGGACGAAAGCCATAGTGGTAGTTGGCGCGCAATGGGGCGATGAAGGAAAAGGCAAGGTTGTCGACTACCTCGCCTCATCCTTCGACTACACAGCGCGTTACGCGGGCGGACACAACGCCGGCCACACTGTGATGTTCGATAATCGCCGCTTCATCCTGCAACTTATTCCCAGCGGCATTCTGCGGTCTGGAAAAAAAGCCGTCATTGGCGCGGGCACCGTCGTCGATCCCGTTGCTCTCCTCGCCGAAGTGGAGAATCTGAAAAAAGCGGGCGTGGAGGTGCGCGGCCGACTCTTTCTGAGCAATCGCGCTCACTTGATTTTCCCGTATCACCGCGAAATGGACCGAGCTGCGGAGTCCGCCCGCGGAGCAGCTAAAATCGGCACCACCTCGCGTGGCATCGGACCGGCCTACGAAGATAAAATGGCGCGGCGCGGCATTCGCGTCTGCGACCTGCTCGACGCCGATAAGTTCCGCGAAAAGCTCGAACGCGTGATCGCGGAGAAAAACGCGATTAGCTCGGCCGCTTACGGCCATCCGCTCGAGACGGCCGGCTTGCTGGAACAATATCTCGAAATCGGGGCGCACCTGCGCGGTCTCGTCGCAGATACTACTGTGTTGCTGAATGACGCGCTCGACAAGGGCGAAACCGTGCTATTCGAAGGCGCGCAAGGCACTATGCTCGACATCGACCACGGCACTTACCCCTACGTCACATCGTCGAACGCCACTTCGGGGGGCGTGGCTACCGGCCTGGGAGTTGCGCCGTCGCGAATCACGGGCGTCGTTGGCGTTACGAAAGCGTATACAACGCGCGTGGGCAGCGGGCCTTTTCCCACGGAAATGCCTGATCTCGACGCGCAGGAAGTGCGCACGCGCGGCAATGAATTCGGCGCGGTTACGGGACGCCCACGCCGCTGCGGCTGGCTCGACCTTGTCGTTCTGCGATACGCGATCATGCTCAACGGGATCGATTCGCTTGTCGTCACCAAACTCGACGTCTTCGACCAACAAAGCGAAATTTTGGTTTGTACCGGTTATCGTTACAAGGACCAGCCACTAAAGGAAATGCCCGCCGACGTGGAAACCCTTTCGCAGGTTGAGCCCGAATACAAGAAATTGCCCGGGTGGCAGAAACCCACTCCCGGAATTCGCGACGTGAAGGACTTGCCTGCCGCCGCGCGCGATTACCTCAATTTCATCTCCGACCAACTGCAGGTGGAAATCGGCATGATCTCCACTGGACCGGAACGTGACGCCACCATCGTCCCCCGAGGGACTAAGCTGGCATCCTGGTTGTAACCATGCTTTCCTACCAAGATGCGCGCGCCAAAGTGTTTGAAGTCGTCGGCGCGCGCGGCGGCGCGGGCGCAAGAGCGACTGAAACGGTCGACATCGCAAGAAATCCTGCCACCGCTCTTGGCAGGTTTCTGGCGGAAGACGTCGTCGCCGATCGGGATTACCCCGCTTTTGATCGCTCCACTCGCGACGGCTTTGCACTACGCGCGGCCGATGCCGCGAATCCGGGCGCCAAACTCCGGCTGATCGGGGAAAGTCGCGCCGGTCTGCCATTCAATGGCTGCGTCAGCGCGGGCGAGTGCGTCCGCATCCTCACCGGTGCAGGCCTTCCCACCGGAGCAGATGCCGTCATCATGCAGGAGTATGCGCAGACCGATGGTGATTTCGTGGTTTTCGATCGCGGTATTGACGCGGGACAGAACGTCGTCGGCGCGGGATCGGAAGCTCGCGCTGGCGGTCTCGTGCTCGCGCGCGGCACTCGAATCGGTTACGCCGAACTAGCGGCCGCGGCGCAGGTTGGGCGCATCCACCTACCCGTGGCCGTCCGCGCTCGCGTCGCGATTCTCTCCACCGGCGACGAAGTCATTGCCGTCGACAAAAGCCCTGGGTGCTTTGAGATTCGCAACAGCAACAGCGTCTCCCTCGCTACGCAAGTGGCTCAAGCCGGGGGCGAGCCAATCATTCTGGGCAACGCTCGGGATGATGTAGGGGAACTGCGCGCCGCCATCGAATGCGGCCTCGATTCGGAGATTCTCGTTCTCAGCGGCGGCGTCTCTGTCGGCACCTACGACCTCGTCGAAGAGGTTCTTAGCGGACTCGGGGCGAAATTCTTCTTCGACTCCGTTGCTATCCAGCCCGGACGCCCTGCCGTTTTTGGCTGGTGCCGAGGCAAACCCGTTTTCGGGCTCCCCGGCAATCCCGTGTCGACCATGGTTACCTTCGAGTTGTTCGTCGCTCCCGCGATAGCTATTCTCAGCGGCGCGGAGCCGCCTCCGCTGCCGCTTCTTAAGGCCCAGATGGCGCATCCGCTGAACGAAAAGCCACCGCTCGCCCACTTTCTGCCGGCCAGGATCAAGTGGGACGGGGGCGGTAAAAGCCCCGTCCCGCAAGTCGAAGCGATTCCCTGGCGCAGTTCGGGGGACATTGGCGCGGTCGTGCGAGCGAACTGCTTTCTCGTCGTGCAGGGCGAAAACCAGAAATTCGAGTCCGGCGATTGGGTGGACGTGTGGCTGCAGCAATAAGGCTTTAGACTTGATGTTCGCCGACAAGCATCAATGAAAAGGCTATCGCATTTCGACGGAACTGGCAAAATTCAAATGGTGGACGTTACGGCGAAGCCATCGTCATCCCGTAGCGCCACGGCTCACGGATTCGTGCGGATGCGCAAGGCGACCGTGGCGAGCATACGGCGCCTCAACTCTCCTAAGGGCAATCCGCTGGAAATTGCACGAATTGCTGGAATTTCAGCGGCCAAGCGAACTTCGGAGCTGATTCCACTTTGTCACCCCATCCCGTTGACTCACGTGGATGTGCGCGCGAAGCTGTGCAAAAATGGAGTGGAAATCACCTCGACCGCCATGGCATCAGGCCCGACGGGCGTGGAAATGGAAGCGCTCGTGGCCGCAAGCGTGGCTGCCCTGACGATCTACGACATGTGCAAGGCGCTTGAGCGCGGCATGGAGATCACCGAGTTGTACCTCGAACGAAAAGCAGGCGGGCAAAGCGGCGAATACATTTCGCCGCGCTTGAATCGCGGTTCGCACGCAAAGCGTATCGGCTCGCAGGGGCACGGCAAATAATGGCGCAGATGAAAGACGTCAAAGTTCTGGTCGTGGATGATAATGCGCTGATCCTCGACCTGCTGATGAAAGGTCTTTCGCCGCACTGCGACGCACGCGCAGCCGCGGATGGCGCTGACGCACTGCTGAAGATCGTCGACGATCCTCCGGATTTGGTGCTCTGCGATTACCGCATGCCCGGCCTCGACGGCCGCCAGCTTTACGAAAAACTGCGCGGGCGCGCGCAAACGAAACAGATTCCCTTTATCTTTCTCGCCAGCCGCAGCGACATCGAAGAAAAGCTTCGCCCGATTGTCGATGGCGTCGAGGAATTTATTCCTAAACCCTTCTTCCTCAGGGATCTTATTCGCAGCGCGAAGAAGGTTGTCGATCGCCTACAGCTCGAAAAGCTCCAGAACCGCGCGGTCCGGCCCGGGGTTATTCAGGGCCGTTTGGAAGAGATGGGCATGATGGATCTCATGCAGTCGCTCGAAATGGGACAGAAGTCCTGCGAGCTTACAATTCGGCATGAGGGTGAAAGCTGCGTCATGGCATTCGCCGGCGGACAATGTAAAGACGCGAAGCTGGGCGCCCTCGAAGGCGAGTCTGCCGTTTATCAGGCGGTGCGATGGCAAGCCGGCGATTTCGAGATCAACTTTAACGCGCAGGCCTCGCGCGAGACCATTTCGCGCAGCACAACCGGATTGCTCATGGAAGCTCTTCGCCTGGTTGACGAAGAGCAGCGCGATGCCGCCGGCGAGGACGCCAAAGTAACCGAAGGTTAAGCCTCCTATCTTCATGCGCGTCTGCGTGCTTACCGTCAGCGATTCCGTTTCCTCCGGTCGGTCCGACGACCGGTCAGGGCCAGCAGTCGCCGCTCGCTGTCGCGAGCTCGGTTGGGAAATATCGGTATCAAAGATTATCCCCGACGACCGCGCCGATATCGAAGGATTCTTAACTGAAACCGCAGATTCGAAACTTGCCGACTTGATTCTCACCACGGGCGGCACAGGGTTTGGCCCGCGCGACGTCACGCCGGAAGCCACGTTGGCTGTGGCCGATCGCCTCGCTCCGGGATTCGCCGAGCATATGCGCGCGGAAGGCCAGAAGAAAACCAAGTGGGCGATCCTGTCGCGCGGCGTCGTGGCCATTCGCGGCAAATCAATCATCGTGAACCTTCCCGGCAGTCCGACGGGCGCCGTCGAATCGCTCGACTTCGTCGCTGAACTGCTGCCTCACGCTATCGCCGTTCTTCATGGCGCCCGCCACGATTAGCCGGCGAAAGGTCGGCGATTCTGTCCTTGATCTCTCACAGACGGTCGATTCTCCCGGCATCAAGTGCAAACCCTTGCTCAAATTTGGCAGCAAGTTGGCGGCTCCTTTAGGGAGTTCTAGTATCTATAGACCTTCGCTTGATGGGAGGGGGCAGGAGAAGAGGCCTGCAATCTGCTACATACGTAGCGAGGGACCGCGCTCCGCGGTCCCTCCATTTTGGCCTCTTGATTGCCATCCCACTTCACAGCTCCGGCTCGCTGGGCGACGAAATCTCTTTCTTGCTGAGCGAACAAATGTAGAATTTGCCGGATTCGCGGCATCGTCGAACCAGTCGGGACTGGTTCGGAGGGCAGTTGCAGCTGCCCTCGCTCCGGGGAGGGGGACTTGGCGCTCTTCGTCCTGCTGGTCGTGGGGATCATCGTCGCGCAAACGTGGCTCGATTGGCGCGACACACAGAAAGACTGGGTTGTGCCCGATTGGGCCAAGGGAACTGCGCTGGCTGGACTGGTGGGGGTCTCCCTCGCTGCAGCTTCCTCTTACGCTTCCGTGTGGTTGGAAGACGCCAGCCAGAGCGCGACGGGTCTGGGCTCTCGTCTGTTCTGGCCTGAATTGGCCTTTCTAGTTTGTGCCATGACGATTGTGATCGTCGCAGTTCGCAAGAAGCGCCTGCGTCTAATGCTGGTTCTTACCGCCGTCGTTATCGGAGCTTTCTGGGTCGGCATCAAGCTTTCTTCCTGAGCGCTGAACCTTTCCGCTATTCACCGATTCGAGACACGGGCCCTGACGACTGCGCCATTCGCCGGTATGGCGCCGACACTCGCCGAAAATGCCGCGACACCAGCCGCCAGGCCGCTTATTCTCTGCCCATGAAGGGAAACATTGAGGCAGGAGGAGTGGTCATGGTGAACGACAACCGGCAGCTATCTTTCGGAGGTTCACTTTCAGCAACCTCGATCACGATGGTGATAGCTGGCCTGCTGATTCTCCTGGGAATTGTGTTTCAATTGGGCGAATTCGGTTACGGCCACATCAGTGCCCAGAATCTATGGCTCGTGTCCGTCGTGACGCAGAGCGTGTGGAATCTCATTCACGGTACGGGATTTGATGAGGTCACTCGCTGGTGGCCTCTCGTGCTCGTGAGTATGGGCTTTGCGATTCTCATGCTCCGCAGAGGACGGATTTAACGCGGGCGAGAAACGATCACGAAACCGATGGCTAAGGTCTGCTATTCCAGAAAAGGCGCTTCGATTGGCATCTTCATCGTTGCCATCGGATTGATCCTGCTGCTCGATCAAATGCAGATCGTGGATGCCGGGACAGTCTTCAAATTTTTCTGGCCGGCCGTTTTCGTTTTCTTCGGACTCGAAATCGCGATTTGCAGAGATAGTCCCGGCCGCACGCTGGTCGGCGTCCTCATCGTCGCTTTTGGCTTGTTTCTCCTGCTAGGCTCCTTCGGTGTGCTCCACGTGGGGATAGGAACCATGTGGCCGCTTCTGTTGATTATCTGGGGCATCTGGGTGATCGGAAGGGCTTTTGGTGCGGAAGATAATCTCAGAGCGAAGTTCAGGACTGCGATCAACGAAAATTTCGGCGATGCGATCGGGCAACAGCCGGGAGAACCGGCTGGACAACAATCCGGAGAGCAGTCACCCCGGGATTTTGCGGGTGAGCTAAAGTTCAGAATTCGAAGCAACATCCATAACAGACTCCGAGACACAGTCAATAATTGGGCGGCGGATTCCGGCAACCCTCAGTTCGACTACTTCGCCATTTTCGGTGGCGTGAAACAGCGAATCACTGTGAAGAATTTTCGCGGTGGGCGGCTTTTCGCCATCTGCGGGGGCTGGGACATCGACTTGACCCGCGCCGACATCGAGGGCCAGACGGCTGTTATCGATGCGAGCGCGCTGATGGGTGGGGGCGAAATTCGCGTGCCGGAGAACTGGATCGTGGAACTGCATGGTGTGCCGCTGTTCGGTGGCTACAGCGATGAAACTCACCAAGTTATCCAGGACCCTAACACGGCAAAGCGGCTGATCATTAAAGGTATTGCTTGCATGGGCGGCGTCGTAATCAAGAACTGATCAAAAAACAGAACTTACATGCATCCGATTCTTGGCAACCTTCGGCGATTGACCCTCTACCTGCTCGCGTGGATTCCTCTTGCGGCAATGTTGGCCTACCTCATGGCGGTCACGACGCCCATCGGCTGGCGCGAATCGATCGGCTTGGCCCTTTCCCTCTCTTTTGTCTATGCCTTCATTTGCATGACGGCGTATTTTTCTTGCCGCGCAACTCCGCTCGAGCGCAGCAGCATCGCCAAGATGACGGCCACGCACGCGATGGGCGCGCTCGTGGCGAGCGGAATTTGGATACTCGTCGCAAAGTTTCTGGCGTACGCTCTTTCGAAGACCGGATCTTTTCCGAACATCGAAGCGCAGATGTCGCACGAGATTCCCGTGCTCTTGGGCTCCGGGATCCTCTTCTATCTGTTGTCGGTCGATCTCTACTACGTGATGATGGCCGTCGAAGCCTCGCGCGAAGCGGAAGCGCGCGCGCTCCAGGCCGGCATTTTGGCACGGGAAGCTGAATTGAAGGCTCTGAAGGCCCAAGTAAACCCTCATTTTCTTTTCAACAGCCTGAATTCCATCAGCGCGCTCACCAGTTCGGATCCCGCGAAGGCTCGCGAAATGTGCATCCTGCTGGGTGATTTCCTGCGCCGCACGCTCGGCCTAGGAGAAAAATCCGCGATTCCGCTCGAAGAGGAGCTTTCGCTCATCCATTCATTTCTCGCCGTCGAGAAAGTTCGCTTTGGCTCGCGCATCCAGATGGACGAAAACATCGATAGGGAGGCCATGACCGTTCCGGTGCCCCCGCTGTTGCTCCAACCGCTGGTCGAAAACGCAATCGTTCACGGCATCGCCAATTTGATCGAAGGTGGCCGCGTTTGCCTCGAGATCACTGCGCGCGACGGCGTTTTGTCTGTGCGCGTGGAAAATAATTTCGATCCCGATGCGCCACCCAGAAGAAAAAGCGGCGTTGGCCTTGCTAACGTACGCCAACGGCTGGCCGCCCGTTATGGAAATCAGGCCAGCTTCGACGTAAAGGCGAATGGCGACCTCTTTCGTGTCGCCATAACCATGCCGGCCCAAGCGGAAGCGCGTGCCTCATGAGCCAGCAGACGAAAATTCGCGCCGTGATCGTCGATGACGAGGAACTGGCGCGCCAGGTTCTGCGCGAATTTCTATCCGAACACAGCGAAGTGGAAATCACCGCGGAATGCGCCAACGGCTTCGAAGCTGTGAAAGTCGTCGCCGAGCAGAAACCGGATCTCGTCTTCCTCGATATTCAAATGCCGAAACTCGATGGCTTTGAGGTGCTCGAGCTGATTGGCCCCGACGCAGCCGTTGTGTTCGTCACGGCATATGACAGTTACGCGATCAAGGCCTTCGAGGTCCACGCGGTCGACTACCTTTTGAAGCCAGTCGGCGAAGACCGGTTCGAGGCGGCACTTCAGCGCGCCAAGGAGCGCCTCGGCGGAAAATTACCTCAGACTACGCTGCCGCCCGCCGAACTCGCCGCTGCCGCGCGCCCTCCTTCGCAATACCTCGACCGTATTCCAGTTCGTGACGGCACGCGCGTTTCGATCATTTCCGTGGCGAAGCTCGATTACGCCGAGGCGCAGGACGATTACGTCGCGCTGGCATCCGAAGGGAAAAAGCATCTGAAGCAGCAGACGATTTCGAGCCTTGAAACAGCTCTGGACCCATCCCGTTTCCTCCGCATTCATCGGTCGTACATCGTGAATCTCGAACGCGTCACTCGAGTGGAGCCTTACGGCAAAGACAGCCACGTGGCTGTGCTGGCAAACGGCGCGCAGCTTCCCGTCAGCAAGACCGGGTACACGCGCCTCCGCGCGTTTCTGGATCGGTAGCCGCAATCGGACGTCTGGGCTGACTAACGAGACACGCCCCGCCCCCACCAGCTTGCCCGACTCGAGGGGCGGCGGCATACTCGACGCATGGACCCGCGAACCCTCTTTGTCGCCGGCGTTGTTGCCCTCTCGATAGTCTCGTCCACTCGCGCCGACGACCTAAAGTTGAAAGACGGTACGAAGATTTCCGGCACGATCGTCGGGTTCGAAGAAAATTCCTTTAAGGTGAAAACCAGCTACGGCTTCGCCGTCGTTCAAAAAGACCAGGTTCTTTCCATCGGAATTTCGGATACTGCAAGCAAGCCCGATTCCGAGAAGAAAGGGGACGCGGAGAAGAAAGTCGATCCGCTGACCGAAAAACCGGCAACTGCGGCCAAGACCGCAGCTAAACCGGACGCCACAAATGCTGTATCAGAGAAGGCGCCAGCAGCACCTCCACCGACAGGTGTTGCTGCTCCGGCGCCTGTCGTTGCCGCATCGAACCTGCCTGCGGGCGCAAAACCGACAACTACGGGTCCGGTAACGGCAAAGACGGCGTCGATGCCAGCACAGGCGGCGACTCCCGTGCCGGCAGTCACAGCTAAGACGGGGCCGCCCGCGCCTCCTCCCGCACCGAAACCGGATACGCCTGAGGCGATTCGCGAAGAAGTGAGCGGTAACACTTACACGAACGACACCTATGGTTTTCACATGTACAAGCCCCCGGATTGGCAAGTAATCGACGGAGCACGCACGCTTCTCCCGGGCGCAATTACTGCGATGGGCACGATCGACCAGACCACCTATCTACTCATCGGCCAGGAGCCGGCCGGTAAAGCGCTACCTTCGACCCTCGACGCCACCGAAAAGCGACTGCGTGAAGTGATGGATAATTTCCGTCCGCTAGGCGATCGCCACGTCACGGTTTCGGGTGGCGACGCCATCGAGCGCCGCTTCCGTGGCACCGTCGACCAGCACGATTGGTCCGGCGTCGTAGCGATTGTTCCGCACGGTACGCGCCTCTACACGATCTTCGGAATGACGTACGCCGACAACGACCTCGTCCAGATCCAGGAAAACGTCATCTCCCGCGCTATTTCGAGCCTTCAGTTCACGCAGCAGTAGCGCAGTTGGGGAACCAAAGGGCCTTGCAACCCCTGTCCAAGAATAGGTCACTAATCATCTCGTGACTTTCACTTGTTGGGTCGAACCGCCGTGATGGCATTTCTCGCTGCGCTGATCACTTTTTGCCAGACCCACGATGAAATGGTGGTGGAATTTTTCGATGTCGCTGTGCGGGCCGATCTAGATAAATGGAAGTATTTCGTCAGAGCGCGAGACGGTGAACACTGAAGCCGCGCACGGACACTAGAACTTCGTGACTTCGCTAAAATGGAAATCGCGAACTTTCATCGGCGGCACCACCATTTCGAATGACTCTTCGCCCGCCGCGCGCACGGCGGGCCCGAGCGCCTCAACTTTGGACAACATTTCCAGAATGCTTTGATTGAAGCGGAAATTGCGCAGGCCGCCCGCGACCTTTCCATTTTCCACAAGGAACGTGCCGTCGCGAGTCATGCCTGTGAGTATCTTTTCGTAAGGATCCACTTCGCGGATATACCACAGCCTCGTTACCAAGATTCCCCGCTCCGTCGACCGAATCATCTCCTTCACGGACGTGTCACCGCCGGCAAAAACCAGATTCATGGGCGCTTCGCCGTACTCGTTCGGAAGCGCGAATCCGTGCCCTGTCGGCTTCGCTCTCATCTTCTTGGCGGTCGCCCGCGAATACACCAGATTCTTGGGCAGGCCTCCATCCACCAGCATGACTTTCTGTCGTGGCACACCTTCGCCGTCGTACGGCGTTCCCGCCTGCAGCGGATGATAGACGTCATCCCACAAAGTGATGTTTTCGCCCAAAAGTCTCTTGCCCATGCGCCCAGTGAAGCAGGAACGCTTGTCCAGCACGGCCGTCCCGGCAAAATCGTAGAAAAGAAATCCTACGAGATCGAGAACCGCGGGAGGCTCCAGAATCGTGGTGTAGTGTCCGGCGGGAATTTCGCGCGGCTGGCGCGAATCAGTGGCTTTGCGGCTTGCGCGATCGGCGAGCTCGTCCGGATCAATGTCGCGAACGTCGGGGGAATTGGACTTCGCCCAACCCGACGAAGTGGATTCTAGAATGGTCACCGAAAATTCAGAGTTCGTTTGCTGGTGCTGCGCATAAAGCCCCTTCGAGTTCGCGAGTACGGATAGCGCCACACCCGAAGAGAAAATTCCCGCGGCCGTCTGTTTTCTTTTCTCCGCCATCTGGCAGACGCCCTTCACCCCCCGCGCGCGATCCTGTGGCGTCATCTCCGCCGTAGCGGGAAAAAACCGCGAGACCTTAGCGTACTTTTGTTGGCCCAGCATCGGCAACAGGTCTTCAGTCTCGGGTTCGTTGCGCGCCAGGCTCGTTGCGACCGCCACAACGCGACGCAGGGATTCTTCGTCAGTTTTGTTCGTGGTGGCGCGAGCGGTGCGGCCATCGATCACCGCACGGACAGACACCGAGAGGATCTGCTCGGCTACATTTTGATGAATGATGTTGTTCGCGAAACGCGTCAGCGCATCAACCGATGCGTCAATCTCGATCTCAGTCTCATCGGCCACACTCAGCTTAAACACGCGCTCCGCAATGCGCGCAAGTTCACTCGGTGTGGCCCACGTGGCCTTGGCAAACGCTGGCGCGGCGGTCGTCGCTCTCCGTCCAGTTCGTTTTCTGATCGAGCGCGCCATCTTATTTCGCGAAGGCCACTCCTATTTTCACGTTCCGGAAGCGAGCGGGCGCCGCCCCGTGGCCCGTGCCCATCGTTTGCATGGGCTGGCCTTTGCCGCAATTTGGTGTGCCCCACAACGTCCAGTGATCGCGTGAACAAATCGCGTCGCAACTGTTCCAGAATTCCGTTGTAATGCCGCTGTAGCTGGGGTTTTTGATCATGCGGCTCTTTTTGCCCCCCTTGATTTCCCAGCCAATTTCCGTCGAAAACTGGAAATTGTACCGGCGGTCGTCGATCGACCAGGAGCGATTCGTTTCCATGAAGATAGCGTCGTCGGTGTCGGCGATGAGATCGTCTAACTTCCACGTGCCGGGATTGATGCTGATATTGGTCATGCGAATAATCGGCAATCGGTTCCAACTCTCCGTCCGCATCGTCCCGTTCGACCGCCCTTGGCCTATAGCCGACGCCGTTTCGCGATTGCTCAGATACCCAGTGAAAAGCCCGCTTGTGATAATCGGCGTGCACTGCGCGGGCACGCCTTCGTCGTCATACGCAAAAGTGCCAAGGCCGGGCCCATGCGCCAGGCGCGCATCAGCAACGACGTTGACGATGTCCGAGGCGTATTTCAGTTTGCGCAGCTTGTCGATGGTGAGGAAGCTCATGCCTGCGAAATTCGCTTCCATCCCCAACACGCGATCGAGCTCGATGGGATGACCAATCGATTCATGAATCTGTAATCCCAACTGCGAGCTGTCGAGAATAATGGTCCCGTTGCCCTCAGGACATTGCGCGGCAGAATGCAACGCCACTGCTTCTTCGCCGACGCGCTGCGCGTGGCCCACGAGGTCGAGCGCATCGATCAATTCGTATCCCAGCAGCATATGCTGGCCGCCGAAGCTGTTCGGATACGACCGCTTCTGAATCTCATTTCCAGCAAACGCGGTTGCCACGATTCCCGCGCCCGACTGCATCTTTACCTGATGAATCGACGACCCAGTGCTGGAGACGAAAAGCTGCTCGATGCGGCGAAACGCCATCGAGCCTTCGGCCAGCGTGACGCCTTTCACTTTCCGCATTTCGTTGTCCGCAGCCATCAACAATTCGATCTGGCGCTCGACGGGGATTCGGAAGGGGTCTTTGATGAATGGATTCTGCCAGGTGTCGATGTAGGCGTTTTCCGGCGCGAGCGCGACGTCCTCTTTTTTCGCTATCGCGGAGGCCTTGGCGATAGCCACGGCCTCGGCTGCGCACGCCTGCACGCCTTCGCGCGTCATTCGATCAGTCGAGGCAAAACCCCAGGCGCCGTCCGCAATCACCCGGATGCCGATGCCGAGGGACTCACTCTCGGCCAACGTGCCTACTTCCCCATTTTTAACGGAGATGTCGCGGTGACGAATGTCCATCACACGTGCGTCTGCGTAACTCGCGCCGCGAATTCTCGCTGTCCCCACCGCTTCGCTTGCCCATTCCTGCATCTTTTTCGCCTGCTACAGAAACCACCATTGATACCTCATGGCCACAGCCAAACGCAAGCAGGACGCGCAGCTGAACTTTCGAGGAGCGTGGGTTGGCGTTTGCGCACTAGAGGAGGTGATACAGCGACGCTAACGCAAGCCATTCGTTAAAATTGAGTCACCGGGGCGAGCACGGTCTGGAAGTGGCGCCATTTCATAGTCTTGGGAGCAGTTGTTAAAACAGATGGGGAGTGGTTTGGCGGCAGTACCATCTAGAGCGCATGACATGGAGTGTGCGTGAGCGCACCAAAAAACTCGGCCAAGGACGATCCCCGCTCAAGGCGCCGCAGCAAGCGAATTCGTGCCCGGGTCCGCATCGCGGTGCGTGTGGAAACCCACGAGCGCGAAATCATCTGGGAAGAGACCGACGCGCTTATCGTCAACGCACATGGCGCCCTGATTCTCCTTTCCGCTCATGTCTCGCGGGACAAATTTCTCACCATCCGCAACCCGAAAAACGAAAAGGAAATTCTCGCTCGCATTACCAGCCTGGGAGCGCGGTTTATGGGCAAGTGCGAGGTAGGCATCGAGTTCATCCGTCCCGCCCCTGAGTTCTGGGCCATTGAAGACACGCCGGAAGACTGGCACGGTGGCCCGCTTGACGCCCGTCGCCGCCAGCCACAGAAAGTCTGATTTGCCTTCGCCGTTGCGAGGTCTTGTGGGTCATTCCTTCGCCCGATACAATTGAAAGCCTAGGGATTGGGCACAGGAGCTTCAGCCATGACTTCACCGGCTACCACACTGCATCGCGGCGAGTTTCAAAACGAACCGTTCATCGATTTCACCAGGCCTGAAAATCGCAAGGCCATGGAAGACGCCCTGCGCCAAGTGAAAGGCCTGTTCGGTCACGAATATCCGCTGGTTATTGCCGGTGAACGCGTGACCACCACCGAGAAAACCAAATCCCTGAACCCGTCGCATCCCAACGAAGTGATCGGAATCTTTCAGAAGGCCACCGTCGAGATGGCGAACCAAGCCGTCGAGGGAGCGCATCGCGCTTTCGAGCGCTGGAAGCGCGTCCCCGCCGAAGAGCGCGTTGAGGCGATTTACCGTGTTGCCGAAATTTTGCGCAAGCGCCGCTTCGAACTCGATGCCTGGCTGGTCTACGAAATCGGCAAAACCTGGCCCGAAGCCGACGCCGACATCGCCGAGCTGATCGATTTCTGCGAATACTATGGGCGCGAAGCGTTACGCCTGGCTGCGCCGCAAAAGCTGACGCCCATGCGCGGCGAAAAAAACTACCTGAAATACATTCCCCTCGGCGTCGGCGTAATCATTCCGCCCTGGAATTTTGCCGCGGCCATCATGGGCGGCATGACCATCGCCGCCATAATCACCGGCAACACCGCCATCGTGAAACCGTCGAGCGATTCGCCCACAATCGCCGCGATCTTCGTCGACATCCTCTACAAAGGCGGCATCCCGCGCGATGTGGTCAGCTTCTTCACGGGACCCGGCAGCACTGCCGGCGAGGCTTTGGTGACGAATCCGAAAACGAGGTTCATCGCCTTCACCGGCTCGAAGGAGGCCGGCTTGCGGATCAGCGAACAGGCCTCGCGCACGCAACCCGGCCAGGTGTGGATCAAACGCACCGTACTCGAGATGGGTGGCAAGGATGCGATCATCGTTGACGATGAGGCCGATGTGGACGCCGCGGTAGAAGGCGTGGCGATGTCTGCTTTCGGCTACCAGGGACAGAAATGTTCCGCGTGTTCGCGCGCGATCGTCTCCGAAAAAATCTACGACGAATTTCTCAGCAAGCTTGTCGAGCGCGTGAAGAAAATCAAGGTCGGCCCCAGCGATGATCCCTCGAATTTCATGGGCCCGGTGATCAATCAGGCTGCCATGAAAACCATTCTCGGCTACATCGATACCGGAACAAAGGAAGGCCGTTTGCTCACCGGAGGCAAGCACGCCGGGGGCGATGGCTATTTCGTTGAACCCACCGTCATCGCGGACGTTGATCGCAAAGCGCGCATTTTTCAGGAGGAGATTTTCGGTCCCGTGCTCGCTGTGACCAAAGCGAAAGACTTCGACGAAGCACTCTCAATGGCCAACGACAGCGAGTTCGGCCTTACAGGTGCCGTCTACTCGCTAAATCCCCAGAAGATCGAACGCGCTAGCGAGGAATTTCACGTCGGCAATCTCTACATGAACCGCAAGTGCACCGGTGCAATGGTCGGCGCGCATCCGTTCGGCGGATTTAATATGTCCGGCACCGATTCCAAATCCGGCGGCCAGGATTATCTGCTGCTGTTCCTGCAGGCAAAAACGGTGTCAGAGAAGCTCGGCGCCACAAGATAAGGCGCGGTTTCTCTGCGGTGAAAATTGGTTTGCTTCGGACTTCGCATCTAAATCAGTGTTTCTCCGCGTTCATCTGAGGTTTCGACGCTACGCCGCTCGTGCAGGCCTCATCTTTAATCCCCATCTCAGAATCGCGTAGGCCACTGGCCCTGAAGCCAGCAGCAGCGGTGCCCAGTGCAGCACCAACGGCTCGCTGTAGTACACCTTCACCGCGCACAAAATTAGCGGAAAAATTACCACGTACGCCACCCCCGCTGCGCCACCGGGGATGCGAAAACTCCGCACCGCGTCCGGCGCCTTCGTGCGCATGCGCCACGCAGCAAACAACGTCAACAACGTCGTCGCAATGCGCGTCCAAATATAAATATTCACCAAATCTTCCACCGGATACTTCGCCAGAATGCAGTACACCAGCGTCGAAAGCGCAATCGCGCGCACAGGGGTTCCAAACCGCGCATCAATCTTTCCGAGCCAAGCGGGCAAATACCCATCCTCCGCCATCGCCGCGGGAATCCGCGTGGTATAAAGAATCGTGCTATTCGAAAGTGACAGCGTGCCAATAATCGACGCTACCAGCATGCTGAGGCCCAGCGCCTCGCCGCCAATCAATCGCGACGCCGTCACAATGTAGCCCGTCTCCCATTTTTGCCAATTACCAAGAACGGCCAGCGCCAGTCCGGTCGGTATGATGTATGTAAGGATATTCATCGGCGTGTTCCATGCGAGCACGCGCACGAACGTCTTCTGCGGATCTTTCATCTCGCCGGTCACGCTCGATAGCTGTTCGTACCCCGCGTAATTCCACATCGCCAGCGCCAACCCTTGCCCAAACACGCTGCCAAATGGCTTGCCTGGCGGCACAAACGGCAGCATGGGATTGTGGTGCCAGTGAAAGAGCGAAACGAGGCACAGCCACGTCACAGGAATCAGCACCAACACAAGCAGCGCCACCGACACCCATCCCGCCACCTGAATTCCGCGCGCGTTCAGATACGACAGCAAGCACAATGCGACGCACGCACCCGCCCATTTTGTGTACCCCGTGAGCCACGGCAGATAGTCCGCCAAGTAATCCATCAGCAGCACGCCGTAGAGGCTGTTGAGCAGAAAGGTGCCCGTCCAATTCCACCAGCCGCACTGGAATCCCCAGAAATCGCCGAACGCGGCGCGGCTCCAGCGATAAAAACCGCCCTGCACCGGCAGCATGCTGTTCAGCTCTGCCGACGCAAACGAAATCGGGATGCTCCAGAAGAGCGGCGTGAACGCGAGGAAAACGATCGCCATTCCTGGCCCGGAGCTGCGGAAAATGTCTTCGTAGCCGAATGGGCCGCCCGCGGTGTAGCCGTAAAAAATCGCGAGGAGCGGGAGGAAGCCGATTTGCCTTAGGCGGGCGTTTGCTTCTGGTACTTGCGGAGAATCAGCCTTAGTGATTTCGGTGCGGGTGTTTTCCATCGGGCGCGCGCGACGCGCAAAGTCGCCGCATCATATGGGACCGCTCCCGCCATTTCAACGAGATTCACGTCGCGAAGCTACTGCTGTTACCATCGGGACGAGCTGATTCGCATCCGCACCGGAATAGAGACAAAATGAAGCATGCCACTGCCGCTGCTCTGGACCGCATCGAGTCCATACTGAAAGAACTTCGGCGCTTCGACCAAATTCACGAAAAGAAGCGCGGCGTTTTTTACCGCAAGTCGTCAGCGTTCGTGCATTTTCACGAAGATCCTGCCGGGATGTTCGCAGACGTGCGTGGCGATAACGACTGGGTCCGAGTGCGGGTCAACACAGTCTCCGACCGCCGCAAGCTCATGCGCCTCGTCGCAAAAATCCTGCGAGCCAAATAGCGTTATTTGTTGCGGAGTTCCGCAGTCCAGTTCGTGATCAGGTTCAGCGGCAACGCGCTCGTGTCGGGCGCGGCGTCGCCAAGGAAGCGGTCGCCTTTCGGATCGACGTCGAAAATGACGTCCTGAAGGCTCGTCACAAATGGCGATCGGAAGAGAGGCTTCACCTCATCAATTGCAACGCTTCCAGCAGATTCTCGGATCGGGGCGGCCACCAAATTGCCGTCCTCGCTGATGAAATAGAGTTCCTTGCCGTCCGCTCCCCACGTCGGGCCCGGAAGGAATCCGTTTGTGCTCACCTGCCATTGCCCGCTTCCCCCGGGGAAAGACGTGACATATAGCTCCGGACGCCCTGTCTCTGACGCGTAATAGGCGATCCATTTTCCGTCCGGAGAGACGCGGGCGTCCGAATGGTCGTAAGATGCGTTTGGCAGCAAGCGAAACGGCTTGCGATCGCCGAACAAGGGAAGCACCCAGATTTGCGACGATCCCATCGGACCGCGCTCGAACACCAGATACTTTCCGTCGCGGGTCCAATCCGTTGGGTGGTCCAGGTTCCCGGAAGAGAGCAAAAGTTCAGCCCCGCCGGAGCCATCCGAACGCTTGATGTAAACCTCTGTTTTGTCCGGGCTCGACGCCTCCGTCGAATAAGCCACTTTGTTCCCATCCGGCGAAAATACCACGTACCACGCGCGACCCGAGAAGGTCAGGCGCGTCTGCGACCCGGTCTTCAGGTCTGTCACATACACAGAGCCACTCGGCCCGTCGAACCTCACTGTCGCGGCGCGTGCCCCATCTGGTGATACTCGCAAAGCCTGCAGTTCACCCAGGATCGGCGCGGGGTTCACCGTGTGCCCCGTTTTGTCGAACCACATCGCGTGATACTGGATGTTTCCAGCGTTCTGAAACAGCAGTACGCCGTTCTGGGAAGCGGATGCAATCAGTCCCCAATTCCCTGTCTCACGAAGGACGGGGCCAATTGCGGTTGGCTCACCGCTCAGCGTCAGGCTGCCGGTATCAAATGGCTGCGCCATCAAGCTGCCGTCGCGGTAATACAAAAGCTCGCCGGAACTGTAGATCGCCGCGGTCTCTGCGTGGATCAGCAGTTTGGCAGGTCCGCCGTCGATACTCCCCGCAAGAATCGCTGAGTTCCCCTCTTCGCCCTTCTGATGGTTCGCAGCAAGATAAATGAAATGCTTTCCGTCCGGCAAAAACCGTGGGAAGCGATGTGTATCGAATTGCGATCGGTCCAGACTGGTCACAGCCACAGGTTTGCCGCCTGAGGCTGGTACACGGTAAAGCGATTCATAAATATACGGACTGTAAATAATGTTGTCCCCGCCCCAGCTTCCGCCACGCGCGTCTGCCGCGGGCGCCAACGTCATAGCGGGACCGCCTGCTATGTCTACTCGCTTGAGCTGCTGATCCGCGAAGAAGCCCACGGATCTGCCATCCGGTGACCAGAACGGAAACTTTCCTCCTTCAGTCCCAGGCAGAGGCTTCACTGTCCCCGTGTCCATTGAACGAAGAAACAACATTCGCCGCGCGTCGGCAACGCCAACGAAAACGAGATTTGTGCCGTCGGGAGAAATTTGCTGCGCTCCAGCTTCATCGCCCAGCGTAATCACTGTTATGTCGGAAGGCGGCAATGATGCGCGGATTACCGGCTGCGGGGCGCTGTGCCCGAATGCGAAATAAGCCACGGCAGCGCCCACGGCGACGCCGGCAAGAACGCCGGCCGCGAGCAGCACATAGCTGAGCGCTCGCGTGCGCGGGGCGCTCTTGGACAGCGCAGCGAACGCAGATGAGCCGTCTGAAGAAGACTGCGCGATCCAATCCAGCTCGTGCTTGATGTCCGCTGCGCTTTGCCATCGATCATCCGGATTTTTCGCCAGGCACTTTCGTATCACGTGGCCCAGCGCAGGCGGCGCGCTGGGATTCGCGGCTGCGATTGGTGCGGGCTCTTTCTCCAGAATCGCGGACGCCACGCTGAACTGCGTCTTGCCTTCGAAAGCGGACTTTCCCGCTGCCATTTCATACAACACCGCGCCCAGCGAAAAAATGTCGCTGCGGCCGTCGAGATCCTTGCCCTCGATTTGCTCCGGCGACATGTACTGAAATGTGCCGACGATGGTTCCTTCCTGCGTGACCGGACTCGACGGAGTTACCGGCGTGTGCGCAGTCACTGTAATTGCCACGCCGCTGTTCAGCGGAATGACCTGCTTCGCCAAGCCAAAATCCAGGAGCTTCGCTCCCGTCGGCGTCAGCATAATGTTGCCGGGCTTCAGGTCGCGGTGAACCACCCCATTGCGATGGGCTTTGTCGAGCGCGTCAGCAACCTGCGCGCCATATTTCAGTACCTGTTCTAACGGCAGCGGCCCTTTCTCCAGCCGCTTCGCCAGCGTGCCACCTTCCACGCACTCCATCACCAGGTAGTCGACGCCATCCTGATGTCCAATATCGTGCAGCACGCAAATGTGGGGATGATTCAGGCTGGAGATGGCTTTCGCTTCGCGCTCGAACCGCTGCTTGCGCACCGGATCGGAGGAAAGCTGCGCCGGCAAAATCTTGATCGCCACGGTCCGGTCGAGCCGCGTATCGCGGGCGCGATACACTTCACCCATCCCACCCGCTCCTAGCGGCTCGACAATTTCGTATGGACCCAGTTGCGTGATGGGTGTGAGTGCCATAGCCGCGGATTATATAGGGAGGGCCAGCTTACGCAAACGTGTCCGACGTTCAGAAGCTCTCTTTGTCTTTCCACCTTGTCTCTTGCGAGTTATGCGGCAGTAATATCAAACAAATGGGCGTGAAACGCATCGCGACGCACGAACAACCCCAGACTGGTCAGTTCCTCTCCATGGCGCGGGTACTTCACCTCATTCAACTGGTCATAGAACACATATTCTTTGTCGCGCGATACGCGATCGCCTAAATGCACGCGCCCCTGTGCGGCTCCGCCTGACAGATTCACAACAATCAAATTCCACGCTGCCGCAGAACGCCATTCGTACACAATCAGGCTGTCCGCGGTGCCATCGCCATCGGGTGTCACCGGCAAAAGCGCCCAATCGCCGTGATGAAACACATCATCCTTGGTCACACGCAAAATCGTGTCGAAGAGTTTTTCCGTCGCGGGGTCCGGCGTTTCAGCTACGGCCATGCGCAACGCAATCGGCAACTGAATCTTTCGCCCCTCGAGCTCCCCCTGAAAATAAAACCGCATTCCTGGCAGCGTTGACATGAGCGTTGCGGCGGCGGCCTGCCGACCGACAAAAGCGACCGCGGACCGCTGCTCGTCATGGTTCTCGAGAAATCGCGCCATGTGGCTCTGATACGCAAGCGGCGCCGCAAGTAAGGCTCTCACACCATGAATACTTCCGCTCCGCACCGCGTCGTAGAGCCCCTTGTCGTATACAAACTCGAATCCGAGATCCAGCAAGCGCTGCTCGGTCCCCCAATAGGCCTCCGCGAGAAGCACTAAATTCGGCTGCGCTTTATGTGCTTCAGCCCAAAATTCAGCCTCTGGCGCTTTCGCTTGACCCAGCAAACGCCCCCAGACTTTCTCGAAAATATCGCTCAGTTGCAGCATGGCCATGTCGCAGCGGAGACCGTCGCAATGCGATGCAATGATCCCTAGCCGATTTATAAACACTGCGCGAAATTCCGGATTGAAAATGTTCACCTGCGCAGTGTCTGTCCACGGAGGAAAATAAGGATCTCGTCCGTTCGCGATAAAAAATGTACCGCTCGCGGTTTCAACTCGATAGAAACTCAAGGGATCGCTCTTGAAATCCTGTTCCGTGCCCTGAACGTAAAACTCCGGATGCTCGCGCACCCAGGGATGATCGAGGGCCGTGTGGTTCCCGACAAAATCGAGAAACAAGGCCAATCCTCGGGCATGCATTTTTTCGCGAACGCGATCCACATCGTTCCAGCCGCCAATTCGGGGATCAGGCGCATATTGCGCCACCGCATATGGTGAACCGACCACGTCCTTTGGCGTCCAGCCGGGCAGCGCACCTGCGTAACCGCCTGTGTTTGACGGCTCGAGCGCGATTCGCCGCGCTTCCGCGCTGCGCTCCCAGACTCCCATCAACCAGACAATGTCGAAGCCGCGATCCGCGAGAACGTCCCATTCCTCCTCGGGCACGTCGGCAAGCTTCATCTCACGTCCTGCGCGCACAGAGAGCTCTTCGAGCCACGCCCAAGTGTTGATTTCGTAGAGGTGCGGATGTGGCCGAAGTGGAAATCCCACCGATCGATGCCCTCCTTGAGTCTCGCCCGGTTTCATGTACGCAATGGCGAGCGTAGAACGCGCCCCGGCGCATGTCAACGACGCCAGCTGCAAGCTGGCACAAGTAATCTGTGCACAATGTTGTCTAACCCGTTTTGCTTCAACACCGCCCCTCGGGGTGATCGAAGCCGTTCCACAATCCGACCAAAGGAAAAGCGAACGATTTCTCTCAAGCTCCCTCAATCATGCTGCCAGTACTCCCGTACCAAAAGAGGACCATCGAATTGGTCCCATCGCTCTATTGGTGAAGAAAGCCTACAAACGTAATTTAGACATGAACTTAAGAGTTGGTTCGGGGTTCTTATTCTGAAGGGGTGTCTTGTGGCTTTGAAGGAGCGAAGGTCATCGCGGCGTTTTCTAATGCGATTGCCGCTTACCGTCCGCTGGACAGACGAAACCGTTGTGGGCGAGGCCGAAACCGAATCTCGCGAAGTCAGCTCTCGGGGCCTGTATTTTCATCTCCCCAAAGGCCTTCGGAGCGGCGCACCGGTCGAAATTGTCATGACGCTGCCCCACGAGCTGACGCAAGCAGGCCCAGTCCGTGTGCGTTGCCTCGGTCGCGTTCTGCGTAGCAGCCCCGAGCATTCGGGCGATGTTGGCGTCGCCGCAGCGATTGAGCGCTACGAATTTATGCGTGCTGGCGAGCTCTGCGTTTAGTTGCATCGCCGCGGCATTACAGATTCTTGCCCAACCCCTGCGGAGATGGGTAAGAAAGGCCGGGCGGCTTGGGTCCCTCAGCCAAGGCCCCCGGCCTCCCTTTTTTTCGCTGGTTACCTGAGCTCTTAATGCCGCAGGTCCTTCAGAATTTCGCGCGCAGCATTGGCGCCTGAGATTCCGGTCACTCCATTTCCGGGATGCGTGCCGCTGCCGCACAAATACAATCCCCGCACGGGCGTCCGATAACGTGCCCATCCGAGCAGCGGCCGCATGGTGAAAATCTGATCAAGCGACATTTCCCCATGGTAGGGATGCCCGCCTGTCAATCCAAATTCCTTCTCCATATCCTGCGGCGTGATCGCCAGCTTGCCAACTATCTTCGATCGCAGATCCGGAGCGTACGCCGAGAGCGTCCTCAAAATCGTTTGCTCCAGCCCTTCGCGATCAGTGCTCGCCCAACTGCCGCCCTTTAATCGGTGCGGCGCAAACTGCATACAAATCGACATCACGTGCTTCCCAGCCGGCGCCAGCGCCGGATCGAGGAGTGTCGGAATCATCACATCAAGATATGGCTCCTGCGAAAACTCACTGTACTTTGAATGGTCGAACGCGCGCTCCAGGTAATCGATTCCGGGCCCAATGTGAATCCGCCCAGCCAGAGCCGACGTGCCATCCACCGAATCCGTCAGCGCAGTAAACGTCGGCAGCCCATCCAGGGCAAGATTCAATTTCGCCATAGTCCCCAAGCTGCGGTAATGCTGCATCTTTACTAGAAAGCTCGGCGGCAAATTCACAGGATCGATAAGGCCTAGAAAAGTTCGCCGCGGGTCCACTGCTGAGATGACAGTCTTTGCTGCCATCTCTTCCCCCCTGGCCAGCACCACTTCCGTTGCCGTTCCATTCTTCACATTGATTCGCACCACATCCGCGCCCGTGCGAATCTCCGCACCTGCCGCCTCCGCAGCAGCCGCCATTGCCGACGCGAGCCCGCCCATGCCGCCCTTCGGTGTGGCGGAATTGCCCACTGGATATGGATCCACCGCCGCGCGGATCAGAAAAAGCGCCGTCGAACCCGCGGACCACGGACCCATCGCAGCTCCAAAAATCCCGCGCGCTGCCACGATCGCCCGCAGCAAATCCGTCTCGAAAAACTCGGCCACAAAATCCGCGACCGCCATCGGGCCCCACCGCAGCAGTCGCATCATTTCCTGCTTGCCCAGGCCCCGAAACTTCCGGCCCACTTTCACGAGCTTCCACAAATCTTCGCCCGAAGGCTTCTCGATCTCTGGCGGCGTCAGCTCCAGCAACGGCTGGATAATTTCCGCTGCCCGCCCGAGCGCCTCCTGAAACTCGCGGTACTTCGTCGCGTCTTTCGCGGAGAATCTTCGAATCTCCTCTGCCGAGCGCTTCACATCCGTGTACAACGTCAGCGAATTCCCATTCGGCGTCGGCGCAAAAATCCGCACCGGCGACTCCAGCTTCTGCAGCCCATGTTTCCCGAGCTGCATATCCGCAACAATCTGCGCGAGCGGCGGCCCTCCTGCATGAGCCAGCGTCGAGCACCGAAAGCCTGGATGGAACTCTTCCGTCACCGCGGCGCCGCCCACAATCGGCCGCCGTTCCAGCACCAGCGGCTTCAGCCCTTTTTTCGCGAGATAAAAGGCCGTCACGAGGGCGTTGTGCCCGCCACCAACAATCACCACATCCCGCGCAGCAGCCACGTTCAGTACTTCCCTTTGTCCTTCAAGATCTCCAGGGCCGCCAACCTCCCTGGGGCGCCCATGATTCCGCCGCCTGGATGCGTCGCCGACCCGCACATATACAGATGTTTGATTGGCGTCCTATACCGGGCCCAACCCGCCACTGGGCGGAGAAAAAAAAGTTGCTCCAGCGAGAGCTCGCCCTGAAAGATGTTGCCCTCGCTCAGGCCCGTTGTGCGTTCGATATCGAGCGGGGTAATCACCTGCCGCCCGAGAATGATTTCCTTTAGGTTGGGCGCGTAATGCGAAATCGTCTCCACCACCGCATCGCCAAAGGCTTCGCGCTGCTCGTCCCATGTGCCGCGGCTCAATTTGTACGGTGCGTATTGCACGAAGCAAGACATGATGTGCTTGCCCGGCGGAGCCACCGACGGGTCCGTCAGCGTCGGAATCACAATGTCGATGTATGGGCGCTGCGAAAATTCGCCATACTTCGCCTGATCGTATGCCCGCTCCATGTATTCCGTCGAAGGGGAAATCGAAATCGCGCCACGCAAATGCCGCCCTACGCCCGGCAAGCACGTAAACTCGGGCAAGGCATCCAGCGCCATGTTCACTTTTCCCGACGAGCCTCGGTATTTGTATCGCTCCACTTCTTCAACGAAATCCCCGGGAAGTTCGCGCGCCTCCATGAATTTCAAAAACGTAAGCCGCGGATCGACGCTCGAGGCCACGATCTCCGCATAAATTTCCTCGCCGCTCTCAAGCGCCACTCCCTGGGCTACACCATTCTTCGCGATGATTCGCGTGACGCCCGCCTGCATGCGTATTTCGGCCCCTGCCTCACGCGCAGCCGCGCCGATGGCGTTGGAAATTGCGCCCGTCCCGCCGCGGCTGAATCCCCACGATCGGAACGCGCCATCAATTTCACCCATATAATGATGGAGCAGTACATACGCAGTTCCCGGCGAACGAATCCCCAAAAATGTTCCGATGATTCCAGACGCCGACATCGTCGCCTTCAGGACGTCCGTCTCGAACCACTGGTCTAGAAAGTCGGCCGCGCTCATGGTCATCAACTGCACCAGGTTGTATTTGTCTTCAGCAGGCAAAGTCTGGAACCGCTTTCCCAGGAACGCCAGCTTCTTTAAATCGCGTGGATCCAGCGACGTGGGGTCCGGCGGAATCATCCCCAGGATCGGTTTTACGAACCGGCACATTTGCACCATGGCTTTGCCGAATTCTTCGTACGCTTCCGCATCCAATTTCGAATGGCGTTCGAGTTCGCGGCGCGTTTTGCCGTGATCGTTCACACGCCAGAGATAATTGCCGTTAGGCATGGGCGAGAATGTGCCGTCGAGTGGCAGGATTTCCAGCCCGTGGCGCGGCAGATCGAGATCACGAATGATTTCAGGCCGGAGCAGAGAAACCACGTAGGAAAAAACGGAGAATTTGAACCCGGGGATAATCTCTTCCGTGACGGCCGCGCCGCCCAGAACGTGCCGCCGTTCGAGAACCACGACTTTCTTGCCCGCCCGCGCGAGATACGCCGCCGTCACCAGGCCGTTGTGCCCGCCGCCAATCACAATCGCGTCGTATCTCTTTGCCATCGAAGTCACGAAAGAGCCGACGCATTCTACAGGTCACAACGCACACCGACAAGGCCGACCCGAGGATCCACTTTGTATGGCCGGAAGATGTCAAAACAGATGTTAGTGCTGGATCCTCAACGGCCAACTTTTCGGCTATCTGAAATTGAAATTCCTGTAGGGATCGAGTCTGGTTGTCGACTGAATCTTCTCCAGCTTCCGAGTGATCTTCGTCTTTTTCGTTGCCATCGTCTTACTCCCTCTTCGTTCGTAAATCCCCTTGCTGCTTTCCGTACGTGCAAGCCAGTCTCCAATCGACCTTCTCTGAGTGCGCCACGATCTAGTTTCCAATCTGCAATATGCAGGCTCCGGCGGCTGCCAGCCGGGTCACAGGGAGACATCCGCGTTGAATTAATCACCTTTAAGTGAATAATTCAGCATCGAGAACTCCGAGCTGCCGGGTGCCTCAGTCATCTTGACAGCGCAAGTCACTCCAAACGGAGGTTTTCTGATGCTAGCTGTCGGCGCCAGAACTGGCATCCAAAATGCTCCTGGCAGATCAGCAGCTATAGTAGGAGCAACGATCGACCGCAAGGAGAAACCCCATGTCAAGGACCAAACGAAGTCTAGTCAAAGCGCACAGACTCCAATCCGTCAAGCCACTTCGCATCAAGACGGTCGCCGTCACTATCCCAGCGGTACAGGGTCCCTATTCCCGACCGTAATCGGGACAGAGCGTGATCCCGCCGCCTGATGGGGTTTACCGCCGTCCTTATTGTGGCAGACGACTTCATTTCGCCTCCGTGGCTCTGTGGCCAACTCCACAAACCTAAACTATAATCGTGCCGAGGTTTTCGAGGAGCAAACGTGCCCGTCGGAACCGCGGTCCATGACCGCACATCTAAGCTCTGCGAGAGTCTGAACTATCGCGAATGGTCCGGCTACTACGCCGTCAGCGTCTACGAAACACACCATGAGCACGAATACAACGCGATCCGCAATGCCGCCGCGCTGATTGACGTAACCCCCCTCTACAAGTACACGGTCAGAGGCCCCAACGCCACCAAGTTCGTCAATCGCGTCATCACCCGCGACATCAACAAAGTGGCCATCGGCCAGGTGATCTACTGCTGCTGGTGCGACGAACAAGGCAAAGTAATCGACGACGGTACCATCTCCCGCCTCGGCGAAAATCTCTACCGCTGGACCGCTGCCGATCCCAGCATGCGCTGGTTCCACCAAAATGCTCTCGGCCTCGACGTCCAAATCGAAGACATCTCGGATAAAATCGCCGCGCTGGCGCTGCAGGGTCCCACCTCAGGCCGCCTCCTCATGCAAGCCGCCGAAGCCGACATAGCCAACCTGAAATATTTTCGCGTCACGCGCGGGCGAGTCGCAGGAGTCGATGTGGACATTTCCCGCACCGGCTACACCGGCGATCTTGGCTACGAAATCTGGATCCCATGGAAGGAAGCGCCGCGCGTCTGGGACGCACTCTTCGAAGTCGGCCGCCAATTCGATTTGCACGCCGCAGGAATGCTCGCGCTCGATGTAGCGCGCATCGAAGCTGGCCTGATCCTCATTGAAGTGGATTATTTCAGCAGCAAGAAAGCCCTCATCGAATCGCAAAAATATTCGCCGTTCGAAATTGGGCTTGGCCGCTTGGTCGATTTGAAAAAGGAGCACTTCATCGGCCGCGCCGCGCTCGAAGAAGAAACTCGCCGCGGCTCTATGCGACAGTTGATGGGCCTCGACATCAATTGGGACGACGTCGAGCGACTGTATGACATCGCCGGTCTCGCGCCGCAGGTACCCAGCACAGCCTCGCGCGCCGCGGTGCCCGTGTATCGTGGCGGATTGCAGATCGGAAAAGCAACCTCGACCACTTGGTCACCAACGCTGAAAAAAATGATCGCCCTGGCCAGTCTCCATCGCCAACACGCGCAGCCGCAGACCGAATTGCAGATGGAGTTGACGGTCGAAGCCACGCGCCACAAAGTTCGCGCCACGGTTTGCGAGCTGCCCTTCTTCAACCCGCCCCGCAAAACCGCGATGATCCAGCTGGGTTCCTAGGCGTAGGCTTCGGAGGAATCGTACTGGCGCCGAACGCGTCGTCGGCTGAATTTCAGGCGGGCAAACTCCACCAAAATTGTGGCTTCGGAAACGAACAGAAACTCCAAACTTAAGGGGGCTTTGCTCCCACTAGTGAGCTCGTACGTATTGATATCGTCGATCGCTTTCCAACCCATAGGGGGATCATCCGGCGCATAGTCGAAGACGATCTTGCGGACGCTGTTGCAAGCAAATGTGTACAGAAGGTTTTGATGTCGGTTGAGGATCTGTATTTCGACCGCTGTCCTGCGTTTGTTAATTCTGAACGGTGTCCTGCCGTCAGCGAGATAGTTCAGTCCGTCACCCGCCGAAAAACGTAGGATGCTTGCATCATGAAGCCCCCAACGACCAAACCCCAGATAGAAGAATTCCCATGCCTGCTTCGAAACCAAGGCCCGAAGTCCCTTTAGCTGTTCACGGTAGAGCCCGCATATGCGCTCGAAGTCTTTGCCCGTTTCAAGCACCTCGTTGGTGAAGTATTTCATTGCCGTCGATCCGGCAATAATAGCACCGACGTCAGTGGAGACGGCGTTGATGGTTTCGACCGGTTTTATTCCGCGCGCAGCGCGTCCACTGGATCCACTCCCGCTGCCCGTCGCGATGGCAAGTAGCTCGCCGCGGCAGCAGTGGCGATCAGCCCGACGCTGACGGCGCCATATGTGATCGGGTCCGCGGGACTGACATGGAACAGCAGAGACGACATCAACCTCATCACGCCAATCGCTACGGCAATCCCGCACGCTACGCCGGCGCCTGCAAGCCATAGCCCCTGGCGCACAAACATGCCCGCTAGCTCGTTTTGCTGCGCGCCCAGCGCGATCCGAATCCCGATCTCGCGCGTCCGCTGCGAAACCGAATATGCGATCACGCCATAGAGCCCGACAGTGCCCAGCAGCAGCGCCATCCCGCCTGCGATAACCAACATCACCAAGGTGAACGATGTCCGGGCCATCGAATGCGAGTAGTAATACTCGAGCGTGCGCGCGTTCGCCAGCGGAAGATTGCCGTCAAACGACCAGACGGCGTCACGAACCTCCTTCATCAGGCTCTCTGACCCGGCGCGTGACGACCGAATCACAAAGGAAATATCGCGCCGCACCGCAATGGAATCGCTCTCGAAATTCTTTTGATAAAGCGGCCAGTAAATGGCGGTCGGCGCCTCCTCGTTGACTCCATCATCATAGGTGTTGCCAACGACGCCGATAATCTCGCTCCAGTTATCCTTCGCACTCGTGCGGATTCGCTTGCCGAGGGCCTGCGACGGGCTGCCCCAATACTCGCTCGCAAAATTTGCCGAGATAAGCGCAAGAGAAGATTGATTGTAAATGTCGGCCCACGTCAGGTTCCGGCCGGCAATTACAGGAATACCCAGAGTTGCGAACGCCTCCGGCGAAACAAACCTGAACCGTCGCAGGGGAGGAATTTGCCCTTCCGTGTACGCGTGATCATCGGCAAAAACGGGATCCATCCAGCGATTATTGCCCATCGGAATCGAGGTGGTGATTCCAGCGGAAGTAACTCCCGGAATGGCCGCAATCTTTCGCATGATGCCCTCTTCCATCCGCACGACCGCCTCGGGCTCTTTCACTTCAGATTCAGGGATGGACAAACCGAATGTCTGCACGTCGGTTGGATCGACGAATCCTGGATTGACCTGCGTGAGCGCGCGGAACGTGCGGATCATCAGACCGGAACAAATCAGGAGCACGAATGCGAGACCCACTTGGACGACGACCAGAGTATTACGCGCCCGGTGACGGTCGCGACTCTGGCTCAAGGTGCGGCCGCCCTCGCGCAGTCCGGTTCCCGCCTGCGAGCCGCCGTACTTCAGCACCGGGATCGAACCGAACAGCAAGCTCGCCAGCAGTGAAACCACAAGCGTAAACAGAAGAACCGGCAGATCGATCCCAATCTCCCCCAGGCGCGGAAGCCCAGCGGGAGCAAGTGTCACGAGGAGCCGCAAAGCGCCAAACGCTAGCGCCAGGCCCAGAACGCTGCCGAGCAGGCCGATGATGAAGCTCTCGAAGAGGAGCTCCGCTGCAATGCGTGCGCGGCTGGCGCCGAGCGCGGCGCGGATCGTCAACTCCTGCTGGCGTCCCTCTGCGCGCACCAAAAGTAAGTTCGCGACGTTGGCGCACGCAATCAGCAGCACCATGCCGATGCTGCCCATCAGCACCCACAGGAGCTTTCCCACGTCGCCCACTACGTCCTGCTTCAGCGGCCGCAGGTTCGGGGCGGTGCCCGCGTGTTTGAACAGTTCGATGCTGAATCCTGGCGGCGCCGGAAAACTCTGCAGGACGATGGGAAGCATGCGTCCTACGTCCGTGTTGGCCTGCTCGAGCGTCGCTCCCGGCTTAAGCCGCGCGATTCCGTCGTAGCTGAAATTGCCGAGGTGAACTTTGTTGCGGTCGAATTGAAAAGGAAGGATCAGCTCCGGCTCCTCCCAATCGAGGAATCGGAATTTTCGGGGCATTACGCCGATGACTTGGCAAGAATCGCCGTCGATCTTGATCGTCCGTCCCAGAATCGCGGTGTCCGAACCGAATTTCCGGCGCCAGTAGCCGTAAGTAAGCATCACGGTATTTGGACTGCCCGGAGTGTCGTCGGCTTGGGTGAATATGCGGCCGATCATTGGCGGCACGGCAAGAGCGTTCAGAACGCCATCAGTAACGCGAAGCACTCGCACGTGTTCGGGCTCAGCCACTCCGGTGACGCTCACACTATCGCCGCTGTACATGCCAAAATCCTGAAAGGTGCGGCTCTGATCCCGAAAAATGAAGTAGTCCGACGGCGAGAGATCGAGATCCTTGATGTTGACGCCCGGCGCGGTGAGCCCCACACCTATGAGTTCATTCGGCTGAGGATATGGCAGCGGCTTCAGCAAGACGCTTTCCAGCACCGTGAAGATGGCTGTGTTCGCCCCAATCCCCACGGCCAGTGTAAGCAAGGTCACAGCCGTGAACAGGGGCGAGCGGGCTAGCCGGCGAAAAACTTGTTTGAGTTGATCTCGCCAAGACATCTGTGCCTCCTCGGTCCTTATCTGCGCCTCAGAGCAGTATACGCAGGCCTTAGCGCCGAAGTTCCTGAACAGCCCCTACCGTACAGAAAATCTTCGAGCAAGGTTCGACGTTAGTCGCCCGCGACGCGAACGCGGCCAATCTCTGATACCTTAATGAAGGGTTCTTAAAAGGGGGAATATGCCGTTGGACCGCAGAAAAGCCGCTCTCGCTCTCAGGTTGGCACTTGCATCCGTGTTCGCTTTCGGGATTTCTGGAACGGCTGTTCGTGCGCAAACACCTCCCGGCACGATCCGCCTTTCTGTAGACGCTTCGCACGCGCCTCAAAAAATTCTTCATGCGCACGAACAGATTCCCGTCCAGGCGGGCGAACTTACTTTGTTTTACCCCGAATGGATTCCCGGCGAACACATGCCCGATGGTCCCATCATCGACGTGGCCGGAATGAGATTCAGTGCAGCAGGGCGCGTCATTCCATGGCGACGCGATTTGGTGGATATGTTCGCCATTCATCTCACGGTACCGCAGGGAGTGAATTCGCTCGACGCCGACCTCGACTTCTTGTTGTCCGCTCCCACATCAGGATTTTCTGGAGGAGCTTCGGCGACGGCTTCACTCGATGTGCTCAGTTGGAACCAGGTCCTCCTCTACCCGAAAGGCTACGCCGCTCGCGACCTGACCTTCGTTCCAAGCCTCAAGATTCCGCCGGGCTGGGATTTTGGGACCGCACTGCCGGGCGCACAGCGCAACGACGACACAATCAGTTTCTCTTCTGTGCCCCTGAACACGCTCGTGGATTCGCCGGTTCTCACGGGAAAATATTTCCGCAAGATCTTGCTCACGCCGGGGCAAACTCCTCCGCACGAAATGGACATCGCCGCTGACAGCCAGGCGGCTCTCGCCATGACGCCTGAGACAGAACTCCATTTTCGACAGCTCGTCGCTGAAACCGGCGCGCTTTTCGGCGTGCGTCACTATCGCGATTATCACTTTCTGCTCACGCTGAGCGACGACGTCGCGCATTTCGGCCTCGAGCACCACGAATCGAGCGACGATCGCACTCCCGAACGTAGCCTGATCGATCCGACTGAGTTAACGGCATTCGCAGGCCTCCTGCCGCACGAATTCGTGCACTCCTGGAACGGCAAGTATCGCCGCCCGCTGGGACTTGCCACGCCCGACTACCAGCAGCCCATGAAAGACGATTTGCTCTGGGTGTACGAAGGGCTCACGGAATACCTGGGCAATGTTCTCACCGCACGCAGCGGATTGCTCGACGAAGCGCAATCCCGCGAGGCGCTCGCCTATCTTGTTGCAACGTACGAGCATCGCCCGGGCCGCGATTGGCGTCCTCTGCAGGACACCGCCGACGCCGCGCCTTTTCTTTACGACGCGGGCAGCGATTGGTCTAACTGGCGCCGGGGCACCGATTTTTACGAAGAAGGCGAGCTGCTCTGGCTTGACGTGGACACGACCCTGCGCCGCCTTACCAACGACCAGAGATCGATAAACGATTTCTGTAAAGCCTTTTACGCAGGTCCCTCCGGCGAGCCCGCGCTGAAAACCTATACTCTCGATGACCTTGTTGTAGCATTGAATGGCCTCGCTCCATACGACTGGAACGGTTTTCTTCGCGCCCGCCTCGATTCCCTCGCCCCCCGCACGCCCCTTGAAGCCATCGAAAATGGCGGATGGAAGCTGGTCTACAACGAGGAACCAAACGAGATGGAGACCAACGTCGAATTGGAAGAGCGCGGCCTCAACATGAACTTCTCTCTGGGCCTCACCATTCGGGAGGATGGCACGGTCTCCGACGTTATCCATGGCGCCCCTGCATACGACGCAGGAGTCGGGCCCGGCATGAAGATCATTGCTGTCGAAGGCCAGCAATTTTCGGTGGAAGCTGTACGGAACGCGGTTGAAGCGGCTAAAAACTCATCCGCGCCCGTTCATCTGATTGTCGCCAATGGCGCCCAATACCAGACCTTTGCCATCGACTATCACGGCGGCTTGCAGTACCCGCACCTCGAACGCAACAACAATCATCCCGATTACCTGAATGAGATCCTGCATCCGCTGGCGCCAGCCGTTCCGATGGAAACTCAGAACCTCGGAACCGTGAAAGCCGCCGACTAATGAAGGCATTGCTCGGCCGCGCGATCATCCGCTCCCCGCGCACCGTTTGGCGCGAACAGGGGATGCGTGTCACAGCGCACACGATTTTCGGAGTGATTTTCGTTGCTCTCGGCATCCTTGCCGTCATCCACCCGAACTTCACGCTGCCTGGGAAAAAGGACGAAGTGACGATCGCGAATCAAAGGGTCGTCATTGAAACGCATCGCGTGGTTTCAATCCCTCGGGCCGCCAGCGCGACTGAAGTGGCGTTAGGCCTCGGCCTGATTTTCTTCGGCTCTCTCAAGCCAAAGCGTTAGTGGACTTCCAGCAGCATCACGCGAGGGAATTCGTCTGCGTGTTGAGTCAATTTTCGACTAGAATGCGCCGCGGAATACCGCGACTTTCATGCGGCCACGATGAGTCAAAAGCGCACCACCAATATCTGGATGCCGGCAGACGATTGTGGCCGCACGCTTCCGTTCTTCACCGTAAACCTCGTCGTATCTGATGTCGCGCGCTCGGTCGCGTTTTATACCAATGTAATAGGCGCGAGTGTTATTTACTCCGACGTCGATTTCGCGGCGCTGCGCATCGGCGAACTCGATTTCTTGCTGCATGCCGACCACACGTATGACCACCATCCATGGGGTACGCACCTCACGAGGGGAGAGCGCCGCGGCCTCGGCACGGAGCTTCGTTTGTTTCACACCACTCCCGATGCAGTCGAAGTGCGCGCCAGACAACACGGCGCCACTATTTTGCAGGAATGCAAAGACATGCCGCACGGCTGGCGCGACGTCATCGTTGTCGATCCCGACGGTTACACGTGGGCTGTCGGCGACGCCACCACATCACCGAAGTAGTCGCGAAATTTCCTCGAACCTTCAGACCCTCAGTACTCCGCGCCACGGTCCGATTCTACGTCGCTTACCTTGCCCCCAAAAGTTCCATAGACGAACCGGAAATATCCCACCGCCAGCGCCATCCCGATCAGCCACCAAATGGCGCCAATTTTCAATCCGTATTCGCCAGCGTGGGCATTCGTTACGGTAAGCGAATACGCTCGATCCGTGCTTGCGGGGAGCACGTTGGGATAAAGGCTAAAAGCGACGCTCGTGAGCATTCCCGCCAAATAGGTACAGGACGCGAGAAACGCGACTTTGTCTTTGCGTCCGTTCGTCCAGGCAATCCCGAGGAGCCCGGCGATTGCGATGAGGGGGAAGATAAATCCCCAAGGTGCGCTACGAAAGTTGTCAAAGTGATGCGGCAGCAGTAGGAAGGTCACCAGCGTCAACGCCACCGTGAAAAACGCAACCAGCCACCAGATTGCTGACGCCGCACGCACCGATTTACTGTGAAGCTCGCCCTCAGTCTTATAGGCAAGCCACGTGGCGCCATGCAGAGTGATCACGGCCAGCGCTACAATCCCGACCAGAACCGTGTACCAATCGAGGATTCCTGTTTGACCCGATGGCATGAAGTTCGTCCAGAGTGGCTCGAAGAATTGACCATTCGCGTCAAGCGGTACACCTCGAACCACGTTGCCCAGCGCCGCACCATAGAAAATGGTGAGCAGCACGCTCGCCAGCCAGAATATCGCGTCACACAGTTTCGCCCAAATCGGCTCCGTCACATGCCCGCGGAACTCGAGGGAAATTCCGCGCAGGATCAGGAGCCATAGCACCATCATCAGCGGCAGATAAAATCCGCTGAAGCTTGAGGCATAGAGCGCCGGAAAGGCAAAGTACAATGTTCCTCCGGCCGCAAGTATCCACACTTCGTTTCCGTCCCACACAGGACCGATTGAACGAATCACGGTGCGACGCTCGGCATCGGTATTGGCGATCCACAAATGCAAGATGCCGACCCCGAGATCGAAGCCGTCGAGAATCACATATCCCGCCAGCATTATTGCGATTAACCAGAACCAGAGCGTCTCCATCGTCATCCTTCCTCAATCCGATGTCAGAGCCGCAGGTGCGGGACCAGGTCCGCGGTAAATCTCGCGGCCGACGAGAAACAGAAAGACAATGCTCAGCAGGCCATACATGCCCAGAAACCCTAACAGGGTGAACCAAACATTGCCTGCCGCGACATTTGGCGACGCGCCATGGCTCGTGCGCATCAGCCCGTAGATCAACCACGGCTGCCTTCCCACCTCAGCCGTAATCCAGCCCGCCGTGTTGGCGATAAAGGGTAGGGGCGCCGCGAGCATAAGTGTCCATAACATCGCTTTCGAATCGAAAAGCTTCCCACGCATGAGCAGAATCGCTGCGAGGAGAAGAATCGCGATGAAAATAGTTCCCAGTCCCACCATGATGTGATAGCTGAAATATAAAAGCTCGATATGGTCGGGCCAATCCGACTGGGGGAATTGATCCAGGCCCTCCACCTGGGCCGTCCATACGCGGTAGGTGAGAAAGCTTAGCGCGTCAGGGACAATCAGTGGATTATCAAGTTTCTGATGCTGAACGTCAGGCTGCCCAATAATCGCAATGGGCGCGCCCTCTTCGGTGTGAAAAAGGCCTTCCATCGCTGCAAGTGTGGGCCGCTGGTGGCGAGCGATCATCACCCCTTGCACATCACCAGTAGGATAGAGCTGTAAAATCGCAGCGATCACACCCGTTATCACTGCAGTGCGAAGGAAAAGCCGGGCATAGTTGGTGTCCCGCACCGAAAGCAGGTAATAGGCGCCAATTGCAGCCATCACGAAGCATCCCGTCTGCGTCGCGCCAATCATATTGTGCGCGTATTGCCATATACCCCACGGATTCAACAAGAGGCCCCAGAAGCTCTGCAGGCCAAACCAGCCGTTCGGTTCGATCTTGTAGGCAACGGGATGCTGCATCCACGCGTCGGTGAGCACAATCATGTAGCCCGAAAGCCAAGAGCCTACAAGCATGAGAAGCGACGAGAACCAATGCCAGAATGCCCCGAGCCGCTTTTCGCCGAACAAGAAAAGCCCCAAGAACGATGACTCGAGAAAAAATGAGAACACTCCTTCCATGGCCAGCGTTTGCCCGAGCACACCACCGGCGATCTTCGAGAACGAAGACCAGTTCGTTCCGAACTGGAACTCCAGTGGAATACCTGTGACTACTCCGAGTGCAAAACTAATTCCGAAAATCTTGGCCCAAAACCGTGCGGCGTCATCCCACATTGCGTCGCGGGTGCGCAGCGCAATTGTCTTCATGATGAAGATCAACAGCGCCAGCCCCATCGTCAGTTGCGGAAAAATGTAGTGAAAAGTCACCGTAAAAGCGAACTGGAGCCGGTCCACTGCTAGCGCGTCTTGCAAGGGGACTCCTTTCGCCGATCTCGGCCTTCTTAGAAACCATTCGCAGCTTCGATGCTACTGCCAGTGCGTAGGGCGCGCGAGCGCTGTTTGCAAACCTCTAGCAGCGGAGACTGGACTCTTCCGGGCTGTGTTTCAGTGACCACCATCACATGCCCATAAACGCATGTATTCATCTTTTCGCTGTTTCGCACCGCTAATTCGGTTTCCGACCGCCGCCGCCGCGGCGGTACAATGCTCGCCGCTGGCGGACGATATTCTCCCGATTTGCATCGATCTCCCTTTGGAGGAAGAATGAACCGAAATTCCTTGCCTCTCGCGCTCGCGATCATCATCGCGTGTTGGGTCTTCTCTGCCAGGGCCCAAGCGCCGCAAAAACGCCCAATCACGTTCAAGGATCTGATCTCCATGCATCGCGTAAGCGATCCGCAAATTTCGCCCGACGGTCAATGGATCGCATACTCTGTGTCGACGCCCGATCTCGACGCTAACAAGATGGTCCACAACATTTGGATAGTCTCGACTTCGAACGGCGATTCTCGGCAGCTGACCCGTGGCGGCACGGATGAGCGACCACGCTGGTCGCCCGATGGGAAGAAACTCGCGTTCATCTCTTCTCGCGGGGGAACTCCTCAGGTGTACACGATTTTCCTTGAAGGAGGAGAAGCGAACCGTGTCACGTCTGTCTACACAGGAGCAGACAACGAATTGTGGTCCCCAGACGGGAGATCGTTTGCTTTCATCTCCAGCGTGTACCCCGACTGCAAAGACGATGCCTGCAATCAGAAGCGCGACGAAGAAGCCGAAAAGAGCAAGGTTAAGGCGCACGTGTACGAACATCTCCTGTATCGCCATTGGACAACCTGGTCGGACGGCAAGCGCAGCCATCTCTTCGTCGTCGAAACCGCTGGAGGAACGCCACGGGATCTAACCCCCGGCGCAGGCTATGACGTGCCGCCCTTTGACTTGGGCGAACCGGAAGCTATCGCCTTCTCGCCCGACAGCCGCGAACTTGCGTTCACCGCAAACACCGACAAGGACGAGGCTCTCAGCACGAACGGCGACATCTTCACCGTGCCCGTTGCAGGCGGCGCAGAGCCGAAGCGCATCACCACGAATCCGGCAAACGATTGGGGCCCGGAATATTCGGCTGACGGGAAGTGGATTGCGTACCGGGCTCAGATGCAGCCCGGATACGAAAGCGATCGCTGGAGGCTAATGCTTTACGATCGTTCCACCGGTCAGCGCACGCATCTCACGGAAAGTTTCGATGGCAATGTGGATGAATTCGCGTGGGCACCGGACAGCAAAACGATTTACTTCGTTTCGGCAGAAAAAGTCGGAAATCCCGTTTACTCAATTGCGCTGAATGCGACCGCTGCTCCCACGGCAATAATCGCTGAAGGAGCAAACGGCGAACTGGCGGTGGCTCCAGACGGCCGTGGGCTCATTTTCACACGCAGCAGCCTGACTATGCCGGCAGAAGTGTTCTCCGCGCACGCGGACGGCTCGGACGTCAAGCAGCTCACCCGGCAGAACGCGGAGCTGCTCGGGCAACTCGATCTTCCTGCCGTCGAGACTTTCTGGTTTGCAGGCGCAGACAAGACTCAGGTGCAAGGGTTGCTTCTTCGCCCCCCCGCCTTCGACCCCGCGAAAAAATACCCGCTGCTGCTGCTCGTCCATGGTGGACCCCAAGGCGAATGGGGCGACGATTGGGGCTATCGCTGGAACCAGCAGGTTATGGCCGCGTCCGGCTACGTCGTGATCATGATTAATCCACGGGGCTCGTTCGGCTATGGGGCGAAATTCTGGGAAGAGATCAGTCGGGATTGGGGCGGAAGAGTCTATACAGACCTGATGAACGGAGTGGATGCGGCCATCGCGAAGTATCCGTTCATCGATGGCTCGAAGGTGGCTGCGGCCGGGGGCTCGTACGGAGGCTACATGATCGACTGGATGGCGACGCACACAGGCCGCTTTAAATGCCTTATCAGCCATGCAGGCCCATTTGATCTCACGTCGATGTATGCCACGGAAGAATTGTGGTTCCCCGATTGGGAGTATGGCGGACCGCCTTGGGCAAGCTCGGATTACAAAAAATGGTCTCCGAGTGAATTTGCAGCCAATCTCGGAAAATTCAAGACCCCCACGCTGGTTATCGGGGGCGAACTCGACTATCGCGTGCCATACGCGGAGGATCTGGAATTTTTCAGTTCGCTACAGCGCCAGGGTGTACCGTCGAAGCTGGTGATCTTCCCGGACGAAGGCCACTGGGTGTTGAAACCGCAGAATAGCCGGCTCTGGTACCAGACCTTTCTCGACTGGCTCGCGAAATATCTGAAGTGATTATTTCAATCGGCAAAAAAAACGAGGGCGGCGGCTCTATCCGCCCTCGATGGTTCTTTTCAGTTCCGGTGACGTTATTGCTGTCTGGATTGGTCGGTGGGCTGGTTCGAGATAGCCTGAGTGGACTGAATTTTTACGGGTTGAGTTTTACCTCCAAAATCCATCTCGACTACGCGGTTTTGGTTCAAAACGACTTCAGTGCTCTCAGGACTCTTCTGAAGCTCAATCCAGGTGACCGGAACTTCTGCCACGACTTTTCCACCTTTCATGACTTCCAGCCGAGAAGCGTTCTCCTTTACCTTCAACTGATAATCGCCTTGTTTAAGTTGGGTTTGACCGATTACCGTAGTGCCATCCGAGTGCAGCTCGGTTGAGGCAGTTCGTCACGCCCACACCGGAAATGCGATCGTAATCACAGCGATGGCGCCCAAGAATTTATTCGCGTGTAGACGCATTTGAATAGTTCTCTCCTAGATAACGAGTATGTTCTCCCGAGGAAAACGAGCAGGCCTGCTGGCTTCCTGTGAGTGAAGGCTGAACAATCCACTTCCAGCCCTGGCTACTTAGGATGCGACACTCCGCCCGAGGTTTCGACAAAATGCAGGCCGACGAGTCAGTTTCTTGAGGGGAACTTAATCACAAGCAATCAGGTGGTTCACGCTCCGTGCCATCGGTCGTGACCCTATCGGTCGAGAATTGACAACGCACCGGTCCGATGACATTGTTACGCCATTACTAATTCCCTCGGAGGGCTCCGATGCAGCCAACGAGGCGACACTGTTTCTATGCATCGCTCACGCTGCTCGCAAGCCTCGCGTGGGCGCCGCAGATGTCCGCCGAAACTCTGACCATCACAAGCACGCCGCCCGGTGCCACTGTGGAAATCGATGGAATGGTGGCGGGAACAACTCCATACCACGTCGATTATCCCGGCAGCTATTTTCATAAGCCGCACACAGTTTTTACCGCCAGACTCGAACATTCCATGGTGCTCCGCGTCTCAAAAGACGGTTTCGCGACTCAGCAAATCACGATTTCCAGCGGTCCCTTTCAATGGATTGGCCTCACCGGGAAGCACCACGGTAACTATTTTCTTTTGCTGTCGGACCACTTCGAGATCAAACTCGAGCCGGTACGTGACGGCGCCGCAACCACAACCGACACGAGCCCGCATGCGGGCCCGCTGCGGCCCCGCAACGGTCTCGGAGAATTTGCCAGCCCTGTTTCCATCCATACCTCAGATACCGGCACCGCGGTGATTGCGTCGGATCCAGCTGGCGCCGACATCTACGTTGACGGCAAATTCGTCGGGCAAACGCCTTCCACAATCCACTTACCGACAGGCCAGCATCGCATCGAACTCAAATTGCAGGGCAAGCAGGGCTGGACGCGCGATCTGAATGTTCTGAAGGACAGCGAGTTGAGTTTGCATCCGACGCTTGCGAACTCGGGCTCAAGCCCATGAATGCGTCCTCAGCCACGCCACTCGCGGTCACGCTACTGTGTTGACGCACCCGACGGGGGTGCCGAAAAATAGATTGCGGCAGCGATTTCGCCGAGTGCTTGGCCCGCGACGTTCTGGGCCGCATCGGGATCATCAAGCGGGAGCGAGACGCGATTGATGTAAGCGGCGAATGCCAGGTGACGACCGTCAAGCGTGGTCGTATATCCCGCCAGACCTTTGCCATTGAGCATCACTTTTTTGTTCAACGCGTCATACGAGCCGAATGTTCCGGTCTTTGCGAACACGTGCCCTGCCGCGGGCGAATTGGTTTGAATCTTGAAAAGTGTGCCGTCTCGTCCAAGAATCGGAAGGGCGTTCTGAAACGTCGAAAAATCCTTTTGCTTCGCCATGAACGCCAAATAGTGAACGACGAAATCCGGCGTAAAATATGCGGACTGAGCCCCTCCTGCGCCGTCGCCTTGCGATGCTCCGGTCAAATCGAGCCCGGCCTTCGTGAATAGGTCACGCTCAAGGTCGAATCCACCCTGATCTACGTCCGTCGTCTTTTTTCCAACTACCGCACCCAGAATAAAGGGCGTCATGCTCGCGTGAAGATTCTGGCTTACCTTCAGCGTCACCTTCACTTCTTCCGAAAACGGTGCGGACTTGTGCTCCGCAACCATGTTCTCCGGAGTGTATTTGCCGGACAGAGACTTGAAATCCGGCTTCAAGCTCACAGGGGGAAAATCTACAGCTACTCCATCCTCACGCAACGCTTCAGCAAGGGTTACTTCTGCAAACCGGCTGGGCTCGGGTACACGATAGACGAACACGATCTGCCCCCTGCCAAGGGGCACCGTGCCTGTAAGCGTGACGCCGTGAAACCCATTTGCATTCACTGAGTCCGCGGATGTTTGCATGGTCGCGCGCACCGTCGGTGCCCCGGTGGTGATCCGATTAGCGAAGCTTGCGTACGAGGTCTGCGGAGAGATATGCAGCGTCGCGGGAGCACCCTCCTTCGCACCAGGAGAAACCGTCAAATCGATCAGGTTATCGTTGACGCAAATCGGCGAGATCACCACGTCTGTTCCCCCCTCGCGTTCGCCCTCCGGAAAGAGGCTCGCATCCACCAACGCGTTGCCTTGAATCTTCTTTATTCCGTGCTGGACGATTTGCCCAGCCAGTTCGCGGATCACGAGAAGCGGGTCGCCCGGCACAACTCGCGTATCGGGGCTGCCATCATAAGAATGATCTTCGTTTTCAAAAGCGAGCGTATCGTTGGGCTGAATGCGGCTGGAAAGATTAGGATCGCCCGCTGCCACAAGTACCAAATCGCCGCGTAATGTCCCATCCTTGGAAACCGGTCCCGTTCGATAAATCCGCGTATGAAATCGATAATCGGCGCCCAGCAACTCCAGAGCGGAGCCTTCAGTGAGAAGCTTGGTGGTTGACGCGGGCGTGAACAGCTCGTTGCCCCGGAGCGAGAACACAACCTGGTCTTGGTCAAGCGAATAAACCTCTACGCCGAACGTCGAGTGTTTATATTCGGGGCGCGCGGCGATTTGATGGATCACGGATCCGAGGTCTTGCATCTGTTGCGCGTGTGCCACGTCCAACCCCAAACTCGCGGCGCAACAGCCGATGAGCACCCTTGATACCAAACGACGAATTCTCGATCGATCATTCATTGTTTCGATCTCATGCCTCGTACCAACGGAAACCAAGCCGCTGTTCACTTTCAGCCTGTTTCAGCATGGAGATCGTGCGCCCACGCCTGTAATTCGCGCACGCCACCAGCAAGACATCCAGTAGCGCGACGGGTGCAACATAGGAAGCCCCGAAGGCCGGACTTTCGACAGATGCGAGGAAACATTCGTTCGCAAAGCGCGCAATCGGCGAGATGAATGTGTCCGTAATTCCCACGCAGTGAGCGCCCTGCCCCGCTGCCACCCGCAGTCCCTCAACAGTTTGGCGAAGCCCTCGGCCGAAACTCATCGCGAACACCAGGTCATCGCGGTTCACGTTTCTGGAGACGTATGCAGCGCGGCCGGGGGTTGTCGCGGTGAGAACGGTAAAGCCGAGCATCGTCAAGTGATGCTCGAAGTAGCCCACCAGATTGGCTGCCAGGTCGCCGCCGATCAGAAGGATCCGCTTGGCGGCGTAGACCTTCCTCGCAAGAGCCTCGACGCGTTTGTATTCCAGGCTGTTGCGCAGCGCCTGCAAGTTGCGGCTCTCTTGTTCGAGCGATTCGCGGGCGTGCGCTGGAATGCTGGAATCGTGCGACGAGCTCGCGCGCATCTGCTCCAGAGAGGTTGCGTGAGCAATAGACAAATCGTGCAGAAAGCGTTGAAATTCGCGATAGCCGGAAAAACCCATCACCCGAACCACTCGAACAATCGTAGCGGGATCGGATTTTAGCCGTACGGCCAGGCTCCGAACGCTCAACAGCACGAATTCGCGCGGACTTTCGAGCACTGGACGAATAATTTCCTGACGTTTGCGGCTGAGTTTCCCAATCAACTCGGGGAGACTGGCCCGCGAAGGGGTAGGGGTGCGTTGAATCGCTCTCGGCATGGCGCCAGAGCATTCATCAGGCGGCAACTCAAGTCAAGGGTGCATCAGCTTGAATATCGGGGGCGGATACTCAGCGCCCTGAGCGACATGCGATTCAGACTTGTTGGGCATTTGGAGGCACGCGACCCAGTTTTCGGCTGAAAGCGGCCCAAGCTTGCCTCAGATACGCTTCGAAATGGGAGATGCCAAACAATCGCAGCAGTATTGCGAGCAAGAGCAGGCCGGCACTCGTCACGATTATCAGCATGGCAAGTGCGCCGGTCGGGCGGTTCTCAGGAAGCCACGTCTGCGCCCACCGGCGCAGCGCATAGCAGGTCACGCCGGCAATCAACGACGCCGCGGTCACCTTCGCGAAAAAAACGATCAAACCGACGGCTTCCTGATTCTGAGTCCGCCGAATCAACAGGAAGAACAACACGACCGTGTACGCAATAATGCCAGTGGAGCTTGCGAGCGCAAGCCCGCGATATTGCGTACGCTCCATTAGAAACCTGTACAGCGGCAGGCTGAGGAACGTCATCAATGTTCCCACCACGGCAGGAGTTATGGTGTTGCGCGTGGCATAAAATCCGCGTGCTAGGATATTCTGTGCGCCCCACGCAAACATCCCGATGGAAAAGAAAGAAAGCGCAACCGCCGTCGCCTGAAAATCCAATTGATTTAGCCGCGTATGGGCGAAAACCAGGTGTACCAGTGGCAAACTTTCCGCGATGGTGAACGCCGAAATCGGAACAAGAATCAAAATCAGCGCCTTGAACGTCGAGTTCAGAATCTCATTCAGCTCGGCATACTTCTTCTCCGAATAGAGCTGGGCGAGAATCGGGAACGATGCCACGCCTATTGCTTGCCCCACGAGCCCCAGCGGAACACGCATCAGGTTTTTTCCGTACGTAAGCCAGGTGATCGATCCGTGCTGAAGAAATGACGCGTAGTGGCGCATGATCCAGTCGTCCGCAAAGGTGAGGCCGAGCGCCAACATGATCGGAATTGACAGTTTCAAAAAAAATCGAAAACCCGGATCCTTCACCGCGAAATTTGGCGAAAAACTGGCGCCCACTCCCGCGGCCCCGTAAACCTGCAATAGAAAATTTCCGACGAAAGCACCTGAAAGGACGCCGATTGCAAACCCCGTCACGCCGATTCGTGGCGAAAGCAACAGGCCACCCAGCACGATGCAAGCGTTGTACACGATGGGCGCGAGCGATGGAATCACGAACTTCCCTTTCGCGTACTGCACGGCGCTGAGGATGCTTCCTTCGTAAAAGCAGATCTGTGCCGGTAGCATTAGCCGCGTCAGAAAAACTGCGAGCGCGTGCTCAGGCGGATTGAACCCAGGCGCCACGATCTTCACCAGCGGGCTTGCGAATATTTCGCCGATTGCCACCAGCGCCATCAGCACAAACCCCATCACCGTCACGACCGTTGAGAAAACGTGCCAGCCCTGATCCTCCCGCTCCTCGGCGACATATTTGGCGAAAACCGGAATAAACGTGACGCTGAGCGAGCCTCCTGCAATCAGGTAATTCAGGAAATCGGGCAACGTGAACGCGGCATTGTAGGCGTCGGTGGTGGCGTTTGCTCCAATTTGGTGCGCCAGCGCCCACTCTCGAAAAAAACCGAGCACTCGGCTGAGCAGAACGCTCGTCGTCACAATCACGGTAGCTACCGCGATGCGGCGATGCATCGATTCCGTCTTCACGACGGACATGGTAGATGGTTTGTTTAGTGCGAGCCAGCGGCTTGGAGCGAACCGTTTCTACCGCGGCGGCGTGTTTGGCGGGGCTGCCCGCAGGTACTGCACGGGCCAGGGAACACGGAACCCAAAAGCCTTCGCAGCCTCGAGTGGCCAGTAGGGATGGCGAAGCAGCTCGCGCGCGAGCACAACTAGATCCGCCTCGCCGCGGTCCAGGATCTCGTCAGCGAGATTCGGCGTGTCGATCAGACCGACTGCCGCGGTCATGATTCCCGCTGCGTCCCGAATCTGTTTCGAAAACGGCGCCTGATACCCCGGCTTGACCGGGATATTTATCCCCGGCGCGATGCCGCCGGAGGAGCAATCAATCACATCCACGCCCAATGGACCGAGCTGCTCCGCCAGCGCGATAGATTGGTCCACGTCCCAGCCGTCTCGGGCCCAGTCCGTGGCCGATATGCGCACAAACAACGGATTCGAATCGGGCCAGGTATGGCGAACTGCCTCCACGATCTCGCGTAGAAATCGCGTGCGATTTTCGAGCGAGCCTCCATAGGAATCCGTGCGCTGATTGGAAAGCGGCGAGAGGAATTCGTGAATCAGATAGCCGTGAGCGGCATGGATTTCGAGGATCTGGAAACCAGCGTCCACGGCCCGGCGCGCCGCAGCCGCGAAATCCCCGATCACCTTGTCGATGCCGGCCCGGTCGAGCGCCGTAGGCACGGCGTGCGCTGCGTCAAACGGAATACTACTCGCAGCAACAGGTGGCCATCCGCCTTTGGACGGTGGGATCGTACCCGTTCCCTCCCACGGGCGCGGCGTGCTGGCCTTTCGTCCGGCGTGCGCGACCTGAATCCCCGGGACGGCTTTCTGTTCGCGGATAAATTTGGTGATTCGCGAAAGAAAATCGATGTGGTCGTCTTTCCAGATGCCCAGGTCTTGGGCGCTGATTCGCCCTTCAGGGGAAACCGCCGTCGCTTCCGTGAAAATGAGGCCCGCGCCGCCCACGGCCCTGCTGCCCAAGTGAACCAGATGCCAGTCGCTCGCAAACCCGTCTGTGCTGGAGTACTGGCACATTGGGGAAACTACGATGCGGTTGCTAAGCGTGATGTCGCGGATATCTAGGTCATCGAAGATTTGCAAGGGAAGGCTCGCTCCTGTACATGAACGTCACTGCGAAGACTGAGTGTAACGCAAAGACAGCCTAGTCGCCTCGCCGATGGCTTTTCATGTGGGGCCGATTCGCGAACGGCTCAACGAGGCGAATCACGTGCTCACCTGCCTCGGGATCAAAGCGATACATCAGCACCGCGTCCGCGGCCCGGTCGTCACCCACGAGTTCGAGTTCAGGATTATTCACCACCACATCTCCATTATTCTTGATACGCAGTTCGCTGCCGACCTGCATAGAAATCTTCATTTCGTTTTCGGGAGTTCTCTTTGCTGTCATCGCCTTTCCCCAAGGCCGCCGGATTCGCGTCAGACGCAGCCTTCAGCTTCACTCTTCTGATGAGCCTCAGGCGTGAAAAGTAGCAGACTCCCGCGGTTTGCCTTCGTCGATCCGGCTGCCTTCATGGGTTCCAACGGTCCAGGCAGGTGCGTCGCTTGCGGGAAATGATTCTTTCGAAGCTTCTTCCACAGGATCAAACGTTTCAGGCTCAGGCAGGCCCGCGCGCATCTTCTGATCTTCGCGTAAAGACTGAGATTTCTGTCGGCGCATCGCACGCTGCTCTACAACACTTTGATGTCATGGCCGTCGCGGTGGGCTCCCAGAAAAGCGTTAGGTGGACGACTTCGCCTGAAAAACCGACAGTTCGAATCCGTCGGAAATTCTCAGCGTCGTCGACGCGAAACCGTTCGACCCCGACTGCATGTAGTCCACGAACGGCCGCAGAACTTTCTTGAATGTGAAAATGTTGTCGGCGAGGACGACGGCGCGATCGCGCAGCTTCGGCTTCAGAATTTCAATTATGGGAATATACATGGCTTTCCAGCCATCGAGCAAAACGAGATCGACAGGCGCGGAGACGGACTTGAAAGTCTCGCGCGCATCCCCCAAAAGCACGTTCGCGTAAGACGAGAGACCTGCCTCGGCGATGTTCTTCGTCGCTTCCTCATGCTTGGCGGGCTCGAGTTCCGAACCAATCACTTCTCCGCCATTCTCTCGAGCTGCTGCGGCTAGATAGATCGCGGAAATACCAAAGGATGAACCAAATTCGACGATTCGGTGTGCATCGATGGCGCGGGCCAACAGGTAAAGCATCGCGCCTTGTTCTCGCGAGACCGGAATATAGAGATCATGAAAGAAGTTGTATTCGAACTCGCGATCGTAAAGCCGCTTCCGCGCGGCGGCCAAGGCAAGCATCGGAATGCGACTGGCCATTTTCCATTTGTCTGCTGCAGCTTGCTTGTGGAGCCGATTCAAAACCTGCTCGATCTGGGGATCACGAAAAGGAAAATTGCCGACACTCATTCCTCATACCTCGCGGATGGCCGGCTAACCGTAACACCGTTTGACGACGGGCCCACAATGATTTGCGGCACGTCAACTCGGGCGCGATGGCGCTCTCTTGCGCCTCTGCATGTCTCAGCGTAGTATCGCCGTTCCTTTTTCCAGGAGATTCGCCGATGAAGCTCTTTGTCCGCCTCGGGTGCCTCGCTGCGTTCACAGCCGCGACCGTCGTCATGAGCGCCGGCGCGCCTCCACGGCAAGATGCAGGCCGAGGCAGTTTCACGCTGCAGGAGATTTTGAGCGCTCCCTTTCCCACTGACCTGACTCCCGCGCCCGCCAAGGCGCGATTTGCATGGGTTTTCAATGCCGAAGGGAAGCGAAATGTTTGGACAGCCGATCCGGCGGCCGGCGGAAACTATACAGCCCGCCAAATCACAAACTACTCGCAGGACGATGGCGAGGACGTAGGTGAAATCTCCTGGAGTCCCGACGCTGAGTCGATCGCTTTCGTTCGTGGTGGCGATTTGGAATTCAGCGGAGGCGCCTACCCAAATCCGTCGCGCGTTGCCGCTGGAGTCGAGCAGGATGTTTGGGTGGTTCCTTTTCGAGGGGGCGAGCCGAAGAAGATTGCCGAAGGCCACTCGCCTGCGATTTCTCCCAAGGGTGAGAATCTCGCTTACGTATTCAAGGGCGAGATTTGGCTCGCCAGGGCGGACGGCACAGGGAAACCGGAACAACTAATCCACGAGTCGGGCACCAACGATTCGATTCATTGGTCGCCAGACGGTCAGTCGATAGCATTCGTTAGCTCGCGCGGGGATCACGACTTCGTCGGTGTGTATTCCGTTTCCGCAAAAACAATTACGTACCTCGACCCGAGCACCGATCACGATGGCGAGCCTGTCTGGTCGCCCGACAGTTCGCGGATCGCGTTTGTTTGCGTTCCAAGCTCGAAAGATGACCTCGTGTTCGAGCCCAAGCGCACCACTTCGCCATGGTCTATTCGTGTCGGCGACCCCGAGACGGGAAAGGCGCGCGAAATCTGGAAGGCGTCGCCAGGTCAGGGAAGCGCATTTCGAGAAATCGTCTCGGACAACCAGATTCTTTGGGTGGCAGGCGATCGAATTGTATTCCCGTGGGAACGCGATGGCTGGACCCACCTCTACTCAGTGAGCGCGAACGGTGGCGATGCTCGACTCATGACACCCGGGAACTTCGAGGTGGAGTACGTCGCGCTGAGCAACGACCGGCGAACCCTCGTCTTTTCGTCGAACCAAGACGATATCGACAGGCGGCACGTGTGGAAAGTTGCCGCCGATGCGACGCATCCCGAAGCCCTCACGGCTGGAAATGGAATTGAGACCGCACCCGTCGTCGCTAGCGACAGCCGGACCATCGCCGTCCTCCGTTCCGATGCTCGCGTGACCATGCGCCCAGCCATAGTTGCCGGACTCACAGACATTCGCGACCTGGCGCCTAGCAGCCTTCCGGCCGACTTTCCTGCGGCGAAGCTTGTCATACCACAGCAGATCATTCTGTCTGCCGCTGACGGAATGCAGATTCATGCCCAATTGTTTTTGCCACTCAACGCAAATGACGGCCAGAGGCATCCGGCCGCAGTCTTCTTTCACGGCGGCTCGCGCCGCCAGATGCTGCTGGGCTGGCACTACATGGACTACTACAGCAACGCGTACGGTATGAATCAGTACCTCGCGAGTCGAGGCTACGTGGTGCTGGCCGTGAACTACCGCAGCGGTATTGGCTACGGCTTGAATTTCCGCGAGGCGCTGAATTACGGCGCCGCAGGGGCAAGCGAGTTCAACGACGTCCTGGGCGCGGGAATGTACCTCCGCTCGCGTCCTGACGTCGATCCGAAGCGGATCGGCCTATGGGGCGGCAGCTACGGCGGCTACCTCACTGCGCTGGGCCTCGCGCGCGCATCCGATTTGTATGCCGCCGGCGTTGACCTCCACGGGGTTCATGACTGGAACGTCGAAATCCGCAACTTCATGGCTTCGTATGATCCCGAAGCTCGCGCCGACGCCGCGCGGCTCGCCTGGGAATCGTCGCCAATTTCATCAGTAAAGACGTGGCGTTCTCCAGTGCTCTTGATTCAAGGGGACGACGACCGCAACGTGCAGTTCTCCCAAATGGGTGAATTGGCTGATGCACTGCGTAAGCAAGGGGTGGAGTACGAAGAACTCGTCTTTCCCAACGAGATTCACGACTTCCTACTGCACAAAACGTGGTTAACAGCCTATGGTGCGACGAGCGACTTTTTCGACCGACACTTTGGGATGACTGCCGATCGCCAGTAGCGCTTGTGTCTGTTCCTATCGCGGCTTGCGGGCCTTACTGGACCTGTTCGTAGGCGTATCCCGCAGCATCGAGCGCGGCCTTCAACTCCGCCACATGCTCAGGCCCGCGCGTTTCCATCGTGATGTCGATGGCGGTATCACCCAGGACCACGCCGTAATAGGCGCGATTGAAAGACGTCTCGATAATGTTTGCTTTCTGTCCTGCAATAACGGCCGAAAGGCGCTGCAGCGCGCCAGGGTGATCGGGAAGGTGGATGCGAATGCGCACGAGCCGCCCGTCTTTCACCAAGCCGCGCTCGATGATTCGCGAAAGCAGCGTCACGTCGATATTCCCGCCGCTGACGAGGATGCCGATCTTTTTGCCTTTATCTGAGATCTTGTGGTTCAGAACGGCCGCCGCTGCGACGGCGCCGGCACCCTCAGCGAGAGTTTTCTCTTTTTCGAGCAGGAGGAGAATCGCGTTTGCGATTTCCTCCTCATCGACCGTCACAATTTCATCGACGTACTTCTCGACAAGTGGCAGCGTGTGCGCTCCGGCAGTTCGCACCGCGATTCCGTCTGCAATCGTTTTCTCGGCCGGCAGCGTCACGATGGCGTGCCGTTCGACCGCAGCTTTCATCGAAGGCAGGCGCGAAGTTTCCACGCCTACAACTCGAACTTTCGTGCTTGTTTCCCTGATGGCGCACGCTACCCCTCCTATCAAGCCTCCGCCGCCGACCGGAATCACTACGGTGTCCAAATCAGGGACCTGTTGCAACATTTCGAGTCCCAGGGTTCCCTGGCCCGCGATCACCGCTTCGTCGTCGAAAGGATGAATGAAAGTGAGGCCCTCCGCCTCGCACCGGCGAATCGCTTCATGGCATGCCTCATCGTAGTTGGCCCCAAATAGGATTACCTCAGCTCCATATCCTCGCGTGGCGGAGACCTTTACTAACGGAGTTGTAAGCGGCATGCAGATCTCCGCGGCGATTCCCAGCTTGGCGGCATGGTACGCCACGGCCTGCGCATGATTCCCCGCTGACGCCGCGATCACTCCTCGGCCCTGCTCCTCTTTGCTTAACAGCAAGATTTTGTTCAGCGCGCCCCGTTCTTTGAACGAACCTGTGACCTGCCTGTTCTCCAACTTGAGCAGGATCGAATTCGCGGTCAATTGCGAGAACGTCTCGGACCGCGCAAACGGCGTCACGAGGATCGCATTTCGGACGCGATCGGCGGCTCCGCGGATGGAATGAACTGTGACCACTCGCTCCTCGTTTTTAGATCAGCTTGATCAGAGCCGAACCGCAATTGTATCTGCTAACGCGCGAATGTGCGTGGCCTGGTTGGTGTTGTCTGCTTCATTGCCCACAACTAGCCTGCTACTTGCTCCGAAAGTGACTTCATGCTTATATCAGTTCACCGCTGAAAAGATTTTGGGAGGCCCCATGGCCGACGTCGACCTCCGCCCGTTGACCCTTGGTGAAGTGCTGGACCGAACCTTTAGCCTCTACAAGAAGCACTTCTGGCTTTTCGTCGGCATCATGTGTCTTCCGATGATCGTGCTGCTCGCAATACAAATTGCCATCGTCCTTCTAGGCTTGGGTGCGGTGGTAGCGGCGAAGGCCGGCTCCATCGGGACCGGTGCAGCCGTGGGCATGGCGGCGGGAGCATTTTTCGGCTTCCTGATCATGATGGTCGCCTATCTGGCAATGTATTGTGCGGCGGAGGCGGCCACCGTCTTCGCTGTCTCCGACCTCTATCTCGGCAAGACGCCGACCATTCGCGATTCGTATCGCAAGGTGCGGCAGAAGTTCCTGCGAGCAGTGGGAACAATGTTCCTGACGGGCTTGATTGTGATGGCTGGTGTCATCGCGCTGTTCGTGCCAGGATTCATACTTTTGGCTCGCACTGGCGTTGCTGTGCCGGTGGCGATGTTGGAGGATGAAAACCCCAGCTCTGCAATCAGTCGCAGCATGGAGCTGACGAAGGGGTTCGGCTGGTCTGTGTTTGCGATTTTTGTGCTCACTTGGATCATTTCGATCATTGCCCTTCTCGTCTTCCAATATCCCGCCACATTCATCACGATTCTAACAGCTAAGGATCACGCATCTCCGTTCCTGCTTCTCGCTTTCCAGGATCTAACGCAGTTCATTTCTTCGACTCTGGTGGGGCCCATCGGCACCATCGCGCTTTCGCTCATGTACTACAATCTTCGTGTGCAAAAAGAGGGGTTTGACTTACAGCACATGATGACCACCATGGGCTCTGCGCCACCTTCTTCGATGGAAACTCCGCCGGCCCCGTCTGCGGTCTGACAAGTGCTCTACGCGTCGCGGCACGTACTTCGCATACTGCTCGCTTCATGCCTCACGTGCATCCTGGCAGCATCTATCGCAAAAAGCTGCTGCGGTTACGAGCAATCGCCAGCGTCTTCCTCTTCGGGTTCTGGAGACACATCGTCGCCAACGGGTGAGGTCATTGATCTCGCTGCTTACGAATCCGCGCTCCAAAGTTATTCCAATACGATCGAGCAAAATCGCCACAAACAGGAAGAGATTGCGCGCCTCCGCAAATCCATCCCCGAGCACTGGACGCTTCGCACAAGCGCCGGCGATGTGAACGTCTCAAACGAGTGGTTGCGCACCGAACTCTGGAATTTGGAGCATCACCCCAAAGACGCAGACGTCATCGCGGTTGCTCTGAAGCAGCGCCTCTATGCAATTCGCGTCGGGGCTGTGCAGATGGAAACTCGGCCACCAGAACCTGAACAGGCCAGAGCGCGCCTCGGTGCCATTTTGTCGCGTCGCGAGTTTCGCGATCTCGCCGGGCCGTCCGCGGCTCAGAAGCTTATGGCTCGCATCAGCCGTTGGCTTCTGCGGCAGGTGGTCTGGCTGCTGAGCCGGCTGCACATTAACGCTAAGGCCGGAAATGTGCTGGCTTGGACCGTGATCGTCGTCGCGTTCGCGCTGCTTTGCTACTGGATGTGGAAACGCTTGCGATCCGGCGCGCCACTGGCGCAATGCTCCATAACGAAGCAAGAGACCGCGACCATGACTTCGCGGCAGTGGCTCGACGAAGCCATGGCGGCTGCGGAACGCCATGATTATCGCGAGGCCATCCATTGCGCCTACTGGGCTGCGATCGCGCGGCTGGAGGATTCTGGCGTTCTGACGCGCGACCGATCGCGCACGCCACGCGAATCGATTCGTCAACTCGACTCACGTCCGAACGACCAAAAGCCTCTCCGCGATTTAACTCGCCACTTCGAACTCATTTGGTATGGTTACCGGCTCGCCTCCGCAGACGACTGGTGTGGTGCGAGAGCACAACTGGAGCAAATGGGATGCCTAAAGGTCTCGACGGCGCCGACCGCAAACTCCTGATTGGCGCGGGCGTCCTGCTCGTCGTTCTCGTCGTTGTCTCCGCCCTTGTGAGCCCTCGGCATTCTACAGAGCGGTCTGACTTTCCCTCATCCTATTCGCCGGACTGGGATGGCGCGAAGGCTGCCTTCCTTCTGCTTCAGGACCTCGATTTTCGTGTGGAACGCTGGGATCGCTCGCCCACCGAGATCACCGGCGATGCGGCAAGTACGGTTCTGGTTCTGGCAAATCCCATCGAAAACCCGTCTGATGAAGAGCGCGCAGCTGTGAGCGAGTTTGTGCAGCGCGGCGGCCGCATTCTGGCGACGGGAACTGGGGCTTCGTGGATACTTCCTTTGGGAACACCCAGGAGGTTGCCGAAAATCAACCATGACTCAAAGGAAGATTCGAATTCAGCGGAAGACGGCCCTGTTTTCGACGAAAGCTATGGGTTTGAGAGCCCGACGCATTTCTCGCCCGTGGCGCCGTCGCCTCTCATACGAAACGCTCGCGACATCACGATGACACAGCCCGTGGGATGGCACCCCGAGCTGCCCGGCGAAGTGGTGGTTTATAGGAATGATGAAACAGCCGCCGTCATCAGCTACCAGTTCGGCAAAGGCGAAGTGGTCTGGTGGGCTGCTCCTACGCCACTTACGAACGGCGCGATCCGCGACGCCTCGAACCTGAACCTTTTTCTGAATTCCGTAGCGCCATCCCCACAGGTCCGGATACTTTGGGACGAGTACTTTCATGGCACACACGGCTCGCTATGGGCTTATTTCGCACGCACGCCGATGGTCTGGAGCCTCGCTCAGTTCGGAATCGTTTTCCTCGCGATTCTCGCTACCTTCTCTCGCCGCCAGGGACCCATTCGCTCGCCAGCCACTCTTTCGCGATTATCTCCACTGGAATTTGTGGATACGCTGGGCGACCTGTATTACTCGGCACGCGCGAACTCCGCCGCCGTTCAAGTCTCTAACCAGCGGTTGCGATTCCTCCTCTCGCGCCAGCTCGGAATAGCCGCAAATACGCCTGCCACCGATTTGGCCCGAAGTGCCAGCCAGCAGCTATTGTGGGACGCGGCAGCGCTGGGCGAAACGCTCACGGCGGCCGAGAATGCAGCCACGAATTTCAATATCGACTCTGAGAATTCCCTGAAACTCGTCCAAGAGCTTTTCGACTACACTGCGAGGCTTGAAACTAATGGAATCAACTCCCCGGGAAAATCTACGAATGACTAGTGCGACTGACCTGGCTTCGCGTGTTCGCAGTGAACTGGGCAAAGTCATCGTCGGCCAGCGCGACGCTCTCGATCAGCTCTTGGTCGTCTTGCTGGTTGGCGGCCATGCCCTCGTCGAGGGCGTTCCTGGACTGGCAAAGACTCTTGCCGTGAAAACGCTGGCTCATATTTTTCAGATGAAGTTTCAGCGCGTACAATGCACGCCGGATCTCATGCCTGCCGACGTGCTTGGCGCGAACGTATTTAGCCTGGCCACGAGTTCCTTCACCCTGCATCGCGGGCCGATTTTCACGGATCTCCTGCTCGTCGACGAAATCAACCGCACCCCTCCGCGCACGCAGTCGGCCTTGCTCGAAGCCATGGAAGAGTGCCAGGTAACGATCGATGGCACGAGTCACCCGCTTTCCCAGTTCTTTGCCGTATTTGCGACGCAGAATCCCATCGAATTCGAAGGCACCTATCCTCTGCCGGAAGCGCAGCTCGACCGCTTCCTCGTGAAGATTCTGATTCGCTATCCCGATGCGGAACAGGAAGCTCAGGTCCTCCACAATTTCCAGAATGGCTTCGATCCACGGGAACTCGACCGTGTAGGCATTGTCCCTCTCCCGCTCGATGCGCTCCAGGCTGCACGGCAAGAAGTTGCCCGTGTGCGGGTTGAACCTGCTCTGTTCCGCTATATCGTCGCAATTGCCGCTCGCACGCGCACTTGGCCGGCTGTCAGTTTGGGAGCAAGCCCGCGCGCAGCCATCAATCTCATGCTTGTCGCGAAGGCCATCGCCGCGACGGAGAGCCGTGATTTCCTGATACCCGACGATGTGAAAGCAGCAGCGCCTCCCGTCTTGCGCCACCGGCTGGTCATCAAGCCTGAAGCCGATCTGGAAGGCGTAACTGCCGAGCAGGTGGTCCGTGAAGTGGTCAACTCTGTCGAAGTTCCTAAGTAGCTGCCTGAGACCACAGCGATGGATTCACAGCAACATCTCGTACCGCCGATCGCCACGTCGCGCGGCCGCTCCTCGCGCCGAATCTCGGTTGCGTTCGGCCGGCGGTTTTTCCTTTTGCTGCTGATCGGTCTCATTTGGATTGGACCCGCGTTCGCAAATCCGCGATTCATTTACGCAATGTGGTTGTGGGACATGCTAATTCTGCTGCTGTGGGCTCGGGATCTAGCGCTGCTGCCAAGGCCGGAACAAATCGAAGTCTCGCGAATTTGGTCCGCGCCAATTCAGCTTTCGGTGGAATCGAAAATCAGGCTCACGCTTCGCAATTTCGGTAAAACCGCAATTTCCGCCGGAATCATTGACGATGTTCCACTCGCGTTGCGCGATCAGATCGTCGAGGAAACCATCAGTGCGGCCGGCTCAGGAGAAGGTTCTGTCACTTACATCATCTGCCCGCGCGAACGCGGCGACACCATCCTCGGCGAAGTCTCCCTTCGCTACCAATCCTCCTGGCAGCTGGCTGAGCGATGGGCTTCTTTCACCACGAAACAAACTGTTCGTGTCTACCCGAATCTGCAGGAATCCAAGCGCGAAACGATCCACCTGATTCGCAGCCGCCAGATCGCGCTCGAAAAACGGCGCCAGCACCAGCACGGGCAGGGCCGCGAATTCGAAAGTTTGCGCGAATATCTCGAAGCGGACGAATGGCGTGACATTTGCTGGACGGCCACAGCGCGTCGTGGAAAACTGATCAGTAAAGCCTACCAGATTGAGCGCAGCCAGACGGTCTGGCTGGTACTCGATACGGGCCGGCTGTTGCGCGCACGGACCCTCGATCTCAGCAAACTCGATTATTCTGTTAACGCGGCTCTCTCGCTGGCACAAGTGGCGCTATATTCCGGCGATCGCGTGGCTGTCCTTGCTTACGGACGCAAAATTCGTCTGCGCCTGCCTGCTGCTCGCGGATCGAGTCAAGTTCGAGCGATTCTGGAAGGCCTGGCACAGCTGCACAGCGAAGAATTCGAGGCAGACCATCTGCGGGCCGCCGAATCGCTTCTCGCGTTTCAAAAGCGGCGCAGCCTGATTGTCTGGCTGACCGACCTCACCGAGACTGCGGCAACTCCCGACGTGATTGAGGGCGCGTTGCGGCTCGCGCGGCGGCACCTGATGCTTTTCACCGTAATTGGCCAGCCCGATCTCCGTGCGCTTTTGCGGGAGCGTCCGGAAACCGCGCGCGCGATGTTCCGTCACTCCGCTGGAGAAGAAATTGCGCACCGGCGCGACGTTTTGCTTCGAACGCTGCGCCAGCAAGGCGCGCTGACATTGGAGGTTGATCCTGGAAAGCTGTCGTCAGCAGTCGTAAATCAGTATCTGCTGGCGAAAGAGCGTAGCCTGATCTAGACCGCCCTTTGGTGCGCGCCACGCATCACGTACATGACAAACAACACGCTCAGCGCACCTGCCAGCAAAAACTTCACTGCGGGATGCAAGTTCGAAGGGGAGACGAATCCCTCAATCGTGCCGGCCACAACGAGCATTGGTATCACTCCCAGCACTAGTCGCACGCTTCGCGCTCCGGCGCGCGCCACAGACTCGCGCCGGGGCAGCGTGCCGGGAAACAAGAGTCCGCGCGCAATTCCGAACCCCGCACCCGCAGCGATGAAAATCGCCGGCAATTCCAGAACGCCGTGCGCCGCAACAAAACTCCAAAGCGGCAGTAACATCCCTCCTCGCCAGCAGGCGACGTTCACCACCCCAAAAAGCAGCCCGTTGACAATCATCATATAGGTCGTGCCGACTCCGGCCGTGATGCCCAACGCAAACGTGGTGAGGGAGACAGTGAGGTTGTTCGTCATGATTCCGCTCGCCGCCAGCGGCTTCAACGTAACGATCGAATCCGTCCACATTTTCTTGTGCTCGATGGAATCCATCATTGCGGGCCCGAGAAAGTATTGATTGAACGATGGATCGACGAAACCGAGCAGAAATCCAATGGCCGCAGCGGCAAGAAAAATCACGAAGGCGGCGAATGTATCGGGAAAGGTCTCGCGAAAAATCGCGGGGTACGCGTCGCGGAAGAAAATCCAGATTCCCTTGGCCTGCGCTTTGCGTCCCATATAAATTAGATTGTGTGCGCGCCCCAGCAGACGGTTAAGGTAAAACGATATTTGGTTTCCGGTGGGATCCTCGCGAACGCTCGAAAGGTCTGAGGCAGTCTGCCGGTATAATAGCGCCAGCTCCTGGAGTTCTGCGCCGCTGAGCGACGAAACACCGCGACGGCCGCTAGCCGCAACAAGTTCTTCCAGACGGGTCCAGTATCGGCGCCTTTTTTCGAGCCAGCGATTGGAGATCAAGAATGGCCTCGGCCGACAAGCTTATCATTGAGACGCCGGAGCAAACGTCTCTCGATTTCCCGCTTGCCGGAATCGGTAGCCGATTCCTGGCGATGGTGGCCGACACTGCGATACAGGGCGTGACTGCTGGCGTTCTGATCTTGGTAGTCGCCTTAGCCGCGCCCGGTTTCGCTTGGCTCGGCATGATCACGGCGCAATGGGCCATTGCCCTTCTCTTTCTGGCGATTTTCTTGATTTACTCGGGCTACTTCGCGTTTTTCGAAGCGATCTGGAATGGGCAGACACCTGGGAAAAGACTGGCACAGCTCCGGGTGATGAAAGACGACGGGCGTCCGATCAGCGCCTACGATGCAACCGCGCGAAATTTGATGCGAGCAGTGGACTCCCTGCCGGCCTTCTATGGCGTGGGAGTGATCAGCGTGCTGGTGAGCAAAACCAACAAGCGCCTGGGAGACTATGTGGCAGGCACTGTGGTCGTGCACGAGAAAACGCTAGAAGGCGCTCGTCCATTTCTGGAAGCGTCGCGCCCCGCCGATGGTCCCGTCTACGACACTTCCAGCATCACCGTCGACGAACTGCGCCTCATCGAAACTTTCTTCAGCCGTCGCGACAGCCTTGAGCCTGCCATTCGCACGTCCATGGCCGCGCAAATCGCGCGCCGCATCAGCGAGAAACTCAATGTGCGGATTGCCGGGTGGCCGCAGACCGAGCAATTCCTGGAATCGGTTCTCGAGCAATATCGCTCGACCGGACGCTTCGGCCAGCAGTAACCTTCTCTTCTCTTCCGTCGACTTTCCTTTTTGCGTCGGGCTCAGCGACTCTCCGCTCTCGCCACCGAACCTTCGCCAGAATGTCCAAACAGCGCCGCATAAACCAATCCGCCTAGCGCGCCTCCGATGAGCGGCGCCACCCAGAAGAGCCAGAGTTGCTGAATCGCCCAGCCACCTGCGAAGATGGCGGGTCCCGTGCTCCTCGCGGGATTCACAGAAAGATTCGTCACCGGGATACCGATTAGGTGGATCAGGGTCAAGCTCAAGCCGATGGCGATTCCGGCGAAGCCTTGAGGTGAGCGAGAATCGGTCGCCCCCATTATGATCAGCAAGAAGAACATGGTCAGAACAATTTCAGCCACCAGGCACGCAATCAGCGAATAGCCGCCCGGCGAGTGTTCCGCATAGCCATTTGAGGCAAACCCGCCGGAAAGAGAGAACCCAGCTTTGCCGGAGGCGATGACGTACAGAACGCCGGCAGCCGCCACTGCGCCAACAACCTGCGCAATCCAATAAGCGATCAGCTCTGACGCAGGAAACCGCTTGCCGGCCACAAGGCCGAGGGAAACCGCTGGGTTCAAATGGCAACCGGAAATGTGGCCAATCGCGTAGACCATGGTGAGCACGGTGAGGCCAAACGCCAATGCGACGCCCAGGAAACCGATCCCGAGATTTGGAAATGCGGCGTCAAGAACCGCGGCACCACATCCGCCGAAAACAAGCCAGAAGGTCCCAAAGAATTCAGCTGCTGCGCGCTTGCCGAGCGGCATATGTCGTCTCCCAAGTTGTGTGGATTTCATCGCACCCGCGAGGAGTTTTCGCGGGCGCGCGATTGGGGCGATGGTATCACCATTAAGGCGAATAGCGAGCGGAATCAACCGGAATCCAGGCCGCTTGCTTCCCTTTCGAGTTGAAAATACCGGCGTCCCACCTGCAAGCTATGACCGATGCCTGAATTGCCGGATATCGCCGCGTACATTAGCGCGCTGGAGCCGCGCATCATTGGCCAGCCACTAGAAAAAGTGCGGCTCGCGAGTCCATTTGTGCTGCGAACGGTTGCACCGGCCATTCAGGAGATCGAAGGACGCCGGGTCCGCGGCCTGCGGCGCGTCGGTAAGCGCATCGCGATGGAACTTGACAGTGACCACTGGCTCGTCCTGCACCTGATGATCGCGGGGCGGCTCCATTGGAAAGCGAAGGGCGCGAAGTTATCCGCACGAAATTCTCTCGCTGCATTCGATTTTCCTACCGGCTCGCTCGTGCTCACCGAAGCCGGGTCAAAGCGACGTGCCTCACTTCATCTTTTTCACAACGAGAGCGAGATGAAATCGATCGATCCAGGCGGCGTGGATGTCTTCGCGATCGATCTGGACTCGTTTCGCACAGCGCTGACTGCAGAGAATCGCACCTTGAAGCGTGCCCTAACTGATCCGCGCATACTGAGCGGCATCGGCAACGCCTACTCGGACGAAATCCTTCACGCCGCCCAGCTTTCGCCAGTGCAGCTTACGCACAAGATGACACCGGATCAGTGGCAGCGGTTGTTCGCAGCGACGCGCAGCACTTTGCAGCTCTGGCTCGATCGCCTGAAAGCTGAGGCCGCCGAATCATTCCCCCGAAAGGTCACCGCGTTTCGCAAAGGGATGGCCGTGCACGGGCGTTACGGCGAACCTTGCCCGCGCTGTGGCCACCCGATACAGCGAATTCGTTATGCGGACAACGAAACGAATTACTGCGCGCAATGCCAGACCGGAGGGAAAGTCCTGGCGGATCGCGGCCTCTCGCGCTTGCTTGGCGCCGACTGGCCGCGCACGCTTGAGGAACTCGAGGCTCTTCGCCACCGCTCGAAGTAAGGGAGTAAGATCGTTCGCTTCCCTTCAGTTGGCTGGACGTTCCCCAAGATGGAAGCAGCCTGTAAGCCTACGTCCTCTTCAGCTTTGAAATGGAGTGTGGCTTCTCGGGAGGCGGCGCCGATTAGTCGGCGGCCCTTTCCCCTCATGATACCGAGCGGCGCCGCGTTGGGATGTAGGGATGCGCTTTTCCTGGCCGCAATGTCGGAACCAATACCCTGGAATGGATCGATACCTTCGTCCAATAGACGGGTCGTCGTGATTCTGGTTCAATCAACGTGCCGCTGATCGAAGCGATTGTGAGCAGTGCAATCACCGTCTCTCACCTCCAGCGGAAACCGAAACCATTAGACATCGTATTTGTAAAGAGCACCGTGTCCAGAGGAGTCATGAATGAGCGGCGTACAAATCGAACAGAAGAGCTTTGAGATGCCCCCGCGAGAGGGTATCAGCATCGCTCATTTTCTCACGGTCACCGACATCGAACGATCGGCTCGTTACTATGAAAAGGTCTTCGGCGCTCGCATTCTGAGCCTGGGTGACGGCAACGCGCCTGGGTATCTTCAGCTCGCGAATATCTGGATGATTGTGAACGTTGGAGGTGGGCCGACCCCGGATAAGCCGACGGTAACGCTCAGCGTCCCCGACCCGAATCACATCAGCAGTTTTATGAATTTCCGCGTTGCGGATATTCAAGCATGCTACAAACTGTGGAAAAGTCGTGGAGCCGAGTTCATCACGGAGCCGATCCCCAAGTATGGCGAGATTCGCTGCTACATCCGCGACCCTGATGGTTATATCATCGAGGTCGGACAGAGCACCGATCTCAAGTACGGTTAACGCTCGGCCGGTCTCGAAGACTGAGACACTCGGAACGCGTCTCGTTAATGGCTTCTGAGAAGTGGCGCGCCCGGAGGGAGTCGAACCCCCGACCCTCTGCTTAGAAGGCAGACGCTCTATCCAACTGAGCTACGGGCGCGTTCAGTTGATTCTACAGTATGTGGCTGGAGCGAATGCGCTTTCCTGCCGAAATGCAGCCACTGCAGCACGTTTCGCTTGCCATCAAGCGTCTGAGGGGTCCCGTTTGACTGGGAGACGGCGCTTGTTTATATTTCCCGCCCGATGATCGGTGCTCCGCGACGCCATCCCGCCGAAAATCCTGTTCGCGTTTGCTTGCTCTGCATCTGCCTCAGTCTCCCACTGTGGACGCCCAGGGCCGCGTCAGGTCAAGCAAGCATCCTAACCGAACACAATGACAACGCGAGGACTGGCGCGAACCTCTCCGAAACGGTTTTGAGCGCTTCCAACGTGAACATGCAGCGTTTCGGGATGCTCTTTAAGCGAGTGGTGGATGACCAGGTTTACAGTCAGCCGCTATACGTCGCTGGGGTGACCATCAACGGCGCACAACACAACGTCGTCTATATCACTACCGTGTCGAACAGCGTGTATGCATTCGACGCCGACGATGCTGCAAAGAAAGATCCGTACTGGCACGTCAACTTCGGTAAGCCGGCAAGCATCACGGACCATCATTTCGATTGCACCGACATAACTGGAAACTTCGGAATCGTAGGCACACCCGTCATCGACGCACAATCGGGCGTCCTCTATGTTGTCACGCTCACGAAATTGGATAAGCTGCACTTTGTTCACCATTTGCACGCCCTCGATATCACCACCGGCCGAGACCTGCCAAACAGCCCTGTCGTAATTTCCACGGATGGCTTTGCAGCCCTTTTTCAAAACCAGCGTCCGGCATTGCTCCTTTCAAATGGGGTCGTATATGTCGGCTTCGCTTCGCACTGCGACGATGGCCGGTATCATGGATTTTTGTTCGCGTTCGATGCGAAATCCTTGAAACAACTCGGCCTTTTCAATGCGTCGCCGACTGGAAATGGAAACAGCATCTGGCAATCTGGAAACGGGCCTGCAGCCGACGCGGACGGAAACATTTATGTGGTCACGAGCAACGGCAAGTGGGACGGTCAAGCCAACTTCAGCGAAAGCTTCCTGAAACTCGACTCGCAACTGCACTTGCTCGACTGGTTCACCCCGACGAATTACCGATTCCTGGACAAAAAAGACCTCGATCTTAATTCGTCGGGTCCTCTGCTGATACCTCGGACCAACATCATCCTGGACGGCGGCAAGCAGGGTATCCTTTATTCGGTTGACGCCACGCACCTGGGCCACTTAGGCGACGAAAATGCCGTCCAGCACTTTCAGGCCACGAGCGCGCATCTCCACAGCATCGTTTACTGGACCAGCGCTAAGAATGGCTCGATGCTCTACCTTTGGGGGCAGATGGACCGCCTGCGGTCGTACAAGTTCGACGGTGAAAGATTCGAGACGACTCCGTTTCAAATTCGTCCGGAGGCCACCGAAGGCCATCCTGGAGGTATGCTTTCGCTCTCAGCGAACGGTCAGCGCGATGGCATCCTATGGGCTGCCATTCAGGTCAGCGGGGACACGAAGCGCGAGTCGAGGCCCGGCGTTCTTCACGCGTATGACGCCGACGATCTCATGCATGAGTTGTGGAATTCGCTCGAGAATCCGCAACGCGACAACTGCGACAATTTCTCCAAAATGGCGCCGCCCACAATCGCGAATGGCAAGGTTTACCTGGCTAGCTTTGGGACCAACAACAGCGGCACGGGGGAGCTTTGCGCCTACGGATTGTTGCCGACGGAGCCGCCAGCCGCGTCAGCGACGCAGAGATAGACGTACGCTGACTGCCCGACGCTGCTCTCGATCTACTTCGTGGAAAATCTGAATTCCGTTACCTGATGGTAGTGCTGGCCCGGTTTCAGTTCCGTGCTGGGGAAATCAGGTTTGTTGGGTGAATCAGGATAGTGCTGCGTTTCGAGGCACAACGCGGCGCGACGTCCGTACACCTTGCCATCCTTGCCGGTAACGCTACCATCGAGGAAGTTCCCCGAATAAAACTGTATCCCTGGCTGGGTCGTCCAGACCGCTAGCACGCGACCTGAACTCGGGTCATAGACCTCGGCCGCTTCACCCATCTGGCCCGCGGGTTTGTCCAGCACCCAGTTCAAGTCGTAACCGTGGCCGTTTTTCAGTTGCTCGTTGTCCTGCTCAATCCGAGACCCAACGGCGGTCAACTTTAGGAAGTCGAATGGTGTTCCCGCAACCGGCACGATCGCTCCAGTTGGAATCAGAGCGGCGTCCACTGGAGTGAACCGGGAGGCGTCGAGTTTCAACTGCGTATTTAGAATGTCTCCATTTCCCTGCCCCGATAGGTTGAAATAGGGGTGACTCGTGAGGTTCACCACGGTGTTTTTGTCTGTTGTAGCAGAATAATCCATGCGCAAGATCCCACCAGCCAGCGTGTACGCCACTACCGCGGTGACCGTTCCCGGAAATCCCTGGTCGCCATCCTTACTTACGTATGTGAGTTGCACGCCATTCGGAATTACCTTCGCCTGCCAGAGGACTTTATCGAATCCGTTCGTGCCACCATGCAGCGTATTATCGCCATCGTTCTTGGGCAGCGTGTACGTTTTGCCGTCAAGTTTGAACTGCCCGTGCCCGATACGGTTGGCGTATCTGCCGATGAGGGCGCCGAAAAAAGGCTTCGGATTGGCCACATAGCCGTCTATTGAATCGAATCCGAGAACCACATCCCGCATCTTGCCCGCGCGGTCGGGCGCCTTGAGCGACTGAAGGATTCCTCCGTACGTGATGACGCGGGCTTCGACCTTTCCGTCCGCGAGCGTGAAGATATCTACCGGAGTTCCGTCCGCGAGCTTGCCGAAGGGCTGCTTTGTCACTTTCGTCTGTGCCTCCAGTTTCAAGGGCAGTACAGCAAGAAAACAGAGAGCCACAAGTTTAACTGCCGCCTTTGATTGACGCATGCGATGCTCCCGGCTCGTCATTTTTTGGCTCCGGTTGCTTTCCAAATCGCGTCGGTTACTCCGCGCAATTGCGGCGAATCCATGGCATTCAACTCAAACACGATCACTTCGTTCTCGCCGGCTCGGAGCCATGGCCCGGGGACGTAGAGGCTCCGCTGCGGCCCGATGTCCCAAACGCGGCCGAGATTATGCCCATTTACCCACACAATTCCCATCTTTAGATCGGAGACGTCTAGGAAAGTATCGCCGACTGCGGTGAGCTTGAACGTGCCACGACGAAATGCCGGGCCCGGCGTTTCGCCGCCACTTTTCCACTTCAATCCGCTCACGTAGGACATTGGCAGCGGATATACCTGCCAGCCCGTCAATTCCCGCCCCGCAAACGTGACAGCCCTGATTCCGTTCCCCTCTCTCTGGAGCTCTGAGCCAAAATTGACTCGGCCCAGGTTGGCCACAAGCACGTCGAGCGTGGACGCGCTTTGAGGAATCTCGATTTTCAGCCGGTTCTGCCTCAATCTTCGATCCAAACTGCCAGCAAGCTTCCGGTTGACGTAGACGCTCGCATAATCGTGCAGGCCCTCCAGCACAAGCTCCCCTCCGCCGGACTCGCGAACCATTGTTCGATACAAAATGTACCCGTAGGCCTGCCCATATGTTTCCATCGGCGCCGGTTTTTCAGCTGGAATCGGCTCGGGCAGGTTTTCCCACAGCGCTGCACTGTCGTTCAGGTGAAATTCCGGTATGGTCACCACTGGTAGCGGCGTCGGCGGTTCCGGCGGTGTGGTCTTCGTCGTACGGGCAATCGCATCGCGAAATAACCGGTACTTCTGTGTTGGCCGACCCGCTTCGTCGAGCGGCGCGTCGTAATCGTAGCTCGTCGTCTGCGGGGCGTACCCCTCGTACGGACCCTCGGGAAAATTTGCGCCGTTCATGAACCCAAACGTTGTCCCGCCATGGAACATATATAAATTCACGGAATGTCCTTGCCGCAGCATCCATTCGAGCTCTTTCGCTTCCTGAGCACTATCCGTGCGATGGTGATCTTCTCCCCAGGAATCAAACCAGCCGTCCCAATATTCGCCCGCCATCAGCGGACGACCCGGCTCGAACTTTGCCAGAGCCCCGAACGCTTTCTCGGCTTCGCCAGTTCCAAAGTTTGCGGCTGCCAGAACGCCGGGCAATGTCCCCTGAACTAGATTGTCAGGGCCATCCGCTGTGTAGAGGAGTGATTCGCCAAATCCCGCGTGAATAAGGCTTTGGCGAATGTGATTCATATAATCTTTGTCTGCACCGAATGATCCGTATTCGTTCTCGATTTGGACCATGATGATGGGCCCGCCTCGCGAGGCCTGCAGCGGCGCAAGTTCCTTGCCAATTCGCGTCAGGTACCGGTCAGCGGCAGCTAGAAATCTTGCATCCACGGTGCGAACCTTCATATCCGGATAAGCCAGCAGCCAAGCCGGCAGCCCTCCAAAATCCCATTCCGAACAAACGTAAGGCCCAGGCCGTAGGATTACGTTCAGCCCTTGCTGCTGCGCCAGTCGAACATATTCGGCCACATCGAAGTTCCCGCTGAAATCGAATTCCTCGGGGCGCACTTCGTGCACATTCCAGAAAACGTAAGTCTCGATGGTGTTCAAGCCCATCGCTCGCGCCTTCTTCAGGCGATCCACCCAGTACTCGCGCGGAATTCGCGGGTAGTGCATCGCACCGGAAATGACCTGATACGGTTTGCCCTCGCGGATAAACTGGTTTCCGGTGATGGAAAGCGGAGCGGTTTTCATCATCGGATCAGCGCAGATACTCAGAACAAGAAAGCTGGCGCAGATTAGCACGCCTGCCCGAGGAACATGGCGCGCTAGCCCCCTCGTCGCTGGAGAAATCTCATCCGATTGCATTTTCGGGACTGAATCTTGTCAGAAACCTTGCGAACTGTCATCTACGACCTAGGATCGGCAGACTCTCCCCACCCCAGTCTGAGACAATCTACTTAACCTGTAGTTCTCAGGGCCTCTAAGTCATCAGTATGTGTGTTCTCTAGCCCACGCAGAACACCAAAAATACATATAAGTCTGTATGGTTGCACGAGCTATTTTTGTCCAACCTGTTGACGCCGCCCTTGGGGTTCGTGCATCCACTCTTGGAGCGGCACCATGGCGCTAGCAGGTAAGCAAGGTGTCCCTGAGGGAGATAGAGAGGCATGTCGACAGCGCAGCAATCGATCACTACCCCAGAACCTGCAGAAGCTCAAGCGTTTCGGCTAGACGTTCAACTTCACGATCTTCTAACGAACGCTCCGCCGCCGAAACGTGCGCTCCCACCGTTGCGCCGAGGCCGATCCCGCACTTTACCGGAGCCCGTTTTTCCTCGACATCCAGAGCTCCTGAATTCCGACGACAATTACGACGAGATGCTCGAAAGGGCCAAGCAGGGTCGGCGCAAGTGGACGGCCCCTTTGGTGTTGCGCGCGATGAACGGCTGGCTGTTCCCCTACGTACGATCGCGGATGCTGCCCGGGCCTTTTCACCCCATCATCGCTTACCTTTTCACCGAGTGGAAATGCAACCTTGATTGTCATTATTGTTGGTCGTTCGACAATCGCACCAAGGGCATGACCGAGGAAGTCGCCCGGCGCTCGATCGATTGGCTCCATGACACCACGTGCCGCGTCCTCGCTCTGATGGGTGGCGAACCATTGCTGCGCCCGCAGTTTGCCCACAAGGTGGTTTACTACGCGGCAAAAAAGGGCTTCTGGATCTATTTGCCTACAAACGCTCGTTTGCTGCGACCCGAGTTGATTGATCGTCTAGCTGACGCAGGGGTGGCTACCGTCAATTTTGCAGTCGACGCCGTCGAAGAAAAACCCGGTCTCCCGAAAGCGCTCGGCCCAGTCCGCAAATATTTCGATTATCTGGTTCGCAAGCAATACAAGTACGGCTACACCGTCTTCTTCAACATGAACATCTGCCGGACGAACCTGGAAGATATTCAGCAACTCACTGAAATTGCCCACGATAACGGCATCGCTACGGACTACCATATCAACGAATCACCTATGATCGAGCAGGATCACTTCCAGCATTACGACAATAATAGTACATACATCACCAGGCAGGATTGGCCGCGCGTGGACGCGTTGATCGACTGGATCATCGAGAAAAACCGCCAGGGCTACAAGATGGTCAATTCGATCAAACGCTTGAACGACATGAAAGAGTTTCTGCGCGGCAAGGTCGAACCCTGGAACTGCCGGGCCGGCCAGAACTCGATCATCATCCGCACCGACGGCTCGCTCGCTCCATGTTTCCCGATGTATTCAGCCACACATGATTGGGGTGTCGTGGAGGACCACAAGTTCGAGGTAACACAACTGAACCAGATGAAAGAGTCTTGCCAAACCCATTGTTTTTCTACTCTCAACCATAACCTGGGCTTCTGCTATAATGACGCCCGCGTACTCAAGTGGGTTCTGACCCAGGCGAGGCACGGCTTCCAGGGCGTAACCGGTAGCTTCGCCTAAACTGACACGCTCGCTCCGCAACGGCCACGCTTCCTTTCCAGGCAACGGTTCTCAATCAAAAATGTGATCCGAATCACAATTCAATCTGTGACGCAAATCACCGCACTTTCTGAGGAGGAGCGATGGCAAGCACGAGATTTGTTCAGATTCAGGATCCAAACATTCAGGAGCGGTTGGCAGCCGAAAGAATGCGCCTTCGGAAACTTGCGGGCCTGGAGACTCATACTCATTTTCATAAGCCGATTGAGCGCGCGTTTACCGCGGAAGAGCGCAGCCGCGTCACCATCCTCTTTGGCGGTTTCACCTGGAAGCACGAAGACCTGATTCGCGCCGTCTTTCAAGGCTGCGGTTACAAGTGCGAAAAGCTGCCCGTGCCGGATGTGCCTGCGTTCCAGATCGGCAAAGAGTTCGGAAACAACGGCCAGTGCAATCCCACTTACTTCACCGTGGGAAACCTCGTGCAGTACCTTCAGTTCCTCGAAAAGGAAGGCATTCCGCGCCAGCAGATTCTGGATAACTACGTCTTCTTCACCGCGGGTTCTTGCGGTCCCTGCCGCTTCGGAATGTATGAGGCCGAGTACCGCTTTGCACTTAAGAATGCGGGCTTCGATGGATTCCGCGTTCTCCTCTTTAAGGACAGCGACGGAATCAAAGCCGCGTCCGGCGAGCCGGGCCTGAAATTTAGCATCGATTTCGGTTTCGGCATGCTGAACGCACTGCATATGGGCGACGTGATCAACGACTTGATTTATCAGATTCGGCCTTTCGAAGTGAACAAAGGCGAAACGGATCGCGTTTTTCGCGACATGGTAGACAGGCTCTGCGACGACCTGAAAAATCGCAAGTCATTCGAGATCGAGCAGTCGGCGCCTGATTGGGCCAAGCCGAAGTTCAAATCCAACAAGATCCTCCGCAACACGGCGAATGTGTTCGGCAAGATGCACGAGCACCTCTGGGGCAAGGATTACCTCAATGCCCTCGCCACGGCGCGCGACTCGATGAATGCCATCGAAGTCGACCGCACCAAGGTCAAGCCCGTCGTGAAAATAACCGGCGAATTCTGGGCGCAGACCACCGAAGGAGACGGCAACTTCAATATGTTCGCGTTCCTCGAGCGCGAAGGTGCGCAGGTAATCGTTGAGCCTATCGCCACGTGGGTCGCGTATCTGATGTATCAGGCAAAGGCCCACGCCCGCGCGAAATGGCCGGTTACTCGCCCGCATCGTGATCCGAGGTGGTACGAATTGAAGAAGCACCTGGCCAATCAGATGTCGCTTCGTAAGAAGTTGTTGGGCATCGGCCTCGGCGAGAAGTTTTGGTATTCCCTCTACCATCGCGTAGCCAAGAATCTGGGTGGTATCACGCATCATCTGGTTCCCCAGCCTGAACTCGCGGCACTCGCGCATCCCTTCTACAACCAATACGCGCGCGGCGGAGAAGGCCACCTCGAAGTCGGCAAGAACGTCTACTACACCGTCCACAAGATGTGCCACATGGTGCTCGCGCTGAAGCCCTTCGGTTGCATGCCCTCTTCGCAGTCGGACGGCGTCCAATCCGCGGTCATCAACAAATTCAAGGACATGATCTTTCTCCCCATCGAAACGTCCGGCGAAGGTGAAGTGAACGCCCACAGCCGCGTTCAGATGGCTCTCGGCGAGGCCAAAGTGAAAGCCAAGCTCGAATTCGAGGAAGCTCTGAAGACCACGGGCAAATCGCTTGACGATATCAAGGACTACATCGCGGATCATCCCGAGCTGCGCCGCCCGTTCTACCACGTCCCGCATCGTGAAGGCATCGCCGGCACCGCAGCTCAATTCATCCTGCACGTCAATGATCGTATGAACGCGGACTCGCGCTTCTGGCGCCGTACGCGTTCGCAAGGCATCGCAGTTCCAAACGCTGCATAACCGCACGTCTATAGGGGAGGAACTGAATGCACGATCGCGAAAACCGGTTCATGGTTGGTTTGGACGTTGGCTCGACCACTGTTAAGGCCATCGTCCTCAATGCTGCGACCGACGAAATTCTCTGGCAGGACTATCAGCGCCACGAAACGAAGCAGCCGGAAAAAACCCTCGAATTTCTGCGCCGGATGGAATCCGAAGTCGGGATGAACTCCAGCAACACCCGAATGTTCATGACTGGCTCGGGCGGCGGCAACATCGCCGACCTCATCGGCGCAAAATTCGTCCAGGAAGTCACCGCTGTCGCCTTGGCCGTCGAAAAGCAGCATCCCGAGGTCTATTCCGTCATCGAGCTTGGCGGCCAGGACGCAAAAATCATCGTCTACAAGGACGATCAAGACAGCGGCCGCAAAAAGAAAATCCCCTCGATGAACGATAAATGCGCTGGCGGTACTGGCGCCGTGATTGACAAAATCAATGCCAAACTCAAGATTCCTGCCGTCGAACTCAGCGAGCAGGGATACCACGGCATCAAGCTCCACAAGGTCGCGGGAAAGTGCGGCGTCTTCGCTGAGACGGACATCAACAGCCTTCAGAAAGTCGGCACGCCGCCCGATCAGTTGATGGCTTCCCTCTTCGACGCCATCGTCCTCCAGAACCTCAGCGTACTTACGCGCGGCCACACGCTGCGTCCGCACGTGCTGCTTCTCGGCGGGCCAAACACCTTCATCCGCGGCATGCGTGAAGCATGGCAAGCCAATATCCCGCGCATGTGGGAAGAGCGCAAAGTAGAAATTCCCGCCGGCGCGAAACCCGAAGAGATGATCAAGGTGCCACAGAACGCGCAGTATTTCGCCGCGCTCGGTGCGGTTGAATTCGGCAAGGGCGAAGATGACTGCGTCGGCTGCTATCGCGGCTTCGAAAAGCTTCAGCACTACATCGAATTCGGCCGCCAGGAAGAAAAGGCCAAAGCCGGTGGCGCTGGCCTGGTTAAGGCCAAGGACGAGCTCGACGGCTTCAAGGAAGCCTATCGTCGAAAGAAATTCATTCCAGCCACTCTTCCGAAGGGCCGCGCTGTCGGCGGCTTCATCGGCATTGACGGTGGCTCCACATCTACGAAGGCCGTCCTGCTTGACGAAAATGGTGACATCCTTTGTAAGTCTTACCAGCTCTCCAACGGCAACCCGATTCAAGACACGATCGACATGTTCGAGAGCCTGCGAGGCCAGGTGGAAAAGCAAGGAGCCACGCTCGAGGTTTTGGGTGTCGGCACCACGGGTTACGCCAAAGACATCCTCAAAGACGTTCTTAAGGCTGACGTCGCGCTCGTCGAGACCGTCGCGCATACCGAATCTGCACTGAAGTTTTACGACGATCCCCACGTGATCGTCGATGTTGGCGGCCAGGACATCAAGCTCATCATCCTGAAAGACGGCCGCGTCAAAGACTTCAAGCTCAATACGCAATGTTCCGCCGGAAATGGCTACTTCCTACAGTCCACTGCCGAAGGCTTCGGTCTCAAAGTGGAAGATTTCGCCGACATGGCTTTTTCCGCGCAATCCATGCCCGTTTTTGGCTATGGCTGCGCCGTCTTCATGCAGTCAGACATTGTGAATTTCCAGCGACAGGGCTGGCGCGCAGAGGAAATTCTGGCCGGCCTCGCCGCAGTGTTGCCCAAGAACGTTTTCCTTTACGTCGCCAGCATCCCGAACCTCGCCGCGCTCGGTTCGCGCTTCGTCTTGCAGGGCGGGACGCAGAATAATCTTGCTGTCGTCAAAGCCGAAGTCGATTTCATTCGCAATAGTTTCCGCTCGGGCGACAAAGAACCGGAAATCATCGTCCACGAACACTGCGGCGAATCCGGCGCGATCGGAGCCGCGGTCGAGTCCCTGCGCCTGTGGCGCAACGGCACGCGCACCACGTTCATCGGCCTCGATGCCGTGCGCCGCATCGAATATCGCAGCACTCGCAACGAAGACACTCGCTGCAATTTCTGCAAGAACAATTGCCTCCGCACCTTCATCGACATCAAGCTCGATAATGGCACGCACGCCCACATTCACGAACTAGGCCTCGGCAATAATCACGAGGACGAGCACACCGACTGCGGCACTCACGGCTATAGAAGCGACACGCGCGTGGATGTGAGCATCAACGCGCTCATTCCCCTCCCCGTCACCCCACAGAAGAAAAAGACCAAAGTGCCGCTGATGTCGAACGAGCGCCGCCTCATCATCGCCACCTGCGAAAAAGGCACCGTGGAAGACGTCAACGACATGAAGGAAATCAAGGCGGGCATCGACCAGCTCAAGGATGCGAACCCGAACTTCGTGGACATTGCCGCCCACGAGGTTTTTCGTCCGCGCAATCCGAAAATCGTAGCGGATCCGATCCCCTCGCGCGCCTGGACCAAAGCCGCCAAGGAGCGCGTCGCCGCGATGCAGGCCCGCGCCGAGCTGCGCATTGGCATCCCGCGCGTCCTGAACGCTTACGTTTACGCTCCGCTCTTCAACGCCTACTTCGAAAGCCTCGGCGTGCAGCCGGAAAACATTATCTACTCTGATTACACGACACCCGAGCTATATCGCTCTGGCGCGAATCGCGGCGCGATCGATCCCTGCTACCCCGCAAAGATCGGCATCTCACACGTTTACAACCTGATTCAGGTGAAGCATCGCAAAAAGCCGCTCGACGCAATATTTTTCCCCATGGTTGACGTCCTCCATTCGCCACTCGTCAACCTCACCGGCACGAACGCCTGCCCCACGGTGACGGCCACGCCCGAAACCGTGAAGGCCGCCTTCACCAAGGAAAACGATGTCTTCAAGGAAGCGAACATAAGGTACATCGACCCGATTACGAATTTCTCCGACCGCAAGCTCTTCGCCTTCCAGATGTTCGAAGCGCTGAAAGATCTGCTGGGGCTTTCGCTTGAAGAAAACGACCGCGCCATCGCTGCAGGTTACGAGGCGCTCCAGGATTACGAAGCCAGCATCCGCCGCCGCGCGCGCCAGGTGCTCGATCAGCTCGAGCGCGACGATCGCATCGGTATCGTGATGCTCGGCCGTCCCTACCACCACGACCCCGGCCTGAACCACGAAATCCTCGAGGAATTCCAGAAGCTCGGTTACCCGATCTTCTCGCAAAGCACGCTGCCCCTCGATGAAGACATCCTGGAGCGCCTGTTTGGCGAGGAAGTTCGCGCTGGAGTCATTTCCCATGCGCTCGATATCAACGACGCGTGGAAGAATTCCTACTCCTGCAGCACGAACCACAAGATTTGGGCCGCGAAATTTACGGCGCGCCATCCGAATCTGGTCGCGCTTGAAATGTCGAGCTTCAAGTGCGGCCACGACGCACCGATTTATGGCGTGATCGAGGGCATCATCGAAAACTCCGGCACGCCATATTTCTGCTTCAAGGATCTCGACGAAAACAAGCCTTCCGGCTCGATTCGCATCCGCGTCGAAACCATCGACTACTTCCTGCGCCGCTATCGCGACACGATCATCAAGCGCCGTAAAGCCGAGGAGGATATTGAGGCTCAGCTCGCGCAGTACGAAGCGCAACTCCTTGACGAAGCCAGTGGCACAGCCGCTCCTGACTGTGCTGACATTGACGTCCTCGCGCGTCAAGCCGAACGCGAAAACCGCGTCGCCGCCGACTAACCACGGAGCAACATCCTCTGGGGCGCTGCGTGACCCGCCGTGTCGGTATTCTCTCCATCGGATCTGTTTCATCCTGGGGCGTTGTTCGCCGAAGCATCTCTCTTCGCCTTTTGGATGTTCTCGATTTGGTTTTGCGCTTCCCTAGATGGCTAGCACTCGCCAAAGAAGCGCGCGCGGACCGAATCATCGAGCGGCGCTTCGGGCCCGCTGAAAATGTGGTCAGGAACGCGCGTGGCGTCCTGGGTAATCAGCGGGAGCGCTTTCTCTCGGCGGAGAGTGGCCTCGGGCGACTGCTCCTGAAAAACCTCCCGAAACCACCCTGTGGAAGTATGGCAATTGTGGAAGTAGGCGTCGTGCTGCTCGGCGTAAGCGTGGCCAGCGTGGTCCCAATCGGAATTGCTGAGGAGTTGATCGCGAAGCACGCGAGCGTCGCGCAGCGTAAGCGAGAGTCCCTGACCAAAGGTCGGATCGCTGGTCGAAGCGGCATCGCCGATCAGCGCGACGCCATCGCGATAGGGATGGTTCACCCAGACGTCGCCGCCTTCGAACGATGCGAGAGGTCCTGCGAGCTTCGACGACGCGTGAAGTTCGGCGAAAACGGGCGCAACCTTGGCGCACTCGGAAAAAAAGAGGTTGAGGCACTCGTTGCCCTGCATCCGGTACGGCGCGGTCACCGGGTAACCGAAATACGCGCGGTTGCGGCCTTTGCTCTGCGGGATCACGATGGCAACAGTACCGAGATCGGAGTTGAAGATGGATACGCACGAATCCTCTCGGCCCGCAACATCGGTCAGGAGCACGCCCGCAAACCGAAACGGTTGAGTGTTTCTTTGGGCCGCAAAACAGGTCCATTTGCGCGTGGCAGAATTGCGGCCGTCGGCCCCAACGACCAGGCGTGTGGGAATCCGCTCGCTGTGATTATTCGCGCGCGTTAAGACGACGGGCTGCTTGCCGCTTTCGATTCCCTGCACCACGACGCCACGCCGTACCTCCACGCCCGCCGCCTCTGCGGCGGCCAGGAGCGTTTCCTGCATTTCCGGATGAGAAAAAGAGAGGCCGGGGAGCTGCTGCGGAGTTGTCTCGACTAGATTTCGAGGGCCAAAATTCGTCTCGAACCAGGGAAGTTCTGTAGCGCAGCTACGGCACAGCAGGTCGAAGATGCCAAGGTCTTTTGCTTCCGCAACACCCCACGGGCAAATGAATTCGCCACGCACTCGGTCGCGAAAGCGAAGCTCTTGCTCGAGAATCAGGACCTTGGCACCGCGTTCGGCCATGGCGCGCGCAATGGCCGAAGCGCCAATGCCGCCGCCCACGGAGACAATGTCATAACGCGATGCGCTCATGCGGGCTCGCTCTCCTTTTTATGCGTCCGAGGGTTGGCCAGTGTACACCGCTTTCGAGTGGTCGCAAGACCGGAGCGACCGAGTCGCGGCTAAGACGGTCCTGGCGATGGAGCGGGCAACAGCGATTGCCGCGCGCCCGTCAATTCAGCTTGGTTCGCGGGAACTGTTCTTCTTCTTTCAGTCCCAGAATCTCGCGCACGCGCACCCGGTCTATTCGGTCTTTCGGCGACCGCACAGGGCGCTCCAGCCACCGCGTGAAATCCTTCAGCTTCACCGAATGTTCCACCGGTACGTTCACCACCGCGACCCTGATTTCGTTCTGCCCCTGCGCGATTCCCTCCACCCACTCCTCCGCGTGCATGGACGCGAGGCCCAGCGCCACTGCTTCATACAGCGTCGAGGCCGTTACGTGCGCCGTGTGCTCGATGCCTTCAAGGTCGCGAATGGTGACGCGGCAGGACCGCACAGCCATGATGAACGCAGCCTATCATCTTCGCTTTTTATTCGCTATTGGAAAATTCGCGGCGCAGATTCGAGCGTGGCGATTTTCAGCCGCGCCCTCCCCCAGTTGACGCACAGCGCGTTCACCAGTAAAGTTATTTGGTCGCGTCGCGACGCCTCTGCGCTTTTCCCGCCGCTGGGAGGTCGTACAATTGGTAGTACATCAGACTCTGGATCTGATTATCCTGGTTCGAGTCCAGGCCTCCCAGCCAATCATCCAAACCCTCTCGTCTTCTGGACAAAGCCAGCGGCTCGGGACGCTGACATTCGTGCTTATTCCCCACATTCCGCAAAGGAGGTTTTCCAATGGCCGCTTCCCCCTCTGAAGGATACCGAGAAGTAGAGTCCACTCAACCTCAGCCGATTCGCGGCGATACAGGCGCTTCCATCCTGGGGCCGCGCAACGTGCCGCTCGAATCAGAGAACCCCGACTTGCTGGCATCGCCTTACACGGATGCCGGAACGATTCCGAACCTCAAGTTTTCGTTCACTACGGCGCGGAACCGCCTTCTTACCGGAGGCTGGGCGCGGGAAGTGACCGTCCGCGAACTCCCCGTCGCAACAACGCTCGCCGGTGTGAACATGCGCTTGAAGCCAGGCGCGATCCGTGAACTGCACTGGCACAAAGAAGCCGAGTGGGCCTACATGCTCGCCGGGAGCGCGCGGGTTACGGCCGTCGACGCGCAAGGCCGCAATTTCATGGACGATATTGGGGTGGGCGATCTGTGGAATTTCCCCGCTGGAATCCCGCACTCGATCCAGGCGCTCACCGACGGTTGCGAATTCCTGCTGGTCTTCGACAGCGGCAACTTTTCAGAAAACGAGACGTTTCTCATCACCGATTGGTTCGCGCATACTCCGCGCGAGGTTCTCGCCAAGAACTTCGGCGTTCCCGAATCTGCCTTCGATCACCTGCCGCACGACATCGATCACACCAGGTACATTTTCTCGGGCAAAGTACCCGGCCCCTTCAATCCGGTCACCTCACCAGCCGGCACGATTCCCGTGAAGTACAGTCATCGCCTGCTCGCGCAGCAGCCTATCAAGGCCGCTGGCGGCCAAGTGCGTATCGTCGATTCCTCCAATTTCCCTGCGGCAAGCACGATCGCCGCAGCCCTTGTCGAAATCAATCCCGGAGCCATGCGCGAGATGCATTGGCACCCCAACAACGACGAATGGCAGTACTACATCAGCGGGCGCGCTCGTATGACCGTGTTCGCTTCGGGCGGGAAGGCGCGAACCTTCAACTACCAGGCGGGGGATGTCGGTTACGTTCCGTTCGCGATGGGACATTACATCGAAAACCTTGGCGACGAGCCGGTGCGCTTCCTGGAAATGTTCCGCAGCGCCTATTTTGCCGACATTTCGCTGAACCAGTGGATGGGGCTGACGCCTGCCGATCTAGTGCAAGCACACCTTAATTTGGACCAACGAACGATGGCGGCATTGCGCAAGGACAAACCGATCGTCGTTTAGTCGGCGCGATGACCCACAGAGTTACCCTGACCGGGCGCTCAGCGAGGAGAAATCATGAGTGAGGCAACTTCAAAACCGAAGGGCTCACTTCAGGGAAAAGTTGCAGTGGTCACCGGCGCCGCCCGGGGAATCGGTCGCGCTACGTCGCTTGCCTTCGCCCGCGACGGGGCGGACATCGTTGGTATCGACATTTGCGCGCCTGTTTACCCAGCTTCGGGCGTTATGGCGTCGACAAAAGCCGATCTCGACGAGTCCGGCAAGCGCGTTCAGGCTCTGGGCGCGCATTGGCTCGGTCTGGTCCTCGACCATCGCGATATCTCAGCGCTGCGAAAAGCAGCCGTAAGAATTGAGCAGGAATTCGGCCGTATCGACATCGTATTTGCCAACGGGGGGATTCAAGGTTTCAAATCGCTGCTGGAAATGGACGACCAAGATTGGCAGATCCACATCGACAACAACCTCACTGGAACCGCAAACGTCATTCGAGCCTTCGGTCCACATCTGATAAAACACAGGGGCGGCCGCATCATTGTCACGTCATCCACGCAAGGACGGCACGGCATGAAAAACGGCTCAGCGTATTCAGCCTCCAAGTGGGGAATCATCGGATTGATGAAATCGGCGGCGATCGAGTTCGGGCCTTACGGCGTCACCGTGAATGCTGTGGTGCCAGGACTGATCGATACGCCGCTAACGCGTCACGAAGAACGTTACGCGCAGGCGCTGCAAGAAGTGGGACAGACACCGGAGGGGCCGGCCAAAGATGAGCAGAGGGCCGAGAAACTTCTCCTCGCCAAAACTCCTCTCGGTGTGCCCTGGATCGAGCCAGAAGCAGTCGCTCCCGTGGCGGTTTTCCTCGCCTCAGACGCAGCGGGCATGGTCAGCGGCCCGACGTATGACGTGACTGGCGGCGACAGCGCTCACAACGCGGCCTGACCTCGACTTTCAACCTCAGCTCAATTTGGCGCTTGGCGCGCACCAATCATCACTCTGAGTGCAGTGGCGATTTTGAGCGCAATTAAATCAGGCGATCTTGCGGGCCGCAATTTGATATTTGAGATTGTCCGCATCGAGCGGGTCGATTCGTCCCTCGGCGGTTTCAGCTTGCGGATACATCAGGAATCCAAGCGCCGCGCCGATGAAACCGCACGAAGTCGGATAAAATCGAGTGTAGGTTCGCACCAGCGCGAGTGCCCAAGTAGAGTAGTGTCTATTACCAGCTCGGGAAATCACGGAAAGCGCACGAACATAAGCACGTAACGCGTGAATGACGTGCTAAGTAATATTCAGCAGCATCCCGTCCAAATCCATCGCAATCAGCTTGATTGGCATCGCTTGAAATTGTACCCGAGGAGGCTGTGGGTCAAGGCAGTTTCAGATCCAGCGCGTAGAGGTCGTGGTCGCCGCGAGTGAGGTGAAGGACGAGGGAGCCTTCGGGCGTAATGTCCTCGAAGCCGCACCGCAGAACGTTGCCACTGAGCAAGCTGTCGCAGCTTTGAAACGAATTGAGAAGACGACCGGTGAGCGTGACCTGATGAACGGGCTCGCCCTCCTCCAAAATGTCCTGGAAAAAGAGGGATTGTGAGTCGCCCGACCAGATGGGCGCGCTGAACACGTTGCCCTTGGCAATAGGCACCATGCGCCGGAAGACCAATTCATCAGCGCAATTCGCGATTCATCATCGCTGACCGCCGCGAGATACTTTCCGTCGGGCGACCATCGCGTATTGCGGAAACCCTCGGAGCCCACAATCATTTTGCTTTCGGCGGATTTGCGATTGACAAGGTACAGATGAGAACGGCGAGTCGTAGGGTCGGTGGAGGTGTAGACCACGGCAGAGCGATCGGGCGCCCATTCCGGGATTTCGACTGAGACTTTCTCCGCGACAAGCACCTGAGGCTGGCCACCGGAAGCAGGCACCACGTACAGCCGCGAGACGTGCGAGTTGTCCGCGTCTCCTTCGAACACAACTTCGGCTCCATCAGGGCTGATGGCTGGCATGGCTGGGTGCAACGACGCGGAAACGAGCTGCACGGCGTCGCTGCCATCCGGCTTGCTTTTCCAGATGGCGTGGTCGCCGTGCCTGGACACCGTCAAGTTCTGTTCCCGCGAGAATCCCAACCAAGCCGCCGCAGTACCGCCAAGCAGCGTGCGGTATTCGCGAGTCTGGGGATCGAACGCCACATATTCGTCCCGCCCTTCATACCCGAGAGCAAACAGCTGATGACCATCACGACCGGGCAAGAGTTGATCGAAATGAATCGGGCCGCTGCTGAGCAAGGCGGGTTGGCCGCGATGAAGCGAGAGAATATTCTTGGATGCGCTCTGGATCCACACGTTGGCTGAGCCGCCATGATTGAACGAAACGAACGCGTAGTACCGGCCGTCGCGAGTCCATTTACCGCAGCACTGCAGGGGCTGCTCGTCCCATCCTGGCAGGATCGGGTGCACGTGCGAACCATTGGAATCCACTTCCCAGATTTCCGAACGGTCTTTGGTCAAGTCACCTTCCAGATCCCCTCGTGTGAAACGCAAGAGATTGCCGTCCGGCGACCAATCCAAGTTGTCCTTCGGCCCCGCGAGGGAAACCAGCCTCCGGGGGTTCATGCCATCGCGCTGAATCAGGTAAATGCCGTCGGAGGTTGCATAGGTGATTTGCGCGCCATTGGGGGTGAACAAGGCGTCGCTGGCGACAACGTTGCCCAGGGGCCGCGGCGAGCCACCGACCGAGGGCATCAAGTACAGCGGCAGGAAGTCGTCGCGCCGGGTGAACGGAGCGACGATCATTTCCGATGCATCCGGCGACACCGCGAAAATTTTCATGTTCTCAAAGGGATTGGGGAACGGCTGCGGCTCACCGCCGGCGGCGGACATCTGCATGAGACTCCATTTGTGCCCCTTGCGCTCGAGAAAGAAGAGCCGGGCGCCATCGGACTGCAAATGACCAAAGGGATCAACGCGCGAGGTCGTTGTCAGCTGGGACACGCTGAGAACTTGCGGGATGGACGCTTTCAGGGAGGCTATCCAGGCCCCGATGAGGAGCAGGATCGCCATGAGAACTCCCAGGGGAAGCCACGTTCGCGTCCAGGACACGGAAGAAGCTTGCGGTGAATGGGCTTGAGCTGGCCCTGGCGTTTCTTTCGCTGTGGGAATGGGTGTGGCGTTCGCGGCTGGCTTCGGGGTCGCGTGCGGCTCAACTCGCTCGACTGGCTTCACGAAACGATAGCCGCGCCTCGGGAGTGTCTCGATGTAAATGGGCTTTTCGGACGAATCTGACAGCGCCTGGCGCAAACTGCTGATTGCCTTGTTCAAACTGTTCTCAAAATCGACGAATGTCTCCTCAGACCAGAGTCGCTGTTGAATCTCCTCTCGCGAGACGACCTCGCCTTGGCGTTCTATCAGGAGCGTTAGGATCTCGATGGGCTGGCCCGCCAATCGCAAGTTGCGTCCGTGCTTGCGAAGCTGTCCTGCACTTGCGTCCAGCTCAAAGGCGTCGAAGCGAAACACCGCTGATTTTGGCGGGGTAAGCACGATGATCGGCTGGCCTAGGGGAATTCGGCGCTCGAAAGTGTACTCCGCTTCCTTCCGGTTTGACCACTCAAATCACCTCGAATCATATGCATCCCAGAGAAGAAAAAAGTAAGGCGCCCGGAATTCTCGCTCCATTGCCCGCACTCGGCCGAATTCCTAGAGTGAGGCCGATCGTGCCGCTCCAGGCCTCGATTAGCGCCGCCTGAGACTCACCGATCCGACAGAAAGAGTATGGGCATCAAAGCGAACGCAGCCTCGACTACAAGCCAGTTGCCCCCCAAACGGTCGATGCAGATCGCGGTGGGCCTGTTGGCAGGCGCGGCGTTCATCAATTATGTGGATCGCGGGAATCTCTCGATGGCGGCGCCGTTGCTGAAAACGGACCTTGGGCTTTCGCCATCGACGCTCGGCATTCTCCTCTCCTCTTTTTTCTGGAGCTACACGCTGCTGAACTTCTTCAGCGGCTGGGTGGTTGATCGATTTGACGCGGGCATCGTTCTGGCGGTCGGGTATCTAATCTGGTCGTTGGCCACCGCCGCGACCGGTCTTGTGCAGGGACTTGCCACACTGATCCTGATGCGCTTGTTGCTTGGAGTCGGCGAGTCCATTACGTTTCCGGCATGTTCGAAGATCATCGGATCACAACTGCCGGAATGCCGCCGCGGGACCGCCAATGGCTTGCTGATGGCGGGAATTCGTTGTGGAACAGCGGCCGGTGCCCTCGGCGCTGGCCTCCTAATGGCTGTCTATGGTTGGCGACCCGTATTCGTAGGCATCGGGTTGATCAGCCTTCTTTGGTTGCCGGCTTGGCTGAGATGGATGCCCCAGCTGCGCACGCGACCCGAGTCGGCGCCAATGCGTCCTGTGGTGGAGATTCTCCGCCAACCTGCGTTCTGGGGCGCGACCGCAGGGCAGTTTTCGGGAACTTATTTTCTCTACTTCATGGTGACCTGGCTGCCGCTATATCTGGTCCACGAGCGGGGCCTGTCGGGCGCAGCCATGGCGAGGACGGCTGCGCTCTACTACCTGGTGGATGCGAGTTCTTCATTCCTTTCGGGTTGGTTCGCTGATTTCTCCATCCGCCACGGCGGAGAGGTAACCTTCGTCCGTAAATCAGCCATGGCGATTGGGTGGTCAATTGGGGCAATAGGACTCGTCGGGTGCGCTATGGCCAGTTCCCGCTCTTACGTGGGCTGGCTTCTGATTGCAGGCGTCGGATGCGGAACAGGAGGATACGGGGTTCTGTTATTCGCCCAATCCCTGGCTGGTCCGCAAGATGTTGGCCGCTGGTGCGGGCTGCAAAACGGGATCGGCAATCTTTCGGGAGTCCTTGCTCCGGCCATCACCGGCTGGACCGTGGACAAAACAGGAAATTTTCGCCTGGCGCTTCTGATCGCTGCGGGCTTTTCTGCTTTGTCGGTGATTGCCTGGCTGTTCGGGATTGGGGAGTTGAAGGAAGTGGATTGGGATCGGTCAATTAGGAAACACGTGTCCGGCGGTGCGCTCGTTGGTACGACGGGGCATACAAAACAAATCCTCACAGGAGAATCAACATGGCAGCAAGCAGCGAAACACTAACGAGCAACGTCGGTGGATCGACTTATGCGCTCGGCTATACCTGCGAAGAGAATGAACGACTGATTCGGCAAGCTGCCTTTCTGGAACCGATCACGGAGCGGTTTTTCCGGGGAGCGGGTATTGGGCCAGGCCAGCGTGTTCTCGATCTTGGCTCGGGACTGGGAGACGTCTCAATGCTGCTCGCGCGCATTGTCGGACCCGCGGGAGAAGTGGTCGGGCTGGAGCGCGAAGAGAGTTCAATCGCGCGTGCAAGAGAACGCGTGGGGGCAGCTGGTTTGGGGAATGTTCAATTCGTCCGAACCGACCTGGGGGAATTCTCGAATGACGACTCGTTTGACGCCGCCGTCGGTCGCTTCATCTTGATGTTTCTTCCCGATGCGCGATCCGTCCTGAGGTCCGTCGTTCGCGCGGTGCGTCCCGGCGGCATATTGGCGTTTCAGGAACCTACTTGGAAGCCGATGATGGCCCTCGAGTCAGGGCTGCCCCTTTGGTTCAGGACGCGGACGATGATACACGAGACATTTGTGCGCTATGGCGTGAACCCGGAGATGGGAATCGATCTGTACCGCATTTTTCAAGAGATCGGCTTGCCCGCCCCTTCCACCCACCTAGAGATTCCTCTTGGTGCGACTCGTGAATACAGTGAAATGCTCTCTCAATGCGCCAAAAGCGTCCTGCCATTGTCTGAGCGTTTCGGTGTATCGTTCGCGGAGTTGGGCGATTTCTCTTCTCTGGCGAATCGCCTCCAATCGGAGCTTGTTGCCGCCAATACCGTGGCGCCGTACGCTCCACTCGTCGGCTCGTGGGCGCGAAAACCGAGTCAAGCCGGCGGGTGATTCGCTTTCTGCCTGTCTGCCGCGGGTAAGAATTTGTCGTCATTCCAATGAATCCTGGCTGTCGGCCAGGCCGTAAGGACCAAGTCCTGATCAACGCGCTAACCGGACATTAGCTCAATCCGACGCTGTGGGGACCAATTGTCCGGTTAGCCGACCACTCGTCCAATTGGTAGGTTCGAGCGAGCACGGTGGAGGACTATTCGTGCCGCAGCGCGACTATGGGATCGACTTGCATGGCGCGGCGGGCGGGGACGTGGCACGCCAGCAGAGCGACAACGGCCAGAAGCAGCCCGACAGAGGCAAACGTAATAGCATCATTCTCACTGACGCCAAAGAGTTGCGCCTTCAGCAAGCGCGTGAATGCCACGGCGAGCGCCGTGCCCACG
>Ga0187783_10000032_pt1 | contig 126254 bp, 113 predicted proteins | sample 1015_SJ02_MP02_2_FD_132471 | JGI IMG/M metagenome (GOLD analysis project Ga0187783, IMG submission 132471) | Tropical peat soil microbial communities from peatlands in Department of Meta, Colombia - 1015_SJ02_MP02_20_MG | ecosystem: Environmental > Terrestrial > Soil > Wetlands > Peat... | reverse complement strand
GTGCAGGAGCTCGCGAGCGGCGCGCAACGCGTGCTCTCGCATGGCCGACTCGACGAATCGCCGAGTTTTGCGCCCAATGGGGCTACACTTATCTATTCGGAGCGCGAGGGGAGCCGCGGGGCGTTGGCGACGGTGTCGACTGATGGCCTCACGGGATTGCGGCTGAGATCGAGCCAGGGAGAGGTGCAGGAGCCGGCGTGGGGGCCGTTCAGCCCATGAGACCCGGTGCACGAGCCGGGCAGTTGCGGAGGACCTGGAATGCTGGAGAAGGTATCGATGCGTCGAGTGATCGTTTCGCTGCTGCTCATGACAATGCTGGGTCTCAGCGCCTGCGCGAGCAAGCCGCCGAAGGCTCCCCCCGCCGCCGCGCCGAGCGAAGGCAGCACCGCGCCCGAGGGCGCGGGCGCCAATAATCCCAACGCGACCCGCGGCGGACCCGATGACGAGATCGCCGGGCCCCAGGCGGGTCTGCTCGTCAAGCGCACGGTGTACTTCGATTTCGACAGCAGCGAGATCAAGGGCGAGGGCACCGACGTCGTCGCCGCGCACGCGAAGTACCTCGCGGCCAACCCCACCGCGCGCGTGCGACTCGAGGGGCATACTGACGAGCGCGGCTCACGCGAATACAACATCGGTCTCGGCGAGCGGCGCGCACAGTCGGTGCGGCGCGCGTTGTTGCTGCAGGGTGCCGCGGACGCGCAGATCTCCACCGTGAGTTACGGCGAGGAGCGCCCCGCAGTGCCAGGACACGATGAGGCGGCCTGGGCGAAGAACCGGCGCGTCGAGATCGTATATCTCACTGCCGGCCCGGCGGCGCGGCCCCAGTAGCGAGAGCGAAGGACCGAACGATGCCTATCACGGAGACTGGTTGCCTCAGGGAAGGGACTCGCCGGCAGCTCACGGGCACTGCCTGGCGAGCGGGCGCTCTGGCGCTGCTGCTCCCGACATTGCTCGTCGCCGGCTGTGCCAGCACCCCCTCCGAAGAGGAAACGACACAGGCGAAGCTCGCTGACCTCGAGGGACGCGTGGCACGCATGGAGCGCATCGCCGCCAACCAGGTCGAAGTGTCACAGCGCCTCGATGAGATCCAGGACTCGCTGCGCGAGCTGCGTGGGCGGATCGATGAGCTCGAACATGGTAACGAGGCGCTGCGCAAACAGCAGCGCGACCTCTACGGGGATCTCGACAAGCGCCTCGCGGCTGCCGGCACGGCGGTCGGCGCGGGGTTCGGTGCGGCCGCTGGCACCGCGGCCGCGGGTGCCGCTGCGGGTGGTGGGGGAGACAACGCCGGGGCGGCGGCGGCGCCGGACAACGGGCCGTCTTCGGTCGAGCAGGCGGTCTACACGCAGGCGTTCGATGCGCTCAAGGCCGGCAGCTACTCGGTGGCCATCACCGGTTTCAAGGACTTTCTCGGCACGTATCCGACGAGTCCGCTCGCGGACAACGCCCAGTACTGGCTGGGCGAGGCGTACTACGTGAACCGCGACTACGACTCGGCCGCCGGTGCCTTCCGCACGGTGCTGAAGAAATGGCCCGACTCGCGCAAGGCCCCGGATGCGTTGCTCAAGCTCGGCTACGCCCAGCTCGAGCAGAAGCAGTTTCCGGCAGCGCGCGCGACACTCGAAGAGGTGACCCGGAAGTATCCGGGGACTGAATCGGCGCGGCTGGCGAACGAGCGACTGCGGCGCATTCCTGCCTCCCCACCGCCGTCGCCACCGCCGACCCACTGACCACATGGACAGCGGCGCATCGCACTGACGACCTGGACAGCGGCGCACGTGACGCGGCTTAGGATCACGGAGATCTTTCATTCCCTCCAGGGGGAGGCCGACACCGCGGGCGTCCCCACGGTGTTCGTGCGCCTCACCGGCTGCCCGCTGCGCTGCCAGTACTGCGATACCACGTACGCCTTCCACGGCGGTGAGTGGTGGGAAACACCGGCGATCCTCGCGCGGGTGCATGAATTCGCTACGCGCTATGTGTGCGTCACGGGTGGGGAGCCGCTCGCGCAGAAGGGCTGTGTGGAGCTCCTGCGGATGCTGTGCGATGCAGGGCTGCGCGTGTCGCTCGAAACAAGTGGTGCGATGCCGCTCGCGGACGTCGATCCGCGGGTGATCAAGGTAGTTGACGTGAAAACGCCGGGCTCGGGGGAGGAGCAGTGCAACCGCTACGAGGAGCTCGCCGCGCTTGGCTCCCGCGATCTCGTGAAGTTCGTCATCTGCAGCCGCGAGGACTACGAATGGAGCCGCGCCAAGGTGCGCGAGCTCGGCCTGCCCGCTGGCTGCACCGTGCTGTTCTCGCCGAGCCACGAGCAGCTTGCCGCGCGCGCGCTCGCCGACTGGATCCTGGAGGATCGCCTGCCGGTGCGCCTGCAGATCCAGCTGCACAAGTACCTCTGGGGCAACGTGCCGGGGAAGTAGAGCGCGTGGACCAGGCTGCAGCCGTGGTGTTGCTTTCCGGCGGGCTCGATTCGGCGACCGCGCTCGCGATCGCGCGCGAGCGCGGCTTCCTCTGTCACGCGCTGTCGGTCGATTACGGCCAGCGCCACGCGGCCGAGCTCGAAGCGGCGCAGCGCGTAGCGCGTGCCGGCGGCGCCCGCGAGCACCGTGTCATGCGGGTGGATCTCGCCGGCATCGGCGGCTCGGCGCTCACCGATCCTGCGATCGCGGTGCCCGAGAGCCCGAGCGCCGGGATCCCCGTGACCTATGTCCCTGCGCGCAACACCATCATGCTGTCGCTCGCGCTCGCCTGGGCCGAGGTGCTCGGGGCACGCGACCTTTTCATCGGCGTCAACGTGCTCGACGCGAGCGGTTATCCGGACTGCCGCCCAGAGTTCATCGCCGCGTTCGCGGCTCTTGCGGCGCTTGCCACGAAGGCGGGCGTCGAGGGAAGCCCCTGCCGCATCCACACACCGCTGATCGCGCTCACCAAGGCGGAGATCATCCGCGAGGGCCTGCGGCTTGGCGTGGACTACGGGCAGACGGTCTCGTGCTATCAGGCGGATGCCGACGGCAGGGCCTGCGGCCGCTGCGACGCCTGCCGGTTGCGGCGCGCAGGCTTCGCCGCCGCGGGCATTGCCGATCCGACCCGCTACCAGGGCCTGTAGTATCATGCCGGCCCCGCGGCGTTAGCCTTACCCTCTCGCACCTCGGTGCCGCGGAAATTACCTGCGCTGGGGCGTTAGCTCAGTCGGTAGAGCATCGGACTTTTAATCCGCTGGTCGACGGTTCGATTCCGTCACGCCCCATATAAATCAATAGCCTGAACCAGCGTCCGGGGCCGGTTCGCTGCCGACTGCCTCATACGCTCGGCGGCTTACCACGCGCAGCGTCGAGATGCCTCACGAGGTCATCAGCCCATTTCTTCAGGATGATGTCGGCCGCCGCCATGTTCGTGACTGAGCTCGCCTGCTGTGCAAAGGGTTGTTGGTCCGCTTCCGCGTCCATGGCTCGCGCAAGAAGGGTGTGCGGAGGAGCCCACAATTCGAGATAGAAAGTGCCCGAACCCGCTGACGTGATGACGTTTACGTCCATGCCCGCCGTCATGAGATCGGGGGCAGTCACTCGCACGTTGATGATCGCTGGCCGTAGTATGAGAACGTCCGGTGCCGCACTAGTCGCCACCTTATAGCCACCCTTCTGTAGTTCACGAGTAAAGACCTTCTTGAACTCAGCTGAGAGAGTGCTCTCGATCTGCTGAACGTCTGCGTCGGTAACCATGAGGTCGAGATCTCCTCCCTCATTGTCGTTGTAGTTCTGCTGCCAGTCTTTCGCCATCGCTACATAGCAATCGAGAATCATCACCCGCTTGTACTGGTTGAATGTCGCGCCGGGCTTCACATACACCAGTTCGTTCTTCGTGTGGGTCTTTAACTGCAGTCCGTCTTTACTCACCTGCGGCGGGGTATCCGCGGCGCTCACGTCTCTTGGGTAAGCGAGTGCCAGAGCCCAGTACGCACCAATCGCTGACATCGTGATGGCGGCAAATCTAACCCACATTTTCATGACGTATTCCTTCGCTTGTAGCTTGCTCATGGTGGGAATCCAGCTTGATTCGAGACCGTGGTGCTTTCGCCGAGTTGGAACCTACTGAGTCCCCGACGGTGTGCTGTGCGGCGTCATCGACTGACGCCTTCAATCCTTCAATGACTTCTCACGAGGCGAGAATCCGCTTCCAGTCGTTCTTCATGCTGATGACAGTCCACTCGTGTGCCGTGGCCTCGTCGTAAAGCGCCTGGGTGAAGGTGCCGACCTTGGTATCAGGCAGGCCCTGCGCAGGTCCATAGGCGTACTCGCGCGCGGCATCATCGTGCAGTACGAGCATACAGAGCCGCGCGCCCTCACCCGCTTTGGTGTACTCGAGCATTTGCTGGTCGCCTACCGAGTTGCCAAACGCCGCGTACGGTCGCCGCCCGATCATCAGGTGAATGCTTTCCGGCTTTCCCGCGTTGTTGTCGTTCAACAGGAGCTTGGGATCCTTGATGAGATATGGGCGGCCACTGCCGTCATAGTGATAGCGCGTGCCTGCCGCCGAGCCCACCACCTGTTCGACCGGAATGCCGTATGTCCTCTCTGAGTACACGCGGACAAAATCTTGCCCGCCGCCCGTCACGATGTAGGTCTTGTATCCGTTGGTGCGCATGAAATTCAGCACCTCGATCATCGGCACGTAGGTCAGTTCGGTGAAACGCCGCTTCCAGCGTGGGTCGCGAGCTGCCTCGAGCCACTTTCGCGCCTCGTCCGCAAACTGATCGACGCTCATGCCGGTGAGCGTGGCAGCGAGGACCTTTAACAGTTCTTCCTTCGGGAGCTTGGCGATCGCCTCGCGGTCACCGGAAAGCACGGTCTTGAACGGCTCGACTTGTGCGAGCTCGGGTTTGGCCTTGACCACCGCCGGTACCCGCTCCAGGCAGTAAACAACCTGCGCATACATGGGATGCTCGACCCACAGCGTGCCGTCCTGGTCGAAGGTCGCGATGCGCTCCGTCTCCGGTACAAACTTCGAACTGGCCTTATCGGTAGTGGCGCGCACGAAATCGAGGACCGCCTTCTTCGCCGCACCCTCATTCCACGATGGTAGCGGGTCGTCCGCGGCTACGGCCACAGGCGTGAGTGCGCCAGCCAGTACGATTGTTGTTGAAACCTTTAGCAGGTCCCTGCGGGTTAAGTCCATAGAGCATCCCCATCGTTGCAAGCACGTTGGCGTCTGGCGCAGGCCCCGTGAACGGCCTGAGCTCACCATTGAGGGGAAACGCCCTGAGAACAATCGGACCTTGGGCGTATCCATTGCCAGCCGGTCGACCCCGCTTCGGCTTCCCAGCCGCGCCAACTGCGGTGCGGCCACCCTCAAAGGCGTCGCCATGCTTCCACGTGAAGCAGACTCGCCAAACAACCGAAGAGGATGCGCTCGATGTCTGCTAGAACAACACACCAAGCAGTTTGTGAAACAGCGCTTCCAGAGGCATCACGGTCAGTAGCAGCGGTGCAATCGGCACTAGTACAGCGGCCGTCAATTCGAGCACAGCTTGCCTGCTAATAGGCGCCCAGCGCATGGTCCGTACGATCTCGTAACTGGAGTCCAGATCAGCAAGTGACTGGATGTCAGCGCTTCCCACCAGAGGCTCGGCGCGCGGGCCGTTCCCGTGCAGCCATTTAACATCGAACTCACGCACATAACGCTCCGCCAAGCTACCGTATTCGTCAAGACCCGCACGCTTTGCCGCAGCAAGCTGAGGCGCGAACACCAACAGCGGGCCAAACACCACGCACAGCAGGAAGATAACCATTACCACGATCTCACCCTCGAAAACGGATAGTGCTGCGCCGAGGTAAAGAATGCGATCGGCGAGTTGTGCGGCGACCATTGCACCGTGCGCCACCAACAGCACTGCAAAGGCATAAACTGTGCGCGAAAGGAACCCGAGACCCCCCACCCGATCCGGGTGAGTCGGCACCAAGCTCAACTCAATTTGTGAGACACGCCAGAGAAACTGAGCCCAGATGAACAGACGAAAATACCAGCGCAACAGCAGGAACTGAAAAAGCGGCAGACTGAAATAGCCATACCATATCCCGGCGGGCAGAAGTTTCGAGCCTGCGGCGGACGATGTTACATACCAGGTGGCCGCGTCGAGGGCAGTGAGGTGGCGCCAAATGATCTGAACGCCGACCCCGTACACCAGTACGAACAGCACCAGCTCAGCCGCTACCGAGTTGCGCAGACGATAAGCTGCGGTGAGAGCGTGATCGAATCGCGGCATCGCTGCCTGAGGAATGAGATTCCGGTCCAGGAAGGCCAGGGCGACGCGATGCAGGCGGCGGTGCACTACGAGCTCTGCAACGATCAGGAGAGGGACAGCCACGAGGAAGCGTATGTGAACTTCCATGTCCAATAGGAATGGCACAGCGACGTGATGACCAACCAGATCCCCGTGCACGGCGGAGAGCACGAGCAGCGGTAACCAAGCGAACAGCGAGATGACGATGGCGCGTTGCCACACATACATGAGCGCATCGTCCGAGAGGTGGGCCTTACACAGAAGCTGAAATGTCGGGCCACCCAGAACAAGCGAGAAATTCTGGGCGTCCCGCAAGGCATCGGTGCCGGAACTGGATGTCCGAGATCTCATTAAATCAAGGAGCCCGCGAGTCGCTCCGTGAGGCTGCGAAAAAGCGTGTAGCCAGGGCGCTTTCTCCAATAGCGAGTGCTCGTTCGCTTCTCAGTCGACTGTCCCGCCAGAGCGCCGAGGGCCCTTTTGAGCGAGCGGACTGGCACACGAGAGCCCGTGCGGTACGCGCTCGACAATCCCCATCAGGTACCCGCGACCGCCTTGTACTTGAACTTCTGGCCGCCCACCGTGGCTTGGACCATAGCCCCGCCTTTCACGACGGTGAATACCGCCATTCCCTTGTAATACTTGGCAGCGGAGGCGGCATTCTTCGCGCTGCTGGCGGTAGCCGTTGCACCACTCGTGCCCGCTGACCCAGACACTCCCGACCTTATCGCGACCGCATTCACATCAGCGCCAAACTCGAAATTTCCACTTGTGAATTGATCCAAGGCGGTCTTGTTCTCAAAAAAGATGATCTCACGAAACGCTTGTCCGCCAGCCTGAAGCCCAACGCTCACTGCCGTCATTGAGGTATCGCCGATGTATTTGCCCTGTTCGTAAACCCTACCGCTGCCGTGCGCGCCACCGACAACCAAACCGCCTTTGCCGATTGAGGGGAAGACCGCGTAACCGTAGCTGTTGTCGAAGAACGTTTTGCTCTCGCCGGCGTTCTTGAACACATCGACCGTATCGGAATACTCATCCGCCGACACCGAGCCGGCGAACATGAGCGAGGTCAAAGCCAAAGCTGTGAGATGTTTTTTCATGACCTTTACCCCAATGTGTTTTGTAGTCCTCAACTGCTTCTGTCAGGGCGGCGGCCGCTAACAGTTCTCGAGAGTTTGAGTTGCATCTGCGGCCCCGGCAATCGTGATTTTCGCAAGGTCGATAGTGCCTGCCAACCTTGTTCAGTTTCGCCGTACTGATCATGCTGACACGAGGCCAACTGCCAATGAAGCTTTCTCGTGCTGGGGCTTCTTTTCTCGAGCGTCAGCTGAGCTGTCGCTATCGGTAACGGATGGGACTGTCCGCTCTCCACTGCCTCAGCGGCCGCGATCCGGAAACACAACTGACCGCTCGGGGTTCAGCGCGCATAATGTGTGAAGAGAAAATCGTGGGCTTTCGCGGGCTGGTGGCAGGAGAAGCACGTCTTGTGCACTTCCTCGTCGTCGGGTTTACCGCCCGTGAATTGAGCGAACCCCCATCCACCGGTCTTGGCGTACTTCTTTGAGTCCTTGACCATGAACTCAAGATTCGTGGGGGCCCCGGTAACGAAAGATTGGAAATGGCCGAGGACTGCGTTGTTTTCGGGCGATGGCACGTGCTTCCAAGCCAGCCTGGCAATAACCGTACCATCCGGGAAGGGAAGCGTCCCGTCCCGAAAGGCCCTGATCGCTGGAGCGTTTCCGAGAACGACACGAAGATCGTTGAGGTTGCCTGCTTCGTGACCGACGTTCACCAACACCCAATCGCGGTATCCCTCGGGAATCGAGATGCCGTAGATCGGAGCGGCCTCGCTCGTTGTCGGTGAATGGTCTCCCTTCGCGCTCTGTGCCGCGGACGTCATGACGTGCAGAGCACAAACGAGGATAGCGGCACACGAGACAAAAGCACCAAGAGCCCGCGCAGTGGCATGAAGTGTCACATTAATCTCCTCACCGTAGGCAGTTTTGCTGAGATTAGAACTTCCAGGCTGCTGGATCGACGGTCTTGTCATAGATCAGAGCTGCCATGTTGTTTTCCGATCTGCGAGAGAAAGGGCCGGGTCCAGATTGAAGAGCGCAAGACCTTGCTGCGGCGCACCAGTGACGCGTCGGAGTAGAGACTGACCACATCACCGCCGCCGACGGGCGCTGACCGGCAAGGAGCCGCCCGTCGCAACAGTCGGGTATTCTTCCCCAAGCGTCAATCTGATCTAAATCGCTCCAACAGGACCAACCTCGAGTCTTGTCCATGACACTTGGGCAGATGATCGTTCCAAAGTTCATGAGAGCAGTGCTCCTGAAGGGCCACGGCGGGACTGACCAGCTCGAATACCGCAGTGACGTGCCCGTTCCGGTCCCGGCGAGCGGCGAGGTGTTGGTCCGCATTCATGCCGCAGCCATCAACAATACGGACATAAATACGCGAATCGGCTGGTACTCGAAGTCGATCGCCGCGGCGACCGGGAGTACTCGAACTGCAGAATCGAGCGCCTCGGACTCCGGATGGGCTGGTGATGCCCTCAACTTCCCGCGGATCCAAGGTGCCGATGCATGCGGTCACATCGTAGCGGTAGGGCCTGAGGTGGACGCCAGCCGCATTGGCGACCGCGTCCTCATCGATCCGGTGCTGCGGCCCGCTTCAGGGGCGCCTCTTTACTTCGGCTCGGATACCCAGGGTGCGTTCGCGGAATTTGCCGCCGTTCCAGCAAGGAACGCCTGCGCGATACGTAGCGCGCTTTCGGATGTCGAGCTCGCCTCTTTTCCATGCGCCTACCTCGCTGCCGAGAACATGTTGACTCGAGCCGAAGTTATGGTGGGCGAGAAGGTTCTCGTAACGGGCGCATCAGGTGGGGTGGGCTCGGCCGCTGTGCAACTGGCCAAGAGGCGCGGCGCCCGTGTGATCGCGCTGGCGGGGGGAACGAAATCAGCCGCGATTCAAGCGCTCGGGGCTTCGCGCGTACTGCCTCGAGAAGCCGATCTGTTAGCCGAGCTCGGGCGCGAGTCAGTCGACGTAGTGGTCGACGTTGTGGGCGGGGCCCGATTTGCGCAGCTGCTGGCGGTCCTGGCGCGGAGAGGTCGCTACGCGGGCGCCGGCGCGATCGCTGGGCCGGTAGTCGAGCTCGACCTGCGTACGCTGTACTTGAAGGACCTGCGTTTGCTCGGGTGCACAATCCCGGAGCCGCAAGTGTTCCCGAATCTCATCCGCTACATTGAGCGGGGCGAGATTCGCCCCGTAATCAGCGCTACCTATCCGTTGAGCGAGATCGCCGCAGCCCAGGCGAACTTCATGGAGAAATCCCACATCGGAAAGATCATCCTGGCGCTTTGAGCCGCTCAGTGGGCGGCGCGCGACGGCATCGCTGCTTTCGGCAAATCCGGACCTTGACCCGTCAGACCGCGTTTCCCGGCTAGCGGCCAGTGGACTCACCGCTGGGAGTATAGTTCGACCAAGAGATCATCCCCGACAACTGGGCAGTCATAAAAGCGCGCGCCGCGCTGGTGATGAGACGGATCCGGCTCGAACCATGAGAGTATCTGGTACCCACTTCCGTACGATCTGGATGACAGAATCGGGAATTGTCAGGGTCATCGATCAGTCTCGCCTGCCTTTCGAATTCGCCACTATTGACCTCGAAACTCTCGCCGATGCGGCGCGCGCGATCAAAACCATGGTGGTGCGGGGCGCACCGCTGATCGGAGCAACGGCGGCATACGGCATGGCGCTCGCCGCACGCTCGAATTCCTCCGACTCACATCTCGCTGAAGCGGCGCGAGTACTGCAAGCGACGCGCCCGACGGCGATCAATCTTCTCTGGGCACTGATGAGAATGCGCAAAGTGCTGGCGGAGGTTCCGTCGAGTGAGCGAATTGATGTGGCGTTTCGGGAAGCCGCTGCAATCTGTGATGCCGACGTTGAGCAATGCCGCCTGATTGGCGTACACGGCCTGGAAATCGTCCGCGGACTTGCCAAGGCGGCCAATCGAAGGGTGAACATTCTCACGCACTGTAATGCTGGTTGGCTTGCCTGCGTTGATTGGGGCACTGCCCTTTCGCCTGTCTACATGGCGCACGACGCTACGATACCCGTGCACGTATGGGTCGACGAAACCCGTCCGCGCAACCAGGGCGCCGCGCTCACGGCCTTTGAGCTCGGGGCGCACGGCGTGCCTCACACGGTCATCGCGGACAATCTGGGTGGGCATTTGATGCAACGGGGCCAGGTGGATATGGTGATCGTTGGCAGCGACCGCACGACAGCAGCGGGCGACGTGTGCAACAAGGTCGGCACGTACCTCAAGGCGCTTGCGGCTCGGGATAACGGCGTGCCCTTTTATGCAGCAGTTCCCGTAAGCACCATTGACTGGTCCCTCCACTCGGGGTCCGCAATTCCAATCGAGGAGCGTTCGCCGGAGGAGGTCACCCACATAACCGGCCAGAGCTCTTCGGGCCGGCTTGAAACGGTGAAGCTGGTGCCGGACAGGAGCGCCGCACTGAACCTCGCTTTTGACGTAACACCCGCACGGTTGGTCACCGGACTGATCACGGAGCGCGGCATCTGCTCCGCAAGTCGTGCAGGCTTACAACGACTGTATCCTGACCTGCGAGTGCCGAATGACCGAGTCCAGTGCATGCGCAAGTGGCGCAGACCTGCGCACGATGGTGATTGCTGCCTGTCGTGAACTGACGCGTCGTGGTCTGACGCACGGCACCTCGGGCAATGTCAGCGTGCGTTACGATGAGCGACGCTTCTTCGTGAGCCCGAGCGGCATGGACTATGAGGCCCTGCAGGCCGATGATGTTCCGCTCATGCATTTCGATGGACGTTGGTTTGGTCGGCGCCGTCCCTCGAGCGAATGGCGGTTTCACCGCGACATCTTAAATTCGCGACACGATGTCGGCGCGATTGTTCACACGCATTCTCCACAGGCGACGGCGCTCGCCTGCACTGGCCGAGGCATTCCAGCATTCCATTACATGGTCGCGGTTGCGGGCGGCCGCGATATCCGCTGCGCCCCATATCGCGCGTTCGGTACACAGGAGCTCTCGGATGCAGCGCTGAGCGCTCTGGAAGATCGCAGGGCGTGTCTACTCGCCAATCACGGCGTCATTGCCACGGGCACAGACCTTCCCACCGCTATCTCGCTAGCCGGCGAGGTTGAAAACCTCGCGCTACAGTATTGTGCGGCGCTTGCCCTGGGAGAAGTCCGTATTCTCGATGACGAAGAGATGTCCCGCGTGGTCAGGAAGTTTCGAACTTACGGGCAACAGAATGCAGCCGACCCTGATCTCCTCTTTGCCGGAGCGCAGCCAGATACTCCCGAAGGAAGTTGACATGCCGGAGGTAGACACGGCTTCCACTTACCGAATCCTCGACACTGATAGCGTCCCGGCCTTCATCGGATCACTACCCGAGATTCGAGCCCTGCTACGCGGGGGCCCGGAGAGCTGGCGCGTTCATGAAGTGGGGGATGGAAATCTCAATCTCATTTTCATCGTGCAGGGAGCGGACACGTCTGTCTGTGTCAAACAGGCGTTGCCCTATGTACGCGTTGCGGGAACGTCTTGGCCGATGACGTTGGAGCGGGCGTTCTTCGAAGCTTCTTACTATGCGGCGGTTGCGCCATTCGTGGGTGGACTGATTCCCAAGATCTACCACTACGACCCTGTACTTTACTGCACGGTAATGGAGTGCTTATCGCCCCACATCATCTTGAGGAAGGGATTGATTGCAGGGCACCGCTACCCGAACGCCGCCCGAGCGATCGGCGAGTACATCGCCCGCACGAGCCTCTTCACTTCTGACCTGGCGCGGCCCTTCGAGCACCAGATGGATGGAATCGCGCTCTTCGCCGGGAACAAGGCGCTGATGCGCATCACCGTGGACCTCGTCTTTTGTGATCCTTACCGCTTCAACGAGCGCAACCGCCACACTTCGCCGCAACTTGACGAAGTCGTTGCAGACCTTCGAAGCGATAGCCGGCTCAAAGTGGCCGCCGCGCACTTCGCACGGACGTTTCTCAACGAAGTGCAAGCGCTGGTCCACGGGGATCTCCACACCGGCTCGGTGATGGTGACCAAAGGCGACACGCGAGTCATTGATCCGGAATTCGCCTTCTATGGACCCATTGGGTTCGATCTGGGCGCGTTTCTGGGTAATCTCCTGCTGAGCTGGTACTCGCAACCGGGTCATGCCACCCAGCAAAACGACCGCGTCGCCTATCAGCATTGGATACTCGAGCAGGTGAGAACCTTCTGGTTGTCGTTCCGCAGGACCTTTACGGCGCTGTGGGCCGAGAATGCACACGGCGATGTGCTCCCGCTATCCATGTTCACTGGACCCGGGGAAGCCACCACACTGGAATTGGCCCGCAACACATTCGTGGATCGACTGTTTGCCGACATGCTTGGATTTGCTGCCTGCAAAATGATCCGCCGCATCGTCGGCTTCGCCCATGTGATCGACTTTGACTGGATTCGGGACGCCGGCGTGCGCGCCGGTTGCGAAGCCAGCGCGCTGGCCATGGCACGCACACTATTGACTCATCCGGCGCAGTTCCATTCGATTGAAGACGTCATCGAAGCGGTACCTCGTATGGTGCATCGCTAGCCAATAAAATATACGTCGGGTCGAAAAGCGGGCACCTGCCAATGACCGAGTTCGGGCCAGAGGGTCGTATGCGCCATGAGATGAAATGCCTAGAAGCGGTCGGGCCGAGGTTGACATCCAGACGTCGGCGCGCGCCCTAATGAATCAATCCCTCCTGTCGCAGGCGATTCGCTGTGGGGCCCGTAATCGTAATCAGGGTGTCTGCAGTTGAGTCGGTGTCTTGGGACTTGGCTGTTGTATCCAGCGTGTAGACCAGCGTGGCGCTACGTGTATCGTAGAGCTTCGTGATCACATGCACCGAGCTCGTGAATGTCGGAAGCGGTGGCGCCGTCTGGAACTCGACGTAGGTGACCGGCATACCGTATGCGCCGTAACCATAGTCGATCGCCTTGTACTGCGAGTCGCCACGTGTGTCCCAAGTGCCACCCTGCTGTTCGCCGGCACTCGCCGATACGAGACGCGTGGCGAGCACGGCGTCCGCATGAACCGACGCAATCACGCGCTCTATGTTCTGGCGGGTGAGGGGATCCTTCGGCGTCATCGAGTCGCAGCTCGAGAATACTGTCGTTGATGGGCTCACCAGTTGGGATGCAAACGTAGACTCGAAATCGCACCTCAGGTTGTAGTCTGGGCTGACGCCAACGACGAGCACCCTCGAAAAAGTCTGATTGCGAGCGACCCCATCCTGCCACGCGCCTTTTACCGACACGCCTGCGCAGGCGCAAAGACAGAGTGCGCCGGCGAGCACCGACAAGGCCCGGGCAAATGTGTGTTTCTGCTGCGACCGCAGTGTTCGCAGATGGGTCATGATGCGCTTTTGCGGCGGAAGATTGCGTTCAGTTTACGCAAAACGGACCGAGCCGTTCGGTTCTCGCGGAAGCGGACGTCGAAAGCCGCCGCTAGGAATGGCGCCAGACCTTCCATGCGGATGCGAACAACACCGCGAGAATGCCCACTCCGAGCCCTGCAATCCCCGCCGGGACCAGTCTGCTCGCAGCCGCCGGGGCGTAATCAGCCGAGCGCATTTTCGTTTCTGCTCGCAGTTCACAGCGGTGCAGATGGTCGCCGATCGGCAAGCTAAATGGCCCTTTCGGCGCGGAAGATGGCTAAGAGGGGCCGATCCCCGTATTTCGCGGCGGAGGGTAGTTCACTGATGAGCTTGTCGTCTGCAGAGTATTCGCGCTGCTCAAGTACCTGGAAACCGGCGTCGGAGATGTAGGTTAGGTAGTCAGCCATCGTGTGTGGCTCTGCTCCCAGGCGATACTCGATTCCGTCGCGCTCGAAGTTCGCTTCGATCCCGGAGCGGGCAAGCTCCGGATGGAACGCAGAGAACACAAAGCGTCCGCCGCGGCGGAGAGCAGCGTAAACCTCGAGGAAGAAGGACCTGAGATTCGTCAGGTGCTCCGACACCAGGGTCGAAATGACAGCATCGAAGATGCCAGGCCGAATGGGAAAGGCGCGATTCAGGTCAGCTTGCACGACGCGGGCTTCTGGCGCCATTTGTCGAGCCATCCGAAGCATGCCTGGCGAGAAATCCAGCCCAACGGGCGCACTCCGAGCGCCGCGCAGCATCCGAAGATAGGCTCCGGTCCCACATCCTGCGTCCAGGACCCGTTCGCCCGGCCGAGGATCGAGAGTGCCAAAGGTGTGCCGGCGATCGAGCGCGACGAGCGGGTTCGGCGTGGCGTCGTACGTCTGTGCCCAACGATCATAGCCATCGGCGACGCCAGGATGCTCTATTCGCTTACGCATGATCGCGATTAGGGACTCTTAGCGGCTTTAAAAGTCAGGGTGCCAGCTCGTGTGAGAGGAAATCCGTCCGAGGTATGGCGGATACCGTCGTAGACCGGCACGTCTTGAAAATCGAACGGACTCAGCCCCTCAAGGCATGCCACATTGACACCGTATTGCGTGGGATTCGAGCGGCGCTGGTGATGGGTGTAGATGCCACAGCGCGAGCAGAAGTAATGCTTTGCAGTGTTGGTGTTGAACTGGTAGACGGTGAGCAATTCGCGCCCCTGAGTAATGGTGATGCCGTCAAGATCCGCGGACACTGCGATCGCCCCGCGCATGCGACAGTACGAACACGTACAACGCCGCGCCGTACGAAGCCCGTCGGTCAGCCTTGCCGTGAACCGCACCGCGCCACAGTGACAGGCGCCGTTGATGAGGTCTAAGGCGTTCATTCGCGGCTCCTTTTCGGTATTCGAATAAATCACTATACGCTCAGCGCACCACCCGCAACGCGAGCAATCAGGGTCGCCGATCGGCCTAGAAGCGGCCGATGGCACCAAGGGGATGAGTTTCTCCTTTGCGGACGGCCGGTCATAGCGTGGATGCCTGTAAGGGGATGCGGCTTCATGTAATTCAACCGAGTGCGAATGTCCGTGCGGATCCATGGACGGCCTTGTCGCGTAAACATAGTGGCGCGTACTCTAGGGGCCGGCATGTTCAAGGCATATAGGGTTCGGCTACCGGGGCTGATTGCTCTCCTGGCCACAGCGCTGATGCCGGTCGTTCTTCATAGCGCGGTTGGGTCAGGCGGTACGAGCGGCAAAATCTTGTCGATTCTCGGAACGTGGACTGGCACATGGACGAACGCAAACAACATCACAACAGGTACTGAATCCTTCGTCGTTCAAACGCAGGAGGGATCAACTATCACTGGCTTCTTCTGCTGGGATATAACACAAGACCCGGCAACCTGTTCTTCTAACAATAACGACTATGAGACTTGGACCGGGACAATAGACGCGACCGGAACGCTCGTAATCACCGGCCAGTTGGGTGATTACCCCGCAAAACTATCGCTCGATGCGACCTCTATCAGCGGCACTTATCAGAACCGCAGAATCGCCAGTCACACAGGCACGTGGGGTGTACGGAGAGCGCCTTTGAGATAATTCCAATTGCAATTCAGACCGCGAGTAGTACCGCCGTCCGGGTAACGTCAGGTTTCGCGCGCGATGCTGCGATGCGATGACCCGCACCTATACCGGTGCTGCTGAATCGGCCTCGAGAGGAAACTGCGTCAGCGCGGGAGCTCCCGCACTGCAGCACTCCCCGGCACCTTCTAACCCCATTTTGTTGACACGCCGGAGCGGCGCGCCTACGTTCATCACAACGTCTCAAGATAAGACTATCGACGTGAGACGTCCAACAACACACGGCCGATAGCGTTCAGACCTTGGGGAGGTTTTGTGAACTCAAGAAAGTTAACGCTTGCGTTGATCACAGCGCTGGCTATCACGGTTCAGGCCAACGCTCAGCAAATCATCAAATTCGACGCGCCAAACTCGGGCACCGGCACGGGTCAAGGCACATTTACCACCGGCATCAACATTGTTGGGGTGATCACGGGTCAAGTCACGGATAACAACAACGGAACTCACGGCTTCGTGGGTACTCCCGAGAGCGGATTCACTGACTTTGACGCTCCCGGCGCGAATCCCGTTGTCGGGTGCACCTGCCCCAACGGCATCAACGATCTCGGGGTAATCACGGGGAACGACATTGACACGAACAGCGTGTCCCACGGCTTCGTGCGCACTCCCGATGGCAGGATCACGATTTTCGATGATTCCCAGGCCCCCGCCGGCACAGGCGCGAATCAGGGTACAACTCCGGAGGCGATTAACGATCTGGGGGAGATCACCGGGTACTACACCGATGGGAATGGCGCGACCCATGGCTTTGTTCGAACTCCGGACGGCCAGATCACCACGTTTGACGCTCCGGGAGCATCCGAGGGCACCTACCCGGGAAGCATCAACAACTTCGGGGTGATCGCTGGAATATTTTACGACACGAACGGCGTGGGCCATGGCTTCGTGCGCACTGCCCACGGCCAGATCACAACGTTTGATCCCCCCAATTCATTTACCGGCCCCGCCAGCTACGGCACCAACAACGCGTCGATCAACGATTTTGGTGTGATCGCCGGCAGCTACTTCGACGCGAGCACCTATGTGGCGTACGGCTATGTCCGCTCACCTGATGGCCAATTTACCGAGTTTGCGGCGCCGGGCGCGGGCACGGTCTTCAGTAATAGTCTGGGCTCGTCAGGCACCTATGTATTAGGGGTCAACCTGGAGGGCGCGATAACGGGAGGCATTTTTGATAACAACTTTGAAGCTCACTCCTTTGTGCGCGCCGCCGACGGCGAGGCCACCACGTATAATGTGCCGGGCCAGGCCCACATCCCGGATACCGACGCGGGGTCTTTCGGTGTAGGAATCAACGCAGCGGGGCTCGTCGCCGGACATTGGCGTGACCCGAACCTGACGTATCACGGCTACGTGCGGACACCGTAAGGGCCGCTGTTCGCGGAGTGCGGGGCAGCCTCGATCTGCGCGGGGCTGCCCCGGACCCCTGCTGGCGGGGGGGGGGGGCCGGCGGCCGGAAAGGGGTCGAAGTGAGACGGAGGGCCATCCGTCTCTCACCGGGCCAAGAGCGGCCAATCCAGGCACGGGGTTGACTTTCCGCAAAGCGGTCGCTGGACTGACGCGTTCGAAGGGTTCTGCCAGTCACAGGAGAGACAGCGATGGTTTCAAAGCCCGTCCCTACCAACGCTCGTAAGTCATTCGGCGATGTGGCGCCCAGATTGGCGCAGCTGAGCGATGAGCTGTTATTCGGTGACATCTGGGAACGCCCCGAGTTGTCGAAACGCGATCGCAGCTTGATAACTTGCGCGGCGCTGATTGCTCTGGGCAAGACAGAGCAGATGAACTTTCACTTTCCTCGTGCCATCGAGAATGGCGTTTCGAAGGAGGAGCTTGTCGAGCTCATCACTCACCTTGCATTCTACGCCGGTTGGCCGAATGCCATGTCCGCAGTGACGAAAGTGAAGGAGCTACTGTGAGCGCGTCGACACCGGTCGGGTACTTCGATCTTTAGCTTGCCGAACGCTAGCGATCTTATGGAGCTTTAACGCGTCGCTGGGGGATGGACACAATGCGAAAGCGAGCCGAGTGCGCCAGGTGCGGGCGTACCGAGGACGAGTGTCACCGACCGGCATATTGGAGCCACGGCGTGATCGGCATAGGAGCCAATGCATGGATCGGCGTAACGGAGCCAGGACGTGAGTTAATGAGGTCGGAAGTCCTCGGGATTTCGATTTAGGCTGCGATCGAGGGCACTCGCGAACTCTTCCGAGCCGCGCTCGATGCCAAGCTCCGCCGCCCGGAATTTGCCGAGTCCCGAGGTCAGGTCGAGGGCAATCGGGCTCTCCGTGGCCACGAAACCCGCGAGCGCTTCGCCCGATTGGGTATCAATCATCTCCCCGGAAACAGTCACAGAGCCGACGAGTGCCGAGCTATGGCCGACGGCCGTGTTGGCGGCACTCAGACCGATTCCGAGCGGGGTCAGCCGCAGAGCCGTGGCAGCGACCGGTTTGCTCTCCTTGACGCCCGCCAGGATCAGATGCAGACGCACGACGCCCTGACCGGGCTGGCTCGCGAGTGGGTAGTTATGCTTGGCGAGCGCGTTCTTGAACTCGGCCGAGAGTTTGTCCGCCAGTCTCGCTTTGTCCGCTTCGCTGGCCTCACCGAATTCGGCATCGGCGCCACGGTAAATATCGGCGCTGTCAACCATGATGGCCTTATACGCTCCCTTGCCCACCGGCAGGCTCGGCGAACGATAAACGAGCGTCCCGGGATATTGGCTCGGTGACAACGGTAGGTTACTCGGGAGACCACCCGCGGTCTTCGGCGTCGCATTGCAGGCGGCAAGCATGAGAACACCCCAGCAGAGAGCAAGATAAATGCAGCGCATCGTTGTTCTCCCCATCTTTCTCGAGTAGTTATGGCGTCATCGTCCGCGGAGTCAGCGTAGCAAGCTTGTGGGGCGAGTTGAATCTCGCCGAGATTCGCGACTGGCGGCAAGTGCCCCAGGGTCGTAGCGATTCCCCGCTCCGAAATTCGGGTGCTTGGCGGCGAAACGGTCAGTCCTGTTCACTATCGCTATGACTGAGGGTGCCGCCGCTGAGGCCGCCGCCGCCGACATCAAATGTTGTCACTGGCTGCGGCGGAGGGATCAGTTTGATCGGTGCGATATGTGCTTAGACCGTCCTGCGACTGTTCTGGTGGGCGCCCCTGAACAGTCCGCGCCAGGACAATCCATGTGTAACGGGACGACGTTTGCGTCTCTCGCCTATGCTCGCGGTACACCGAATCACTCGTTCACGAGGTGACCTATGGAAGCCGTTCTCATTGATATCGGCGCTCTCGGTGCGTTTCTTGTTTATGTGGCGATAGTCTATTGGCATGCGGTATCACACGAAGCGCGCCTGCCAGCGTCTCCACGAACGAAGGACAGCCTTCCGCAGATGGAGGAGCATTGCCGCCAGGATGTCCGCCACGGCGGTGATGACCGGCACCAGAATTAGTAATCAGATCAAGGCGGGTACTTGGGCGGATATCGGGATCTCCAGTACGGTCGGCCTGGATTTTCCCCAGGCAGCGACTGCAGCCTTCTGGATCGCCTCAGGATCATCAAGGCGCGCCGCATCGCATCCATATCCTTTCGCGATGGACACCACATCAAAGCCAGGGATATCGAGGCCCGGAACTCCCGGGGTGTCCTCGAGGACCGCAAATGACTTCAGAATGCAGTATTCGTCGTTGCGCGGCACGACAATCAAAATTGGAAGGCGAAGCTGCGCGGCCGTCCACAGCGACTGAACTGAGTACTGGAAGGAGCCTTCGCCGATGATGGCGACCACGGGTCGATTGCGCCCCGAGTCGCGTTCGGCAAGTGCTATACCGACTGCCGCCGGAAGATTCCAGCCAAGGATTCCGCTTGCGAACGTGTAGAACGTGTCAGGCTCGGTAATCGGCCACGCTGCATGAAGATCGGGCAGGTTCGATGGGCTTTCCTCGATCAGGATGGTATTGGCAGGCCGAATTTCATTCAGAGCGCGAAACACCTGCGCGGCGGTGAGGCGGCCCTCACTTGATCCTTTGGCCACGCCTGGTCCATAGGGCGCCATGCGGTACGCGAGGGTTTCGCGCGCTTTAGTGGCTTTGGGCGTGTAGTCACCGAGCAAATCCTTGAGGGCCTCGAGACACAAGACAGCGTCTCCGAGCAGGCTGTCGCCGACAGGGGCCCGCGCGGTTTCTGCGGGATCATCGGAGATATGCAGCAACCGCAGTCCCTCTGGCAGGTAAGGACCTGGAACGTAGGGGTAGTAGCGGAAAACCGGCGCGCCGACTACCAATGCAACGTCGTGACCCTGTAGCTTCTTGCTGAGTGGTCCCATTGCAAACGGCAAGCCTCCAGAATAAAGACGATGATCTTCCGGAAAGGGAGCACGTTCGGAGGAGGGCGCGGCCCAAACTGGGGCTCCCAGCACCTCAGCAAACGCTATTGCTTGATTCCAGCCGCTCCCTCGCGCAATCGCTGACCCGTAAATCAGGACCGGTGACTTTGCCTCAGCGATCACCCTGGCAAACTCGGCCAAACGCGAGGGATCCGGCGCAATCCGCTGGCTCACGGTGCGGACCAGAGCAGGACCGTTACACGGCCTTTCCCAATCCCCGAGAGGGAGCGAAAGGAACACCGGACCTGACGGTGGCTGCACTGCCGTCGCCACCGCGCGCATGAACGCTGCGGGTATGTCCTCGGCCCGCGCGGGCTCATAGGCCCATTTCACCCAAGGCCGGTGGAGCATCGTGGGTTCGATGTCGGTGAGCCAGGGTTCCATCAACAACATCTCCCGCGTTTGCTGACCGGCTGTCAGAATGAGAGGTGTCTTGTTCTGGAATGCAGTGGCGAGATTTCCCAGCGCATTAGCGCTGGCGGTGGTGTGCAGGTTCACCAGCGCCGGACGACGCGTCGCTTGCGCAAAGCCGTCGGCGATCGCGATGACCGAGGCTTCCTGCGGTGCCAGCACATAGCGGAAGTCCTTGGGGAAGTTCTTTAGAAAGGTCTCTTCCGTCGAGCCGACGTTACCGAAAATGGTCGTCAGGCCCAGCTCGCGGAGTAGTTGATAAGTCACGTCCCGTACGCAGCTTCCCTGGCCCAGCCCGCTTCCTTTCGTGGCGGACTTCATTGACGATGTCTTCTCGAGATTTATCATCGCGATCTCCTTTGGAAGCGCCCGGACATCACAGCGCCGCGATGCGACCGACATCGCCGCGCTTTTAGACGCATTCGAGCCCTTGACGGACGGTTACGTTCCCCGTGGGTCGAACCCTTAGGAGAGGTTCAATCCGTCAACAGCCGCTCGCGCGACGAGGATATCCTGTTCAACGGATCCCCCGCTCGCGCCCACGGCTCCAATTACGGTGCCGTTGACCTTGACTGGGATCCCACCGCCGAAAATCACGACTCTGCATTTGTTCGTCGTGTTGATGCCGAAACCCTGCTGCCCGCTCTGGGCCAGGTGCGAGAGATCATCGGTCGGCATGTCGAATGCCTTTGCGGTCCAGGCTTTGTCGATGGCGATATCCACGCTACCGAGCCACGCGCCGTCCATGCGCACGAATGCCACTAGACCACCGCCGGCATCCACCACGGCGATGTTGTAGGGTATCTTCATTTCCACGGCTTTGCGCTCGCCGGCGGCAATGGCGCGTCGGGAATCTTCCAGGGTTAATGAAACAACTTGTCGCGGCATTTTCGGTTCCTCACTTCCCGATACCTATGTTGGACCGTCAGTGCTTTGCGTCCGCGCAATAGAGCACCAAATTTGACCGACCACTACTGTCTCCTCTTCCTCTCAGGCAGATCCACCACGTGTGACCGGGCCAAAGGGTCTCCGTCAAGTTCGGCAGTGCTCAGCGCAATTGCCCGAGGTGGTATCCGAGGCGGATTTCGAGGTCACCGAGCTTCTGAAAACCATTCTCGAACAGCAGTTTGAAATTCCGCTGCGGGACCGGCCGAGTGATGGACTTTATGCAAGCATCCCATCCCTCCGCGATTTCCACGTCTGGCGGTAGGCTCGTATTTACGAGGCGCTTCGTGTTGGCGATCGCCCACTTGTCGAACGAGGCAATGCGGCTCGCGAGCGCGTCGACGAATCCGTCAAGTTCGGCATCTGGGAGGGACCTGTTCACGTAGCCATAGGTCTGCGCCAGTTCGCCGCTGATGTCCTCGGAGCCGAGCAGCACTTCCAATGCGCGGCCGCGCCCGATCAGCCGAGGCAGACGCGCCATGGGGCCGCCCCCGGCGACCATTCCGACACCGACCTCCCACTGCGACAGAATCGCTTTCTCCAGACTCGCGAACCTCATGTCGCACGCCAAGGCGATCTCGCTTCCGTTTCCCGTCGCGCGCCCTCGGATCAGGGCGATCGATACGAACGGCGCTCGTGTCAGCCGCACCAGTACATCCGGCCACGACTCGAGCCCCGTGGGCCCCTGAGGAATGGCGGTCAAGTCCTCGAGTTTCGCGAGGAAGTCGCTATGATTTAGGAAGAATCCTTCGACAGAGCTGTCGAACACCACGACCTTCACCTGTTCGTTCGCCTCCAGCTCGTTCATGATCTGCCTGATTTCAAGAACGAACGGCGGGCCCATGAGATTGAGCGGCGGATTGTCGAATGTCACCCGCATGTAGCCCGGCGAGCGCTGGCTGAGCCGGATCTGCTGTTTCTTCGTTGTCGCGTCCATCAGAAACTCCCTGACAGTGGTCGCACTTGTACTGTCGCTAGTGTGGTGAGGGCCCCGTGAGGGTCTCGGTCACCTTGAGGATGTGCAAGCGCGAGCTTGAGGGCAGCGAAACAAGGATGCGAGGTTAAGGACAATCCGGTGCGTGGGCGAACGTTTCGGCCTTTGCGTTGGGCCCTCCGCGAGCATCTGATGACCCCACACGCTGCATTCGATGTGGCGGTGGGTTGGAAACGTGGCAGGGTTCACCTGTTCCGGCAAGCGCGTCCACTGCACCTCGCGGAACTTGTCCGGAACATGCTCTTCGTCCTCTCCCGTGTCGTCGATCACGACTGGCACAAGGAATGCCTTATGGGCGGTGATCAGATGCGAGCGATCGACGGCGAGCTTCCATTCGAGCCGGAAATATCCCTCGGGGCGGTCATGGGTGCGCGCAACTCGCTCTGGTCGAACCAGACCTCGATGCCGGCGTCGCGGAGCGCCTGGCAAATCTTCTGCGCTGCCTCAGCATCCTGTGACGCGTAGCTTAGAAATACCGCGTGTGATAGCTCGCTCACGGCGGGACGCACCCCCGACAGATCACCGGAGGTCTTCTCCCCGCCTCCGCGGGCGGGAGCTTAACGTAAATCTGAACGGCTGTTCTTGTCGAGAATCTCAGCAGGTCGCGCGATCGAGTCAATGCGCTTCACAGCAGCGTCGCTCAGTCGCTTTCCTGGAATGCCGAGATTCGCATAGTAATTCCTGATGAAGACACGTGTTTCGCTCGGGAGCGGCCATTTGCCAGTTGAGCGGTAGGCAAGCATGTAGCGACCCCGCAGAGCCCTGACGATCCCCCTATACATGCCACCCGTGTCGTCGTCCACGGCAACGTTGAGCTTCGGCAGATCCTCTGGCCACACGTGGAGCCGCTTGCGCCGAATGGCTGGTTTGTTGGTGCCAGCGATACACAGATCTACCGGACCATCGGCCTTCGAGCGCCACAGTCCCATCACGACGGGTTCGTTGGCCTCGATCAGCTTCTGAAGGTAGAGGCGATAGACAAATAGCCAGCGGTCACGAAGGAATACAGCGCCTGCGGGACGCTCGATGAACCGACCGCCGGCCGGGTCGATGGCGCCTCGCATGGCCGCCCAGCGCGGCGAATGAACGCAAAGCGAGATATTCCCAGCTAAGGCTGCCGCCAGAACCTGTTCCTCTGTGAGAAAAAACCGCTTTGCCGCTTGGGCGAGTGGGATCACTTCGTACCCGCCTTGCTGGCGAAAGCCCGGTCGAGCGCTTCAAACGCCAGGAACGTAGCTCGGTCCGTGCGCTTCATGTTGTCGTCTCGCTAACCAAGTGCGCTAATGCTTTCATGAACCCTTCCTGCCTACCGCGATGCATGTAAAGATGTGCCAGGGAAAGCTCGCTTTTGCGAGCGGAGTCACAGTACGGCGAGCCTTCCGACCACGACCGCGCCGCCTGCCGATGGGGCGGCGTTTTCGCTTCCACGGGAGACGCCCATCGCCGGAAACATGCCGCTTAGCGGAGATTTGGTTTGCGACAGGGAGCTTTAAGCGCCTCTTAAGACTCCGTCCTCATCCTGCCGCCCGCGCGTGGCGGTTAATCCGCCTGTGCGCCACGCGCTTTGGCGGGCCGGCTAAACCCCGGCCCGTGTTTTTCTGCTGAATCAAATTCCGCGAGCGACGGCTCGCGTGTGCTGACAGTTCGGTAGCTGCGCCGCCGGCCGATCGGCCGGCGTTTTCTTTGGAGGATCAGTGTCCAGATTGGCTTGGGTCCGCGGGAGTCAGCCGCGGCGGATCCGTGATGGCCAGATTTGCCGTGATAGTCACGATCGCGACGTAGCGGGTGCTGTCCAGTGTGAATGACAGCCTGCGCTTCGGCGGATTGCTGGTGAGCAGCACCATGTCGCAAGAGATGTCGCGCCCGTCGGTGTTCTGCAGCTTCGGCTCGCCGGGCTTGCACAGATTGTTAGCGGCTGCCAAGAGGCGCCTGGCTCTCGCATAGTGGTCGGGGTTCGTCCTATGCAAGCGCTCGAGATCAGCCGAGCTGTCGAGGTGGATGGCGGGCTGGACTGCCGAATCTGCGGGCTGACCGGCCCAGCTGAACGACGCGGCGGACACAAACGCGGCGGCGAGAACCAGGTTACGCACCTGTGGCGACTCCGTGGAGCACAAACTCCAACGAAAGTCTATCCCTGCCGCTCACCCAATGGCTAGCGCGACGGCAAGCTACGCAAACGGAACGCCAGCCCGGACTCGTGCTTCCCGCTTCACTTAATGCATTAAGCCGACGGCGCTTAACGGGTTCATTGCGAACGGGATCCGTGAGCGCGAGTTTCTATTTCGCTGCGGCGGGGGGCGTGCTCTCGGCTGCCGCCGACAGCGTCTTGAGCACGGGCGGATCGACAAAGCGCTGCACGCCGACCGACTCGTAGACCTCGGCGGGAAAGTAAATCACGCCTTCCTTCATCACAAGACTGATGCGGCGGATGTCGCTGATGTTCTGCGTCGGGTCGCCATCGATCAGGATAAGGTCCGCACGCTTGCGCGGCTCGATCGAGCCGAGTTCCGCCAGCCGCCCGGTGAAGCGGGCACCGTTCCAGGTCGCGACCTGCAGCGCCTGCGAAGGTGTCAGACCCGCGCGGACGTAGAGCTCAAGTTCGCGGTGCAGCGTGAATCCGGCAATGTCGTCGGTGCCCGCTTCGAGCGGGACACCCGCGCGGTAGAGCAGCCCCACGAACTGCACCATTTTGTCGTAGGAAGCGCGCCAGCGGGTGGCGTTCTGGTCGGTGAGATTCATCGAATTCTCACGCCACCCGCGCGCCACGGCGACCGGCACGTGCGCAGCGACTGCGGCGTAGCTGGGGTTCATCTCGCCCTGCTTCTGGGTAAAGCTGCCCTCGAAGGCGGCGAGAGTCGCGTCGAGCACCGTCTGGTGCTCGAGCATCAGCTGCATGAGATCCTTGACGCGCGGCGAGTTGAGATCGAGTTTGTAGGCATTATCGGCGAGGAGGTAGAAGCGGGTGAGCGTGCGCGTGTCGTCTTTGGGGCCTACGAAAAAGGCGAGCATCAGCTGGTTGATGTGCTGGATCTCATCGTAGCCCGCGCGGATCGCTTCGTCGGATCGCATAAACGCGGGCACGTGGCCGCTCACACGCATGGCGTGTTCGTGCGCGCGCGCGGCGGTCTGCTCGACCCACTCGGGGTGGAAGGAGTTATAGATCTTGATCTGGTGATACCCGTGCTGTGCGTACCAATCGACCGCATCGAGCGCACCCTGCAGATCCTTCACGACGAAGCCATGGCGCGCGGAGTAAGGACTTTCGCCCTCGATGAATCCGCAGGGGATCACGCGCGGACCCACGATCTCGCTCGCGTCGAGTTCATCGGTGATTTGCCTCAGTCGCGTATTGTCGTTCCCCATGTCGCGGCTGGTCGTCACTCCGCCACCGATCTGCAGGAGTAGATTCCACGTGTCCTCGTGGGCGTGCATGTCGAAGAGGGCCGGCATGAGCACTTTCCCCTCGCCGTCGATCTCGGTGAGTGCACCTTGCGGCTTCGAGCCCGCCGCGTAGAGTGCGGCGATGCGGCCGCGATTGACGTACACATCCTTCGCGGGGAGGAGCTGCGCGTGGCGCGAATCAAAGACGCGCACGTTGCGGATGACGAGCGGGTCGGCGACCTTATGAGCGAGCCGTCCGGCGAGCTTATGGAGCCAGTCCTGCTCGGCCTTCACCTGCAGCCGCTCGAGCTCGACGCTCTGCGGCTCGAGACCCGCTTCGACGAATCGGGCAAAACCCGGCTCAATGAACGCAAAGAACTCCCCGGCCGGATCACTCCGCAGCCAGATAAAATCCGGCTGCGTGTCGATGCCGGTGAAGCCGTAGAGCGACACGGGCACCGCATGACCGCCGGCCTCGACTTGCGTCTCGAGGAGCTTCTCGACCCGCAGCTCGCCCGCGGGCAGTAGAGCGATCCGCCCCCCCGGTTGTCTGAGCGCCGCCCGCACGATGATCGCGATCGGCTCGATGCTATGTTTAAGCGGCACGTACAGGGCTGGCGCGGATAGCGTTGCCTCGCCATGGTCGGCGAGGGAGCGCCACTGCGCGGTGTTGCCGCGGCGTGTGAAGCTCTCCTTGACCGGGGCGCCAAAGGTCGATTTGCCACTGATCTCGAAGAAGGCGAACGTGCCGTCGGGCGCAAGCCGCATCCGTTCGTTGAAGTCGGGACCGCGACCGTTCCAACGGTAACTGAACGTCACCGCGACTTCGCCGTTCGCGCCCACGGTGGTGACCTGCGAACCGCCGGGACGATCCTGGAACAACGCCGTGTAACGTGTCGTGGTATCGGCGAACGCCGTCCGCGAGAGTAGCGCGCACACCACTGCCGCCATCCACCGCATGGGTCTTCTCCGTACCTTGAGGACGTCGCACGATAGCACGAGAGCTCGAGCCGCGGGCGCGCGCGCCGCAGCTTTCGACTAACGCCTATTGTCGTAAAGGCTGCGATTCAACCGACATCAACGTTCAACCAGTGCGTTTCCAACTTCATATGCCTGATTCTTGGTATCGGATGCCGGGCCCATCGCATTTTTAGGCCATGGCGGCGCGCGAAGGATCGCTCAATCCGCGGAGGTCAATCTCAGTCTGTCTGATCCGGAACTTTTGGACCTTTCCCGTCACCGTCATCGGAAACTCTTCGACCAACCGAATGTACTTTGGCACCTTGAAGTGCGCGACCTTGCCGGCGCAGAAATCCCGCAGTTCGTGCTCGGTCGCCGCGGCTCCCGGCTTGAGCCGAATCCACGCGGCTACTGCCTCGCCCAGTCTGGCATCCGGCACTCCGACGACCTGCACGTCACTCACCTTGGGGTGGGTGTAGAAGAATTCCTCGATTTCCCGCGGGTACACATTCTCGCCGCCGCGGATGATCATGTCCTTGACGCGCCCAGTGATGCTGAACGTGCCATCCGGTCGCATCACAGCGAGATCACCCGTGTGCAGCCAGCCCTCGGAGTCGATCGCCCGGGATGTGGCCTCGCGATCACCATCGTAACCACGCATTACCAAATAACCTCGGGTGCACAATTCTCCTTGGCTGCCGACGGGCACCGTGTTACCTGTCGTGTCGACTATCTTTACCTCGGTGTTAGGGTAAGGAGTGCCTACCGTGGCGACGCGAGTCTCGAACGGCGCATTCACCCCCGAACCGGTGATAACGGGCGATGACTCCGTCTGGCCATAGACGATCGTCATTTGCGGGCAATGCATGTCCGTGACGACGCGGCGCATGACCCCGAGCGGGCAAGGCGCGCCGGCCATGATCCCGGTACGCAGGCTGCTGAAATCGTATCGCGCGAATTCCGCGTGATCGAGCTGCGCGATGAACATCGTCGGCACCCCGTAGATGACCGTGGCGCGCCAGCGTTCGATCGCCGTCATCGTCGCTACCGGGTCGAAGGTCGGCGCCGGTAGGATCAACGTCACACCGGAGGTCACCATCGGCATCGTTGCAGCGACGCAGCCGAAGCAGTGGTACATGGGTACGGGTGCGACGAGTCGGTCGTCCGGGTTCATCCTGAGCGACTCGGCTATGAATCGACCGTTGTTCACCACATTGCGATGGGTCAGCAACACGCCCTTGGGTGACCCGGTCGTCCCGGACGTGTACTGCATGTTAGTTACGTCGCCGTTCGCCACGCGCAGGTCGCCGACCGGGCGCGACGCGGCGATAAAGTCCTTCCAGGAAGAGCTGCCCAGATAGACAGCGGCGCGCAGGCTCAAGTCCGAATTCGAGGCGCGTACCTCCTCGAGAATCTGCCGGTAATTGCAGCGCTGATCACGCTCGTGAAGAAATATCGCCCGCATTCCCGACTTCTTGAGCACGTAGGCCAGCTCAGACGCGCGGTTAGCCGGGTTCACGTTGACCAGTGTCAGCCCCGTGCGCGCGGCGGCGATCTGCAGATACAACCACTCGGCGCAGTTGGTCGCCCAGACACCGAATCGATCGCCCGGCGCCAGTCCGAGCCCGAGGAGAGCGCCGGCGACGCGCTCGACTTCCGCGGCGAGTGCCCGAAAGCTCAGACGAAGGTCCTGAAAAGGCACGATGAGAGCGTCGGCCTGCGGATACCGCTCCGCCGTTTGTATGAACGCTGTATAGACCGTCTGCTCGAGTAGCGGCCGCTCCGGCCCGCGGGCGTAGCTCGACATCGTTCGACCCCCTCAGTGTCCCGAGTTGCGGTGCAGCAGCGTTGTTATTGCACAGCCGTCTGCACTGAGCCCAAACCCTGCTTACCACACGGTGCAGACCGCTGCCAGTGCGGAGGCAGATGTCAAATCGGCCTTCACCCCGCCTACGGAAGGATGTCGATCGGAACGCCGTTCCGGGTGAGTGTCCAGACCTCGGTCATATCGGCGTTTGATAACGGGGTGGAGGCTAGGATTTCCGACGGGCTGGGCATTTTAAAATCCTCTGTGTGTCAGTGAGCCGTGATCCTGGTTTTCACACTGTAATTTCACTCTTACACCAGGACTTCTGGCCGATCATCGCCTTTGGCCACCTCAGGGTGCCGTTCGCCACTGGCGTCCTCGCATTCGATGGTTGCGGCCTCGCCGCCAACGGACTGCTCGCGTGCAGCGAGTCGCGCAGCCTTTGGCGCCTGCTCGCGCGTCTGGAACGCTTGGGAAAAAGCGAAATCACAGAACCTCGAATATGCTGTAAACGGGACCATCGGCGAGTCTGTTGCCTATTCCCACGCTGATGATGCGATTGATCCAGTCGTATTTATTGGCCCCAGTTTCGAACATCGGGCTCATGCGGAAATAGTACGTGTTCGGGTCCGGCGCCTCGCCGCGATCGAGCCTCGCCATGACGTCCGGGGCTCCGGCGCGCAGTACGGTGTAGGTCATGACAATCAGCGCGCCGTCGGTTGTCCGCAGGATCAGCCGGACATCCAGCTTGGTGCACGAGTCGTTGCGAACCGTCTGCCAGTCATTACCGCTCACGACTTCGCCGGAAAGACGCTCGCCCTCGAATGAGCCACCCTGCACCAGTCCGATGCGGCGAAAGCCGTTGGGTGTTTCGCCTACCACCAGAAGCGGCGGCACCGCTTCGCGCAGGACGAACAGGGGACGGGTTCTGACGCTCTGAAGCGACGCCGGCAGTTGATTCAATGAAGTTGACACAACCGAACCTCCTGGGAAAGTTTTCCGGGTTCATCGCGCTCACGCCGTGAGAAATGTCCGCAGGGCCTTGGCGAACGCCTCGGGCTGCTCCTCCGGAACGAAATGGCCCGAGTCCGCGATCACGACGGGCGTCACATGGGCGAAGTAGGGCCGCAGTGCGTCTCCCATGGTAGGAGTCGCGTACTGCCCGCCCACGGCCAGGAGGCGCATCGGTAGCGGGCTCTTGAAGTTCGACTTGTTGAATTCCATGTCGGTAAGGATTTGCCGACAGTAGTCAAAAGCGGCATCCATTCGCCCCTCGCGCGCGTACGCCCGTACGTAGGCGGCAACATCCGCCGGCGGGATCACTCCCGGTTTGTGCACCTTGTTCTTGAACCACCAGCCGACGTAGAGATCCTCCTTGCCTTTGGTGAGCTCGGCGGGCAGGTCAGGTAGCATCTGGAAGATAAACTGCCACTTCCTGAAGTAGTCGGAGACCTTGACTTCTTCACCCAGCGTGACACCCGGAATTCCTGCGTCGACGAGCGTGAGTGACTTGAAATCTCCGGGGAACAGCAGAGCCCAGCTGTAGGCGACCCAGGCGCCAAAATCGTGGGCCACGACGTGCAGCGGCGTCCCGAAACCTGCGACGAACTCGTGAAACACACGCCCGGCATTCTCGGTGGTCGCGGGAGCTTCCAGGATCCCCGAGTCGCCGAAGCTCGGCAGGTCGGCTGGAATGGTCTCGAAGTCCGCCGACAGGAGCGGGATCACCCTGTTCCAGGAGCGGCGCGTCTGCGGAAAGCCCGAGATCAGCAGCACCCTCTCGCCCTTGCCGATTCGGTCGAAGGCGATCTTCTTCGCCTCGTGGCGTGCATCGAGCTGTCGCCTGTCGCCGGGGGAAGGCTTAGGGGTGGCAGAGGCATCGGCGCCCGCAGGGACAGCTGCGAAGCCGTCCATGCCGATGCCGAAGGCGCCTGCCAGAGTGACGCCCGCCGTCAACAGGTCCCGGCGCCGGAGCGATGCCATCGGCGCGCGACTTTCAACCGCTCGAGAAGTCTCCTCATGCTGTGAACTTGCCATTGCAGCTCCTCAAATGAAATGTCGTCAGCGCGGCTCCACGTCCCATACGGCGTGGACCAGTGCTGTATGGCAGTGATTCGCCGCCCAGATGTCAACCCCGAGTATTCCCGTTCAGTCGTCCCAGCGCGCGTAGATCAGCGCGGTGTGACAATGGCTGCGGGCATACACGTCCACGCTCGCCAGCTTGTCCGACCAGCGGCTCACGATCTCCCGGGCGCATTCATCCATCATCGGATCGAGGAGGCTCCTGAACAGCGCCATCTTGTTGTCCCAGCCGTACTTGGCCGCGGCCTCACTGACGACCTTCATCTGATCCGTGCGGTCATGAATGCGCTTGACGGTGTGGTAGACATCGAACGTGTAGTCGCGCGCCACTTCGACGTCGTGCCGTGTGCCGGGGAAGCCCAGGTGCCCGCCGACCAGCACGTCGAAGTCGTACGCCAACACCTTGTCGAACATGGCAAGGTAGTCGGCGAAGTCGGCAGTCAGGTCAAGATCCATGAACTGCGCAGAGCCTGGCGGCAGGGTGTCGATCGCCATGAGCACTTTCTTGTCCGGCAGATAGATGTAGAGGTCGCCTTCGTTCGAGTGCCAGTGTCCGTGTTTCATGTCGATCACCGCCGACCCGAGCGTCAGCGTGTACTGTCCCCTGAAGGTTTGAGTCGGCACCGGCCGTCGGGGGTCGTTCTTCTCGCGCAGGAAGTCGGCCACACCCTGTTCGGCCAAGATCTTGAGGTGCGGCACCTGCTTGAGGATCTCGGGGGCGCCGGAGATGTGATCGAGATGGGAGTGCGAGTACACAAGCTCGACGATCGGTTCAGGGGTGACCTCGGCGACTGCCGGCACGATCTTCGATCCGTAGGACGGGGGCGCATCGAGCACAATCACGCCCTTGCCCGTCGTCACGAACAGGGACTGATAGGCGCCATCAGTGATGAGGTAGACGTCAGGCTTGAGTTCCTTGACCACATAACCCTTGTCGCGGTCCACATGGAGGTTGCGGGCGCTGATGGCGGGCGGCACAGGCTTGAAGTCAGGCAGCGCCGACACTTGCGCTGCAGCGATGGCCGCGGACAGGCAGAGGCTTAATGCCGCTGCGGGAGTGAGCAGGGCGGTCGGCGCGATTCCTCGTCTCATGGGCTAACACTCCGGGTTTGGCGTTGAGTCATGCTACGCGCCCGCCCGTTGCCTCATTAGCCGGCTGACGCTGGAATAACCTTCCCGCAATTGAGAAGGTCAATTGCCGGGGGGCCGCCTAGTCGCAAATGCCACGCACCCCTAGCCTTTCCCCGCACCGGTACGCGCGGAAAGTGCGCGGCGGCCGGGGGAGCAGACGATGCGGGACCTCAACGCGCTGGCGATCTTTGTCAAGGTTGTGGAAGCGAAGAGCTTCTCGGCCGCGGCGCGCGCGCTGAAGATGCCCGTCTCGACCGTGAGCCGGCGCGTCGCAGAGCTCGAGAAGCAGCTCGGTGTGCGGCTGCTCGAGCGCTCCGCGAGGAGCATGTGTCTTACCGATGTCGGCAGAGAGGTGCTCGACCACGCGCGTCACGGCATCGAGCTGTGCGAAGCGGTCGACTGCCTCATCTCCAACAGCCTCTCGGACGTTGCCGGGACACTGCGGCTGTGCGCACCAGCCAGCATCTCTGAATCGCTCATCGTACCCATCGTGAGTGCTTTCCAGGTCTCCTATCCCCATGTGCGAGTGCAGGTGTGCATTACTGAGCGGCCGGGGCACGGCGTTGCTGACGACGTCGACATCGCTTTCCGGATCGGAGCTTTCATCGATGCGAGCCTCGTCGTGAGAAGGCTCCTCACATACCGCCACCGGCTGGTGGCGAGTCCGACCTATCTTGCGCGGCGGGAGTCGCCGCGCACGCTCCGCGACCTTCTCGATCACCGGCTGCTCAGCTTCTCGCTCTGGCGGATTGATTGCAGCTGGAGCTTCGTGCACGTGGACGGCAACAGGAAGGAGACGCTGGTGTTCGAGCCCTCTATCGCCATCAACGATTACGCCGCGCTCGCAGGCGCCCTGCTTGCCGGTAGCGGCATCGGCGAGCTCCCGCCCCTCGTTCAGCCGGAGCTGATGCGCAAGGGGCTTCTGATCGAGGTGATGCCCGAGTGGCACCTGCCGCTTTGGTATCTCGTGCTCGCGCATCCGCGGCGTGCGCACCTTCCGCGGCAGGTGCGCGTTTTCAAGGAGTTCGCAACCCAGATGGTGGCGAGCCTCTTTCCCTCGCTGCCGACCTGAAGCGCCCTGTCGGTGCCCGTGGCCTTCGGTTGAGCGGGCGCGCTGTGCTCAGAGCTTGTCGAACCCGCCGCCGGCTGCGGTGAAGCCGTCTGCAACCTGAAGCCTGCCGATGCTGCCGTGTAGCTCGAGCGGGTTGACAGCGACGCCGTGCGTCACGAGCCCCCCCGAGATCGAGATGCTGCGCGCGGAGCCGCCCGGCTTAACGCTGAGCCCGATGGCGGCAAGCTTCACGACGACGCCCTTGACGAGCGAATCCCCGGTGCCGCCGTAGGTCTCGATGCCGCGGCGCACGGTAATGTCGCCCACCGGCTGGCTGATCTGGATTCCGACCGCGCCGTCAGCGTGCGTGATGATGCGCTCGAAGTCGGCGGTGTGCACGGTACCCGTGTAGACGTTGAAGCCGCGCGAGCCTTGGCCGAAGGTCTCGATCGGCGCTTTCACCTCAAGCACCTCCAGCGTGCCGAAGTTGACGAAGCCGATGCCGCTCGGACCGTGCGAGGTGATCTTTTCTTCCGCGGTCCAGCGACCGACCGTTCCCCAGTTGTCGAGCACCATGTCGTTCGGGCCGTACGTCGTCACCGGACCTGCATTGCGTACTTCATCGACGAACGCACCGTACACCACGAACACGCCTGCCGAGATCCGATCCGGTGTACCGGGGACGATTCCCCCGTCACTGTAGACCGCGCGGGTCTCGAGCCTCCTCACGTTGATCCGCCCGCCGGTTTCTCCGGCGCCGCTCACAAAGATCCCGCTGCCGCGGACCGGGGCGCCGGCACGTCCGGCCGCAAGCCCGGTGAGATCGGCTGTCACCACGGTGTTCGGGTCGGCCTGCTGGTTCCAGAGGACGAAGGCACCGGGAATGACCTCGACGCCGTAGCCCGTGGGGCGATCGCCGAATCCCCGTGCGTCGGCGGAGACGATGTCGATGTTCTCTGCGTCGATATGGCCGCCTCTGACCTGGTCGCGGGCGAGCAGGCGGATCGTCCCGACAATGCTCAGGTCACGCAGCACGAGCCGCCCGAGACTCCCGACCCCGGTATCGTTGTAGAGCGCGCGGCGGTCGGGGTCCGTGTGGATCGCCACACTCTCGATGCGGTCATCGGAGGAGAGCTGCACGCCGTCCTCGCCCGGTGCAAAGTGCAGCGTCACCGGCCGCTGGTGGACGCCCTTCAGTATCCTCCCGGGCGGCAGACGGAACGTGCGCAGGTCCGCGATATCCGCCGTGACGAGGATCCCGGAGGGAGCGGGATCGCTGATCGCGGCGGCGAGTTCGCTTGCGTTGGCGACGGGGCGTTCAGGTGAGCTCATGGTTGGACTCCGCGCTTGGGTGAGGATCGCTGTCAGCGGGAGCATGAAAGCAGCGGCGCGCGCCCTCACAGGAGCGGTCCTCGAGCTTCGGCGTTGCGCGTCCGACCTCATGCCGCGACAGCGGCACTGCAGCGCTCCGCCCCCAGGTCCACCTCGTGGATGACCGTGCGATACTCGACGAAATGCCGTGCCATACGCGTGTCCTCGTCGCTAGAGCAGGGCGTTCGCTTCTTTTGCGGTGACGAGCTTGCCGAGCTTCCCGAACTCGTGCAGGTCACCGAACACCTCGAGGCGGATCGACTCGTTGATGCCTCCAACCCGCACGGGGGCAAAGCCGCTCGCTGTGATGAGTTCCGCCACGGCATTCCCGGCGTCGCGGTCGTCGTTCGCGTAGAACAGCACGTAGGGCTCGGGCGCATGGCGGGCACCGGCCTTGAGCGATCCGGCGCCGAGGGTGCCGAAGGCCTTGACGAGCTGAGCGCCCGGCGGAAGGAGACCCGCGAGGATCTGTCCGGATGACTCGTCCTGCGGAATGATCTTCTTGAAGGTGCCGGAACCGTCGGGGGCGATGGGGTTCGAGGGGTCGACGGCGATCTTGCCGGCCAGCTTGCCGCGATGCTCGGCGAGCAGCGCCTTGAGGGCATTGAAGTAAACGGCGAACAGGATGATGTCCGCGTCCGCGATCGCTGTCGCGACGGACGCAGCCCGCGCCTTGCCGTTCGAGGCCTTGGCAAAGTCAGACACCTTGGCGGGGCCGTGATCGGCGACGATCACGCTCTCACCGCCCGCGATCAGGTTGAGAGCAACCTGCCTGCCGATGTTCCCGAGTCCGATAATTGCGGTCTTCATGGTGTACCCGTGCGGTTGGCGGTGTGGCGGGAAGCTGAGTCTTTCGGTACTTCGAAGGATTCCCCCGCATCATAGCCATCGGATGCCGGCACAAAAGCCAGGCAACCCGAGAATGGGTTTCCCGAAGTTGGAATAATCAGGAGAGAGTCAGCGCCCGATCATCACTTCGGCAGGTCTGGAAAGATCTTCGGCGCCATCTCAACCGCGAACTCCTTGAAGAGGCGCACCGGTCGGGGCACGAGGCGATTGCTCAAGTGCACCAGTGACAGATCGAAGGTCGGAAAGTGCCAGTCGGGCATCACCTCGACCAGCCGGCCGTCCCGAACCAGCTCCGGCTGCACGATCGGCGGCAGCTCGCCTATGCCTTCACCGGCGAGGAGCGCGGGAGTCAAGCCGGCAAAGTCGTTCATCGACAGATAGGGGATGAACGTAATCGTCTCCTTGTCTTTGCCGCTCGCGCGCACGAATGTAAAGGAGGCCTCCGGCTTCCAGTAGGAAAAGGCGATCATCGTGTGAGAGAGAAGGTCGCTCGGCTTCTTGGGTGGCTCGACGCGCTGCAGATACTGCGGACTCGCGACCAGGCGGTGCCGGTAGGTGAGGATCCGCCGCGCGACGAGCGAGGCGTCCTTCAGCACACCGACGCGGAATGCCAGGTCGACACCGTCGGCGATGTGATCGACATGCCGCTCGGTGATGAGGGCTTGCACCCGTACGTTGGGGTAGGAGGCCCGGAACGCGCTCACGAGCGGGGTGAGGAGCGAGTCAGACACGTTGGGAGGTGCGGACAGGCGCAGCACGCCGGACACTGTTGCCTTGTGGTTTGAGACGATGCTGTCCACGGCCTCGGAGATCTCGAGGCTCCTCTCGGCGTACTCGAGCACCTCAGCGCCGACCTCCGTCAGACGCAGGCTCCGCGTGGAGCGCTCGAGCAGCCTCACCCCGAGCTCGGCCTCGAGGTCTGCGACCCGTCGGCTCACACTCGCGAGCGGCATCTTCAGCCGCCGCGCGGCTTCCGAGAAGCTCTTCGCCTTGACCACCGCGGCGAAGATCATCAGTGAGTTGAAGTCTGTCATGGCTCTTTCAGATTTTCGGGAAGGTCAATTCCACGATTGGCCTCTAATTCGCCCAGCCGCGGCCTCTTATTCTTCAGGCTTCGCAAACTTACCCACGGGAACAGCGGGCGGCTAGCCCCCGCGACTCACATGGCAACCATGAAGGCCGCGGGCGCCCCTCGGCGGGCGGCGACGGTTCGCGCTGGCGCGTCAGTCGCCCGCCAGCATCTCGCTGAGCAGGCTCAGCAGCTCTTCCGAGTTCACGGGTTTACTCGCGACTCGCATGAGCGGATCGGCAGGAAGCGCTCGGATCGCCGCGGAGGTATCGCCCGTCATGAGCACGGCTTTGACCGGTCGCCCGAGCGCCTCGCGTACCGACGCAATGACTTGAGTACCGGTCTCCCCGTCACTGAGGTGGTAGTCGGTCATCAACAGGTCCAGGCGCCCGTCGTGGCGCACGTGTTCGAGCGCCGCGGCCAAGGAAGCCAGCGCCGTGACGTCATAACCTTCACTCTTCAGCAACATCCGGGTGGCATTCCGTACGCCGGCATCGTCTTCGACCAACAGAATGCGAGCGGCCCTCGGCGCTGCACGCACGAGTGGCTGTGCTTTGATCTCTCGTGCGGGCGACGCGGCGCTGTGGCTGGCCGGTAAGGTCAGCGTGAACACCGAACCTCGGCCGATCTCGGATTGCACGTCGAGCTTGAGACCGAGCAGCTTGACGAGACGCTGCACGATACTCAGACCCAATCCGTACCCCTCTCGCGCGCCGCTGTGCGGGCCGCCCACCTGAAAGAACTCGTCGTAGATGTAGCCCAACTGATCTGCCGGGATACCGACGCCCGTGTCCAGCACCTCGATGCGCACAGAAGCCGGGCTGTCGTGCAGGCAGCGCAACGCCACCCAGCCTTGGCGAGTGTACTTGATCGCGTTGGAGACAAGATTGCGCAGGATCTGTCCGACGAGCGATGGATCGCTGTGGACGCACTCCTCGCATGGGGTCACCCTCAGGTTCAGTCCCTTGCTTTCGGCGACACTGGCGAACTCGCGCCGCAACTCCTCGAACAGCGAACTCACGACGAAATCGCTTGGGTCAGGCTTCACAGCGCCTGATTCGAGTTTGCCGATGTCAAGCAGTGCGTTCAGCAGTCGTGACATGGACTCGATGGCTTGTCCCTGCTGCGCAAGTGCTTCTGCGGCTACTGGTCGATCCTCGACGATCCGACGCAACGCACCGTTGAGAAGCGCCAGCGTCTGTAGCGGCTGGCGGAGATCGTGACTGGCGGTGGCCAGAAAGCGGCTCTTGGCGAGATTCGCGCGGTCTGCGCTCGCCCAGGCTTCCTTCAGCCCGCGCTCCGCTGCCGCCCGCAAGGTCAAATCGCGCAGCGCCGCGATCGCGAACCATTCGGGCTCGCAGTAGATCGATTTCAGGCTGATCTCAAGGGGAAACTCGCTTCCGTCCGCACGCAAGCCGAAGAGGTCGAGCCTCTGGCCTCCCATGGGACGCGCCTGCTTACTCTTTGTGAATTGGTCTCGATGAATGGCATGCCCGGCGCGGAATCGTTCGGGCATCAGTGCCTCGACGCTGCGCCCGACCAGCTCCTCGCGAGGCTTCCCAAAGAGCGTCTTCACCTGCTCGTTGGCGAAACGAATCGTGCCCGTCGAGTCGACGATAAGCATGGCGTCGGGGGCATCCTGCAGCGCGGCGCGGATCACAGGCGGGGGGAGCGGGTGCATTTGGCGATGACTAAATATCGCTTCCGCGTCGCTTGGATCAACTCGTGGAAAACCCTCTGCGGTCGGGGCTTGCCCGGACGGCGCAGGTGCCGTCGGCAAGAGTTAATGATAACGCCGCACGGAGCAAGTGCGGAACAGCCGCTTCAGGTTGTGGCCCTCGAGGAGCCGGAATCGGAACGCTACTTGAAAAGCGAGGCGAGCTGGGGCATCGCGGCGGTCATCTCACGTCCGGCTTGTTCGCCGCCTTCAAATGGCCCCAAACTCCGTTGCAAGGCACGTATCAACCTGCTGCTCGGCTCTCAGCCAGTCGTCGAGCTCGTGTCCGGGCGCAAAGCCGCGCTTCTGGGCAAGAAAATAGGCCGCCTCCGCGATCGATACGTGCCGTTGAGCCTTCATGAACGCCGCAGGCCGAGCCGAAACGAGCGAATAAGGCTCGCATACCTGCCAATCAACGGCGACGGTCGCCGACCGCCTTCCCTCAGCTTCCGCTAAGCGGGCCATCGGATGATCATGAGGGGCGTAAAAGCCCTGCGGCGGTCACGTTAGAATCGCATTGACGGCTCGCAGTGTTAGCTTTCTGGAGCTTGACCTTTCCCAACACGGGACGCCTGACTTGGACGCCAAACCCACGAGGTTTTACGACCAAAACGTCGCAACTGAGCTTATCGAGGACGCGTTCGGCAGTGTTACCGATGAACAGCCGGGCCAATGCCGAGCGGGAAACGGCTCCCATGACCACAATGCCAGTGCGCGTGCGGCGGGTTACCGCACCGAGCTTTTCCGAGACCTGGCCCATGATGATGTGACGGCGAGCGCGGGGCACGCCCACGCGGTTGGCCAGCTGGTTAATGGCACTTACGACCTGCTCGCGGTGCGCTTCTTCCACCTCTGGAGGCACAACGACTGGCGGCACCGCTGCCAGCGTGTCGACGGTGACCACCGGCATGTAAGCGTGAAAGACATGGGTCGTCCCGTGCAGAAGCTGCGCGAACAGATTGGCCGCGCCCAGTAACCGCGTGTCCAGGTCCGCGGGTTTGGCATGTGCATGGAAGGGATCTACAGCTGTAAGGACCACTGGTTTTTGGTAGGGGCGCCGTGATTTGACCAGCAATAGTGGAACCGGGCAATGCCGGATCAGTTCCCAATCGGTGTTGCGAAGTATGAGCCTGGCGCCTAAGCGATGAGCATGCGCCGCCAGGACGACCAGATCCGCGCGAGTCGTGTGCGCGCGGCGCACGATGGCATCGGAAGCCGGGCGATCCCAAGCCGCTATCACAGTGACCTTGACGCCGCGGAGAGACGGGTCGTGGGCAAACCGCTGAAGCTTGGCTTCGCTTTTTATCAAGATTGCCGCCCGCTGTTTCTTTACCGCCTCGAAGGTCCCCGTCTCCGGATAGCTGCGGAAGGGATCCGGCTCATCGATCGCGTGAAACAGTTCCACGCTGGCGCCCGATGCCTTGGCTAATGCCGCGACCTTGCGCAGTTCGTTCTTGGCTAGGCGCTGGACGTCACCGATGGCCACGAGAATGTGCCGGAGCTGCTTGTTCATGGGTCCATCTGACTTGCGGTGCGGTGCGGTGCGTGAATCAACTCTAGTGGATCGCCGGCAGCTGTGTATCGTGGAAAGTGCATACCGGCATCGGACCTGGCGCAGCCATTTCGCATATCCCCGCCGAGTCGCTCGAGACTGGGAAAGTCAGCGTCTGGCGCGATATCGGGTGCCAGACGTTCCGCCAGATTGCGCACTCCCTCGCTCGGGCTGCCGCCCACGAGATGGCGGCGCACGGCGGCACGCTCGAGCAGCTGGTCAAGGCCCGGCCGTACGGACGGCGGCTTCCAGAACGGTACGCACATGCACGTATGGCGTGGCCGCCAGATTCGGTTCTATATGAAAAAGTTGCATGCAGGTGGCGGAGGTCCCATGGGGGTGCGAGAGATCTGTACGGCCGAGGTGGTCTGCTGCCAGCCGCAGACGAGCGCGCTTGAGGCGGCGCGGCTCATGCGCCGCCGGCACGTCGGCGATGTGGTAGTGGTGAACGATCCTCAAGGGGAGCGCGTCCCGCTGGGAGTCGTCACCGATCGGGACCTGGTGGTCGAAGTGCTCGGCAACGGGCGCGACGCGAGCGCAGTGACACTGTCGGAACTGATGCGTAGCCCTGTCGTGATCGCGCAGGACTCGGAAGACCTCGGGGCGGTCATCGACCGCATGCGCTTGCACGGTGTGCGGCGAATTCCTCTGGTGGATGAGGGCGGTAGCCTGGTCGGAATCGTAACGCTGGACGACCTGCTGCAGTCGTTGCTGACGGACATACGCTCGCTGCTTGAAAGCCAGACCAAAGCGCAGCGACGCGAGCAGGTGGCGCGGCGCTGATCGAGCCCGGAGGCGCCTGCGGGTCCATGTCTGCACGGCTTGCGCACTGGGCGGTTCCAGCGGCGAGCATCATCGCGCTGATGGTGCTTGTACCGCTCGAGGTTCGCGCGGTCTCGCCGATGCGGCAGCAACTGGAGGAGATGCGGCACAGCACCCCGAATCTCGACCGCGGAGCGGAGCTCTTCAGCACCTGCGTCAGGTGCCACGGACCCACAGGAAGTGGCACGCCCGATGGATTGGTGCCGCGCATCGCCGGTCAGCATGCCTCGGTCGTAGAAAAACAGTTGCTCGACTATCGAAGGGATCGTCGCTGGGATCCGCGCATGGAGAGCATAGCGGATCGTCACCATTTGCCTGACCTGCAGGCCATCGTCGACGTCGCTGCCTACGTCGATCAGTTGGATCGGCCGGGCTCGGTCGGCAAGGGCAGTGGCAGCCGTCTCAGCCAGGGGGCGGAGCTGTACTCGCGCCTGTGCAGCGGCTGTCACGGCCTCGGTGCCGAGGGTGATGCCAGCCGCGCAGTTCCGCGCATCGCCGGACAGCACTACGAGTATCTGCGCCGCCAGATCCATGATGCCGTCGACGGCCGTCGGCCGAACTACCCGCCGGCACACATCCGCCTGCTCGCACGTCTGGACCATGACGGAATCGATGGCATTGCCGACTATCTGTCACGCGCGGACGGCGATGAGCACCACGGCCGCCCGCAGGGCACCGGAGTGCAATGAGCGGCGATCACTCCGCGAGCGTTCGCGCCAGCCGGTAGAGAGGAGCGTCAAAGGCTTTCACCGAGCTGGCAGCGAGTGCCAGAGGCGTCGCCACCACCTTGCCGCCGATGAACCCCAGCAGCACGTCACCCGGCCCGTGCCGCAGATGCTCGCTGGCCGCTGCGCCCTGTCGGGTCGCAATCAGCCGGTCGAAGGCGCAGGGCGGTCCGCCGCGCTGAATGTGTCCGAGCCGGGTGACACGCAACTCGAAGCCGAGCCGCTCCGCGTGCTCGCGGAAGTAGCGTACGCAGCCGTCCGCGTTGTATTGCGCTCCCTCCGCGACCACCACGATGGCGTGGCTTTTGCCGCGCTCATAACTTCGACGAACTTCGTTGGCGAGCTTTTCCACGTCCAAGGGGTCCTCCGGTAGCACGATCGCCTCCGCACCGCCGGCGATTCCAGCCATCAGGGCGAGGTACCCACAGTTACGCCCCATCACTTCCACGATGAAGGCGCGTTTGTGCGAGGACGCCGTGACCCTGAGCCGATCGATCGCTTCGAGTGCCGTGTCGAGCGCGGTCGTGGCGCCAATCGAGGGCTCGGCTCCGTACAGGTCGTTGTCGATGGTCGAAGCCACCCCGACGACGCGCAATCCGCGCTGCGACAGCGCCAGCGCCCCCTTCTGAGAACCGGTTCCTCCGATGACGACCAGTCCATCTATTTCGCTGGCGTGCAGGTGTCCGAGGGCAGCGGTCTGCCCCATGATTGTCTTAAGGTCCTCGCAGCGGCTGGTACCCAGGAAGGTACCGCCGCGCTCGATGATGCCGCCGACTTCGCGCGGGCCGAGACGGAAAAAGTCACCGGTGATGAGACCGGCGAAACCGTTGCGAATGCCCCAGACCTCGAGCCCGAGCGCCACGCCGCTGCGTACCACGGCGCGCACCGCGGCATTCATGCCCGGCGCATCCCCGCCGCTCGTCAGAACGGCGATGCGTCTCATACGGCCTGGGACAGCACCGCTGCACCGCGACCAAGCTGCTGTTCGATCGCCAGAACATGACGGGTGGTCTTCACCACCACGTCCGGATTGAGGCTGATCGAGTCGATTCCGAGTCGCACCAGATATTCGGCCATCTCGGGATAGTCCGAGGGCGCCTGTCCGCACAGCCCGGAGTGGCGTGCGTTGCGTCGGCAGCCGTCGACGGCGAGACGGATCATGCGTTTCACCCCTTCGTCACGTTCGTCGAAGTCGAATGCCACGACCGACGAGTCACGGTCCACCCCGAGCGTGAGTTGGGTGAGATCGTTGGATCCGATGGAGAAACCATCGAAGATCGCACTGAATTCATCGATCAGCAACACGTTATTGGGAATCTCGCACATAACGTAGATTTCGAGGCCGTGCTCGCCTTGAGTGAGACCGAGCTCGCGCATCCGCTCTATGACTCGCCTGCCTTCGTCGAGCCGGCGGCAAAAGGGGATCATCAGCTTGATGTTCGTCAGGCCCAGCCGCTCGCGGACATACTTCATCGCCGCGCATTCCAGAGCGAAGCCTTCGGCATAGGCCGGGTGGGTGTAGCGCGCAGCACCCCGGAAGCCCAGCATCGGGTTCGCTTCCGGCGTCTCGAACCAGCGTCCGCCGAGCAGCCCGGCGTACTCGTTGGTCTTGAAGTCCGACATGCGCACGATCACTGGCTTCGGATAGAAGGCGGCTGCAATGGTGCCGATACCCTCGGCGAGTCGCTGCACGAAGAAGTCGGCGCCCGAGCGGTAATGGCGCGCGAGCTCGAGGACGCGTTGGCGCTCGTGTTCGTCGTCGATCCGCTCCGGATGCAGCAGGGCCATCGGGTGCGCGCCGATGTGCTCGGCGATGACAAACTCCATGCGCGCGAGCCCGACGCCGTCATTTGGCAGGAAGCTGCAGCGAAAGGCGATTTCCGGGTTGCCGATGATCAGCATGATGTTCGTCTGCGGCCGCGGCAGGTTGGCAAGATCGGTGCGCCGCACCTCGAAGGGAAGAATGCCGCCATAGACCTTACCGACGTCGCCTTCCACACAGGAGAGCGTGACGGCTTCCCCCGTGGACAGTTGCTGTGTGGCGTTTCCGCAGCCGATGACTGCCGGAATCCCGAACTCACGCGCCACAATGGCGGCGTGGCAGGTGCGACCGCCGCGGTTGGTTACGATGCCCGCCGCGTGCTTCATGATCGGTTCCCAGTCCGGGGTGGTGTTGTCGGTGACCAGGATCTCGCCAGGCTTGAAGTCACTGATCTGAGCGGCGCTCGGAATCACGTGTGCCAAGCCCGCGCCAATGCGGGCGCCGACGGCATGGCCGGTGAGCACCACCGGGCCACTGGCGTTGAGCTTGAATTCCTCGAGAACGGCGCTGCGCCGGCGCGAGGCCACGGTTTCGGGGCGCGCCTGAACGACGTACAGACGACCGTCGATGCCGTCCTTGGCCCACTCGATGTCCATCGGCACCGCGCGGCTCGCCTGGCCGCTGTAGTGGCGCTCGATTTTCAGCGCATAGTCTGCGAGCCTCAGCACGTCCTCGTCTTCCAGAGAGAAGCGCTCGGCGTCGGCAGCCGGGGTAGCGACGTTCTGGGTCCCCGCGCCAGCCGTTTTGAACGCCATCTTGATCTTCTTGCTTCCCAGCAATCGCCGCAGCACCGCTCGTGCGCCGCTTTCGAACGTGGGCTTGAAAACCATGAACTCGTCGGGATCGACCATCCCCTGCACGATGTTCTCGCCAAGACCGTACGCGGCGCTGATCAGAACGACATCGCGGAAGCCGCTTTCGGTATCGAGGGTGAACATGATCCCGCTACTGCTGAGGTCGGAGCGGACCATCTTCATGACCCCGATCGACAGGGCCACTTTGAAGTGGTCGAACCCCTGATCGATCCGGTAGTGGATGGATCGGTCTGTGAACAGACTCGCAAAGCAGCGGCTGCACGCATCGAGCAGCTGCTCCTCGCCCTGGACGTTGAGGTAGGTTTCCTGCTGGCCGGCAAAGCTGGCGGTAGGCAGATCCTCCGCGGTTGCCGAGCTGCGCACCGCAAGGCTCATGTCCTCCCCGTACTCCTGCCGTAGTCGGCGGTAGCCCTCGAGTATCTGCGCCTTGAGATCATCCGGTAGCGGGGCGCGATAGACGATCTCCCGCGCACGGGCGCCGCGGGCGGCCAGATCCTGCAGGTCGTCGGCACGCAATCCGTCGAGTGCGGCGTGCAGCGCCCGGACCGCGTCGGCATGCTGCAGGACGTAGCGGAAGGCTTCGGCCGTGACGGCAAAGCCATTCGGCACGGCAACGCCCTGCGCTGCGAGGTTGCGGTACATCTCGCCCAGAGAAGCGTTCTTGCCGCCCACCAGTGGCACATCCTCAATGCCGATTTCCGCGAAGAAGCGCAGGTAGTTCATAGCCCACGCATCGCCTTACGACTTAGCGCCGCGCACAGGCAGCGCCGGCTGGCTGTTTTGACGGAGCCGTGAGGTGAGCCAGCTGTGCGAGTTCGGCAGAGACGTGTGCGAGCAGATCATCGAAGGAAATTACGCCGATCAGCTGCCCGCCGGGTCCGGCGACGGGCGCCCGCCGCACGCCACGCGTGCGCATACGATGAATGGCCTCCTCGACCGGTGTTTTTTCCGTCAACACCAGGGGATCGGCGCTCATGACATCCGCAATCCGCATTTGCGCCATATCGACAGCTCGATCGAGCTGGGCGCGCACGATGTCCCGGTCCGTCAGCACCCCGACGGCGATCGGGTTGTCAGCCCGTGCGGCCGTCACGATGACCGCGCCCACCTTGTGCTCCTGCATGAGTCGAGCCGCCTCGATGACTGGCGCCCCGGCCGGGACGGTCACCAAGTTGCGGCCGCAGAGTTCACTGACTTCCATGGCAGGCAATTCCCCGTACGCTCCTCGGCTAGGAGCGCTTTTCCCGGATCGTCGACCTGGGAAACAGCGAACTCAGCTCCTCTTCCAGGAGTTTCAGAGCCGGCCCTCCATGAGTCTGCGAATCCAGCCCCTGCGCCAGCTCGCCGAGCTCACGCGCGACGAAGGGCAGTACGTCATCGACGGTGATGATGCCGACCAACTCGCCCGCATCGTCCACCACCGGCGCCCGGCGCACACCCCGGGTGCTCATCGCCACGATGGCCTCCGTGAGCCCGGCATCGGCCGCAACCGTGAGGGGATCGGGCGTCATTACGTCACCCACGCTGAGACAGTGCAGATCCGCGGCCTTCACGAGCTGTCCACAAACGATGTCGCGGTCGGTCACGATACCTATCGGTCGCTGTTTCACCTTCGTGCCGCCCTCGGCAACGACGACCAGGGCACCGACATCGTGAGCGCGCATGTCGCGCGCTGCCGCCGCCAGGGGTTGTGCAGCGTGAGCAACGAAGACCGGCGCACTGGCGATGTCGCGAACGTTCATTGGAGCCTCTGGTTGGCTGCTACCGTAGCCCCGGGGGAGCGCGGCCGTACATTCGGAGTAATGCTTACGCGCCAGCACTGCAAATCGCCCTCGGTGCGCATAAATACGGACTGCGTGTGAACGCGGCGGCTACTAGCATTCGCCTCGTTACCAGACACGGAGGGCTCACTCATGAATATCGGCGCCATCTGTCGCCGGAACGCCGTCACCGTCCGCCGGACCGACGAGTTGATAGCGGCGGCTCAGCTGATGCGTGAGAAGCATGTCGGCTACCTGGTTGTCGTGGAACCGGACGTGGCGGGCGGAGTGCTGCGGCCGACCGGAGTGCTGACCGACCGCGATATCGTCGTCACCGTTGTCGCGCGCGAGGCCGATCCACGGGCGCTGAGGGTCGGCGACGTGATGTCGCAGCCGCCGGTCACCGTGAGCGCTGCCGCCTCAGTCGAGCAGGCGCTGGGCGAGATGCGCCGCGTCGGCGTGCGCCGCCTGCCGGTGGTTGGTCAGCGCGGTGAGGTGGTGGGGATCGCGTCACTGGATGAGGTGCTGCAGCATCTCGCGGGCGAGCTGCAGAACGTCGCCGGTTCGATTCGCAACGAGCAGGTCATCGAAGGAACTCTGCGGCCCTAAGGTCGGGCGCCGCGGACCAAGGCGGCGGTGGTCGTTCGCACGGGCGCCTGGCGCGCTGTTACAACTCAGGTTCAGGTGCGGGGCGCTCCCGGGGTTTTTCCGGGCGCTCGGTCATGGTTGCTTCGGTCAGTAACAGAACGCCGGCAACAGATACCGCGTTTTCCAGGGCGATTCTCACCACCTTTACCGGGTCGACGATTCCCGCCTCGAACAAGTCGACGAACTGCTTTCGTGCCGCATCGAAACCGAGATTGCCGGTGCCGTTCACCATGCGATCGACCACGACGCCGCCATCCGCAGCGGAATTCTCTGCGATCTGTCGTGCCGGTGCTTCGAGGGCGCGTTCGAGGATCTGCACGCCGGTGCGCTCGTCACCGGTCGCATTGGACTCCGTGATTCTCAGCGCACGGCTCGCACGCAGCAGCGCCAGCCCGCCTCCCGGCACGATGCCCTCGGCGAGCGCTGCCTTGGTCGAGCTGATGGCATCGTCGAGTGCCTCCTTCTTGGCTTTCATCTCTGACTCCGAGGGCGCCCCCACGCGTATGACGGCCACACCGCCTGAGAGCTTGGCGAGGCGCTCCTCGAGCTTCTCGCGATCGTAATCGCTGGTGGCGTGCTCGATCTCCCGGCGGATCATCTGAATGCGGCTGTCGATGTCACGTTTGCTGCCGGCTCCACCGATCAGGGTGGTGTTGTCCTTGTCCACGACCACGCGTTTGGCGCGGCCGAGTTGTGCGAGCTTCACGTCCTCGAGCTTGATTCCGAGCTCCTCCGAGATGACCTGACCGCCGGTGAGGGTGGCGATGTCCTGCAGCATCGCTTTGCGGCGATCGCCAAAACCCGGCGCTTTGACAGCGACGCTCTTCAGAACACTGCGGATCTGATTGACGATCAGGGTCGCCAGAGCCTCGCCTTCGATCTCCTCGCAAATGAACAGGATGGGCTTGCCGGCTTTCGCAACCTGCTCGAGAAGCGCAAGGACGTCCTTGATGATGTTGAGCTTGCGATCGCAGATGAGCACATAGGCGTCCTCGAGGATCGCCTCCATCGCGGTGCTGTCCGTTACGAAGTACGGCGAGAGGTAGCCACGGTCGAATTGCAGCCCCTCGACGACCTCTAGTGTGGTCTCGGTGGTTTTGGACTCCTCGACCGTGATGACGCCGTCCCCGCCCACTTTCTCCATGGCATCGGCCACCAACTCCCCGACGGCCGGGTCATTGTGCGCCGAGACCGTCGCGACCTGTGCCTTCTCCTTGCGGCTCTTCACGGGCTTCGCCATGTCTTTCAACGTTTGCACGGCGGCGGCCAGTGCGCGGTCGAGACCGCGCTTCAGGTCGATGGCACTGGCGCCGGCGGCCACATTGCGCGAGCCGTCGGCAAAGATAGCCTGCGCGAGGATCGTCGAGGTGCTGGTGCCGTCGCCGACCACGTCACCGGTTTTTTCCGCCGCCTGCCGCAGCATCTGTGCGCCCAGATTCTCCACGGCATCCTCGAGCTCCATTTCCTTGGCGATGGTGACTCCGTCGTTGCACACGATCGGCGCGCCCCATTTCTTCTGGATGAGCACCGACTTGGATTTGGGCCCGAGAGTGATGCGCACGGCGTCAGCGAGCTGCGCCGCGCCGTGCAGCACCTTCTCACGTGCACTCGAACGGAACAGCACCTGTTTCGCAGTCATGATAATCACTCCTTGGCACGAGGCAGCTCCCCGCGGCCGGCGCGGATAACGTGCAAAGTAACTCGCGCTGAACGCTTCCTCGCGGGGCCCCGTTCGCGCTTCACGTTAGTTGGCCGCCGCCCAGGCTGTCATGCGCAGGAGTGCGTATATGCGAGGCGCTGCCGTTGCGTCATCTACGTATCGCGACTGGCCTGCGCTGCGGCGAGTGCATGGCGCAAGCCAAGCGGAGCTGGCCAGGCGTCCCAGGGTGCGCGGTAGCAAACTCAGATCCACTTTCACTCCGTGCACTTCGATGTTGGCGATCCTTTTTCCCTCCGCGTCCGTAGGTACTGAGCGCAACTGGCCGCCGGCAGTCCCGGCGCTGCGAGTGGTGCGCCCGGCCGCCGGCTTCGGCTAGGTAGTTTCCGAGGTGGATTACGTTCTTAGCGTATTAACTGCCGCCCGCACCCTCGCGACCATGCTGCGGAGCCAACGGCTCATCGTCATTGAGCCGATGAACACCGGGGCTATGCATGCCGGGAATTCTCAAGATTGCGTACAAGCTGCTGATCAACGACCGGCCCAAGTTCGCGGCGTTGCTGGTCGGCATCACTTTTGCCGTATTCCTCATGATCGAGATGACATCGCTGTTCGCCGGCATTCTCAGCCGCTCCTCCTCGACCGTCATCAACATCGGCGCCTCGATCTGGGTCATGGATCCAGCCGTGCAGACGGTCGCCAACACGATCCCGCTGCCCGACTACGTGCTCGATGAGGTGCGCAGCATGCCGGGCGTCAAATACGCGGTGCCGCTGTACTCGGGGGCGGCGCTGCTCAAGCTGCGCGATGGCACCTATCAGGCGGCCAATGTCATCGGCCTCGACGATACCAGCCTCTTCGGCCGGCCCGAGATGATCAGCGGGAACATTCAGGACATTTTCGCCGAGAACGCCTTCATTGCCATCCGCGACGCGGAGTTCTACAAGCTCAAGGATCCCAGGATCGGCACCGAGTTCGAGCTCAATGATCATCGCGGTGTGATCATTGGCATTGCACGGGTCGCCTCCAGCGCACTGTTCGGCGTGCCGACGCTCTATACGACCTACAACCGGGCGCTGCAGTACATCCCCAACACGCGTTTCACCATCTCCTACCTGCTGGTCGAGCCCAAGACGCCGGCAGACGTCAAGGCCATTCAGGCGCGGGTGGCGGCGAGCGGCTATCTGGCGCTCACCCGTGACCAGTTCATCAAGCAGATTTCCGATTTCTACATGTACCAGACCGGCATTGGCACCAACATGATGCTGATGACGATCATCAGCTTCATCGTCGGGCTGTCGATCTCGGGTCAGACCTTCTACACGTTCATTCTCGAGAACATCGACAAGTTCGGCGCCATCAAGGCGATCGGCGCCAAAGGGCGCGAGCTGGTCGCCATGATTCTCTTTCAGGCGACCTTCGTGGCGCTCACCGGCTACGGCATGGGCGTCGGCTTGTGTGCATTCCTCATCTGGCTGGCGCGTTCGCATCTGCCCGATTACGCCGCAATGATCACCTTCCCGAACCTCGGCACGGCATTCGTCATGGTGGTGGCGATCGCCGGCATCTCGAGCTACGTCGGGGTGCGCAAGGTACTGCGCATCGAACCCTTCGACATCTTCCGGGGCTGAGCATGGCGCAGACGGCGGTGCAGGCGACGGCGATCAACAAGTGGTTCGGCGAAGGCGAAGCGCGAACCTACGCCGTCAAGGATGTGAGCTTCGAGGCCAATTTCGGCGAGATGCTGTACGTCGTCGGTCCCTCCGGCAGCGGTAAGACCACGATGCTCAGCATGATCTCCGGGATCCTGCGGCCGAACTCGGGCACGGTACGGATCGAGGACGCCGACATCTGGAACCTTTCGAGTGATGCACTCGCGGAATTCCGCCTGCACAGGATCGGCTTCGTGTTCCAGGACTACCACCTGTTCCCGCGCCTCACCACCGCGGAGAACGTCGCCATTCCGCTCATTCTGCAGCATCGCGACTGGGATGCGGCCCTTACGGAAGCTACGCGCAACCTCGAAATCGTGGGTCTCAAGGCCCGTGCACAGCTGCCGCCGGTGAAGCTGAGCGGCGGCGAGCAGCAGCGCGTGGCGATCGCCCGCGCGATCGTCAGTCGTCCCGACATCCTGATCTTCGACGAGCCGACCGCCTCGCTGGACGGCGACACCGGTCGCAATATCGTGAAGTTCGTGCGCGAGCAGCTGCTCACCGACCGGCGCTGCATCGTCATCGTCACGCACGACAGCCGTATCTACGAGTTCGCCGATCGCATCATGCGTATGGAGGACGGCAGGGTAACGGGCGTCAACCAGAGTCAACTCGATGAGCAATGAGCTCATTGTCTGGCTGCGCGACAAGCTCAGGCTGCCGCTGCGCAACAGGGTTGTCTTCATTCTTTCTGCCGTCGGTTTGCTGCTGGCATTGATCAGCGCTTTCATCTTCAGTCAGACGCCGAAGCCGCAGCCGCCGCTGTTCACGCCGGCGGCGAATCCCTATGCGCGCGGCATCTACTCGAATGGCATCATCGAGAGCGAGCAGGCGCAGGGTCAGAACATCAACATCTATCCAGAGGTCGCGGGCCCGATCACGCGGATCCTGGTTGCCGAGGGTCAGCAGGTGCACAAGGGGGATGCGCTTCTCACGATCGACGACTCGGTGCAGCGGGCGACCGCCGAGCAGCAGCAGGCGCAGGCCGAGGCCGCGTACGCCATGTGGCGCGAGCTCAAGGCGCAGCCGCGCCCCGAGAACCTGGCGGTATCGAGAGCGCAGGTGGAGAACGCCAGAGCGACACTCAAGAATGCCCGTGATCAGCTGACGAAAGAGCAGCGTTCCTATCAGATGGATTCGAAGTCCGTGAGCGCGGACGCCGTGGACAACGCCATAAACGCCGAGCACATCGCCGCCACCAACCTCAAGGTCACCGAGCGTCAGTACCAGCTCACCCGGGCTGGCGCCTGGATCTACGATATTGAGAACGCCGAGAGAACCTACACATCGCTGCAGAGGTCCTACCAGGCTTCCGCTGCGCTGCTCGCCAAGTACACCCTCAGGGCACCCGCCGACGGCGTGGTGCTCGCGCTGCAGTCGAGCGTCGGCAGCTACGTGTCCCAGCAGGGCGCCTACGATTCCTACACCCAGGGCTTCGGCCCGCTCGTGGTCATGGGATTACCCCAGAACCGCTTGCAGGTACGGGCGTACATCGATGAGATCCTGGTGCACGAGCTGCCTGCTGCCGACCGGATCCGGGCAGAGATGTTCATTCGCGGCACCAACGAGCACCTCCCGCTCACCTTCGTGCGCATCCAGCCCTACATCTCGCCCAAGATCGAGCTGTCGGATGAGCGACAGGAGCGGGTGGACCTGCGGGTGCTGCCACTCATCTTCCGCTTCGACAATCCGCGAGGCCTCAATCTCTACCCGGGACAGCTGGTCGATGTCTATGTGGGCGGCAAATAGTCGTCGTGCGCGGCGCGCGGCAGGCTACGCGGGCGGGCTCGGGTTGCTCGGGCTGCTCGCCGGTTGTGCGGTGGGGCCGGACTTCGCGCGACCGCAGGCACCCGCGCTGACCCACTACGGCGCCGGCAGCGATCCGAGTCAAACGGTGGCAGCGCTCGGCGTGGCCCAGCGCTTCACTCCCGGAGCAAAAGTCGCCGCCGACTGGTGGCGGCTTTTCAACTCGGCGCAGCTCGATGCCGTGATCAGCGAGGCGCTCGGGTCGAATCCCGGACTTCGGGCCGCGCAGGCGAGCTTGCATCAGAGCGAGAACACTCTCCGCAGCGGCTATGGAATTTTCTATCCGGAGGTGGATGCGCACGCCGCGGCGACGCGCCAGCGCTTCGCCCCGGTGACTCTCGGTCAGAATGCGAGCCCGAGCATCTTCAACCTGTTCACACTCTCGGCGTCCGTGAGCTATGCGCTCGATCTCTTCGGCGGCGAGCGGCGCATGATCGAAGGCCTGCATGCCCAGGTCGACGTGCAGCGCGCCACCGAAGAGGCCACCTACCTCACTCTGATTGCCAACATCGTCAACACGGTCATCGCCCGGGCGGCCTATCAGGCGGAGATCGACGCCACCAACGAGCTGATCGGGCTGCAGCGCGAGCAGGTGAGGCTCGCTGAGGTGCAGGTCCGGGCCGGTACGGCACCTTACTCGAGCGTGCTCGCCCTGCAGAGCCAGCTGGCCGCCGACGAGGCCACGATTCCGCAGCTCGAGCAGAAGCTCGTGCAGAGCGATGATTTGCTCGCGACGTTGGCCGGTAAGGTGCCGGCGGAGTGGGGCACTCCGGCAGTGCGTCTCGCCGATCTTCGTCTGCCGGATGATCTGCCGGTGAGCCTCCCCTCGGAGCTGGTGCGGCAGCGTCCGGACATCCTGGCCGCGGAGGCGACCGCGCACGCGGCGAGTGCCAACGTCGGAGTTGCGACAGCGGCGCTGCTGCCGGCGATCACGCTGAGCGGCACCTATAGCGCCAACGGAACGACTACCCCGACGCTGACATCGGCCGAGGGGCGCGCCTGGCAGTTCGGCGCTGCGCTGACGCAGCCCCTGTTCGAGGGCGGCACGCTCTGGTACCGGCGCAAGGCGGCGATCGACAGCTATGAGCAGGCCATGGCACTTTACCGGCAGGTGGTTCTGGCAGCGTTTGCGCAGGTCGCCGACACGCTGCGCGCACTCGAGCACGACGCCGCAGCGCTCCAGGCACAGGACGAGGCGCTGCGCACGGCGCGAGAAGCGTTGCGTCTCGTGCATATCAACTATGAAGCAGGGCTGAACGGTTACCTCGACGTCCTGGTCGCGGATACGCTGTATCACGAGGCGCTCATCAACGACCTGCAAGCGACCGCCGTGCGCTACCAGGACACCGTGGCGCTCTATGTCGCGCTCGGCGGGGGGTGGTGGTCGCAGCGTGAGGGTGGTGCGGCGAACCCGGGGCCGCCCCGCTCAAGCGGCGCGGGTGCAGGCGGGTCGCCAGCGGGCGGGGGTGGCGATGAGCGGAGAACTGGCGATCACTGGTAAGAAGGTTTCGATCCCGCGCCGAGGCTGGTGATGCGCCGAGCGAGCGCCTCGACGGCCCCCTCTTCGGGGGTTTGCCACTCGAGAACCGTCGATGCTTCGTGTGGCCCGGGTGGCTCGAAGCGCTCGCCCTGCCAGGCGAGCACGGGAAGATCTGCTTCCGAGGCATCATCGCCGCGCCCCTCGCGGGCAACGATGCGGGCTTCGAGAACTTCGCGGGCCGCCACGCAGTACACGACGCAGAGCTCAACGCCGCGCTGCTGGGCCAGGTCGCGAAAAGCTGCGCGCTCCGCGGCACGGCCGAAGGTGGCGTCCACGATGGTCGTGTATCCACCCGTGAGTGTGTCGGCGGCGCATTCTGCCAGGCGCCTGTAGACCGTGCGGCTCGCATCGGGCGCGTACAATCCCTCCCCCGCCGCTGACTTCGAGCGATCCGTCGGCGAAAGTCCCGCCAAACGCTTTCGTTCGATGTCGGAACGCAGGTGCACGGCCGAGAGCGCGGGCGCCAGCCGTTGCGCCAGCCACGTCTTGCCCGACCCCGATAAGCCGCACATCAGGACGAGTACGGGGCGCTTGGCGGCGAGCGTGTGGCGCGCACTCTCTACGTACGCCTCGTACTCGTGAGGGGCCGAGCCGCGATCGGCATTCGCGGCAGCGGTTCGCGTCCCCAAAGCGGCAATTTTGGCACGTACCAGCGCATGGTGAGCCTTGAATAGAGGCAACAGGGCGCATGTCTGATAGTCGCCGCTCTCGGTCAGATAGCCGGCGAGAAACGCCTGGGCGTGCACGGGGCATTGCCGGGTCTCGAGGTCGACCAGGAGAAAGGAGATCTCATCGGCGACATCGATCCAACGGAGCGCCGGATCGAATTCCAGAGCATCGAACGCGAGGAGACGTGCACCGTAGCGCGCGATATTACGCGTGTGCAGATCTCCGTGGCATTCGCGCACGCGTCCGTCTGCCCGGCGTTGCACGCGCAGGGAGAGTGTCGACTCAGCCAGCGACCCGAGTGCTGCCTGCAGCGCGCGCAGGTCGTGGCGGGTTCCCAAGGTCTTTCCCGCCTGTGAGCACTCCGCGGCGTTGCTCAGGATAAGGGTGGAGAGTGCCTCCGGCCGGGCCCAGCCATCGTCAGGCTGTGCCGCGGGCAGCTGCGCGTGGATCCTTGCAAGTTCGCTGCCGAAGGCTCGGAGTTCGGCCGGCTCGACCCGCCCGGCTGCGAGGAGTTGATCGAGCTCATCCGTGCGGGGAAACTCACGCATCCTGACGGCGTATTCGATGACAGGCCCCGGGCCGTCAACCTCCGCCGCGCCGGCGCGCACGGAGATAGGACAGACGGCGAGGTACATCTCGGGCGCAAAGCGGCGATTGAGGCGTACCTCCTCGTGACAGAAGAAGCGCCGGCGCTCGAGAGAGCGCTGGTCCACAAAGGTGTATAGCACGGGCCGCTTGATCTTGTAGGCGAACTCACCCGTCAACAGCACCCACGACACGTGGGTCTCGATGAGCTCCACCCTGCGCACCGGATGCGGGTAGGCACGAGGGGACAGGAGCGCCAGCAGTTGACCCGGAAAGGCGCTCATCCGGAACTCCTGACGGAAAATGCGCATGGCCATCATGCCACACGCGCATACATTCAAGCTCAGGTCCAAAGCTGTTCACGGCAGCGAGCGCAGGAGGTGCACCGAAGAGGCGGTGTGTGTGAATGAATATTCCCAGTGCGGAGGAGTTGTCACGTTTGCGGCGCAACCTGCGGGCCGAACACGATAGTGCCGTACTCTATGACGCGCTCGCCGAACTGGAGCGCGATCCGCGCCAGAGCAGCGTTTACCGCCGTCTCGCCAGCGCCGAACGGCAGCACGCGTCGTTCTGGGAGCAGCGGCTCGCGGGCGCGGGACTGGTGATTCCACCCTTTCGGCCCTCGGCACGCACGACGCTCCTGATCCATCTGGCGCGCTACCTCGGCGTCGGCTTCATCGTGCCGAGCGTGATTGCGCGCGAGATGAAGGATCGGGACGACTATGCGAGCCAGGAAGACGCCCGTGCGGCGGGCTTGGCCCACGAGGAACACGCGCATGCGGCGGCACTGCGCGGCAGGAATGACGGCGCGTTCGGTAACAATCTGCGCGCCGCAGTGCTCGGTGCCAACGACGGGCTGACCTCGAATTTCTGCCTCATGATGGGTGTTGCGGGCGCGGGAGCATCGCCTGCAATCCTCCTGCTCACGGGTATCGCCGGACTCATCGGGGGAGCCTGCTCCATGGCGCTCGGCGAATGGTTGTCAGTCACCAACGCGCGGGAGCTGGCGCTCAGCCAACTCGACCGGGACATGAGCATGCTGAAGCCGGACGCATCACACCCCAGCGTGTTGTCGGCCGGCGATGCGGCCGGTGCTGCCACCTGGTCCTTTGCGCTGTTTGCGCTCGGGGCGGTGGTGCCGGTGCTGCCGGTGTGCGTGCTGCCGCTGGCTCTGCGGGTGCCGGGCAGTGTCGTCCTCTCGGTTGCGGCGCTGTTCGTGTTGGGACTTGCGACCTCGTTGTTCAACGCGCGCTCCGCGCTCTTCTCGGGGCTCAGGCAGATCACGATCGGCGCCGCCGCTGCGGCGGTCACGTACATGGCGGGGCGCCTGTTCGCCGCCCTGGGCGGCGCGGTGCTGTGATGCCACGTCAGCGAGAGTCGGGCCGTTGATACGTAACGAGGCTGCATGGCTTGCCGGCACGGCGCGTGGTTCGCTATCTACCTAGGCGCAGGCTCCAACTGCCGGGTGTCCCGCTCAGCGCGCCCGCGCCAATCATCAGATCGAGAAGCTCCGCAGTGATGTCGCTCTGGCGCTCCTGCTGAGCGCCCTGTTGCAGCTCGGTAAGCTTTTTCGTGACATTGTCGTGGGCGGACTCCATGGCTGCGAAGCGTGCAGCGTTCTCGCTGACTATGGACTCGGCGGCTGCTTCCGTGAGCCGCGCAAACACGTACTCGGACAACAGTTTCTCGAACAGCTGCGTCGGCTCGAGGTTGTGAAGGGGAGCCTCAGCTGCTGGGGCCGCCGCCAGGGCTGCGGTATCGGGCGGCAACAGGCGTTGCCGTTCGATGCTTCCGGTCGCGCCCGGGCGATACCGGCTGAACATCACCTCGACAGATACGATCTCGCCCGGCGCGAGGCGGCGATAGAGCTCGCCGCTGAGGTGATTGACGGTGTCCGGAACGCCGGCGAGGCGGGTGGCCATCGGATGGCTCCAGCTGACCTTGCGACCACCCTCGCAGGCAAGACCTGCACCGCGACTGCCGAGCACGAGCAGCGGATCGGCAGCCGGCATCACGGCCTCCGCTCCTTGCAGCAGTCGATCGTTGAACGCGCCGACGAAACCATGCTCGGCCAGGCAGAGAATGAGCGCTCGGCGCCCGCTGCGCGGCGGTTCGGGCACGGGCTGAGCGATGAGCCGCAACGCGGCGCCGACGGCGGCGGCCGTGGAAGCGGAGTAGCGGCGCACACCGGGAAGCGCGCGTTGCGCTTCCTGCATGCGTAAACCCGCGAGCGAACGCATCGCTCCGACGATATCCCGCAGCTCTCCCATGCTGGCAATTTGTCCCCGAATCTCGGCCAGACGTGTCACGATGACGCTTGCCGCGCTACGGGGACAGTGACCGCGAAAGCTCGTGCAGCGCTGTCCGGAGCTGCTGACGCAGGTCCTCCGACAAAGCCTCGGAGCGATCGCTGAGAGAGAGGATCTCGGGACACTGTGCGCCAAGCCAGGGAGTCAGGCCTGCGCGGAAAGCATCGATGCGCTCCAGCGGCAGCTGATCGAGAATGCCATCGTTGAGCGCACACAGCAGTGACACCTGCTCGCCGAGCGTCAGCGGCGCGAACTGCCGTTGCCCGAGAACGGCACGTATGCGCCGGCCATGATCGATCACCTTGCGCGTGCGTTCATCGAGCATGGTACCAAAGCGCGCGAACACCTCCAGCTCCAGGAACTGTGCATATTCCAGCCGCAGGCTCTCCGCGAGCGCCTTGAGAGCGGGTGCCTGCGTCTTGCCGCCGACGCGTGAGACGCTCTTGCCGACATCGACTGCCGGCTTCTGGTCTTCGTAGAACAGACGCGGGTCGAGATAGATCTGACCGTCGGTGATCGAAATGAGATTGGTGGGGATGTAAGCGCTGATGTTGCCAGCCTGGGTTTCGGCGATCGGTAATGCGGTCAGCGAACCGCCACCGAGCTCGGGTGCGAGTTTGGCGGCCCGCTCGAGCAGGCGCGAGTGGATATAGAAGATGTCGCCGGGATAGGCCTCGCGCCCCGGGGGGCGGCGCAGCAGCAGCGACACTTCCCGGTAGGCGGCGGCGTGCTTGGTGAGGTCGTCGATCACCAGAAGCACGTCCTGTCCGCGCGCCATGAAGTACTCGCTCATCGCGCACGCGGAATACGGCGTCAACCACTGCAGACCGGGAGGCGCGTTGGCTTCTCCTACGACAAAAATACTGCGCTCGGCGGCCCCGTACTGACGCACGGCCTCGATTACACGCGCTACCGACGAGGCCTTCTGTCCGACGGCGGCGTACACGCAGATCACATCGCTCGATTTCTGGTTGATGATGGCATCGACCGCAATGGCGGTCTTGCCGGTTCCGCGATCACCGATGATGAGCTCGCGCTGGCCTCTGCCGAGGGGAATCATCGCATCGAGCACCAGGAGTCCAGTGGCCAGCGGCCGGGTAACGAGGGCGCGGTCCACGATCTCGGGGGCGCGCTGCTCGACCGGCGAGAAGGTGGTGCCTTCGAGTGCTCCCGCGCCATCGAGTGGCCCTCCCAGGCCATCCACGACACGCCCGAGCAGCGATTCCCCGACCGGCACCCGCGCAACTTCGCCGGTTCCGTGCACGATGCTGCCCGCCGGGATGTCCTCAGTCTCGCCGAGCAGCAGGCAGCCGATGCTTTCCTCGCCGAGATCGATGGCGAGGCCGCGCGTTCCGCCTGCAAACACGAGCAGCTCATCCAGCCGCGTTTGCGGCAATCCTTCCACGACCGCGACGCCGTCGCCGATCTCGAGGACACGGCCAGTGTGCTCCAGGCGCGGCTCGAGGCTCAGGGCTGCAACGCGAGCTCGACTTCCCTGCAGCCACTGACGCAGCTCTTCAGTGAGGGTGGGCACGAGAATCCCCTGCGATACGCATCAGCGCCAACGTGTCCTTCCAGGAGAGATGCACGACTGCCGTCGGGAAGCGCAGCTCGACGCCGGCAATCAGCTCCGGCTGCACCTCGAAGGTCAGGGCGATACCCTCGCCCAGCAGCAGGCTCAGGCGCTCGCGCCAGCTGTCACTAGCCGCCGCCGGCAAAGATGCTGCCGTGACGATGACCAGGGATGCGCCGTTTGCGAGCTGCCGCTTGAGACCCTCACGCTCCGGCCCCGCAAGGGCATTGAGGTATTGCTCGATGCGGGTCATCCAGGCCTCCGCGCGCAGCGGCATCGGTACCTCCTCGAGCAACCGCTGCGCGAACTCGGCCCCGAGATCGAGCGCGATTCGCTGGACTTCGAGAAGCGCCCGCTCGCGTTCCGCCGCCAATGTCTTGCGGCCGGTGTCGAGCAGCGTCTGCAGCTCGCGATTGGTCTGAGCTCGGCGTGTTTCCGCCAGCTGCCGTGCCTCTTTCGCGGCGGCCTCGAGCGCGGCGCGTCGCTCTGCGGCGATGGCCGCGCGCTGCCCCTCGAGCTCAGCCAGGCGTGCCTTCGCCGCCTCTTCCGTCAGCCGCGCCTCGTCGTACTGGTGCTGAACCTCGGCCCGTCGCGCATCAATCATGCGCAGCACAGGCTTGTACAGAAACCGATGCAGCAGCCATACCAGTATGGCGAAGTTGACGGTCTGGAGAGCGAAGGTCCACCAGTCGAGGCGCATCGCTCACCGCGCGAACGGGTTGGCGAACAGCAGCAGCAGCGCTATTACCAGGCAGTAGATCGCCATGGTCTCGATCATGGCGAGACCGACGAACAGGGTGCGCGAGATAGTGCCGGCGGCCTCGGGCTGCCGCGCGATCGCCTCCATCGCCGCGGCTACCGCACGGCCTTCAGCCAGCGCCGGACCGATCGAGCCCACCGCGACGGCAATCACTGCACCGATAATGGAAATGGTCCGGGCGTCCAAGGGAGTCTCCTTTAGCTCTTGGCAACTTCGCCTACCGCAGCGCCGATGAAGACCGCGGCGAGAATGGTGAAGATGTAGGCTTGCACCAGCCCGACCAGGACCTCGAGCACCATGAGCGGTATCGGAACGAACAACCCCGCCAGCGCTACGACCAGGGCGATGAGGAACTCGCCGCTCATGATGTTGCCGAAAAGTCTTACCATCATGGAAAAGGTCCGCGTGATCTCGGACAGTACGTTGAGCGGCAGCATGATGAGCTTCGGCTCGGCGAAGCTCGCGAGATAACCGCGAAGTCCGCGCGCGCGCGCGCCGAAGTAGTGGACCGAGAAGAACACGATCAGCGCGAGCGCAGCGGGCGTCTCGATCCGCGAGGTGGGCGCCTCCACACCAGGCAGCACGCCGCTGAGGTTGGCCACCGTCAAGAAGAGGAACGACGTTCCGAGCAAGGGCAGGAACGGCCGCGGATCCTTACGGATGACATCGCCGATCTGGGCCGCCATTGAGCTCACTACCGTCTCGAGCAGCGCTTGGCGTGCGTCCGGCACCTTTTGCAGGCGTCGCGTCGTCCAGCAACACACGCCGGCCAGTAGCACGATGATGAGCCATGTAGTGATGACCGGGCGGGTGATCGGCACCGGACCCAGGTGGAAGAGGACGGCGCTCGCCAGGGGTGATCCCTGCATCAGTCCACCCTCGACGCGCGAGCCACTGCTACTACGCGCGCTACCAGGAATCCCGCGAAAGCAATCACGAGAGCCAGCGGCCCGAGTCTCGTGACAAGGACCAGGAACACCAGGGCGAACGCGAGTCGGCCGAGCGTGAGAGAAAGCCCGCGCCGCCAGGACTCTCCGGTGATGAACAGTCGCACGCCCCGCCTGAGCATTGCGAAGTACAACAGCCCAAAGGCAAACCCGACGATGGCGCTTGCCACGGAGTGAAGGGTGACCACCGTGAGACTCATTCGCCGTGAATCCTCTTCCAGGCCAGAGTACAACCCACGGTCAGGCCGACGACCAGTAACCCCAGGGTCCAGAACACTCCCGTGGCGAGAGAGCGGTCCAGCCAGCGCCCCGCGAAAACGCCCGCCAGCGTCGGCAGAACGATGGTCCAGCCGAGCACGCCGACCATCGCCAGATTCTGGCCTAGCGAGCGCTCGCCCTCGCGCCGCGCCCGCTCGCGGCGTGCCTGGCGTGTTCTCACCGCCTCAGCAAGCCGCTCGCCCTCATCGTGCTCTGGGCTCACGGCGCGGGCCCCTCCGGCGAAAGCAGGCCTGGACCTCCCGGCAACGGTCGCGAGTAGTCGGCTTTCAACAGGCGGTAGATCTGCCGGAGAGCGCCGAGATAGAGACGCTGCGCGTCCGTGCGTGCGGCCGCTTCCTCCTCCGCGCGGCGACGAAAGGCGCTCAGCACTTCCGTCTCCAGCCTCTGCAGATCGTCACCGGCTACAGCTTCGCGTGTGGTGATGATGATCGACTTGCCCGCACGCACCTCGATGGTGCCGCCGCGGACCGCCAGATGGTGCTCACCTCCACTGTGCTCGCGCCAACTCACTACCGAAACCGATAGTGCAGTAAGAAAGTCCGCGTGCTGCGGCAGGATTCCGAAGGCGCCGGTTTCATCCTCGGCCCGCAGATGCGCCACTTCTTCGGCTTCGGCAATGATCTCGAGCGGTGTCGTGACCGAGAGTCTCATGCGGCGCCCCTGGAGAGTGCCCGTTCGCGCTCACGTGCCTCAGCGATGTTGCCGGTCATGTAGAGCGAGCTCTCCGCCCACTCGTCGGTCTCACCGTCGAGAATGGCGCGACAGCCGGCGAGCGTGTCCTCCAGCTCGACGGTACGCCCGGTCTTGCCGGTGAAGGCGATGGTGACGTGGAAGGGTTGAGTGAGAAAGCGCAGCAAACGCCGCGCGCGCTTGACCGCGCTGCGATCCGCCGCACTCAACTCCTCGAGGCCCAGCAGCGCGATGACCTGCTGCAGGTCGCGGTAGTGAGCGATTGTCTTGCGAACCTCCTGAGCCGTGCGGTAATGCGCGTCGCCGACCACCCGGGGGTCCAGCAGCGTCGAGGAAGAAGCAAGGGGATCTACGGCCGGGTACAAGCCCTCACTCGCCATGTCACGGGAGAGCACGATCGAGGAGTCCAGGTGGCTGAAGATTTCTGCAACCGCCGGGTCGGTAAAGTCGTCCGCGGGCACGTACACGGCCTGGATCGAGGTGATGGCGGCGCCGGCTACCGAAGCGATGCGCTCTTCCAGCTCGGCCACTTCGGTCGCAAGCGTGGGTTGATAGCCGACGCGCGAGGGGAGACGGCCGAGCAATCCCGACACCTCGCTGCCCGCCTGCACGAGACGATACACATTGTCGACGAGCAGCAGCACATTCTCCCGGGCGCTGTCTCTGAAGTGCTCGGCGATCGCAAGCGCCGTCAGCCCGGCACGCCAGCGCGCGCCCGGAGGCTCGTTCATCTGTCCAAAGACGAGCGCGGTGCGCGCCAGGACGCCTGACTCCCTTAGTTCGAGCCACAGCTCGTGGCCTTCGCGCGAGCGCTCGCCGATACCGGAAAAAACCGAGATCCCCGAGTAGCGTTCCACCGTCGAGCGGATCAGCTCCATGATCAGGACCGTCTTGCCGACCCCGGCGCCGCCGAACATCGCCGCCTTGCCGCCTTTGACCAGCGGTGCGAGAAGATCGATGACCTTGATGCCGGTCCCGAAGATCTGCAGACCTGCCTCGAGCCGCATGAGGGCCGGCGCAGGTGCATGAATCGGTCGATACGGAGTGTCGCGAGGGAGCGAGCCACCGCGATCGGCTGGCTCACCCACCGCGTTCAGGAGTCGTCCCAGCACCGCATTGCCCACCGGGACACGGATCGGTGCACCGGTAGCGCGCGTTCTGCAGCCGCGGCTCAGGCCGCTGGCGCTCTCGAGTGTGACCGCCCGGACGGTCGCCGCATCAAGATGCTGCTGCACCTCGGCCACGAGTGGCGGGCGTCCTTGGCGCTCGATCTCGATGCCCTCGTCAATTGCCGGCAATGCGCCGCGGGCGAAACGTACATCGACGACGGAGCCTCTGACGGCGGTGACCAGCCCGGGACGCTGGGCCTCGGCGGATCTCTGCGCATCCTCCATCTTACGGTCACCTGTTGTGCTCACCGCGATCCGCTGCCCGCTGAGCGCTCACGGGTTCACAGGCTGCACGCGCGCTGGACGAAGGTCGATACGCACATTCCGCAAGGTGCCAAGCGAACGTGACGAACCTGGATCGCTTCAACCTCAGCTGATCTAGTCCGATTCAGGCGGCAGATGCGCTTCGCATCGCTCCGTAACGGGTCGGAACTTGGCCGCAGATCAAACGTACGATTCCCGCCGGCGCGAATTCGGCCCATTCCAACGCCAGACCATTCTTGTCAGAGCGAATGACATGCGCGGGAATCCGCCAGCCTTCGACGCATTCCAGACGCACTCTCGTCTCCGGGGCTATGGCTGCTGCGGTTTCGAAATAACCACCACTTACGCTAGCCTCGCGCAATCGGCCAACCAATGGCACCCCGCATCCAGCGTCCAGCCAAGCTGGCCGATTGAGGACAACACGTTCACCCCAACGGTGCTCCACTTCAGTCCCCCTCGCGTACGCGGGACATGCTGACCAATGTAGTGCATCGCGTGAATACGGAGTTGTGCCTAGCCGAAGTTGGTCACGATGTGCAAGTCGTATTTCCCGGTCGATACGCAAAATCCGCAGCGAGAAACGGGTCTTTGCAATCGCCGAGTCCTGCGTGCGCTCTCGATGTCTTACGTCATGGACCTTTCGATGGTCCCGCGGGTGCCGTCGGGGATGTTGTATTGGCAGCCGCGAGATCCCTGCCGCTGCTCCGCAGCGTGCGACGGTAGCCGAAATGAGCAATATCTGGCGGGAAGAACATCGCCCAGTTCCACTCGAGAAAGAGCCGCACTTTTCGCGACAGCGTGGGAATACGCAGCAGGTGGAGTCCACGCCACATGAGCCAGGGTACGAAGCCGGAGAGCCGAAGTCCGCAGATCTCCGCCACCGCCTTGTTGTGGCCGATGGAGGCAAGTTGGCCCCGCGGCTTGAAGCGAAAGGGCTGCGTGGGGCGGCCGTTAAGACGGGCCACGATGTTGGCCGCGAGCTGCGTTGCCTGGGCTTCCGCGAATTGCGCAGTCGGCGGGCAGACCCTGCCATCGAGCCCGTTCACGACCGCGGCGCAGTCACCGGCTGCCCACATCCCGTCGCAGTCTGGAACTGACATGTCGGGATTGACCAGGAGACGGCCACGCTGCTTCGGTGCCGGCAGCGAGTCGATGAGAGGATTGGGCTGCGTGCCGATCGTGCAGATGACGGTGCCGGCACTCACGATCTCGCCGGATTCCAGGTGTACGGCCCGATCGGTCACACGTACGGCACGCGCATTGAGCCGCACATCGACGCCACGGCCGCGCATCTTGTTCAAGGTGAATACGCCCAGTGAAGCGGAAAGCTCCGGCAAAAGGCGATCGCCGCCATGCAGCAGCGTGATCGCAATATCTTCCGCGCGCACCCGCTTGTAGTACTGGAGACTCGCGTAGAGAAAGTCGACCAGTTCGCCCGCAGTCTCGACGCCACTGAAGCCGCCACCGACGATTATGAAGCTGGTGAGCCAGCGCCGGTGCTCGATGTCCGGCTGCAGCTCCGCCTGCTCGAGCCGCGCGATGATTTGATTGCGCAGGAACAGTGCATCGCCGAGCGTCTTGAGGGGCAACCCATAGCTCGGCATTCCCTTGACCACCTCGAGACTCGCATGAGTGCCGCAGGTGAGCACGATCTGGTCGTAGCGGAAAGTCCCCGGCCCCTCACCCAGGTAGCGGATGAGCTTGGCCGCCGGTTCGATCTCGATCACCCGTGCCATGCACACATGGCTGCAGTGAATCATCTGCCGGTGCGGCGCGACGACATGTCCGGGCAGCAGTGAAGCGCCGATGACCTCGGGCAGTAGCGGATTGAAGGTGATGAAATTCTCCTGACTGATGGCGGTCAGCGTCCAGTCCGGCGGCAGGGTGTGCTCGAGTTCGCGCATGACACGCATGCCCGCGAAGCCGCCACCGACAACGATGAGATTCCGGTACATGCCATTGCCCTCTACGGCTCTATCAGGCTCGCGTGGCCATCGGGGTCGCGCCTCAGCCTGGCGCCTGTACGCATGGGAACCAACGCCGGCGCTTCGTCCGATCGCAGCTCGTACGCATAGCGCGGCATCAAAAGCTTGGCGACGAGACCGGTCCATCCGGTCTGATGCGAAGCGCCGACGCCCCGGCCACTGTCGCCATGGAAGTATTCGTAAAAGAGGATGTGGTCACGAAAGTGGGGATCGTGCTGCAGGCGCGGATGATCACCGTAGCAGGCGCGTCGGCCTGCCGAGTCGCGGAGGAAAATGCGCTTGAGCCGCAAGGCAAGCTCGTTTGCGACCTGGTTGAGCGTAAGTAATGCTCCCGAGTCTGTGGGGCATTCGACTTTGAAGTCATCGCCGTAGTAATGATGAAACTTCTGCAGCGACTCGATGATGAGGAAGTTAACGGGAAACCACACCGGGCCGCGCCAGTTGGAATTGCCGCCGAACGCTGCGGAGTCGGATTCACCGGGCTGATAGCGTACGGTGAGATCCATGCCGTTGATGTGGTAATGGTAGGGCTCATCGGCATGCACGCGCGACACCGCGCGCACTCCATGGGGTGAGAGAAACTCGCTCTCGTCCAACATGCGGCGCAGCAGGCGCTTCATGCGATGGCCGCGCAGCAGGGATAGCAGCCGGCGGTGACCGCGACCCGCTTCGTTCCAGTGCGACACCAGCCTGGCGAGGTCCGGGCGGTAGTTCAGGAACCATTCGAGACGGCCGGCGAACTCCGGGACTCGTGCGAGCAATTCAGGCTCGAGAGTCTCCACAGTGAAGAGTGGAATGAGTCCCACCATCGAGCGCACCTTGAGCGGCCGCGTGCTCCCATCGGGCAGGTGCAGCACATCGTAGAAGAACTCATCGTGATCGTCCCAGAGGCCCAAACCTCCGGCACAGCCATCCTCGCCGCCGATGTGGCTCATGGCCTCGGCGATGTGCAGGAAGTGCTCGAAGAACTTGGTCGCGATGTCCTCGTACACGTGGTTGTGCTGCGCCAGCTCGAGCGCAATGCGCATGAGGTTGAGCGCATACATCGCCATCCAGCTGGTGCCGTCGGCCTGGTCGATGCGACCGCCGGTCGGCAGCCGCGAGCTGCGGTCGAAGACGCCGATGTTATCGAGCCCCAGGAACCCTCCCTGGAATACGTTGCGCCCTTCGGCGTCCTTGCGGTTCACCCACCAGGTGAAATTCAGCATCAGCTTGTGAAACACGCGCTCGAGAAAGGCGAGGTCGCCGTCGTCGCCGCGTTGCTTGCGATCGATCTGAAACACGCGCCACGTCGCCCACGCGTGTACCGGGGGGTTCACATCGCCGAGCGCCCACTCGTAGGCCGGCAGCTGCCCGTTGGGGTGCATGTACCACTCGCGCGTGAGCAGCACGAGCTGCTCCTTGGCAAAGGCCGGATCGAGATGGGCGAAAGCAATGCAGTGAAAGGCGAGATCCCAGGCGGCGTACCACGGGTACTCCCATTTGTCGGGCATCGAGACGATGTCCGCGTTGTTGAGATGCGTCCACTCGTGGTTGCGCCCGCACCTGCGCTCCCGCGGGGGCTGTGGTTGTGTGGCATCGCCCCGCAGCCACTCGGGAACGTCGTAATAGTAGAACTGCTTGCTCCAGATCAGGCCGGCGAATGCCTGCCTCTGAACGTTGCGTGCGTTGGCACTTTCGATGTCTCTCTGTAGCTCCCCATGGAACTCGTCCGCTTCCGCACGGCGCGCGGCGAGCACACGGTTGAAGTCACCGAAGCGTGCCTCACTCTGCCGGGAAAGCCGCAGACGAACCTCGGCGATTGCGCCACCCGGGACATCGAATCGATACCACAGAGCGGCCTTCGTGCCTTCGGCCGCGGGGTTCACGGCATCGATGCGTCCGTGCACCACGCGCTCGTGAAAGGCATCCTTCCAGTAACCGCGGCGTGAAGTCTCATTCCACAGCCGCGCGGCGTTCGATTCGTTGTCGCAGAAGAGGGTTGCGAGGACCGGGCCTTCACAATGCAGGTAATAGGCACCGAGTGCGGAGTGCTCTGCAGCGACGGCCATGTGTTGCGCCATGCGCAGGCTCGGTTTCGAGCCGCCCGTGCCCCAGCTCCAGGTGTTACGAAACCAGAGCTGCGGAAGAATATGCAGCGGTGCCGCCTCGGTTCCGCGATTGAGTGCGGTCACCCGCATCAAAATGTCATCGGGAGCCGCCTGTGCGTATTCGACGAAGACATCGAAATAGCGATCGTCATCGCAGACGCCCGTATCGATGAGTTCGAACTCGGGTTCCGCGCTTCCCCGACGACGGTTCTCCTCGATGAGCCGGCTATAGGGAAAAGCGGTCTGAGGATACTTGTAGAGCATCTTCAGATAGGAGTGCGTGGGAGTGGCGTCCAGGTAGTAATAGAGCTCCTTGACATCCTCTCCGTGATTACCCTCGCTGTTGCTGAGGCCGAACAGGCGCTCCTTCAGGATCGGGTCCCGCCCGTTCCACAGTGCAATCGCGAGGCAGAGCCGCTGCTGTGTGTCGCAGAAGCCGGCGAGGCCGTCCTCACCCCAGCGGTACGCCCGGCTGCGCGCGTGATCGTGCGGGAAGTACTCCCAGGCTTTGCCGTCGGGGCTGTAGTCTTCCCGGACAGTTCCCCACTGCCGTTCCGAAAGATACGGGCCCCACTTCTTCCAGCCCTGACCCGACGGAAACGTTGCCGCAAGACGCGCGTGCTCGGCGGTCTTCAGTGTCACGCCTGGCCTCTTGCTCGAGCGCGACACCCGTTGTCGAAGCTCATGAGCGGCTCGTTGCAAAAGTTATCTGGCGAGCGCGGCCGTCGCCGGGCGGCAGCGCATCTTCACGCGTCGCTCAAACCACGCGTCGACGGACACCGGGCCCGCGCCGGCGATCGCGAGCCAGAGGAAGAGGGCGAGGTACTCGAACTCATCGAATCCCAGGAGGGTTTCAAGCGAGTCCACCTCGGCCCACTTCGCGGTGCGGATGGCGACGATCATCGTGATCCCGAGCGCACCGGCGGAGATGCGCGTCAGGAAGCCGAGCAGCAGGAACAGGCCGCCGAAGAACTCGACGCCTGACACAAACGGCGCCAGCACCTGTGGCTCGGGAATCCCCCAACCAATGAAGTTGTCGATGACCTGGGGCAGGTTGTTGAGCTTGCCCCAGCCGCTCCAGAGGAACACCCACCCGACGGTGATGCGCGCGAAGAGCGGCGCCAGCCAGCCGAGATATCCGGCTACCTGCTGCGGCCATTCGATCAGCCATCGGACCAGGGACTTCATGCGTCATCCGTCGCCGCAGTTGGTAGGAGCTTCAAACGCATGGCAGCTTTCCTCCTTAACCTGGCCGGACGCACGTCCGGTCTGGCAAGAAGACCGGAGGGAATTGCGATTTGTCACGCGACGCGAGCTTCCGGCCTAATGACTCCCTTCGACACCACTTCCACGCCGTCGCCGATCGCGCTCACTTGCGGTTCGACGCTCGCATCCGGCAGGGCCACTGCGCCTGGCAACGCGGCGAAACTGCGGTCACATCAGCAGACCGATCACAGAGCGATTGATTGCATAACCGCCGACTACCAGGAAGACGAACAGCACTGCTGCCAGCAGCAGGGGTCGCAGGCCTGCCTGGCGGATGGCACCCACGTGGGTTCGCAGGCCCAGTGCCGCCATCGCCGTTGCCAATAGCAGCGTGTCGATCTCGATCAGAGCGGAGACCACACGCTGCGGTAACACGTGCAGCGAATTAACGGCGCTGGCGACGACGAACAGCACTGCGAACCACGGGACTGTGATGGGCGCGTGCACCGCAGCCGCGTTTGAACGGCTGTTACGTCGCAAGCTGGATAACACCAGCAGGAAGGGCGCGAGCATCATGATCCGCAGCATTTTTTCGATCACTGCCGTGTCGGCTGCAGCTTCACTCACGCTTCGGCCGGCCGCGACGACCTGCGCGACTTCGTGCACGGTCGAACCGGTGAAGACGCCGTAGGCGTGCTCTGACAGCCCCAGAGAACCGTAAAGTAGCGGATAGGCGAACATCGCAACGGTTCCGAACACAACCACGGTGGCGACCGCAACCGACACCTTGTGTGGCTCGCCACGTACCACAGGCTCGGTCGCCATGACAGCGGCCGCACCGCACAATGCGCTGCCGGCACCGATCAGCATCGAGGTCTGCCGGTCCAGCCCGAATACGCGCGTTCCGAGCTGCAATGCAATCACGAAAGTGAACACGACGATCAGCGCGTCAATGAGGACACCGGCCCAACCAACTGCCGTAATCTGTTGAAAGGTAATGCGGAGGCCAAACAGGATGATCCCCGCCCGCAACAAAGTGCTCTTGGAGAAATCCACACCGTCCGACATCTGTGTCGCGAGCCTTGGGAAGAAGGTGTTGCCCGCAACCATCCCGAACATAATGGCGAGGGTCAGGGCGCTCAGCCCGTAGTGCTGCGCCACGGGAGTGCCGGCGGCAAGGACCCCACCCGTAGCGATGGCGCCGGCCAAGGCGACGCCGAGCCGGCCGGCGCGTGTTCTCAGCGGGTGTACTCCGGCTGCCTGCGAGCCTCGCGCTGAGTAACTCATGGCTCGAGTTTCTTTCGGCTGCCAGAGAATCGATCGGTGTTCATCTCGGCTGCAGACCTTAGAGTGGGGTAAGATATAAATCGAATACATTAATTTCACGTTTGCATAACCTTGGGTTATTCAAATGAACCTGCATCTCCTGCGAATCTTCGCTGCGGTGGCCGAGTACCGGAGTTTCTCGCGCGCGGCGAGCGCGCTGTTCATCAGCCAGCCAGCAGTATCCAAGGCCGTACGGCAACTCGAGCATCAGCTCGATCTCGCGCTGATGGAGCGCGGCGCGGGCGGGGCGCGCGGAGCCCGAGGTGTGCGCCTGACCGAGAGCGGGCAGGCACTCTTCGAGCATGCGCGCGGGATCTTCGCCCTGGAGCGCGCCGCCACCGAAGAGGTTCGGGCGCGCGTCGGATTGAAGCGCGGCCGGCTAGCCGTGGGTGCCAGCACGACCGTCGCGGGTTATTGGCTGCCGCCCTACGCCGCGCAGTTCGCCCGGCAGGTTCCCGCTGTTCAGCTGCAAATCCGCGTCGGTAATACCCAGGCGGTGGGCGAGGCTCTGATTGGCTGCGAGATCGATCTGGCACTCGTCGAAGGACAGGTGAACGACACGCGTATCATGGCGACTCATTGGCGGGACGACGAACTACAGATCATCGTCCGCGGTGACGCGCCGCTCGCACGGCGACGCAGACCGACGTTGGCGGAGCTGAACGACCAGGCGTGGCTGCTGCGTGAGCCGGGCTCGGGGACACGGGAAGTTACGGATCGAATGATGCGCGCTCAGCGCATCGAGCCCGAGCGAACGATCGAATTTGGCAGTAACGAAGGCATTGCACGTGCGGTCGCCGCTGGATTAGGCGTGGCGATGCTGCCCTCACGTGTCGTCCACGAGTTGGTGCGCATGCGTGAGGTCAGGGCTCTGGAGCTCAACCGGTCAATCGCCAGCTCGCTCATCCGCCCGCTCTACCTGCTGCAACTCAGGGAGCGACCGCAATCTCCACTGGCGCGCGAATTCTGCACCTTGCTGACGCACGTGCTCGAGCGGCATTGACGCTCCCCGGGGGGTAGGGTAGGCGGCATCGCCAGTGAGCGTGCGGACTGCATCGATCTCTGGCGCGTACTGCACGGCCAGCGGGACATTCCGCGCTTCAGTCAACCGGGGAATGCCTGCCGAAGTCGAAGCGGCGGCCCAATATGCACTTGATGATGAAGTGATCGGTGGCCGCAGTAGCGCCAACGCCGACGCCGATGTTGATTTCCCACACCGGCGATACATTGAGATCAGTGACCAGAAATACCTGCTGCTGTTGGTTGTGCACGGGGACGAAATTGCTGAGCGCGCCGTAGTCGCCGTAATACTCGATTCCCCCGCTGACGACGGCGGTGAAGTCGTAACTGATCTTGGCGCTTGGCGCGAAGGCCCACCCCTGATTCACGTCCGGGCCATGCACCGTGCGCTCGAACGCAGGATTGACTGCAAAGTACCAGCGCCCCACTGCCTTGTCGATGATGGGCCTGATCTCCCAGGTCCAGGTGTCGAGCGAATACAACGCGCGCTGGTAGCCAAACTCCATCGAGAGACTCACACCGACCGGCCAGCCCCACGATTCGGGTACACGGATGCGCGGACGGATGTGATCTCCGACCCATTGGAGGCCGTGCCCGTCCTGGGCGCTGGTGAAGATGTAGAAGCCGAGCTCCGACCAGTCATTAATGCCGCCCGTGAGCTCGAGAGTCTCGTGCAGCTGGTGGTTGGTTGGGTATACACCGTCGATAGTCTCTCTCTCTCCCTCCACCGTGAAGTTGGAATGCAGCTCGACCATCAGGTTAGCGGGCGGCACGGTCTCGGAACCGTACACCTGGATCTCGTAGTTTCCCTGCGCTCGAGCCATTGGGGAAAAGAAGACAAACAGCAGGAGCAGAAAGCCGCATCTCGGCATCCCGCGCCGATCACGCATAGGTGAACAGCAGCATGAAGCCCTGATCCATGTGACTCTGCTGATGACAATGGAAGAGGGTCGCGCCCGGATGATCGGCGACGAATTCGACTTCGGCCTGGGTCTGGGCATCCACTAGAACCACGTCCTTGATGATGCCGCCGACGTTGTTCACACGCGCGGTCCCTGAGCCGTCAAGTGATTTGCCGAAGCTCCGCAACTCGAAGCTGTGTCGGTGCAGATGGAGCGGGTGATCGTCCCTGCTTTTGTTGATGAAGAGCAGGCGATAGCGCTGCCCAGATACGAGGGGCGCCGCGCTCGTGTCAGGGTACGACTTACCGTTGATCGTCCACGCTTCCATGGCTCCATGCCCGCGGAACCTGGACTCGAAGACGAGCGGGACGGCGATGGCGGGTGTCGCGGCCGCTTCGATGGGCACGGCGGTGGCGAATTGCTCATAGTTCCAACTGAGGTCGGCCGGCTGCTGCCAGCGTGGCGCGCCGTGCTGACCGCCGTATTCGACCACCAGGCCCATCCCCGCAGCCTGCACGTGCCTGCGAACCTCACCGAGGATCCAGATGCCGGGGTTGTTCATCTCGACAGCTGCGCAGACACGCTCCGCCGGCGCCAGGCGAAGCATGCGCACCCGCTGCGGTCGGGGGACGGGGTTTCCGTCGAGGGCGAGCACGGCCAACTCGTGTCCGGCGAGCGCCACCCAGTGCGGTTCGGTGGGGCTCGTGTTGACGACATGTAACAGCACGCGCGCACCCTGCTTGACGCGCAGTGGTTCACCCGAGCCCAATGCCTTACCGTTAATGGTCGATACTCTGTAACTCGGGTTCATCGCGCCGTCCTCGCTCGCGCTGAGATACCCGTCCCAATCCTGTAGGGCGAGAAAGAATTCCTGATCGTAGAGCCCGGGGTTGTTGCGCGGCTCGATCATCAACGGGCCATGTTGACCGCTGTAGAGGCCGCGTGTGAGATCGCCCATCGCCATGACATGTGAGTGGTACCAGCGAAAGCCCGCTGGCGCGGGCGTGAACGTGTAGCGTGCACTGGTGCCTGGAGCGATGGGAGGCGTGCCTTCCTCGAGCGCGCCGTCGACCGCCGGGGGGAGGAACAACCCGTGCCAATGCACCACCTCCGGATGATCGGTGTGGTTGGTGACCGCAATCGTCACCGTCCGACCCTCCTTGAGGTGCAGCAGCGGTCCGGGAGCCTGGCCGTTATAGCCGGTCGTCTTGACTTGCCGGCGCGGGGCGACATCGAGCGTCACCGCAGCGATGTCGAGTTCGTAGTCGGCCGGAGCGATGTCCTGGGCGATGGCGCCCAGAGAGGCGGAGATGGCAGTGGCGCCGGAGAGCTTTAGAACCTCGCGCCGGGAGACCATGCGCCATGATAGCGCCCCTCCACACTCATCGGCGCAGCGGATCCTGGCCGAAATGTCGTTGCGCGGAGAGCTCCGGTCAACATCCTGTGCCCCGTGCTGGCACACGTGCACGGACCATCCCGGGGTTCAGACCGCCGCCTGCAACAGTCGCGTCAGCTCCTCGTGCATATCCATCTGCGCGAAGTGAGTGCAGGGCAATGTCTTTACGGTCCAGCCACGACTGTGCTTCAGTCTCGCGTAGAGAGGCGTGAACACGGTTGGCTCGGGATCGTTGCAATAGATGTAGGTCTTGCGGCGGATACGGTCGATTCCGTCCGTGAGCGCCAGGGGTTCTGAAAAGCACGCGGTCGGCTGCGGCGTCCCCTTGCGCGCTACAAAGTCGCGAACTTCCGCACGCAACGCCCCGAACGACTCGGCGGGCAGCGGCGGTGTCAGCCAAGACTCGCCCGGGGTTGCCAGGGGCTGCGCCCTCTTGTCCGGCGGCACCATGCTCAACAGAGACTCGCCATTCTTCGGCACGAATGCGTCGAGATAGACGAGAGAGCTGATCTTTTCCGGTATCGCATCGGCAACGCCTGTTATGACCATCCCTCCATAGGAGTGTCCAACCAGCACAATGCCCGACAACTCCTCATAATCGATGACGCCCAGGACATCCTGGATATGAGTGCCAAGATTGATTTCCCGGTTCAGCAGGTGCCTGCGCTCGCCAAGACCGGTGAGTGTTGGTGTATAGACCTCGTGGCTGGCCTCACGCAATGCCCGCGCGACAGGCCGCCAGATGAGCGCCCCGGCCCACGCGCCGTGAACCAGAACGAATGTCGCCATGAGCTCCTCCGAAAGATTGCCGCAGTATAGTCGCTATGCACCGGAGCTCGAAACTGAGCGCGTTAAATCGCAGCACATACTGAAGTGCGCTTTTCGCGTGCTGCACGCATCGCGCGAGCAGGGGAGCGGTCCCTCGATTCGAAACCGCGGAGTTGTGTAGCAAAGCAGACACGCTCGGACGCCGCCGCTTGGAGGATCGGGTTCTCTCGCCGTCCTTGCGTCAGACGATGAGCCATCTGCGTGTCGGTCAAGGCGGCAACGTCAGTAGGCGTGAGATATACGCGGGAACTGCTGGTCGAGTTCTCAACCCAACTCTCCAAGCATGCTCGCCTTGGAGTTCGGCCCGGCGGCGCAGCATCCAAGCCCGCGCGAGGTCACGTCGAGCTTGCAGCGCAAATCACGAGAACCTCAGCGTCCCTAGCACGGACCTATTCAGCGGTTATCCAAACGTAAAGTCGTAAGCCGCAACACCCGGCTCGAGAAACTGAATCTCAAGCTCGCGATCCGCAATGGGCTCACGCTGTCGGATGAGCTGATACATTCGTGGTTCGGTCACGATGCCATCGCCGTGCTCGTCAACATCAGCGCCGTGCGCGGCACCCGGTGGGCGTCCATCGATCAGCACGTGAAATCGCACCGACCTGCCATCGGCCGGAGGGCTCATGATCAGATTGACGTCACGGGCGTGGAAGCGATACACGAGCCGCCCGTTCGGCGCGTTCGGAACTGCAGAGTCCGTTCTGACGGTCCAATCACCCGCAAGGGCCCACTCGTTGAGTGCCATATTGGCCGGTGCCCTGTAGACTTGACGCTTGTCGAGTACCGCCGCGCCCTCGAAGCTCTCGCTGCGCTCATAACCCAAGTAGGTTTCCGGGGACTTCAAAGTTGCCCAGTCCGCGGCAGCCTCCACTCCGGTCGGCTTTACGGCTATCAGCCCGGCACTGATCCCGGTGTGGCCAGCCTCGGCCAGCAACCGTTGAATCACCACCTCGGACTCTTGGTAGTCGCCCTCGCCAAAGTGGTGATGACGGATGCGGCCCTGCGCGTCGACAAAATAAAGAGCAGGCCAGTACTGGTTCTTGAAGGCATCCCATATCGCGTAGTTGCTGTCGATGGCGACCGGAAAGGTAATTCCGATCTCCTTGACGGCGTGGCGTACGTTGTCGAGGTTCTTCTCGAATTCGAACTCAGGGGTGTGTACACCGATCACGACCAGTCCTTGATCTTTGTACCTGTCCGCCCATGCCCGGACGTAGGGAAGCGTGCGCCGCCAGTTGATGCAGGTATAAGTCCAAAATTCGACCAGCACGACTTTGCCTCGCAAATCGCTCATGGTGAGCGACTGGGTGTTCAGCCACTCGACGGCGCCAGCGAGAGAGGGCAGGGTGCCTTCGATCGGTAACTGGGTTGCTGCGAACATGGGCTGGCCCTCTTTGACCTCGGCGGGCGTTGCCGCTCCAGTCAGAAGCGTCATGGCACAGGTCACCATCGCGTCAAGAAGGAGTTTCAAGGAACGCATGATGAGTATTTCACCACGACTCCCGCTCGCGCTCGGACCGGCGGCAATCCTCCACCAGGCCCCTACCTTGGTACACAACAGATGTTACGCTCTGTACTACACGTTGGTGGAAGAGCGTTAGCGCGCAGGGCGGCGCATACTGAGATAAAAGCTGCACGAGATGCCCTTTTACGTCGGCGGCACCGGGTCTCTAACGCCCTGCGCCGCGTGAGTGTTCACTAACCGGATGACGGAGCAGGCACATGAGAAACAGCACGCTGGTTACAGTCGGTATCTCCGTTTTGCTCGCGGGCTTGGCCGCCGCCGCGGCAATTTCCGCTGAGGAAGTTCCCGCCAGGGACAAGTACTCCCTCAAAGTGCCGGGTGGGCTCGCTGGCAGGCAGCCAAGCCGGAGGCCATTATGATTGACGTCAGACGGTTCGCGAGCCTCGGGGGCGATGACCTCGGATGGCTCAAGACAAAGCATCACTTTTCATTCGCAGACTATTACGACCCGCGCCGGCTGAATTGGGGCGCGCTGCGCGTGTGGAACGACGATGAGATCGAGCCCGGCACGGGGTTTCCAGCGCACCCACACGCGGACATGGAAATCATCACCTACGTGCGTCAGGGCGCGATCACCCACCGTGACAACCTCGGCAACGAAGGTCGAACGATAGCCGGCGATGTGCAGACGATGAGTGCCGGCACCGGGATCCGGCATTCCGAATACAACTTCGAGCAGGGCGTGACCAAAATCTTCCAAATCTGGATTTTGCCCGCCGCCCGTGGTGGTGCGCCGCGGTGGGGATCGAAGCCCTTTCCAAAGGACAGTCCGTCGGGATACTGGACGACGCTCGCCAGCGGCTTTGAGGAGGATGAGAGCGCTCTCCCGATCCGCTCCGACGCCCGGGTCCTCGGAGCCTCACTGCCGCGGGGGGAGACGCTGAGCTACTCCATCGTGGGAGCGCGCCGCGGGTATCTGGTTCCAGCAACGGGCGCGCTGGAGATCGAGGGCTTTGCGATTCAAGCCCGTGACGGCGTGGCAATCGCTGATGCTCCGCAGCTTTCGATTACCGCGCTCGAGGACGCAGAGGTCCTGCTGGTCGATGCTCCAGCAGAGCCATGAGCTCTGCTGGGCGATTTCGCTGACGGTCCGCGAGCGGAGGGCGAGCAAAGCAACGCCTTAGAGCGCGGCGGAGCGCAGCCGCGCGGGATTGCTGACGATGTCCTCGATGCGGGAGCGCGGTGCGTCCACGAGCGCTTCAGGGACCGAGGTGTCCAGCCGGCCGAGGACCGCGTCCGTGGCGCACGCACGGTCGAGCTGTATGCGCAGCTCCTGAGCTGCCTCGCCCGTCATGGCGAAACACGCTTTGCCGAGCTTGCGGTTCAGCAGATTGAGGAGCACGGCCTGCACCAGGCTCGCGCTGTCGTCCGTGCCGGCGGACAGGTCGACATCCATGACCACGTCCTTAGTCGAAGACCCCACCGGCGTGGCATTGAGAATGCGGGCTGCGGCATTCGCCTCCCTCAGCACCGAGGCGGTTGCCGAGGACGGCAGACCGAGGAAGCGCAGCCGCGCCCGGGTCGTCCCGGAGTCGAAGTACTGCAGAAAGAAGTCGCGCGAGAATTCCGAGCCGATGAGATTCCCCACGTCCTTAAGTGCCGATTCCTCGCTCGCCCAGCTCTTCTTCTCCGGGACCTCGGTGTTGAGGTAGACCACTTCGCCAGTCTTGTCGTCGACCACGCGGGTCGCCCACGAGGTGAGGACGACTTTCTCGATTATAAGTCCTGATGCCGGTAATCGCCCAGCGAGGTGCTTGAACTTCACTTCGCCACTCAGCACGAAGTCCGGCGGCGGTGTCGCCTGCGGCGCATCCACCGCGGTGAAGCCGAACGCGCGAATGCGCTCCATGAGGACGTTCTCAGCGACCGCCGAGCGCTGGGGCTCGACGCCGGGTTCGTCGCGCTGCACGCGCACGTACACGGCGACGGTGGGATTGCCGTTATTGCGGATGAAGGCGACACGGTCCTCACGCGAGATCTCGTTCAGGGACTTCTGCACGTCGTGCACGTTTACGGTGGCGCGCATCGTGCCGAGCAGCAGCCCGTAGCGACTGAGCGTCGGCGGTGTCTGCTCGAGCACCGCGGTGATGTATTGGTCGCTTCGCGAGAACAGCTTCTCGCGCAGCAGCGCATAGTTCTGATCGATGGAGCTCGGCTCGATATAGAGCGCGGCCGCCTTGGCGATCAATTGCCGACGGGCATCGCCCCACAGTTGATGCTCGATCCGCGCCTGCTCTTTGCCGAAGCGCGGGTCCTGTGGATCCGCCAGGCCCACCGCGCTGATGACGGCTGTGCCGAACTTGGCCGACGCGGTGAGCGAGTCGGGCGGTGCGGTGACTTGAGCCAACGCGGTGCTCTCTGCGCCCGGGCCTGCGGGCGCACCGCCGGCTGGCGTGACGGCTACGGCGGGCGGCGCCGGCGAGGCGTTGGCGCGCTCTGCAGCGGTCCGGGACTTCATGTACCAGACACCCGCCGCGGCGGCGGCGGCCAGTACGCAGGCTCCGGCGATGAGGGCCGCATGCGTCGCCACGTGCGAGGGCGCTTTGCGTAGCAGTGTGGCCTGCCGCGACGGAGTAGCCGCCACCTGCGCGCCGGGGTCCGTGCCCGCCACGTCGCCGAGGTTCCGCAGCAGTGCCTGTTTGAACTCCGCGGCGCTCTGGAAGCGCTCCGCCGGACGCTTGGCCAGCGCACGCGCGAGCAGCGCATCGGCGGTCTTGGGCACGTGCACGTTGAGGATGGAAGGCGGGGAAGGTTGGTCGTTCAGTGCCTTGTGCGTCACGTTCGTCAACGAGCCCGAGAACGGCACCTCGCCCGTCAACAGCTTGTAGAGCACCACGCCGGCCGAGTACAGATCCGAACGCGCGTCGACCGTCTGTCCGAGCAACTGCTCCGGGGACATGTATGTCGGTGAGCCCATGATCATGCCGGTCTGCGTGAGGGTGGAGGCCTCGACGCGCGCGATCCCGAAATCGGCGACTTTGATCGAGCCGTCCGCCAGCAGCATGATGTTGCCCGGCTTGATGTCGCGGTGCACGACCCCCGCCTTGTGGGAATACTCGAGCGCATCGAGCAGCTGCCCCATGATGCGCACGACCGCGGGCACCTCGAAGCGCTCGCCGGCATGCAGACAGCTCTCGAGCTCGCGACCATCGACGAACTCCATCGCGATGAAAGCGATGCGCGCCGCGCCCTTGCCGCCGGAAAGCGGCTCCTCGCCGAAGTCGTAGACGGCGACGATGTTGGGATGCGTGAGACGCCCGGCCGCCTGCGCTTCGCGTTGCAGCCGCTTGAGGTAGGTTTCAGACTGCGAGCTGCTCGACAGCTCGGTGACGAGGGTCTTCAGCGCCACGCGGCGCTGAATGACGGGATCGAAGGCCTCGTAGACCACGCCCATGGCACCGCGGCCCACCTCGCGACGGATCTCGTACTTGCCGAGCTTGTGAGGCAGCGGTGAGGGCTGTTGGGGACGCAGCGTTGTCAGTTCGTCGGACATGCGGGGCAGTCCGGCGCGCCGCGCGGGCGCGCCCTTACTTGTTCTTGTAGTCGATGTCCCAGACGTCCCGCTGCACGAGACGCTGCACCATGGTATCGAGTCCCACCCCGCCCGCGGCTCCCGAGGAGACCCCGGCAACGGAGGTAGCGTTGGCTCCGACTTCCATCTTCAGCTCGTTGTAGCCAGTGGCCACCTGCTCGGTCGTGGCGGCGTCGATGATCTTGTAGCGCATGCCGACGATCCAGACGCTCGCGCCATTCGAGGCGTCGACCGAGCCTGCGACCGTGCCAGCCGCATTCGAGGCGCGATTGCTGTTGCCGAAAATACCGATCAGGTTTGAGACGACCGTCCCGTTGAAGCCGCTCTTCTGCGCCGCGACCTGCTCGGCCTTGAGAATGTCGAAGCGCACGATCCATTTGGTGCTCTTGAGCTTGCCCTTGGACATGATCTTCTGGGCTTCGTCCGCATCGCCGGCGTTGTAGGCGAGCTGGATCTCCTTCATCAACGGACCCAGGTCGTCGCGCTCGAGTACCTGGAAGTTGGCCTTGGTCAGCTCGAGCTCCGCAAAGTCGGCGACGTTGTTGGAGCTGATCTTCTGGATGAAGGTGGCGTCGTTGCTCTTGATCTCCCCCGGAATGACCACGAGCTTCGGACCGGGCTTGGAAGCGTTCGTGTACTCGACACCCTTGTCCATCGCCTTGTCGGCGGCGGCGTTCGCGCGCTGCGACACCCCGCTGCCCGCAGTGGGCGAGGGATTCGACTCATTACCCCAGCTCGGCGGCTGCTGCGCCCATGGTGTTTGAGGGAAGCCGACCGCCAGCAGCAGCAGCGGCGCAATCTTCGCGAACCGGTGATGGTTCATCTTACGGGCGTTCATGCGTCTCCCCGCAGCGTCGAGCTACTTCGCTGGATGCTCCGGAACACCTGCCTTGCGACAGAAATCATTGTATAGCTGCGCTACGAGCTGGTCGGCCTGCTGCTGCATCAGAACCGCGGCCGTATGCGGCACGTCGTGCCCGGAATAGGCATCGGCACGCGTGTCGACGCGCGAGATCTCGTGACCTGATGTGCTCGTGAGCACCAGCTCTACGTCGAGGGCGACCTCGCTCACCCCGACCACGGGGTTCACGCCGGCGTTCGTCGTGATGTCGCCACGGAGTATGTACTCGGCGGCCAGGCGCCTGGATGCGGACAGTGCAGCATCCGGATCGTTGTTGAAGTACGCATCGAGCTCGGCCTGCGCGATGGCGCCCTTGATCTGTTCCGGCGTGTAGGTGCGCAATCCCAGGGCCTGCAGTCGGGCATCGATGATGCCAAGCAGCTGCACGTAGCGATCCTGCCGGGTCAGCCACTGTCCACCTGATCGTTCGCCGACCAGCTGCAGAATCTTGTGATTCTTCAGCCGTTCCTGACAGGGGACCGAAACCAGCTGCTGAATTGCGAGCGCCTGCTGCGCATCAGCCTCCTGCTGCTTCTTCTGTTCCTGCTGCGCCGCTCCCGAGAAGGTGAACGGATCCAGTGCGGCGTCGCAGAGCCCCGCGCCGAGCAGCAGCCCGGCGATGGCAACTGCAATCCGGAGATCCCTGGCCCCGGTTTTCGATTGGCGCATAAGGCTCGCGGACAGAGTCGTTTCTGCGGTGGCCCTTGGCTGGAGACCGATTGTACCGGTTGCAATTCCAGCATTAGTGCTGCACTGCAGTGACTATACAACCACAACTGCCAGCGCGCCGGCTGGCTGTGACCTCGTGGTCCGTTCCCAGGCGCAGTTGACTGAGTATAGAGCGCTCCAGCACGCCGCAAATTCATGGGCTTACTTACGACCTCTTTGTCGGCGTGGCTTCTTCCCGGCATTTCGCGGGGGGAAGACCGCGCGCCGGCTGCTCACGGCGCGCGTCCCACGCCCACGCTGCGTCGCACCAAGGCTTCCCTCATTTATCGCCGACCAAGAACCTCAGGGCGGTGCAGTTGCTCCTTGGGCATTCCGAGCTCGAGACACGTGCGATACCTCGGCATCGAAGTGGATGACGTTCTCGGGATGGCCGAGCAGACTCGAGCAGAGCTAAGTGTGGTTCAAGGTAAGGCCGTCAAATCCGTTTTCATCCCGGCCGAGCGTCAGCCGTACTGGACGTCGGTACTCTGTCCGACCTCGATGATGTATCCATCAGGATCACGGATGTAGCAGCGTATCTCGCCGTACTTGGGGATCGGCTTCGTGATGAACTCCGCTCCGCGGCTTTTCCATGATTCATAACACGCTTGGATATCCGCAACGCGGAAATTCATAAAGCTGCTGATGTGATTCGGGTCGGGGACGCTGAGGGTTACCGTCGGCTTATCCGGGGTTGGGCCGCCTCCAACGTTGAGAATCATCCAGATATTCGCGAGCTGAAGGTACCCGGGCGCGTTGCCGTCACCCAGGCTCAGAATGCGAGCGCCGAAGACCTTTTCGTAGTAGCGGGCCGATCGCTCGATGTCGGTGACGGTGAGAAAATGCGCGATGCTGATCCCCTCTCGCGGGGGCATCTCATAGCTCTTCTGCTCGATTTGTACGCTGCTCATTGATCACTCCTTGGCGTGATGACGCCCCTCGCGGAAACTCACAAGGCTGACTGGCGATTCTGTGGCATCACGCGAGTTGCCTGCCATCGGACGTAAGTCCGACGCGTCCGGAAGCTTAGGCGTCAAGGAGACAGCGATCGAGGCCACCGGCCGCCGAAGAATCTCCTGACCTCGCTCCTTGCGGCGCCGATTCGCGGCGTGTGCGCACTGCTTTGCGCGCGCGGCTGCTGATCGCTTGCTTTCAGCGGGCTGTTGGACCGCATTCCCCACCGTGTCAAAATGTTCGCGAAGTAGAGCCGACGAGAGCATGCGCAGGGAACAGAAGGAGTGCCGCTGGCTGCTGGTGGCCGCGGGTGCCGCTTTCCTCGGAATGGGAGCGGCATTGACACAACACGCTGGGGCGACAGGCGGCGGTGGCGCAGGCGAGTCGGGCACGGCAACGCACCAGCACCTTGACTCGCGTTTCCAGCACAATCGCTATTACTACGACCGCGGCCTTGCGGTCGTAAAGCCACCCGCCGGCGGCGCGGCGCATCTCATCGGCCCGGACGGTGAGCGCTACTATTTTCACAGGGGCAACTGGTACCGCTGGCGGGGCGACTGGTATCGCAGCTGGGGCGGGGCCTGGATCGTAGTGGATGCGCCGATCGGGGTATTCGTGCCCGCGCTGCCGCCGTACTACACGACCATCTGGTCTAGCGGGACTCCCTATTACTACGCCAACGAGACCTACTATGTATGGGACGCCGATCGGAACGAGTATCAGGTGGTCGCCGCGCCGGAGGGACTCAGGGCCGCGGGCGCAGCTGCAGTGCCGGTTGCCTGCGTAGTGAGCGAGAGTGCTGATGTGCTGATGTGAGTCGAGATGTGAAGGCCGGCAGGGTGAAGCGGATTATCGCGAGCATCATGGCTGCCGCGGTGGTTATACCCGCGTACCCTGCTCTGAAACCAGGCACACGCGCACCGGATTTCACGACTCAGGCGACGCTCGCCGGAAAACCCTTTACGTTCTCGCTGGCAGAGGCGCTCAAGGCCGGGCCCGTCGTTCTGTATTTCTACCCTGCGGCATTTACCCACGGCTGTACAATCGAGGCCCACGAATTTGCCGAGGCCACTGAGCGTTTCAAGCAGCTCGGTGCCACGGTTATCGGCGTGTCGCACGACTCAATTGACACCCTCAACCGGTTTTCGGTCAGCGAATGCCGCAGCAAGTTCGCGGTCGCTTCGGACGCCGATAAGAAGATCTCCCGGGCGTATGACGCCAATCTCTTTCTTACGCCCTATGCGAGTCGGACCTCATACGTGATCGCTCCGGACGCCACCATCATTTATGAGTACACGGCCCTCAATCCTGAAGGTCACGTCGCGAATACCTTGGCAGCGGTTGAGAGATGGAAAGCCAGCAATCCGTGACTCGCGTCCAGGCACCGTTGAAACCGTCCCGTCGAGACCTCACGCCTCGCGGCGGGTCAAGCGAGCTTGGCGTCGAGCGTGATCTCGGCCTTCAGTACCTTGGAAACCGGGCAATTCCGTTCGGCGTCCTGCGCGATGCTCGCGAACCTCTCCGCGCTGATGCCAGGCACCTGTGCGCGCAGCGTCAGTGCCGATCGGCTGATCTTGAAACCCTGCGGCCCGTCGGGCTCGAGAGTGACCGCCGCTTCGGTAGTCAACTGCGCCGGCTTGAAGCCGGCGATCTGCAGGGCGAAGGCAAGCGCCATGGTGAAGCACCCTGCGTGGGCGGCGGCGATGAGTTCTTCCGGGTTAGTCCCCTTCTCATTCTCGAAGCGAGTCTTGTAGGAATACGCGGTCTGGTTGAGCACCTGGGAGTCGGTCGATAGATCACCGCTGCCATCACGGCCGGTGCCACGCCAGACTGCCTTAGCTTTACGAATCATGACATCTCCTCTGGAGAGCTTGTCAGCTGCTGCGAGCCGGCGTTGCCTCTCCGCTTCTACTGAGTTGGTGCCGTGAGTATAGCCAATCCCTCATCCGACCCCGTCGAGCCGCCCTCATGACCGGCAGGACGGCCCAGGTCACGTTGAAGACGCCACAGACGTCGTAGCGAACTGATCCCTGCGTTGTCCAGCGTGCACTCCTCGCCACCGCGCACGTCGCGGGCAAATGCATGTCAATGGAGAAAAACTGCTGGTTGCCTTGTGCAATTTCGGTGCGCTGACGAGCTCCGGAAGGAATAAATCGCACCCCGCGCGAGTCTTTACCCGTGAGTTGCACACGCGAGGTCGATCTGGTGAAAGCGAGAAGACTTCAGAAGAGCTTGACCGCGCCGCTTCTACTCTTCGTGACAGCGCCTGCCTCGGCGAACGATGCGATCTCGACCGCTCCCGCTGGCGATCCAGTCCGCGGCCAAGCCCTTTACCAGGCATGTACCGCCTGTCATTCGGTCGACGAGAATGACTTGGGTCCGAAGCACCGCGGTGTCTTCGGACGGCGTGCCGGCAGCGTCGCCGACTACGCTTACTCGGCGGCTCTTAAGGCCTCTGACCTGATCTGGGATAAGTCCACCCTCGACCGGTGGCTGGCCAACCCGAGTCAGCTCGTGCCAGGAACCAAGATGTACTTCAAGCTCGATGATGCCCAGAGCCGCGCGGACGTCATTGCGTACCTGGAGCAACTCAAATAGAGAGCGATCTGCGTAAATCCGATGCATCGACGATCGGATGACTCGAATCGATTCTCAGGTTTCGATCTCGGCACGCGTCCCACCGACCTCCGTGGTGTAGGGGGGAGCCGTGCGCCCGGTGATCCGGCAGTCGCTGAAGTTTCTGGACCAAATACCTGATGCTCTCAAGGCACCGCCGGACTGCGGTCGTTCGCTCAAGATCTCCCGAGCGTAATCGCCACCTGTCTACCTATTGACAGTGTGTCACCTGTTAGGCTAGCGTAAGAGCATGTCATATATCATCGAACGTCGAGAGGAGGAGAGGGAGCGCCGTCGGGGTGAACTCCTCGATGCGGCCGAGTCGCTCTATGCCAAGCTCGGCTGGGAAGCCCTGACCATGGAGAAGGTCGCGCGGACGGCGCGGCTCTCACGTGCACTCGTCTACATCTACTTTCGCGATAAGGACGATCTGCTGTTCGCGATCGGCGAGCGGGCGATGAAGCAGCTCTATCAGCGCTTCGCCGCGGCGGTGGATGCTCCCGGTAGCGGGCTCGATAAGATCATGGCGGTCGGGCGCGCCTACATGGGATACGCCCTTGAATTCCCGCATTATTTTGACTTCTGCTCTCGTTTCGAGCGGCACGCGGTCGGCTCGGCTGCCACGCCCAACGAAGAGGCCTGCGAGAAAGCCGGCGACGCCGTGATGGGACTCCTGGTTCAGGTCATTCAGGGTGGGGTTGCGGACGGGAGCATCGCCTCGACGGTTGCGCGCGAACCCCTCATGCTCGCCTTCAGCCTGTGGGCCTTCACTCAGGGTATCGTGCAAATCTCGGTCGCGAAGGGCGGCGATCTTGCGCGTCGCGGCGCCCCCGTGGCCGAGTTCGGCAACTATGCATTTGAGCTCCTGCAGACGCTGCTACGCGGCGCTCCCGCCTGATTTTTTTTACCCAAATGACTACTGAAGTCTAGTAATTAGACGTACGTCTAGGAAGACGCTGGAACCGCCATGGACCTCTCAACCACATCATTTTCATCCCGGACTCCCAGGACCGGAGCGGCGTTTCTCCTCGCGCTGGCGGCGCTGCTCTCCGCGTGTCACACACACCCGGCGGTGACGACGCCGCCAATCGGAGTCATCACCTACACGGTGCGTACCGCGGACGATACGGATCCCCCGAGCTATCCCGCCGAGGTTGCGCCCCGTTATTCGAATCCGCTCTCGTTCCGCGTGCCCGGAAAGGTAATCGAGCGCCGCGTGCGGCTCGGGGACCGGGTCAGCGCCGGCGAGGTGCTCGCGCAACTCGATCCGACGGACCAGCAACGGCAGGTGGCGAGCGCGAAGGCCGTGCTCGTGGCAGCCGAACACCGACTTCACTACGCGAAGCAGCAGCTCGATCGCGACCAGGCGCAGTTCTCGCACCAGCTGATCGCCGCAAACCAGTTCGAGCAGACCGACGATGCACACGCCGCCGCGCTCGCTGCGCGTGATCAGGCCGCCGCCGAGCTCACCGTGGCGGAGAACGCGCTTCGGTATCACACGCTCACAGCGAATCACGACGGCGTCATCACGAGCGAGGAGGTGGATACCGGACAGGTGGTCTCCGCCGGTCAGGCGGTCTACCAGCTCGCCTGGTCGGGCGATGTCGACGTCGTCATCGACGCCGCCGCGAGTGATGCGAATCGCGTCTCCGTCGGCCAGGACGCACGCGTAGTGTTTCCCTCCCTGCGTGCGCACCCGCTCGATGCCCGCGTTCGCGAGATCGCTCCCGCGGCCGATCCGCAAAGCCGTACCTTTCGCATCAAGCTGACTCTGAACGATCCGGCCCCGGGCATTCGCCTCGGCACCGTTGGCGAAGCCACGCTGCTGCCGGCGGAGGGGCGTGCGCCGGCGCGTGAGATCGACATTCCCGCGACGGCGCTGTTTCACCTCGGCGCCGAGCCGGCGGTGTGGATCCTCGAGGGCGCCGAGCCTCGGTTGGCCCTGCGACCGGTGAGGGTGCAGAGCTATCGAGACCGCTCGGTGATCCTCGCCGGTGGCCTGCGAGACGGCGAGCGCATCGTCGCGGCGGGCGTGCATACCGTGTTCGCGGGCGAGCGCGTCACGCCGTTCGGGAACACGTTCGACGCGGATGAGCCTGCGGCGGGCGCCGATGGCGGGGCTGCCTCGCGCAGCGCACGGCTCGCTCAGGGGACGCGGCCATGAACGACTCCACGCGCCACACGTCTCACCGCTTCAACCTGTCGACCTGGGCACTCGAGCATCAATCGCTCGTGGTGCTGATCCTGCTGCTCATGAGCCTCGCGGGAATCCTCTCCTACCGCCGCCTCGCGCAGTCCGAGGATCCGCCGTTTACCTTCAAGGTCATGGTCATTCGCAGCTTCTGGCCGGGCGCGACCGCTCGTCAGGTGCAGGAGGAGCTCACGGACCGCATCGCGCGCACCCTGCAGGCGACGCCGCACGTCGACTTCCTCAACAGCTACTCCCGGCCGGGCGAATCGACGCTCTTCTTCACCATTCAGGATACGGCGCCTGCCGCACAGGTGCCGCAGACCTGGTACCAGGTGCGAAAGCGCGTGGGCGATATCGCCTCCACGCTCCCCTCCGGCGTGCAGGGGCCGTACTTCAACGACGAGTTCGGCGACGTCTATACCAACATCTATGCCCTCGAGGGCGATGGCTTCACGCCCGCGCAGCTGCACGACTCGGGCGAGTGGCTGCGAGCGCAGCTGCTGCGCGTCGCGCAGGTCAACAAGGTCGATTTCTTCGCCGACCAGGAGCAGCGCATCTACGTCGAGATCGCGAACGCCGAGCTCGCGAAGCTGGCGTTGACCCCGCAGGCGATCGCGACTGCGCTCGATACGCAGAACGCGGTCGCAGGGTCGGGCGTGTTCACGACCGCCGATGATCGGGTGTTCGTGCGACCAAGCGGGCAGTTCAGCGACGTCGATCAAATCGCGAACACGCTGCTGCGCGTGCACGGTCACGACGTGCGGCTCGGGGACATCGCCCACATAAGCCACGGCTATGCCGACCCGCCGGCGGAGTACATGCGTTTCGATCATGCCAACGTGCTCGGCATCGGGGTCACGATGGCACCGAACGGCGATGTGATCGAGCTCGGCAAGGCGCTCGATGCCAAGGTGCGCGAACTGCAGCGCGCACTGCCAGCCGGACTCAAGCTCACCCCGGTCGCCAGTATGCCGCAGGCGGTCGCCCACTCCGTGAACGACTTCGTGGAAGCCGTCGCCGAGGCGATCGCGATCGTGCTCATCGTGAGCCTCGTCAGCCTGGGTTTCCGCACCGGCCTGGTGGTGGTGATCTCGATCCCGCTGGTGCTCGCCGGTACCGCGCTCCTCATGAACCTCGGCCACATCGGTCTGCACAAGGTGTCCCTCGGCACCCTGATCCTGGCGCTCGGCCTGCTGGTGGACGATGCCATCATTGCGGTGGAATCCATGGCCGTGAAGCTCGAGCAGGGCTTCGATCGCATGAAGGCCGCGGCCTTCGCCTACGCTCACACGGCCTTTCCGATGCTGAGCGGTACCCTCGTCACGGTCGCGGGGTTCCTGCCGATCGCGCTGGCGCGCTCCTCGACCGGCGAGTACACGCGCTCGATCTTCCAGGTCTCGGCGATCGCGCTGCTGCTCTCCTGGCTCGCCGCAGTCATCGTGATTCCGTTGCTCGGCTACCGGCTGCTCCCGGTGCGGCGACCCGATCCAGCCGCGAGGCCAGGCGAGCTGGAGCACAATGTCTACGGCGGGCCCTTCTACCAGCGCTTGCGCGCCCTGGTGACCTGGTGCGTCGATCATCGCTGGACGGTGATTGCCGGCACGGTGACGGCGTTCGTGTTTGCGCTCGCCGCCTTCGCCCTCGTGCCGCGGCAGTTTTTCCCGAGCTCGGATCGGCCCGAGCTGCTCATCGACCTGCGGCTGCCGGAAAATGCCTCATTCGAGGCGACGCTGCGCGAGGCGAGGCGCTTCGAGAATGATCTCGACGGGCGTCGCGAGATCGATCACTACATCGACTTCGTCGGCGCAGGCGCCCCGCGCTTCTTCCTGCCCCTCGATGAACAGCTCCCGGCGCCCAATCTCGCCCAGTTCGTCGTGACCGCGAAAGGCGTGCGCGAGCGCGAGGCGCTCGCGGCCTCGCTCGATCAGCTGCTGCGTACCCGCTACTCAAGTCTCCGTACGCGCATCAGCCGGCTCGAGAACGGGCCGCCCGTGGGCTTTCCGGTGCAGTTCCGGGTCTCCGGTCCGCGCATTGCAACCGTGCGCCAGCTCGCCGACGATCTCGCGGGGCGCATCCGCAGCGACCCCGACACGCGCAGTGTGCAGCTCGATTGGGACGAGCCGGCCGAGCGCTCAGTGCACTTCGAGGTCGATCAGGCGCAGGCACGCCGCCTGGGGGTGAGCTCGCAGGACCTGCAGAACTTCCTGCAGACGACGCTCTCGGGGTACACACTGGCCAATCTGCGCAAACGCGACCTCTTGATTCCGGTCGAGCTGCGAGCACCGCCGTCCGATCGCGCCGACCCGTCATCCCTCGAGCGCTACGCCTTGCCCTCCTCGAGTGGTGCGGCCATCCCGCTCACGACGCTCGGGCGCGTGGGCTACGATCTCGAGTACGGGGTGATCTGGGAGCGTGATCGCGAGCCGACGATCACCGTGCAGTCGGACGTGCGCCCGCCCGCGCAGGGGCTCGATGTGACGCAGCGCATCGACCACGGTCTCACCGCGCTGCGCGCACACCTGCCACCGGGCTATCACATCGAGATCGGCGGAGCGGTCGAGGAGAACGCCAAGGCGCAAAACTCCATCGTCGAGCAGATGCCGTTGCTCGTGATCGCCGTCCTCGTGATTCTCATGATTCAGCTGCAGAGCTTCAGCCGCGTGTTCATGGTGGTGCTCACCGCACCGCTCGGGCTGATCGGCGTCGTACCCGCGCTGCTGCTCTTCCACCAGCCGTTCGGCTTCGTCGCGATGCTCGGCACGATCGCCATGTTCGGCATCATCATGCGCAACTCCGTGATCCTGGTCGACCAGATCGAGCAGGACGTACGCGGCGGACACTCGCACCTCGAGGCCATCGTCGGTGCCACGGTGCGTCGCTTCCGGCCGATCACCGTCACGGCAGCTGCCGCAGTGCTCGCGCTGATTCCGCTCCTGCGCAGTAATTTCTTCGGCCCGATGGCGACCGCGCTCATGGGCGGCATCACGCTCGCCACGGTGCTCACGCTCTTTTTCCTGCCCGCGCTCTATGCGGCCTGGTTTCGCGTTCGCCGCGACGAGGCCGCTTGGGAGGCGCCGCGGCAGGCGCAGCCGGCCCTGGAGAGTCCGTCATGACGAAGAGGTCCCTCCTCGGAACCCGCGCACCCGCACTGTTCGCGGCTTCGGTGCTGACCGCCTGCACGGCCTTCGGACCGCCGCGCTCGCCCCCAAGCGTCGCCTCGCCGGACCACTACTCGAGCGCACCGTCGAATCCGCAGTTGACGGCCGATCACGGTCTGCCCCAGCAACTCGTGATCGGGGCCGCGCCGATTCCGGAATGGTGGCGCGCGTTCACGAGCCCGGAGCTCGATGCGCTCGTCAGCGAGGCGCTCGATCGGAATCAATCGCTCGCCGCCGCCAAGGCGAATCTGCGCGCCGCGCACGAGCAGGTGCGTGAGCAGGTCGGAAACAATCTCTATCCGCACCTCGATGCGGGCTTCGCCCCGAGCCGCCAGCGGGCGCTGATCATCCCGGGCCTTCCGCAGCAGACGTACATCTACAACGTGTTCGCCGCCGAGGCCCAGGGCGGCTGGACGCTCGATCTCTTTGGCGCCTCGATGCTGGCCGACCGCGCGCTACTCGGCCAAGTGCAGGCGCAGGCCTATGAGCTCGAGGTCGAACGCCGCGCGGTCGCCTTCAACCTCGTGCTCGCCGCCATCAACGCAGCCTCGCTGCGGGCGCAGATCGATGCCGTCGCCGCCTATGCCGATGCGCAAGAGCAGCGCGCCGCACAGGTGCGCGAGCGGTACCAACTCGGTAGCGCCGCACGCCTCGACATGCTCTCAGCCGAGGAAGAAGCCGCCGAGGCGCAACGCGTCCTGCCCCCACTGCGGCGCCAGCTGCTGGCCGTCGAGCATGCCGAGGCGGTGCTCCTCGGCCGCACGCCGGATGCTGCGCCCCCGCCGCTGTCGCTCGATGCGCTGCACCTGCCCGATCGCTTGCCGGTGGCGGTACCTTCGGAGCTGCTGCATCAGCGGCCCGACATCCTCGCCGCGGAAGCGGCCGTGCGCGCGGGCGCCGATGCGGCTGGCGCCGCGAGCGCGGCGCTTTACCCGTCGCTGACGCTGTCAGCGGCTTTTGGCCGCGGCGGCTTCGACTGGTCGACGTTCGCCTCGCCGGCTGGAGCGATCTGGAGCGTCGGGGCCTCGCTCACCCAGCCGCTTTTTCATGGCGGGGCGCTGCGCGCGCGGCAACGGCAGTATCAGGCGGCCTACGAGGCCGCCGTCGCGCAGTACCGGCAGACTGTACTTGCGGCCTTTCAGTCGGTCGCCGATACGCTGGTGTCTCTCGAGGAGGACGCGCAAGAGCTCGAGCAGACCCGGCGCGCGGCCGAAGCCCTCGGGGAGGTGCAGCGGGAAACCGAGGGACGCTATGCTCAGGGCGCCGCCCCCCTGTACGCGGTGCTGGGAGCCCGCTCGCAGTACCAGAACTCGTACGTAACCTACGTCGCCGCACGCGCGACACGGCTGACCGACAGCGCAGCGTTGCTCGATGCCATGGGAAACCCAACGTCCACGAGTCTGCTCTCGACTCGACGGTAGTGATGACCGGTGCCGAGCGTCCGACGATTTTTCCTGAGCGCGCGTCATCGCAAACGGCGGCGCCGTTCCTCTCATTGCAGAAGGGCACCGCAATGTCCATGACCCAACGACCGACCGCGCTGATCACGGGTGCGTCATCGGGGATCGGACTTGCCGTGGCGACCCGTTTGGCCAGGGACGGATTCGCCGTCGTCCTCGTGGCGCGTTCCGCTGACCGGCTGCAGGCGCTCGCGAGGTCTCTCGAGAGCTCGACCAACACACATGCCACAGTGGTGACTCAGGATCTTTCGTGCAGCGGCTGCGGCGCGCGGCTCCAGCGGCAGGTGGCCGCGCTCGGCATCGATGTCGACGTGCTGGTGAACAGCGCTGGGATGGGGACCTACGGGCGGTTTGCGGAGCTGCCCGTCGAGCGCGAAATCAGCGAGATCGCGCTGAATGCCAGCGCGCTGGTGGAGGTGACGCGGGCCTTCCTGCCGGCGATGACGGCCCGCGGTCGCGGCGCAATCATCAACATTGCATCAATGGCCGCTTTCCAACCGGTGCCGTACATGGCCGTGTACGGCGCCACCAAGGCATTCGTGCTGAGCTTCACGATGGCGCTGCGTGCTGAGCTCGTGCAAAGCGGTGTGCACGTGACGGCGATCTGTCCCAGTGCCGTTGAGACGCCGTTCATCGCGCAACTCGGGTCCGAGAGCTTGCGCAATACTGCCGCGTTTTCCAAGCCGATGTCTCCAGATCGAGTCGCCAGCGCGGTCGCTCTCGCGATCCACAGCGGCGCATCAACCCGAGTCGTTGGGCTGAAGAATAAGCTGCTCGCATGCGCGGTGCGATTTCTGCCACCTGATCTGGTCGCCGCGGCCGTGGAGCGCATGCTGCGGCCGAGTACTCGCCCAGCCTCCCGACCTTGAGCGGTTGCGCGCTGGCACGACGGGTGCGTCCGATACCGCCCACTCAGTAGGACTCCTTGCCGCAGTTACCGCGTAAGCAGGTTCAGCACGCGGTCGGCGAGCGCGCCGAAGGGCGGCCACAGCAGGCGCATGCCGCTCACCGGCGCCTGATAGAACACGGGGCGCAGTTTCGAGAAGGTAAGGAATCCGTCCCTGCCGTGATAGTGGCCCATGCCGCTCGCGCCTACCCCGCCGAACGGCAGATCGTGCTGCGCCACCTGCCAGAGCGCGTCATTCACGCAGACGCCACCCGACATGACGTGCTCGAGCAGGTACTGGATGCGGGCGCGCTGGCGACTGAAGGGGTAGAAGGCGAGCGGCCGTGGCCGTGCGTTGATGAAGTCCACGGCCTCGGCGAGCTCCCCGTAGCCGAGCACCGGCAGCACCGGTCCGAAGATCTCGCGCTGCATCAGCTCGCAGTCCGGCGGTGGATTGAGCACGAGGTGTGGCGCGATCTTGCGCGTGGCGGCATCCGCCGCCTTACCGGCGAGGAGCGGGATCACCTGCGCGCCGCGTGCCCGCGCCTCCTCGATTGCGCGCGTCAGGCGCTCGAAGGCGCGGGCATCGATGATCGCGGTGTAGTCGCTGCTCGTGATATCCGGGTACCGCGCCGCGACAATCTGCCGTGCCTGCTCGACGAATTCTCCGAGTCGCCGGCGCGGCAGCCACAGATAATCGACCGTCGTGCAGATCTGACCGGCGTTCATCAGCTTCGCAAACAGGATGCGTTCAGCCGCGGTGCGCAGCGGATAGTCCTCGCACACCAGCGCCGGGGACTTGCCGCCGAGCTCGAGGGTCACCGGGCACAAATTGGCCGCTGCCGCCGCCATCACCGCGCGTCCGGTCTGCGTGGAGCCGGTAAAGAGCAGGTGATCCACCGGCAGGCGCGAGAACGCAATACCCACACCGCCGCTCTCGTCGAACACCGCGAGCTTATCGGCGGGGAAGTACCGCGGCAGACGCTCCAGGAGCAGCGCGGCAAAATGACGGGAGTTCTCTGACAGCTTCACCAGCGCCCGGTTGCCGGCCGCGAAGATCGATGTCAGCGCCGTGAAGGTGAGGAAGATGGGGAAGTTCCACGGTACGATGACACCGACCACCCCGAGAGGCTGCGGCACAACGCGGTTGCGCGCGCCCGGAAACAGCAGCAGGTCGACACTGCGGCTCTGCGGACGCATCCAGCGGCGCAGGCGCCGCCGCGCATGGCGGATGGCGTCGAGCACCGGAACCAGCTCGGCGAACAGTGTCTCGTGGCGCGAGCGGCTGCCGTAGTCGCGATTCACCGCCTCGATGAGCGCCTCGCGGTTGTCGAGGACGAAACGCCGCAGCGCCGCGAGATCCGCGCGGCGCTCGCGGTAACCCGGGACCGGATGGCGCGCGTATGCCCGGCGCTGCAGCTCGAGCGCCGCCTGCAGGATGCCGCGCAGGTCCGCTGTCGGCGCCGCGCTGGCGGCCGCAGCTGTCGTGCTCGCATCTGCGTGGGCGCTCACGCACGGCTCTCCTGCGCTCAGTAGCGCGCGCCGAGTTCCACGCCATAGAAGCGCGGCGCGGTGATGTTGGTGAAGGGCGTCCCGAGCGTGGTAGCGCTGATCGTCTGTATGCCGGTCACGTAGCGCTCGTCGAATACGTTGTTCACGTACGCGGCCACCGTCACTGGCACCCGGCCGTGACTGGTCCAGGCAAGCCGGGTATCGGTGCGATTGGTCGCCTGACCCGTCTCGAAGGCCGGGGTGGGCAGGCAGTTTCCCTGCGCCTGGGAATCCGCGTTGCAGCGGGATGGGCCCACGTAGGCATCCTGCAGCGTAAAGTCGACGTCACCGCCGGCCACTCCGCGCCACAGGTAGTCGAGGCCTGACGCCGCCGACCACAGCGGCACGCCGGTCGGCTGACCGGCCAGGTTGGTGCCGTCGCTCGCCACGTAGTCCTTGTAGGTCGAGTTGATATAGGCCGCGGTGACGTACAGACGCAGCCCCTCGGTCGCTTGCCAGCGCGCTTCGGTCTCGAGGCCCCTGGCGTGCACGTCGCTCACCGTGACCTCGTACTGGGGGATGATACTGCCGTTCGTGATGAGGGTGAGGTTCTGCAGGTTCGAGTAGAGATAATAGTATACCGAGGCGTTCAGCAGCAGCCGGTGATCGGCCAGCTCGCTCTTCACTCCGAGCTCGTAGTTGCGCACCGTCTCGGGATCGTACTTGGCCCCCGGCTCGAGCGCGTTATAGCCGCCCGCCTGATAACCCTTGGTCACCGAGCCGTAGAGCATCACATCGGGCGCCGCCCGGTAGTCGAGCACGACACGCGGGCTGAGGTCGTTCCAGCTGTTGCTCGCGTTCAGCGGTGCGGCCGTCGAGACCGGCGTGTTGAATACCAGGTTCTGCTGGAAGGTCGCGAGCGGCGGCAGGATCGGGCTGACCGGCACGCCACCCGGATACAGTGGCGCGAGCGCCGCGTCGAGTTCGCTCGCGACGCGCGGCGGGTTGTACCAGCTGAATTCCTTCTGGTCGTGGGTGAAACGCACGCCGGTGGTGAGGTTCCACTGCGAGGTGAGGTGCCAGATCACATCGCCGTAGACCGCGGCGGAGTGATAGAGGCCGTGGTTGAACATGCTCTCCTGCCAGGGCAGGCCCAGCAGGTTGACGCCGGTGGCTTCGCTGATCGGACCGTACAGGCCTCCCGGCGCGATGCCGGTGTTGTTAAAGAGAGTGTCGATGCTGTTGGTGAAGAGATTGAGCTGGCTCGTCTGATAGGCGTTGTTGTAGAAGTAATCCGCGCCCGTCACCCAATCGGCGAGAGCATTCTTCCCCGACAGGGTGAACTCCTGCGACACGCTGGTGTTCTGCTCGATGTTGGCGTCATCGAAATACAGGTAGATGCGGTCCGTGCCGGTCTGGTTCTCGCGGTTGAAGGTGTGGAAATAGCGGTAGCCGGTGATGGAGGTGAAGTCGGCGAAGCCAAAGGAGTGCTCGGCGCGCAGCGTGACGCCGTTGAAGATGCGCGTTTCGCGCCCGTCGATCGCGTAGCTCGTCACCGGGGCGGTGAAGGGGTTGATCCAGGTCTGCGGATTGGCCGGGAAGGGCGGCAGGCCGGGCGCGGGCGGCAGCGCCACGATGCCGATCGCCGGGCGCGGCGGCTGATCGAGATTCTCGTGCTCCCAGATGAGGCGCACTTGGGTGTCGCCCGGCGCGTTCCAGCGCGGCTGCGCCCGCGTGCCCCAGTCCCCGTTGCGGTCGTAGCGCTCGCCGGTGACGCTGTCCTGCAGCCAGCCGTCGCTGCGGTTGTCGACGAAGCTCACGCGCGCGGCCAGGTCGTCCGCGAGTGGCGCGTTCACCATGGCCTCGTAGTACTCCTCACCGTAGTTACCGAAGCGCGCGGTCGCCGCACCGCCCCAGGAATCGGTGGGCTCATTACTCACGATGGAGATCGCCCCGGCGGCGCTGTTGCGTCCGAACAGCGTCCCCTGCGGGCCCTTCAGCACCTCGATGCGCTGCACGTCGTCGAACATCAGCAGTGCGCCGCCGGTCTTGCCGGTGTACACGCCGTCCTCGTAGATGCCGATCGGGGAGTCGGTGCCGATGCCGAAGTCGCTGACGCTGATCCCGCGTAGTGTGTAGCCAGGCTGCGTCGGCTGCGAGCCATCCACCTGCAGCCCGGGAACGTAGCCGTCCAACGCGGCCATATCGGTGGCCTGGAGACTGTCGATGAGCTGTGGGGTGACCACCTGCACGGAGATCGGCACGTCCTGCGCGACCTGCGAGCGGCGCTGGGCACTCACCGTAATCGTCTCGAGACCTCCCTCGCCGCCAGAGGCTGCGGCAGCAGCCCCGGGAGCCGCGGGACCCGCCGCCGCGGCGGCCGCATCGACGCCACCGCCCGAGTCGGCGGTGTTGCTGCCCGAGTCGGCGGTGCCGCTGCCCGAGTCCGCGGCTGCCACCACGCCACTCGCCAGCAGTGCCAGCAACAGATGCATCGGACGATAGGCAAAGGTCATCATCAAGTCACCTCTTCTAATAAAACCCGGGATCGACCCGGCGACGTCCGTCGCCGCTCTATGAATACCTAGTAGCCCGCCACACGCGCCGCGGCCTCGCCGCGCGCATGGCTCACGGCGGCCCGCCGCTGGTCGCGGCGCAATCTTCTCGTGGCGATGAGCCCTACCAGCCATGGAACGCGACGCACGGGAAGGCCGCTGGCACGCGCGAGCACGTACGCCTGGGCACATTTCTCCAGCAACTCGGCATTGAAGACCAGGCGCTCGAGCGTCATGCCGAGGCAGAGCACCGCGCGTTTCCCACCGACGGCATCGGCGCGTTCCAGGCCAAAAGCGTTGGCAGCGCCCGCAAGCCTCGCGCGCGCATCTTCGGGCGTTGCCGGCGTCGTGATCTGCGTGACCTTCCAGCCGAGATGCCGCAGCTGCTCGTCGAACACCCCCGGCAAGGTGCCGCCCGCCACCGGCAGAGCCGAGGCCCAGCGCTGACGGCCGATCAGGATCGCGCCCACATCGGGCCGCGCCAGGTAGACCAACCGATGCAGCTCCGACGGTGGGCTTCCGCCCGGCTTGTCGAGCGGATGCTGGACCACATCCGCATCGCCCGAATCGGCGGACCCGAGCGCGAGCAGACAGGCGGCAGTGCCGGGCAGGCGCAACGACAGCGTATCGCCCACCTGCAGCAGCTGCTTGCTGCCCAGTCGGCGGCGCGCGGTGCGCAGCAGCTCGCAATCCGGCTGGCTCACGTCAACGGGGCCGGGCAAGGCTCAACACGGACTCGAAGCGGTTGAGCGCTTCGTCGATGACGGCATCAGTATCGGCCATGCTCGTGTACAGCCGACTGCCTGCCAGGGTGACGATGCCGTGCGCCATGCAGGCCGCGCCCATCTCCTCCATCATGTGCTTGCGGGATTTGACCTCGCGCAGCAGCTTGAGCGGATTGCGCGTACTGAGCAGCAGCACCGCCGAGGTCTGCAGATGCACGATCGAGCCCTGGTTGTAGACCACATACGGCAGCTGCAGGCGCTCGATGATCTCGCTCAAGCCGCGGCAGAGCCGATCGCCCGCGCGGCCGGCGAGCACCGGCGCGTTAGTGCGCGCCATCTCGCCGATCGCGTGGTAACCGGCGACGCAGGAGAGCGGATTCGCCGACAGCGTGCCGCCGACGAAGGCGCGCTTGCTGGAAGCGCCCAGTCCGCCGGCGAGCAGCGCCATCACATCGCGCCGTCCGCCGATGCCGCCCGCCATCAGGTAGCCGCCCGTGAGGCACTTGCCGAGCACCGTGAGGTCGGGTTTCACTCCCAGGTAGCCTTGCGCGCCGCCCATGCCGACGCGAAAGCCGCTCACGACCTCGTCGAAGATCAGGAGCGCGCCGAACTCGTCGCACAATGCACGAGCACCGGCGTTGTAATCCTTGTGCGCCGGGCGCGTGCCGCTCTCTGGCCCCAACGGCTCGAGGATGACGGCCGCGGTGCCGCCGCGTAGACGGTTCAACCACAGCTTGCGCCGCAGAGCATCCAGATCGTTCGGGAAGCATTCCTGCGTGTAACGCGTGGCTGCACCGGGAATCCCGATGGCTTCGCGCCGTCCGGTGCCCGGCAGACGCATGCCGTACACCATCTGGTCGCTCCAGCCGTGATAAGCGCCGCCGATCTTGATGACCCAGGGCCGCCCGGTGAAGGCGCGTGCCAGGCGGATCGCGCCCATCACCCCCTCGGTCCCTGAGCCGAGCATGCGGAACATCTCCACGGCTGGCATGTGCTCACGTATCAATTCGGCGAGCTTGATCTCGTATTCGTGCACCATGCCGGTGACCGCGCCGCAGTGATCGAGCAGCGCGTGCACCGCCTCGCGCACCGGTCGGTAGTTGCTGCCAAGCAGAGTCGGGCCGCCGGCCTGCAGGAAATCGATGTAGCGGTTGCCGTCGACGTCGTACATGAATGCCCCGTCACACCGCTCGACGGTGAGCGGGAACGGGTAGTTGAACGCGAGATTGTGCTGCACCCCGCCCGGAATGACCTCGGCCGCTCGCTGCGCGAGTTGCCGGCTGCGCGCGCACCGTTGCTCGAAGTAGCGCAGTACGGCGGGCATCTCGCTGCGACGGATCGGCAGCGGTGGCTGCGCGAGCAGCCGGCGCAGACGCTCATAGATCGCGTCCGTATCGGGCCACGTGCTGATGCCGTAGCCCGGGCGAGCCGTGGCCTGCTGCTGTCCCTGGTCGTGGCTGGGCTCGGCGCTCATGGGGTGCGGCACTCCGCGAGGGCGCGCAGCGCGAGCGCTCGCAGTGGATCGATGGTCGAGAGACGGCCGGCTCGCTCGCGCAGAAAGGCCGCTGCGGCAAGCTCGATGCGCACAACCAGCGCGACCGCTGACTCGAGAGTCGCCGCGCGGCAGATCACGCCATGATTGCGCAGCAAGTAGGCGTGCACATCCGGCCGCAGGCGCCTGCGCAGCGCCCGCACGAGCCAGCGCGTCCCCGAAGGCGCGTAGCTGACGAGCTCGAGTGCGCTACCGAGCACCGCGACGTCGGCCGCATCGCTCAATGGCAACCGCGCATTCACCAGGCTCACAGCGCTCGCGAGTGGCTGATGCGTATGGACGCTGGCGGCCATCTGCGGCGCGCTGCGCAGCAGTGCGGCGTGCAGGCCGCTCTCGACCGAAGGTGGCAGGTCGCCGGCAACCTGCTCGAGGGTATCGAGGCGCAGCACCGCGATATCGGCGGGCAACAGACCGTAGTAGTCGGCAGCGGAAGGCGTGACGGCGAAGTGCGCCGCATCGAGCCGCAGAGCGAGGTTACCGCCCGTGCCCGCAAGATAGCCCTGCTCAGCCAGGCGCACGCAGGCGAGGATCAACCGCTGTCGTGCGTCGGTGAACTGATTCAATGCCATGCGCCGGCCGCGTCCTGACTCAAGCGTTGATACAGAGGCCGCAGGCGCCGGTAGATTTCCGTGAAGTTGGCGAAGCTTTCCTCGTACAGCGCCGCGTGCACACGCTGCGGCTCGAACACCTGGCGATAACGCGTCTGCGCGGCGGCCGTGGCGAAGTCCATGAGTCCGAGGCCTGCGAAGCCGATGTAGGCTGCGCCGATCGCATTCGCCTGCAGCGGTTCGGCGAGCTGGCGGATGGGCACGCCGAGCACGTCGGCGAAGATCTGACACCAGACGTTGGAGCGGCCACCGCCGCCGAGAATCGTCAGTTGCGGCAGCGGGGCGCCGAGGAAACGCCGCACCGGCCGCATCATCCAGCGCGTATTGAGAGCGACGCCTTCGAGCATGGCGCGGATGATGGTGGCGCGTGAGTGCTCCGGCGAGAGGTTCAATAGCCCGGCGCGCAGTGCAGGCTCCTCGACCGGACAACGCTCGCCGCACAGCCACGGCGTATACATCAGACCCTCGCTCCCCGCCGGGACGCGCGCGGCGATCTGGTCGATGACCTGGTAGACATCGGGCAGCGCCGCCTCGCGCAGCAACTCGTCCCGGTGATACAGCACGTTTTCCTTGAGGAATGCGAGGTTCCTGCCGGCGTTCGACTGCATCGCGACCATCAGGTACTTTCCCGGCACTGCGCACGGCACCGAGGCGATCGAGGCGCGCACGTCAGTGTGCTTGCGCGGCACGTGTGCGCCGATCCAGCTCGAGGTGCCGACATACAGGTGCGCCTCGTAGTCGCGGAGCGTGCCGGCGCCGATTGCCGCCGCCGTCACATCGATCGCGCCGGCCACCACCTGCGTGGAGTGCGCAAGCCCCAGCTCACTTGCCACCGCCGGCAGCAGCGGGCCGATGACCTCCGTGCAGCGCACGAGCTCGGGAAACTTGTCGGCGTCGATGCCGCTCATCGAGAGCAGCCTGGCGTCATAGCGCACCCGGGACGGATCGCGGTTGTCGGTCACCCACGAAGTCAGAATGGAATCGCTGGTGGCCAGGAACCGTCCCGTGAGACGCAGGTTCAGGTAGTCGAGCACATTGAGAAATTTGTAGGTGCGTGCGTAGGTCTCGGGTTGCGCGTCGCGCACGTACAGCATGTGCGCGGACGGATCCTTGCCCGAGAGATTGGGCGCACCGCCGCAGAGCCGCAGCCAGCGCGCGAGCTTGGTGACGTCGTAGCCCGCGGCGTTCAGCCAGCCGCGCGACTGGCGGCGAATGTGCGGGCCGCCACGCATGTCCATCCAGGTGAGCGCCGGTGCCAGGTGGCGGCCCTCCCGGTCGACGGCCACGGTGCTTTCGCCCTGCGTCGAGCAGCACACCGCGACGATGTGCGCGGCCTCGAGCCGACTCTCGGCGATGGTCGCGCGAGCGCTCGTGACCAGCGCCTGCCACCAGTCCTCGGGACGCTGCTCGGCACCGGCGCCGGGCAGGAGCTGCGTTTCGACCGGCGCGAAGGCCCACCCCGCGACGCTCCCGTCGCTCGACACGAGGGCGGTCTTGCAGCCGGAGGTGCCGAGGTCGACGGCCAGGACGTAGGGGCGGACCGAAAGGGCGCGTGCGGACACAACGCCGACTGTAGCCGCGAGGAAGCCGGCGGTGGCACAGCCAAACCGGCCGCAGGTGGGGTGCGATGCTGCCACCGAGCGGCGCCCCGCAGGGCGTCGGGCTCGGGCAGCAGGTAGGCAAGGGCGGGGCCGCACCGCGCCGCACGCGCAGGCACGACTACTCGGTCTTCAGCATCGCGGCCCGCAGATCGCTCGGCGCGGACCGGGTCCAGCGCTTGAAGGCGCGGCGGAAGTTGTGGGCGTCGCTGAAGCCGACCTCCAGCGCGACCTGCTCGATCGACAGCGCCGTGTTGGCGAGCAGCTCGATTGCGCGGTTCTTGCGCACATGGTCGAGCAGCGCCTGGTACGACACACCGCTGTCGTCGAGGCGGCGGCGCAGCGTGCGCTCGCTCAAGTGCAGCTGATGAGCCACCTCGGCGAGAGTCGGCAGGCACTTCACGTTCTTCCGCACGGCGCGCTCCACCGACTCGAACAGATCTACTTTCTCCCGCTCGCGGGACATGCCGATCTCGAGGAACTCGAGTGCCTGGCGGTGGCTCAAAGGGTCATATGTCAAAAGAGGCCGCCGCAGCCAGGGGGTGTCGGCGACGAATGCGTTGGCCGGACACGCGAAGCTCACCGGACACTCGAACACGCGAGCGTACTCGCACGCGTAGGTGGGCGCCGGATAAGCGAGCTCGACCCTGTTGGGCCTGAAGCTGTTGCCGACCAGCCCGCGCGCCACCTGCAGGAAGCTCGCAAAGGCTTCCTCCACCAGGAATACGTGAATCTCCGGCTCGGGGAAGCGGTTGGAGGCCAACACGCTGGCGGTGTCGGCCTCGATCTTCATGTCAAACAGCAGCATGCTGCCGGCGAACTTTTGCAGGCTCATACCGAGTGCCACCGCATCGCCGAGCGTGCGGCTGGTCATCATTGCGTAGCCAAGCACACCGATGGAGGCGATCGTTTCGCGCTCGCCGATCAACAGGCCGAGGCCGCGATCCGGCGCCAGCTGCAATGCGCGCCGGATCATCAGGCTGCCCTGCCGGAAGCTGACCCGACAGGCGGGGCTGGTGAGATCCTCGACCGTGAATCCGAGCCCCAGGCACAATCGCGCCGGGCCGATGCCGAGCTCCTCGATGGTGGCGGCGAGGCAACGCAGCAAATAGGCCGGCAGGTTCGCGACCGTGCTGCGATCGAGAGCGGCTTCGCTCATGGTGGGCGTCGGCGCGGCTGGCATCGATGACCCGAGATTCTGCACCGATTATAACGAGCGCCCGGCCTGCCGGCGGGGACAGCTGGCCTGCGCGCACCCGTACGGCGGCCACATCGGACCTGCAGCGCACCGCGCCGCAGTTGCTACAGTCGCTAACGTGTCTGCTCTTCGACGCATAATCGGCCTGAGCGCTGCCTTCGGCGCGGCTCTCAACGGCACCATGGTGATGCCGCTCATCGTGTTAGCTCTGAATCGCATTCCCGGCATCGGCGCCGCCGCGGCCACGGCGATCGCCGCCGCCGAACTGGCGGGCATCGCGCTGTATGCGACGCTGGCGCCGCGCCTCGTGCGTCACGCCGCGGGACTCACCGCGATCGCCGGTCTGTCGGCGCTCTTCCTCGGCGAGGCCGCCACGCAGTACCTGAGCGGCATGGGTCCACTGGCCGCCGCGCGGCTGCTCGCCGGCCTCGGCGAAGGCGCGCTCTTCAGCCTGATAACCAGCACGGTGGCAGGCGTTGCCAATGCCCAGCGCATCTGGGGGCAGATCAATCTCCTCGGCGGCCTGGCGATGGGCGCACTGCTGTACGGCCTGTCGGCACTGCCGCCGCGCAGCGATCGCGGCACGCTGTTTCTCTGGCTCGCCGCCATGGCACTGCTCGTCGCTCCCCTCGTGCTGATGATCCGGCCGCAGCGGCGCCCCGCCGTCCGCGGCGCCAGCGCCGCACGGGTTCTCGGCGCACGCCAGATGGGCCTCATCCTGCTGGTAGTGCCGCTCGTCTACGCGGTGCAGAGCGGCCAATGGGCGGTGAGCGGTTACGTTGGCGCGCTGGCGCATATGACATCCGCGCGCATCGGTTTGTTCCTGGCGGTCTCATCGATTGCGGGCTTCAGCGGCGCGCTGGTGCCTTCGCTCACCCGCAACCCGGCCCACCGCCTCGCATTCGTCACGCTCGGCTTCGCGCTCATGGCGATGGCGCTGCTCGTATTCTTCAACTGGCTCGGTGAGTGGCCGTTCCTGTGGGGGCAGATCGCCCTCAACGTGGGTTTCTACGCGGTCACGCCCTTCGTGACCGGCCTGCTGACGGAAAACGACCAGGACGGCGCCCTCGTTTTGCGCACGTTGGTGCTGGCCCTCCTGGGTGCGGCCGGGGGCACGGCGCTCGCCGGCGTGCTGTTCAGCGCCGGCGGCCCGCGCACGTTCAGCCTGCTGTGCGTCGCGGTCCTCGCCGCTGCCACCGGGGCGGCGTGGCTGGTGTTCCGGCGCCGCTCCCACGACGAGCGGGCACTTCAGGAGATGACGACATGAAGCGAGGGTCGGTGAAGATGCTGCGGTCAGGGATTCTCACGCTGGGGCTCGCCGCGGCGACGGCGCGCGCCGCCCCGGCAGAGCCGGTCACGCCGGCCCTCGCGCCCACCCCTCCCATGGGCTGGAACAGCTGGAATCACTTCGCCGAGAAGGTCGATGACGCCACCGTGCGTGCGCAGGCCGACGCCATGGTGTCGAGCGGCATGCGCGCTGCCGGGTATGTGTACGTCAACATCGACGACACCTGGGAAGGCGAGCGCGACGCGGCAGGGGTCATTCATCCGAACGCGAAGTTTCCGGACATGAAGGCGCTCGCCGACTACGTGCATTCCAAGGGATTGAAGCTCGGGATCTATTCATCTCCCGGACCGAAGACCTGCGCCGGCTACGAGGGCAGCTACGGACACGAGGAACAGGACGCGCAGACCTACGCAGCCTGGGGGATCGACTATCTGAAATATGACCTGTGCAGCCTCGGCGAGCAGCTCGAGAAGGTCTCGCCGATCGAGGCGCGCCGCATGATGCGCGAGGCATACATGAAGATGCACCGCGCGCTGCAGAACACCGGGCGCCCCATCCTCTACAGCCTCTGCCAGTACGGCTACGACTCGGTTTGGCACTGGGGCGCCGCGGTCGGCGGTAACAGCTGGCGGACCACCGGCGATATCACCGACACCTACCAGCGCATGGCGGAGATCGGCTTCAGTCAGGCCGGGCTCGCGAAGTACGCCGGCCCGGGACACTGGAACGATCCTGACATGCTCGAGGTCGGCAACGGCGGCATGAAGGCCGAGGAGTACCGCACGCACATGAGCCTGTGGGCACTGCTGGCCGCGCCGCTGCTCGCCGGCAACGACCTCACGCACATGACTCCCGAGACTGTCGCGTTGCTCACCAATCGCGACATCATTGCGATCGATCAGGACCGCGCCGGCCGACAGGCCGACCGCGCCTGGGCCGAGGGCAAATTCGAGGTCTGGTCACGCACGCTCGCCGACGGCTCGAAGGTCGTCGGCTTGTTCAACCGCCACGATATCTACGATCAGCTTGAAGTTGACTTCAGGAGGCTGGGCTACACGCAGCCGGTCAAGGCGCACGATATCTGGGCGAACAAAGACCTGGGAGGGCTGCCGCTCAAGTGGCAGGTCATCGTGCCCGGGCACGACGTGATCCTGCTGCACTTGTGGAAGTGATCCGCAGGTCGGTGGCCGATGCGGCGCGACGCACCGCGCGAGTTGGCACGCTTGCGCTCATCGCGGTGCTCGCGCTCGCGGCTGCCGCAGACCCCTCGGGACTGCTCGCCATCATTCCCTGGCAGGGTTGGTCGCCCGTGCCCGCGTGGTGGTGGTGGGCACCGTATCTCGTGTACCTGCCAGCGCTCCTTGCGGCAAATTACTTCGGCACGCGTGCCGTGCTCGCCGCGAGCCTCGCGAGCGCCGCGCGCCGCCGTGTGTTCCTGCAACTGTGGTGCATCGCGATACTCTCCACGGCGGCCGCTGCGTGTCTGTGCTCATGGCTCATCCTCGCGCCCGAGCTATCGGCCGGCCGTATGCTGCTGCCGACTTCCTCGGTGCTCGGCTTTCTGCTCTGGAGCAGCGGCTACGCCGCGCTCAAGATGCTCCTGATCGGCTGGATTCCGGCTGTGGCTGGCGCCCGCGCGTGGCGCAGGCAACACTCGCCCACAGCTGCCGGCGCCGCCGCAGCGCGCGCCGCGCCGCCCGCCGAGGCGCCCGCGCACCTCGCCGGACTGGTCGCGGGCGGCGGTATCCTCGCGCTCGCTCTGCTCGGTCCGTGGCTCGCGCGACACTGGTGGCAGGGATCACCCCTCGGCTACATCTACAGCCAGGACGGGCTCTCCTTTGCACCAACACCCGCCGCGGGCGTCTGGGCCGACATCGGCGCGCTGCTGGTCTGCGGGGTCGCCGCGCGGCTGGCAGCGGCGCGCGGGTTGCGGGGCCTCGCCGGCGACGCGTCGGCTGCCGCCCTGTTCTGGATCGGGGCAATCGCTGCCCTCGCGAGCGCACTGTGTCTGCTCGTGATCCAGACGCTGTTGGCACTGGCACTCGCCCCGGCTTCAGCCTCTGCCCACGACCATTGGCAAGTGCCCGCGACATATCTGCGTGCCGCCGAGGCGGGCTCGTTTGCCCTGGTGGCGGCGCTGCCGATGGGGCTGCTCGCGGCGATCGGCAAGCGGCTGGCTGCCGCGACGGAGCGGCGGGGCGTGCTGGGCAGCGCCTGGCCCGCGCGCAGCGGTGCGCTGCTCGCCGCAGCGGCGCTCGGACTGTGCCTGCTGAATGGGCGTGTCATGTCCGCCGCGGCGCCGGCGGCCGGCTCTGCGGGTGCCGGGGCGGGCGCGCCCTCTGCGAGGGTCGTCCCGGCCGCCGGCCCCGCAGGCGCGCAGCTGCCGCGGCTCAGCGTGCAGGGCGATGCCGCCGGCCCGAAGATCGCCGACACGAGCGGTGCGCAGGTCACGCTGCGCGGGATCAATGTCAATCAGCTCAACGAGTATTACCGCGCGGACCCGCGCCTCGAAGACGTGGTGCCGCTCGCAGAGCAGGATTTCGCCGATGTCGCCGCGCTCGGCTTGAACTCCGTGCGACTCACGCTTTCGTGGTCGCGGCTCGAGCCGCGGCGCGGTGAGATCTCGGCCGCGTATCTGCAGCAGATCCATCAGGCGGTGGATTGGGCGCGCCAGCATCGCCTGTACGTGATCCTCGACATGCACCAGGACGCCTGGAGCGCCGCGGTCGTCGCGCCGCGCCAGACCCGCTGTTGGCCCGGGACCTCCCCCATGACGGGCTGGGACGGGGCGCCCGCATGGGCCACGCTCACGGATCATCGGCCGCCGTGCGAGGTCACGGGTCGCGACCTGGCGCCGAACGTCTCGCGCGCGTTTCAGTCGTTCTACTTCGACCGCGAGGGTATCCAGGGCGAGCTGGTTCGCGTCTGGGCCGTGCTGGCGCGCAGCTTCGCCGCTGATACCACGGTCGCGGGCTTCGATCTGCTCAACGAGCCGAATTTCGCAGAGTCGCCGCCGCTCACTTCGACGCTGCTGCTCGCCAACTACTACGCCCGTTGCCTGCGCGCGCTGCGCGCGGCGGAAGCTGCCGAGCCGGGCGGCTTTCCGCATCTGGTATTCATCGAGCCGAGCATCCTCTGGAGCGGCTTCGCTGTGGACAACCTGCCGCCGCGCGACTTCACTGCCGATCCGCAGATCGTGTTCTCGCCGCATCTGTACAGTGAATCCATCACCGTAGACCAGGGTCTCGGTGTGAACCTGGTCTCCATCGAGCGCGGCTTCGCATTGGCACGTGGCGCTGCCGCGCAGCTGCGAGCCCCGCTGTGGATCGGAGAATGGGGCTTCTTCGGCGACCCGGCCGCACAGGCAGGGCTGCGTGAGCGTGAGGCGCGCGCCGAAGACGCCGCGCAGGCGGGCTCTGCCGTGTGGGTGTGGAAGCAGGCCTGCGGCGATCCACACGTGTACCCGGGCCACATCGCCGGCAACATCCGCCGCCGCAGCTGCCCGGACAACCGTGAGCTCCCGACCCTTCCCGAGGCCACAGGGCAACTGCGCCGCGCATATGCCCGCTCTGCTCCGGGGCGCATCGTGGTGCTCACTGAGGGCGACTCTCGCCTCACGCTCGTGGGCGAGCGTCGCGAGAACGACGCCGCCGTCGTACCGCGGGGGCAGTGCGACCTCGAGCTGTGGGTGCCGGGCGCGGCGCCGCCCGTGCTCACCGACAGCGCCGGCGTGAGGCAGGTGGAGCTGCGGCGGGTCGAGTCGGGCTCGACCCTGCTCGGGGCGAGTGGCGGCTGGCTCCTCGAGGGTTGCGCCACGGCCGCCCACTACCACGCGACCGTGCAATAAAGGGAAAACCGTGGGCGGTGCGATTCACCTCAAGGGCATCGACTGGCTGATCCTCGGGATCTATTTCCTGTTCGTGCTCAGTATCGGGATCGTGCTGCGGCGCCGGATCCGTTCCAGCGAGGATTTCTTCCTCTCGGGACGCTCGATTCCCGCGTGGATCGCGGGCCTTGCCTTCCTCTCCGCCAACCTCGGCGCGCAGGAGGTGATCGGCATGGCGGCGTCGGGCGCCAAATATGGGATGGCGACCAGTCACTTCTACTGGGTCGGCGCCATTCCCGCGATGGTGTTCCTTGCCCTGTTCATGATGGTGTTCTACTACGGCTCGCACGCGCGCTCGGTCCCGGAGTACCTGCGCCTGCGCTTCGATGAGAAGACGCGCGGCTTCAACGCGATCTCGTTCTGCGCCATGACCGTGATGTCCTCCGGCATCTCGATGTATGCGATGGGGCTGTTGCTGAGCCTGCTGCTCGGCTGGGACTTCAGCCTGAGCATGTGGCTGTGCGCAGGCATCGTGCTCGTCTACATCCTCCTCGGGGGGCTCACCTCCGCGATCTACAACGAGGTCGTGCAGTTCTTCCTGATCGTGTTCGGCTTCGCACCGCTCGTGATGCTCGGGCTGCACGACGTGGGCGGATGGAGCGGACTCAGGGCGGGCCTGCAGCGGGTCGCGCTGGCGCACGGCTATGGCGCGGGGGCCTGGAGCGAGTCGTGGGCGTATCTGGGCTCGCCCGCTCTGAATCCCATGGGTGTCGAATGGTTCGGGCTCGTCATGGGCCTGGGTTTCGTGCTCTCGTTCGGGTACTGGTGCACCGACTTTCTGACCATTCAGCGCGCCATGGCGGCGGAATCGCTATCGGCGGCGCGCCGCGCGCCGCTGATCGCAACACTTCCCAAGATGTTGTTTCCCTTCCTCGTGATCCTGCCCGGAATGATCGCCGTCGCGCTCACGCAGGGCGCGGGCGCCGCTGCCTTCACCCTGCCCAACAAGCCCGACGGCTCACCGAATTTCGATCTCGTCATTCCGACCATGCTCGGGCATTACTTCCCCAACGGCCTGCTGGGTCTTGGGCTCACCGCCCTGATCGCGAGCTTCATGTCCGGCATGGCCGGCAACGTGACGGCATTCAACACCGTATGGACCAACGACATCTATCAACCCTACTTGAGGCCCGGCGCCGGCGATCGCCACTACCTCTGGATGGGCCGGGTCGCGACCGTGGGCGGAGTGCTGCTGTCACTCGCAGCGGCCTATCTCGCATCCGCGTTCAACAACATCATGGATGTGCTGCAGCTGGTGTTTGCGTTCATCAACGCGCCGCTGTTCGCGACCTTCCTGCTCGGCATGTTCTGGCGAGGGGCGAACGGCAACGGCGCTTTCTGCGGACTGCTCGCCGGGACGCTCGCCGCCGCCTTGCATCACGGAATGACCCTGCCCGCACATGCGCCGGTAGGAGTGAAGGGCGGCTGGCTCGCGATCGTGCACCTCTATCCGAGCGAGATGGCGCAGAATTTCTGGACCGCGATCTTCGCCTGGACGAGCTGCTTTGTCGTGACGCTCATCGTCAGCCTGGCGGGCCGGCCGCCGCCGCCGGGCTCGCTCGTGGGCCTGGTGCGCTCGGAGACGCCGCGCATCGATGTCAGCGCCTCGCCCTTCTGGCGCCGCCCCGGGGTGCTGGCGGTGCTGGCGATCGCAGCGGTCGTGGCACTGAACGTGCTGTTCTTTTGAGCCGCTGCGGCAGCTACGCGTTTGCAAAGGAGCATGATGAACCTCGACATCCGCTGGCCGCTCGGGTTGCTCTTCGGCGTGATCGGAGTACTGCTCTTCGGTTACGGGATGGCGACGAGCGCTGCCGCGCCCGGAGCGCCGTGGTGGTCCAACATCGACGCCTGGTGGGGCGGTGTCCTCGTCGCCTTCGGCGCGCTCATGTTGATTCTCGCGGGCCGCGCGCGATGAGCCGGCGGACGCGTGACCCGTCCTCGGCCACGCTCGCCGTCCTCCGAGCCAACTTCCGACGGCACTTCGGCGGCGAGCCCGCGGTGTGCCGTGCTCCCGGCCGGGTCAACCTGATCGGCGAGCACACCGATTACAACGCCGGCTACGTCATGCCGGTGGCGATTGGCTTCTACGCGTATGCCGCGGTGCGCGCCCGCAGCGACGGCTGGCTGCGCGTACACTCGACCAACTTCGACGAGACCGTCGAGCTGCCAATCGCCGCCGGGCCAGAGGGCGTCCGGCCCCGTGTGGGGCAGCACTGGAGCGACTACGTGTGGGGCGTCGCGCAGTGCCTGCTGGCGCACGGCGTGGCGCTGCCCGGAGCAGATCTGCTGATCCACGGGGAGGTGCCACTCGGCGCCGGGCTGAGCTCCTCGGCGGCGCTCGCGGTGACCGCGGCGCTGGCACTGACGCAAAGCGTCGGGCGCTCGCTCGACCCACTGACGCTCGCGACGCTGTGCCAGCGCGCGGAGAACGAGTTCGTCGGGACCCGTTGCGGCATCATGGATCCGTTCACCGCGGCATTCGGCCGTGGGGGCTACGCACTTTGCCTCGACTGCCGCTCGCTGGCCTACCGGCCAGTTCCCCTCGACGTGCGCCCGCTGCCCAATGCCGCCGCCGCGCCGATGCGCCTCGTCATCTGTAACACGATGATCCGACATCGACACGCCGCCGGCGAATACAACAGGCGACGCGAGGAGTGTGAGCGTGGGGTAGCCGCACTCTCGCGCCTGATGCCGCGCGTGCGGAGCCTGCGCGATGTGACGCTGGAGGATCTCCTCGAGGCGCGCGGTCGGCTCGATGAGGTGATCTTTCGCCGCTGCCGCCACGTGGTCACGGAAAACGCCCGCGTGCTCGCGGCCGCGATCGCCCTCGAGGATCGTGACTTCCAGCGCTTCGGACAGCTGATGCGCGACTCGCACTCGAGTCTGTGCCAGGACTACGAGGTGAGCTGCGACGAGCTCGACCTGATGGTGCGCCTGGCGCTCGAGTCCGATGGCGTCTACGGCGCGCGCATGACCGGCGGTGGCTTCGGCGGCTGCACGGTGAATCTCGTGCGCGAGGACGCGGTCGAGCGCTTCCGCCTCTTCATGGCGGAGCGCTACGGTCAGGCCACCGGGCACCGCGCCGAAATTTATGTCTGTAACAGCGCCGACGGCGCCTCACAGTTGGTGGAACCACCCGGCAAGGGACAGTCATGGCAGAGAATCAGTCCGGCCTAGATCTGCAGGCGGCGATTCACCGCCGGCGCAATCCACTCACCGGCGAGTGGGTGCTGGTGTCACCGCATCGCACCGCACGTCCGTGGCAGGGGCAGATGGAGACCCCGGGCGCGGCGGCGCGCCGCTACGAGCCCAGCTGCTACCTGTGCCCGGGCAACATCCGCGCGAGCGGCAGCGCGAACCCGCACTACGCTTCGACATTCGTATTTGACAATGACTTCGCGGCGCTGCACTCAGCCGAGCACAGCTCTGCGGGCGTCGACAGCGGCCTGCTGCAGGCTCGCGGCGAATCCGGCATCTGTCGTGTCATCAGCTATTCCCCGCGTCACGACGAGAGCATCGGACGGATGGCCCTGAGCGACATCCGCCGCATCGTCGACTGCTGGGCGCACGAGTACCAGAGCCTCGGCGAGCTGCCGCACGTCAACGCCGTGACGATCTTCGAGAATCGCGGCGCCATGATGGGGGCGAGCAGTCCCCATCCGCACGGCCAGGTCTGGGCCAACGAGTCGATCCCGGATGTGCTCGCGCGGGAGGCGGCGGGCCAGTGCCGCCACCTGGAGCGCCACGGCACCTGCCTGCTGTGTGACTACCTCGCACTCGAGCTCGCCGCCGGCGATCGCCTCGTGTCGCTCAACGAGCAATTCGCAGTGGTGGTGCCTTTCTGGGCAGTCTGGCCGTTCGAGACCCTGCTGCTGCCCCGCGCTCACGCGACGGCGATTCCCGCTCTCGACTCGAGCGCACGCGACGGCCTCGCGCGCAGTCTCAAGGACCTCGTCGCGCGTTACGACGCGCTGTTCGGCGTGGAATTCCCCTACACCATGGGATGGCACCAGCAGCCGAGCGATGGCGCCCGGCACGGGCACTGGCATTTGCACGCGCATTTCTATCCGCCGCTGCTGCGCTCGGCGACGGTGCGCAAATTCATGGTCGGCTACGAGATGCTCGCAGGACCGCAGCGGGACCTCACGCCGGAAGCCGCGGCCGCGAAGCTGCGCGGTCTCCAATGACGTTGGGCCCGTCCGTGTCCGTGCCGGGTATCCGCGCCAATGCCCTGGAGCTCGCGGTAGTGCCGGAGATCGGCGGCTCGATCGCGGCGTTCTTGAGCCACGTCGATTCACGGAGGCAGCGCCGATGAAACGCCGCAGCTTTCTCAAATCCACCGCCGCTGTCGCCGCGGCTCCGCTCGCCGCTTGCGCCCTGGGACGCGCTCTTGCGAGCGTCGCCGCATCGCCTGCGGCCGGCGTTCTGCCCCGCCAGGTCCTGCCGCTCAACCGCAACTGGCGCTATTCGCCGGCGCTCGTCAAAGGCTGCGAAGAGCCCGAGTTCGACGATTCGCGCTTTGAGCGCGTCGCCGTGCCGCACGCCAACAAGCTGCTGCCGTGGCACGGATTCGACGAACACGAGACCCAGTTCGTCTCGGTGTACCGGCGCCGTTTCCGCCTACGGGCGTCGGCTCGCGGCCAGCGTGTGTTCGTCGACTTCGAGGGGGTGATGACCGCCGCCACCGTGTGGATCAACGGCCACCGTCTCGGTGAGTATCGCGGCGGTTATACGCCCTTCTCCTTCGAGCTGACCGGGCAGGCCCGCTTCGGCGCGGACAACGTGCTCGTGGTCGCGGTCGACTCCACCGAGCGCGCCGACATCCCTCCCTTTGGCGGTATCGTCGATTACCTCACCTTCGGCGGGATCTATCGCGAGGTCTCCTTGCGCCTCGTGTCGCCGAGCTTCATCGAGAACTTCTGCGTACGTACGCGCGAGGTGCTCACGCGACCGCACGTCGAGGTCCGCTGCGAACTGGCGAATGTCACCGGACCGCTGACCCTCGAGGCCGAGATCTACGACGGCGATACGCTGCTCGCGAGCACGAACGCCGAGGTCAACTCTGCCGAGGCCTCCCTCGCGGTGGAGGTTCCACCCACGGTCCAGCTCTGGGACCTGGCGACGCCTCGCCTGTACCAGGCGCGCGTGCGGCTCAAGCGCGGCGACGAGCTGATCGACGAGGACAGCCGCCGCTTCGGTTTCCGCGAGGCCGTGTTCACAGCCAACGGATTCATGTTGAATGGTCGACCGCTGAAGCTGCGCGGTCTCAACCGCCACCAGACATTTCCGTTCGTCGGCGGCGCCATGCCGGCGCGCGTGCAGCGCCAGGACGCCCTGATCCTCAAGCGCCAGCTCAAGGTCAACATCGTGCGCACCTCGCACTACCCGCAATCGCGACACTTCCTCGACTGCTGCGACGAGATCGGGCTGCTGGTGCTTGAGGAGATCCCGGGTTGGCAGCACATCGGGGATGCCGCCTGGCAGCAGCTCGCCATCGACAACGTCGGCAGAATGATCCGCCGTGACTGGAACCATCCCAGCATCGTTCTCTGGGGGGTGCGCATCAACGAGTCCAGGGATGATCACGAGTTCTATGCGCGTACCAATGCACTCGCGCGCCAGCTCGATCCGTCGCGCCCGACCTGCGGCGTGCGCTTCTTCCAGTCCTCGGAGCTGCTCGAGGACGTGTTCACCATGAACGATTTCGGCTTTCCGCTGAAGCCGCCGGTGCATGGCGCGTATCTGAACACCGAGTTCGTCGGCCATACATTCCCGACCAAGTCGATCGACAACTGCGCGCGGCTCGTCGAGCACACGCTGCGCCATGCCCGCATTCACGACCAGCTGGCGTCCGTACCCGGCTACGCCGGCGGTCTCGGCTGGTGTGCCTTCGACTACAATACGCACGGCAACTTCGGCTCCGGCGACCACATCTGCTATCACGGTGTCAGCGACATCTTCCGCGAGCCGAAGCCGGCCGCGGGCTTTTACAAGTCGCAGTGCGAGCCGCAGGAGGAGATCGTCCTCGAGCCGGCGTTCCACTGGTGTACGGCCGACGATTTCGAGTGGCTGAAGAAGGTGGTGGTGTGCTCGAACTGCGACCGCCTGGCGTTCTACGTGGGCGACGGCCTGGTCGCCGAGGTCGAGCCCGACCGCGCCCAATTCAAACACCTGCGCCATCCGCCGTTCACGGTCGACCTGTACAGGTTCGCCAACGACACCAGTCGCGATCTGCGCATCGACGGCTATGTCGGCGGCAAGCTCGTGATCAGCCGCCGCTATTCCGGCGAGTCGGTCGATCGCAAGCTCGAGCTGCGGGCCGACTCGAGCACGCTGAGCGCGGACGGCACGGATGCGACGCGCATCGTGTTCCGCGTGACCGACGAGTTTGGTGCGCTCAAGCCTTATGCCACGGCGGCGATTGCTCTCGAGCTCACCGGCCCGGCGGTGCTGATCGGCGACAATCCCTTCACGCTGTGGGGTGGTCTGGGAGCGGTGTGGTTGCGCGCCACCGAGACACCCGGGACCGTCGTCTTGAAGGCGCGCCATCCGGTGCTCGGCACCGAGGAGCTTCGCCTGACGATCGAGCCGGCTCCCGCCGAGCCGGTGTGAAGGTGGCAGGATGAGTGCACCTACTCGAGACGCGTCGGATATGAGTGACCGTGCCGGTGCCGAGCCGCTGCGCCGCCTGCGTGCCGGCATCGTGGGTGGCGGGCGCGGCGCATTCATTGGACCCGTGCATCGCATCGCCGCCGAGCTCGACGGCCAGGCGCAGGTGGTCGCGGGCGCGATGTCCGCGGATCCCCAGATCGCCCGTGAGAGCGCTGCGGACTGGTTTCTCGAGCGCGCCTATGCGTCGTACGCGGAAATGGCCGCCGCCGAGGCAGCCGCCGAGAACGGAATCGACTTCGTCATCGTCGCAGTCCCGAACGATCTGCACTTCCCGGTCGCGAAGGCGTTCCTCGAGGCGCGCATTCACGTGATCTGCGACAAGCCGCTCGCGCTCACTGTGGCCGAGGGGGAAGAGCTGGTGCGCCTGGTTGAAAGCGGCCAGGAGCTGTTTGCGCTCACCCACAGCTACACGGGCTATCCCGCTGTGCGCCAGGCACGCGCGATGGTGCGCGACGGACAGTTGGGGGAGCTTCGCAAGGTCATGGTCGAATACACCCAGGACTGGCTGATGGAGCCGCTCGAGCAGCGCGGCAACCGGCAGGCCACCTGGAGAACTGATCCGGCCCGGGCCGGGCTCAGTGGGTGCGTGGGCGACATCGGTACCCACGCAGCCAACTTGCTCGAGTACGTTACCGATCGCGAGATCGAGGCCCTGTGTGCGGACCTCAGCTCGTTCGTGACCGGGCGGCGCCTGGATGACGACGCCAACATCCTGCTGAGACTTCGCGGCGGCGCCAAGGGTACGCTGGTGTGCTCGCAGGTGGCGTGCGGGGAGGAAAATCGACTGTCGCTTCGGGTTTATGGTTCGCGGGCGGGGCTCGAGTGGCACCAGGAGGAACCCAGCACACTCCTTTATAAGCCCGCTGGCCGACCGTGGGAGCGGCTGCGCATGGGCCAGAGCTACCTGCAGCCCGCGGCCAGGGCTGCGACCCGGCTGCCGGCCGGGCATCCGGAAGGCTATTTCGAGGCCTTTGCCAACATTTACCGTGACTTCATGCGGGACGTGCGCCGGGTCGCACGGGGTCAACCGGCGACTCGCGATTACCCAGGCGTGCAGGATGGCTTGCGCGGGCTGCGCTTCGTCGCGCAGGCAGTCGCCAGCGCGCAGGCCGGGTCGGTGTGGCTGAGGGTGTGACTGAGCGGGCAGCCACCTCGGGTGAGCGAGCTTGACGGCCGGGTGCCTTCGGAGCGTGCCATGGTGATGAAGCAGGTGAGTTCACAGGAGCCGCAGACGGCGGCAGCGGCTTTCAGGCCCCGGCCGATGCAGCTCAGCATATTGACCGCGGCGTTGCAGGAGTTGACCCCGCGCGAGCGGCGCGATGCGGATCCGGACCTCGCCGTCGAGGAGTGGTTGGAGTTCGCCCGGCAGATCGGCAGCCCCAATATCGAGCTCTCTGCGGCGCTGCACCCGAGCGAAAGCGACGTGCCCGCGGCGGCGCTGCTCGACCCCGTGGCCAATACGCTGGACCTCCGCCACCCATTCGATGCCGCACGCGCCGCGCGCGTGCACCGGGGCATGCAGGCTACGGGCGTCGGCCTGTCGGACCTCGCCTACTTCGACAACATGCTGGCGGCGGACGAATCGGCGCGGCGCAGCAAGCACCAGCTGATGTTGCGCGTCTTCGATGCTGCGGTACTGCTCGGTACCGATGCCGTCGCCGGCTTCGTCGGGCGGAATCCGCAGCTGGCGATGGACGCGAATCTCGTGATGTTCGAAGAGGTGTTCGTGCCACTGCTCAAGGAGGCCAAGGCACGCGGCCTCACGTTCCGTGTCGAGCAGTGTCCCATGCCGGGGTGGAATGTCAGCGACACCTGGCACAACAACATTGCCTACGCCCCGGGGCCGTGGATTGCCCTGCACCGCATCTGTGAGCGGCACGGTGTCGGCGATCAGTTCCGCATCCACTACGACCCCTCGCATGCGATCCTCATGGGGCAGGATTCGCGCTCCGTGTTCCAGTATCTGAAGGACATGGGCTACGACTTTCTGATCACCGGCTTTCACGTCAAGGGCCAGGTGATCGATTCGCGGGGTATCTCGGCGTGGGGCTACGGGGGCCAGACCATGCAGCGCGGCGACTGGCAGGGAGACCGCCCGAGTGCGGAACCCTCCGCGCGGCAGAATGCCTGGAAGAAGCAGACCGTGTTCTGCGAGCACGAGCTGCCCGGCACCGCGCGTCATGATCCGCTCGCTTACCTGCAGAATCGCTCGGTGGACTGGCTGGACCATCAGCTCGCCGCCCGCGAGCTGCTCAGCATCGACCCGGAGAGGACCTACCTCGTCGTGGAGCACGAGTATCCCAGAGCGCGCGTGCAGGATCGAACACGGCTGGCGCCGATACTGGCCGCGTCGCTCGCCTTTACCCGTGCGATTGACGAAGCGGCAGCGGCGATGTTCGCCCTGCAGCATGAAGTGCTCGCCGCGCAGCGGATTGCCGTGCAGGGGATCGGCCGCGAAGCCTATCGATCCTGAGCTCAACCGGTCATTACGCTGCCATGCCGTTTGTGTCCCCGACTTCGCAGAAGAACGCCTACGACGTCATCGTGGTCGGCTCCGGCGCCGCGGGCGGCCAGTCCGCTTACACGCTCTGCATGGACGGTGCGAAGGTGCTGATGCTCGAAGCCGGGCGCAAATACTCCCCCGAGAGCGAGACACCCATGTTCCAGACGCCGGATATGGCGCCACTCACGGGTGTCGGCACACCACAAAAGCCCTTCGGCTTCTACGACGCGACGGTCGATGGCGGCTGGGAAGTACCCGGAGAGCCCTACGTGCGCGCGAGTGAGGAAGATGCGGGCCGCTTCGACTGGTGGCGGGCGCGCATGCTGGGCGGTCGCACCAACCACTGGGGCCGCATCTCGCTGCGCAACGGTCCCTACGACTTCAAGCCCCGCAGTCGCGATGGGCTCGGGTTCGATTGGCCCATCAGCTACCACGACCTCGCGCCGTACTACGATAAGGTCGAACTACTGATCGGCGTGTACGGCAGCAACGAGGGACTGGAGAACACACCGGACTCTGCGCCCGGCTGCCTGCTGCCGCCGCCCGCACCGCTGGTGAGTGACCTGCTGGTGGCGCAGCGGGCAAAGCGGCTCGGTATCCCGGTGATACCGGCGCATCGCGCGGTACTCACCCGGCCGCAGGACTTCAGACGCGCGCCCGCTCGTCTGCATCCGGATAACGCCGTGGCGCAGGCGACGCTCGCTGAGGCCATGCGCAGTCGCGCGCCGTGCCTGTGGGCAACGCCGTGCGGTCGCGGCTGCGCCATGCGCGCCAACTACCAGTCGCCCACGGTGCATCTGCCGCCGGCGTTGGCAAGCGGCAACCTCGATATCACCACCGACGCGATGGTGTACGAGGTCACGCTCGGGCGCGACGGCCGGGCGAATGGGGTTAGTTTCGTGGACCGCACGAGCGGCAAGCATCAACATGTCAGCGCGCGGGTGGTGGTTCTGGCAGCAAGTGCGTGTGAATCCGTCCGCATCCTGCTCAACTCCAAGAGCGCGTCGTTTCCCGATGGATTGGCCAACTCGAGTGGCAAGCTCGGGCGGTACCTGATGGATACGGTGGGCAGCACCGTCAGGGGGCAGATACCACTGCTGGAGGGTCTGCCACCGCTGAACGAGGACGCCGCCGACGGGTATCAACTCTATGTTCCCTGGTGGCTTTACAAGCAGCAGCTTGCCGGCAAGCTTGGCTTCGCGCGTGGCTACCACATCGAATTCGGCGGCGGCCGCCGCATGCCCGATTACAGCACCGCCGCCGGCATCCAATGGCTGACCGGGGGCAGCTACGGAGTGAGGTTCAAGCAGGAGGTGCGCCGTCACTACGGATCTTTCGTCTTCTTCGACGGGCGCGGCGAAATGATTCCCAACGACCGCTCCTACTGTGAGATCGACCCGAGCGTGAAGGACCGATGGGGCATCCCCGTGCTGCGCTTCCACTGGCAATGGTCCGAGCACGAGCTGCGCCAGGCGGCGCACATGCAGATGACCTTTGCGGACATCATCGCATCGATGGGTGGCCGAACACGCGGCGTGGTGCAGACTGACGGTGCCAAAGCCATCGCTCCCGGTGGCTCGACGATTCACGAGGTCGGCGGCGCCATCATGGGCTCCAATCGCGAGACCTCCGTCACCAACGAGTGGTGTCAGACCTGGGACGTGCCGAACCTCTTCATCACCGACGGTGCCGTGTTTGCGTCGAACGCCGACAAGAATCCGACCCTGACGATCATGGCTCTGGCGTGGCGAGCGGCCGATCACATACTCGCGCGCATGCGTCGCCGGGAGCTGTGATGGACCGGCGTACGAGCATCAAGTGGGTTCTGGCCGCTGGCGCAGCCTGGCCGCTATTTGGCAGGAGCGCGGCGCGCGCCGACGCGACGCCGGCCGCGGTGGGCTACGGCACGGACCCTGATCTTGTGAAAGTCTACCGTCCTGGCGAACTCTGGCCGCTCACTTTGACGGCGACGCAGCGGGTCCTTGCGGGCGTCCTCGCGGACATCATCATTCCGGCTGATGATCATTCGCCGAGCGCCTCGAGCGTCGGCGCGGTCGACTTCATAGACGAATGGGTGAGCGCGCCGTACCCGACCAGCCAGCGGGACCGGCCGATCGTGCTCGGCGGGCTCGACTGGCTGGACGCAGAAGCCGGCCGACGCTTTGGCGAGCGATTTGCCGGCCTCGACCCGACGCAGCAGACGGGTATCTGCGATGACATCTGTGACGAATCGCGCGCAACCGCGCCGCGGCGCGAGGCTGCACGCTTCTTCGCGCGCTTTCGCGATCTGACGGCCGGCGGATTCTATTCGACTCCCGTCGGCCGCGCGGACCTCGGTTACATCGGCAACGTGCCACTGACGCAATTCACCGGGCCGCCGCCCGAGCTGCTCGAGAAGCTCAACCTGCCGTGAAAGACAAGCCTAACGGGTGTGAACCATGAACAAGACTCGTTCGTATAGCGCGGCGCTGTTACTCAGCTGTGTGGCGCCATTGGCTGCGGCCGATCAAAGCAGCGCGCCCGGACCCTGGCGCGCGCTCCTGGAGGACACCAACGCGCCCGCGTGGCGCGGCTGGAAGGAGCCTGGATTGCCGGCGGGCTGGCACGTTGCAGGCGGGGTGCTCTCCAAGGACGGCAAGGTCGACGATCTGGTCACCAATGACACTTTCGCAAACTTCGAGCTGGAACTCGAATGGAAGATCGGCAAGGGCGGTAATAGCGGTATCTTCTATCGCGGCACGCGCGAGTACGATCATATCTATTGGAGCGCGCCGGAGTACCAGCTCCTCGACGACGCGAACACGGAGGACGGTCAGAGCCGTCTCACCGCCGCCGGCGCCGCCTACGCGCTCTACGGAGCACCTGCCGGCGTGGTGTTGCCGTTTGATCACTGGAACAGGACGCGGCTCGTGGTGCGGGGCAACCACGTCGAGCATTGGCTCAATGGCAGGAAAGTCGTCGAGTACGAGCTCAAGAGCACTGAGTGGAAGAGCCGGGTTGCCGCGAGCAAGTTCGCGGCCTACCCGAATTACGGCCAGGCGGGCGCGGGTCTGATCGGGCTGCAGGGCGATCACCCCGGAGCCCTGGCGATTCGCCATATGCGCATCCGCAACTTGCCGTGAGAGTCATGCGCACTGACCCGCCCGCAGCTCGCACGCGAGCGTGTGAGGAGACTATGCGTTCAATTGCCGTCGTTGCCGTATGTCTTACCGCCGCAGCCTGTAGCCGGCAAGGACCATCTCAGCCGGCCGGGCTCAGCGCTGCCGACGCAGCGTTCCAGAAGCAGCTACAAGAGCGATTTCTGGACGCGAAGCCCGGCACTTTGATCGAGATTCCGCCGGGCAGGCATGCGCTCGATCGCGTCCTCACGCTGCGCGCGAATGGGGTCACGATTCGCGGCGCCGGTGCCGACAAGAGCATCCTGTCGTTCAGGAACCAGATCTCCGGCCCGGAAGGCATATTGGTCTACGGCAGTGACTTCACGATCGAGAATCTCGCCATCGAAGACACGAAGGGCGATGGACTCAAGATCAACGACGGCGACAACATCACCATCCGCGGCGTGCGCGTTGCCTGGACCGACGGTCCGAAGACCACCAACGGCGCGTACGGCTTCTACCCGGTGCTTTCGCGCAACGTGCTGATCGAGGACTCCTCCTCCTGGGGAGCGTCCGATGCGGGCATCTACGTGGGCCAGTCGAGCAACGTGGTCGTGCGCCGTTGTCACGCCGAGCAGAACGTCGCCGGGATAGAGATCGAGAACACCACGCATGCCGACGTCTACGACAATGTCGCCACCGGCAATACTGGCGGCATTCTCGTCTTCAACATGCCAAACCTCAGCCAGTCCGGGCACTCGACCCGCGTCTTCAGGAACAAGGTTTTCGGCAACAATCTCGGCAGCTTCGCTGCCAAGGGCGCGGCCGTGGCGAGCGTGCCGGCGGGCTCCGGTGTCGTGATCAACTCCAACAGCAAGGTCGAGATCTTCGATAACGACATCGCCGACAACCAGACGGCGAATCTGATCATCGCCGCCTACTTCTCCACCAACTATTACAACAGGCAGGGAATCGACCCGCACTACGATCCCTACCCACGCGCGATTTTCATTTACGACAATCGCTTCTCCGGCGGTGGCGACTCACCCGACGGGCTGCAGCTGAAGACTCTCAAGGTGGCAATGTTCGGGCTCAACGGCCGCTTCCCCGACATCGTCTGGGACGGTTACCGCGACGAAAAGAATCTCGTCAACGGTCTGCCGCCGGCTGAGGAGCGGATCTGCATCAGGAACGGTGGCGCCGGAGTGCTGAACATCGACGGTCCGCACAAGTACAAGAACCCGAGTACCGACGCGACGCCGTTCCGGTGCGAGCTGCCGAAGCTGGCCGCGGTCGAGCTCCGCGGCAGGACCTGAGCGTGGGCCGCGGCATCGTTGCGTGGCGCGCGCCAGCACGCGCGGCGTGGTGGCTCGCGGCGGCAGTGCTCGCGGCGGCAGTGCTCCCAGGCTGCGCTCGTACACCTCCGCCCGCGGTGCATTTCTTCGCTACCGGCCGGCCGCAGCACCTCAGCGAGTGGCACGTCGTGTTCCGCGACCACGATCGCCTGGCACTCAACCGCGGCGTGGTGCCGTTCGACCTGAACACCCCGCTCTTCAGCGATTACGCACACAAGCTGCGCACCGTATGGATGCCGCCGGGAACCGCGGCGCAGTATTCTGACTCGCAGACTTTCGACTTCCCGGTCGGCACCGTCATCAGCAAGACCTTCTATTATCCCCGCGCGGGTGCTGCAGCAACGACGGTCGCGCGCACCTACGACCAGTCGCGCGACTTCGCCGGCGACGGCGGACTCGACCTCAACAGCGTGCGGCTCATCGAGACGCGCCTGCTGGTACGACGCGAGCACCGCTGGGAGGCGTTGCCGTACGTCTGGAACGCCGAGCAGACGGACGCCGAGCTCGCACGCACTGGCGACGAGGTGGCGCTCGAGCTCGTCGCTCCCGAGGGCGAACGCGAGCCATTCACCTACGTCGTGCCGAATGAGAATCAGTGCGCGGGTTGCCATGTCACGAATCTCAAGACCGGCGCCATTGCGCCGATCGGCCCCAAGGCCCGCCACCTGAACCGCGAATATCCCTATCCCGAGGGCACGCAGAACCAGCTCGCCTATCTGCAGAGGGTCGGCTATCTCGTGGGCCTGCCGGCGCTGGACCGGGTGCCGCGCAACGCTGCCTGGCGCGATACGTCGCAGCCGCTCGAAGCGCGCGCCCGTGCCTATCTGGAGATCAACTGCGGACATTGCCACAGTCCGTCCGGACCGGCGGACACAACCTCACTCACCTTCGACGTCGGCACGCCGCCCGACCGGCACATCGGTCTCTGCAAGCCGCCGGTCGCCGCCGGCCGCGGCACCGGGGATAACTTGTTCGATATTGTGCCAGGGCACCCTGAAGACTCGATCCTCCCGTTCCGTATGGCCTCGCGCGAGCCGGGTGTGATGATGCCGGAGCAGGGGCGCGGCACCGTGCACCGCGAAGGGTTGGAGCTGATCCGCGAGTGGATTGCGGCCATGCCGGGGGAGTGCGGCAGCTGAACAAGAGACGGGCATCCCCAGGGCTGGCTGTGGAAACTACCGAAACCAGCCGGATATGCGTGTTCCAGCAACGTGCTGAAACTTTGTATCAGAGGCTAACATGTTGGCGATTAATGCTCTGGAATCGAAGTGGGCGCCGCGCGCGCAGGGACTGCTACGGATCATCGTGGGATTTCTCTATTTGCAACACGGGACCGCCAAGCTGTTCGGTCTTCCGCACGTCGCTGCTTTCGACAACTTACGGCTGTTCTCGTTGGATGGGCTTGCTGGGATGCTTGAGCTCGTAGGCAGCCCGTTGTTTTTCCTGGGCCTGTTCACCCGACCTACATCCTTCATTTTATCGGGCGAAATGGCGTTCGCCTACTTCATTGCCCACGTTCCACATGGCCATTTTTTGTCGCCAACCCTCAATCAGGGCGAGCCGGCGGTGCTGTACTGCTTCATCTTCTTGTTCTTCTCGCTGGCAGGTGCCGGTGCTTGGAGCGTCGATGCGTCTCGACAACGAACCTCCGAGTCCGGGAGATCTCCGAGGTGAGCAGCGTCGGACTCACGGGCGGAGCATTAGTGATTGGGTAATCGCAGCACGCGCAATTCGATGTTTAACCAGCCGTGGCGCTCTGGGACAGTATCAAAGCAAAGTGAGTCATGTCGGCTTCATTGACGTTCGTTATTTCGCCTTGCTCCGGGCCTCTTGGTTTCAAGCAATCCGCGCAGCGCGTGGGTAGCGTCCGACCTACAAGTCCTTCCTCACCAAATGGTCGATCTGCATCAGCTCGACCGGCGCTCCGTTCACTTCAATCATGGCAACCAGCACTCCAGTACTCGGACTGTTAGGCGCAACGATCACCTTGTGATCGCGGATCGCCTCCGCCAGATCGTCAACCTCGAAGGCAACGTGCGGAACGGTCTTCACCAGCTCTGGATACGGCGCGTCGTCCCAGTATCTTTGCCACTGAATGCCGAATGGGTTGTTCTGGTGATCGCTTACCGTCACCTTCAAATGTGGCAATGGAATCTCGCCAGAGAATTTTGCAGTCGTCGGTATGCCGACGTGGTTGTACTTCATTATCAAGCCTTGCTCCTTAATGTCCGCTTGGCCGATTGTATTCCCCGAGATCGAATGACCGAAAGACAGCCACCCCCGCGCCATGTTGTCGCTGCGGTTCCTCTCCGTGCCCAGCCTGTCGATTCGGGCCGGTATGGTTCGTCGTCCGGGCGGAGGACTAGAGTATGCCTAAGATCATCGTGAATGCATTTCTGACCCTCGACGGCGTCATGCAGGCTCCCGGCCGCCCCGACGAGGACCCAGAGGGTGGCTTCTTGCATGGAGGCTGGCAGGCTCCCTATGTCGACGATGTCATGGAGCGGCTGCTAACCGAAGGGTTTGCGGACGCCGGGGGTTTCCTGCTCGGTCGCAAGACCTATGACATCTTCGCCAGTTACTGGCCGAAGGTCACCGACCCGGATAATCCCATCGCGACCGCGCTCAATTCGCTGCCAAAGTACGTGGTGTCGCGCAGCCTCGAGCGCCTCACCTGGAACAACTCCAGCGTGATCAAGGGCGACGTAGTCGTCGAACTCCGCAAGCTCCGGCAGCAGCCCGGCGAAACCCTGCACACCTGGGGCAGCACCGAGTTGCTGCAGACGCTGCTGAAGAACGACCTGATCGACGAGTACCGACTGTTCATCTTCCCGGTGGTGCTCGGCTCCGGCAAGCGGCTCTTTGGCAGCGGCACAGCACCGATGGCGCTCAAACAGGTGCAAGCGGTCGCGAGCAGCAAGGGTGGGACGTACCAGCGGTTCGAGCGCAGTGGCAAGCCGGAGTACGGACGGATCGGGACTTAGACCCCGCAGAAACTTCATCACGGCCTGGTCGCGGAGCATGCCCCGCCCGCCTCGACGAACGCGCAAGACGGGCATGCCCAGGTGCTTTACTACAGAGACCCACTTCCGCAGGTAATTGGAATGACAGAGTGGTCGACCGCCGCCCGGATCCGAGGCTGCCCGCGATGAGGTGCTACCAACCAGCGTCAGCGGTGAGGCACCTCGAGAGCTCGCGGGGTCCGCTCGGCAGTTCCAAATACCTGGTCCCACAACGCGGTAGTAAACCCGAAGTTCACGGGTCGCTTCGAGTAGTGATGCCGCAGATGTCGACGCACACATCCCGAAAGCCACGTGGCGAGCAGCGTCGGTCGGCCGTGGTGGGCGACGTGGTGCAGGATCCCGTACCACAGAAACCCCGTCATGACACCTGCGGTCAACCCGGTGGCCGCTGTGAACGACCAGCCCCACCACGTCGGAAGGAAAAAGATGACCCATATCATCGCCAGCGTAATCCACGTCGGAGTGCCCAGGAGGGCACGCGGTGAGCGATGATGCGCTTCGTGCATCGGCGCAATGATCGGAGCCCGATGCAGTACCCAGCGGTGCAGCACGTACTCCAGCAAGGTCCATGCACCCATGCCCACAGCGAACACTCCCAGCCATTGGAGGCGCACAGCCCACTGCCCTCGCAGCCAAGCGTGGATTGCCAATACCACCACGACGGCGGCGTAGACGATGAAATCAGCGTAGTAGGCGGTTTTGCTCAATCGCATGGAGAGATCCAAGACTCAAGAGTCTCGCTTCCGCGAAGCATACCTCAGCCTTGTTCGAGCGGATGCTATTAAGCTCGAGCGGCGGGGAGGATTCCCGGAAAGCGGTGGCCGGGCCACCGCAGGTGGCCTATCGGGCCGGCGCCGTCAGCTTGTCGCCTTCGACCGGCGCTGATCTCGCAAGAAGCTTGCGAGGAGTTCGCTTACCCTCTCGGGCTGCTCCTGTTGAACCCAGTGGCCCGCCGCGTCGATCAGATGCACACCGTGCAGCTGCTTACACACCTTGTCTCTCATTGATTCGAGCGCACCCGGCGTCTGGTAGACACCCCAATCCTGATCCCGACTCAAGCATATGTACCATCAAACCGTTGACGTCGCGCACGCAGCGTGAACGAATGCCGCGGGCCAATGTTCCGTTGCCATAAGGGGCGAGCTTATCCATGTTGGTTCCGACGCGGGCAGCCTCGGCGCAGCGCTGCTTGGATACCCATTTCACTGCTCTTCGCCAGACTCTGTGCCCGATGTTCGTCCGAAGTGGTCCGCTCAGGGAGCCGAGGCTCGGGACGCGGGAACGGTGGGCACCGATCGCTGCGCCGCATGCGCTACGTGCCGGCACATCCCCCTGCGAGATCAGCGCCTATATAATTGTGGGTTATCAGCCGGGCACACCGCTCAAAGGCGACATGCAGCGTTGATCACGATCAGTCACGCGCCGGCTCCAGGGAACTAATGAGCTAGTTTGTCTCGCCAGCCCGGTGCAAGGCCGGGAGGGAGTGCGCCATGAAATCGGTGGTCCCGGTGACGGCTCTTACTGTCACGCTTGCGGTCACGGCGTTTGCGGGTCCGGAAGCACCCACAGGATTCGACAACCAGACCAATGGCGCGGTAGACCAGGAAACGCACCTGGTGGACCTCGGCCAATTTGACCAGGTGGAGCAGATTCAGAATGGCCTCGGGCCGTTGTACAACGCCCAGGCGTGCCGCGAATGCCATCAGAATCCGGTTCCTGGCGGCGCGGCCCAAGTCACCGAGCTACGCGTCGGCCACACCGGCCGCGATGGCCACTTTCAGACCCCCTCCATTCCGATTGCGCACGGCACGGTGGTGATTTCGGGCCGCTCCCTGGTCAACGACCGCGCCATCTGCCCTGAAATTCAGGAACGTGTGCCTGACACCGAGACCGTGCGCGCGACTCGCAGGTCCGTCAACCTGCTCGGTGACGGATTCGTCGAGGCGGTGCCCGACCAGGTCCTGGTGAACATCGGCCGCCAGCAGTGCAAGACGTCGAACGGCCGGATCTGCGGCGAGTGGCTGGTGGTGCCGATCGTGGAAGCACCGGGCCAGGTCGGGGTCGGCCGTTTCGGCTGGAAGGACCAGCAGGCGAGCCTCCTATCCTTCTCAGCGAACGCGTATCTCAACGAAATCGGCATCACCAATCCGCTGTTCCCCAACGAGATCACCACGCTATGCAACACGGCTCCGGAGCCGAATGACATGCGGGGTCCGGATGGACTGTTCGATATCGATCGAGTCACGCGATTTATCCGCGCCACCAAGGCGCCGGCGCCCGACCCGCAGCCCTCTCCCCAGGTGACGAGAGGGTCGGAGCTTTTCGACAGGATCGGCTGTGGTACTTGCCACGTCCGCTCGCTGACCACGTCCGCAGCGGGAACCAGGATCAATGGCGGGACCTACGTGGTTCCGGCGGCCATGGGATCGGTCACGTTTCATCCCTACAGTGACTTCCTCCTGCATGACGTCGGCACCGGAGACGGTATCGTGCAGGCGGGACCTGAAGAGTACGGGGGAGCCGTCTTCCAGATGTTGGCGACGTACCTGTGGCAGCAGCCCGTGCAGCTCACACAAAATAAGCTACGCACCGCTCCCTTGTGGGGAGTGCGACTGCAGCCACGGCTGATGCACGATGGAGCCTCGCTCACGTTGCGCGATGCGATATTGCGGCACCAGGGAGAGGGTGAGGTGGAGACGCAGAATTTTCAAAGACTCAGCAAGCAGGATCAGGACGCGCTTATCGCATTTTTGAGCGCACTGTGACTGTCGTAACTCCGGCGCCTGCGGTGTGCGGCTCGGCGGCATGACGATCGGACGCGCGACGTCCTGACTTGTTGATCGCGCCAAGTCGGACGCCGCGCGCCGTCATGACACAGAGGCGGCCATCCCGCCGCTACTGACCTCTCGGCCAACGTGGTGCCGAAGAAGGGATGTCCCGGGTCGCGGCTTCCCCAGATCCGCAATCATTGCGTAACTCGTTAGGGGCTCCTGTGGGTGGTGGGCTCGTGGTGTTGTCGATGCATGGAATCGCGCTCAGATATTCGTAGATGGCCCGGATGTCGTGGGCAGTCATGTCCTGAAAGTTCGGCCACGGCATGACTTGAAGAAGACTTCCGTCGACCGGAGGGGGGAGACACGTTGCCGTAGCGGGATCGGCTGGAGGTTCTGTACAGGTCAGGTGGATTCGATCGAGATCGGTACCGTGCCTAAAAATCTCCTTAAATTCTTCGTACGTGCGTCCACCTTCCGCTCGCCCCGTCTTGTCGGGCGTCAAGTTGCGCGAAATGATGTCAGGCCCAACGTACGGTCCCGAGGGTAGCCAATAAGCGGGTGGCGGATACACACCCGGTACAGGGGGTACAGCAGGACCGAAGTCCGTGCCACCTGCCAGGTAAGTGGTCGGGTCGGTTTTCTTCGGCTGTCCAAAATAAGGATTGAAACCGGCGGCGAAATTGAAGTTGGGAGGGCCGCCGGACGTGTGACAGAAGTTGCAGTCCGACACGCCATTCACCCAATAACTGCCCAACCCGACAAGGTTGGCGTCTTTCCCCTCCAGGTTCAAAGGGACGGGCGCGATCTCAAAACCAATCTTGATGCGTGCCTGCTCCGCACTGGAGAGGCTTTCTTGAGCTTGCACGCTCGACGGAATACCAAACCCTGTTGCTAGCGCAACCGCACCCAGTGTGGAGAGCGCTTCTGCCGTCATTTTGACGAGTTGTAGCTTGTTCATTTGTAGTTCTCCGATGCGGATTTATCCCTCAAGAGTGGATCCGAGCATTGCTCTGACCTGAATAGCCACTGTGACGTCCTTGGCGACAACGTTGCCGGCGAACAGCGTGCAGACAAGGGCGGCGGCCCCGACGAGTAAGCGGGCGCTTGGGACGGCTGTCTTGGCGTACATATG